>Ga0308171_1000015_pt1 | contig 722365 bp, 676 predicted proteins | sample PhyGR1_FD_202135 | JGI IMG/M metagenome (GOLD analysis project Ga0308171, IMG submission 202135) | Phyllosphere microbial communities from UC Gill Tract Community Farm, Albany, California, United States - DLSLSG.R1 | ecosystem: Host-associated > Plants > Phyllosphere > Unclassified | place... | reverse complement strand
AATCATAGTAATGCAGCGGCTTTTCGCTCGACTCACCTACGGCTTTCAGCCCGGCAAAATGAATAACAGCCGTGCATTTGTGACGTGTAATGATCTGTTCCAGCAGGGTACGGTCGCGAATATCACCAGGTTCGCGAATTGGCGCACGCCCCGTGATCTTTTCCACGCGATGGAGAGCTTCCGGATTACTATTATCAAAATTATCGACCACAACCACGTCGTGGCCAGCCTCAATCAGCTGTACGCATGTATGAGAACCGATATATCCGGCACCACCAGTTACAAGAATCGTCATTCTTTAAATACCTGCTTGTTGAACATACTGCCCCAATGTGCGATCCCCCAAAGGCCTTTATTGGCTGACTATGCAAAAACCATAGCGGACTGCAACCCAAACCCTTCGATTCTCGCAGATTGCCTCAACAATGCGACATCAATTTAATGGAGCGAAGATGGAACCCTCCCGCAATATCGACCGTCTTCTCGAAATCATGGTCGCTCTGCGCGATCCTGAAACCGGCTGCCCATGGGATGTCGAGCAGACCTCAAAATCCATCGCACCTTATACGCTTGAAGAAGTCTATGAGGTTCTGGATGCCATTGAACGTGACGATGTGGATGATCTGCGAGAAGAGCTTGGCGATCTTTTGCTACAAGTCGTATTTCACGCACGTATGTCGGAAGAACAGGGAAAGTTCGGTTTTGGTGATGTCGTGGAAGCCATCACGCACAAAATGATCCGCCGTCATCCGCATGTCTTTGGCGATACTGAGGCCAGAAGCGCTGGCATGGCGAAGGGCTCGTGGAATCGCATCAAGGCGGAAGAGAAGGCCGAGCGTGCAGAACGCCGCGCTAAACTTGGTTTGGAAACTGTTGAGAAAACACGTTATCTCGATGATATTCCAAACGCCTTCCCTGCCCTTCTACGCGCGCTGAAACTCCAGCAGAAAGCCGCCAAGGTGGGGTTCGACTGGTCGGAAGCAGCGCCGATTCTCGACAAGATCGCTGAAGAAACTGCCGAGCTCAAAGAAGCAATGGCCGCTGAAGACAAAGCTAATATCGCCGAAGAATACGGTGATCTGCTTTTCGCGATGGTCAATCTCGGTCGACATCTGGAAATAGATGCCGAAACAGCCCTGATCGCGGCGAATGACAAATTCAAGCGCCGCTTTGATTTCATTGAGAAATCCTTGAAGGATACAGGCAGCAGTCTTGAGGCCGCAGAACTCGACGAGATGGAAAATATCTGGATCGAAGCAAAGAAAAAGGGGCTGTAATCAGCCCCCTCAAATCTGCAGCATAATTTTATGTCTATCTTTGCGCGCCTAGCAGGGTGATCGGCGCTCTAATCTTCCCACCTCGGTCGGAACATCTGATAGACGTCCTCGGTCGTCGCATAATCCATATAGCCAAGCCGTGTGACGGGCTTGGCTTTTCTTATGTCAAACAGTCCATCAGTCAGCACGCTTTCATCGATGTGAACGCCGACAACTTCACCGATGACCATATAATTGTCGGTCGGCCGGCCCTCTTTGTCCTGTAGACGTTTGGTCTCGACTGCAACGCATTCGAGTGCTGCATAGGCTTCTTTCACATATGGCGCTGCAATGACCTTGCTGTGGGCAATACCAAGGCCTGCATATTCAAACTCGCTCACACTGCGTGGCGCATTGACCGAAGAAGCATTCATCTTCTCTTTCAGATGGTCACTGACCAGACTGGCGGTAAACTCACCCGTTTCCTCGATGAATGTCACGCTATCTTTCACACCTGAAGACGAAAACATCACCATAGGTGGCGTATCGCAGACGGCATTGAAAAACGAGTACGGAGCCAGATTGACGCTTCCTGATGCCGAACGCGTACCGATCCAGCCAATCGGACGCGGAGCGACAATTGCCTTGAACGGATTGTGGGGCAGTCCGTGACCATCTTCTGGCTTATAAAACATCTTGTTTTCCGTAGTTTATCAGAGAAAACTAACCTAGTTTATTCAGTCCAAGGTCCACTATAAACGGAAACGATCTTTTCCATATCGGCGCGCGGACGCTCAGGCATCTTGTTTTCTGCTGTCCCGATATGCACGAAACCGGCAACCCGTTCATTCGGAGCAATCCCCAGATGAGCGCGTGCAGGCGCATCGTCGGAATACCAATTGGTGATCCAGTTGGTGGCATAACCAAGCGCATTTGCTGCGGTGCAAAGGTTCATTGCAGCAGCGCCTGCCGACAGAAACTGCTCCCATTCCGGAATGCGCTCGTGAGCGACCGGCGAAGAAACCACACCGATTACCAGTGGTGCGCGCGCAAAACGCGCCCTCTCCTGATCCTTGCGACTGTCCGGCAATGGGCCTTCCCGCTCTTCTGCGCGCTTGGCGAGATATTCACCAACCTTGTGACGAACATCACCACGATAAAGAATGAAACGCCAAGGTGTCAGACGACCATGATCCGGCACGCGTGCTGCCACTTTCAGCAATTCGTCCAGTTCAGCGCCTTCGGGTGCTGGTTCTGAAATAGCCGAAATAGGTGTGGAGCTGCGCTGAGCCAGAAAATCAAACACCGGATGTGTCACGGGGGGAAACCTCATCGCTAAAATCTGCATATGTCACTCCACTTAAAGCATAATGCGACCAGAGTGAAATGGAGATCGCCAAGAATATGCTGGAAATGGAATGGGACTGCTTCTCACCTGTCATTGTTGGCCTGTAAAGCCAAGAATCTGTGACAACGCATGGAGCGCCCATATAAATTGCCATGTCTATGGTCGATTTGGCCTTGAATTCGCCACCCGCTTGGGGTCAAAACATGTCCATGTCAGATACTATGGGTCTGTTTCGAGCAAACAGTGCAAAATCATCGCGCAGCAAGTCACTTGCCGCGACCCTTTCTTTTGTCCTGATTGCTTCGTCTGCTCTAGCGCAAGGCCCCGGTGGCCCGGGCGGACCAGGTGGTCCCGGCGGCGGAATGGGCGGGGGATTTGGCGGTGGTCCGCAGGGAGGTCCCGGCGGCGGCTTCAAATTACCGAATTTCCAGCTTGAGCCACCAGCACCGGCACCAGCTGCCCCACCTGCCATGCAGGCCCCTTCCGGCGGAAATGGATCAGTTCAGACCAACAGCACTAGCGGCTTGCCAAATTTTCCAGAGCCAAAGCTTAATTTGCCAACGCTCAGCCCCTACGCAAGCCCAATAAGCCCTGAAAACAATCCTCTTGTGAAAACAAGCGAACTGGATCTCAAGGCACGTCTCAAACAAGACGGTCCGGATATTTCGACCGGGCTTGTCTGGCGCGTCTTCGCACCTGAGGTTGGGGCAGACGGACAACTCGCGCTCATCGCTTCTTCAAAGGGCGGCAGCACAGTTTTCAATCTTCCTGAAGGTAGTTATCTCGTACACGCCGCCTATGGCCGTGCGGGAGCAACCAAGCGCATCACACTGACCAATGCCAGCCGCCATGAAGTAATGACCCTCGATGCAGGCGGCATGAAGCTCAGTGCAGTTCTGCCAGATGAAGGCAAAATCAAAAGCGACCTGGTGCGATTCTCGATTTATGCCGACGAAGACAACAATGACCGCTCGCTCATCGTGCCGGATGTAAAACCAGACACGATCATCCGTCTGAACAGCGGCACCTATCATGTCGTTTCCAACTACGGTTCTGCAAATGCCATCATTCGCGCAGATATTCGCGTCGAAGCAGGCAAACTGACGGAAGCCACCGTTCAGCATCGTGCGGCCGAAGTTGTGCTGAAGCTTGTTCGCGAAAAAGGTGGCGAAGCGCTCGCCGATACCTCCTGGTCAATCTTGAACGCTTCCGGTGACGTCGTTCGCGAAAGCGCCGGCGCCTATTCTTCACTCGTTCTCATCGAGGGTGACTATGTCGCCGTCGCCAAGAATAAGGACCGGATTTATCAGCGTGACTTCAAGGTTTCATCGGGCAAAAATGAAGATGTCGAGGTCGTCACAAGCAAGGAATTCGAAGCATCCGACGACACTGTAGATTGATTTCTCACCCATCTATAGCGCATTGCTTCCCTACGCCTGTCAAATTCAGCCCGTAAGAATTATCGTTCTGCGTATGGATGCATAAAAAAACCGCGCCTAAGCGCGGTTTTATTTGATTATTTCTTCAGACGAAGAAGATCTGGCGGTGTCGCCTCTTCCGTCAGACGAGCAATAGCTTCGTCCAGCGTCATGGCTTCCTGATCGCGGGATCCGAGACGGCGCATATTGACCGTCTTTTCCTCTGCTTCACGCATACCGCAGACGAGAATGACCGGAACCTTCTGCAACGAATGTTCGCGAACCTTGTAGTTGATCTTCTCGTTACGAACGTCAGTCACGACCTGGAGGCCAGCAGCCTTGAGCTTTGCTGCAACTTCAGCAGCATAACCATCGGCTTCCGAGGTAATCGTCGCAACGACAACCTGAATCGGAGCAAACCACAGCGGCATGTGACCGGCGAAGTTTTCGATCAGAATGCCAAGGAAGCGTTCCATCGAACCGCAGATCGCGCGATGGATCATCACCGGCTGCGTCTTTTCCGAATTGCTGTCGATATAGAATGCGCCGAAACGTTCCGGCAGGTTGAAGTCAACCTGTGTCGTTCCGCACTGCCATTCACGGCCGATCGCATCCTTCAGCGTGTATTCGAACTTAGGACCGTAGAACGCACCTTCGCCGGGCAGAATACCGGTCTTGATGTCTTCCGACTGTTCCGCGATTTGCTCCAGAACCGTCATCATCACGCTTTCAGCGCGATCCCACAATTCATCCGAACCCACACGCTTTTCAGGGCGGGTTGAAAGCTTGATCGTGATCCCTTTAAAGCCGAAATCCTTATAGACCGACAGGATAAGATCATTGATGCGAAGGCATTCGGCAGCCATCTGCTCTTCGGTGCAGAACACATGCGCGTCGTCCTGCGTGAAGCCACGCACACGCATCAGACCATGCAATGCGCCCGATGGTTCGTAACGATGCACATTACCAAATTCTGCAAGCTTTATAGGCAGATCGCGGTAAGACTTAAGACCATGCTTAAATATCTGAACGTGACCTGGGCAGTTCATCGGCTTCAACGCGAACACGCGATCATCGTCGGTATCGTCACCGGCAACAGTCACCTTGAACATGTTGTCGCGATACCAGCCCCAGTGACCGGATGTCTCCCAAAGGGACTTGTCCAGAACCTGTGGTGCATTGACTTCCTGATAGCCGTGGCTGTCGAGACGACGACGCATATAGGCGACCAACGTCTGGAACATGCGCCAACCCTTGGCGTGCCAGAAAACAACGCCCGGACCTTCTTCCTGAAAATGGAACAGGTCCATTTCACGACCCAAACGGCGGTGATCGCGCTTCTCAGCTTCTTCAAGCATATGAAGATAAGCGTTGAGATCGGCATCATTGGCAAATGCCGTGCCGTAGATTCGGGTCAGCATCGGGTTGTTGGCATCACCGCGCCAGTAAGCGCCGGCAACCTTCATCAGCTTGAATGAATTGCCGATCTGGCCAGTGGATGCCATATGCGGGCCACGGCAAAGATCGAACCATTCGCCCTGATTATAGATTTTAAGATCCTGGCCTTCAGGGATCGCATCAACGAGTTCGACCTTGTAGCTCTCGCCTTTATCGGCAAAAACCTGCTTGGCCTTCTCGCGCGACCATACCTGCTTGGTGAACGGCTTGTTGCGCTGAATGATTTCGCGCATCTTCTTTTCGATCACCGGCAGATCATCGGGCGTGAAAGGCTCATTACGCGCAAAGTCGTAATAGAAACCGTTCTCGATGACTGGACCGATTGTTACCTGCGTTCCCGGAAAGAGTTCCTGCACAGCTTCAGCCAGAACGTGAGCCGTGTCGTGACGGATCAGTTCCAGCGCGCGCGGGTCTTCGCGGGTGAGAATTTCGATTGCACCGGAAGCGCCAAGCGGATCGGAGAGATCGCGCACGGTACCGTCTACGGCATAAGCCACGGCCTTCTTTGCAAGTGATTTGGAGATTGATTCAGCTAATTCGGCACCGGTTGTTGCGGCATCATATTCGCGCACCGAGCCATCAGGAAACTGCATAGATACATTCGACATCATTTTCTTCCTTATCCAGTCCCGCCAACGATTGCGGGTGGTTTTGCATGAAACGATCCTGCTCAAGCTGTCAGAACCGCCTATATGTTGCTTGCACAACAGGAATTATAGCATTCCAGCAAAAGCGCGAAGCGGTTCTGCGTCGGATACTGCGTAAAAACAAACAGTTACAGCGGCTCCAAAGATTCAGTCTTAACTGGAGCCGCTGTAACGTTTGGGTATTAATCTTTTTTGATTAATAGGTAAAGCAAAAGCGCCGTGGCAAACTGCATCACAGCGCCTTCAGCATTCTGGAAACTGGATGAACTCAGTTGCGGATGGCGAGGCAGGGAACGCCCTGCTGCTTGAGCTTCGCACAAGTCTTTTCAGCTGCATCCGAATCCTTGAATCCGGAGAAGCGAACACGGTACATCTTGCGACCACGCGGAGCGGTCGAAATCTCAGCCTTTGTACCCGGCACCAGGCTGCTTACAACCGGCAAATACTTGGCTTGCAGCTCGTCTGCGCCCTTGCGGGATGGCGTCACACCAACCTGAACACGCCATGCAGACATGGCAGACTTCACCAGAAAGCCGCCGTCGCCCTGCTCGATCTTGTTGTCGTCGATCATATCGGCAACAGCATCAACCTTTGGCTTCTGTGGCTTAAGCGGCGAGATAACGGGCAAAGGTGTCTGAACCGAAGCTGTAACGATTTCGTCTGTGGACTTTCCAGCGCCTTCCGTGCCGAAGCGCGTCAGGAGTTTCGCCATGCGATCATCACGCTCGCGCGATGAGCCAGCGCCAAGCACAACGCCCACGAGATGCTTGTCATTGATGATTGCTGACGAAACGAGGTTATAGCCGGAAACATCTGTATAGCCGGTCTTGATGCCGTCTACGCCCTGATAGCGATACATCAGATTGTTGTGGCCGTTGAACGGACGGCCTTTATAGGTAAAGGAGCGCTCCGAAAACAGCGCATACTCTTTTGGAAAATCGCGACGCAGCGACATGCCAAGCACAGCCATATCGCGCGCGGTTGTCAGCTGGGTCATCTTCGCCGTCAAACCCGATGGGTTCGCGAAATAAGTGCTTTTCATGCCGAGGTTTCGGGCTCTTTGCGTCATCAGGCGGCCAAAGCCCGCTTCCGATCCACCGAGATATTCGCCAACGACAGTTGCGGCATCATTTGCCGAAACGATAACCATACCCATGACGGCATCACGAACAGAAATTGTTTCGCCTGCTTTCAGATACAGCTTCATTCGGACTTTGGCAGATGCGTTCTTGGAGATCGGCATTTGATCATCCCAATTCAGCCTGCCAGTCTTGAGAGCCTCAAAGGTCAGATAGAGAGTCATCATCTTGGCCAATGAAGCAGGCGCGTGCTGCTCGGTTGCATCGTCTTGTCCCAAAACAACGCCAGTATCGGCATCAAAAACCACCCATGAAACATTCGCCATGGCGTTAGTAGCGCAGAAGATGCTGGCACCAAGCGCAACACCGGCAATCAGCTGGGAGGTGCGGGACAACGATTTATGCATATTGGCTCACATGAAAAGAAAACTAGATGCAAATGAAGCCGAATTGCGGCGCGAAAAAGACGCCGGGCCGACCTGATTTCCTTTTCCCGATAAAACAGAATTATCATTAACGAATTCTAATCAACGGGCAATAAACTAACAGATTTGTTGCAATCTTTTAAAAACAAACACTTAGCTTGTGGGTGACGAGACCCGCCAGTAGCGCCAAGGCAAATACCAGCGATAATAGGCCGACAATTCTCGCGGAACAGGATCGAATCCGTGAGTTCCCATGGGGCCGCAACGCATGATCCGGAACAGTCCCATCCAGCTGCCGTTCCACAATCCGTAACGGGCCACAGATTCGTAGGTATACTCAGAACAGGTCGGCATATGTCGGCAGGAATTGCCGATAAAGGAGGACAGCGTGAGCTGATAAAGCCTTATCAGACTGGTGCCGAGCACCCTGCCCGGCGTTTTGCGCCATGGATCGGTAAAATTGCGGGTCTGGCGCTTTCCGGTTGCCGTCGCACCGCCCGAATGATCTTTCCCGCAACTGCACATATGCTATCCTAAGCCGCCTGCACCTTTTCTTCGATCTGGCGAATGCAATCGATAACCGCATCGAATGTCAGAAGCGTCGATGCATGACGGGCTTTATATTCACGAACCGGTTCAAAATATTTGAGATCCTCAAAACGGCCTTCCGGCGCAGGGCCGTTTTCCTTGAGCATCTTATACATCGAATCGCGCACGGCGCGCAGTTCTTCCGACGTGCAGCCAACCACATTGCGCGCCATGACCGACGATGAAGCCTGTCCCAATGCGCAGGCCTTCACCTCATGCGCGAAGTCTGTAACCACGCCGTCTGACATGCGCAGATAGACGGTAACTTTGGACCCACATAATTTGGAGTGAACAGTTGCGACCGCATCGGGGTCAGCAATTCGTCCGAGTCTTTCAATATTCCCTGCAAATTCAAGGATACGTTTGTTATAAACATCGTCGATCATTGAGGGAAACCTTCCGCCTTTCCGGAGAAAAATGTAAAATTGTCGTCCGGTTACGGTTTGAAGTTGCAATTTCCTGTCTATATAATAGGCAAGTAGCGACTGCGCCATGGGTAGATTATCACATGGTGATGAGTAGCCGCGGAAATGCCCGTCCGGCAGCTTGGTGTTGCCGGATCAATACATCGCACGCTCGCAAATCAGACTATTGGGCGCATCGTTGTATTGTCCGTTTAACTCGTCTCCTCCTTGAAGGAGACTACTGGAGAATACTGATGGACGCTCGCATCCTCAAGATTGATGACGAATCCAATCCGTCTGCAGACCTGCCACGGCCAACTCAGGCCGAAGCAGAAGCTGCTGTGCGCACTCTTCTTCTTTGGGCAGGAGACAATCCTGACCGCGAAGGCCTGCTGGATACACCAAAACGCGTTGCCAAATCCTACAGCGAACTTTTCGGCGGCTATGCCGAAAGCCCGGAGGATGTGCTTGGCACCACTTTTGAAGAAGTATCCGGCTATAATGACATGGTACTGGTGAAGGACATCTCCTTCTTCTCGCATTGCGAACATCATATGGTTCCGATCATCGGCAAAGCGCATGTCGCTTATCTGCCAGATGGCAAGGTGCTTGGCCTGTCGAAGATTGCACGCGTTGTCGATATTTTTGCGCGCCGCCTACAAACGCAGGAAAGCATCACTGCCCAGATCGCTGAAAGCATTCAGCGCATTCTGAAACCGCGCGGCGTTGCAGTAATGATTGATGCAGAACATATGTGTATGGCGATGCGTGGCATTCGCAAGCAGGGTTCAAGCACAATCACGACGACCTTTACCGGCACGTTTCAGGAAGAAGTGAACGAACAGGTTCGCTTCATGAGCCTTATCCGCCAGTAAAAAGACAACCAGGCGCAACAATGAGCATTTTCCCCGTCCAGCCTTTTGACAAGAAGGCGATTGAAGAAGGCGCGGTTTTCATGCCGCGCTTTGACGCATCAGGTTTGATCACGGCAGTCGTCACCGACGAACGTGATGGCGAGTTGCTGATGGTCGCTCATATGAACGAGGAAGCACTGCGCCTGACGCTCGAAACCGGGATCGCGCATTACTGGTCGCGCTCCCGCAATACGCTTTGGAAAAAGGGCGAAACCTCTGGCAATCTGCAAAGCGTGATCGAGCTGCGTACAGACTGCGATCAGGATGCGCTTTGGCTGAAAGTCCGTGTTGCTGGTGATGGTCCAACTTGCCACACCGGTCGGCGCTCGTGTTTTTACCGACAGGTTCAGTCAGAAGATGGTCAAGTTAGCCTGTCTCTGAATGGTTCCTGCGACCACGATCACTAAATTCTCTCACGATCTGTGACCCCTCTCAAATCGATGTGAAGGCGTGATTTTCTCTCGCGCCTTCAATTTGCAGCATTTATAGCATTTCCAGAAAAAGTGCGAAGCGGTTTTGCGTCGGATAATGCGTAAAACCAAACGGTTACAGCGGTTCCGACGATTCATTCTTAACTGGAACCGCTGTATTGTTTCGATACAGTGTTTTGATACACTCACCGAAATGAAAGGTGCTTGGTCGATATGCTCGCATGGGGTCAAAGGCGCAAGGCAGCCAATACGCAACCCTTGAAGCCTGAAGAAGAAGTCATCGAACTGCCGCAGGTACGGCATGAACCACGCCGCATTGCGCTTGCGCTTGGCGGCGGTGCGGCGCGTGGCTGGGCACATATCGGTGTGCTGCGTGCGCTTGATGAAGCGGGCATCGAAATCGAAATGATCGCCGGCACCTCAATCGGCGCACTGGTTGGCGGCTGCTATCTTGCGGGCAAGCTCGATCAGCTTGAAGAATTCGCGCGCAGCCTCACACGCCGCCGTATGTTCAACCTTCTCGACATCACATTTCGCGGCAGCGGCCTGTTTGGCGGCATGAAGCTTGATAGCCGTATGCGCGAGCACCTCGACGGCTTGCGTCTTGAAGATCTGGATCGCCCATTCGTTGCCGTTTGTACCGAACTGCGCACAGGCCACGAAATCTGGCTCTCTACAGGTCCACTGGTTGAAGCCATGCGGGCATCCTACGCCCTGCCCGGCGTGTTTGAACCCGTCCGCTGGCAGGAGCGCGTGCTGGTCGATGGTGCGCTGGTCAATCCAGTTCCGGTCTCGGTCTGCCGCGCCTATGAGCAACGCCTCGTTCTGGCTGTAAACCTGCATTACGACCAGTTTGGACGTGCTGCGGTCATCAAACACGCTCAGTCGCGTCAGGACACATTGAGCGAAACGATTCACGGTGAGAAGGAAAGCCGCCTCGGTATTACCGGCGTGATGATGGAAGCCTTCAACATCATTCAGGACCGTATTTCCCGCGCGCGTATGGCTGGCGACCCACCCGATGTTTCGCTGATGCCCACTGTCGGACAAATCGGCCTGGCCGACTTTCACCGCGCATCGGAAGCAATTGATATTGGCTATGCGGAAACCGTAAAGCGGCTGGAAGACATTAAAAGACTGCAGGGAATAAGCGGTTGATGGGTGCAGCAGATTCGTCGTCATCTATGGCAAATCCGCATAGATCGACGCCGAAAGCCGCAGAATGGCCACAATCTTGACACCAAAAAGCCAGGAAAACTGAAGTTTTAAGTGCCTTAAATTGCAGTATTACGACTTTTAGCCACTCTTTTTTGAAAAAGATCGGCAGAAGCACAAGATCGGGCTTGTGCCTGTCTGATCGATTTGCTAGATGCCTCCTCGCTGACAAGTGCAGCTTCTACCACACAGTGCGGTCGTGGCGGAATTGGTAGACGCGCAGCGTTGAGGTCGCTGTGGGGCAACCCGTGGAAGTTCGAGTCTTCTCGACCGCACCATTCTCTCCCAAGAGTTATGATTTTTTTAGACGCAGCTCTGCAATCTGGTTAAACACCAGATGAAGCAGGGATTTTTTGCGTTTTAAAATCAGACATTTAAGCCCGACATAAAATAATTTCATTCAATTGTGCTCAACTGCAAGAATGGCCTTGTGCAGTCCAGATTGATTTGCTAAATGCCCTCTCGCTGACATTGTTCAGCTTCTACCACACAGTGCGGTCGTGGCGGAATTGGTAGACGCGCAGCGTTGAGGTCGCTGTGGGGCAACCCGTGGAAGTTCGAGTCTTCTCGACCGCACCATTCTCTTCCCTTAAAAAAAATTATTTTTTTGCGCTGCAGCAATGAATAGCTTCTCGAATATGGGATGTTATCCAACGTGCTAAAATGCTTTATTGCATCGTGCAGACGCCAATCAACGACGGGAAGAAACAATGAAAATCAGCGCACGCAATCGCCTCAAAGGCACAATCGTCGATGTCACCAAAGGTGCAACCACGGCGCATATCCGCATTGATATCGGAAATGGTGTCGTTGTTACCTCGTCCATCACCAATGAAGCCGTGGATGAACTTGACCTCAAGGTTGGCAAGACAGCCTATGCAGTGGTTAAAGCATCAGACGTGATGGTCGCCACCGACGACTGACCTACTAAAAACCCCGCTTTAAGCGGGGTTTTTGTTATATATCATTCTTATGCTCGCCCAGTTTCGGTGATCGCCTGTCGAGCTTCAGTTCGGCGTCCGAGAATCGGATTGGCGTACGCAAGCCCGGCACACCATCGGGATCGATTCTCATCTGCCGCGCGATGAATTGCGGATCGGCAAACACATCTTCAACCGTGTTGATCGGCCCGGCGGGCACCCCTGCCTTAGCAAGTGCTGCCAGAAGATCATCCCGTAACCATTGCGTTGTACGCTCTTCAAGCATTGCTGTCAGTGCATCGCGATTGGCGACGCGCGATGCATTGGTGAGGAAGCGGGAATCGCGCGCGATTTCACCGATTCCCAGCAAAGCCGTCAGTTTTGCAAACTGCCCGTCATTGCCGCAGGCGATAATGAAATAACCGTCCGATACAGGCAGCGTCTGATAAGGCGCGATATTGGGATGCGCATTGCCCATACGCTTGGGCGAAACGCCGGACGCCAGATAATTCATCGCCTGATTGGCAAGAACCGCCGACATACAATCAAACAGCGCCATATCGATATGCTGACCCTTGCCCATGCGCTCACGCATGATGAGAGCCGACTGGATAGCAATGACGCTGTAAAGCCCGGTGAAAATGTCTGCGAAAGCCACACCAATCTTCTGCGGTTGCCCGTCCGGCTCGCCAGTCAGATCCATGATGCCGCCCATGCCCTGGATCATGAAATCATAACCCGCACGTTCTGCATAAGGCCCGGTGTGGCCAAAACCCGTGATTGAGCAATAGATCAGCCGCGGATTGATCGCTTTCAGGCTTTCATAGTCGAGACCGTATTTATCAAGACCGCCGAGCTTGAAATTTTCAATCACCACATCCGCATCGGCAACCAGCTTGCGCACAAGCTCCCTGCCCTCATCAGAGCGAAAATCAGCAATGATCGATTGCTTGCCACGATTACAGGCGTGGAAATAGGCTGCCGACTTTTCGCCTTCAACCTCGATAAATGGCGGCCCCCATGTGCGGGTATCGTCACCTTCAGGGCTTTCGACCTTGATGACGTCGGCACCAAGGTCGGACAGTGTCTGTCCGACCCATGGACCTGCCAGAATGCGGGCCAGCTCAATGACTTTAAGACCCGCAAGCGGTGTATTCTGCATTTCTCAAAACCTTTTCGAGCGATCAGAGCGTGTTGCGCTTAATTGTAGCCACCACGCTCGCTCTATTCCTTTATTTTGAAGCATGTCTTTATCCCAAAACCGGTTCCCACTTTTGGGAGACATGCTTTAGAAGAACGCCTGAATTCCGGTCTGCGCACGTCCGAGAATAAGCGCATGAACATCATGCGTACCCTCATAGGTGTTGACGGTTTCAAGATTCTGCGCGTGGCGCATGACGTGATATTCGATCTGAATACCGTTGCCGCCATGCATGTCGCGAGCCTGGCGCGCAATATCGAGCGCCTTGCCGCAATTGTTGCGCTTGACGATAGAAATCATTTCGGGCGCCATTTTGCCTTCGTCAAACAGACGACCGACGCGTAAGCTTGCCTGCAAGCCCAGCGCTATTTCTGTCTGCATATCGGCAAGCTTCTTCTGATAAAGCTGCGTGCCGGCCAGCGGCTTGTCGAACTGCTTGCGATCAAGACCATACTGACGTGCGCGGAACCAGCAATCTTCTGCCGCGCCCAGCACACCCCATGAAATGCCATAGCGCGCACGGTTGAGACAGCCGAACGGACCCTTGAGGCCCGAAACATTCGGCAACAATGCATCTTCCGATACTTCCACGCCATCCATGACGATTTCGCCAGTGATCGAAGCACGCAACGAAAGCTTTCCGCCAATCTTGGGGGCAGAAAGACCCTTCATGCCCTTTTCAAGCACAAAACCACGGATCGCACCGTCATGGGCAGTCGACTTGGCCCAGACCACGAAAACGTCGGCAATCGGCGAATTGGAAATCCACATTTTAGAACCGCTGATGCGATAGCCGCCATCGATCTTATCGGCGCGGGTTTTCATGCCAGCAGGATCGGAACCGGCATCAGGCTCAGTGAGACCAAAGCAACCGATCAATTCGCCGGAAACCAGACCCGGCAGATATTTTTTGCGCTGTTCGTCCGAGCCATAAGCATAGATCGGATACATGACGAGCGACGACTGAACGCTCATCATCGAACGATAGCCGGAATCGATGCGCTCGACTTCGCGTGCCACCAGACCATAGGAAACATAGCCAGCATTGGCTGCGCCGTATTCTTCGGGAAGCGTTACACCAAGAAGGCCAGCCTGCCCCATCAGACGAAACAGGTCCGGATCGGTCGTTTCATCAAGATAAGCTTTTTCAATGCGCGGCAGCAGGACATCGCTCGCGAAAGCCTGCGCCGAGTCGCGGATCATCCGCTCGTCTTCGGTCAGTTGCTCATCAAGCAAAAACGGATCTTCCCAGTTAAATGCGGCACGCGACATGAATAATCTCCTCAAATTCAGGTGCTCAAATGTGACTGGAAAAGCGGAATCATGCAATGAACGTTTACTCATCGATCTATTCCGTTTAGTAATAGATGATGACATCACTATCGAGACGCCTGCTTCCTTCGACAAGCGCGCTTGCTGCCTTTGATGCAGTGGCGCGACACGAGAGCTTTTCGAGTGCCGCGGAAGAGCTGTCTCTGACGCAAGGGGCTGTCAGCCGTCAAATAGCAGCATTGGAAGAACAACTTGGCGCTGCTCTGTTTGACCGCACCAGCCGCCATGTTTTACTGACCGATGCCGGACGTGCCTATCTGAGTGGGATAAGCCCTGCCCTTGCCTCTATTCGCGCGGCCTCATTGCAGGTCATGTCGCAAATGCGTGGGACAACGCTCAATCTTGCATTTCTACCGACCTTCGGCACCCGCTGGCTGATCCCGAGAATCCCGCGTTTCGTCGCGCAATATCCGGATATTATTCTGAATTTTGCCACCCGCATTGGCCAGTTCGACTTTGAACGCGAGGGCCTTGATGCGGCAATCCATATTGGCCAACCGGACTGGCCGAATGCCGATTGCACATTTCTGATGGAGGAAACCGTTGCGCCTGTTTGCAGTCCAGCTTTTCTGAAACAGCACGCCATCACCGAACCGAATGACCTGTTGCGCCTGCCGCTTTTCAATATGGCATCACGCCCCGGCGCATGGAGCCACTGGTTCAAAAGCCTCGACATTGCAGCACCTGTTGCGGGCGGAATGCGCTTTGAGCAGTTCTCAAATGTCTCTCAGGCTTGTGTCGCAGGTCTTGGGATTGCACTGATGCCGCTGTTTTTGATCAGTGCGGAAATTGAAAGCGGGCAGCTTGTCGTGGCCTATCAGCACACAGTCAAAAGCCCGAGCAGCTATTACTTTGTGACACCGCAGGCGCGTGCAAATACGCCTGCAGTCAAAGCTTTCCGCGATTGGCTTCTTACTGAGGTCAATCGCGAGTTCGATCCTCACGCCATCGAGTTGCTGACGATCTCATAAGAGCGAAGACGCTTCTGATGGTCATAGATCATGCCCGTCACCATCAATTCGTCCGCACCAGTGCGTTCGGCAAATTCGCGAATGCCCTTGTCGACGGTTTCAGGACCGCCCACCACACGACATGATAGCATCTGGCGAACCAGTGCCTGTGCGGAAGGATCAAGCTGCTCCTGATAGCCCACAACGGGCGCTGGCAACTTGCCCGGACGGCCGCTGCGCAAGTTCACAAATGCCTGCAATTGCGACGTGAACAGATGATGCGCTTCTTCATCCGTATCCGCTGCAATGACGTTAAGCCCAAGCATGACATAAGGCTTCTGCAGATATTCGGACGGCTCAAATCGTTCGCGATAAAGCTCTACAGCGCGTTCCATGTCAGCCGGTGCAAAATGGGAGGCGAAGCCATAAGGCAGTCCCAGCATCGCAGCCAGTTGCGCGCCAAACAGGCTCGAACCGAGAATCCAGACCGGGACATTCAGCCCCGCGCCCGGCACAGCCTGAACGCGCTGTGCAGGATCGCCCGGCTTGAAATAATTGAGAAGCTCTACGACATCGCGCGGAAAATCATTGGCGCTGCTTTCAAGATTCCGGCGAAGCGCATGTGCCGTCAGCTGATCGGTGCCCGGCGCACGACCAAGGCCCAGATCGATACGCCCCGGAAACAGCGAAGCCAGCGTGCCGAACTGTTCGGCGATCACCAATGGCGAATGGTTCGGCAACATGATGCCGCCTGCACCAACGCGAATGGTGGACGTGCCCGCTGCCACATGGCCGATAACGACCGAGGTAGCCGCACTGGCAATACCGGGCATGTTGTGATGCTCGGCCAGCCAATAGCGCGTAAAGCCCAGTTTTTCAGCCTGCTGGGCCAATTCGAGCGTGTTGCGCAGAGACTGTCCTGCATCGCTGCCTTCAGGGACGGGTGAAAGATCGAGTACGGATAAAGGTATCATGCCTGCTCATATGGTGTGGAACGGTTGGAATGCAACAGAGCGTAATCCGACCGGAGTGAAACGAGGATCGACAAGATTATGCTGGAAAGAAATCAGAGCGCCGATCTGATAAAATCAGATCGAAAAGCGATTAATTCCCAACAAAAAGGGCGGCCCACATGTGGCCGCCCTTAATCTGATTATTCAATACAAGTTTCAGTGATGGACAAGTTTCAGTGATGGGCTGCTGCCGCAGGCTCCTTGCCATCTTCCTGCGATGGTACGAATTCACCCTCAACATCTTTCTTTGCAATGAACGTATAGAACATCGGAACCACGAAGAGCGTGAAGACTGTACCGATGGTGATACCGGTGAAGATCACCAGCCCCATCGAGTAACGAGCCGCCGCACCCGCACCACTTGCGATGATCAGCGGAACAACGCCAAGCGCCATTGCAGCCGTGGTCATCAGAATCGGACGCAGGCGGGTTTCTGCCGAGAGGATGATGGCCTCACGACGCGAATGACCATGCAGGCGACGCTGCTGATTGGCAAACTCCACCATCAGAATACCGTGCTTGGTTATCAACCCGACAAGCGTAATCATACCAACCTGCGTATAGATGTTGAGCGTGCCAAGTCCCAGGTTCAGCGGAACGATAGCACCGAAGATCGAAAGCGGAACCGACATCATGATGATGAACGGATCGCGGAAGCTTTCGAACTGCGCCGCAAGCACCAGATAGATCACGATAACGGCAAGGCCGAAGGCGATCATGATCGTGTTGCCCTGCTCGACTTCCAGACGCGACTGACCGGAATAGTCAAGGAAGAAGCCTTCCGGCATCTTCTGCTGCGCCAGATTGACGAGTGTTTGCAGGCCCTGACCTGTGGTGACACTCGGCATTGGCAGAGCGGAAATCGTTGCCGAATTCAGCTGGTTGAACTGCTCGATAGCCGCAGGCGAAGAGTTCGTCTTGATCTGGATGACAGAAGACAGAGGAACCATCTCGCCCGAAACACTGCGAACATAGAAATCACCGAGCTTTTCAGGATTCGAACGATAGATGTCCGGCACCTGACTGATGATATCATAGCTGTTTGAATCGCGGTCGAACTGAGCAATCTTTGCACCACCGGTCAGAAGACCGAGCGTCGAGCCAATATCACTCACCTGCACACCCAGCGTTGCAGCCCGGTCACGATCAATTGTAATGGTGGTCTGCGGCGCATTATAGGACATGGAGTTCTGAACGATAATGAACTGGCCAGTCGCCTGTGCTTCGTTTTTGATTTCCTCAGCAAGCTCGAACACCTGACTTGACGGTCCGGTCGACTGAAGAGCAATCGAAATCGGCAAGCCACCACCAGCACCCGGCAGCGACGGAGGCGCAAAGATAAAAGCGTCAACGCCGGCAACCTTGGTCAGTCGGGCAGTCAGGTCTTCCTGAATCTGCTTCTGCGAACGCGTGCGCTCAGACCAATCCTTCAGCACCCAGAGAGCGATACCGGAGGTCGTGCCACCATCCATGCCAACGATCTGGAAGCGTGTGTCGAGTTCCGGCAGATCCTTGGTCAGACCATCGATCTGCTCGGCATAGAGGTTGGTATAGGCAGAGGTTGCATATTGCGGCGCCTGGAACATTGAGAACAATGCGCCTGAATCTTCTTCCGGTGCCAGTTCGCTCGATGTGTTCACAAACAGGAAGCCTGTGAGACCAACCAGAGCAATAACGATCATCAGGGTAATCGGGCGATAATTAAGCGACCCCGATACCAGACGATGATATCCCTTTTCGAGCTTCTTGAAGTTCGTATCAATGAACTTCTGGAAGCGCGATGCCTCGCCATGTTTCAACATACGCGCGCACATCATCGGCGAGATTGTCAAAGCGGCAACGCCGGAAATGATAACCGCACCTGCAAGCGTGAAGGCAAACTCGCGGAACAGCGATCCGGTCAAACCACCCGTAAATCCGAGAGGTGCAAACACCGCAGCCAGCGTGATCGTCATCGCGATAATGGAGCCGGTAATTTCCTTCATACCCTTGAAGGCCGCATCCATAGGACGCAATCCCTCTTCGATATGCCGGTGAATGTTCTCCAGAACCACGATGGCGTCATCCACCACCAGACCAATCGCCAGAACCATCGCCAGAAGCGACAGAAGGTTGATCGAGAAGCCCAGTATATACAGGAAGAAACAGACGCCAATCAGCGAAATCGGGATTGTTACAATCGGGATAAGCACCGACCGGAACGAACCCAGGAACACGATGATGACCAGAATAACGATAGCGACCGCTTCGCCGATGGTCGTGAACACTTCGTTGATCGACGAGCTGATCTGCTCGGTCGCATCATAGACCAGATCAAGCGTCATGCCTTCAGGCAAGGATGCCTGAATGGCCGGGAGTTCTTTCCTGAACGCTGTCGCAACATCGATAGGGTTCGCTGAAGGCGTTGGGTAGATTGCAAGGAATGTACCCGCAGAACCATTAAACGAAACGATCGTGTCCTTGCTTTTCGCCGCCAGTTCCACCTTGGCAACATCGCGCAGACGAACGACTTCATCGCCGGAAGTCTTGATCGGCATCGCACCGAAAGCTTCCGGTGTCTGCAAGGTCGATTCAAGCGTAATCGAAGAGGCAACAAACTGGTTTTTGGTCGTACCCGGTGCCGACAGGAAGTTCGACGCATTGATCGCAGCCAGAACTTCCGGTGCGGTGATCTGGCGTGCGGCGAGCTGAATTGGATCAAGCCACACGCGCATCGAATAGACCTGACCACCCAGAATTTCGGCCTTGGCCACACCCTGCACCGTGGAGATGCGCGGCTGCATGACGCGTTCCAGATATTCAGTAATCTGCTCGCTCGTCATGTTCGGGTTCTGTGCTGCCAGATACATGGTAGCAAAGCTCTGGCCCGTTCCCTTGACGATAACCGGGTCATCGGATTCAGACGGCAGATTGCCGCGAACCTGATTAACCTTTGCAATCACCTCGGTCAGTGCCGCATCAGGATTTGCGCCAAGCTTCATCTGCACCGTCACCGTGCTCGACGATGGACGGCTGGATGAAGTGACGTAATCGATGTTTTCAGTGGTCGCCACGGATTCCGCGATTGGCGATGTGATAAAGCCCTGAATAAGCTCCGCACTCGCACCTGCATAAGCAGTGGTGACGGTAATAACGGTTTCATCGACCTTTGGATATTCACGCACCGAAAGCTGCGCGATACCCTGAAGGCCAAGGAGAATGATCATGAGAGCGACCACGGTAGCAAGTACGGGTCGCCGGATGAAAATATCGGAAAAACTCATCTTGCTCGCCTATTACTTGTCAGCCGCAGGCAGCGGATTGACTGTGTTGTCGATCGTAACAGCAGCACCCGGCGAAAGCCGGTTCTGACCTGCAGTGATCACGATATCACCAGCCTTCAGGCCATCGGTGATTTCAGCAACGCCGCCATAACGACGACCGACCTTGACGAAAACCTGCTGCGCGACCTGCTTTGCGGCCTGTCCTTCAGGAGCTTTTTCGCCTTCTTTTGGCTGCTCGGGACGAACAGCATAAACATAGTCACCGTAAAGGCTTGTCACGATTGTCGTTTGTGGCAAAGCCAGAATATTGTCTTCCTGTGGAAGCTCAACGCGAACCTGAACGAACTGACCAGGCGTCAGACGTGGTTCATCATTCTGCACTTCTGCACGCACGGAGACCAGACGGCTCGCAGGGTCGATCTTTGGATCAATACCAACAATCGTGCCGTTATATTTCAATGCGTCCATGTTTGGTCCGACCTTCACAGGCTGCCCAAGCTTCAGGGAAGAAAGCGACTGCTCCGGTACAGAGAAGTCGATACGCATCTTGTCGGTTTCCTGCAAAGTGCCAATAACCGTGCCCGGCGTCAGGTACTGACCGAGATCGACCTTGGAAATACCGATAACACCGTCAAATGGCGCCGTTACGGTCTTCTGATCAAGCACTGCCTGCATCTTGGCAACAGCGGCCTTCTTGGCGCTGGCAGCAGCAGCAGTTGTGTCAACGTCAGAAACTGCACCCACGCCACGCGTGCGCAAGGTTTCAGCGCGCTTCAGGTTCTGATCAGCAAGCACAGCTTCAGCCTGAGCAGCCACCAGATCGGCAGTCTCAATGCTGTTTTCCAGTTGAAGAAGGACAGTACCCTTCTTTACTTCCTGATTGGCGGTGAATTCGATTTTATCAACGATACCATTGACCTGAACCGTCAGATCGACACCATTGATTGCATTGGCAGAACCAATCGCTTCAATGCCTGGAGTCCAGACGCCCGGCTCAAGCGTGACAGTCGAAACCGTCTTGGCAGGCTGCTGCATATTCGCGAAGAAATCCTTGATCGCCTGCGTTCTGAACAGGTTGAAACCAACGAGCCCCCCCACGACGATCACGAGAAAAATTATTGCCAGAATGAGGCGTTTGATCATTGCGGATGCACTCCAGGGTGTCGTTGGCGTGCTTCCTTTATGTTCCTCACAATTTGGTCGCACGTATTTTACTTGAATATCAGATGAAAATAACTGTACCGTCTGGACGGTATTGTCAACTATCGAACTGTCAGGAGACCATAGGAATTGCACACAAAGAATAAGGTCTCTTCGCGAGAGCGCATTTTGCGCGCAGCAGTGGAACTCGCCCAAGAGGTCGGACCAGCACATATATCTCTCGACGCGGTTGCCGCCCGCGCAGGCCTCTCAAAAGGAGGATTGCTTTACTCGTTTCCAACGAAAGCAAAGCTGCTTGAGGGCGTGGTCGAAGAGTATATGAAAGAGCATGAACGTGCGATGGAGGTTCAGGAACGCCTGCAGAGCGGAGATAAAAACCGTGTCGCACGTGCTTTTTTTGATGTTTATCGCGTTCAGGCTGACGATGAGCCCCCAGCCAGCGGAATTCTTGCAGCGTTGGTCGAGAACCCGGATTTTATGATCCCGGTCAGACATTATCACCGGGCCGTACTTGATCGGATGCTAAAAGACGCTTCCGACTCCAATCTCGTTTTGATTACTTATCTTGCGCTTTCCGGACTTGAATGCGGCCGCTTGCTTGATTGTGACATCGTAAGCGAAGAAGAGCGTCATTCCGTTATATGTCGTCTGGAAAAGCTGCTCGAAGCTGGATAGGTTTATAGCATTTCCAGCAAAAATGCGAAGCAGTTTTGCGTCGGATAATGCGTAAAAACAAACAGTTACAGCGGTTCCAACGATTCATTTTTAACTGGAGCCGCTGTAATAGATACAAAAAACGCGCCTTAAAGGCGCGTTTTAAAACTCTAATAGAGATGAAAAATCAAAGGGCTGGTATATCGCCCCTCTCCCATCCGGCTGTCGTTTCAGCCGCGAAGTCTTCAAAACGACCTTCAGCGATTGCCGCGCGAATGCCCTGCATGAGATACTGGTAATAGGCCAGATTGTTCCATGTCAGCAGCATCCCGCCCAGTGCTTCACCCGATTTGACCAGATGATGCAGATAAGCGCGGCTGTAATCACGCGTCGCCGGGCAGTTTGATTCTGGATCAAGCGGACGATGATCATCGGCATGACGCGCATTGCGCAGGTTCACCTTGCCAAAGCGCGTGAACGCCAGACCATGACGGCCAGCACGCGTTGGCATCACGCAATCGAACATGTCGATACCACGGGCGACCGATTTCAAAATATCATCCGGCGTACCAACGCCCATCAGATAGCGTGGCTTTTCTGTAGGCAGGATCGGGCAAACCACCTCAAGCATCTCGAGCATGACGTTCTGCGGTTCACCAACCGCCAGACCACCAACGGAGTAGCCTTTGAGGTCCATCGCCTTCAATGCTTCAGCCGAGCGCTCACGCAGGCGCGCATTGTCACCGCCCTGCACGATGCCGAACATCGCCTTTCCAGCCTGTGTGCCAAACGCCACTTTGCAGCGTTCTGCCCAGCGCAGCGACAATTCCATTGCACGTTCAGTGTTTTTTTCAGGCGATGGCAGCGCCACGCATTCATCGAGCTGCATCTGAATATCGCTATCAAGCAGCCCCTGAATTTCGATGGAGCGCTCCGGCGTCATTTCATAAGGCTTGCCGTCGATATGCGAGCGGAAAGTCACACCGTTTTCGTTAAGCTTGCGGAGCTGCGCGAGCGACATGACCTGAAAGCCGCCGGAATCGGTCAGAATTGGGCCTTTCCAGCCGCCGAATTCATGCAGACCACCAAGACGAGCAACGCGTTCCGCACCCGGACGCAGCATCAGATGATAGGTGTTGCCGAGAATGATGTCGGCGCCCAAATCCTTCACCTGATCCATATACATGGCCTTGACGGTTCCGGCTGTGCCAACTGGCATGAAGGCAGGCGTACGCACCACGCCGCGCGGCATGGAGATTTCGCCCTGACGGGCTGCGCCATCACGCGCAAGCACTTTGAATTCAAAATTTTCGCTGGTCATGCCGTGTCTCTAATGAATTATGCCGAAAAAGGGAACCGTTTCATTGCCTCTCAAGAAGAGAGGAGTCTCCATAGGAATAGAAGCGGTAGCCTGTCTCGATTGCGCGCTTATAAGCGTCCTGCATCACCTCGAAACCACTGAAGGCCGAAACAAGCATGAAGAGCGTCGAGCGCGGCAGATGGAAATTGGTCATCAGCAGATCGACCGCTCGGAACTTATAGCCCGGTGTGATGAAAATATCGGTTGGACCCGCCCATGGGCGAATGATGCCATCTTCACCGGCAGCGCTCTCAATCAGGCGCAGGGATGTGGTGCCGACACAGATTACCCGGCCGCCTCGAGCATGAACGGCATTCAGCGCATCGGCTGTTTCCTGCGAAACGTATCCGATCTCCGAATGCATCTTATGGTCCGTCGTATCGTCGGCTTTGACGGGCAGAAATGTGCCCGCCCCTACATGCAGCGTCACGAAATGTTCTTCGATGCCACGATCACGGATTTTTTTAAGCAGATCGGGTGTGAAATGCAGCCCTGCAGTCGGGGCTGCAACAGCCCCTTCCTCACGCGCATAAACAGTCTGATAATCGCTGCGGTCGCGCTCATCCTCAGCGCGCTTGGATGCGATATAAGGCGGCAAAGGAATATGGCCTACCGAAGCAATGGCTTCATCCAACATCGCGCCAGAGAGGTCGAACACCAGCAGAACTTCGCCAGCGTCACCCTTTTCGGCAACGGTTGCGTCGAGTGTTCCGAGGAAGCAGCTTGAACCGGAATGACCGAAACGGATGCGGTCGCCTTCCTTCACGCGCTTGGCAGGACGCAGGAATGCCTTCCAGCGATCAGGGCCGGTACGCATGTGAAGCGTCGCACTCACCTGCGAAATATTGCCATCGCGCTCGCGCATACCTTCAAGTTGTGCAGGAATGACTTTTGTATCGTTGAAAACGAGCGCATCGCCCGGCTGCAACAGATCAGGCAGCTCGAATACCTGTCGATCTTCGAATGGCTGACCGGGACGCACGCGCAAAAGCTTGGCGTGGTCGCGCGGTTCGGCTGGACGCAGAGCAATGCTCTCTTCCGGCAAATCGAAATCGAAAAGATCAACACGCATCATAAACCTCATCAGAGCATTTCAAATTTCAGAAATGCATCAAAGCAAGAGCGGCCCCGGCAAAACCGGAGCCGCTATATTTCTATAGAAACGACAGAATTAGATGTCTGCAGCGATGCGTGCGGTTACGATCACGTCTGGATCGGTAACAGGTTCGCCGCGCTTGATCTTGTCGACATTGTCCATGCCTTCGATAACCTGACCCCATACGGAGTACTGGCGGTCGAGCCATGGAGCGTCGGTGAAGCAGATGAAGAACTGCGAGTTAGCCGAGTTCGGGTTCTGCGAACGAGCCATCGAAGCAGTGCCGCGCTTGTGCGAGGTGTTCGAGAATTCAGCCTTGAGGTCAGGCTTGTCCGAACCGCCCATGCCAGCACGCGAGCCATTGAAATGCGCGCCGCCCGTCTTGCCGAACTTCACGTCGCCGGTCTGCGCCATGAAGCCGTCGATAACGCGGTGGAACACAACGCCGTCATAAGCGCCTTCGCGTGCCAGTTCCTTGATGCGTTCGACATGGCCAGGAGCCAGATCAGGGAAGAGTTCGAGAACGACATTGCCCTTGGTGGTTTCAAGAACGAGCGTGTTTTCCGGGTCTTTGTAAGCCATCGGGCCTCTCCTATTGAGCGTATCCCCAAAAGTTTGAATCATTTTTTGGGACAGGGATACGTGTTGAATTTAGAGCGCATCCCGAAAAGTGTGAAACGGTTTTCGGATAAGATGCGCATTAGAACAGATATTTAGAGCGCCGATCTGTTTCAATCAGATCGAAAAGCGCTCTAAAACTCATTTCTTTTCGATCGTGGCTTTGATGATCTTGTCAGGGCTTTCGACCGAACCATTATCGGATTCACTTCCCTTTTTGATCTTATCAACCACGTCCATGCCACTGACAACCTTGCCAACAACCGTGTACTGGCCGTTCAGGAATGCGCCATCATTGAACATGATGAAGAACTGCGAGTTGGCGGAATTCGGGTCCTGGCTGCGCGCCATACCAACCGTGCCACGCACAAATGGTTCCTGCGAGAATTCAGCCGGAATGTTCGGCAGTTCAGAACCACCGGTGCCAACGCGCGATGCATTGAAGCCCTTGTCAACGTTACCGAACTTCACATCACCGGTCTGAGCCATGAAGCCGGGAATCACGCGATGGAAAGCCACGCCGTTGTAAGCGCCTTCCTGAGCCAGCTTTTCAATCTGTGCGACATGCTTTGGCGCAAGGTTTGGGCTCAGCTCAATAGCGACATTGCCGTCTTTGAGCTGCAGATTGAGGATGTCAGCAGCAAAGGCCGCACCTTGAGAAAACGCAACAATGCTGGCTGCGACAAGCGCCGAACGAACGAATGACATAATCGAGAAACTCCCTGAATCAGGATTTGAATTTTGCTTCCAGCGCAGCCGCAACAGCTGCAGGAACGAAGGGCTTTATATCGCCTCCCATTGAGGCAATCTGGCGAACCAATGTGGCAGTAATCGTGCGCACAGCAGGATCGGCTGGCAGAAAGACGGTTTGCAATTCCGGCGCCATCGTTCCATTCATGCCCGCCATCTGCATTTCATAATCGAGATCGGTGCCATCGCGCAGACCACGCACCATGAGCTTGGCGCCATGCTTACGTGCAGCATCAATGACAAGGGCATCAAACGAAATCACGGAAACGCGCTTCGCGTCAGCCCCAAGCAAAGCCTTGGCGCTTGCATTGATAAGCTCGACACGTTCTTCAAAACTGAACAGCGGCTTCTTGCCCGGATGCACGCCAATAGCGACGATAACCTGATCGGCAAGACGCAGCGTGCCTTTCAGAACATCCATATGGCCATTGGTGACCGGGTCGAATGAACCCGCATAAATCGCGATCGTCATTTCTTCCAGCTAGCCTTTTCTAATCAGATTTTCAACAACAACCACAATTGAAAGAAATCAGAAACCAAGAAAACAGATGAATGCGATATGAACAACGATTTCACGAGAAGTTCACAACCGATTTACCAAGATAGGCGCAAGTTTGGTGCAACCTTTTCGCTTCTGAAGCGTATCTATAACGAAAGGATACCGCGATGATGATATTTCTTCTGGCATTATCCATGATGGTAGCAATGGCTGCATCGGCGATTGTTTTGCTTCTGGAAGAGAATGAAGCGAAGCGCCAACGCGTACGTCCCGCCGCTTTTAGTCTAAGCGCCATGCGTAAACTGAGTTCGCATTAAGTACAGTTTTGAGTTTCCAGAGATCGCCAGTTCCCTCCAGTCCTGGCATCTGAAAAAGGCCGATGGTGAACCATCGGCCTTTTTATTTGGAACATGAAATCCCCTGATACTGCTTGCATCAGGGAGTTTCCTTTATTCTTCGCCACCAGCTGCAGGTGCATCACCCTCAGCTGCGGTTTCATCAACCTCGGCAGCGCCATTCTCTTCATCGCTTTCGGTTTCCGAAATGCGCTCGACCGAGACGACCTTTTCGCCGTCAGCCGTATTGAAGATCGTGACACCCTTGGTCGAGCGTCCAGCGATACGAATGCCGCCAACCGGCACGCGGATCAGCTGACCACCATCGGAAACCAGCAGGATCTGATCGCTTGCTTCGACCGGGAACAGAGCTACCAGCTTGCCGATTTCGTCGGTCTTCGACGTATCGGTTGCACGGATACCTTTGCCGCCACGGCCAGAAACACGGAACTCATAAGACGAGGAACGCTTGCCGTAGCCATACTCACTAACCGTGAGAACAGTCTGCTCGCGAGCCTTCAACTCCTGATAGAGCTCTTCGGAAAGATCAGCTTCCACCGCAACTTCTTCACCGACAACAACGATATCATCGGCGTCGTCTGCACCCTGTGCCCGACGTTCAGCAATCGAGCGCTTGAGATAAGCGGCACGCTGCGAAGCGTCTGCATCAACGTGATGCAGAATTGCCATCGAGATGACCTTATCGCCTTCCGCCAGATTGATACCGCGTACGCCGATCGAGTTACGACCAGCAAAGACGCGAACATCCGTGACAGGGAAGCGAATGCACTGGCCACCAGCACAGGTCAGAAGCACGTCGTCGAATTCCGTACAGGTATCGACCGAGAGGATTTCATCGCCCTCGTCTTCGAGCTTCATCGCGATCTTGCCGTTGCGGTTGACCTGAACGAAGTCCGACAGCTTGTTACGGCGAACCGTACCGCGCGTGGTCGAGAACATGACGTCGAGATTTGCCCAGGATTCTTCATCCTCCGGCAGCGGCATGATCGTGGTAATGCGCTCGCCCTGCTGCAATGGCAGCATATTGATGAGTGCCTTGCCACGCGACTGCGGATTACCGACTGGCAGACGCCAGACTTTTTCCTTGTAGACGATGCCGCGCGAGGAGAAGAACAGCACCGGCGTATGCGTATTGGCGACGAACAGACGGGTTACGAAATCCTCGTCCTTCGTTGCCATGCCGGAGCGGCCTTTGCCGCCGCGACGCTGCGCACGATAGGTCGCCAGCGGTACACGCTTGATATAACCGGCATGGCTGACGGTGACGACCATATCTTCGCGAGCGATGAGGTCTTCATCGTCCATTTCAGCGCCGCCAAGACCAAACTCGGTACGGCGCGGCGTGGCGAACTCGTCACGAACAGCAATCATCTCTTCCTTGACGATTGTCATGACACGAATGCGCGAGCCAAGAATCTCCAGATAATCGCGGATTTCTTCGCCGATCTTGTTCAGCTCGTCCGCAACTTCATCGCGGCCAAGTGCTGTCAGGCGCTGCAAGCGAAGATCAAGAATAGCACGCGCCTGCTCTTCCGAGAGGTTATACGTGTTATCGTCGTTGATCGCATGACGCGGATCATCGATGAGGCGGATCAGCGGTGCCACATCGGCGGCAGGCCAACGACGTTCCATCAACTGCTCACGCGCGGTTGCCGGGTCCGGCGCACGACGAATGAGAGCGATAATCTCGTCAATATTGGCAACTGCGATCGCAAGCCCAACCAACACATGCGCGCGATCACGCGCCTTGTTGAGCAGGAACTTGGTGCGGCGTGTTACCACTTCTTCACGGAACGCCACGAAAGCGCGCAGCATGTCGAGAAGATTGAGCTGTTCCGGCTTGCCACCATTCAGCGCCACCATGTTGCAGCCAAACGAGGTCTGCAGTGGCGTGTAGCGATAAAGCTGGTTCAGTACGACATCGGCAACAGCATCGCGCTTGAGCTCGACCACAACGCGATAGCCATCGCGGTCCGATTCATCGCGCAGATCAGAAATGCCCTCGATACGCTTATCGCGCACCAGTTCGGCCATTTTCTCGATCATCGAAGCCTTGTTCACCTGATACGGTATCTCGGTGATGATAATAGCTTCACGGTCGCCGCGCATTGGCTCAATCGCCACACGACCACGCATAATAACGGAACCGCGACCCGTGCTGTAGGCCGAGTTGATGCCGGCACGCCCAAGGATAATACCACCGGTCGGGAAATCCGGACCAGGAATGATTTCCATGACTTCTTCCAGCTCAAGAGCCGGATTGTCGATCAGCGCTACGCAACCATCAATGACTTCGCCAAGATTGTGCGGCGGAATATTGGTTGCCATACCAACCGCAATACCGCCCGAACCATTGACAAGCAGGTTTGGAAAGCGGGCAGGCAGAACCATAGGTTCCCGCTCGCGGCCATCATAGTTGTCCTGAAAATCAACCGTATCCTTGTCGATATCCGACAGGAGGGATTCGGTGACTTTTTCCAGACGGCATTCGGTATAACGCATCGCCGCGGGCGGATCGCCATCGATGGAACCGAAATTGCCCTGTCCGTCCACAAGTGGATCGCGCAAGGAGAAGTCCTGCGCCATACGCACCAAGGCGTCATAAATAGAAGAGTCGCCGTGTGGATGGTATTTACCCATCACTTCACCGATCACACCTGCCGACTTTCGGTAGGGGCGATTGTAAGCGAGGTTCATCTCGTTCATGGCGTGGAGAATACGGCGATGTACGGGCTTCAAGCCATCGCGCACATCAGGCAGAGCACGGCTCACGATAACGCTCATTGCGTAATCGAGATAGGAGCGCTGCATCTCCTCAATAATGGAAATCGGTTCGATACCTGTAGGGCCGCTTGGGCCGCCATCCATATCTTCGGAACCGGGTGGAGGTGTTTGATCTGACACTATTCAGATATCTTTCTCAACAGAATCGATAAAGTCACTTTATAGAATAAAACGTCACAAAACGCCAATTTCGGGGCCATTTCAACCGGCGAATTTCATTCATCGAATCAATAACTTGAAAGATATTCACATAAAGATCGCGCAATGATGTTGCCTGAGCGTGCGCTTTGCGTCGACCGAGCGCCACTCATCGGCTACAATCCGTTTCACAAATCAGGCAGAGAATACCAACAAAAGGGGCGAGTTTAGCATGGGGTTCTACGATACGGTTTTCAGCGCCTTCGTCACCCTCCTCGTCACCATTGATCCGCCCGGTCTCGCGCCACTGTTTCTGGCACTCACACCCGGCATGGATCGCAACCATCGCGGACAGGTCGCGCTGCGCGCATCCATCATCGGCTTCATCGTTATGGCGCTGTTTGCGATTGCTGGCGCGCAGATACTCGGTATGTTTGGTATCAGCATCGGCGCCTTCCGTGTCGCAGGTGGCCTGCTTCTCTTCTGGATCGCTTTCGAGATGATTTTCGAAAAGCGAACCGAGCGTAAGGAAAAGAGCGCCGAAGTTGCCATTACCAAGGACCATATCCGCAACATCGCGGCATTCCCGCTGGCCATTCCGCTGATCGCAGGTCCGGGTGCTATTTCGGCTATCGTGCTAACATCAGATTCTTTTGACGGCATCGGTCCCCGTGCCGCCCTTCTCGGCGTCATAGCCGTCTGTTTGCTGATTACCTATTTCGTGTTGCTGCTCGCAGAACGCGTCGACCGGTTTCTTGGCGAAACCGGCCGTTCTATTCTGACCCGTCTGCTCGGTGTGATCCTCGCAGCACTTGCGGTTCAGTTTGTGGCAGATGGCGTTAAGACACTCATCAATGGTTAGAGCGCATCCCGAAAAGTGCGAAGCGGTTTTCGGGATGTGTTTTAAGCCGATTTCATCGCCTTCTTTCCAATCATCGCGTGGCGAAGCTTGGACGAGAACCAGTCGATAACAGCGACGGCGATCAGGATCATGATGATCAGGAAAGAAACGTCCTGAAGATTGAGAACCTTGATCTGCTCAGCCAGATGCGCGCCGATGCCGCCTGCCCCAACGATGCCGATGATGGTTGCCGAACGGGTGTTTGACTCAAAGAAGTAAAGCACCTGACTGCCGATCAGCGGCAAAACCTGCGGCAGCACGCCGAAGCGATAGCCGTGCAGTTTGCTGCCGCCTGATGAGACAACGCCCTCCACCGGCTTCTTGTCAGCGCCTTCAATGGCTTCCGAGAACAGCTTGCCGAATGCTCCGAAATCCGAGCAGGCAATTGCGAGAATACCGGCAAACGGTCCGAGACCCACAACCGACACCCAGATCAGTGCCCAGATCAGCGTATCGACGCCGCGAATGGTATCGAGGAAGCGACGGATGCCGAAATGCAGGAATACATTCGGGATGATGTTCTTGGCAGCCAGAAAGCCGAATGGGAAAGCAAGAATTGCCGCCAGCAATGTGCCGAGATAGGCGATTGCCAGCGTTTCCATCATCGACCACAGATAAAGGCTGAAACGCCCGCCGGACGATGGCGGCATCATCATAAGCGTGAAATCGCCGAGGCGACCCAGGCCATTGAGAATGCGCAGCAGCGAAAAATCGAGCCAGTAGAAAGCGAACCAGACGGAAGCAATCAACGCTACGGTTAAAATCGCCAGATTTCGCCAGGCACGCGCGTTTCCGAACAATTCGGCATGTTCTGCCCGAAGTTCCTTTTCATGCGCGTGCGCCTCACGGGAGAGACTTTGTGCAATATCGGTCATAATTCTCTCTTTTGTTTGAGCATGATCTTTTCCGAAAACCGGTTCTCACTTTTCGGGATCACGCTCCTCAACCAATACGGCCCAGAAGCGCATGGCGAATACGCTGTGTAATGAGATCGATGGCAACAATGGTCACGATAATCAGAAGCAGAATGGCACTGACATCGCTGTAATAGAACTGGCGGATCGAAGTCAGCAGTTCCTGCCCGATACCGCCCGCACCCACAAAGCCCATAACCGAAGCACCGCGCACGTTGATTTCAAAGCGCAGCAGGCCATAGGACGCAAAATTTGCGGCGACTTGCGGAAGCACGGCGAAGCGGATGACCTGAAAGCCAGAACCACCCGATGCACGAATGCCTTCCACCGGACGCATATCGATGTTCTCAACAACTTCGGAGAACAATTTGCCCAGCGCTCCCGTTGTATGAAGCATCAGCGCCAGCACACCAGCCATCGGCCCAAGACCGAAAGCGATGACGAAAAGCAGCGCGAAGACGATTTCGGGAACCGTACGCAGCAGCTCAAGCCCGCGGCGAACGACGAAACGCACCGTCGAATTGGGAGCCATGTTGGATGACGCCGCAAATGACGCGGCAAAAGCGATGATGCCGCCGATCAATGTTGCCAGATAGGCAATGAGCAGCGTCTCAAACAGCATCTTGAGCCAGCCGCCGAGATTCCAGTACCAGGCAGCGAGATCGCCCCAGAAATTGGCAATCGTCAGATCCGGCAGGATGCGGCCAAGATAGCTTGTAAAGCGAAAGAGATTTTCGACCAGAGTGCCCGGCCGAACATCGGCAACGACGGAGGCAGCAATGGCGACAACGACGAGCGCAAGGAGGAGCGCGATACCGTAGAGACGCCGTTTGCCAACTTCTCTCCGATAATCGGCAAGCAGGCTTTTTGCTCCGTTGCCGTCGAGTGAGGATACCGTCATGCGATCTTTCCTATAAAAATGCCCGGAACGGGTTACGTTCCGGGCACTTCAATTGTTCTACGGATTAAGACTTGCGAGCCTTGTCGTTGAACTTGAGCATCTCGATGATTGGCTCATATTCCTTGGCTTCGGTCGCTACGAATTCCTTATCCTTGCCGTCGGAAAGAGCGTCAAAGCCGGCCTTGTCCTTGGTTGGCATGTCGAGGAAAGCCTGCTTGATGTCAGCCTTGAGCTGATCTGGCAGGGTGCTGAGAACCGCAAATGGGCCTTCTGGAAGGAAGTCCGACTTGAAGATGATGCGGAAATCATCCTTCGTCATTGCCTTGCCGTTTGCATCCTTGAGAACGCCGCGGCTGACCATGCGGGTCAGGTTGGAATCGTCTTCCGAGTTCCAGGAGTTTGCAGCAGCGTCTGCGGTGCCCTGCGCGAGAGCGAGAACTGCGTTTTCGTGGCTGCCAGCAAAGAAGTTCTTACCAAAGAACGTATCGACGCTATAGCCATCGCGGTTCAAGAAGAAGCGTGGCGCGTTGTTGCCCGATGTCGAGTTAGGATCGACGAGAGCAATTGCTTTGCCCTTGAGGTCATCCATCTTCTGGTACGGGCTGTCGGCGCGAACATAAACAACCGAATAATAGCCGTTTACACCAGTGTCATGACGCTGGTTGACGAGCGGAGTGGTTTCAACGCCAGTCATCACAGCGCGGGCGTAGGAAGCCGGGCCATAGAATGCGATCTGAATGTTGCCAGCGCGCTGACCTTCGATAACAGCCGCATAGTCGTTAGCAACGCGCAGCGTAACCTTCGTGCCGAGTTCCTTGCCGAGATAAGCTGCCAGAGGCGCATAACGGTCGGAAGTGGTCGAAGCGTTTTCAGCTGGGATCACGCCCAGAACGATTTCTGGATAATCCTTGCTCCAGTCTGCAGCCTGTGCAGTGGAAGCCATCATCGGCATGGTCAGCGTAGCGGTAAGCGCAGCAGCCGCCAGAAAGTTTCTACGGTTAAGCATAGGTATCTCCTGTTAATCCCTGATTTTGGAGCGTAATTTTTTCCGGAGCTTTGTGCGCTCAGGCGGAAAGCTGGCGCAGAACGGCTTCGGCCGACTGCGGAACTGGCATTGGCATTGTTTCAGCCTGTTCATCGGCATCGATGACGTCATCGGCTTCCATGCCGTAAAGGTCGCGTGATGCCATATCGGTCAGCATCGACGGTGTGCCGCGGAATACGATCTTGCCGGCAGACATGCCGACGAGGCGGTCGCAATAGCTGCGCGCAATATCGAGCGAGTGCAGATTGCAGAGAACCGTGATGCCATATTCGCGATTGATGCGACGCAGAGCGTCCATGACGCTGCGGGTATTGCGCGGATCGAGCGATGCAATCGGCTCGTCTGCGAGAATGATGCGCGGCTGCTGAACAAGCGCACGGGCAATGGCCACGCGCTGCTGCTGACCACCCGAAAGCTCATCGGCGCGATGGGCTGCAAGATGCGCAATATCGAATTGCTGCAACGCCGAAAGAGCGATCAGACGCTCTTCATCGCTCCAGATGCGCAGGAGCGACTTAGGCGTCGAAACATAGTTGAGACGCCCCATCAGAACATTGGTCAGAACATCAAGACGATCGACCAGATTGAAATGCTGGAAAATCATCGCGCATTGTGCGCGCCAATCGCGCAATCCCGAACCCTTGAGCCCGGTAACGTCGCGACCATCCCAGTGAATTGTTCCCTCTGAAGGCTCAACCAGGCGATTGATCATACGCAGCAGCGTCGACTTCCCCGCGCCCGAGCGACCAATAATTCCAACAAACGAGCCCGGCTCGATCTCGAGGTCAACACCCGAAACCGCCACCTTATCATTATAGCGGCGCGTTACGTTTTTTAGTTGAAGCATGAATTCGTCTCCATTCATGCTCACTATTGATCCGTTCAATGACACTGCAATGAACGGACCATGACGTTTGTGTAAACTTACATTCCGCTTTAAGATTTTAATTTAGACAATTGTTTTAATGCTCATTTCCTGCAGGTGACGCAGGAAGGCATCTGTGGAAGCAGCCACTTCACCCGAATTGTCTATTATGACGACATCGTCTGCACCGTCATCGAAGCTCACTTCGCGCTTAAGTCGCAAAGCGATTTCTTCTCGACTTTCACGTCCACGCGATGCAAGCCGCTCTGCGAGTACTTCCGGCCTAGCCGAAATGACGACCACAGACCGTTCCGAATAAAGCCTGCGGATATCGCCAAGTACACGCCGCGAGACATTGGCAATCACCACGATACCGTCGGCGATTTCATCATCAAGCGATTTCGGCAATCCATAGCTCAGGCCATGCGCCTGCCAGTGCAGCGCGAAAGCACCCTCGCCTGCGGCTTTCGTAAATGCTGTTTCATCCAGACTGTCGTGATCTTCCGTGCCCGGCATTTGCGGACGCGTGATGATCCGGCGCACAAAATGAAACCGCGCGTCGCCTGCAAGAGCCACACGCGCTGCATCCATAATCGTGTCTTTGCCGGCCCCGCTGGGGCCGACAACGGCAACGAAACAGCCTTTCGGCGTATCGGATTGCATCTGCATCAAAGCACCCGTTCGCCTTCGCGCCAGACAGTGCGCACAACCGGAATTGCACCTTTCGGCCGCACGCGAACCAGATCGGCACGCTTTCCGATAGCGATTTCGCCGCGATCATCCATCGCCATGGCATCAGCCGGGTTCTTGGTTACGAGGCGGACAGCCTGTGGCAGCGCAATCGGACGCTCACCCGAGGCAAGGCCGAAAGCCGACTGAATGAGGCTGAACGGAATGTAATCCGAGGACAGAATGTCGAGGCTGCCATTATCGACGAGATCGCGTGCAGCGATATTGCCGGAATGCGAGCCACCGCGCACAATATTGGGCGCGCCCATCAGAATGGAAAGGCCTGCACCTTTTGAGGCACTGGCTGCTTCCATCGTGGTCGGAAACTCGGCGATCCGCACACCATGGTCGAGTGATTCATCGACATGCGCGCTGGTCGCATCATCATGGCTGGCCAGCACGATGCTGCGCGATGCTGCCAGTTCGGCAATGGCGCGACGATGTTTGGCCGAATAGGCGTCAGAATCCGCCATACGCTTCTCACAATGCACCCGGAACTCCTCATCCGTGAGCTTCATCTTGCGCATGTAATAAGTGCGATACGTATTAAGATCAACGAATTGACGCTGTCCCGGTGCATGATCCATCAGCGAAGCGAGTTTAACGCGGTCATCGCCTGCGAAAAGCTCGAATGTTTCAAGGCAATCTGCTGAGGAAACTTCGCAGCGCAGGTGCAGAAAGTGGTCTGCACGCAGGCGATTTTCGCGAACACCGCTTTCGATGGCGTCCGCAAGCATCCGCATATCCTTGCCCACGAAGTCACGGTCATAATCAGAACCAACGCGCATCGCATCGAAAACTGTCGTGATGCCCGATGCTGCAACCTGCGCATCATGCGCCTGAACCGCTGCATCGACATTCCAGCGCACCTTTGGACGCGGCGCGTAATGGCTTTCCAGCTGATCGGTATGCAGCTCGATGAGGCCCGGAATAACATAATCGCCATCCATGTCATCGCCGCCGTTGGTATTGCCCTGATCAATGGCGGCAATTTTGCCATCACGGATCAGGATAGAACCGGAAACGATCTCATCAGCAAGCACGATCTGCGCATTTTTCAGAACGGTTTCATTAGCCATTGGATAGCTCTTTCATGACCGCATTCGCATTGGCGGCCGTTTCATATTTCGAGAGGAATGCTTCGATATCGAGCGCGCGGAAATCATCGAGCGCCTGGCGCAGACGATCATGGCTCCAGTCCCACCAGGCCAGTCGATCCAGACGATTGCCGGTCGCAGCGTCGAAGCGTTCGCGAATGAGACGCGCCGGAACCCCACCAACAATTGTATAGGGCGCCACGTCCCTGCTCACGACAGCTCCGGCACCGACAACCGCACCGTTGCCAACCGTCACACCCGGCAAGATGGTGGAGCCATGGCCGAGCCATGTGTCGTGACCGATTTTCACGGCATTGCCGCGACGCCAATCAAAGAACTCCGTCTCATCCTTTTCTTCCGGCCAGTAATCACCGGCGCGATAGGTGAAATGATGCAACGTCGGACGCCATGTCGGATGATTGGTGGCGTTGATACGCACATGGCTGGCGATATTGGAAAACTTGCCGATCTCAGCACACCAGATTTCGCAATCGATACCGAGATAGGAATAGTCGTCCAGCACAGTCTCCGAAACACGGCTGCGCGCGCCGATCTCGGTATATCGACCAAGCTTGCTACCGTTTACTTCAGCCGTTTCGTGAACCAGTGGTTCTACCGAGAGCTTGGTCATGCTGCTGCCCTCGGCGAGAAAGCGGTTACGTCGATAATGCGATCAGCAACCTGTTCACGCACATCTTCATCGTGGAAAATGCCAAGCATTGCGACGCCTTGCGCCTTCTTGGCCTTGATGAGATCAACAACGACTGCCCTGTTTTTGGCATCGAGCGAAGCTGTCGGCTCATCAAGCAGCAACACCGGATGATCGGTGATGAAACCGCGCGCAATATTCACGCGCTGCTGCTCACCGCCGGAGAAGGTTGCTGGTGGCAATGCCCAGAGCCGTTCCGGCAGGTTGAGCTGCGCGAGCAATTCGCTTGCACGATTGCGAGCAGCATCGCGATTAACACCACGAGCCACCAATGGCTCCGCAACGACGTCGATTGCCGCCACGCGTGGCAATGTGCGCAGGAACTGGCTGACATAACCAATCGTATCACGCCGAACGGCCAGCACTTCGCGCGGATCGGCTGTTGCCAGATCCACCATACGGTCTTCGTGACGAATGAGGATAGAGCCTGCATTCACGGCGTAATTGCCATAGACCATCTTGAGAATGGAGCTTTTACCAGCACCGGAAGGTCCGCCAAGCACGGCACATTCGCCTGCTTCCAGATTGAAGTCCACGCCACTTACGACTGGCAACTGAATGCCACCCTGCAAATGCATCGTGAACGTCTTCGCCAGACCCGACACGGCCAGCGGAGAGGATGTTCTAACTTGTGTCATTTCTCACCTCACGCATGAAGTTTCGCTAATTTACGAACAAAACGCTGCAAACATCTGTTTTAATTTACTAAACCTGCAGAATAGACGACACGAGCAGCTGCGTGTAAGGCGCTTGCGGGTCATCCAGAACGCGGTCGGTCAGACCCTGTTCGACAATATGGCCGTCTTTCATAACCATGATGCGATGGGACAAAAGACGCGCCACTGCGAGATCGTGGGTCACGATGACAACCGAAAGGCCGAGATCGCTTACCAGACCGCGCAGCAGGTCGAGAAGACGTGCCTGCACGGACACGTCGAGACCGCCGGTCGGTTCATCCATAAAAACAAGACGCGGAGCCGTGACGAGATTGCGCGCAATCTGCAGACGCTGACGCATACCGCCGGAGAAAGCGCGGGGCTGGTCGTCGATGCGGTCAGCAGCGATTTCGACACGTCCGAGCCATTCAGTTGCCGTGTTGCGAATATTGCCATAATGGCGCTCGCCAACAGCCATCAGCCGTTCACCGACATTGGCACCCGCCGAAACTGTCATGCGCAGACCGTCCGAAGGATTCTGATGCACGAAGCCCCAGTCGGTACGCATCAGAAAGCGGCGTTCAGCCTCTCCGATCTTGTAAAGATCACGGAACTCGCCATCACGCATCCGGTATTCCACACTGCCCGATGTCGGTTCCAGACGTGTCGCCAGACAGTTGAGCAAAGTCGTCTTGCCCGAACCCGATTCTCCGACGATGGCCAGCACTTCGCCCGGCCACAGCGAGAAATCGATATCCGCGCAACCGCGACGACTGCCATAAAACTTCGAGAGATTGCTGACTTTCAGCAAAGGTTCGACGCTCATTTCAATACTCATTTCAGGGCTCCCTTGGCTGCGGCCTCATTGTTCGCTGCCAGATGACCAAAGTGGCCATTCGCCTGACGATCTTCACAATAATCCGTGTCGGAGCAGACAAACATCGAGCCGCCACGGTCATCGAGCACGACTTCGTCGAGATAGACGCCGCGAGCGCCACACAATGCGCAAGGCTGTTTGAATTTCTGCACCTCAAATGGGTGATCCTCGAAATCGAGGCTCACGACATCCGTATAAGGCGGTACGGCATAGATGCGCTTTTCACGACCGGCACCAAAAAGCTGCAAAGCTGGCGACATATGCATCTTTGGATTGTCGAACTTGGGCGTCGGCGACGGTGCCATGACATAGCGCCCTTCGATCATCACCGGATAATCATAGGTCTTGGCGATATGGCCGTGGCGCGCGATATCTTCGTAAAGCTTCACATGCATGAGGCCATATTCGGCAAGCGCGTGCATCTTGCGCGTTTCGGTTTCACGCGGCTCCAAAAAACGCAGCGGCTCAGGAATTGGCACCTGATAGACAATCACCTGCCCTTCAGTCAGCGGATACTCAGGAATGCGGTGACGTGTCTGGATGATAGTCGCCTCACCCGTATGGGTGGTCACGGCAACATCGGCAGTTTTCTGGAAGAATGCCCGGATGGAAACGGCATTGGTCGTATCATCAGCGCCCTGATCGATAACTTTGAGCACATCATCCTGACCGAGAATTGCCGCCGTCACCTGCACGCCGCCTGTGCCCCAGCCATAAGGCATCGGCATTTCACGGCTTGCGAACGGAACCTGATAGCCCGGAATAGCAATGGCTTTCAGGATAGCACGACGGATCATCCGCTTTGTCTGCTCGTCCAGATAGGCGAAATTGTAATTGGCTAGATCGCTCATTCTGCTGCTTCCTTGCCTGCGGCAATATTGGCTGCTGCTTCCTTGCCTGTGCCGATATTGGCTGCTGCTTCGGTTGCCAAAACTTCAGTCTCGTTGTTCGCTTGTTCATATTCCGCACGCATACGGCGGATGAGATCAAGCTCGGCCTGAAAGTCCACGTAATGGGGCAATTTCAGATGCTCGACGAAGCCCGTCGACTGCACATTATCGGAATGGGAGATGACGAATTCTTCGTCCTGCGCGGGTGCTGTCACATCCGCATCGAATTCGCGGACACGCAGCGCCCGGTCGCAAAGCGACATCGACATGGCTTTGCGCTCGCTTTGTCCGAACACCAGACCATAGCCACGAGTAAACTGTGGAGCCTGCTTGGACGAGCCTTTGAACTGGCTCACCATCTGGCATTCGGTCAGCTGAACACGGCCAAGCGAAACGGCAAAGCCGAGCTCAGGCACATCGAATTCAACCTCCACCTCGCCAATGCGGATTTCACCGACAAATGGATGCGTGTTGCCATAACCGCGCTGCGTGGAATAACCCAGCGCCAGCAGGAAGCCTTCATCACCGCGCGCCAAAGCCTGCAAGCGCAGATCACGCGGCATCGGGAACGTCCAAGGTTCGCGGGTAAGATCGCCCGGCTCATGCCCTTCCGGCATCGCACCGTCTTCTTCGATCATGCCGTTGACACCGAGAATATCGGTCACGCGTGGCGTTTCTTCAGGCTCAGTCGCACGCACTTCCGGCTCGGGAACACTGACATCACCCGCCAGTTCCGGATCAAGCAGACGATGCGTGTAGTCAAATGTCGGTCCCAACAGCTGCCCGCCGGGCAGATCTTTATAGGTGGCCGAAATGCGGCGTTCGATCAGCATATTCGCGGTCTCAAGGGGTAGCGAATAGCCAAAACGCGGCAGGGTTGTGCGGTAGGCACGAACCAGAAAGATTGCCTCAATCAGATCGCCCCGCGACTGGCGCACGGCAAGTGCTGCGAGTTCTCGGTCATAAAGCGAACCTTCGGCCATGACGCGATCAACGGCGAGACCCAGCTGTTCGGCAATTTGGTCAAGACGCAACGCCGGAACCGAGCGGTCGCCACGACGGCGATCATCAAGCAGACGGTGGGCATTGCGGATGGCGGTTTCACCGCCCTTTACAGCAACATACATGGATCAATCCTCCAAACTTGCTATACGCGTGGTGCGGGGAAGCGCTGCGACTTTGCCGTCAGCGACGAGCACCAGATCGATACCCAGCGGAAACAACACGCCATTTTCACGCCACTGCGCAGCAAAATCCTGCGGTAAACCATCAACAGTCAGCACAGTTTCATCCTTGATGCCCGGGCCTTTGAGGCTGAAACCCTGCCCACTCGTCAACGACGAAACTGCTAGAACAACAGTCGTCGAACGATCCGGAAATTCAGGGTCTCCCTGCGCGAAGGAAGCAAGTGCCGGCAACGATTGCGAATCCGTTACAAGTGCGAACTGCGCTTTCGACTGATCGCCGACGATTGGTGCACCGGTATGGAATGTCAGCCATGCCGTTGCGTCCTGATTGGCTGCTATTTCAGCATCGACCCAGACGCTTGCGTCGTGATCAAGAAGCGTTGCTGCGATCAGGCCAAGCTCAGGCGTAAGCGGCTTTGATGGCACAGCCGCACTAGGCAGCGAATGGATACGACCAGGATTGGCCATTGCGTGCATGACTGCATGAAACGCCGACTGCGCTTCATTGACTGGATCAGCCAGTCCGCCTTCAAATGCAGAAGAAGAATGGAGCATCAGTTATCTCCCCGAACCATTGTGAAGAAATCGACCTTCGTGGCAGCAGCTTCGCCGCGCCGTTTTGCATCCGCAGTATCGACACGACCACGCAATGCATTGAGCACGCTGCTTTCGATCGCATCGCGGGTGGCCTCATCGAGCCAGAGCGCATCAAACAGTGCAGCCAGCTTCGCCTTTTCCTGATCACGTCCCAGCGCATAGGAGTGCCCAACCGAGCCATTCGCCAGACGAACAGTTGCGCGGGTGACGGTTGCCTCGCCAACATTGAACGGAGCACCGCCACCGCCAATACGACCGCGCATCATAACAAGTCCGGTTTCCGGACCACGCAAAACTTCAAATTCAGGCTTGTCTGCCCAGTTCTGCCAGAACGTTTTCAATTCTTCGCCGCTTGCGCGAGCGAGGAGCGCCATACTGGCCTGACGTGCTGCTTGCGTTGCATCCGGCGCCAAATTGCTTCCAGCGGTGGAGCCACCTCCACTTTCAACTGTGCTGTGCCGCGTAGTATGCCCCGTCGTGTTCATGAGCTTATCCGCCCTATCTAATCCGGTTGACTTGATCGCCTTAATTGTCTATTCATATAGACAACTATACAATACCAGAATGAATACACCCTGCCAATGACAGGACGATGACAATTGATGACAAAGGCGCAGATGAAAAAGAGCGGGCGGATTGAGAGAAACAGCGGTGTAGCCATCTGGCGGCAGATTGCCGACGAGATACGCGGCGACATCATGGCCGGGAAACTTGCTACGGGCGCGCGTATGCCAGCCGAAATGGACCTGGCAGAACGATTTGGCGTCAATCGCCATACGGTGCGCAGCGCAATTGCGGCTCTTACGCAGGAAGGCGTATTGCGCGCGGAACAAGGACGCGGCACTTTTATCGCCAATGCAAAACGCCTTACCTACCAGATCGGGCGCCGCACGCGTATTTCGCAATCGCTGGCTTCGCAGGTACGAGACATGAAGGGCGCATTGCTCGCTTCCGACACAGTGCCCGCTTCTCAAGACATAGCCGAAGCTCTTGCGATTGAGATCGGTTCACCTGTTACGCAACTGGAAACCTTACACAGTGCCGACGGACGCCCTGTGTCGCGCGCTACACTTTGGATCAGCGCCGAAAAATTTCCGGAAATCACCACGGACTATGCAGAGAGTGGTTCTGTCACCGTGGCTTTCAGAAAAGCAGGTCTTACGGATTATTTCCGCAAATCGACAATCATATCCGCCCGACATGCAGATTCGGATGATCTGAAACATTTGAAACTTTCGCCAGGCGCCATTGTGCTGACAGCCAAGGCTATCAATGTGAACACGGATGGGGAACCGATCCAATATTCGCTCACCCGGTTCTCTGCCGACAATATGGAATTCTCAATCGAGACTTATCCCGGCGATCCTCAGATGAATGACATGAACTAGATCATACTAATTCACGTACTGCTAAAACCAGCCCAGAAGCTGCTTTAATCACGCACTGGTGGTCAGATTCTAACATTTGCTCAGCATAAGTATCAGCCGGGATTCAAACGACAAACTCAATCCACGAGTGCGCCGTGCGCCCTTTTTGGCGCACAAAAGTCGCTCTAACACTTTATATTTACGGCATAGTTTTACCTTAAACTGATTCAGTTTAAGGAATTATTCTGTAACTAATTCAGGCAGGAAAACGCCGATGACAGTGACTATTTTTCACAATCCGAAATGCGGCACTTCGCGCAATACGTTGGCAATCATCCGCGCCAGCGGTGAAGAACCAGTCATCATCGAATATGTACAAAACCCACCTACACGGGAACGTCTGACAGGGCTTCTGGCGGTTATGAATGTAAAGCCGCGGGAATTGTTGCGCGAGAAAGGCACACCTTATGTCGAACTCAACTTGTCTGACCCGAAATGGAGCGATGACGCGCTGATCGACTTCATGATGGCTCATCCAATCCTGATCAATCGGCCTATTGTAGAAACACCGCTCGGCACGAGACTATGCCGCCCTTCAGAACTGGTTCTGCCTCTTCTGGAAAATCCCGTTGCTTCATTCACGAAAGAAGACGGCGAGCAGATCACATATCCGGATGGACCACGCTGATAAGCCTCCTTAGCGCGGTTTCTGTTAAAACCGAATCATTGGAACTGCTCTATCTCTTTGTTTTTACGCGCATCTTGTTCCGAAAACCGGTTCGCATTTGTGAGGATGCGCTTTAAATGCGCTCCTAGTTTGTGCTGTCTTTGATTTTAGCAGCTAACAACCAATAGAAAAGGCGCTGTAAAAACAGCGCCTTATCTTGTTTATCTTATAAAGCAGATTATATCCGCTCTCAGAATGGAATTTCGTCGTCGAGATCGCGGGAGAAACCACCGCCGCCGCCACCCTGATTGGATGGGCCGGAGGAACCGAAATCACCGCCGCCGCCGGAATAATCCGACATCTGGTTGCGATTGCCACCGCCACCACCGCCGAATGAGCGACCTTCGCCGCCGCCTTCACCACGGCCATCGAGCATCTGAAGCTCGCCGCGGAACTTCTGCAACACGATTTCGGTGCTGTAGCGGTCGTTGCCGTTCTGGTCCTGCCACTTGCGGGTCTGCAGTGCGCCTTCGATATAAACCTTGGCACCCTTTTTCAGATACTGCTCGGCAACCTTGGCAAGATTTTCGTTGAAAATGACAACGCTGTGCCATTCGGTACGATCCTTGCGTTCGCCGGTCTGACGGTCGCGCCAGCTTTCCGAAGTCGCAATGCGCAGATTGGCGATCTGATCGCCTGAATTGAGGCGACGAATTTCAGGATCGGCACCAAGATTGCCGACCAGAATGACTTTGTTGACGCTACCAGCCATCGAAAACTTACTCCGGGTCTCGCAAGCACGCCTTCCCGCACGTCTTCATCCAGACTTCATCCAGATTTATCCAGACAAGGGGTGCTTTCCAAAATAAAGATCAGGCGCAACCATGCGCCATCACCAGAAACTCAGCAAACACTCTACAACAGCCACTCTCCATGCGCTCTCATTGGAGGGGCTATTTTAATAGTGTTCCACAGAAGTTATGTTCTTGTTTTGTTCAAAATGCAATAACTACTGACAATTTTCAGAAGATAATTCTTGAGAAAACAGAGATAAGCCCTGCCGCTCACTGTTTATTAGGCGCGCAGGGCTTGGGGTTGAGCAATGCTCTTATATCGACAGTACTTCGCCGATAAATCTAATCGGAAATCTGAGGTACGAGACCATATTTCCGCGCATGTTTTAAATTTTCTGCAATTACCTGTTTCAATCAAAAATGCATCATTCCTTGCAGATGAGGCAGCTATGACCGCAGACAATTGTGCTTTCATCAATATGAAAGCTAGGCAACGTAGTCAGGTGGACTCATGCTCCTTTACCTCCCTGTTGCGTTGGCTCGACTGACTGGGACCTCTTGTCGATATCGTTTCATCCCTTCCGATATCTCCCCATTCAGCGAGTAAATGTAGTCTGCTCCTGTCAGGAGTAACAGTCAACGCTCTTGCGTTCACATTTCGTATCGCCTATCAGAAGGCTGGTTGTTCGATCTTTGTTCTGGTGCTAAATCTGCATCGAACGATTGACCGGCCCCCTTTCCCTGGAAGGGGTTCATCCCCATATTATGGAGCGGCGCGACGTATATCGGCGCCCGAACACTCCATGACATGACCAAACAGGCAGGACGCGGAATGAGCGATCAGAAATTCATTTCCATACGTGGCGCGCGTGAACACAATCTGAAAAATGTCGACCTAGATCTGCCACGCGACAAGCTGATCGTGATGACGGGCCTTTCAGGCTCCGGCAAATCATCGCTGGCCTTCGATACGATCTATGCGGAAGGTCAGCGCCGCTATGTCGAAAGCCTTTCGGCTTATGCGCGCCAGTTCCTTGAAATGATGCAGAAGCCGGATGTCGATCAGATCGACGGTCTGTCCCCTGCCATCTCCATCGAACAGAAGACGACAAGCCGCAATCCGCGCTCGACTGTCGGCACCGTCACTGAAATCTACGACTATATGCGCCTGCTTTTCGCGCGTGTGGGCGTACCTTATTCGCCAGCCACCGGCCTGCCGATTGAGAGCCAGACAGTCAGCCAGATGGTTGATCGGGTTTTGACATTTGAGGAAGGCACGCGACTTTATATCCTCGCGCCTATCGTTCGCGGTCGTAAAGGCGAATACAAGAAAGAGCTGGCCGAGCTTCAGAAAAAGGGGTTTCAGCGTGTGAAGGTCGATGGCACCTTCTATGAAATCGCTGACGTTCCAGCCCTCGACAAGAAGTACAAGCACGATATTGATGTGGTCGTGGACCGTGTTGTGGTACGCGCTGATCTCTCGACCCGCCTCGCCGACAGCCTTGAAACCTGCCTCAAGCTCGCTGAAGGTCTGGCGATCGCCGAATTTGCCGACAAGCCGCTGCCACCGGAAGAAACTGCCGAAGGTGGTGCCGCGAACAAATCGGCCAACGAGACACATGAACGCGTAATGTTCTCGGAAAAATTCGCCTGCCCTGTTTCCGGCTTTACAATCCCGGAAATCGAGCCGCGCCTGTTTTCCTTCAACAATCCGTTTGGCGCCTGTCCGACCTGTGACGGCCTGGGAACCCAGCAGGCAATCGATCCAAACCTGATCGTTCCAGATGTGAATGCAGCCCTGAAAGATGGAGCGATTGCGCCCTGGGCTCGCTCATCTTCGCCTTATTACAATCAGACGCTCGAAGCGCTCGGCAAAGCCTATGGTTTTAAGGTCAGTGCCAAGTGGTCGGATCTTTCCGATGAAGCACAGGACGCCATTCTCTATGGCACCAAGGGCAAGGAAATCACCTTCCAGTATGATGATGGCCTGCGTTCGTATCAGACCACCAAGGCTTTTGAAGGTGTGATTCCCAATCTCGAGCGCCGCTGGAAAGAAACCGATTCGGCATGGTCGCGTGAGGAAATCGAACGCTTCATGTCTTCGACGCCCTGCCCGGCCTGTAAAGGCTTTCGCCTGAAGCCGGAAGCGCTGGCGGTGAAGGTTGGCATGAAGCATATCGGTGAAATCACCAGCATGTCGATCCGCAATGCGGATCAGTGGTTCCGCGATGTCGATGGCACATTCAACGACAAGCAGCGCGAAATTGCTGCCCGTATTCTCAAGGAAATCCGCGAACGTCTGGAATTCCTCAACGATGTTGGTCTCGATTATCTGACGCTGGCGCGCAATTCCGGCACACTGTCGGGTGGTGAAAGCCAGCGTATTCGCCTTGCCTCGCAAATCGGCTCCGGTCTGACTGGCGTGCTTTACGTGCTCGATGAGCCGTCCATTGGCTTGCATCAGCGCGACAATGCCCGCCTTCTCGACACACTTCGTCACCTACGCGATCTCGGCAATACCGTTATCGTCGTCGAACACGATGAAGATGCGATCCTGACAGCAGACTATGTGGTCGATATCGGCCCGGCTGCTGGTGTTCATGGCGGCAAGATCATCGCGCAGGGCACGCCGAAAGACGTTATGTCCAACCCGAATTCGCTCACCGGCAAATATCTGTCGGGTGCGATGGAAGTAACTGTTCCCGCTGAGCGCCGCAAGCTCACCAAGAACAAGCGCATCCGCGTTGTCGGCGCGCGTGGCAACAATCTGAAGGATGTTTCAGCGGATATTCCGCTTGGCACATTCACGGCAGTTACAGGCGTATCCGGTGGTGGCAAGTCCACCTTCCTGATCGAAACGCTATTCAAGGCCGCTTCGCGCCGTATCATGGGCTCGCGCGAACATCCCGCGGAGCATGACCGCATCGAAGGACTGGAATTCCTCGATAAAGTCATCGACATCGATCAGTCGCCGATTGGCCGCACGCCGCGTTCCAACCCGGCGACCTATACCGGCGCGTTTACACCGATGCGCGATTGGTTCGCCGGCCTGCCGGAAGCCAAGGCTCGCGGTTATCAGCCCGGACGCTTCTCGTTCAACGTGAAAGGTGGACGCTGTGAGGCCTGCCAAGGCGATGGCGTCATCAAGATCGAGATGCACTTCCTACCGGATGTCTATGTCACCTGTGATGTCTGTCACGGCAAGCGCTACAACCGCGAAACGCTGGAAGTGCAGTTCAAAGGCAAGTCGATTGCCGATGTTCTAGACATGACGGTTGAGGAAGGCGCTGAGTTCTTCTCCGCAGTTCCAGCTGTTCGTGACAAGCTTGAAACGCTGGTGAAGGTTGGCCTCGGCTATATCAAGGTCGGTCAGCAGGCAACGACACTTTCGGGTGGTGAAGCGCAGCGCGTGAAACTCGCCAAGGAACTGTCGCGCCGCGCAACGGGTCGCACACTCTATATTCTTGACGAGCCGACGACCGGCCTGCACTTCCACGACGTTGCAAAGCTTCTCGAAGTGCTGCACGAGCTGGTCGAACAGGGCAATACGGTTGTGGTCATCGAGCACAATCTCGAAGTCATCAAAACTGCCGACTGGGTTATCGATCTTGGTCCGGAAGGTGGTGATGGCGGCGGCGAGATCGTGGCAGTTGGACGTCCGGAAGATATCGTGAAGGAAAAGCGCTCTTATACAGGCCAGTTCCTGAAAGAACTGCTGGAGCGACGCCCAAAGGGCAAAGCAGAAGCTGCTGAATAATTATCTAGCCGGGCAATGCCCGGCTTTTTTATTCTACGAGACCAACAACTGGCCCATATCCGCCATGCCACGAGATATCGTTTTTCCCCATGGCTGGATTGTAAATTCCAGCACCGCCACCACCGTCGAGGAACAGTGCGTTCGCGCATTTCAGCTCGTCTCGAAACAGTGACGCGAAATCATAGAAATTCACCGCATCTTCGCTGATGGCAAAGCGGATGGTCTCATCGGCGCAAACACCAACACCACTTCTGCGGGTCCGGTCCGTCGATCCTTTGATCAGAATCGGATTGAGCTTGTTCTGAATGACCAGCATCGGTCCGGATTGAGTCGCAAAGCGCGCCTGCGGCCGACGTTTCAAAAACCTGTCGGTCGAAACAATGCCGGCGCTGTCATCACTAAAATAGAAAACACCATTGGGCTTTTTATAGAAGTTCGGAACTGGGCCAGACGCGCGCTGAGGCACTTTCGTATCGGCAGCAACCAGTTCCTGCCCGTCCTCGACATAGAGCCCCATAGGCGCGAAATCTTCCCTGTACATTCCTGCATTAAACGCGAACGACAGCGTTTTGCCTTGTGCAGACACAGCATCCGCAACTTTCGAGAAATCGCGATAAGGCTCGCCATCTGCGCCCTTCCAGAACAGACGCAGGTTTTCTTTAGCCTTCACCGTGCAGATGATGAATTTGGTGTCCTGAAAGACCTGCTTGTCACAGCTTTCCGCCTGCGCGGATTGGATACCCAAAAGCAGCCCTGCGAAGCCAATAACCGGGAGAGCCATACTCATTTTACGAAAGCGCATCGCGAAACCTCCCAATCAAAATCATAGACCGTAGAAATGAAAAAAGCCCGGTCAAACCGGGCCTTCTCGCATAACTGATCGCGATCATGCCGCGCCAGTTCATAAGGATTAGCCGTTAACGGCATCCTTCAGGCCCTTGCCAGCCGAGAACTTCGGCACGTTGCGGGCAGGAATAGCAACTTCCATACCGGTCGAAGGGTTACGGCCAGTCGAAGCTGCGCGATGCGAAACGGAGAAAACGCCGAAGCCTGGCAGGCGTACTTCTTCGCCAGCCTTAAGAGCACCGGTGACAGCTGCGAGTACAGCGTCAACAGCAGTTCCTGCGTCGGCCTTAGTCAAACCGCCCTTTTCCGCTACTGCGGCGACCAATTCGTTCTTGTTCATAGGCATTTCCTTTCTTTATCTGCCGACGCGATTTACGCGAACGGATTGGGTGCAGTTTATTCAAATCGGTTGACAAACCAAGCCTGTCAACACGAAAAAACCCCGGAAAACCGGGGTTAAACACAGAAATGCCGGGCATTTAGCCCGGCATTGTATGCTTATTAGCCACTAGCAATGACTAATGTGCTGTTGAAACACCTGCATCGTCGTCCACAGGAGCGGATGCAACAGGCGTTTCAGGCTCTGTCCACTCGATCGGCTGCGGCTCACGAACCAGTGCATGTTTCAGCACTTCACCGACTCGCGACACTGGAACGATCTCAAGATTGTTCTTCACATTGTCCGGAATATCCGCCAGATCCTTGGCGTTTTCTTCCGGGATCAGAACCTTCTTGATGCCGCCACGCAATGCAGCAAGCAGCTTTTCCTTGAGACCGCCGATAGGAAGCACACGGCCACGCAGCGTCACTTCACCGGTCATCGCAACGTCCTTACGAACCGGAATACCGGTCATAACAGAGACAATTGCCGTGACCATGGCGATACCAGCCGACGGGCCATCCTTTGGCGTCGCACCTTCCGGTACGTGAACGTGGATGTCGCGCTTGTCGAACAACGGAGGTTCGATGCCGAAATCAACCGCACGCGAGCGAACATAAGATGCCGCCGCAGAAATCGATTCCTTCATCACATCACGGAGATTACCCGTGACAGTCATGCGGCCCTTACCAGGCATCATGACACCTTCGATGGTCAGCAATTCGCCGCCCACTTCGGTCCATGCCAGGCCTGTGACAACACCGACCTGATCTTCGCCATCAATCTGACCATAACGGAAGCGCTCGACACCGAGATAATCGGAGAGGTTCTTGTCAGTGATCTTCACCGACTTCTTCTTCGACTTCAGAATCTCGGTCACGGCCTTACGTGCCAGAGTCATCATCTCGCGTTCAAGGCTACGAACACCGGCTTCACGCGTGTAAAGACGGATAACATTACGCAGCGCATCGTCCGTGACCGAAAACTCCTTCGGCTGCAGAGCATGATCCTTGATCGCCTTTGGCAGCAGGTGGCGCTTGGCAATCTCGAGCTTTTCATCTTCGGTGTAACCGGCAATACGGATGACTTCCATACGGTCCAGAAGCGGACCAGGAATGTTCAGCGTATTGGCGGTCGTCACGAACATGACGTTCGACAGATCATATTCTACCTCAAGGTAGTGATCCATGAAGGTCGAGTTCTGCTCTGGGTCCAGCACCTCAAGCATTGCCGATGACGGATCGCCGCGGAAATCCTGGCCCATCTTGTCGATTTCATCGAGCAGGAAGAGCGGGTTGGACTTCTTCGCCTTCTTCATCGACTGGATGACCTTGCCGGGCATCGAACCGATATAGGTGCGGCGATGACCGCGGATTTCAGCCTCGTCACGCACGCCGCCGAGCGACATACGGACATATTCACGGCCGGTAGCCTTGGCGATCGAACGAGCAAGCGAGGTCTTACCAACGCCGGGAGGTCCAACGAGGCAAAGGATCGGACCCTTGATCTTGGTCGAGCGAGCCTGCACCGCGAGATACTCGACAATGCGCTCCTTGACCTTTTCCAGACCAAAGTGATCGTCACCGAGTACGCCTTCGGCAAAGTTCAGATCCTGCTTGATCTTCGACTTCTTGCCCCAAGGAATAGACAGCAGCCAGTCGAGATAGTTACGAACAACAGTCGCTTCCGCCGACATCGGGCTCATGCTGCGTAGCTTCTTCAGCTCAGCCTGTGCCTTTTCGCGAGCTTCCTTGGAAAGCTTGGTCTTGTTGATGCGTTCTTCGAGTTCAGCCGCTTCATCGCGACCATCCTCACCATCACCAAGTTCCTTCTGGATCGCCTTCATCTGTTCGTTGAGGTAATATTCGCGCTGCGTCTTTTCCATCTGGCGCTTAACGCGGCCACGGATGCGCTTCTCAACCTGCAGAACCGAAATCTCGGATTCCATGAAGGCAAGTGCCTTCTCAAGACGCTCACGCACCGAGAGAATCGACAACATTTCCTGCTTTTCAGGAATCTTGATTGCGAGATGCGAAGCAACCGTATCGGCGAGCTTGGAATAGTCGTCGATCTGGCTGGCAGCACCAACCACTTCCGGCGAAATCTTCTTGTTCAGCTTGACGTAGTTTTCGAAGTCGGAAACCACCGAGCGGGCCAGAGCCTCAACTTCAACAGCATCTTCTTCCGGCTCAGGCAGAGCCGTTGCGTAAGCTTCGTGATAATCCTCACGATCGGTAAACTTGGAAACCTTAGCGCGCGCGGTGCCTTCGACGAGAACCTTGACGGTACCGTCTGGCAGCTTGAGAAGCTGCAGCACATTGGCGATCGTGCCGATTTCATAGATTGCATCCGGTGCCGGATCGTCATCAGCCGCATTCTTCTGCGTTGCGAGCAGAATCTGCTTGTCGACACCCATCACTTCTTCAAGTGCTTTGATCGACTTTTCACGTCCAACAAACAGCGGAACAATCATATGGGGGAAGACTACGATATCGCGCAACGGCAGAACGGCATACAGCCCGTCTTCGCCACCCGCTGGGGTCTTCTGTTCAATACCCGTCATTATTCAGTCCTTTCTCAGGTCATTCGACCCGATTGCCACAGGCTGTGGCCCCTTTCATTATGAGGCAGTCCACAACCAGTGCTTCGGTCCATAATTGGAGTGTCGAACTCCTTAATTCAAGCTGCTTTAAGGGGCAGCATTCATAGAATCGTCATCTATCCTGCGCCGTCACGGGAATTTGTACAATAACAAGCGCTCGTTGTATTCAGCATCAGCCAAGACATAGACAAGAAAAAGGCCGCTTGCGCGGCCTTTTCCAAAAGTTCTCGCAATCGTCAGGCCGACGCATTGCCCTTTTCTTCCTGCCGCTCAGCGTAGATATAGAGCGGACGAGCGCTTCCATCCACAACATCACCGGAAATGACCACTTCCTGCACGCCTTCCAGCGTTGGAAGCTCGAACATCGTGTCGAGCAGGATCTTTTCCATGATCGAGCGCAGGCCGCGAGCGCCGGTCTTGCGTTCAACTGCCTTGTTGGCAATCGCGCGCAGAGCGTCGTCGTGGAAGCTCAGCTCGACACTTTCCATGTCGAACAGACGCTGATACTGCTTCACGAGCGCGTTCTTTGGCTCGGTCAGGATCTGCACCAGTGCATCGACATCCAGATCTTCCAGAGTGGCGATAACAGGCAGACGACCGACGAATTCCGGAATGAGACCGAATTTCAGCAGATCTTCGGGTTCCAGTTCCTTGAACACGTCACCGATACGACGCTCATCAACCGACTTCACGTTTGCACCGAAACCAATCGATGTCTTCTCGCCGCGTGCCGAGATGATCTTGTCGAGACCAGCAAAAGCGCCGCCGCAGATGAACAGGATGTTCGTCGTATCCACCTGCAGGAATTCCTGCTGCGGATGCTTGCGACCACCCTGCGGCGGTACGGAAGCAACGGTGCCTTCCATGATCTTCAGAAGCGCCTGCTGAACGCCTTCGCCCGACACGTCGCGGGTGATCGAAGGATTGTCCGACTTGCGGCTAATCTTATCGACTTCGTCGATGTAAACGATGCCGCGCTGCGCGCGTTCAACGTTGTAATCAGCCGACTGAAGCAGCTTCAGAATGATGTTTTCGACGTCTTCACCGACATAGCCGGCTTCTGTGAGCGTCGTGGCATCAGCCATGGTGAACGGAACATCGATAATGCGTGCGAGTGTCTGAGCAAGATAGGTCTTGCCGCAACCCGTAGGGCCAACCAACAGAATGTTGGACTTTGCCAGTTCGATGTCGCTGCTCTTCGTCTGATGCGCGAGACGCTTGTAGTGATTGTGCACGGCTACAGCTAGAACGCGCTTGGCGCCCTTCTGGCCGATGACATAATCGTCAAGAACGTCCATAATTTCCTGCGGCGTAGGTACACCTTCGCGCGACTTCACCATCGAGGTTTTGTTTTCCTCGCGGATGATGTCCATGCAAAGTTCGACGCACTCGTCGCAGATAAATACGGTCGGGCCTGCAATCAGCTTACGAACTTCATGCTGGCTTTTGCCACAGAACGAGCAATAAAGCGTATTCTTTGAATCGCCGCCGCTGTTGCTGACTTTGCTCATTGCAGTTTCCTTTCAATTGACCGAATTGAACGCTATTCCGCGATGCGCCCACTTCAATCGTTTCTTCCGGTTCGGATCCAATTGAGGGAACAAATACTCCGCCGCCTCAATGGTCGTATCAGCAGTCAAAACGCACTGCTTACATTCTCTGGATTCCAGTCACCGCAGGCTTCCCGACCGAAGAAGCCTGTTTTGGCGACTTTTGCAGAACCTTAGGCGGGGAACAATTGAAAAATCGCCATTCCTGCCAGTTTCTGCACAATCTGAGTGATTTTAGCGCCCTGAACCCCAACAGATGCTTAACGCCACTCGTTAACCTTCAGGTACGAACAACAAATAAGCCGCTTTTGTGGCAAAGAGCACCAAAATATGGAGAGGCAGTCAAACTGCCTCCCCAAAATTACTTGGCTTCTTCAGTGCCTGCGTCGCGCGATTCGATCACCTTATCGATCAAACCGAACTCGAGAGCTTCCTGTGCGGTCATGAAATGATCGCGATCAAGGGTACGCTCAATCGTCTCATAATCGCGACCGGTGTGCTTGACGTAGGTTTCGTTCAGACGGCGCTTCATCTTGATGATGTCCTGCGCATGACGCTCGATATCCGACGCCTGCCCCTGGAAGCCACCCGAAGGCTGGTGAACCATGATGCGGGCATTTGGCAACGCATAACGCTGGCCAGTGGCGCCTGCAGTCAGAAGCAGCGAGCCCATGGAAGCAGCCTGGCCCATGCAGAGCGTGGAAACAGGAGGCTTGATGAACTGCATGGTGTCGTAGATCGCCATGCCGGACGTAACAACGCCACCTGGCGAATTGATGTACATGTTGATCTCTTTCTTCGGATTTTCCGATTCAAGAAAGAGAAGCTGCGCGCAAATCAGCATCGACATGCCATCTTCGACAGGACCGTTGACGAAGATGATGCGTTCTTTCAGCAAGCGCGAGAAGATATCATAGGCCCGCTCGCCACGGTTGGTCTGCTCGACCACCATCGGCACGAGGTTCATGACGGTTTCAATGGGATCTCTCATAATGGGCCTCTGCATATTTATGGCGAATATGAATCGTACGGATGTTCCATACATAGGGCTTTGCAGCCCTGTTCCGCAAGATGCCGATCAATCCCAGTCGGAATCCTGTTCGACAGGCTTAATGCCGCGTTTCTCATCGAGCATTTTGCGTGCCGTTTCAGTCAGGCGGGCCTGAATACGAACAGAGCCATCTTCCAGGTCTTCGCGCTTCACGTCGCTGCCATGCTGGTACATCCAGTCGAGTATACGAAGCTCGGATGGAGAAAGCACAACATCAACAGTACCAAGCGCGCCTGCAATGCGGGTCTCGATCAAAGAAAGCAACCTGTCAACGCCTTCACCGGTCCAGGCTGAAAGCGGGATGGGACGTCCCTCCTCGCTGCCTGCAGCCGCCAGACGGGAAGCCGCTTCACGGCCAGCTTCATCCAGATTGTCGATCTTGTTCCATATCTGGATCACGCGCTTATGATCATGCGGCTCGACGTCGAGACCAGACAGAATGCTTTCGACATCCTCGGCCTGTGCTGCATTATCGGGGTCAGAAATGTCGCGAACATGCAGAATCAGATCGGCCTCAACCACTTCTTCCAGTGTTGCACGGAATGCAGCAACCAGATGGTGCGGAAGGTTCGAAATGAAACCCACAGTATCCGACAGAATAACCGTCTCGCCATGCGGCAAACGAATACGACGCAATGTCGGGTCGAGCGTGGCAAACAGCATATCTTCCGCCAGCACATCCGCGCCCGTCATACGATTGAACAGCGTTGATTTGCCCGCATTCGTATAACCAACGAGCGCGACAACCGGATGCGGCACCTTGCGGCGCTTCTGCCGGTGCAGCGTACGCGTACGCACAACCGTTTCAAGCTCACGCTTGATCTTCAAAATCTTGTCTTGAAGCATACGTCTGTCGGCTTCGATCTGCGTTTCACCCGGACCACCGAGGAAGCCGCTACCGCCGCGCTGACGCTCAAGGTGGGTCCAGCTTCGTACAAGACGGCCCTTCTGATAGTTCAGATGCGCAAGCTCAACCTGCAACGCACCTTCCTTGGTGCGCGCTCTCTCGCCGAAAATCTCGAGAATGAGGCCGGTACGGTCAATAACCTTGACGTTCCACTCCTTTTCAAGATTGCGCTGCTGCACAGGCGTCAGCGCATGATCAACGATAACAAGGCCAATCGCCTTTTCTTTGACGACTTCAGCAACAGCCTCAACCTTGCCGGTTCCCAGAAGGGTCGCAGGCCTCGGCTGATTGACGATCACGTTTTCGGCATGGGCAATTTCGAGATTGATCGCACGCGCAAGACCGACGGCTTCTTCCAGCCGCGCTTCATTGGAGCGCTGGAACTGGGGTCTCTCGCCTTCTTCACTTGCAGTGCTTGTATTGTGCCGCTCTGGCAAAATTGGAACGATAACCGCCGCTCTTGTGGGTTCTGGTTCAGACACACCAAATCCCTTATTTTCATCGGCAGGCGATACGTTCTTACCCTTGAATTTCGACAAATAAACTTACTCCGGGATACGGAAACGAACTATCCAGCAGATAGGTCTCCGCACTTGCGGTTTCAAACAGAAGACGCCCCGGCTAATCAAATCATGATCCATATTGCCCAAACCGGGCGTGGATCGGAATCGAAAAAACTGGAGCGGTGTGACAGTTTCAAGAGATCACCACGCTCCAGCATAAAACTGGTCAGTTATAAACTGATAAGCGTCAGACTTCCTCACCCTCGAACATCTGTACCGGCTGGCTCGGCATGATGGTCGAAATTGCATGCTTGTAAACAAGCTGCGAATGACCATCGCGACGCAGCAATACGCAGAAATTGTCAAAGGACGTCACGATACCCGTGAGCTTCACGCCATTAATAAGGAAGATGGTCAGTGAAATTTTCTGCTTGCGTACAGAATTGAGGAAAAGGTCTTGAAGATTTTGCGATCGTTCAGCCATTGTTTTTATTCCTTTAATCGATCAGCAGTTTGTTCGTTTAATGCCAGACGAACACGCGCACACACATAAATCAAGCACCCGGATTGCGCAAAGCCTGGCACTGATCGCAATTGCTGTGGAAAGACAACTGCTTCGCTCTTTAGCTTCGGTTAACAGGATGGGAATCTTTGCGCAACCAGCAAATTCAAATGCAGGTAAGCAATTCTTTCTAGGCACCAACGGATGAGCACTGATTTTGCTCGAAAGAAAGTGGCTCACCAAGCAGCGGTCTCACGCGGTCAATCGCCCACATATAGAAGCTTCCCGGTTGCATCGAGACGACTTCCTTATGCTTCTTATGGATATGAAAGCCAATGAAATCAGGATGTTTGGTAGGTTCAATCCCATAAGCCGGATCGTAAATCCGCGTCGCTTCCTTACCGACCCAGTAATAGAAATTCTCCTGCGGAGCTGCATTTCTGAAGATGCCATACTTGCGCGCCAGCCGGGATATGCCGTCATTTCCAAAAATAGTGATTCCAATGGCGGCGGGCGTAACTTCCTTACCGATCACGCGATAATAAAGCGGGCGCAGCTTTCCACGTCGCAATCCAAGCCAACGCGGCAACGGATAGCTGGCAGCCACATAAGCTTCAAATTCGCGGATAATCGGATGGTCATGCGGCAGATAAAGCGCGGACACGCCAACACGGAATCGATTCTCGCGCGCGAGATATGGCTTTGACGGGTCGGGATGAAACTGCTTGAGCAGGTAAACATCCGTATCGAGCCACACACCCTGCTTATGCTTCATCAGCATTATACGGAAAATATCGCTGAACTGAACGATCGTTGTCCGGCTGTGGAAATTCGGATAGCCGGGATCAAGACGCTTAAACACCAGCTCAGGCAGAATGCTGCTGGCATCGTGCAGTTCGACGCCCGCTGGCACGTTCTCGATAGGCGCGTATGAAAACAGCTTCACACGCTGACCGGTCATCACCATCGATGCCAGACAGATGCGATCAACATCGCGCAGCCGCGGCCCATACCAGAAAGTGCAGATATCCATGAATGACACCGAGGAAGAAGAACTGCGGCATCATATAAAGATCAGCTAATAAAATAGATACATCAAATTGCTAGCTAGAAGAACTCGAGGCTTACGCGGAACATTTGCTCCACATGCTTGATAGCATCAGCGGTCGCAAAGATCACAACACGGTCTTTCGGCTTGATGCGAACATTGCCATTGGGCTGGATAACCTGTCCGTCGCGATAGATTGCGCCGATTCGCAGGCCTTCCGGCAGATCGAGATCGCGCAGAGGGCTACCCACCAGCGACGACGTCTCAAGCGCTTCCGCCTCAATGATTTCCGCCATGTCCCGATAGACACTATAGACGGCACGGATACGACCACGCCGGACATGCTGCAATATCTTCGATACGGTAACGGCTTTCGGATTGATATAGGCGTCAATCCCCACCATGTGGGTGAAATCCTGATACGCAACCGTATTGATCAAAGCCATATTGGCCTTACAGCCAAGGCGCTTGGCCATGATACTGGAGAGGATATTGACCTGATCCTGATTGGTCAGCGCTACAAAAAGGTCAGCATCCTCGATATCGGCTTCCTGCAAAAGTGCCTGGTCAAGCGCACTGCCATGCAGAACCATGGTCCGGTTGAGCTGGTCGGCAATCGCAAAGGCGCGCTCGTGCTCGCTCTCGATCATCTTGATACGCGTCTGCCACTTACGCTCTTCAATAGCCTTGGCGACATAAAGCCCGATATTACCACCGCCGGCGATGACAATACGATGCGCTTCCGGCTTCTCATGCCCGAACAATGACAGCGTTCTGCGGACCTGCTCACGGGTCGTGACGACATAGGCAAGATCACCGGCATGTAGTTGATCGTTGGAGCGTGGAATAAACAGGCTACCATTGCGCACAACGCCCACGACTGTCGCAGCCAGTCCAGGAAACAGATCGGACAGCTGTTTCAGCGGCGTATTGATAACCGGGCATTCTTCCAGACATTCGATGGCGAGACCGATGATCTTATCATCGGCAAATCGCAGCACATCGGTCGCGCCCTGTAAGGCGATGCGCCGCAAAACCACTTCACCGACCTCAAGCTCCGGCGAGATAATCACATCAATTGGCAGGTTTTCGCGCAGGAACAGGTCCTGATATTCAGCTTTGAGATAAGACTGTGCGCGAATCCGGGCAATCTTGGTCGGCACATTGAAAACCGAATGTGCCACCTGACACGCCACCATGTTGACTTCGTCAGACAGCGTTACCGCAATAATCATATCGGCTTCGTTGGCACCGGCGGCGGCGAGCACATCCGGTTGCGAGCCATGGCCGACGAAGCCACGCACATCCAGCGTGTCACGGACAATCTCGATATGGCGCGCGGACGTATCAATGACGGAGACGTCATTTTCTTCGGCAGCAAGCCGCTCGGCAATACCATAGCCGACCTGCCCTGCTCCGCATACGATTACACGCATATCATCCCGCCTACTTGAATATTAAACGCCGAGCGACTTCAGCTTCCGATGCAATGCCGAGCGTTCCATGCCGACAAATTCAGCCGTACGCGAGATATTGCCACCAAAGCGATTGATCTGCGCGATGAGATATTCCTTCTCGAAACGCTCGCGCGCCTCACGCAACGGCAATGCCATGATGTGCTGATCGGATTCAGTCGGCGCGCGCGGCAGCGTGTCGCCAATTTCTGCAGGCAGAAGATCAGCGGTTACAGGTGCTTCCGGATCATCGCCACGCGCCAGAATCATCAGGCGTTCAACATTGTTACGCAGCTGGCGAATATTGCCCGGCCAGCTATGCGCCTGCAGAACTGCCATGGCGTCAGATCCGATTTTGCGCGGCTTGATACCGGCCTGCTCGGCAATCTGCGTCATGAAATATTCGACCAGCGATGGAATGTCTTCGCGGCGCGCTGCAAGCGGTGGCACATGCACAGGCACCACAGAAAGGCGATGGAAAAGGTCTTCGCGGAAAGTACCCTCGGCAATCATGCCTTCAAGGTTCTGTGCCGTAGAGGAAATGATGCGGACATCCACCTTGACGCGCTTGGTTCCGCCAACGCGTTCAAACTGCTGATCGACGAGAACGCGTAAAATCTTGTTCTGCGTTTCGCGCGGCATGTCGGCGACTTCATCAAGATAAAGAATGCCGCCATGCGCTTCCTCAAGCGCACCGACCTTGCGTTCACCACCATCCATTTCGGTGCCGAAAAGCTCGATTTCCATACGCTCCGGCGTAATGGTTGCAGCATTGACGGTCACGAATGGGCCATTGGCGCGGCTCGATTGCGCATGAATGGCGCGTGCCGCGAGCTCTTTACCCGCACCCGAAGGGCCGGTGATCATGATGCGGCTATTGGTTGGTGCAACGCGCTCGATGGTCTGGCGCAGCTGGTTGATCGCAAGTGACGCGCCAATCAGTTCCATACTGTTGCCGCCGCGCTTGCGCAGATTTGAAACCTCACGCTTCAGCTTCGACGTTTCCAGCGCACGTTCGGCAACCAGAATGAGACGATCCGCCTTGAACGGCTTTTCGATGAAATCATAAGCACCGCGGCGGATCGCAGACACAGCCGTTTCAATATTGCCGTGACCGGAAATCATCACAACTGGCAGATCGGGATGCTGCTTCTTGATTTCATCGAGCAGCGCAAGGCCATCAAGGCGGCTGCCCTGCAACCAGATATCGAGAAACACCAGCCGTGGCACGCGATCATCAATCGCCGCAAGCGCACTATCGGCATCAAAGGCTGTGCGGGTTTCATAGCCTTCGTCGCTGAGGATACCTGCAACGAGTTCCCGAATATCCGCTTCGTCATCAACTACAAGAATATCGGCTGCCATATCAGTTCACCTGTCCAATTATCTCGTTTCCGGGATTTCCCTCTTCCACACCGGATGGACCGGCGGAAACCTCAGGAAAGATCATACGTATCATTGCGCCACGTCCTCCGTGGAAATCTGCTGGCGCATCATGCAATTCCAAATGTCCGCCGTGGTCTTCCACGATCTTGCGGACGATAGCGAGGCCAAGGCCCGTGCCTTTTTCTCGCGTCGTCATATAAGGCTCCAGGAGCTTCTGACGATCATCACCCGGCAGACCTTTGCCGTTGTCGATGACATCGACGATCAGATTCCCGTCCGCCTTCATTGAGCGCACAAGAATATGCCCCTCGCCGCGCTCTTCCTTGGGCACAGCATCAATTGCTTCACTGGCATTCTTGATGACGTTGCCAAATGCCTGACCGAGCAAGCGGCTATCAAACGAACCAATCAGCTTCTCAGAACCATATTCATTGGCGAACTGAATATCCTGGCGGCTCACTTCAATGAGGAACGATGCTTCGCGCAGCGCCTCGCGCATATCCATGGCCTTCATTTCAGGCTTGGGCATACGTGCAAAAGCGGAGAACTCATCGACCATACGACCAATATCGCCAACCTGACGAATGATCGTATCGGTGCATTGATCGAAGACTTCGCGATCCTCGGTAATCACTTTGCCATAACGACGACGAATGCGTTCAGCCGAAAGCTGGATCGGTGTGAGCGGGTTTTTGATCTCATGTGCAATGCGGCGCGCAACATCAGCCCATGCAGACGAACGCTGTGCCTGAACGAGATCGGTAATGTCATCAACGGTGACGACATAAGAGTGATCGTCGGATTCCGCATCCTCAACAGTTACCTGCACGTTGAAGGTACGCGCAACACCGCCACGAGTCATGCTGACCTGCTCACGATGAACAGTGCGACCCGTCGTGCGGGCAACTTCAAAAGCCTGTCCGATTTCAGGAGCAATGCTGCTTAGACTCTTGCCAATTGCATCCTCTGAGCTGGCCCCGAACATATGCTCGGCAGAGCGATTGAGGATCGAAATCGAGCCATCCGTTTCGATACCGATAACACCGGCTGTAACGCCCGAAAGCACGGCTTCGGAGAAGCGACGGCGCTCGTCGATCTGGTCTTTGGCAGACAGAAGTTCGTTACGCTGGCTCTTAAGCTCGGCGACCATGTTGTTGAAGGTGCCCGAAAGCGCACCAACGTCACCATCCGACGAGCGTACCGGCACAGAAATATCGAGATTGCCAGCAGCCACATCATCAGCAGCGCCAATCAGCAGCCTGATCGGGCGCACCAGACGGTCAGCAACGGCAATACCGGTCCAAATAGCCGACAACAGAACAATGAGAGTCAGACCAAAATAGAGAAGCGCAAAAGCGATCTGGGTCGGGATGCGCGTAGCATCCATCTCCTGATAGCGTTCTGTATTGGCTTTCATCAGACGCATTGCGTCCAATATCTGCTGATCGATAGCCCGAACCGTATAAAGATACAGATCCGGTATTTCGCGCATCTTGATGACAGCGCCGACGAAGTTCAGATCACCCGGGGGGATGATAACCGGCTTACCGTCAGAGGCTGTTTGCAGAGCATCTTCGGTAGGCGGTGGAAGACGTGTTTCCACACCAGTTTCGCTTTTAACGATAACGGTACCGTCTTCACGAACCAGAAATGCACCGAGCAGCCCGCGGCCACCGGCTTGCAGCGTCATATAGCGGATGAACCCGCCCCTATCGAGACTGTAAAGCGTGCGTTGAGCATCCAACTCCTGCAGCATTGAAAAAGAGGTGCTCTGCAAGTTAAGTGCCGTGTCGCGAAGATAGGAATCGGCCAAACTCTGCGACGAACTCACGATATCGCGTGTATTCGTATCAAACCACCGATCAAGTCCGAGATTAAGCGTCACGGAAGCGACAATTGCCACCACGATTGCCGGAACAGCCGCAATCAATGAGAACAGCGCGACAATGCGGACATGCAGACGAGAAGCTGCTTTTCCCGATCTGCGAGCCGATACGATACGGAAAATCTCGCGGCAAATCAGCAGGATAAGAAAAACAATCAGCGCAACATTGACGATAACCAACGCAATCGTCACGTTGCGATCAGGCGTGATTGGCGTGATACCGATGAGGATGGCAAAAGAAATTGACGCTGTAACCAGCGCCAACACAACGGTAATGATACCGGGCAATGCAAGAAGCCTGCGCCCCTCACCGCCTTGCGATGATCGCCCCACCTTATCCATATCCGTCGTCAGATTCGCTGTATTCATGTTAACCATGTTACCCAATAGCGTTGCATCTATGCAACGCATTGTGGCGAAAATGCAACGATTGTTTACAGCTTAAATAAGACTTCGCGAAACTGTGAGCGGTCTTACTGCCCGGTTTCTACTGCTTTGTGCCCCGATAGATGTTCACGCCAAGCTCTCTGATCTTCTTACGCAACGTATTGCGATTAAGTCCAAGAATCTCAGCAGCCTTGATCTGATTACCCCGCGTTGCGGTCAGACAAGCAAGAATCAGCGGATATTCCAGTTCCGCCAGCACGCGATGATAAAGCCCTGGTGGGGGCAAATCAGCACCAAACGATGCGAAGTATCGCTGCATATTCTGCTCAACCACCTGCGATATGGTGATGTTTTCAATGTCGCCCGCAACCGCAATCGGAATATCAGGCTTTGAAAGCTCAGACTTCAGCTCGGTCTCGATAATTTCCGGCGAAATCTCATCCTGCGGATAAAGTGCTGAAAGCCTGCGCACGAGATTTTCGAGTTCGCGCACGTTACCCGGCCACGGATAGCGACGCATCATTTCAATGCCAGCGGGTGTAATGCGTTTCTCTGGCAGGCCTTCTTCGGCAGCGCGCTTGAAGAAGTGACGAACCAGATCAGGCACATCTTCGCTGCGCTCACGAAGTGGTGGCAAGCGCAGTGGCACGACATTCAGGCGATAATAAAGGTCTTCGCGAAACAGACCCTGTGCGATGAGCTGGCGCAAATCCTTGTTGGTTGCGGCCACGATGCGCACATCGGTCTTGATGGGCGTGCGGCCGCCGACCGTCATATATTCGCCCTGCTGCAACACGCGCAGCAAGCGCGTCTGCGCTTCCATCGGCATGTCGCCGATTTCGTCAAGGAACAGCGTACCGCCATTGGCCTGCTCAAAACGTCCGCTTGAACGGTTCTGTGCGCCGGTAAAGGCACCTTTTTCATGGCCAAACAGTTCGGATTCGATCAGATCGCGTGGAATTGCAGCCATATTGATGGCAACAAACGGTCCTTTGCGACGGCGCCCATATTCATGCAACGCGCGCGCGACCAGTTCCTTGCCTGTGCCCGACTCACCGGTGACCATCATGGTCAGATCGGTTTGCATCATACGGGCCAAGACGCGATAGATTTCCTGCATGGCGGGCGAACGGCCAACGAGCGGCATATTTTCTGCCTGCTCATCCTGCAACACGGCAACTGGTTTATGCTTTGGCTCTGAAAGCGCACGACCAACAATATTGATGAGCTCTGTCAGATCGAACGGCTTTGGCAGATATTCATAAGCTCCCGCTTCCGAAGCCCGGATCGCGGTCATGAATGTATTTTGCGCGCTCATCACCACAATCGGCAGATCGGGGCGCATTTTCTTGATGCGTGGCAGCAGATCAAACGCATTTTCGTCTGGCATATTGACGTCGGTAATAACCAGATCGCCATCGCCAGCCGCCACCCAACGCCACAGCGAGGTCGCGTTGGATGTAACCCGAACATCGTAGCCAGCACGCGAAAGTGCCTGATTAAGCACTGTGCGAATTGCAGCATCGTCATCCGCAACGAGAATCGTACCTGTCGGACGTCCGGCAATCATGCGTTATCTCCTGTCTTTGCAGACATGCTTGGGCTCTTGGAGCCCGTGTTATCAGCAGAACTTTTCCATGCAGGCATGAGAATGCGGAACGTAGTGCGCGATGGATGACTGTCGCACTCGATCACACCGCCATGATCTCCAATGATTTTGGCCACAAGCGCTAGTCCGAGGCCCGACCCATTAGTCTTGGTCGTCACAAACGGATCAAACAGGTGCGGCAGCATATCTTCCGGCACGCCCGGACCATTATCATGGACGCAGAACTCAAGCGGCAGCGCAACACGATCACTCGCGCCCGGCACTTGCAGGCGAATACCCGGACGATAAGCCGTCGAGAGCGTGATCTCGGCACCTTCACGGTCGCCAAGCGCCTCAGCAGCATTTTTCACCAGATTGAGAAAAACCTGCACAAGCTGATCGCGATTGGCATAAACCGGCGGCAGCGACGGGTCATATTCCTCGACAAAGCGGATATGCCGCGCGAAACCGTTTCGCGCCAACGTCTTCACATGATCCAGCACCGAATAGATATTGACCGCCGTGCGCTCGATAGGCCGCTCATCGGAAAACACTTCCATACGATCAACGAGCTTCACGATGCGATCGGTTTCATCGGTAATCAACCGTGCCAATGCGCGGTCTTCATCACCCACCACCTGTTCAAGCAGTTGAGCGGCCCCGCGAATGCCTGAAAGCGGGTTCTTGATCTCATGCGCCAGCATGGAAGCAAGCCCCGTCACCGAACGTGCGGCCCCGCGATGGGTCATCTGACGGTCGATCTTCTCCGCCATGGTCTTTTCTTTAAACAGAATAACCACAGCACCCGGCGTTTCGATGACCGGTGCCACGTAAAGATCGACAATGCGTTCGGCACCGAGTTTCGGCGATGAAATATCGACGCGATACTCATTCACCGGAACCTGAGCGGTGCGAACCTGATCGACAAGAGCCAGCAATGGGCTGCCGAAAGGCAGAAAGGATTCAAGACGGTTGCGCGCCAGAATGGACGAGCCCGAGCGGAAAAACTGCTCCGCATCCATATTGGCATAAACAATATGATTGTCGGCGCTGACCATGATGACAGGCTGATTGATCGCATCCAGAATGATTGCTGGAATGCCGTTCGTTTCACCTCTAACGCCCATCACGCGACCTTTCTGTCTGCTTCACGCAGAAAAACGCGGGTCAATGCCGCGATAACCGCTTCCGGGTCGATGAGCGTCATGATTTCAGCCTTGTCTGCGGGAGAAAATGCTTCGACTGCATGGCGATCCAGATACCAGCCAAGATGCTTTCTTGAATGGCGGATACCCGTCTTGCTGCCATAATGGTCGAGCATATCTTCGTAATGTCTTATAATATAAGAAAGAATGCCATCCTGCGACTGCGGTGCGAAATCGCTGCCTGCGATCAAACCAGCAAGCCAGGGCTGACCATAGGAGGCGCGTCCGACCATCACGGCATCAGCGCCTGAGCGACGCAGCAATTCTTCCGCATCTTCGCGTGACGACACATCGCCATTGGCGACCAATGGAATTTTCACGACATCGCGCACCGCATGAATGGCGTCCCAGTCGGCTTTACCTTCATAAAACTGGCAGCGTGTGCGTCCGTGAACCGTCACCATCGCAATACCGGCATCTTCGGCACGCTTTGCAAGTTCCGGTGCGTTGATACTGTTTTCGTCCCAGCCAAGACGCATTTTCAGCGTAACGGGCACTTTCACGGCATTAACGGTTGCTTCAACCAACGTCATGGCATGATCAAGATCGCGCATAAGCGCGGAACCCGAATAGCCGCCTGTCACTTTCTTGGCAGGGCAGCCCATATTGATGTCGATAATATCCGCGCCCTCGCCCTCGGCGATGATGGCTGCTTCGCCCATCCAATGCGCTTCGCGGCCTGCAAGCTGCACGACATGCGTGCCAAGCCCTTCGCCGGATAAGCGCAACATGCTTTCCTTATGGCGATTGCAGAGTTCAGCACTTGCCACCATTTCCGAAACAACCATACCCGCGCCAGCTTCGGCGGCGCGCTTTCTGAACGGAAGATCGGAAACGCCTGACATGGGCGCGAGAAATACGCGGTTTGGCAGTGTCACACCGCGTATATTCAGAGGTTGTTCAAGGGTAGTCACCAAGAAATGCCCATTTGATGTGCATGATGCAATTAGCACACACTTTAATCATTCAATGCATTGAACGCAAGGAAAAGCGCGTAGCTGCGATGATAAATCGATTGCCGTCTGGCAATTATTTGCGCAAGGCATTATTCCGCATGTAACTAGATGAATCTTTTGGCGAAGGCGACCGACATTTCACGGGCAGCAGCAGTCATCGTAGCCGCAGGACGCGGCGAACGGGCGGGACAAAGCACTGAAGGGCCGAAGCAATATCGGCGGATCGGCGGCGAAGCAGTGCTTTCGCGCACGCTGCGTGCTTTTGCGCATTGCGCTGAGATCGATCAGATCATCGTGGTCATCCATGCTGATGATGCGGCGCTTTATGAAAATGCCATCACCGAATATTATGAGAATGTGCGCGTTGTCACCGGTGGTCCGACGCGACAGGAATCCACGCGACTTGGATTGCTGGCGCTCAACAAGAACGCCCCTGACTATGTCCTCATCCATGATGGTGTGCGTCCATTCATTGAGCAGGATTTGCTTGCGCGCATATTCGACAATCTGACACCGCAGGAAGGCGTGCTGCCTGCCCTTGCCGTTTCGGACACGCTGAAGCAATCGGCCAGTGATGGCACTGTTAGAACGACTGTCCCTCGTGCTGGTCTTTTTGCAGCACAGACGCCGCAGGCCTTTCCATTTAACCCGATCCTGGACGCCCACGAAAAAGCTTATCTCAGCGGCCGCTCGGATTTTACCGACGATGCCTCGATTGCGGAAGCTTATGGACTTTCCGTGCGTATCATCGAGGGTTCGGCAGACAATACCAAACTCACATGGGCCAAAGATATTGAAATGGCCGACAAACGCTTGAGGCATGGCATGACTTCATTTCCAGATATCCGCACCGGCAATGGCTATGACGTTCACAGTTTCGAGCCGGGCGACCACGTCACGCTTTGCGGCGTGGCCATTCCGCACAACAGGAAACTGAACGGTCACTCGGATGCCGACGTGGCCCTCCACGCACTGACCGATGCCCTGCTTGCTACACGCGGCGCAGGCGATATTGGCACACATTTCCCGCCTTCCGATCCGCAGTGGAAGGGCGCAGCATCGCATATCTTCGTTGAACATGCGGTCAAGATCGTGCGTGAAGCCGGTGGTCGTATCGCCAACGCGGATGTGACAATCATCGCTGAAGAACCTAAGATCGGCCCGCATCGCCCCGCAATGATGGAAGCCATGGCCAATATGCTAGGCATTTCGCATGACCGTGTTTCCGTCAAAGCGACCACCAACGAGAAAATGGGCTTTGTTGGTCGCGGCGAAGGCATTGCTGCTATCGTTACGGCAACAGTCATCTATCCCGGTGAGGTTCCTGCCCATGAGGTTCCAGAATGACACTTGTTGCGGAAACCCAGGCCATCGACGTACTCAACGCTTGCCGCAAACACGGCATCATGATTGCGACAGCAGAATCCTGCACAGGCGGGCTTATCGCGGCAGCACTCACCGATATTGCGGGTTCATCCGATGTGGTGGATCGCGGCTTTGTAACCTACTCCAATGAAGCCAAGAATGAGATGATCGGCGTCCCGATGGAACTGATCAACCAGGTGGGTGCGGTTTCAAAAGAAGTGGCAATAGCTATGGCAGAAGGCGCGCTGAACAATTCACGCGCTGGCATCAGCATTGCCGTTACCGGTATTGCCGGCCCCGGTGGCGGGTCAGCAGAAAAGCCGGTCGGTCTCGTGCACATTGCCAGCGCGCGCAAAGGTTTTGCCACGCTACACAAAGAATGCCGTTTTGGTGAAAAGTCACGCGAAGACATTCGGCATCAAACCGTGCTTTCTGCGCTGGCACTGGTCCTTGAGGCGCTGAACTCTAAAGCCTAAGCCAGACCGTAAATTGCGTCAGCACGCTTCTCAAAGGCTTCTGAGAACTTGCGGAAAGCCAGATCGAACATTGATCCCATCAGCAGCCCAAGCGTGCGACTTTTGAATTCATAGTCGATGAAGAATTCGACGTCACATTCATAACCATCGCTCACCGGCTTAAATGTCCAGCGATTGTCGAGATAGCGGAACGGGCCATCGACATATTTCACGTCGATGACGTTTTCGTCCGGCTTCAGAAGCACCTGGCTGGTGAATGTCTCGCGGATCAGCTTATAGCCAACCGTCATGTCGGCGATCAGAAGCGTCTTGCCCTCCCGCTCCTTTCGCGAGCGAATTGAGAGTGCTTCGCACATCGGCAGGAATTGCGGATATTTTTCAACATCCGATACCAGGGCAAACATCTGGTCTGCCCTGTGATGAACGCGTCTGACATTCGTAAATTGCGGCATGCGAATTTAAGCCTGTGCTGCAACCTGCGCTTCGCGAGCAGCCTTGAGCTTTGCGAAATCGTCACCGGCATGGTGCGATGAACGCGTCAGCGGGCTGGACGCAACGAGCGCAAAGCCCTTGGTACGACCAATCGTCTCGAAAGACTTGAATTCGTCTGGCGTTACGAAACGGATCACCGGATGGTGCTTGCGGGTTGGCTGGAGATACTGACCGATGGTCATGAAATCCACCTCAGCAGAACGAAGGTCGTCCATCAGCTGAAGGATTTCGTTCCGCTCTTCGCCAAGACCAACCATGATGCCGGACTTCGTGAAGATTGTCGGGTCGAGTTCCTTCACGCGCTGCAACAGGCGGATCGAATGGAAATAACGAGCCCCCGGACGAACCTTGAGATACTTCGACGGAACCGTTTCCAGATTGTGATTAAACACGTCAGGGCGTGCCTTGACCACGATCTCAAGCGCGCCTTCCTTGCGCAGGAAGTCTGGCGTAAGAATTTCAATCGTCGTCTTCGGGGTCGCCGCGCGGATCGCGCGAATAACCTCGGCAAAATGCTGCGCGCCGCCATCGGCCAGATCGTCACGGTCAACAGAGGTAATAACGACGTGCGTAAGGCCCATCTGCTTGACAGCCTTAGCGACATTTTCCGGCTCATTTGGATCAAGAGCCGTTGGGATACCGGTCGATACGTTACAGAAAGCACAGGCGCGGGTGCAGATTTCGCCCATGATCATGAAGGTCGCGTGCTTCTTTTCCCAGCACTCGCCAATGTTCGGACAACCGGCTTCTTCGCAAACGGTAACGAGCTTGTTCGAACGGACAATCTCGCGGGTTTCATTATAGCCGCGTGAAACGGGAGCCTTAACGCGGATCCAGTCCGGCTTCTTCAGAATTTCGGTGTCTGGACGGTGAGCCTTTTCAGGGTGCCGCTGACGTCTCTGGTTCACTGTATCGAGAACTGTAACCATGCTGTTTCCTGCCTATCTGAAACAAATGCCTGAGAGCTAATCTGTTCCAATAATGGGTAGACCCCTGACTTAACGCTTGCCCTAACAATTTGATACGCTGCAATGCAATGGCATTTGCTGCGGCTTACCGTCTCGCTGCCATACCTAATGCTCTGAAAACCAACGCCCAGATGAGGCCAAACAGAAAGCCGCCTAATCCGAGAGCGAATGTCAGTATCCAGACGCCGCACCAGCCAGCGATAGCCATTCCGTTGACCGATATGGTGTTTCCGCCGAGCAAGCTCAAGCTTCCTGCCAGAAAGCCTAAAGCAAGACCGCCTGTCGTACACCATTTAATCATGGGCCAAGCGGCACGCCGCCATGGCCCTCCATTATCAATCAGCGGAATGAGTTCACTCCTTTAAGAGCGTTTCCTCGTGAATTGAATTCAAAGTTTGAAAACCGACATTTGCACAACACTTGTTGTGAAGAGGTGCAAATGTCGGAATCAGATCTCTGAATTACATATTCAGCGCGCGGCCATAGGCATCCAGTACGCTTTCCTTCATCGTTTCGGAAATCGTTGGATGCGGGAAGACCGAGTGCATCAGTTCTTCTTCAGTGGTTTCAAGGTTCATCGCAACGACGAAGCCCTGAATAAGTTCGGTCACTTCGGCGCCAACAAGATGCGCGCCCAGCAGCTGCCCGGTCTTCTTGTCGAAGATCGTCTTGACCAGACCCTGATCTTCACCAAGTGCAATCGCTTTACCGTTTGCTACAAATGGGAAACGACCGACACGAATGTCGAGGCCTTTTTCCTTTGCCTTGGCTTCAGTCAAACCAACCGATGCAACCTGTGGGTTACAATAGGTGCAGCCTGGGACCATATTGCGGTCAAGCGGATGAACATTTGGCAGACCTGCAATCTTTTCAACGCAGATAACAGCTTCATGCTCAGCCTTGTGAGCCAGCATCGGCGGTCCAGCAACGTCACCAATCGCATAAATGCCGTCAACATTGGTCTTGCAATAAGCGTCGATGGCAATGCAGCCCCGATCAGTCTTAACGCCAAGTGCTTCAAGGCCGATATTTTCGATATTGCCCTGAACACCAACAGCCGAAATCATGCGATCAACGGTGAGTGTCTGAACCTTGCCATCCTTGGTTTCGATATGAGCGGTCACATTGTTTGCGCCCTTCTCAACTTTGGAAACCTTGGCTTCGGTGATGATCTTGAGACCGCGCTTTTCGAGCTGCTTGCGTGCGAAAGCCGAAATTTCCGCATCTTCAACAGGCATGATCTGCGACATCAGTTCAACGACGGTAACATCAACGCCCATGTCGTTATAGAACGAGGCAAACTCAATGCCGATTGCGCCCGAACCCATGACCAGTATGGTTTTCGGCAGTTCCTGCGGCACCATCGCTTCAAAGTAAGTCCAGATCAGCTTGCCATCTGGCTCAATGCCCGGAAGCGCACGCGGACGCGCACCTGTTGCAACGATGATGTGCTTAGCCTTGTAAGTGCCCTCGCCAAGTGTGTTCTTCGGCTGAGGTGCCTGTGGCAACATCGGCGCCTTGGAAGTCTTGGAAACGACGATTTCACCCGGCTTGGAAAGCTTTGCTTCGCCCCAGATCACATCGATCTTGTTCTTCTTCATCAGGAAGCCGACGCCACCGTTCATGCGCTCGGCAATGCCGCGCGAACGCGAAACAACAGCCTTGATATCGGCAGTGATTGAACCTTCAAGCTTCAGACCATAATTTTTGGCATGATCAGCGAGGTGCTTCACTTCAGCCGAACGCAGAAGCGCTTTGGTCGGGATACAACCCCAGTTGGAGCAGATGCCAGCGAGATGTTCGCGCTCTACAACAGCCGTCTTGAGCCCGAGCTGTGCTGCACGGATCGCCGCAACATAGCCTCCAGGACCGGATCCGATAACAATAACGTCGTAAGTGTCGGCCATATTGTTCCTGCCTTTGCTCAGTTCACATTCCGGGTAAGCAATACCCAGTCATGAACTTTGTCCTGCCCGATACGCTTCACAGCTTCGAGCCGTTCCATTTCTTCAAATCCATAACCGCGATAAAGCGAAAGCGCTACGCTATTATGGCTTTCTGTTATCAGGCTGAGACTGGCGTTCCCGCTCAGTTTTGCCTGCTCGATTTCATTTGCAACGAGTGCGCGACCGATGCTCTTGCCACGAAATTTCTGATAAACGGCAACGCTGTCTATAAAACGACTGCCGATCACCTTGCATTGAAGTGCAATAAGTTGAGCCAGAACCTCGTTCTGTGGCTTTAGCTCATGCAAGCTTTCGTCCAGAGTAAAACCGATAGATAATCCAGCTGTAACGCCATCCCACTCGGCGATGGTCGTTCCTTGCCAGCCCTCCATGCCAGCTTCCTGCATCTGACGTAAGCCCGCCTCCATCACGGTCTCAGCGTCGCAATCATGCATAACACTTTGCCACAACCAATGTGCGAAGCCATGAGAAGAGATATCGACCAAAATGGCTATCTCGGCAGCATCATGGCGTTCAGCCGGGCGAAGTTTGAGTAGTCCTGCCATTCAAAACCTCAAGCGCCGCATTCTGAGAATGCGGCGCATTTAAAGGTTATCCAATCAGACCAGCATACCCATCGGGTTTTCGATGTGACGCTTGAAGGCCTGTGCAAGTTCAGCGGCCAGAGCACCATCGACAGCACGGTGATCGGTGGAAAGGGTTACGGACATAACCGTCGCAACCTTGATTTCACCGTTCTTGACCACTGCGCGCTGTTCGCCCGCACCGATTGCGAAGATCGTCGCATGTGGTGGGTTGATGATTGCTGCAAAGTCCTTCACGCCGAACATGCCGAGGTTGGACACAGAGGTCGAACCACCCTGATATTCATCAGGCTTCAGCTTGCGATCACGCGCACGCTTGGCAAGGTCCTTCATCTCGTTGGAGATGGCGGACAGCGTTTTGGATTCCGACTGACGCACGATTGGCGTAATCAGACCGCCAGGGATCGACACAGCAACGCCGACATCCGCACGCTTGTGCTTAATCATGCCGCCTTCAGTCCAGGAGACATTGGCTTCAGGAATGTCACGCAGCGCAAGAGCAACAGCCTTGATCACCAGATCGTTGACAGAAAGCTTGTAGGCCGGAACCTCGCCCTTCTCTGTCTTGGTCAGAGGTGCAGCCGAATTGATCTGCGAACGCAGAGCCAGAAGCGCATCGAGTTCGCAATCAATCGTCAGATAGAAATGCGGAACAGTCTGCTTCGATTCAACCAGGCGGCGGGCAATGGTCTTGCGCATACCGTCATGAGGAACGATTTCGTATGTGCCTTCTTCAAAGAGCTTGAGGATGGCATCATCCGACTGAGGCTTTGGAGCCGATGCAGCTGCCTGCGGCGCAGCGGATGCTGCTTTCGCTCCGCCGGACTTAATTGCAGCTTCAACGTCACGCTGAACGACACGGCCATGAGGACCAGTGCCTTTTACAGCGGAAACATCAACGCCTGCATCCTTGGCGATGCGACGAGCAAGCGGCGATGCGAAAACGCGGTCGCCCTTGTTCTCAGCATTTTTGGCTGGTGCCGGAGCAGCTGCTGGGGCTTCAGCTTTTGCAGGAGCCGCGGTTGCAACTTCCTTCTTTGGCTCTTCCTTAGCTGCTTCTGCCTTTGGTGCAGGAGCGGAATCGCCGCCTTTAGCTGCTTCTGCAACATCCTCGCCGTCTTCGGCGAGGATTGCGATCAGCGCGTTAACCTTGACGCCTTCGGTTCCAGCAGGAACGACAAGCTTGGCAACAACACCTTCATCGACAGCTTCGACTTCCATCGTCGCCTTGTCGGTTTCGATCTCGGCGATCACATCGCCGGACGTAACCTTGTCGCCTTCTTTGACCAGCCACTTGGAGAGATTGCCCTCTTCCATGGTTGGCGAAAGTGCTGGCATGGTGATTTTAATCGGCATGTCCAGTACCTCCTCAGGCGGTGTAGGTCACGGCTTTCACCGCTTCCACCACTTCTGCAACAGTTGGCAGAGCCAGCTTTTCGAGATTTGCCGCATATGGCATCGGAACGTCCTTGCCAGCGATCGTCAGGATCGGCGCATCGAGATAATCGAATGCCTGCTGCATGACGCGGGTAGCAATTTCAGTACCAACGGAAGACTGTGGGTAGCCTTCTTCAACGGTAACGAGACGACCGGTCTTCTTTACCGATTCAACGACCGTTGGAATATCCATTGGGCGGATGGTGCGCAGATCGATGATTTCGACATCGATGCCCTGTGCAGCCAGCTCTTCAGCAGCCTTGACCGCATAGGTCATGCCGATACCGAACGAAACGATAGTCGCATCCTTGCCCTGCTTGTGAATGCGGGCCTTGCCGATTGGCAGAACGAAATCGTCAAGCTTCGGCACATCGAAATGATGACCGTAGAGAATTTCGTTTTCAAGGAAGATGACCGGATTCGGATCGCGGATAGCAGCCTTGAGAAGACCCTTCGCATCAGCAGCCGAGTAAGGCATGACGACCTTCAGGCCCGGGATCTGGCTGTACCAAGCGGCATAGCACTGGGAGTGCTGGGCAGCAACGCGGGCAGCAGCGCCCGAAGGACCGCGGAACACCATCGGTGCGCCCATCTGGCCACCCGACATATAAAGCGTCTTCGCAGCCGAATTGATGATCTGGTCAATCGCCTGCATGGCGAAGTTGAAGGTCATGAATTCGACAATCGGCTTCAGGCCAGCCATCGCAGCACCAACGCCAACGCCGGCAAAACCATGCTCGGTGATCGGGGTATCGACAACGCGGCGTGCGCCGAATTCGTCGAGAAGGCCCTGTGTGATCTTGTAGGCGCCCTGATACTCGGCAACTTCTTCACCCATGATGAAGACGTTCTCGTCGCGGCGCATTTCTTCAGCCATGGCGTCGCGCAGTGCTTCACGCACAGTCATCGAAACCATTTCTGTACCGGCTGGAATGTCCGGATCGGAAGCAACTTCAACTTTCGGAGCAGCAGGCACGCTATCGGCCTTCTTTTCTTCAGCCTTTGGTGCTTCTTTTGCTTCTTCTTTCGGTGCTTCTGCTTTTGCAGCAGGAGCAGAACCGATGTCGGAGGCGCTTTCGCCATCGCCGAGCAGAACAGCAATCGGCGTGTTGACCTTCACGCCTTCGGTTCCTTCTGCGATGAGAATTTTACCGACGGTGCCTTCGTCAACAGCTTCGACTTCCATCGTCGCCTTATCGGTTTCGATTTCAGCGATCACGTCACCGGATGTGACCTTGTCGCCTTCTTTTTTCAGCCACTTGGACAGTTTGCCTTCTTCCATCGTCGGGGAAAGGGCAGGCATGAGAATTTCTACGGGCATGACAATACCTTTCCTGAATTAGAGCAGAATATCCGTGTAGAGCTCGGAAACATCCGGCTCTGGATCGTTTTGAGCGAAATCGGCCGAATCAGCGACGATGTCGCGGACTTCCTTGTCGATTTCCTTCAGCTCTTCTTCAGTGGCCCAGTTATTTTCAATCAGGCGCTGTTTGACCTGTTCAATCGGATCGTGCTCGGAGCGCATCTTCTGCACTTCGTCCTTCGAGCGATACTTCGCAGGATCGGACATCGAGTGACCGCGATAACGATAGGTTTCCATTTCAAGAATCAATGGACCCTTGCCAGCGCGCGCCCATTCAGCAGCGGCTTCAGCAGCAGCAGCAACGGCGCGAACGTCCATGCCGTCAACCTTGATGCCCGGAACGTTGAACGAAACGCCGCGCTTGGAGAAATCCGTTTCAGCGGAAGAACGCGAAACCGACGTGCCCATTGCATAGCGGTTGTTTTCGATCACGTAGATCACCGGAAGCTTCCACAGCGATGCCATGTTGAAAGCTTCATAGACCTGGCCCTGATTGGCAGCGCCATCACCGAAATAGGTGACGGAGATATTGTCATTGCCGCGATACTTGTTCGCAAAGGCAAGACCAGTGCCAAGAGGAACCTGAGCGCCGACGATACCATGACCGCCGTAAAAGCCCTTTTCCTTCGAGAACATGTGCATGGAGCCGCCCTTGCCCTTGGAGTAACCTCCACGGCGGCCGGTCAGCTCGGCCATAACGCCACGCGCTTCCATGCCGGTTGCCAGCATGTGACCATGGTCACGATAGGAAGTGATGATCTGATCACCTTCCTTGAGCGCACTCTGCATACCAACGACGACAGCTTCCTGACCGATATAAAGGTGACAGAAGCCACCGATAAAGCCCATACCATAAAGCTGTCCGGCCTTTTCTTCGAAACGGCGGATCAACAGCATTTCACGGTAAGCGTTCAGTTCCTGCTCTTTAGTGAAATCAGCTGGCGCTGGAGTCTTGGGAACATTCCCAAAAGACGCCTGCGATTTTCCAGCCGACGCCTTATTAGCCTTCGGTGCCATATCTCGCTCCCTACAGCATGCACCCAAAATCGGGATCGATTTTGAAAGCAACATGCGTCGATTCAAATTATCAGAGCACATTCACGCACACGAAGGACGCGCGGCGCTCTACGATTGTCGTTCTATTGTGACGTTATACGGGCAATTTACAAGATACAATATGCGCGTAGAGCATAGCTGCTATGCCGCCAAGCCCTTAAAAACATATCACAAAAAGACAATTAACCGGGATTTGGTTAATTCGATCGATCCTCCCGAGAAACGATAATTGTCATTTCATCGAGATGAGAGAGATTAAGCGCTCTGCGGGCCTGCTCGTCAAGCATGTCCTTTTCAATCGAACCATCACGTAAAAGCGTGACTCGCTTTTCAAGTGCTGCTCTGTCGGCAGTCACCTTATCAAGCTGATGCGTCAGCAAGCTCTTCTGTTCTTCAAGCTGGATGCGGGAATAAAGACCGAATTCGCCATGATAGGCGTGAAAGCCGAAATAGCTAAGAAACGCAGCCGTCAGAATAGGCAGCACAAAACGGCCGCGGATAGATTTACGTTTCTGCTTGGTCCACATTTCGACTTCCTTCCCGGACATTCAGAGCGGCTTTGATTCTGAATTAAAGCGCACCCCGCAAAACGGGAACCAGTCTTCGGAACAGGTTGCGCATTAATAAAGATAGTCAGAGTGCCGATCCGTTAGAATCAGATCGCACGCGTTCTGACCACGTCAATCCGATTTCCACCATGAAGCATTATTTTGCTTAACAGAGCTTTACCGCGGAGTGATGACAGGACAATTCAGGCGTAGAATTTTTACGACATATGGCTCTCGTCTGAATCAGAAATGGCGGCCGAAGCCGCCATCTCATCAACGAATCCTGTGCAAATCACACATCAAGAATTGTTGAGAAGCCACCCATGATCATGCGCTTGCCATCAAATGGCATGGTATCGCCCATGTCCTTCATGCGCGGATCGCTCATCATTTTTTCATTGGCAGCATCGCGCGTGGCTTTGTCCGGGTATTCGAACCACGAGAAGACCACCTCTTCGTCGTCCTTGGCCTGAACCGCACGGCGGAAATCGGTAACTTTGCCATCAGGCACATCATCGCCCCAGGCTTCCACCATCCGCGTCACACCGAATTCCTTGAACAAGGCCGAAGCCTTGGCTGCGTGTTTCTGGTAGGTTTCCTTGTTCGCCTTAGGAACTGCGACGACAAATCCTTCTATGTAAGCCATTTCTCTCTCCCATTTTGGCCCACCCATTTTTGATTAGATGCGTCTGCCCTCGGTCAGCATTCCCTAGAAATAGGACACCGAATGAAACGGGCAACCGCACTTATATTGATATCAATGTAATTTGTTTTGTCAAATCGACTATAATGGCTGCAAAGGCCATAAGAGGAATGGAAGACAGCTATAAGATAAGGCTCTGCGTGATTTAGTTCGAATGGTTTGTGAGAAAGCTCAGCGCTGTGACAGTACCGAATGCCACAAAGTCGGCTTCTGATCGTAGCCACCGCCCTGCCAGCTCTCCAGTGACACAACATTCCAAGCTGCATTGTCGTTCCAGATGCGGGCGATCTCTTCAGCACTCATATAATTATAGTAACGTCCCAATGCGTCATGACCCTCACCGGGGCCGTCTTTGAAACTGGCCCACAGCCAGCCGCCGGGTTTTAATGCACGATGCATATGTTTCACGATATTTGGTAAATCGGCACGCTTTGCATGAAGAAGCGACGCCGAAGCATAAATGCCATCGTAGCGGTCAACTGCATCAAGCTCGTGAAAAAGCAGCTGCCTAACAGGACGCTGCAACAGCGCCGAGGCTTCCTGAGCAAGTTCGGGTGAACCGTCGGTCGGATCGACATCGAAGCCACGCGAAAGCATTGCCTTCGCATCCTGCCCGCTTCCCGTACCAAGTTCGAGAATGCGCCCAGTTGGACGAACATGCTTGAGAAAGCTATCGAGTTTGCGATTAATGCTGGAACTCGCAGCATAAGTCGCGGCGTTATTGGCGTAAAAACCCAGCGTATCGTTCGACATGACTTTGCTCCCCGTTTGTAATCTTAGAGAACAAGCAAATGTGTCTGCACGAAGACACAAAGAAAAAGGCGAGCCGAAGCCCGCCTTTTAAATTCAAATATCAGTTCGATCTTAGAGGAACTTCAACGCGCTGCGGCCTGCATAGCGAGCCTGCTTGCCTAGTTCTTCTTCGATGCGGATGAGCTGGTTGTACTTTGCAGTACGGTCTGAACGAGCCAGCGAGCCGGTCTTGATCTGACCGCAGTTGGTTGCAACTGCGAGATCGGCAATGGTCGAATCTTCGGTTTCGCCCGAACGGTGCGACATGACCGAGGTGTAACCAGCCTTGTGTGCGGTTTCGACGGCATCCAACGTTTCGCTGAGCGAACCGATCTGGTTGACCTTGACGAGGATCGAGTTGGCAACGCCCATCTTGATACCATCGCGCAGACGAGCCGAGTTCGTTACGAACAGATCGTCGCCAACGAGCTGGCACTTCTTGCCAATCAGGTCGGTCAGATACTTCCAGCCTTCCCAATCGTCTTCAGCCATGCCGTCTTCAATCGAAACGATTGGGTAATCAGCAGCAAGCTTTGCGAGATACTCGGCCTGAGCCTTTGGATCGCGGGTCTTGTTCTCGCCTTCATAGACGTAGTTACCGTCCTTGAAGAATTCAGTCGCAGCGCAATCAAGACCGATAGCAATATCTTGACCTGGCTTGAAGCCAGCCTTTTCGATCGATTCTACAACGAAATCGAGAGCAGCTTCTGCGCTCAGCAGGTTCGGAGCAAAGCCGCCTTCATCACCAACATTGGTGTTGTGGCCGGCATCCTTGAGGCGCTTCTTGAGCGTGTGGAAAACTTCCGCGCCATAACGAACAGCTTCGCGCAGCGATGGAGCACCCACTGGCAGGATCATGAATTCCTGGAAGTCGATTGGATTGTCGGCATGTGCGCCACCATTGATGATGTTCATCATTGGAACTGGCAGAACATGGGCGTTAGCACCGCCAACGTAACGATAAAGTGGCAGGCCGGTCGACTGTGCAGCAGCCTTGGCAACAGCAAGCGAAACGCCGAGAATTGCGTTTGCACCGAGATTGCCCTTGTTTGGCGTGCCATCAAGTTCAATCAGAGCCTGGTCAACGAGAAGCTGATTTTCAGCATCGATGCCAGCGATTGCGTCGAAAATCTTGCCATTGACTGCTTCAACAGCCTTTTCAACGCCCTTGCCGAGATAGCGGCTGCCGCCGTCACGAAGCTCAACAGCCTCATGTGCGCCAGTAGAAGCGCCCGATGGCACAGCTGCGCGGCCAAAAGAGCCGTCTTCGAGTACGACGTCGACTTCAACAGTCGGGTTACCGCGGCTGTCGAGAATTTCGCGACCAACGATGTCGATGATTGCAGTCATAGGGGCAAGTCCTTCCCTGTAGATAGCCCCGCTCCTGCCGCGAGGCACATTGAAGAAATCCGATGTGAGACTTCATTACAGAAATAAAAGGCGGAGGAACATCCCCCGCCTGTGAATTTCTAATGAAATTTTAAATCGATTTAGAAATCCTGTCGAAAGCCATGAGTTTTTCGAGAAGTGCAGGCATTTTGTCGATCTGAACCATGTTTGGACCGTCAGATGGTGCATTATCCGGGTCTTCATGCGTTTCGATGAATACACCGGCTACACCCACAGCAACCGCAGCGCTTGCAAGCGTTTCAACGAATTCGCGCTGGCCACCGGACGAACCACCCTGCCCGCCAGGCTGCTGCACGGAATGGGTAGCATCGAAAATCACCGGCGAGCCGAAGCCTGCCATGATAGGCAGCGAACGCATGTCGGAAACAAGTGTGTTGTAACCGAAAGACGCGCCGCGTTCGGTGGCCAGAACATTCGGATTGCCATTCTCAGTGATCTTGGCCAGCACGTTCTTCATGTCCCAGGGCGCCAGAAACTGGCCCTTCTTCACATTAACAGCACGGCCTGTCTTTGCAGCGGCGACCAAAAGGTCAGTCTGGCGGCAAAGGAACGCTGGAATCTGCAAAACATCGACAACTTCAGCAACAGTTGCGCATTGCTCTTCAGTATGGATGTCAGTGAGAACAGGAAAGCCGAACCCTTTCTTGAGATCGGCAAAAACTTCGAGCGCCTTATCCAGACCAATGCCGCGCTGTGCGCTAAGCGAGGTGCGGTTGGCCTTGTCGAAGCTCGACTTATAGACGAGGCCCATGCCGAGCTTGTTGGTAATCTCCACCAGACGTCCAGCCATGTCGAACGCATGTTCACGGCTTTCCATCTGGCAAGGCCCGGCAATCAAAGCCAGTGGCGCGCTGTTGGAGAACGTAACATTGCCGATTTTCACGGCAGAATTAGCGGTCGTCATGATTGTGAACCTTCAAATACAAACAATGTCCCCTGACCTGCGGCAGGATGGACGAGAACACGACCATCGCTCTTTGTAAAAGCGATTCCGTTACGAGTGAGGAGTTGCTCAACGGCATAAAGCGAAGCAACCGAGAAAACCAGTCCTGATAGCCGCAAGCCGCGACCATGCAGTTCTGGCGACCATCCAAAACAGCGATTAAACTGTGTCGGCGTCATGACCTCTATATTGGAATTTTTAGCCGTGATTGCCAGAGAGCCATCTTCACGTCTCCGAGCAGCGGCATGAAATACGCCCTGCAAGAGATCGGAGAAGTCTTCCGGTTGTTCCTCACACAGCAATATCTCGCGTAAGCCTGTTACGCCATTTTCATGTGTGATCAGGTGCGAACGGTCAGTCTTGGGATAAGCCAAACGCTGACAGGTAAAGAAGAATGCGTCCGGCGCGCGCAAATCCGCTGCAAAAGCCAGCCGGAAGCTGCCCTTCTCACGTTTTCCCTCAGACGAGATGAAGCTGCGCGAAAACTCGACCATGCGACCGCCGGAAATACCGCGCCGCTTGAATTCCGCATGATCGCCACGCGAATCGTCGGTCTTGAAGGCTATGCCGGAAAAACCATCATCACCGTTTCGAAAACGGTAGGATAAATCACGCTGGATAAAGCTGTTGTTTCGCTGTGCGGCGGCTTCATAAAGCGGCGAACGGTCTACAGCCAACATTTCGAGATAAGTATCGTCTGCAAAGAAACTGCAAACGTTAGCGGTGCCGAACGGATGTTGTGCGTCCGGCGCCACTGTAAATCCCAGAAGGGAAAGTCTCCTGCGCGCCTCACTCAGTTGAGAAACTGGAAGTACCAGATGGTCAACTGAACGAGCTTTGCGCGCAAGATCATTTGTCATGCATCAAACCAGTCTGCCCTGTTCCATCGCAGCTGCGATGAAGGAAGAGAATAGTGGGTGTGGCTCAAACGGACGCGACTTCAGTTCCGGATGGTACTGAACGCCGATGAACCAAGGATGGTCAGCATACTCAACCGTTTCCGGCAGAACGCCGTCGGGTGACATGCCCGAAAATACCAAGCCGCTTGCTTCAAGACGGTCCTTATAATCAACGTTCACTTCATAGCGGTGACGATGACGTTCAGAAATCTCGGTCGAACCGTAAATCTCGGCAATACGTGTTCCAGCCTTGAGCGTGGAATCATACGCACCAAGACGCATCGTGCCACCCAGATCACCCGACTTCGTACGCTTTTCGAGCATATTGCCCTTGAGCCACTCGGTCATCAGACCAACAACAGGTTCCTTGGTCGGGCCAAACTCGGTCGAAGAGGCATTTTCGATACCGGCGAGATTACGCGCGGCTTCGAGACATGCCATCTGCATACCGAAGCAGATGCCGAAATAAGGGACCTTGTGTTCGCGTGCGAACTTGGCCGCAAGGATCTTGCCTTCCGCACCACGCTCACCAAAGCCGCCTGGCACCAGAATGCCATGGACTTTTTCGAGATATGGCGAAGGGTCTTCGCTTTCAAAGACTTCAGCTTCGATCCAGTCGAGATTGACCTTGACCTTGTTGGCAATGCCACCGTGCTGCAGCGCTTCGATCAGCGACTTATAAGCATCCTTCAGCTCGGTATATTTGCCGACAACGGCAATGGTAACTTCACCTTCAGGGTTGTGCAGAAGATGGGAAATACCTTCCCAGCGTTCCATACGTGGCTTCGGTGCCGGTTCGATACCGAATGCTGCAAGCACTTCGTTGTCGAGACCTTCCTTATGATAGGCAATCGGCACATCATAAATGGTCGAGACGTCGAGCGCCTGAATAACCGCGCTTTCCCGCACATTACAGAACAGCGACAGCTTGCGGCGTTCGGAAGCCGGTATCTCGCGATCTGCACGAACCAGAAGAATATCCGGAGCAATACCGATCGAACGCAGTTCCTTGACCGAATGCTGCGTCGGCTTGGTCTTGAGTTCACCTGCCGCTGGAATATACGGCATCAATGTCAGATGGATATAGACTGCGCTGTTGCGTGGCAGTTCGTTGCCGAGCTGACGAATAGCTTCGAGGAACGGCATGGCTTCGATATCGCCAACCGTACCGCCGATTTCGCACAGCACGAAATCATAATCGTCATTGCCTTCAAGAATGAAGTTCTTGATTTCATCCGTGACGTGAGGAATGACCTGAACCGTCGCACCGAGATAATCGCCGCGGCGTTCTTTTTCGATGATGTTGCGGTAGATGCGACCGGTGGTGATGTTATCCCGCTGATTTGCAGGACGACCGGTGAACCGCTCGTAATGGCCCAGATCAAGGTCTGTTTCGGCACCATCGTCAGTGACGAACACCTCACCGTGCTGGTAAGGCGACATCGTGCCGGGGTCGACGTTCAGATAAGGGTCGAGTTTACGGATACGCACGCGGTAACCGCGTGCCTGAAGGAGTGCAGCCAATGCTGCTGCGGCAATGCCTTTTCCAAGGGAAGAAACCACGCCGCCTGTGATGAATACATATCGCGCCATGGGCTTATGTCGTTAGACCCTTCTTGCTGATTCCGCCACTAAAAAAAGTGTGACCAGCGTTTTTTCCATCAGAATCACACCCGTTCAGCCTCCCATATGGGATAACCGGATGCTTCCACCAAGTTCAGTCCTGCTCGCAGCATGTAGCGTTGTTTGTTACACGCGCACGAAAAAAGGCCGGGAAAATCCCGGCCTTCGGGTATTTCTACAAAAAATTAGAGAACGACGACTTTCGCGCCCATGCCAACTCGATCATAGAGATCCAGAATGTCGTCATTGGTCATACGGAAGCAACCGTTCGAAGCCGGGCTACCGATTGTCCATGGCTGAGTGGTGCCGTGAATACGGATATACGTATCCTTGTTGCCCTGGAACAGATACATGGCGCGAGAACCAAGTGGATTGCCTGGACCGCCATCCATGCCGTTCTTGTAGCGACCATACTGAGCCGGATTGCGTTCAATCATTTCCTTGGTCGGAATCCAGCGTGGCCATTCGCGCTTTGCGCTGACAGTTGCTGTTCCCTTGAACTCAAGTCCTACTTTACCGACCGCAATGCCGTAACGGCGCGCAGTGGTCGAGCTTTCGACGAGATAAAGGAAATACTTCGCAGGATCGATGACGATCGTGCCAGCTTCGTAACCGGTGAAGGATACGGTCTGCGCCTGATAGCGTGGGTCGATATTGTAGCGATTGAGGGCAACCTTCTTCGCAGCACCTGCGTTCGAAGCGCTCTTCTTTTTCTTCTTTGCAGGTTTTTCCTTGGCATCGTTTGCCATAGCGACCTGCTGAACACCCGTTGCCGCAGCCGTAAGTTCGGCTTCAGCACCAGCTGCAAAACTTGGGCCCGTAAGTCCAATGCAAAGGCTTGCAATGCCAGCCATCAAAATAAAACGTGAAGACATGATCTGTTCCCGAAAACCCAAGCAGTGCGGAAAACACCTGTCGCAGTATCGCGTTCAGGCTTTCGCTCTCCATACTGCAAAGGGCAGCACTACTCAATTATCCACAATAGCTATCCCTCACGATTCGAGAGGGGCTATTGCCCGTGTGCAACACTTTGCAATCTGATGCTTAACAAAAAGAAAACCGGCCCTTTCGAGCCGGTTTTCAAATTTTCTGCAATTACAAAGCTCTTATTGTGAGCTTGGAACCTGTGGAGCCTGTGGCTGAGTGCTGTCAGGCTGCGCTGGTGCAGTTGCTGGAGCTTCACCCGAAGCAGGTGTTTCAGCTTCATTGGTGCGCGAAGACTCACCACCCAGCTGATTGAGAATGCCACCGCCAGTACCGGTACCAGTTCCACCAGCAGGAGGATTCTGCGTGCTGCCAGCTGCAGGAATACGGTTCAGAATGTCCGTTGGCTTTTCGCCATAACGGGCCATGATGCCGAGAACGAGCGAAGTGGCGAAGAAGCCAATCGCAAGAATAGCTGTCGTGCGGGTCAGCGCGTTAGCCGCGCCGCGTGCCGTCATGAAGCCCGAACCACCGCCGATACCAAGGCCACCGCCTTCGGAACGCTGGATGAGCACAACGCCAACAAGCGCCAGAACGATCAACAAATGAATGACAATGACTATGGTCTGCATAGGTTACGGTCTTTATATCTCTGGACTAATGCATAACCGGGAAAAACCAAGCGATTTCCGCCCCGGATAGCGATGATACAAATAGATAGAGCGGCTCTTTACACGCTATTGCATGATAATCCAAGCCCCGCGCCCGATATAGATTAAAGGACGCAGATGCTCATCACAGATTACGATAAGTTTCGCATATGGCGAGGAAGTCTGTTGCTTTCAAGCTGGCTCCGCCAACCAATGCACCATCGACATCCGGCACGCTCAACAATTCGATGGCATTGGCTGGTTTGACCGAACCACCATAGAGAAGTCGCAGATGCGCGCCGCTGGTGCCAAAACGTTCGGTGAGCTTGTCACGCATGAATGCGTGGGCTGCGCGTACATCCTGAACAGTCGGCGTCAAACCAGTACCAATGGCCCAAACTGGCTCATAAGCAACAATCGTGTTTTCAGCCTTCACACCTTCGGGAAGCGAAGCTGCAAGCTGGTCGCCGATAACATCAAGTGTGCGATCTGACTTGCGCTCATCAGCGGTTTCGCCAACACAGACAATCGCAATAAGACCAGCAGCCCAGGCGGCTTCAGTCTTGCTGCGCACCAGTTCGCTGGCTTCGCGATGATCGGTACGACGTTCCGAGTGGCCGAGGATAACGTGGCTTGCGCCTGCTTCTTTCAGCATTTCTGCCGAAACATCGCCGGTATGTGCGCCAGACACTTTCTGGTGACAATCCTGACCGCCAAGCGCGACTGTTTCACCTTCAAGCGTTTCAGCAGCGCGCGACAACAATGTCGCCGGAACGCAGATCACGGCATCAAGCTTACGACCCAGATCGGAACTCAGGCCCGCAGAAATCGCGCGCAATTCCGTGAGGGATTCTCCTGTACCATTCATTTTCCAGTTGCCAGCAACCAGAGGACGGATTCCCGGAGTCATTTCATTCTCCTCGCCTTAAAGAACGCCGGACCGCATATTTTTGCGTGAGCGGCGCCAAATTTTGCCACTGACTAAGCGTATTCGTCACGCAATGCAACGTTCTTGGCGATGTTCTTGGTGGTTGACGCTCAATGAGAACTTGCATCATGGCCTAGCTTAAGGTTATCCCCTCACACGGGTTATCTTTATCGATAGCCGGGCTTTGTTTTGTTCTTAAAGGGTTTCCAATGCTCGACAGTATGCGTGATGCCGCCAAATCCTGGGTTGCTAAGCTTCTCCTCGGTCTGCTCGTTCTGAGTTTTGCAGTCTGGGGCATCGCTGATGCATTCCGAGGCGACATGTCTGGCAATGCAGCGCTGAGCGCTGGCAAGTCGGAAGTGAGCGCAACAGATTATCGCTTTGCTTACGAGCAGCAGCTGATGCGTCTGTCGCAGCAGTTTCGTCAGCGACTGACCCGCGAACAGGCACAACAGTTCGGCGTCGACAATCAGGTTCTTGCACAGCTCGCAGCTGGCGTTGTTCTGGATGAAGAAGCACGCAACATGCAGCTTGGTCTTTCCAAGGATGGCATTGCGCGTCTGACCGGCGAAGATCCATCGTTCCAGGATGCCAGCGGCAATTTCAGCCGCGCGCAGTTCGATGCAGTTCTGCGCCAGTCAAACATTCGTGCGCAGGACTATCTCGATAACCGCGCGAAAGTTGCTCGTCGCCAGCAGATCGTTGAAGCAGCAACCGACGGCATGAAAATGCCAAACACCATGCTCAAGGCGCTTGCTCTTTATCAGGGTGAAAGCCGCAGCGCGGATTACATCACAATCCCGGCTGAAAAGGCCGATGCTGTTCCAGCGCCTTCCGATGACGCTCTCAAGGCTTACTTTGAAGAGCACAAGGATGAATATAAGGCTCCGGAATACCGCAAGATCACCTATGTGAAGCTTGAGCCGTCGGACATTGCCGATGCTACTGCTGTCACGCAGGATGAGATCAAGGAATATTACGAAAAGAACCAGAGCCGTTTCAGCACCACTGAAACGCGCACCATCGAACAGCTGAACTTTGCTGATGAAGCAGCTGCTACGGCCGCACAGCAGAAAATCGCAGCAGGCACAAGCTTTGTCGATATCGGCAAAGAACAGGGCAAGAGCGAAGCTGATCTGGTTCTCGGTACCTTCGAAAAGACCGCTCTTCCAGATGCAATTATCGCAGAAGCAGCATTTGGCCTTAATGAAGGCGGCGTAAGTGACGTTGTTAAGGGCGCATTCGGCCCGGTCATTCTCCGCGTTACCAAAGTTAATCCGGCAAACACCAAGTCGCTGTCGGATGTTGAAGGCGAAATTCGCGATACCGTTGCAACCAACATTGCAATCAGCAGCATCAACGGCATTCACGATTCCTATGAACAGCAGCGTTCGGACGGCGCAAGCATGGCCGATGTTGCCAAGGGTCTCAGCCTCAAGACCGTAACAATTGACGCGGTCGATGCCGAAGGCAACGATCCGGCCGGCAAAGCGGTTGAACTGCCAAACTCCGAAGCGCTTCTCGCTGCCGCATTCCAGGCAGAACAGGGCTTCGATAACGATGCGCTCACCATGGGTAACACCGGTTATCTCTGGTACCAGATTGATGGCACCACCCCTGCTCGCGACCGCACCCTTGATGAAGTTAAGGACAAGGTCGTTGCAGCCTGGAAGGGCGAAGAAGCCGTCAAGCGTTTGAACCAGCGTCTGGAAGAGCTGAAGAAGCGCCTGGATGGCGGTGAAACGCTCGATGCTATTGCTGCTGAAGCTGGTCTTGAAAAGCAGACCAAGCGCGGCATCACCCGCAACACTAACGATGCGGATTTTGGCTCGGCTGCAACCGCTCAGGTATTCCGTGGCGCAAACGACCACACCGGTACAGCGGCTGCGGCATCTGACGATGCGCAGATCTTGTTCAAGGTTGTTGAAGTCACCGAACCAACCGCTGCAGGTCCGGAAGCAATTCCTGAACAGCAGCAGACCTATCTGTCGACGACACTCACAGATGATGTTCTTGAACAGATGGTTGGCGAACTGCAGAAGCAGTATCCGGTGCGGATCAACCAGACCGTCATCAACAATGCATTGGCCTTCTGATCAGCGGCGGACATGGAATAATGGCTGACTTAAAACCCTATATCGCCAAGGCTGCCTCCGGCAATCCGTTGTCGCTCGAGGATTCCAAGGCAGCTTTCGACATCATGATGTCCGGACAGGCTACGCCGTCACAGATCGGCGGTTTTCTGATGGCTCTGCGTGTTCGCGGTGAAACAGTGCCGGAAATAGTCGGTGCTGTTTCATCTATGCGTTCACGAATGCTTCCAGTTTCCGCTCCGGCGGGCGCTGTAGATATTGTCGGCACTGGTGGAGATCAGTCCGGCTCCTACAACGTTTCCAGCTGTTCCGCCTTTGTCGTGGCCGGCGCAGGCGTTCCGGTTGCAAAGCATGGTAATCGCGCTCTCTCTTCCAAATCAGGTGCGGCAGATGCGCTGGCAGCTCTTGGTGTGAACATCGAAGCCGATGCAAACACGATTGGCCGCAGCATCAATGAAGCCGGTCTTGGCTTCATGTTTGCGCCGATGCACCATTCTGCGATGCGTCATGTCGGACCATCGCGCGTTGAACTCGGCACCCGAACGATTTTCAATCTGCTTGGTCCGCTTTCAAACCCGGCAAGCGTCAAGCGCCAGCTGGTTGGTGTGTTCTCGGCAGAATGGGTTGAGCCTCTGGCTCAGGTTCTCAAAGAACTGGGCTCCGAAACCGCCTGGGTGGTCTATGGCGATGGTCTCGATGAGATGACCACGGCAGGCACCACAAAGGTTGCAGCACTTGAAAACGGCACTATTCGTACTTTTGAGATTACACCGGAAGACGTTGGCCTTCGTCGCGTCGATATGTCGGAGCTCAAGGGCGGAGAGGCCGGAGTTAACGCAAAGGCGCTGCTTGGTGTTCTTGAAGGTGCACAGAACGCATATCGCGATATTGTGCTCTTGAACTCTGCCGCAGCTCTGGTGATTTCCGGCAAGGCGAAAGACCTGAAGGACGGCATTGCTCTTGCAGCGCAGTCAATCGACAGCGGAGCAGCTTTAGCCGTTCTGCAAAAGGTCATTGCTGTGTCAAACGATAACCCGCTCTGACGGAGAGGATCAAACCATGTCCACCGACATTTTGCGGAAAATCGAAGCTTACAAGCGCGAGGAAATCGCTGCTGCCAAGGCTCGTCTTCCACTCGAAGAAGTGAAGGCGCAGGCCAAGGATCAGCCTGCAACACGCGGTTTTCTCAAGGCACTGGAAGCCAAGCGCGCAGCCAACAAGTTCGCGCTCATTGCTGAAATCAAGAAGGCGAGCCCTTCCAAAGGCCTGATCCGCCCTGATTTTGATCCGCCAGCGCTGGCCAAGGCTTATGAAGACGGCGGCGCGGCCTGCCTGTCCGTTCTCACGGATACGCCATCTTTTCAGGGCGCACCGGAATTTCTGACAGCGGCACGCAATGCCTGCTCGCTACCCGCCTTGCGCAAGGATTTCCTTTTCGACATCTATCAGGTCTATGAAGCGCGCAGCTGGGGGGCAGATTGTATCCTCATCATTCTGGCAAGCGTCGATGATGATCTGGCCAAAGCGCTCGAAGAAACCGCTTTCGAACTCGGCATGGATGCTCTCATTGAAGTCCATGACGAAGAAGAAACCGAACGCGCGCTGAAGCTTTCATCGCGTCTTGTTGGCGTCAATAATCGCAATCTGCGCACGTTTGAAGTCGATCTTGCTGTTTCCGAACGCCTCGCAAAAATGGTGCCTTCGGACCGTCTTCTGGTTGGCGAAAGCGGCATCTTCACCCATGATGATTGCCTGCGTCTTGAAAAGTCGGATATCGGAACATTCCTCATCGGCGAAAGCCTGATGCGCAAGGATGATGTTGCTCAAGCAACCCGCGAACTTCTGACCGGCAAGGTGTAAGCCATGACAGCCAAACTCACCCATATCGACCAGACTGGCGCCGCCCATATGGTCGATGTCGGCGATAAGGCTGAGACTGAACGCCAGGCAACGGCTGAAGGTGCAGTCAAAATGAAGCCAGAAACTCTGGCCCTCATTCTGGAAGGCAATGCCGCAAAAGGCGACGTTATCGGTGCTGCCCGCCTGGCAGGTATTATGGCTGCGAAGAAGACTGCTGATCTCATTCCGCTTTGCCACCCATTGATGCTGACAAAGGTCTCGGTGGAAATCGAACCGGATCAATCACTTCCCGGCCTACGCGTCTCTGCGACTGCGAAGCTTAAAGGCCGCACAGGGGTTGAGATGGAAGCGCTGACTGCCGTATCAGTCACCTGCCTGACCATCTATGACATGGCAAAGGCCGTTGATCGCCACATGGAAATTACCGATATTCGTGTTTCCGCAAAAAGTGGTGGCAAATCAGGCGACTGGAAAGCCTGAATATCAAACGAACTTGCGGCAAATCAATTCATGGCCGCGGTTAATCTGCTTTAAGCAGCGAAGCATTTCCAGCATGAGCATTTAGCAGCCTGTGTGAGATAATGCGCAGAACAAGCGAAATAACGAGATTACTTTATACGAGAGGAAGCCAATGTCCCTTCTCCCGGTCGATGAAGCCCTTGCACGTATCCTGAGCTCGGCAGAGCCACACGGTTCTGAGCAGGTTCCTTTGACTTCAGCCGGTGGACGCGTCGTTGCTGAACCTGTGAAGGCTCACCTTCTGCAACCTCCCTTTGATTGCTCTGCTATGGATGGCTATGCGCTGATCTCACCTGAAAATATCAGCTATCCGCTTGAACTCACCGTAATTGGCGAATCAGCAGCCGGTAAGCGTTTCGATGGGCAGCTAGGCGAAGGTCAGGCGGTCCGCATTTTCACCGGCGCACCAATGCCAGCAGGTGCAGATAGCATCGTTATTCAGGAAGACACGGAGCGCTCCGACGACAAGCTGAAGATCCGGCAAGGCCTCGATAAAGGTCGGCACATTCGTCGCGCGGGCCTCGATTTTGCACCTGCCGATGTTGTTCTTCCAGTTGGAAAAGCACTCGACGCCCCGGCACTTTCCCTTGCTGCGGCCAGTGGCAACGCAGCCATCTCCGTTTTCAAACAGCCCCGCATTGCAATACTGGCGACTGGAGACGAGCTCGTCCCGCCCGGTACAGTTCCCGGCCCGGACCAGATTGTCGCCTCCAACAGCGTCGGCATCGCCGAAATCGTTCGCCGCGCAGGCGGCAGGCCTGAAGATATGGGCATTATTATCGACGATCCCGAAAAGATCGAATCCGCAATTAGTGCCGTTCTCGAAGATGGCATCGATGTTCTTGTGACGATTGGCGGCGCGTCGGTTGGAGATCGCGATTACGTTCACGGGGCTTTACAGAATTGCGGCGTCGATCTCGACTTCTGGAAGATCGCCATGCGCCCGGGTAAACCGCTGATGTATGGCCGCAAGACGGTTTCGGGTAAAACCGTGCATGTCATCGGTCTGCCGGGTAATCCGGTTTCAAGCCTTGTCTGCAGTCTCGTATTTCTGCGTCCATTGGTGGCAAAGCTATCAGGCACTGACTTAACTGCAGATATTCGTCCCGCGAAATTGGGTCAGTCAATGAATGCAAACGATCATCGTAGGGACTTTGTTCGTGCGACGGTAGAAAAGGCAATCGACGGCACATTGATTGTAAAGCCATTTCCAATTCAGGATTCTTCAATGCTTTCTGCACTTGTGCGTTCCAATGCACTATTGATCAGAGAAGAAAATGCGCCAGCTGCAACGCTTGGAGATGCTTGTACAATATTGATGCTGTAACGAACGGCATCAATTCCCGCCCTCATTAATCATTTTAAAACCATTGCAGAACAAGACTGGAACATATAGTGTTCGTTCTGGTTTTGTTTTTATTTGATTCTGGTCTGGAGGGTGTAGCGCATGTTGACCCGTAAGCAGCACGAGCTTCTGCTGTTCATTCATGAACGTCTTAAAGAGACGGGCATCCCTCCGTCTTTTGACGAGATGAAAGAGGCTCTCGATCTAGCCTCGAAATCGGGCATTCATCGCCTCATCACGGCATTGGAAGAACGTGGCTTTATCCGCAGACTTCCTAACAGAGCACGCGCTCTGGAAGTCCTGCGGTTGCCAGATTCGATAGCACCGGGCTTGAACTCGCAGAAGAAGTTCGCTCCGAGCGTCATCGAAGGAAGCCTTGGTAAAGCTCCCCCTCCTCCACCGGCGCGCCCTGCTCCGGTCATGGCGGACAATGATTCCTCAACAATGGTCTCTGTGCCTATGATGGGACGCATCGCTGCCGGTGTGCCGATCTCGGCAATCCAGAATCAGACACACTCACTGAGCCTTCCTCCGGAAATGCTGGGCGCCGGTGAACACTACGCTTTGGAAGTCAAAGGCGATTCGATGATCGACGCCGGTATTTTTGACGGCGACACAGTCATCATTAAACGCGGTGATACAGCCAATCCGGGTGAAATTGTCGTCGCACTGGTGGACGACGAAGAAGCGACATTGAAGCGTTTTCGCCGCAAAGGCGCTTCCATCGCCTTGGAAGCAGCAAACCCGGCTTACGAAACCCGCATCTTCGGACCTGACCGCGTGCGCGTTCAGGGCAAGCTGATCGGTCTGATCCGACGCTATTAAATCTCACACATAACCGCTGCGCTTCCTTGAGGTATGTGGCGGTTAATATTCATAGCATTTCCGGCAAAAGTGCGAAGCGTCTCCGCAGGGAAATCGGTTCGCCGGACTGATTTCTTTTCCTGCTGCGGTGCGTCGGATAATGCGTAAAAACAATCAGTTATAGAGGCTCCAACGATTCATTCCTAACTGGAACGGCTGTAAGTCTGCCAGAAGACCATGAACTAGAGTGGCTCTGATTTATCTGTAAAAGCTGGAGCCGCTTCGAGCTTGGAGTTCTTTTCAGAGCCAGCCTTCTTTTGATATTCGCGCTCAGCTAGCCCCCGCGCTGCTCGCGAATAAAGACGATGAAGGTGCCAAGGCCTCGCGGGCGCATCAATGGCAAAGCTCAGATCATCTGCATAGCCGGCTAATTTACGAGGTTTTGTCGGTTCGAATCGGTAGATTTTATCTTCGTTGTCGACTTCGTGGACAGCCGAAACTGTTGCAGCTTCGCCCTTCGAGGACTTTTTCTGCCCCAGCCTGAGTTCAAGCGTTCCCTTTAAGGCAAGCTCTTTTCGATCCACCACGAGCACATCAGGGCGCTCGCAGCTTAGATTTTTGCCTGCTATCGCAAGAACGACAATATCGCCAATATTGCAGGCGATGTCCTTCATGTCTTCCTGCGCGGTATAAGCAAACATCCGCCCGTCGCGCAAAGGGATCGTACACAGTCCCTCTTCGCAGACAAACGCATCAGTGGCGGATACCAGCTTCTGCTTTTTTATAATCTGCGGCGGAATAAACTTTTCGATCAAATAGGCTGTCTGCCAGTTTTGACCTGTGAATTTTGGCGGTCTGCTGCGATTGGCTGCGAATTTACCATCGGGTAAGCGCACGGCCACAAATTTTGCATCCTCGCTAACGAGAATATCCGGCAATGGCGTTCGTATAAAAACGACAAGCCCGGCAATGACAAAGGGTAAAGCCAGCCATCGCAACCGGGTCGTGGAAACAACCGCGATAACAAGCGCTACAGTCCAGAGGATAAGCGTGCTTGCAGGCATGACGCCGGGATTACCGTCAGGAGAAAAGCTAGCGACCAGACTTGCAATATGCCTGACCAATAGGACACCAAATCCCATGATCTGTAGTGGCAGCCAATCAAGCTGCAATGGCATCATCACCAAGCTCAGCACTGCAAAGGGCATCACAAGGATCGAGATAACCGGCAAGGCCAATACGTTTCCGACAAGGCCTAAGGGTGCGGTGTTGTTGAAATGATAGGCGGCGAATATTCCGCTCGCTATACCAGCAACAATCGATGTTGCTCCTGTCGCCACCGCAGGAATGAGCATTTTTGATACGAACCCGCGTGGGTTAGAACGTCGATTTTCATTGGCCGTTTGATTACGTGCTTTCCTGTCGCTCCACCATGCAAATGCAGCAATCAATCCCGCAGTCGCCGAAAAAGACATCTGAAAACTCGGACCAAGAATTTCATGCGGAGAAATTGCAATCATCGCGACAGACGCAATCGCCAAATTGCGCATACTGATGGCAGCACGGTCAGCCAGCAATGCGCAGAGCATCACGACAATCATGACGTAACTGCGCTGTGCTGCAACATCCGCACCCGACATGGCGAGATAAAATGTGCAGCTTAGAAGCGAGAGAAAAGCCGCAAACTTTTTGACCGGATATCGGGCGCTAAACCCCGGCATCAGAGCAAACAGCGATCTCAACGACATCATCACAACGCCAGCGGCCAGCACCATATGCAGGCCGGAAATTGACAGGATATGCGCCAGACCTGCCTTGCGCAGATCCTCATTCGTTTCTTCGCTGATCCCTGCTCGCTCACCCGCTATGAGCGCAGCGGCAACACTGCCATCCTCACCAGAGAGCACTTCCGCAATACGTTCGGAAACATGCACGCGTAACTGAGCAATGGAACTCGCAATTTTTGCCGTCATGTCGGTCGGTCCTGGCACATCGGCAATCTTTGGTGTTCCAAGAAAGAAACCGTTGGCACCGATACCGCCGAAATAGGCATGGAAGGCAAAATCGTAATTCCCCGGCCGCACAGGTCCCGAAGGCACCCTCAGGCGCGCAAAGCCGGTTAGCCCGCTACCAATAGTCGTCTTGGCCGGTATGTCGCGTGCAGTAATGCGGATGCGGTGCGGTGCGTAGCGAAGTTTCGGCCTTTGCGTTTCAAGCAGATCAAGCGTCACACGCCAACTGCCATTGTCGCGATATTCGAGACCAGCCACTCGGCCGGTAACGTGCGTTGCAACCTCTGAACCCAACAATTGCGTGCTTTGTCGTTCAGTCTCAAATTTCCCCGCTATCACGCCAAGCTGCAGAGCCACGACGAGCGTCAGCAATTGCGATAGCAAGAAGCGTTTGCGCACAAAAAAACGCAATATAAAGACCGCTGTCACGATCGAAAGGAGCGGCACCCAGTCAGGCTCGAAAGAAAGCGTGAAATAGACAACTGCTCCCACACCCATCATCACGGGAAACAGAAGGAAGAATATCCCGCGCCCCACTTCCCGACTCAGCGCTCTGCTTAAGTTCAACCACGCGGCGTCTAGTAGAACGCGCGCGCGTTCAGAAGGCGTTAGAACTCGCTCTGGCAGGGCAATAGGATAAATTTCTTCGTGTTCATCCGGAGCCCACGGAGCGGGCATCAAAGCGCGAGCCAAACCATCGGGCATGTCTTTGACAAATGTCCGTTCGCTGATCTCCTGTGCTTCCCTTGTGCCCGTCATGCCCCCGCCTGACTGCAAAAGTGCTCCCCGCTAACCTAAAGAAGAATACCGGATCGGTGCGAAAGGGACGTCAAGCCCTTGCGCGCTGTGCTACCTATGCTACATGAACGCCAGCCAAAATCGAGAGGGTTCGCGTCGAGAACCCCGATTGCCTGTAGAACACAATCAAACGGGCACTATATACTCTAATTCTGCCTCGCCCTCGGCGTCCTGCCGCAGTCCCGCGAGGCTCTGACACAGTGGAGCTGTCATGTCGAAACCGGTCGTCACCCGTTTTGCCCCTTCGCCCACGGGTTATCTGCATATTGGCGGAGCTCGCACGGCTCTTTTTAACTGGCTTTACGCAAAGCACACCGGCGGCAAGATGCTGCTGCGCATCGAAGATACCGATCGCGAACGCTCCACCGATGCAGCCACAGCCGCAATTCTGGACGGCCTGAACTGGCTTGGTCTTGATTGGGATGGCGATGCAATTTCTCAGTTTGAGCGCGCTCCACGTCACCGTGAAGTGGCCGAAGAACTGGTTGCAGATGGCAAAGCCTATTATTGCTATGCAACGCCGGAAGAGCTCGAAGAAATGCGCGAAAAGGCACGCGCTGAAGGTCGTCCGCCGCGCTATGATGGCCGCTGGCGTGACCGCGATCCTTCGGAGGCACCTGCAGGCGTAAAGCCCGTTATTAGAATCAAGGCATCACGCGAAGGTGAAACCCTTGTACGCGATGCTGTTCAGGGCGATGTTCGCTTCCCGAACAAAGACCTTGATGATTTCATCATCCTGCGCTCCGACGGCACACCGACCTATATGCACGCGGTTGTCGTGGACGACCACGACATGGGCGTCACCCACATCATTCGTGGCGACGACCATCTGACCAATGCGGCACGCCAGACCGTGATCTACGATGCGATGGGCTGGGAAGTCCCTCAGATGTCGCATATTCCGCTTATTCATGGTGCAGACGGAGCCAAGCTCTCCAAGCGTCATGGTGCGCTGGGCGTCGATGCCTATCGCGCCATGGGTTATCTGCCGGAAGCACTTCGCAACTATCTCGTCCGTCTTGGCTGGAGCCATGGCGACGACGAAATCATGTCGACCGAACAGATGATCGAGTGGTTTGACGTCACCGACATCAACAAAGGTGCTGCGCGCTTTGACTTCCAGAAGCTCGAAGCCATCAATGGCCTTTACATGCGCGCAAGCGACAACAAGGCTCTGTTTGATGCGCTGATTGCCGTATTGCCGGAAATCGAAGGCGGCAAAGAACTGGAAGCCTCCCTTGATGAAAAGGGTCGCGCTCAGCTTCTCACCGCAATGCCGGGCCTTAAAGATCGCGCAAAGACACTGGTGGAGCTTGCTGATGGTGCGAAGTTTATCTTCGCAAAGCGCCCGCTTGTATTTGATGAGAAGGCCGCATCTCTGCTTAACGACGAAGGTCGCGAAGTTCTGAAAGCTGTCCTTCCGCATTTGGAATCAGTCAGCGAATGGACCGTAGACGCGCTCGATGCGGCTGTTCGGGCCCATGCAGAAACAGTAGGCCTCAAACTTGGCAAGGTAGCACAACCACTGCGCGCTGCCCTTACGGGTCGGGCTACATCTCCGGGTGTATTCGACGTACTGTTTGTGCTCGGCCGTGAAGAGTCACTTGCACGCATAAAAGATCAAATCGTTTGAACTGTTAGCATTCACGCTGACGTGACAAATCGGACTTAATTAGACCAAATTACGCATTGCATCGCAAAATCATTGGGATAGTTTGGCGGGCGAAATCGTTTGGATAATGCGTTGAAAATCCGTTCTTCTACGGGAACGGCTAACACATAAAAATAATGCGGTTTCCCGCGTTGGCGGGAAACACATAGATGTTACAAGAGACAAGTTATAACGACGATTAAAATTCAGCCGCCACACGGGCGGCAAAGTGGACACGAAAGGAAACACGATGTCAGATAAGACAGCTAGCTTTACCCTCGACGGCAAAACGTTCGACCTGCCTGTACGACAAGGCACTGTCGGGCCGGACGTCGTCGACATCGGTCCACTTTACAAGAACGCCCACGCTTTCACTTACGATCCAGGTTTCACTTCGACCGCTTCTTGCGAATCCAAGATCACCTATATCGACGGCGATGAAGGCGTGCTGCTTTATCGTGGCTATCCGATTGATCAGCTTGCTGAACATGGCGACTTCCTCGAAACCTGCTACCTGCTGCTTTACGGTGAACTGCCTACAGCAACCCAGAAGGCCGATTTCGATTACCGCGTGACCCGTCACACGATGATCCACGAGCAGATGACGAAGTTCTTCACCGGCTTCCGTCGTGACGCACATCCAATGGCTGTCATCGTCGGCTGCGTCGGCGCAATGTCAGCATTCTATCACGACTCGACCGATATCACTGATCCGCATCAGCGCATGGTTGCTTCGATCCGTCTGATCGCCAAGCTGCCTACGCTCGCTGCAATGGCCTATAAGTATCACATTGGCCAGCCATTCATGTATCCGAAGAACGACCTCGATTTCGCGTCGAACTTCCTGCACATGTGCTTTGGCGTTCCTTGCGAAGATTACAAGGTCAATCCGGTTCTGGCACGCGCCATGGACCGCATCTTCATTCTGCACGCTGACCACGAACAGAACGCTTCGACATCGACCGTTCGTCTCGCTGGTTCGTCAGGCGCAAACCCATTTGCATGTATCGCTGCTGGCGTTGCCTGCCTCTGGGGCCCTGCACATGGCGGCGCAAATGAAGCAGCGCTCAACATGCTGGCTGAAATCGGTTCTGTTGACCGCATTCCGGAATTCATTGCACGCGCCAAGGACAAGAACGATCCGTTCCGTCTGATGGGCTTCGGCCATCGCGTTTACAAGAACTACGATCCGCGCGCCAAGATCATGCAGAAGACCTGCCATGAAGTTCTCGGCGAACTCGGCATCAAGGACGATCCGCTTCTCGACGTTGCTCTGGAACTCGAAAAGATCGCTCTTACCGATGAATATTTCATCGAAAAGAAGCTCTATCCAAACATCGACTTCTACTCCGGCATCACGCTGAAGGCTCTCGGCTTCCCAACCGAAATGTTTACGGTTCTGTTCGCCCTCGCCCGCACCGTCGGTTGGGTCGCTCAGTGGAAGGAAATGATCGAAGATCCACAGCAGAAGATCGGTCGTCCGCGCCAGCTCTATACTGGTGCTCCAGAACGCGATTACGTGCCAGTTGCAAAGCGCAAGTAATCCTATCCCAGAATGCAGAAAACCCCGGCAATTTGCCGGGGTTTTTGTTTGTTCTCAATTTGAGTTCAGCGTTTTCTGCCGTTCTCGGCCAGATCGAGCAAGACCTTTGCTCCGATCTCGCCGGAAGGTCGCTCCGTGGCCATTATTGATATCACTTTATCAAAGCCATCAAGTTGCGCCTGACGCGACGCACTTTTCTGCATAAGCTTATCGACATAACGGGCAAGATTACCCGGCCTTACCGATTCATTGAAAAACTCCGGCACAACGGGTTCGTCAGCGATAATGTTCGGAAGAGCCGCACTCCAGATCGTGATCTTGGACAGCAGAAACTGGCGTGCAAACCAATCAGCCTTGTATGACAAAATGGTCGGGATGCGCGACAGTGCAAGCTCCAGCGAAACAGTACCCGACGCAGCCAGTGCTGCATCTGCACGCGCAAAGGCATCCCACTTGGCTTCATCGCCGGTAACGATAAGCGGCTTAACGGCCCAATCCTTAGAAAGCTCACGCACCATTTCCTCAATGCGCGGCAATGTAGGCAGAATGACCTCAAGCTTTTCGACACGCTTTGACAGCTCTTCTACAGCCTTGCCGAAGGGTTCCATAAGCGTCTGGATTTCGCCACGGCGCGATCCGGGAAGCAACAACAGGCAGCGTGAGCCATCAGGCCAGCGTTGCGCTTCAGCGGCGCGCTGCTCAGCCTGTACTTTCACAATCGGCGCGTAGCTACTGAGACGATGTCCGACATAGGTCGATTGCGGGCCGTTAAGCCGCTTCATGACCTCAACTTCAAACGGCAATACCGTGAGCACATGGTCGACATAGGCACGCATCGCTTTGGCGCGCTGCGGACGCCAGGCCCAGACACTCGGAGCGATATATTTTACGATTGGAATTGAAGGACTGGCTGCGCGGATTTTTTTTGCAACACGATGCGTGAATTCCGGGCTGTCGATGAGCAAAACACAATCAGGCTTTTCTGCAACGATCCGCTTTGCTGTCTGATTTATACGTAGAATAAGCCCAGGCAGATTCTTGAGAATAGCACCAAGCCCCATCAAGGCTATTTCATGCGGGTCGAAGAAGGTTTTCAATCCACGTTCAGCAAGATGGTCACCACCAACGCCAACAATATCGACGAGCCGATCTGTCTGGCCGCGAAGAGCATCAACCAAATCAGCACCGAGAAGATCGCCGGATTCCTCTCCGGCCACGATCGCAATTTTCAATGGCCGGCTGGTTTTGCTCAACGTGCTAAGTCCCTTTGGTTTCGACTGATCGTCTCAATGAAAAGACCTTTTTCATTGGCCGCAGCCACGGTTTCACCAAGGCCGAGAATGAAAGTGCGACCAGCTTCAATCGCAATACCGGACAAGCCAGCACCGGCTGCGTTCTCCACTGTCGATACGCCGATTGCCGGCAAATCTGCGCGCTCATCCTGTCTTGGCTTGGCCATTTTGACAAGTACGCCGCCACGCTTGGGAATACGACCTGCCTGACGAAGCGCGTAAACACGCTCGATCATCTGATCTGTGCCTTCTGCACCTTCAAGCGCCACAACGCGGCCACCTGCAGCAATTGCACCCTGCCCGACATCCAATTCGCCAAGACGAAGCGCAGCTTCCATAGCGAGCAAAACGTTCCGGCGTTCGCGGGAATCGGGCGTCAGACGCGTTATCGCTCTCGGCGGTGTCGGTGAGAGAAGATCAGGAACAACTTCATGCGCTCCGACCATCTTGAAGCCATAGCGCTCAAGCAGGCGCATGAATGCACGCAGTAACGCATCATCGCCTTGACCGAGCGCGGTCAGAACATAGCGCACAGCCCTTATGGTCGGAAGATTGACTTTGAGGTCACTCAGATGCGGACGGTTACGAAGGCCACCGGCAAGGACAACTTGAGTGACGCCAGCCGACCGCATGGCACGGATGAGCATACCAAAATCAATCGCTGCGATTTCCTGATGTTCATATTCATAGAGCGAGGCATCAGCCTCACCACGCAGTGGAAGCATAAAAGGCGGATTTCCATCCGCCTTCAGAGCTTCAGCCACTTTTATCGGCAAAAGGCCATTGCCAGCAATAATGGCTGTGCGTTGACGCTTTACCGCGCCTGTCGCGCTATCAATCGTCGTCGCCGTCATCCATCGCTCCACCTACCGATGAGCCAAGCGGCGGCGTGCAATAAGCGCGCTTATTTTCCACCAGAATGAAGGAGATAAGATCAGCCACACCATCAGAATCTGGAATAGCCTTAAGCACATCCTGTGCACGCTCACGCACCGGCTTGGTGCGGTCAAAGAGCATGTGGACTGCATGACGCAGATTATGGATATCCTTGCGCTGCATACCGGAACGCTTCATTCCGATGATGTTCAGACCGCCGAGATAAGCATGGTTGCCGATCGCACTGCCGTAAGGAATGAGATCATGGGCCAGTGCCGCCATACCGCCAACAAAAGCATGATGGCCAACACGCGTGAACTGGTGAACAGCAGAACCGCCGCCGAGAATGGCGTGATGACCGATTTCGACGTGGCCACCAATCATAACGTTGTTAGCAAACGTGACGTGATCGCCGACATCGCAATCATGAGCGACGTGTGCATAGGCGAGAAACTGGCAATTGTTGCCAACGCTCGTGTAACCACGGCTACTGTCAGAACCGCGGTGCATAGTAACACCTTCGCGGACAAGGCAGTTATCGCCAACAACTAGCGTCGTCGGGCCGCCCTTGTGCTTACCGTTCTGTGGATCGCAACCCAAAACAGCGTGCGGATAAACCTTGGCATTGGCGCCAAGACGAACAGCATCGCTAATAACAACATGGCTCATCAGTTCAGAATTATCGCCGATGACGGCGCCGGACTGAACGTGACAAAAAGGACCGACGGAAACGCCCTGTCCAAGTTCCACACCCGGCTCCACGAGAGCGGTAGGGTGGATAAAAGTTTCCTTCATTGAAGTACTCATGCCTTCTCTTCGGCTACGCCAACCATTGCGGCGACTTCAGCTTCGGCAACCTTTACGCCATCAACTTCAGCCACGCACTCAAATTTAGAGATATTTCCGCGTTGTTTAACCTTCTTCACGTGAAGGTGAAGCTGATCACCAGGAACAACTGGACGGCGGAACTTGGCTTTGTCGATTGTCATGAAATAGACGAGGCTTGGCGCGTCAGAGCCCTGATTGAGAACAGTGATCGCGCCTGCCGTCTGCGCCATGGCCTCAATAATGAGAACACCTGGCATAATCGGCTTGTCGGGAAAATGACCCGTAAAATGCGGCTCATTGATCGTGACGTTCTTGATGCCAGTCGCAGACTCATCACCATTGATATTGATGATGCGATCAATCAGCAAAAATGGATAACGATGCGGGAGCGCACGCAGAACAGCCTGAATATCTGCAACTTCCAGCTTCTGATTAGTTTCACTCATCAGAGGATTGCTCCTTTTTTGGTTTCCCGATGCTCCGGATATTTGCGATATCCCTGAACCATTGTTTAATAGGACGAGCGGGGAAGCCCCCCCAACGCTCGCCATCGGGTATGTCATTCATCACACCGCTTGCTGCGGCAATCTGCACGCGCGAACCAATAACCAGATGATCCGCAAGGCCAACGCGGCCTCCAAGCATCGTCTGGTCACCGATCACGCAACTTCCCGAAATACCGCAATGCGCGGCAACGATACAAAACCGGCCAATACGCACATTGTGTGCGATTTGCACCAGATTATCGATCTTGGTGCCCTCACCGATAACAGTGTCGCTCAAAGCGCCACGGTCGATCGTGGTGTTCGCACCAATCTCAACGTCATCCTGAAGGATGACGCGGCCAAGTTGAGGAACTTTTTCAAGGCCTCTAGGACCGGGAACATAGCCGAATCCGTCCTGTCCTATACGGACACCCGGATGCAGGGATACGCGATTACCGATCATAGCGAACTGAACAGCAACGCCCGGCGCAATATAGCTATCGCGGCCGATCTGACAGCCTTCACCGACCACAGCTGTCGCCGCAATAAGCGTTCCTGTGCCTACGCTCACACCTTTGCCGATGACTGCGCCTGCTTCAATCGTAGCACCCGCCTCAATCGATGCAGTAGGATGCACATAAGCAGCTGGCGAAACGCCCGTTTCACCGAGCCAGCTTTCAGGCCGCACAGAAACAGGAAACAGCATTCGCCCAACGGACGAAAAATCGCGTTGTGGATTTCTGGTTACAAGCGTAGCAACATTGGAAGGCACGCTGTCAGCAACATCTTCAGAACACAAAACACCTGCGGCTTTTATGCCGGCAAGAGCCTGTGCGTTCTTCTTACCATCGACAAATACGAGGGCATCATCACTCGCGTCATTCAATGACGCCAGACGCGCAACAGAACGCGGTGCAAGCTTCGGGTTGCGAAGGCTTGCACCGGTAAAATCAGCAATATCGCCAATCGTGAGGTCACGAGAAGGCTTGAAGAAAATGGGATCTGCCATCAAAGCACTTTCTTGCCCGGGGCATGTCTGCCCCGGGAAAAGGCAAATCTATTAGAACTTGGTCGAAACACCAAAGTTGAAATTCTGAACCTTATCGGTGTCAGCCTTTGCAATCGGGAACGCATAGTCGAAGCGCAGCGGACCGAACGGCGAAGCCCACATCAAGCTCACACCAGCCGAAGCGCGGAGTTTCTTGTCATCGCCCAAGACGCCCGGGGTATCGTTTCCGTACAAGGTTGCAGCGTCTGCGAACAGAGCACCACGGATACCAAGGCTTTCTGGAACGAGCGGCATCGGGAACTGAACTTCAGCAGTACCGCTGAAGTAGGTGGTGCCACCCATCCAGTAACGGTTGCCGTTAGCAGCATCCTGATAAGGACCAATACCGTTGAACTTGAAGCCGCGGATAATGTCGGTGTTGTTCTTGAACAGATCGAAGATACGAACGCCGTCACTACCAAATTCGTGGATGTAACCACCGCCGACACCCAGCATACCGACAATGTCGGCTTCCTGCATAAGCGTGGTGTAGTAGTTACCCTTGAAAGTCGTCTTCAGATACTTCGCGTCGCCACCAAGACCTGCGAATTCCTGCGTGAACTTGGCATAAAGACCTTCATGTGGGTTCTTCATGTCGTCGATCGAGTTATACGTCAGCGAGTAGCTGATCGACGAACGCAGCCATGGGCTATGCTCAGCAGCTTCAATAAGTGCTGGAGCATAATAGTTAGGATCTGGATTGCCATTCTGGTCAGAAACGTACAGGTCGTACTTTTCCTGAACCAGGTTATAGGCCAGACCAGCCGAGAAGTTGTCAGTAATCGGCAGGCCGAAGCGGATCGTACCACCCGTCTGCTGAACGTCATAACGACCACCGTTGTCTACGCGGTACGAACGACGGAATACGTCAAAACCGGCCGACATGCGATAACCGAGGAAGTAAGGCTCAGTGAACGACAGTGCGTAGTTACGCATTTCGTCCTGACCTGCACCAGCACTGATTCGGATAAACTGACCACGGCCAAGGAAGTTACGCTCGGTAATCGCAGCTTCAACCTGCGCACCTGGCGATTCTCCGCCGGTCGTGTAACCACCACCGATCGAGAACTCACCGGTCGACTTTTCGACAACGTCAACCACCAGGATAACCTGATCTGGCTCGGAGCCTGGAGCAGTCGAGATATTGACGGTCTGGAAGAAGTCGAGAGCTTCAAGACGGCGCTTAGCGCGCTGAACCATGACCTGATTGAAGGCGTCGCCTTCGTTCATGTCGAATTCACGACGAATCACGTAGTCGCGCGTCTTGTCGTTGCCGCGGATTTCAATGCGCTGAACGTAAGCGCGTGGACCCTGATCAACGCTATAAACAACCGAGATTGTGTGATTGTCGAAGTCGCGGTCGCCGCGTGGCTCAACCTTGGCGAAAGCGTAACCGCTACCAGCAACGTTTTCGGTAACCGCAAGAACGGAGTCTTCGATTTCCTTGGCGCTGTAAGGCTTACCTTCGCGGGTCTTGACCAAATGACCGAGCGACTGCGTATCAACGCCATCAACGGTGCTTTCGACGCTGACATTACCAAAGGTATAGCGCTGACCTTCATCAACCGTAACGGTGATGTCGTATTCGTTGGTCGATGGATTCAGAACCGCATTCGATGACAGTACGCGGAAATCTGCATAACCGCGATTGTAGTAGAAGCGGCGTAGCGTTTCTTCGTCAGCCTGCAGACGGCCTTCATCGTAAACGTCATTACGGGTCAGCCACGAAAGCGGGTTCGAACGCTTTGTGGAGATCACGTCACGCAGACGACGGGCGCTGTATGCGCTGTTACCAACGAAATTGATGCTGGCGATCTTCGTGCGCGAACCTTCAGTGATTTCATAAACCACGTTCACGCGACCCTGACCGAGATCAACAGTGCGAGCGTTTACAGTCGCATCGCTGCGGCCGATATGAGCATATGCACCCTTGATGGCTTCCTTATCAGCTTCCATCGTTGCCGCATCAAACGGCGAACGGGCTTTAAGCTGAACAGCACGAGCCAGATCAGGATCCTTGACCTTCTTGTTGCCCTGGAAGAGAACATTGTTCACAACCTGACGCTCGTTCACCTGAACGATCAGCGAACCACCTGACTGGTTGATGCGCACGTCCGAGAACAGCCCCATTGCGAACAAGCGCTTAACAGCAGCATCAATATCATTGCTGTTGAAAGCTTTGCCCGGGCGAATGTCGATGTTGTCACGGATTGTCTGAGCATCGACGCGCGTATTACCGCGAACTTCAATGCGATTGACGACCGCAGCCTCAGCAGCATTGATCGATGCCAGAGAGAGCGCAGCAGTACCCGAAGCTACAAGAGCCACCGACATGGCGAGCGCTGAAGCGGCGCCAAAGAATTTAGAACTTGCCGTCATAGGCTTTCCGAACCTTCGTTTCTTTCTGTCCCCGGGGCGAATTTCCCAGAAATGCACGTATAGATACAACCGTAATAGCCGGTTTTTCTATACAAGCAAGCGTCGCGGTTAAAAACTGTTTACTTAAACAACCGGCGTGGCATCCGCGCCACGCGATTTAACTGTTATGGTAAACAGATCACTACGCTTTTCCAGTCCTCACTCCCAATGTTCATTTCTGATTAACGCCTCCGTACGGCTTCCGCCACACGTTGCGCTCCTTACGGTGGAGAGTCTCGCCAATCAGCAGCGCGACCCGGCTCCCCGTTTGCCAGCCGGACAGTGATCTAGCAGGCAAACAGGTCGTTGAAAAGTACGAACCCCATGAATCCCATCACAACGAGGAACCCAACACGATAAAAAATTTCCTGTGCCCCAACAGACACTGGGCTGCCCTTGATTGCTTCCACAGCATAAAAAACCAAATGTCCGCCATCCAATGGTGGCAACGGAAACAGGTTCAAAAGCCCAATACCAATGGAAAGCATGGCTGTCAGCTGGATAAGCCAGTCGAATCCCTGGCTTGCGGCTTTGCCAGCCATATTGGCAATTTTAACTGGACCGCCGAGTTGGCACTTATCTTCACGGCCAACGGCAAAGCGTTGAAAAAACTCACCAGTCCGGCTGATGATGTGCCCGGTTTCGACAATCGCCTGCCCCACTGATTCGAGCGGACCATACTCAATGCGTCGAAAATTACCGACCGCCTGCGTAGTTTCCACGCCGATAGCGCCCATCTTGACCTTGTTACCCAGCGGATCAGTGCGTTCGACAAGGGCAGGTGTCGCTTTCAAATCGACCATCTTGCCGCCGCGTTCAACGGTAAAGTCTAACTCATCACCTGAGCGACCAGAAACTATCCGCTGAACATCGGAGAAAGTTGTGATTTTCTGTCCCTCAACACTGATAAAGCGGTCGCCCGGCTCAAAACCAGCTTCAGCAGCCGGGCTACCGGGCTGAACACCAGCAACAAGCGGATCAGCGATCTGCCGACCATAAAGCGCAAAGAACACGCTAAAGATGACAACCGTAAGAATGATGTTGAAGGCGGGACCTGCAAAAACAGTCGCGGCACGTTTCCAGACAGGCTGGGTATGAAATGCCCTGCTCTGTTCTTCTGCACTGAGATTGGAGTTATCCACACCCACAGGTGAGCTTGTGGCGCTCTCATCACCCAAAAACTTCACGTAGCCGCCGAGCGGAATCGCAGAAAGCTTCCAACGCGTGCCATGCTTGTCGGTGAAACCGATCAGTTCGGGTCCGAAGCCGATGGAAAAGGCACTCGCACCGATGCCGCACCAGCGTCCAACGAGATAGTGGCCCATTTCATGCACAAAGACGACAACCGTCAGTACAAATAGAAATGGAATTATCGTTCCTACAAGCAGACTTTCGCTGCCGATAAAAAAGGCCAGAGCCTCCTGCAAATCACCACTCCTACGAATTCACACGCATCAGAAACTAAAGAAAATTGCAGACGGAACATCTGGCTCGGCAATAATCGCACCGAAGATGTACAAAAGTGCAGCAGCCGCAACAAGTCCGTCAACCCGATCCAGAACGCCGCCGTGTCCTGGCAGAAGGCGGCCCGAATCCTTTGCACCGAACTGACGCTTCACCCATGATTCTGCGAGATCGCCAATCTGCGAAACAATCGACAGCAGCAATGCCAGCAATGGCACAACCCAGCTTCCGGGAGGTGCAACGAGCGATGCAACCAGAATACCACCCGCAACTGCAGCAGCGGCTCCGCCTAAAGCACCAGACCATGTCTTGTTTGGTGAAAAACGCGGCGCCAGTTTCGGTCCGCCCAGAGCGCGCCCATTGAAATAGGCTGCGATGTCGGTGGACCATACGACGGCAAAAAGAAAGCAGATAGCTGTGAAACCGAACGGCTCATCGCCTCGAAGCAGCGAAAGCGAAATTGCAGAAAAACCGGCGTAAAAGAGGCCTGCAGCGGGCCAACCACGCCCGGTCTTCCACTGAGTTACGAGAAGAACAATTGAACCTGCAAGCAGCGCCCCGATAGTCAGCAGCGCGCTACGATCAAGCACAAGAAGAATAAATGTGAGAATAAGCCAAGCCCAGCCAAAGAGGCGGGAAAAGGACGTCTGCTTTGTCGCACTGAGTTCCGTCCACTCATAAAACATCGCCAAACCGATCGCGATGGAAAAGAGCGTGAACCCCAGTCCGCCTACCCAGGTCAGCCAGAGAGCTGCAGCGCCGAGAACGATGGCGGTCAGAATGCGAGTTTGCAGATTTGACATTGATACCTTTCGGCTAACCTAAACTGTTAGAGCGGCCTTTGTGCGCCCCACCGGCCGCACGGCACTCTATGCGGCCTGGCCGCATCAAACCGCTGCACCTTTTGCTGAAGTGCATTCGATTGCAGGTGAACACTCTTCGAGCTTGTCACGCACCTCTACACCACCAAAACGGCGCTCGCGCTGACGGAAGACCTCATAAGCCGCATCAAGATCGGCAGGCTTGAAGTCTGGCCAGTGGCCAGGAACGAACAGAAATTCTGCATAGGCTGCCTGCCAAAGCAGAAAATTAGACAGGCGCATTTCGCCACTGGTACGGATAATCAAATCCGGATCGGGAATACCGGCCGTGTCCAGATTGGCGGAGATCAGCTCCGCAGAAATCGATGATGGGTCAAGACGGCCAGCCGCCACATCACGCGCAAGGCTTTGCACCGCGCGGACGATTTCATCGCGAGAACCATAATTGAAAGCGATAATGAGGTTAAGGCCGCTATTATGGCGGGTCAGAGATTCCGCTTCGCCAAGCAGGCTGCAAATGTCTGCGGCCAGCCCTTCGCGCTCACCAATAATGCGCACGCGCACATTATTACGATGCAGTTCGGCAAGATCGCGGCGGATAAAAAGCTTCAGCAATCCCATGAGATCGCCGACTTCACCGCTTGGGCGCGACCAGTTTTCTGACGAGAATGCAAAGAGGGTAAGATAGCCAAGGCCGCGGTCGCCAGCGCCCCTCACCGTCTCACGCAAAGCTTCGACACCGGCCCTGTGACCGGCGCTGCGCGGCAAACCGCGTGCCTTCGCCCAACGGCCATTGCCATCCATAATAATGGCTATGTGGCGCGGATCGGACATGGCGAAGCTCTCCTCATTGGTAAATCATGCACAGCCAGTGCCTAACGTCATAAATCTGTAGCGCTTTGAAAAACACAATCAGAATTTCATAACTTACCAGACACTGGCAACAACTTGTTTCTAGTAGCCCATGCTTTCAAAGCCGCACTTTTCTAAAAAAAGAATTCGCGCGCTCCAAAATCAGGAAACTAGACCTGCATGATCTCGCCTTCCTTGACCGAAACGATCTTATCCATTTCAGCGATCGTATCATCGGTGAGCTTCTGAACCTTCTCAGAAAGACCACGGCTGTCATCCTGGCTGATATCGCCGTCTTTCTCGAGCTTCTTCAGCGTATCCATACCGTCACGACGAACGTGACGGACTGCAATACGACCCTGTTCCGCATACTGATGCGCAATCTTGACCAGTTCCTTGCGGCGCTGTTCGTTGAGCTCCGGCAAAGGAATACGCAACGTCATACCGTCAGTAATCGGATTAAGGCCTAGACCGGAATCACGAATCGCACGCTCTACAGCGCCAACCATGGTCTTATCCCATACGGAAACTGACAGCATACGCGATTCAGGTACCGTAATATTGGCAACCTGATTGATCGGCATTTCAGATCCGTAAGCCGTAATCGTAATTGGTTCGAGCAAGCTTGCAGAAGCGCGACCCGTACGCAGACCACCAAGGTCATGCTTCAGGGCATTAACTGCGCCTTCCATGCGTCGCTTCAGGTCGTTGATGTCAAAAACATCGCTCATGCATGTTCTCCTTCAGTGCGCGACAAGACAAACGATCAATACGCCGATCAATTATCGGAAACGATCGTGCAGCGTCCTTTGCCTTGTAGAATTTCGGCCAAGCCGCCGTTTTCATGGATGGAATAGACTATTATCGGAATGTTGTTCTCGCGTGCAAGGGCGACCGCCGTTGTATCCATGACGGCAAGCCCGCGATCAAGAACTTCCTTGTGCGTAAGCGCGTCAAATCGCGTTGCGGTTGGGTCTTTCTTCGGATCGGCGGAATAGATGCCGTCAACCTGAGTACCTTTAAGAAGCGCATCGGCGCCCACTTCAGCTGCACGCAGAGCTGCCGCAGAATCTGTCGTGAAGAAAGGATTGCCCGTGCCGCCTGCAAAGATCACAACCTTGCCCTCGTCCATATAAGCAGTTGCCTGTCGCTGCGAGAAACTCTCGCAAATTTCAGGCATTGCTATGGCGGAGAGAACAACCGCATCCACGCCGATCTTGTGAAGCGAAGTACGCAGCGCCAGCGAATTGATCACGGTGGCAAGCATCCCCATATGGTCGCCTGTCACGCGATCGCCGCCCTTGGATGCAACCGCTACGCCACGGAAAATATTTCCGCCGCCAATAACGACGCCCACCTCAACACCAAGCTCCCGGGCTTGTTTGATATCATTGGCAATACGGTCAGCAACCGAAACATCGATGCCAAAGCCCTGACTGCCCATCAATGCCTCGCCCGAGGCTTTCAAAAGAACGCGTTTATAGGCGGACTTAACGGACATGGAGTGTTCTCCGCAGATTGTGATCAACTGTTAGTATTGGGGTTCCGATACACGAAGGGCACCGCGTTGTCACGCGATGCCCTTCATAATCAAAAGCCTTTTCAGATGAAAAGACGAATTAGCCCTTGGCTGCAGCAGCAACTTCAGCAGCGAAGTCGCTTTCTTCCTTCTCGATGCCTTCACCGAGAGCGATACGTGCAAAGCCAGTGATCTTAGCAGGAGCGCCGATTGACTTTTCAGCTTCCTTGAGGGCAGCTTCAACAGTCAGATCAGGATTGATAACGAAAGCCTGCGAAAGAAGAACAACTTCTTCATAGAACTTGCGCATACGGCCTTCGATCATCTTTTCGATGATTGCATCTGGCTTGCCCGATTCACGAGCCTGCTCAATGAAGATCGCCTTTTCGCGTTCTGCAGCAGCTGGATCAACGTCAGCAGCGGTCAGAGCGAGTGGGTTGATAGCAGCAACGTGCATTGCAACCTGACGACCGAACGCCGTTGCAGCTTCTGCATTGCCTTCGGTTTCGATTGCAACGAGAACGCCGAGCTTGCCGAGGCCATCCGAAACACCGTTGTGGATGTAGGTAGCAACTGCACCCTTGGAAACTTCAAGAGCTGCCGAACGACGGAAGCTGATGTTTTCACCAATGGTCGCAACTGCGTCCTTAGCAACCTGCGTAACGGACTTGCCGTCGATGTTTGCTTCAGCAACAGCTTCAGACGAACCGTCGGTCGAAAGAGCAGCCTGAGCGATCTTACGGACGAGATCCTGGAAAGCGTCGTTACGAGCAACGAAGTCGGTTTCGGAGTTGACTTCAACGACAACAGCCTTGTTGCCGGAAGCAGCAACGCCAACCAGACCTTCAGCAGCCGTACGGCCAGCCTTCTTGTCAGCCTTAGCGATACCCTTGGCGCGCAGCCAATCAACAGCGGCTTCTACGTCGCCGTTGGTTTCAGCAAGCGCTGCCTTGCAGTCCATCATGCCTGCGCCGGTCAGTTCGCGGAGTTCTTTAACCTGTGATGCGGAAATGCTCATTGTGTCGCCTTTCACGAAAGCGAAGGCACACCGAATGGGTGTGCCAACTTTTAACCGACGCTTATTGCATCGGAACGAATGAAGTTATCCACCCGTCATGTGACGGATGGATGAAATTCATGAGCGCTGATTATGCGCCTTCAGCTGGAGCTTCGAGAGCTGGCTCGATAGGAGCTTCAGCCTGTGCGCCAACGTCGATGCCGAGAGCGCCCTGCTGACGTGCAATACCGTCGAGAGCAGCGCGAGCAACCAGATCGCAATAGAGCGAAATAGCGCGTGCAGCGTCGTCGTTGCCTGGGATTGGGAAGTCGATCTGGTCTGGATCGCAGTTCGAATCGATAACCGCAACAACTGGAATACCAAGACGCTTGGCTTCCTGGATAGCAATTGCTTCCTTGTTGGTGTCAATGATGAACATCAGGTCAGGAACGGAACCCATGTCCTTGATGCCGCCGAGAGCGCGGTCAAGCTTTTCGCGTTCGCGTTCGAGATTCAGGCGTTCCTTCTTCGAGTAACCCTGAGCGTCGCCAGCGAGAATTTCGTCGAGCTTGCGCAGACGCTGGATCGAGTTCGAGATCGTCTTCCAGTTGGTCATCATGCCGCCGAGCCAGCGTGCATTGACGTAGTACTGAGCCGAACGAGCTGCTGCGTCAGCGATGATGTCCGAAGCCTGGCGCTTCGTACCAACGAACAGAACGCGACCGCCGCGAGCAACGGTGTCCGAAACGATCTTCAGCGCGTTGTGCAGCAGAGGAACGGTCTGGGACAGATCAAGAATGTGGATGTTGTTGCGGTCGCCATAGATGTAAGGAGCCATCTTTGGGTTCCAGCGGTGGGTCTGGTGACCGAAGTGAACACCAGCTTCCAGAAGCTGACGCATGCTGAATTCAGGCAATGCCATCTGTATTTTCCTTTTCCGGTTGAACCTCCACGGGCTGAGGCGATTGCTCGCCACCGGAGGCTGAGGCAGGATTTCTCCCTGCAAAAGCCCAATCCCGTGTGTGGAATAGGCGCGCTGTTAAACCAACACGCCAATAAATGCAAGCCTTGCGACCATTATAACGCCAAAGGCTGTGGCAAACGACTTATTTGCAATCCGCTTTGGGCGCTTTGTCATCATAGACATCAAGCTTAACCAGCTTTCCACGCATGGCGAAATCACCGTAATCCATAGTCAAGTCGCGGGTGATACCGTTTTTGTAAAGCTTGAAGTTGATGCGATAGATTGGAAGACCGTCCTGCTTTTCCTTGTCGTCAAAGTAGGAGATCGTCACCGGCCAGACATTGTCCTTCGTGAACTTGCCCATGGCTTTGGTTTCGTCGTTCTTGGCTTCCTGCTCTTTGCCAACGACAACCGTCGTCGAGACAACGCGGTCCGCATCTTCCGACGCATCATAAAGAGAAGTCTGATAGAATTTTTCACCAGCCGCCGCTTTGGCAATCAACTCTTCCATATGCATCGTTGGAAACTGCGTCGCCTTGAGATCAAGCTTATTTTCCTTCGGCTTGGTCAGTTCAACAAGGGTCTTGCCATCTGCAACCTTGGCATCGCCACGAACTTCCTTGACCAGTTCCTTGTCAACGAAGGTTTTGTTGACGAAACGGAAATCCTTGCCGTTGCCGCTTTCAAACGTTGTCGTCTGCTGATCGGTCACGCGTTGCGGCTGCTCATCCATATCGATGCGCGTCACAAAGCGAAAATTCGTCGTATAGCCTTCGCAAGCCGAGCCATTGAACTCATAGACCATACGCCCCGTCAGGCCACTAATCCCGGATTTCTCATCGGCACGATCCAATGTGAGATCATACACTGCGCGATGCGGAACCAACGTTACCGTCGAAGCAGCATTGGCAATCGTTGCCGAACCACCCCAAACACAAACTGCCGCTCCAGTCGCCGCAAATGTCATTCTCAAAAAACGCATACATGAATCTCCCGATCTATTGAGGAGCATGATAAAAAAACTCGTGGCGGAAGCGAGGCAAAAAACGCACCCTCCCCAAAAGCTTCACCGATTCTATTTAATGTATCGGGTGCGAAAGGCATTAAGTTAGCAAGGATTAATGGAATGACCGACACAATCGACAGCCGTCTTAAAAATCTGGGTATATCTTTACCGGAAGCTGCAGCACCGGCTGCAAACTATGTGCCTTTCGCGCAAACCGGCCCTCTGTTGCTGACTTCGGGCCAGCTTCCACTGGAAAACGGCAAGCTCATTCACACTGGTCAGATCGGCGATGCGCTGACGGTTGCTCACGGCCAGGCCGCAGCACGCGCCTGCGCCGTCAATATTCTCGCACAGGCAAAGGCTGCTCTTGGCGATCTGAACAAGATCAAGCGCATCGTAAAGATCACCGTATTCGTTTCCTCGACAGCTGATTTCGTTGAACAGCATCTGGTTGCCAATGGCGCATCAGATCTTCTCGTCGCTGTCCTTGGCGATGCTGGCAAACACGCCCGCTCAGCTGTCGGCGTTGCAAGCCTGCCGCTGAATGCACCGGTTGAAATCGAAGCAATCATCGAGGTTGCATAATGTCATCTCCTGAATGGCTCAAGAAACAGCCAATTGCGCATCGTGGCCTCCACGATCTCAATAAAGAGCGGTGGGAAAACACACTCGCAGCCTTTGATGCAGCAGCGAAAGCTGGCTTTGCAATTGAATGCGACGTGCATCTGACCAAAGACGGCGGCGTCATCGTGTTTCATGATGATGACCTCAAGCGCCTTACCGGGCGCGAAGGCCGTATCAGCGATCTGACGCTCGCAGAGGCTACTGAGCTTCATATTGGCGGCACCGCTGATCGCGCGCCAACGCTCAAACAGATGCTTGATCTGATTGCTGGCCGCGTGCCTGTCGTGATTGAGCTGAAGGGCATTGAAGGCCGCGACGATGGTCTCGTGGCGGCTGTTGCAAAAGAACTCGCTTCTTATAAGGGCCAAGCTGCAATCATGTCTTTCGACCATCATCTGGTTCGACTGTTTGCAAGCGACGCTCCCGGCATCCCGGGAGGCCTGACCGCAGAAGGCACGCGTACAAAGGATTTCGAAGCACATTTCTCAATGCTCGCGCATCAGATTTCCTTCGTATCCTATAATGTGCATCACCTGCCGAACCCATTCGTCAGCTTCGTTCGTGAAAAGCTCGCCCTTCCGGTTATCAGCTGGACAGTACGCGATGCAGAAATGAAAAAGCATAGCGATCTCAACGTGGATCAGATCACCTTTGAAGGCTTCGATCCGCGCGCAATGGTCGCTTAACAGGACATTTCGCCATGAGTGACGACGAGAAGCAGACTGAGCAAAGCTTCGCTCTTCGCATCGTTGAAAGCGTTGGCGACTTTTCGGAAGACGAATGGAACCATCTTGCCGGAACTTCCCGGCAGGATGGCAATTATAACCCGTTTATTTCCCGCGCATTTCTTCTGGCGCTGGAACAGTCAGGCTCCGTGTCACAACAGGCTGGCTGGTTGCCTCACTATCTCCGCCTCGAAGACGATCAGGGGTATCTTATCGGGGCAATTCCCAATTACCTGAAAGGCCATAGTCAGGGCGAATATGTATTCGACCACGGCTGGGCAGATGCTTTTGAACGCGCAGGCGGGCGTTACTACCCCAAGTTTCAGGCATCAGTTCCGTTCACACCCGCAACTGGCCCGCGCCTGCTTCACCATCGGGAGTTTGAACCCGAAGCCATCCAGGTTGCTCTCGCGACGGGGCTGCGGCAACTCACTGATCAAACAGGCGCTTCTTCTGCTCACGTTACATTCGCGCCTCAGACCGAGATTTCATCGCTCGAAGCATCCGGTTTTCTGCATCGAACCGATCAGCAGTTTCATTTTATAAACAATGGCTTTTCCGATTATGATGATTTTCTAAATGAGCTTGTGTCAAGAAAACGCAAAGCTCTCAAAAAAGAACGCCGAGAGGCGCTTTCAGAAGGCATCGAAATCGACTGGCTGACCGGCAAGGAGCTGACGGAAGCGGTCTGGGATGACTTTTATGAATTCTATATTGATACAGGCAGCCGCAAGTGGGGCCGCCCCTATCTCAACCGCAAGTTTTTCTCGCTGATTGGCGAAACGATGGCGCAGGATATCCTGCTGGTCATGGCGAAACGTAATGGTCGTTACATTGCCGGTGCGATCAATTTCATCGGCAGCGATACACTTTATGGACGTCACTGGGGCTGCATCGAGGATCACCCATACCTCCATTTTGAGGTTTGCTACCATCAGGCGATAGACTTCGCGATTGATCGCAAATTACGGGTTGTGGAAGCAGGTGCACAGGGCGAGCACAAGCTCGCGCGTGGCTATGTGCCTGTTACGACCCATTCCGCGCATTATATTGCGCATGAAGGTTTCCGCCGCGCTGTCAGCGATTATCTGGAACGTGAACGGCGAGAAGTCGATCAGATACATGCAGCACTGGAAGAGCACACGCCCTTCAAGCAGGCATGACGATAACAACCGAATAAGAGACTGAACTGGAGAGAACAGCATGTCCGCCACCTATGATGACAACAACATCTTTGCAAAAATCCTGCGCGGCGAGATTCCGTCAACGCGCGTTTATGAAACGGATGATGTTGTGGCATTCATGGATGTCATGCCACAGGGAACCGGCCACACGCTGGTTGTTCCAAAAGCCCCTTCACGCAACCTGCTTGACGCAAACCCGGAAGCGCTCGCCGAAGCCATCAAAGCCGTGCAGAAGATTGCAAATGCCGTGAAGAAGGCTTTTGACGCGGATGGCGTCACTGTCATTCAATTCAATGAACCGGCAGCAGGCCAGACAGTTTATCACCTCCACTTCCACGTCATCCCGCGTTTTGAAGGTGTAGAACTGAAGCCTCACACCGGAAAAATGGAAGACGCAGCCGTTCTTACAGCAAATGCTGAGAAAATCCGCGCAGCACTTTGATAAGAATCGTCTTTATAAGCTCAACAATCCGACAATCAGCAGCGCTTCTGCCACCACAATACCGACAAGCAAGCGCTTGCCCGCGATAAGATAAGCGACGAATCCGGCAGCTGCCGATCCAACACGAAGCCACATCGGGGAGTTTGCGAGCTCCCCGTTCGGATACAGAATAAGCTGTGCGATCACGCCTGCAACCAGTGCCGTCGCAACACACCGCACAAACACCAGAACCTCCGAATCCTCACGTACCCGGCCACCGACAACCACTCCCATAACGCGGAAGATGTATGTTGGAAGTGCTCCTGCAAGCAGGATGAATACAAACGGCCACCACCAATCGGAATAGCTGCCCCAATTCATTGCAGAGCCTCCTTGCTCGCCTTGCGCGAGCGGTGAAAGGCGAATGAAATCAGCCCGCCAAAAATACCAGTCAGAAGCAGATCATAGCCCGGTGCAAACTGGTGGAAGATCGGGAAAAGCACGATGCCCGAAACCATCGCAATCTGCCCTGCCCGTTCGCGCGCCGATCTCCAGAGCGACGTCAGAAAATACATCGGCGTGAGCATGAAAAGCGCTGCAAACACGACAGGCGGAAAAGATGCCGACAGCATATAAACCAGGGCGACCACAAGCGCATTCGTGCCGACAAGAACGGTGCCGATGCCTGCAAAATAGCTGGTCCGCATATTGCGCGGCACATTACGCAGCTCTTCCATTGCCATGACCCAGGCCGTCACCGCCACAAAATGGCATAGGGCCGCAAGCGTCAGCTTGCGTGTCTTTGGGCCTTTCAATTCCGGTAAAAGCGCCACCACCATCGGCATGAGGCGAACAGACGACAATCCGACAGCCAAGGCCGCTGCTGGGATTGATATCCCGGCGCTGATCGCACCAATGAGTACGACCTTTGCAGGCAGAGCCCAAATGGTCAGTGTCATAAACACCGCCTGCCCTGCTGTTATGCCGCTTTCAATTGCAAGCCCTGAAAAGCCGATGAACGAACTCATCAGTAAAATGGCAGGCACGCTCACGATTCGGCGCGTACCGCGAAAAAACCAGCCAAGATGGCCAGATTGCTCTGCTGACTGTTGGTCGGAACTGGGGGAAAGACTCGAAGACATGCTTCAAACTAAAGCATTTCCAGCAAAAGTGCGAAGCGGTTTTGCGCAGGATAATGCATATTAAAAACTGAAGATGTATTTAAGCCAAAATTGCGAAGCGGTTTTTCAGCCGCAAATGCAGTCAATAAAAAAGGCCCTTCATGTGAAGGGCCTTTTTAAGTTCTTATTTCTTACGCGGCACTTTAGGAACCGACGATTTCGCCGTCGAAGCCTTGGTGGCAGGTTTTGGCGCGGCCTCATCCTTGCCAGCCAGAACCTTTTCCTTTTCAGCCTTCTTCGGTGCTGCCTTCTTGCGCACGGGCTGCTTCTTTTCAGCCGGAATATCCTTCTTCGGAGTAACCGGCTTGTCGGAAACAGTCTCAAGAGCAAGATCGGTCTTGCCGTCATCCTTTGTCGTCACGTCGACGCGAACCGTACCGCCATGCTTGAGCTTGCCGAACAGCACTTCATTGGCCAGTGGCTTCTTGATGTGTTCCTGAATGACGCGAGCCAGCGGACGCGCGCCCATGCGCTCGTCATAACCCTTGTCAGCAAGCCATGCGATAGCAGGCTCGGTCAGTTCGAATGTCACGCCACGTTCTGCGAGCTGTGCTTCGAGCTGAAGCACGAACTTCTGAACGACCTGATGAATGACCGGAACCGGCAGCGGGCCGAATGGAACGATTGCGTCGAGACGGTTGCGGAACTCCGGCGTGAACAGCCGGTTGATCGCTTCCATGTCATCGCCTTCGCGCCGTGTCGAACCGAAACCAATCGCAGCCTTTGCCATATCGGCGGCACCGGCATTGGTGGTCATGATCAGAATCACATTGCGGAAATCGATCTTCTTGCCGTTGTGATCGGTGAGCGAGCCATGATCCATAACCTGCAACAGAATGTTGTAGAGGTCTGGATGCGCCTTTTCGATTTCGTCGAGCAACAGCACGCAATGCGGATGCTGATCGACGCCATCGGTCAGAAGGCCACCCTGATCGAAGCCGACATATCCTGGAGGGGCACCGATCAAACGCGATACAGTGTGACGCTCCATATATTCCGACATATCGAAACGCAGCAGTTCGACGCCCAGCGAAGAAGCAAGCTGCTTGGCCACTTCCGTCTTACCGACACCTGTTGGGCCGGAGAACAGATAGGAGCCGATTGGCTTGTCTGCTTCCCGCAAACCTGCGCGGGCAAGTTTGATTGCAGAGGAAAGCGCTTCAATCGCCAGATCCTGACCATAGACAACGCGCTTCAGTTCCGATTCGAGATGTGCGAGCACCTGCTCGTCATCCTTCGAAACAGACTTCGGCGGTATCCGCGCCATGGTGGCAATGGTTGCTTCGATTTCCTTGACGCCAATGGTCTTCTTGCGCTTGTTTTCCGGCAGAAGCATCTGGCTTGCACCAGTTTCATCGATCACGTCGATGGCTTTGTCGGGCAACTTGCGGTCGGAGATATAGCGTGCAGAAAGCTCTACAGCCGACTTGATGGCATCAACCGTATATTTGACTTTGTGGAAGTCTTCAAAATACGGCTTCAGACCTTTCATGATCTCAATCGCATCCGGAATCGATGGCTCATTGACATCGATCTTCTGGAAACGACGCACCAGAGCGCGATCCTTCTCGAAGAACTGACGATATTCTTTATATGTCGTCGAACCAATGCAACGGATTGCACCCGAAGAAAGAGCTGGCTTCAATAGGTTCGATGCATCCATCGCACCGCCGGAAGTCGCACCGGCACCGATGACGGTGTGAATTTCGTCGATGAACAGAACCGCACCCGGATATTCTTCGAGCTCTTTTACGACCTGTTTCAGACGCTCTTCGAAATCACCGCGATAACGTGTACCGGCAAGCAGCGTACCCATGTCGAGCGAGAAGATCGTGGCATCAGCAAGCGCTTCAGGCACATCGCCTTCCACGATTCGCTTTGCCAGACCTTCGGCGATTGCGGTTTTACCAACGCCCGGATCACCCACATAAAGCGGATTGTTCTTGGAGCGACGGCAGAGAACCTGAATGGTGCGGCTGATCTCGCTGTCACGACCGATCAGCGGATCGATACGACCGGACTTGGCTTTCTCGTTCAGATTGACGCAATAGGCAGTAAGCGCATCCTGCTTTTTCTTTGCGCCTTCTTCCGGCTCCACACTCGTACGTTCTTCGCTCGGGCTTTCAGCGCCACGCGGGGTACGCGTTTCGCTGCTCTGCGTGCGTTTTGAAATGCCGTGCGAAATATAATTGACGGCATCATAGCGCGTCATCTGCTGCTCCTGCAGGAAGTAGGCAGCATGGCTTTCGCGCTCGGCAAAGATTGCAACCAGCACATTCGCACCGGTAACTTCTTCACGGTTGGAGGATTGGACGTGAATCACGGCGCGCTGGATCACGCGCTGGAAAGCTGCCGTCGGCTTGGAATCCTCGTCATAGCCGGTGACGAGATTGTCCAGCTCACGGTCGATATAATCGGTCACGATCCGTTTGAGATGCTCGAGATCGACGTTACAGGCGCGCATCACTGCGCCCGCATCCTGATCGTCGATCAGGGCAAGCAAGAGGTGTTCGAGCGTCGCATATTCGTGATGCCGCTCGTTCGCGATGGTAAGCGCTTGATGCAGCGCCCTTTCAAGGCTGGGAGAAAACGATGGCATATGACCTCACTTTTTCTCCATTACACATTGTAATGGATGCTGGTTTTGGCGGGCAAAATCCATGACCTGGCTAACCTTGGTTTCGGCAACTTCGTAAGTGAATACACCGCACTCACCGACACCGTGGTTATGAACATGCAACATAATACGCGTTGCGTCGTCCATATTCTTTTGAAAAAACCGCTGCAGGACATGAATGACAAACTCCATAGGAGTGTAGTCATCATTGAGAAGCAGGACACGATAGAGGCTTGGCTTCTTGGTTTTAGGCTGCGTGCGCGTGACCACAACCGTACCGTTATCCGGTCCGTTCCCGCCGTTGGTCTTGCTCTGCATGACTGGATTAAAATGCCTCATGAAACCTAACACCCGAATGCCCAACTATCTGGCCTGCCTGCCCTCATATTTAGGGCGTCATGATCTGATTTTAAGCCCTTCATCGACACTTGCAACCGAGACTTATTGCAAGGTGCTGCATTGGCACAGTTATCTCAGTCACTTTTACGAGTAGGCAACCATCGAAAGATGTTCAAAATCAAAAATAGCTATCAATAAGACGAATGGGCACCCGAAACCGCTGGGCACATTTTTTGAAAATTTATGAATATTGTAGTTACCATAAACGGATTGGTAACGCTGATGACAGTAAGGTTACGGAATTAGACAGCTGTGTGCCCTTTGCGTCGCAGTTCAAAAAAACCGGAATACAGGCAGGTCATCATCGTGCGTACCGCATTCAGCAAAGTAGCATATGCCTTGAAAAGAGCGGCGCAAGCCACACTTCTTCTCGCTGTTGTAACAGGCTGCTCTACGGCCTCAACGACAGTTCCTGCTGTGGCAAATGACAGATATGCCGCTATTGTGATCGATGCGAACACCGGAAAAACGCTGTTTGCATCCAACGCAGACGCTAAACGCTATCCGGCATCGCTGACCAAGATGATGACCATGTACATGCTATTTGAAGGCATGAAGTCAGGTCGTATCAATAAAGATACCCGTATTCCTATCTCTTCTTATGCAGCAGCGCGTCCACCGACAAAGATTGGCTTCAAGCCAGGTCAGACCATCCGTGTTGAAGATGCTATTCTCGCCATGGTGACCAAGTCAGCCAACGACGTTGCAACTGCTTCGGGCGAATTCCTTGGCGGCTCAGAAGAGCGTTTCGCACAGATGATGACGGCCAAAGCCCGTCGTCTGGGCATGGCAAACACCACTTTCCGCAACGCGTCGGGCCTCCCGAACATGTCGCAGGTTACGACTGCACGCGACATGGCAATCCTCAGCATTGCGCTTCGTCAGCACTTCCCGCAGGAGTTTTCTTACTTCTCGCGTCGTAGCTTCGTGTTCCGTGGTCAGACAATCAATGGTCACAACCGCCTGCTCGGTCGTGTTGAAGGCGTTGACGGCATTAAAACCGGTTACACCAATGCATCGGGCTACAACCTCGCTTCATCGGTCAATTATGACGGTCGTCGTCTTGTTGCCGTTGTCATGGGCGGTAACACCGGCGCCAGCCGCGATGCACACATGACCCAGCTGATCCGCAAGTATCTCCCTGCAGCCACTCGTGGCCGCGTTTCGGAACCGCTTGTTGCAATGCGTGGTGAAGTTCCACAGGTTGTCGCATCGGTTGATCTGCCAAAGGCACGTAATGCGCCGGTTCCGGTTGCTCGTCAGACCACTGAAGTTGCTGACGTCATCAACAACGAAAGCGGCGAAGGCGATATTGACCAGCCACAGGTTCTGGCTCTCGCCGCACCGACACAGCGCCCAGCTGCAATGGCAGCGCAGGCAGCTGTGCGCCCAACGCCAAAGGCCGCAGTTCCATCGGCTCCAGCACACGATATCGACCCTGTAACGACAGCATCAGCACCCGCTTCCGGTGGTTGGGCCATTCAGGTCGGCTCGCTGCCAAGCGAAGGCCAGGCACGCGATATGTTGACCAAGGTCTCTTCATCAGTCGGTGCGCCACTTCGTTCCGCATCGCCTTACACGGAAACATTCGTGAAGGGTAACTCCACTTTCTACCGTGCTCGCTTTGTAGGCTTCTCCTCGAAGCAGGCTGCATGGGATGCATGCGCATCGCTCAAAAAGAAGAACTTTGGCTGCTACGCAGTCGCAAATTAATCCGAGCGAGAGGGGAAGCTCTCTCGTAACCGCTTTAAACCCGAAAATAGTATTGCGTAGAGGGTTTCGAGATGTCGAATATGAATGAAACGATCGGACAATATGCACTGAAGTCCAGCATATGGACTGAACAAGCGCCTCGCCCATCCGGACTGGGTTCACTGTTCTCCGTTCAGGCTCTTAAGCAGGCTGCGATTCGTCTTGCCGATGTGCGTCATGGAAAAGGTTTCCATACGCGTGATCTGGTTGGATTGCTGGTTGGCCACGCCGCTCGCAATCGCCGCATGGTGCAGCCGCGCACTATGATGCGTATGACCCTGCCGGTTACTTCCGATAAAGTGGCAGTACGCATCACGATTGAGAGCTGAAATATCTCACCTACAAAAAAGGCCCGTCATTTCGACGGGCCTTTTTTGTTTGTAAACTAAAGCAATCCCAGCGCTGCAAGTTCCTGCCGAAGCTCTGGCGGCAATGCTGCCCTGCTCGACTTACCAGCGGCTTCATCAAGCGGAACCTCGTTTTCACTGAGATAACGCCAGCCCTGAAAAGCGCGGCGTGGTTGCCACTGAGTCGGATGGATTTTCGGCTCCAGCACCAGATGGCAGCGATTGATGCCCTGCTCATCCGTAAACGGACGTATATCGAGCAAGCGCTGGCGGCATTGAACATTGCCTTTGATCACCCAGTAAAGCGATCCGCCTTCAAGCAGTTCATCAATACGTTTGGGAACCATGCGTGTCGTGTGAAACTGTTCTGGGACAAGCCCGGCAGCGCGCTGCTCCGCAAGCCTGAAATCGATCCAGGCTGCGAGATCTTCGATGCTATCGCAGCCGACGCAGAGTTTGACGAGATTAAGTGCCATGAGGCTGATTTAGCCAAGCTGAATGCAGGCTTCAAGTGATAAGAATGTTATCCTCAGCAGGCAACCACATTGACGGCCAGTCCGCCCTGACTGGTTTCCTTGTAGCGCTCGCTCATATCGTGACCCGTCTGACGCATGGTTTCGATACAGGCATCAAGCGGCACGAAATGCTGACCATCACCCTTTACAGCAAGCGATGCAGCCGTAACAGCCTTTACAGCGCCAAGCGCATTGCGTTCAATACAAGGCACCTGCACGAGACCAGCTACCGGATCGCAGGTCATGCCCAGATGATGCTCAAGGGCTATTTCAGCTGCATTCTCAATCTGCTCAGGCGTGCCGCCCATAACAGCAGCAAGACCGGCAGCGGCCATAGCTGATGCAGAACCGACCTCACCCTGACAACCTACTTCTGCGCCTGAGATCGAAGCATTGTGCTTGATCACGCCACCAATTGCCGCTGACGTCAGCAAAAAGTCTCGAATGCCCTTTGCATCGGCATCGTCGTGGAAATGAAGGTAATATCGCAGAACAGCAGGCACGACACCCGCCGCACCATTGGTCGGCGCCGTTACAACACGCCCACCCGAAGCATTCTCTTCGTTGACAGCCATTGCATAGACGGACAGCCAGTCATTTGCGAGCAGCGGATTGAGCTTGTTGTTGCGCCAATCGTCTTCCAGACGCTCAAATAGTTGACGTGCGCGGCGACGGACCTTCAAGCCCCCCGGCATGATACCATCACGGCTCAGGCCACGTTCGATACAACCGCGCATCGCACCCCAGATGCGATCAAGACCTTCGTCGAGATCAAGGCACGACATATGGCACTCTTCATTGGCGCGCTTCATGTCGGCAATGGAAAGCCCACTTGAACGTGCCATAGCGAGCATTTCAGCAGCATTGTTGAACGGATAAGGCACATCGGCCTTTTCCTCGCGCTTTCCACCACTGGTCTGCACGCGGCTCAATTCTTCCGCCGTCACAACAAAGCCGCCGCCAATCGAAAAGTACACACGACGGAGCAGCAATCGGTCGCTTTTGTCGTATGCCTCGAAAGCCATGCCATTCGCATGGCCGGGCAAAGGCGTCTTACGATCAAGAACCAAATCGGTCTTGGGATCAAACTGATATGCCGGATGCCCAGCGGGCTGAACCGTCCTGGCACGCGAAACCTTCTCGACTTCGCTATCCATAATATCCGGATCAATCGAATCAGGTGTGAAACCACAAAGGCCCAGAATCACAGCGCGATCCGTGGCGTGGCCGACGCCGGTATAGGCGAGTGAGCCGTGCAGGCTCGCCTTCAATCGATAAACCTTGGCATTGGCGGGCTTCGGCCAATTGCCGCTGACCAGTTCATCGAGGAACATATGGGCAGCCGTCATCGGACCCATCGTGTGCGAACTCGAAGGCCCAATACCAATTTTATACAGATCGAATACCGACAGAAACATTCTACACCTATTTCGCCCCGCAAACGGGCAGCGCAATGTCACGCGCCAATGCGCAATAATATTACACCATTAACAGATAGTGTAGGAGAGGAACAACGCCAACAGAATGCCGAAATGCGGCATTAAATTTCCGGTTTACGCAACTCCATAGCACGTCGAACCTCAATTAAGATACGAACGCACGTTCTGTCCATTTTCAATGCAAAGCCGTATCCGAAAAGCCATTCAACTTTTCGGGACCGAATGCATCTGCATCAAGCGGAGAAAAGATAAGCCATGAGAATGATTGTAGCGAGGCCAACGACTGCCCAGAGCGTCACGCCCCAGCAGGATTTTTGAACGGTTTCGTCCATGGAGATTTTTTTACAACCTTGTTGTGCAACTCTTATAAGCAGCGTCCTTCACAACGCTGTTACCGGAGATATAATCCTGACGCAGATGAAACGCAACTGTGAAAAATGGCGGAAATGCGGCGTATTTCATCATCTCGCAACAGCACGATTCAAAAACTGATTTAGTATCAGAACCTTAACAACAGCTATGCTTAACAAAAGCTTTAAAGTCACGGCAGAAATGGGGCATCAGGGTTGAGGCAGCAGCATATCTGTCTTGCCGGTCATCCAATAGGCTGTAAGCCCTACCCATTCACGCATTGCTACACTAAAGCGCGACAAGGCTTCGTTCGGCGATTCAAGATAGATTGAAAGGCCCTGCTTTGCTGGTGTCTTATAATCAACCGGCCATGCAACAACGTCAAAGCCTGCTTTGCGGAAGCACCCGATAGACCGCGGCATATGATAGGCCGACGTCACCAGAAGCCATGTTTCACCGGGCTTTGGTTCAGCGAGCGCCTTGGAAAACTCCGCATTTTCTACTGTATTGCGAGATTTGTTTTCAAAAATGAAGCGATCACCTGAAAAGCCCAGATCAGACAACATTGTGCGTGTGCTGTCGGCTTCGGGCTTGGCGTCTTCAAAGAAAGCACCGTCCCCACCGGACACAATGACTTTCGCGTCGAGATAAAGTCGTGCAAGCCGCATCGTCTCAAAAATTCGATCGGCAGCGCTGTTCAATTCAAATCCGGGACGCCCTGCATTGATGTCACCATTCATATAACCGCCCAGAACCACAATGCCATCAACACGTTGCGGGAGCTCGGTCTGTTTTGCAAAGCGATCTTCCAGCGGCACAAGCAACACGGTGCCAAGCGTTGTATAAGCGCTGATAAACAACACCAATACAGCGGCAATAAGCGTTGTAAGCCCGAGTTTTCTAAAGCCGGTCCAGATCAGCAAAAGTGCGATCAACAGAAATACGAGGATGATTGTCAGCGGCTGAAAAAACAGCCAGAAAAGCTTGGAAACACTGAAAAACAACGCGATCTCCACCGATAAGCTGCACGATATAACCCGAACGGAACGAATCCGGTCCTTTGACATAGTTCAATTCGGTGCATCGCGCTTTCCAAAAATCATTCTGATTTTCGTGCCAGTGCTATAGCCATGCAATCGCATGTGATAGGAATCGGCTCGACTCTTAGTGTCACAGCTCAGGAAATAACATGCAGAGCAATGCTGAAACGACTGTAACGCCCGCAAGCCGTCCGCGCCTGACGCGCATTGATATTGCGCGCGGAGTCGCGCTGATTGCGATGGCGATCTATCATTTCGGCTGGGATCTTGAGTTCTTCGGCTACATGGCACCGGCAACGACAGCACATGGCGGCTGGAAGCTCTTTGCGCGCTGCATCGCATCAAGCTTCCTGTTTCTGGTCGGTTTTAGTCTTGTTCTCGCGCATGGCAGAGCCATCCGCTGGGAAGCAATGGGAAAGCGTCTGTTGCAGATCGGAGCGGCAGCAGCAGCCATTTCCGCTGTGACATACTATATGTCGCCCGATAACTTCATTTTCTTCGGCATTCTGCATCAGATCGCACTGGCAAGCGTACTGGGTCTACTGTTCTTGCGCCTGCCGTCTGTTGTTACACTGATCGTGGCAGCTTTCGTCATAACCGCACCGTTTTATGCGCAGTCAGATATTTTTAACCAGATGTGGCTTGCATGGATCGGGCTTTCGACAGTCCCGCCTCGCTCCAACGATTACGTGCCGCTGTTTCCATGGTTTGGCGCTGTGCTGATTGGTATAGCGGCGGCACGTATCTTCAAGCGCTTTAACTGGCTCCCGATCCTATCCGGCGGCATTAAGCCCGCCTTTCTGCAAAAGCCGTTCACCTTTATCGGTCGCCACAGTCTTGCATTCTATCTGATCCATCAGCCTGTGCTGATTGCGCTTGTCTATCTGTTCTCGCAGATCATGCCGCCAGCACAGCCAGCGCCACGCCAAGCCTTTACGCAATCCTGCGTCGCATCCTGCATTCAGAATGGAAGTGAAACGCTATGCACGCAGTTCTGCGGCTGTGTTGTGAGCGAACTCGACAAGGCAAAACTGTTCGACGACGTCTTTAACGGCAAGGCTGACCAGAACAATAACAGCACGGTTCAGCAGATCGCCGAGATGTGCTCACCAGTGCCGGATAATCAGCCTTAAATCAGGTAGAAACACCAAGTTCTGCAAGACGTTCAATGCAGGCTTCTTCAACCTGATCGAGTTCGGAAAGCGTTTCGTCAATGTCGCGACGCTTCTGGCGCAGATCGGCACGCTTTTCCTCAACGCGCTTCATCAAAAGCTTGAGCTGGCCGGTTTCACCCGGCGGCTCGCGATACATCTGCACGATTTCGTGTATCTCGGCGATGGAAAAACCAAGACGCTTTCCACGCATAATCTGCTTCAGAAGATGCCGATCAGAAGGCCTGAACAAGCGTGTGCGACCACGCCTTACCGGCGAGATCAGCCCCTCATCCTCATAAAAACGCAATGTCCGGGTCGATATCCCGAATTCCCGCGTCAGTTCTGTGATCGTATAATATTCGCGCACCACAATATTCCAATCTTGCAATATGCAGGCGAATGTTGTGCAACCGCATTTACGTAAAAGTCAATATTAAACCGTCACAATCCCGCACATTGGCTAATACAAGCCACTACATTTAACGTATGACCTTGCCATCATAGTGCCACCCATGCGTTATGAAATGACAATAGGATCAATAACTGACGGCGATTCATGCGGCGCTCTATCAAATTTACCCTTATTGGACTGGTTATCGTTGCGCTTGCCGGGGCAACTCCCTTTGCCGTCGAACCAATCGTCCAGAAAATCGGCGAAGGCTCAATCCGTCAGCTGGCAAAAGATGGCAATTTCTGCACAACTGAGAATTGCGAAGAAGGAATAAACTATGCCATTGGCTTCCTCGAAACCAATTACGGCCTCTCACCGCAGAACGTAAAATGGTGCATGGGCGTCGATGTCATCGCTCATTATGAATTGCCATTCGCGAACGGGCTGAAAAAAGCAATAACTGATCGCATGTATCAGCGCTGCGGCGACCCTAGTCGGGATGAACCTGTCGGCAACTACACGGCAGAATAGAAGGCCTTTACTTAATGACGCGACTTTTGCGTATCGCTGCCTGGTCGATTCTGGTTTTAATCCTCGTGGTAACGATCAGCCCAATCCAGTTCCGTCCGATCACCGGCGAGCCTGCTGATCTGGAACGTTTTGCTGCTTTTTTTCTTGTCGGTTTTCTCTTTGCACTGGCCTACCCCCGCCAATGGCTGGCAGTCCTGCTACTGACGGTCGGTTGCGCAGGCATGTTTGAGCTGCTTCAGCGGCTCGCACCCGGACGGCACGGCGAATTTGCCGATTTCCTTTTCAAAGCGGTTGGTGCCCTTGCGGGCGTTTGTATAGGCCGAGGCTTGAGCCTCTTGCCTTTCTTTGAAAGCAAATTGAAGAGGTAAAATCTCTTTCCTCTAATGGAACCAATTGGTTGTCGGTACGTTTTATCCGCATCAATTCCAATGGAGGTTTCAAATGGCCGACAATAAGACTGCTAGCGACGTTCAACAGGCTCTGGAACAGCAGATTTCTGATCTTCGTGGTGAACTGAAGCGCCTGTCGAAATCCTTAGCATCCCGCTCAAGCGATCTGAGGGATTCTGCCGAAGATGCGTTTGATGATGCATCCGGACGTTTTCGCCACGCGGCACAGGTTGTTCGTGAGCGTGGTCAGGCTGTCGCGGAAACAGTCAAGGAAAACCCTGGCACGGCAACGACGCTTTTCGGCACCGCAGGTGTACTCGGAATTTTGATCGGCGTTGCAATTGGTTGCGTGATCTCCTCCGATCGCCGCTGATCAAAAAAATCCTCCCGACTAACCCGCGCCCTCCCAGCGCGGGTTTTTCTATGGGCTTTACCTGCTTGTACAAGACTGCTACTCGAAGCCATTGGCAATCTGCCACCGGTCGCAGCCTACCCGGTCAAAACAAGGACAAACGCTTGATATGCAAGCGTGAAGACTGCACCGTGGCTTTTTAAAAAGGCACGCAAATGTCTGAAAAGACAATATATTCCGATCTCAAACAACTCGGATCGAATAGTACAATTCCGCAAACTCCGGAAGACGCCGTTCTTGAAAGGGTCGCAAACCCGCAAGCAGGAACGCCTTATTGCGTTCGCTTCACAGCGCCAGAATTCACTTCTCTGTGCCCAATGACCGGACAGCCAGACTTCGCTCATCTGATGATCGATTACGTTCCGGGCAAGTGGCTGGTTGAGAGCAAGTCGCTCAAGCTTTTTCTGTTCTCATTCCGTAATCATGGTGCTTTCCATGAAGACTGCACGGTCACAATCGGTAAGCGGCTTGTTGAACTGTTGGAACCGGAATGGCTGCGCATTGGCGGCTATTGGTATCCGCGCGGCGGCATTCCGATTGATGTGTTTTATCAAACGGGCGAAACACCAAAAAATGTCTGGATCCCTGAACAGTCTGTACCCAATTATCGCGGTCGCGGTTGATCACAAATCCCTGTAACTATTGCCGCTGGAAGTCACGATGCTTATTATTAAGTCCTGTGATTGGCATCATTTTGAAACCGGAAACGCTCCAGATGAACAAAGTTGTCCTACTGATCTCGCTGGCCGTTCTTTCCGGCTGTGGTGCCGGAAAAGCGGCAATGGATGCAGGCAAAGGCTTTGATCGATTCGGCTGTATGTCTCGCAACATGAAGGGCGAGACACCCTGCCCGCAGCCCGACAACCCGAACCAAAATCCATAACCTGAAAAGAGGCAGTAATGGCCATTCAACCCCAAGACGTCCTCGATTTCTGGTTTTCTGCAAAGATGCGCGAAAACTGGTTCAGCAAAAGCGATGACATCGATGCGGAAATTCGCGAAAAATTTCTGGCGGCTTATGAAGATGCTCGCGCTGACAAGCTGGAAGACTGGAAACAGCAGCCGGAAAGCGCACTCGCGCTGACCATCCTGTTCGACCAGTTCCCACGCAACATGTTCCGCGGCTCTCCACGCTCATTTGAAAGTGACGGCCTCGCCCGTGATGTTGCAGCGCAAGCGCTAGATCATGACTTCGACCGCAAGCTGTCAGCTGAGCAACGTCAGTTCTTCTATCTGCCATTCATGCATAGTGAGCATCTCAGCGATCAGAAACGCTGTGTCGACCTTTACGAAAAGCTGGGTGATGAGTTCTCTTTGGGCTTTGCCCGCCAGCATCACGATATTATCGAGCGTTTTGGTCGTTTCCCGCACCGTAACAAGGTCCTGGACCGCGAAACAACCAGCGAGGAAGCCGAATTCCTCAAGGAACATGCTGGTTTTTAAAGCATGTCTCCCAAAAGTGGGAACCGGTTTTGGATTAAGACATGCGTAAAAACAAAGCCTAAAGAAGTTTGTAAGGCAGGATACCACGGCGGTCGTGATCGACCGCCAGTCTACTTTTCAAAGGCGGGACTGCACGCTGCACACACTCGGCTCGGTCACAGATACGGCAGGAAACACCAATCGGATCAAATGCCGAGCGTGTCGCAATATCCAGCCCATCCGCATAGACAAAATCCTGCGCGTGTGTGACTTCACATCCCAAAGCGATAGCATAACGACGCTGTGGCGCGTGAAACCCGCCTTCGCTCTTAGTTAGCTCGGTCGCAACACAGAGATAACGCGCACCGTCCGGGGTTTCGGCCAACTGACGAATGATCCGCCCAGGCGTCTCGAATGCCTGATGAACATTCCACAACGGACATGCCGCGCCATAACGCGCAAATTGCAGCTTGGCCGCACTATGCCGCTTGGTGATGTTTCCAGCACGGTCAATCCGCGCAAAAAACACCGGCACGCCGCGCTGGCCAGACCGCTGCAATGTACTGAGACGATGCGCGACCTGCTCCAGACTTGCCCCAAAGCGCGAGGCGAGCAATTCAAGATCATGCCGCAGCTCTTTGGCGGCTGAAAGAAACGTCTGATAGGGCAAGACCAGCGCGCCAGCGAAATAATTGCGCAGACCGATTTTGCAAATCTCGACCGCTTCTGCCGAACGGAAATCCGCACGCTTAGCAATTGCAGTCACAAGCTCTTCCATCTCCAGTTCGGCAATCTGAAACGCTATCTGGAAATTGCGAGTCGAAGCTGGCGAATAGGGATTAAGATAAAGGACGCGAGCAACTGGATCGAAGCGGCGCAGAATAGCTTCATCGGGATCAGCGCGTGCAACACGAACGCGATAGCGCTCCTCCATATATTGCGGTAGCGCAACACCGATATCGCGTGATGGCATCTTCAGCTCATCGGCCAGCTTTTCCGCTGCAATATCAAGCTCATGAACATAGTTATCGATAAAATGAAAGAAGTCGCGCACTTCTTCATAGGGCGCGGGCTCGGCAATGGAAGGCGCGCGACCGAGCTGGTTATCGAGACTTGCAAGCTGCTCACTGTTGCGCCGATAGGCCTGATGACAAGCAATCAGCGCATGAGCCAAACCCGGCGCATTTTGCGTGATGAGCTTCAGCTCCTGCAAATTCGGCTTGTAATTATCGAACACCGGATCGGCCAGTGCCTCGGATACTGCCGATAACAGCCGATCATCATCACCAAGCGAAATCGCACCAATATCGATCTGATAGTTTTCGGCCAATGCCAACAGCACAGCCGCCGAAACCGGACGCTGATTGTTCTCGATTTGATTCAGATAACTCGTTGAAATACCTAAGCGTTCAGCAAAGCCCGACTGTGTCGTCTTGTGCTGCTCACGTATTTCACGGATCTTCCTGCCAACATAGAGTTTTTTTGGTGCCATTTTTGCAAATTCGCATTTCGCTATTTGCAAATTTATAAATTACACAATCGCACCTTTTCAAGCTTTCAGAATGCGGCATACTGGCTCTAAGCAGTTAGACAAATTCATAGCTTTCAAGGTTATAGCGAATGCAAGAACTTCTCGAACAGCTTGAAACCCGTCGCGCCGAAGCCCGTCTTGGCGGCGGACAAAAGCGTATCGATGCGCAACACGGCAAAGGCAAGCTCACCGCCCGCGAAAGAATCGAAGTGCTTCTCGACGAAGGTTCGTTCGAAGAGTTCGATATGTATGTCACGCATCGCTGTACCGACTTCGGCATGGAAAAACAGAAAGTGGCAGGCGACGGCGTTGTGACCGGCTGGGGCACGATCAACGGTCGGCAGGTCTATGTCTTCAGTCAGGACTTCACGGTTCTTGGTGGCTCTCTGTCTGAGACGCACGCGCAGAAAATCTGCAAGATCATGGATATGGCCATGCAGAATGGTGCCCCTGTGATCGGCCTTAATGATTCCGGCGGCGCGCGCATTCAGGAAGGCGTTGCTTCGCTCGCAGGCTATGCCGATGTTTTCAAACGCAATGCCGATGCATCAGGTGTTATTCCGCAGATTTCCGTGATCATGGGGCCATGCGCCGGTGGCGCGGTCTATTCGCCCGCCATGACAGACTTCATCTTCATGGTGCGCGACAGCTCTTATATGTTCGTGACCGGCCCTGATGTGGTCAAAACAGTCACCAACGAAATTGTTACGGCGGAAGAACTCGGCGGCGCTTCGACCCATACGAAGAAATCTTCCGTTGCCGATGGTGCATTTGAAAACGACATCGAAGCGCTGGAACAGGTACGCATCCTGTTTGACTTCCTGCCGCTCAACAATCGGGAAAAGCCACCCACTCGCCCTGTCTTCGATGACCCCGCGCGTCTTGAAATGCGCCTGGATACACTGATCCCGGATAGCGCCAACAAGCCTTACGACATGAAGGAGCTGATCCTGGCGTTGGCGGATGAAGGCGATTTCTTTGAAATTCAGGAAGCCTTCGCCAAAAACATCATCACGGGCTTTATCCGCATTGATGGTCAGACTATTGGCGTCGTCGCCAATCAGCCGATGGTTCTGGCTGGCTGTCTCGATATCGATTCATCACGCAAGGCAGCGCGTTTCGTGCGTTTCTGCGATGCTTTCAGCATTCCGATCCTCACGCTGGTCGATGTTCCGGGCTTCCTCCCCGGCACAAGCCAGGAATATGGCGGCGTGATCAAGCACGGCGCGAAGCTTCTATTCGCGTATTCACAAGCGACCGTCCCAATGGTCACTCTCATTACCCGCAAGGCCTACGGCGGCGCATATGACGTGATGGCATCAAAGCATATCGGCGCTGACATCAATTATGCATGGCCGACTGCCGAAATCGCCGTGATGGGTGCCAAGGGTGCCACCGAAATCCTCTATCGCTCAGAACTGGGCGATACGGAAAAGATCGCCGCCCGCACCAAGGAATACGAAGAGCGTTTCGCCAATCCTTTCGTTGCCGCCGAGCGTGGCTTCATCGACGAAGTAATCATGCCGCATTCTTCCCGCCGCCGTATCGCCCGTGCGTTTTCTGCGCTTCGTAACAAAAGCCAGAACACGCCATGGAAGAAACACGACACTATTCCGCTCTGATAGCCACGGGTACGATACAGATGATCAAGAAAATCCTCATTGCCAATCGCGGCGAAATCGCGTGTCGGGTTATCAAAACCGCAAAGAAAATGGGCATTGCCACGGTCGCTGTCTATTCCGATGCGGACCGCAATGCGCTGCATGTCAAAATGGCCGACGAGGCCGTGCATATTGGACCAGCGCCCTCAAACCAGTCCTATATCGTGATCGATAAGATACTGGCGGCGATCAAAGAGACGGGTGCTGATGCGGTGCATCCGGGTTACGGCTTCCTGTCCGAAAACCCACGTTTTGCCGAAGCACTGAAAGCCGCCAATGTCACTTTCATCGGCCCACCAGTGAATGCCATCGAGGCAATGGGTGACAAGATCACCTCAAAGAAGCTTGCGGCCGAGGCTGGTGTTTCCACCGTTCCCGGCCATATGGGACTGATTGAGGATGCAGACGAGGCGGTAAAAATTGCAAGCACAGTCGGCTACCCGGTAATGATCAAGGCTTCCGCTGGCGGCGGTGGGAAGGGAATGCGCATCGCATGGAATGATGACGAGGCGCGAGAAGGCTTTCAGCTTTCACGCAACGAAGCCAAAGCATCGTTTGGTGATGATCGCATCTTCATCGAAAAATTCGTCACTCAGCCGCGCCATATTGAAATTCAGGTACTCGGCGACCAGCACGGCAATGTTATCTATCTGGGCGAGCGCGAATGCTCCATTCAGCGCCGTAATCAGAAGGTGATTGAAGAAGCGCCGTCGCCGTTTCTTGATGAAGTAACCCGCAAGGCGATGGGTGAGCAGGCTGTGGCTCTCGCCAAGGCTGTCGGCTATTATTCCGCTGGCACTGTCGAATTCATCGTTGATGGCGAGCGCAATTTCTACTTCCTTGAAATGAACACGCGTTTGCAGGTCGAACATCCGGTGACGGAACTCATCACCGGCATCGATCTTGTTGAGGAAATGATCCGCGTGGCATCGGGCGAAAAGCTGCGCATCGTCCAAGCCGATGTAAAACTCAACGGCTGGGCCATCGAAAGCCGCCTTTATGCCGAAGACCCCTACCGCAGCTTCCTGCCCTCCATCGGCAGGCTGACCCGTTATCGTCCACCGGTCGAAGGTCGGCGCGATAATGGCTCTGTCATCCGCAACGACACTGGCGTCTTTGAGGGTGGCGAAATCTCGATGTATTATGACCCCATGATTGCAAAACTTTGCAGCTGGGGATCGGATAGGGCCAGCGCAGTTGAAGCCATGGGCGACGCATTGGATGCGTTTGAAGTGGAAGGCATCGGTCACAACCTGCCATTCCTTTCCGCCGTTATGGAGCATCCGCGTTTTCGCGATGGCGCGCTTACCACAGCCTTCATCGCTGAGGAATATCCCGACGGCTTTGCGGGCGTTACCGTGTCTGAAGAAGACGCGCATGTGCTGGCCGCGGTTTCAGCGCAGATCAACATGGCGATTGAACAGCGCAATGGCCTGATTTCCGGCCGTATATCTTCACAGGCTCAGTCTGTATCAACCGATTGGGTCGTCACCCTAGGCGGCTTCAATTTGCCTATCAGGATCGCTGAGGGTGAAGGCGGTACGATAATCAACTTCGCTGATGGTAACAGCCTCCCTGTCGCCAGTGACTGGCATCCGGGGAAGCAGCTCGGCTCGTTCACGGTCGGCGGCAAGTCAATTGCAGTCAAGGTTTTGCGCTCCGGCACGGGCTGGCGTTTACGCTGGCGCGGCATTGATGTGATCGCTCATGTTCGTAAGCCACGCGTGGCGGAGCTGGCAAAGCTGATGCCAGTCAAATTGCCACCAGATACGTCCAAAATGCTTCTCTGCCCGATGCCGGGCGTGATCACCTCAGTTCTCGTCAAAGATGGTGATACCGTCGAGGCGGGCCAGCCACTGGCAACGGTTGAAGCCATGAAAATGGAAAATGTGCTGCGTGCAGAGCGCCGCGCTACCGTCAAACGAATTACCACGGAAGCAGGTGCGAGCCTCGCAGTCGATGAACTGATCATGGAATTTGAATAAGCTTTGAGCAGGCGCATTTGCGCCCCTAGGAGGCCAAGCTTTATGGGATGGAGAATAAGCCAATGACGCAGAAAACCCGCGCGGATTGGGAGGCGTTGGCCGAGAAGGAACTGAAGCGTCCCGCCGATAGCCTCGTCTGGCACACGCCCGAAGGCATTGATGTTAAACCGCTCTACACCGCCGACGATTTGGAACAGGTAGGCCACTTGGGCACCCTGCCCGGCTTCGAGCCATTCCTGCGTGGTCCACGTGCAACCATGTATGCTGGCCGTCCATGGACCATCCGCCAGTATGCGGGCTTTTCGACTGCCGAAGAATCCAACAACTTTTACCGTAAGGCGCTTGCGGCTGGTCAGCAGGGCGTTTCTGTTGCCTTTGATCTGGCGACCCATCGCGGCTATGACAGTGATCATCCGCGGGTCGAGGGCGATGTCGGAAAAGCAGGCGTGGCGATAGACTCCGTCGAAGATATGAAAATTCTCTTTGATGGTATTCCACTAGAGAAAATCTCGGTATCCATGACGATGAACGGCGCAGTGATCCCGATCCTTGCCAACTTCATTGTGGCAGGCGAAGAGCAAGGCGTCTCTCGCGATCTGCTGTCTGGCACCATTCAGAATGACATTCTGAAAGAGTTCATGGTCCGCAACACCTATATCTATCCGCCAGAACCATCAATGCGGATCATTGCGGATATTATCGCCTATACGGCGACAGAAATGCCGAAATTCAACTCGATTTCCATTTCCGGCTACCACATGCAGGAAGCCGGTGCGACGCTAGTGCAGGAACTGGCTTTCACGCTGGCTGACGGTCGCGAATATGTGCGCGCAGCTTTGAACAAAGGCCTCAATGTCGATGAATTCGCAGGGCGTCTGTCGTTCTTCTTCGCCATTGGCATGAACTTCTTTATGGAAATCGCCAAGCTACGAGCAGCGCGCCTACTCTGGTCGCGCATCATGAAGGAATTCGACCCGAAGAAGCCCGGCTCGCTGATGCTGCGCACCCATTGCCAGACATCGGGCGTCTCATTGCAGGAACAGGACCCGTATAACAATATCGTCCGCACCGCTTTTGAAGCAATGTCGGCAGCCCTTGGAGGTACGCAGTCCCTGCACACCAATTCTTTTGACGAAGCCATTGCTTTACCGACAGAATTTTCCGCCCGTATCGCCCGTAATACACAGCTCATTCTACAAAACGAAACCGGCGTCACCAAAGTCGTAGATCCACTCGCAGGCTCCTATTACATCGAAAGCCTGACGAATGAACTGGCAGAAAAAGCATGGGCTTTGATCGAAGAGATTGAAGGTCTTGGCGGCATGACCAAAGCCGTTGAAAGCGGCTTGCCCAAGCGGCTGATTGAGGAAGCAGCCACGCGCCGACAGGCAGCAGTCGACAAGGGCGAGGAAGTCATCGTCGGCGTAAACAAGTTCCGTCTGGAACAGGAAGACAATATCGACATTCTTGAAATCGATAACACCGCCGTCCGCAATTCACAGATCGCACGCCTCAACCGGATCAAGGAAACCCGCAACAAACCGAAAGTTGAAGCGGCGCTTTCTGAGCTTGAAAAGGTCGCGAAAACCGGCGAAGGCAATATCCTTGCGGCGGCAGTCGAAGCTTCACGCGCCCGCGCAACCGTTGGAGAAATCTCCGATGCCATGCGTAGCGCCTTCGGTGATCATGCAGCTGTGCCGAAGGTCGTTAGCAAGGTTTATGGCACCGCCTACGAAAATGAGCCGGAATATCTCACCCTTGTAGAGCGTCTCGAAGAGTTCTCCAGACATAGCGGCGACAAACCCCGTCTGATGGTGGCCAAACTAGGTCAAGACGGCCATGATCGTGGTGCGAAAATCATCGCTTCCGCCTTTGGCGATATCGGCTTTGAAGTGCTGGCTGGACCTCTGTTCCAGACGCCAGATGAAGCCGCAGACATGGCAATCAAGGCCAAAGTGCATGTACTTGGAGTGTCTTCGCTCGCAGCCGGGCACAAGACTCTGCTGCCGCAGCTCGTAGATACGCTACGCAAAAAAGGTGCCGAAAATATCATCGTTGTATGTGGTGGTGTCGTACCGCGTCAGGACTATCAATATCTGTTCGACCACGGCGTATCAGCAGTATTCGGCCCCGGCAGCAATGTACTCGATTGCGCACGCGCCGTACTCGACCTCATGGAAGGCAAGCGGCGCAATTTATAATATTATCAATAATATACGGGCACTATGCGACTCATTTTATAAGCCGTTTCAGAAGCCGGATGAATTGTCCGGCTTCTCATTGTCTAGATCCAATCAGTTCTTTGGTCCCGCGAAACCTGCAATGGCAGAACTTGTCACGGACACTGGGTCACTAGCCGGAAAAGTATCTTCCAACCCCTCATCCAGCTGTCGTTCAAGCTCGGTACGATCACCGGCGCGACGCGCACTTGGAATGGTGATCTGGCTTGCCGGTTCAATACCGCATTCAATACAGGCAACGCTTAGCGCTTCACCCAGCTTGAGTGCTGCTTTGCGGATCACAGCATCGCGTGAAAGCTCGGCACCTGTGTCGTTCTCGACCTTGACGGTAATGCGTTCTTCGCTCTCGGTTACAAATTCGACCATATAGGTCGCGAAACCGCCAAGCGAACTGACACGGGTTTCAACGATATCCATAGCTTTTACCTCCGTGTTTCACCTGCAGAAACAACGGCAAACGACCACGATAGTTCCCGAAAAGGAACCTGTGTCATGCTGAAACGTTTTCTGGCAAATTGTGGGAGGAAGCGATGTCTCAGTTTTTCACGCAGGTGAGTGAGAAAGCCGCAGAACTTGCCGGGCACTATGCTGCGTTTATTCTGGCAACACTGTTCATTGTCGTTTGGGGTATCAGCGGGCCATTTTTCGATTTTTCTGACACCTGGCAGCTGGTGATAAACACATCGACCACGATCATCACTTTTCTGATGGTGTTTCTTATCCAAAATTCGCAGGACCGCGAAGCCAGCGCCACCCAGGCAAAGCTCGATGAAATCCTAAACCTCGTTTCCAAAACACGAAGCGAGACGATTGGTGCAGAGCATCTCCCACTCGATAAGCTCAAGTTGATCTTAAAACATCTCGAACAGGAAGGCGAAAAACGCGCAACTGCCGCCGCCGTGCAGGAAGAGAATGAATGAAACGACGCAGCCGCCTTTTCCTGAAACAACTCGTGCCTATATCCAAAATGTGGACGAATTAATCAAAAACAGAAAGGACGTCTTATGGCCATTACAAGAAAGGAAGAAGCCCGCGCCCTCAATGCTGAAGAGAAGGAGCTGGTCGAGAAATCTCATCACCCTCACCTTCAGGACGTACCAGACTCCGAGCTATCACAATTGGCAAAGCTATTGCGCGACCGTCGCAGCAAGGCGCGCGATCAGGCCCACCAGCGGCGTCGCGAAATGCGTGGAAAAACTGCCGCTAGAGGCGCTTCTGCATCCAAGGCTGATGAAGGTTCGCATGTGAAGGTGTCTGTGCTGGCAATGGCAATGCGCCGCATCAATGCAGAAGTTGATCGCCGACGCAGCATGTCAGCCAGCAACGAACTTATAGCAAATGCGCAAAAAGCACTGGCAACAAAGAAAGCCAATGAAAAGCCGGATAAGACATTCAACACGCGTCATGCGCGCCATGGGATGCGCAACATACCGAATGAAAAGACCGATAGCTTGATCCGACCCATGGAGCGTGGCCGTCTGAAAAAGGCTGCAAGTGTCGCTCAGGCTAAGCGCGATTCCAGACAGGAAGCCGCCAGCTGATCCTGTTCTTATCCATGCCTCTCTCGAGCGGAGTCGTATTGAGAGAGGCAATTAAAACAATATATTGAAGTCTTTTCTTGGAAAATTACCTACAGCATTTCCAATGCCGTTTTCCGGGTTGGTGGCGCGAAAGTTCGATCCAGCAAAGTCAGCTGTTCTTCCGTTAACCTGATATCTGCAGCATTTCGATTTTCGCGAACATGACTGAGCTTCGATGTTTTTGGAATAGCAATGACATTGCCATTTCGCATGGTCCATGCAAGCGCGACTGCAGCAGGCGATACGCCGATTTCATCCGCAACTTCATGAAGAACGCTGTTGCCCAAAAGCCTCCCCTGTTCGATCGGAGAATAGGCCATCAATGGCACTTCGCGAGCGGCACACCATGGCAACAAATCGAATTCTGGTCCGCGCCGGATAAGATTATACAAAATCTGATTGGTCGCGACCGCCTTGCCGCCAGCAATATTGGTCAGCTCCTGCATGTCATCCGTGTCGAAATTGCTGACACCCCATGCGCCGATTTTGCCGGCCCGCTTTAGCTCTTCAAATGCAGAAAGGGTTTCTTCCAATGGATAGCGGCCACGCCAATGCAACAGGTAAAGATCGATCTTTTCTGTGCCAAGGCGCTTCAGGCTGCGCTCACAGGCTTCAATCGTTCCCTGAGCAGATGCATTATAGGGAAGCACTTTGCTGACGAGAAATACATCATCGCGACGGCCTTCGATCGCGTCGCCGACCACCTCTTCCGCTCCACCGTCTGCGTACATTTCTGCGGTGTCGATCAGGGTCATGCCAAGTTCTATACCGCATTGCAGCGCCTCAACTTCAAGTCGCCGCTGCCGCGCATCCTCACCCATATACCATGTGCCCTGCCCAAGTGCAGGCACATGGGTTCCCGACGCCAGTTTCACTTGCGGAATTTGTCCGGTCATGGTTCGCCTCTTGATGCTTCAGTAAGCGCATAAAATCGCGACTACGAAAAACATAGGCTAGATCAGGCGAACTGCAAGCCAAAGCCTTGCATCAGGCGGCGGATGGCATAATCCGGCTTCTGCGATGTAAACACCGCCAGATCATCGTGATGGTGCAATTCCTCATCAATCTGTCTTGGCTGCAATAGCGATACAGTACGGCGCGCAATGGCTTCTGCCGGATCAAGCCAATCCACCGGCCATGGCGCAAGCCTGCGGAAAACATTTGCGAGGAATGGGTAATGCGTGCAGGCCAACACGACGATATCCGTCCGTTCGCCATCTTTATCGACAAAACATGGCGCGATCTGCTCAACAACCAGCGCCTCATCGATCTTTTCACCGCGAATATGGGCTTCCGCAACGCCTGCAAGCCTGTCAGCTCCCACCAGTCGCACATGACATTGGGTGGCGAATGACTGGATAAGGTCGCGTGTATAGGCGCGTTTGACTGTGCCCGGCGTTGCCAGAACGGAAACAAGCCCCGACGACGTACGTTCAGCGGCAGGCTTGATCGCAGGCACCGTACCAACAAATGGCACAGCAGGATAAGCGCGGCGCAAATCATCCAGCACCAGTGTCGAGGCCGTATTGCACGCAATAACCGCGATTTCAGGATCATACTCGGCGATGAACTTGCCAAAGAGATCAACAATTCGCGCGCGCAGTGCTTCCTCTTCCCAATCACCGTAAGGGAAACCGGCATCGTCCGCGATATAGACAAATCGCCGGTCCGGCATCATCACCCGCAACTCGCGCAGAACGGTCAATCCGCCAATACCGCTATCGAAGACCAGAACGGGTCTTTCATCTGTCACCAGCGGTTTGGCAGAAACGTCTGCTGCGGGCGCGTGTTTCATTCAGCCTTGTCCTCTGTTGCAGGTTTGCGGGCCCGACTTTCCGGTGCGCCTGAGCCGCGCGGCTTTTTTGGTGTGAAAACATCGAGCGAAGTGATGACACCACGCAGAAGCTTAAGCTCTGCGGATGCAAAACCCGCGCGCGTCAGCACCGAGCGCAGATTGTTGACCATGATTTCTTTCTTCGCCTCGGGGCGGAAATAACCCCGAATATCAAGCGCTTCTTCCAGATGATTGAAAAGACTCTGCAATTCCAGCTTGGGCGCTGCTTCCATTTCCGGACCACGGAAAACCGTATCAGTATCGCTCTCAAGGCCCGACTTCATCCACTCATAAGACATAAGCAGTACAGCCTGCGCGATGTTGAGCGATGCAAAGGCCGGATTAACCGGGAATGTCACCAGTTCATCTGCGAGGCCAACTTCCTCATTGCTGAGACCAAAACGCTCACGCCCAAACATGATGCCAGTCTTTTCACCAGCGGTAAAACGACGACGCAATTCGCCATTTGCTTCGACAGGGCTGCGCACCTGTTTAAAACCATCGCGCTCGCGTGCTGTGGTGGCATAAACGAAATTGAGGTCAGCAAGCGCTGATGGAAGATCGTCATAAACAACGGCATTGTCGATGATGTGATCGGCCTTGCTTGCGGCTGCGCGTGCCTTTTCACTCGGAAATTCTTCGCGCGGCTCAACCAGACGCAATTCGGCAAGACCAAAATTCGCCATAGCGCGCGCCACCATGCCGATATTCTCCGGCAATTGCGGGTTCACCAGAATGATCGCCGGTCCCTCGGTGATCAAAGGGCGCTGTTTGTCTGTTCCTGCCATGGTAATTTCCGTCACTACTTTATAAACACGGCGCTTCCCTGACATAATTGACGAAAAATCGCAAAGATTCCCCTTACATTCCATATCGAAAATCGCGTGTAGTAGCGGAATAACACCAGTCTTCTTCCCATCCATGTCAGACTGTCGGCACCGACATTGACGTTTACAGGGAGGAAAATCATGTCCGGCAAAAAGATTCTCATGATTTGCGGCGATTTCTGCGAAGATTACGAAACAATGGTTCCGTTTCAAACGCTTCTGGCCGTTGGACACAAAGTCCATGCCGTCTGCCCCGGAAAGAAGGCAGGCGATGCCATTGCCACCGCTATCCACGACTTTGAAGGTCATCAAACCTACACCGAGAAACCAGGCCATAATTTCACGCTCAACGCTACTTTTGCGGACGTCAAAGCAGAAAGCTATGACGCACTCGTCATTCCCGGCGGTCGTGGCCCTGAGTATCTGCGCCTTGATGAAAAGGTCATCGCCATCGTCAGACACTTCTTTGAAGCTGGCAAACCCGTTGCAGCCGTCTGCCACGGCGCACAGTTGCTCGCGGCTGCACGCGTTCTGGAAGGTCGCACCTGCTCGGCATATCCCGCATGCCGCCCTGAGGTAGAGCTGGCTGGCGGCACTTATGCTGATATTCCGGTGGATCAGGCAGTCACTGATGGCAATCTGGTAACAGCGCCCGCATGGCCGGCCCATCCGGCATGGTTGTCACAATTCCTCACCGTTCTCGGTACCAAAATCACACACGCCTGATTGTAAGCTGCCTGCAATGCTAAGCTGGTTGCAGGCAGCTCCAAACTGCGCGACATTGGGACTGGAGATATTTCGGGAGGAACATATGCAGATTGTTCATTGGGGCGGATACCGAACTCTGGCAAAGCGTCACGCGCTCGCTGCGCATTGATGGCGTCGTAACCAGTGTGCGGCTCGAAAATTTCTTCTGGTGGACGCTGGAAGATATAGCCACGCGTGACGATCTGACCGTCAATCGCCTTCTCGGCCGCCTCTATGAGGAATCCCGCACGGAAGGTCACGACCTCGATAATTTCGCATCGTTTCTGCGCGTTTGCTGCGGGCGCTATCTGGCACTACAAGTCAATGGTTTGATACCTACAGACAAATCGACTGCGATCTCGACACTGGATGCAGATGCCATATTGCTGCGTGAGCAGGAAACTTATCGTGATCAGCGCTCAGAATGGCGAAAATCCACCCATCACGCCGCCTGAAAATGTGCCTATAGGCCAAAGAATAAGCCTCTTACGCTTTGCCTTCGCGTTTACCGATGCTATACGAGCGCGACGCATTAAATGAGAGGCATTATCAATGGCAAAAATCAAGGTTGCAAACCCGGTCGTTGAACTCGACGGCGATGAGATGACCCGCATCATCTGGCAGTTCATCAAGGACAAGCTGATCCATCCATACCTCGACATCGATCTGAAATATTACGATCTGTCGGTCGAGCACCGTGATGCTACCAATGACCAGGTTACCATTGATGCTGCAAACGCCATCAAGGAACACGGCGTTGGCGTCAAGTGCGCAACCATCACGCCGGACGAAGCCCGTGTTGAAGAATTCAAGCTCAAGAAGATGTGGAAGTCGCCCAACGGCACCATCCGTAACATCCTCGGCGGCGTTATCTTCCGCGAACCAATCATCTGCAAGAACGTTCCTCGCCTGGTTCCAGGCTGGACCCAGCCAATCATCGTTGGCCGTCATGCTTTTGGTGACCAGTACCGCGCGACCGATTTCAAGTTCCCTGGCAAGGGCACGCTGTCGATCAAGTTCGTCGGTGAAGACGGCGAAACCATCGAGCACGAAGTCTATCAGGCTCCGGCTGCTGGCGTGGCAATGGCCATGTACAACCTCGACGAATCGATCCGCGAATTTGCACGCGCTTCGCTGAACTACGGCCTGCAACGCAATTATCCGGTCTATCTCTCGACCAAGAACACCATTCTGAAGGCCTATGACGGCCGCTTCAAGGACATCTTCGAAGAAGTTTATCAGGCTGAATTCGCTGAGAAGTTCAAGGAAGCAAAGATCTGGTACGAACATCGCCTGATCGACGATATGGTTGCTTCGGCCCTCAAGTGGTCGGGCGGTTATGTCTGGGCTTGTAAGAACTACGACGGCGACGTTCAGTCCGACATCGTGGCACAGGGCTTTGGCTCGCTCGGTCTGATGACCTCGGTTCTGATGACGCCAGATGGCAAGACCGTTGAAGCGGAAGCTGCACACGGCACCGTGACCCGTCACTATCGCCAGCATCAGAAGGGCGAAGAAACTTCGACCAACTCGATTGCTTCGATCTTCGCATGGACCCGCGGCCTCGCACATCGTGCAAAGCTCGACAACAATGCTGAGCTGAAGCGCTTTGCTGACACGTTGGAAAAGGTCTGCGTCGATACAGTCGAAAGCGGCTACATGACCAAGGATCTGGCGCTGCTCATCGGTCCAGATCAGCCTTGGCTCTCTACCACTGGCTTCCTCGACAAGATCGACGAAAACCTCCAGAAGGCAATGGCTGCTTAAACGCAAGCAAAGTCACATAAAGACGGCGGGATTTTCCCGCCGTTTTTTGTTCGCACCGCACTATTTATCGCTCGTAAGCGCAAATGCTCCCCGATAGTCTGTTGATTCAGAAATTGGGAGAACTGATATGTCGACAATTCGGGCGTTAACGCCACAAGACCGGACTGCGTGGGAGCCATTATGGGAAGCCTATCAGGTCTTTTACGAAGTCGACATTCCCGCAGAGACAACCAACATTACATGGGGTCGCTTTCACGATACGTCTGAGCCCATGCACGCACTGGGCGCGTTTGATGACGATGGACGCCTTCTTGGCATCGTCCATGTGATTTTTCACCGCTCCTGCTGGTTGCCAAAATGGACCTGCTATCTCCAGGATCTCTATGTCGAAAACTCTCAGCGTGGAAAAGGCACAGGTGCCGCACTGATTGAGGCTGTGGCCGATCTTGCTCGTGAAGAAGGTGCTGGCCGCCTCTATTGGCTTACGCATGAAAGCAATGCGAAAGCGCGGCGTCTTTATGACAGCATCGCGCAAGAGTCTGGTTTCATTCAATATCGCAAGGCGCTCTAAAAAAGCCGGTTTCCCGTTTCTTTTTGCTGCAAGAAAGAGCATCCTTGCTCAGAGCTTGCAGGGAGGATCAGCAATGAGCGATTTGAAGCTTTACACCAATCCCATGTCACGCGGACGCATTGCACGCTGGATGCTCGAAGAGATCGGGCAACCCTATGATGTTGAAATACTGGATTACGGCCCACCCATGAAAGGGCCAGACTATTGCGCCATCAATCCGATGGGCAAAGTGCCTGCCCTTCGTCATGGCAACGACATCGTCACGGAAGTAGCAGCCATCTGTGCCTATCTTGCGACCACCTTCCCTGAATCTGGTCTTGCCCCGCATCCGGACGAGCGCGCCGATTTCTATCGCTGGCTTTTCTTCACATCTGGCCCGGTCGAAGCCGCTCTGTCCAACCACGCGCTGGGTTATGAAGTGCCAGCCGACAAGCAGGGTATGGTCGGCTATGGCAATTACGATACGGTTGTTAATACGCTTGAAAATGCAGTGTCACGCCATCCCTACATTACAGGATCACGCTTTAATGCAGCCGATGTCTATGTCGGCTCACATATCGGATGGGGTTTGCGCTTTGGCACCTTGCCAGCGAAGCCTGCCTTTAAGGCTTATTGGGATCGTCTGAAAGATCGCCCTGCGATGAAACGTGCCAATGAACTGGATGATGCCGCCGCAGCCGCAGCTGCTTCAAAACATTAGTTAAAGCATTTCCAGCAAAAGTGCGAAGCGATTTCGCATGGATAATTCTATAAAAACAAAGAGATAGAGCGGTTTCAATGATTCAGTATTAACTGGAACCGCTCTAAAGCTGAAAAGCCTTAGCAAAGGCCTGGGCGCCATTGGGTGAGAAGGCAATAACACGACCCTCCTCCCGACGCGCCCAACCTTTATCGATGAAGTTTTTCAGAAGCGCGGCACCGAGCGCACCGCCCAAGTGGTTGCGTCTCTCACTCCAGTCTAGACAATGACGGCAGAGTGGCCGTTTGCCCTTTTGCAGCGTATCAACATCGATGCCCATGCAAGAGAAGAATGACTTTCCTTCATCAGTAAGGAGTGGCTCATTGGCATCATTGATCAAACCGAGCTTATACGATGCATCAAGCATTTCCACGCCGCGCTCGCCCGCCAGATGATCGTAACAAATCCGCGCCTTACGCAGCGCATGATCTTTCGGGCCAGTGCGAGCACGCACGGCGCCGGTTCGCTGTGCAAGCCCCATCAGACCTTCGAGCACCTGCGCCACATCCGTACCTGACAGCCTGAAATAACGATGCCTGCCCTGCTTCTCAGCCACCAGCAAATTGGCAGCATCAAGCTTGGAAAGATGCCCACTGGCTGTCTGAAGTGTTACGCCTGCGGCGGCTGCAAGTTCGCTTACCGTCAAAGCACGACCGTCCATCAGCGCAGTCAGCATGTTTGCGCGCGCCGGATCACCCAAAAGTGCTGCGACAGAAGCTATGATCGGTCCGTCTTTCATACTTCGATGCTAACCGAAGCATGAATGAAGTTCAATACGCTAAAACGTCTCCAGCAAATCAGCCAATTTCAGGAGATAAGAATGATTACCTGCTTCATCCGCTATCAAATCGACCCGTTCAAAGCCGATGCTTTCGCGGAATATGCACGTAATTGGGGACAGGCAAGCCCCCGTTGTGGCGCGAGGCTGATTGGTTATTTCGGCCCGCATGAGGGCTCCACCACAACCGCTTATGGCGTTTATTCAGTCGAAGACCTTGCTGCCTATGAACAGTTTCGCGCACGTCTGGCGGCAGACCCAATCGGCCGGGAAAACTATGAATTCGCGAAGCGCGAGCAATTCATCCGGTCTGAAGAGCGCATATTTCTTAAGCTTCAATCAGCTCCACATGCGGAGTTTATCAAGCCATGATCGCTGTCATCTTTGAAGTCTGGCCAGCAGATGATGAAAGGCGCGAGCAGTATCTCGATATCGCCGCAAGCCTGCGCGCCGATTTGGCAAAAATTGACGGCTTCATATCCATTGAACGCTTTCAAAGTCTGGTTGAGCCAGAAAAGCTGCTGTCTCTCTCCTTCTGGCGTGACGAAGATGCCGTAAAGCAGTGGCGTAATCTGCCAACACATCGGATCGCACAGACGAAAGGGCGCGGCGGTGTGTTTGAAAACTACCGTCTACGTGTTGCGAATGTCGCTCGCGATTACGGACTCGATCAACGCGAAGAAGCTCCTGACGATAGCCGCAAGATTCACGCAGCATAAAAAAAGGCCGGGAAAATCCCGGCCTTTTTATTCTTATAAGAAATTTATCAGACGATCAGCGCTTTAACCGCTGCGATTGCATCATTTGCCTTGGTGCCATCGGGACCACCGGCCTGAGCCATATCCGGACGACCGCCGCCGCCCGCGCCACCGAGCGCACCAGAAGCAGCTCGAACCAGATCAACTGCACTGAACCGACCAACCAGATCTTCGGTCACAGCAGCAACTGCGCTTGCCTTTCCATCTTCACCAACACCGATGAAGAGGACAACACCAGAGCCAACCTGCTTCTTGCCTTCGTCGGCAAGTGGCTTGAGATCACGCGGCGAGACACCTGTTACAACCTTGCCAAGGAAATTGACACCGTTGACGGTTTCCACAGCGCTGCCACCGTCCGAAGAACCACCGCTCAACGCAAGCTGTCTGCGTGCTTCGGTAAGTTCTCGTTCGAGTTTCTTGCGCTCATCAACCAGAGCATTGACGCGCTCCAGTGCTTCCGATGGCGTGGTTTTCAGCACGCCGGCGATTGCCTTGACGCGCTCGTCCTGTTCTTCGAGATAAAGACGAGCCGCCTCACCCGTAAGGGCTTCCATACGACGAACACCGGCAGCAACTCCGCTATCAGATAGAATGCGAACGAGACCGATATCGCCGGTCTGGCGCACATGCGTACCACCGCAAAGCTCAACCGAGTAAGCCTTACCAGCCTTTTCGCCGTGCTTCGCCGTGCCCATCGAAACAACGCGGACTTCATCGCCGTATTTTTCGCCGAACAGCGCCATCGCACCTTCGGCAATAGCATCATCCACAGCCATCAAGCGCGTGGTGACTTGCGCATTCTGCAGAATGATCTCGTTGGCGAGATTTTCAACAGCTGTCAGTTCCTCAGCCGAAATCGGCTTTGGGTGCGAGAAGTCAAAGCGCAGACGATCAGGCGCGACGAGCGAACCCTTCTGTGCAACGTGAGAACCCAAAGTTTCACGCAGCGCTTCATGCAAGAGGTGAGTTGCCGAGTGATTGGAACGGATGCGCGTGCGGCGCTCGCCATCCACCTTCAGCTCAACCGGTTCGCCAACCTTTGCCGAACCCTTGGTAACTTCGCCGGTGTGAACGAAGAGGCCTTCACCCTTCTTCTGGGTGTCTTTGATCGTGATGACAAAGCCTTCGCCGGAGATTGTTCCGGTATCGCCCTGCTGACCACCAGATTCGCCGTAGAATGGCGTCTGGTTGACTACGACGGACACGGTTTCGCCTTCGGCAGCCGATGCCACTTCTGCGCCATCACGCACGAGGGCAGCAATAACACCTTCCGCACTTTCGGTTTCATAGCCGAGGAACTCGGTCGCGCCGACCTTATCCTTGATGCCGAACCAGATGGTTTCCGTTGCAGCTTCGCCGGAACCGGTCCAGTTGGCGCGAGCTTCGGCCTTCTGGCGCTGCATAGCGGAATTGAAACCATCAGTATCGACCGTCACGCCGCGCTGGCGCAAAGCGTCCTGCGTCAGATCAAGCGGGAAACCATAGGTATCGTAAAGTTTGAACGCGGTTTCGCCATCAAGACGATCACCTTCAACCAAGTTTTCCGAAGCATCGGAAAGCAGGCCGAGGCCGCGTTCCAACGTCTTGCGGAAACGGGTTTCCTCCAGCTTGAGCGTTTCGGAAATAAGCGCTTCTGCGCGGATGAGTTCCGGGTAGGCCTGGCCCATTTCGCGGATCAGCGCTGGCAGCAGACGCCACATCAATGGCTGGCTCGCGCCAAGCAGCTGCGCATGGCGCATAGCCCGACGCATGATGCGGCGCAGAACATAACCGCGACCTTCATTAGACGGCAGAACGCCGTCGGCAATCAAGAAGCTCGATGCACGCAGATGATCGGCAATCACGCGATGGCTGGCGCGGAAATCGCCTTCAGCCTTAACGCCTGTTGCTTCTTCCGAAGCACGGATAAGCGCCTTAAAGAGATCGATATCGTAATTGTCGTGCACGCCCTGAAGTACGGCCGCAACACGCTCAAGGCCCATCCCCGTATCAATCGACGGGCGTGGAAGATCAATGCGCTGATCAGGTGTAACCTGTTCAAACTGCATGAAAACGAGGTTCCAGATTTCAATGAAACGGTCGCCATCTTCGTCTGCCGATCCGGGAGGTCCACCCCAAATATGATCGCCGTGATCGTAGAAAATTTCCGAACAAGGACCGCAAGGCCCGGTATCACCCATCGCCCAGAAGTTGTCATTCGTAGCAATGCGGATGATACGATCATCCGAAAGACCGGCAATCTTCTTCCAGAAATTCGCCGCATCATCATCCGTGTGATAGACGGTGACGAGCAGCTTGTCCTTGTTAAGGCCAAATTCTTTGGTGATCAGGTTCCAGGCATGGCTGATCGCTTCCTCCTTGAAGTAATCACCAAACGAGAAATTGCCGAGCATTTCAAAGAAAGTGTGGTGGCGTGCTGTGTAGCCCACATTATCCAGATCGTTATGCTTGCCGCCAGCACGTACGCATTTCTGCGAAGTGGTCGCGCGGCTGTAAGGGCGCTGCTCAAGACCAGTAAAAACGTTCTTGAACTGCACCATACCCGCATTGGTGAACATCAGCGTCGGGTCGTTACGAGGAACGAGCGGGCTTGATGAAACGACTTCATGTCCGTTTTTGCGGAAATAGTCGAGGAATGTGGACCTTATCTCGTTGACGCCAGCCATAATTCACCCTTGGACATTTTCTGCCCTGCATGAGATACGCATGAAATACGCATCAATTATATAATCTCCACCCGCAGGAATGCGGCGATATACGGCACATTTTGCCGCCACGCTTCGACTACCCGATAATGGAAAGTCCTTGAGGTAGAGTTTCGGTTGTCCGCTTTTAGCGGCGTGCTGCTTTTCTGTCCAGATAAGCAGTGTGCGCTATAAAAGCAATTTCGCCCGGAAACCTAGAAAACGGCAACTATGCAACAGTGCCGAACCATAGGAGAGCCAATGAACTGGCTTCACCGTAAATGCTGCGCGTAATGTTTGACGCGATACGTCCCAACTCAAAAGCAAAAGCCCCGCATTTTCATGCGGGGCTTGTTTTAATTTATAGAGCCAAGGAACTTATGCTTCGGCTGCGTCTGGACCGTCATCCGCTTCCGGACCACCATCTTCAAGGAATTGCTCGGCGATCAAGCCGGCGTTCTGACGGAGTGTCGTTTCGATTTCTTTCGCGACTTCCGGATTATCCTTGAGGTACTGCTTGGCGTTTTCGCGGCCCTGCCCTAGACGCTGGGAATTATAGGAGAACCATGCGCCAGACTTCTCGACCACACCGGCTTTAACGCCAAGGTCGACCAGCTCACCAGTCTTGGAAACACCTGCACCATACATGATATCGAACTCGACCTGCTTGAATGGAGGGGCAAGCTTGTTCTTGACCACCTTCACGCGAGTCTGGTTACCAACGACCTCGTCACGTTCCTTGATCGAACCAATACGGCGAATATCAAGACGTACAGAAGCATAGAACTTCAGTGCATTACCGCCGGTCGTTGTTTCAGGCGAACCGAACATAACGCCGATCTTCATACGAATCTGGTTGATGAAGATGACCATGCAGTTCGAACGCGAAATCGAAGCGGTGAGCTTGCGCAGAGCCTGGCTCATCAGACGCGCCTGAAGGCCCGGCAAAGAATCGCCCATTTCGCCTTCAATTTCAGCACGCGGCGTAAGAGCAGCAACCGAGTCGACAACCAGAACATCAATAGCACCGGAGCGCACAAGCGTATCCGTGATTTCAAGTGCCTGTTCGCCAGTATCAGGCTGAGAAATCAGCAGGTTTTCAAGATCAACGCCAAGCTTGCGGGCATATACCGGATCAAGTGCGTGTTCCGCATCCACGAATGCGCAAATACCACCCTTCTTCTGTGCTTCTGCAATCGTATGCAGTGCGAGAGTGGTTTTACCCGAACTTTCCGGGCCATAGATTTCTACGATACGTCCCTTGGGCAGACCGCCGACGCCCAATGCAATATCGAGAGAAAGCGAGCCGGTTGGCACAGTCTCAATATCGACGACCTCGTTCTGACCGAGCCGCATGATTGAGCCCTTGCCGAACGCACGTTCAATTTGCGACAGCGCCGCATCAAGTGCCTTAGTCTTGTCCACTGAATTTTCCTCAACGAGTCGCAATGATTTCTGAGACATCTTACACCATCCTCTTGCCTCGCTAGAAGCCCATAGGGCTCATCGCCAATATCTATTTGTATCCGCTTTGTTCCAATTTAGCAACCTGGTCAAGTAATTGATTTAAATAGATATAATTTTTTTGTTCTATTATTGTTCTATAATATTAGAAATGGCAAATGTGAATCGCTATCCACGCATTAGTTAAGTAAAACTGAAGTTTCTGATACACGATTCTTCAAAATACAAAACGCAGCCCTTCTTCCGAAGGACTGCGCTGAAAAAGAATCTGGCTGATTCTTGATTTATCAGCTTGCACCACGAAGCGGCGAAATCTGAATTTCAACGCGGCGGTTCTGTGCGCGGCCATCCGGCGTCGCATTGGTCGCAACTGGCTGGCTAGCGCCGTAACCGATAACCGCAAAGCGACGTGGATCGATACCCTGCGAACCCAGATAGCTTGCAACAGACGACGCACGGCGCTGCGAGAGACCTTGATTGTAGCTAGCACTACCGGTCGAGTCAGTGTGACCGAGAACGTCAACAAGAGTCTGGTTGAACTTACGCAGAACAATCGCAACCGAGTTCAGCGTTGGGTAGAACTGGCTCTTAACCTGATCCTGATCTGTATCGAAGGTAATGGCTGAAGGCATGTTCAGGATAATCTGGTCGCCATTACGCGTAACTGAAACGCCAGTGCCCTGCAGCTGATTGCGCAGTTCAGATTCCTGACGATCCATGTAATTGCCGATTGCACCGCCACCCAGAGCACCAATACCGGCGCCGATCAGGACTGCATTGCGCTGAGCGCGGCTGGAGCCGCCGACCATGAGGCCGCCAAGCGCACCAACTGCGGCACCAATTGCAGCGCCACCGGCGGTGTTCGATACCTTCTGTTCACCGGTATAAGGATCGGTGGTGCAGCCTGCCAGAAATGTGGCACCAATTAGGGCAATCCCGATTTTCTTCAGCATGTATTGGTAATCCTCAATTGTCGATTCGTCGCGAATGATAGCTTCGATTAAGGCCGGATGGTGTCTTTAAATCCCCATCCGCGACTTTTAGAACGCAATTTGGCTTGTTTACAACAGATTGCCGACATTTGATTGCTGCGTTTTAGCCAATCCGCCCACATTGACGCAGCTGTGTTGCGTAACGGTTGGCCATGGATTGAGCGCGTCTCGCACCGTTCAACGCCGTCGCATTGCCGCGCCAGACTCCGCGTGAATATCCACCATGTCCCGAGTAATAAGCGAGATAGAGGCTGTAAGCGTCAGCCCGATTGATACCATTTTTCTGGTAGCTCTGATTGTGATACCAGCCGATGAAGTGGATCGCGTCGCCGAAGTTGCTGCGAGAGGCGGTCCAGCGACCAGTCTCACGCTTATAGCGATCCCAGGTTCCGTTCAGTGCCTGCGAATAGCCATAGGCGCTCGAGGCGCGTTTCCACGGGATAAAGCCAAGCAGCTTGGTACGCGGTGGACGAGCATAAGGGCGGAATCCGGATTCAGTATAAATTGTCGCCATTAGAACATGGACCGGTACGCCGAACTCGCGCGAAGCGCGGGTCGCGTCTTTCTGCCAATTATTTATCCAACCGTCGCGTTGATCAAAGACTGCGCAAACATTGCTGACCTGTCGTGGAGCAGTCGCGCAGCCGCCAAGAATAACGAGCGCGACGAGAAGCAAAACGCGCGTCATGGGAAACCTCATTGCAATTACAAAAATTGATAAATTGTAAAAATTAAAGAGGACTTAAACTAAGGCATTGATTTCTTTATGGTTACTACAATGTTTACAGCCTCTTCCGTTGGTTGCTGAACGTTTGAATTCATTGGTAAAACCAATCTCAGCACGGCCACCGAATACAACCTTTAATTGCTTACACATTGACTGCGGCTCGCAGGATGAAGGCCGAATTGTGACTAAAGTCAAAAACGCTGTTAAAACGTGTCTGATGCAGAGTGTGTTCATGCATAGAACAACCGAGGAGCTTTCATGAATGTGCAAAAGCTGCGTGAAGTTTACGAAGCATATATATCCTGTCTTAATGCTCAGGATTGGCCATCGTTAAAGCTTTATGTGGCTGAAGATGCTCAGCATAATGGTCAGAGATTGGGCGTTGACGGATATCGCGACATGCTCATTCGAGATTATCAACAGATACCGGATCTACAGTTTAAGATAGGCTTGTTGGTTGTTGAGCCACCAGTTGTCGCAAGCAGATTAGATTTTGATTGCACGCCTGTCGGGCAATTTCTCGGCCTTCCCATAAATAGCAGGAATATCCGTTTTTCCGAGAACATCTTTTATGAGTTTTCGGACAACAAAATCAGCAAGGTCTGGTCTGTTCTCGATAAAGCGGGCATCGAAGCACAACTCTGACGTCACGCAAAAAACCATCCGTTCAACGACGTGTTTGACGTTCAACCCTTAGGCGTGACCAATAATCAAGCCGCTTGCGAATATCGCGCTCAAAGCCTCTTTCCGGCGGATCATAGAAAACCTGCCGTCCCATGGCTTCCGGGAAATAATCCTGACCGGAAAAGGCATCAGGTTGATCATGATCATAAGCATAACCATCACCATAGCCTTCATTCTTCATCAGCTTCGTCGGCGCGTTGAGAATGTGCTTCGGCGGCAACAATGAGCCATTCTCTTTGGCGGCACGCATCGAAGCCTTATAAGCCATGTAAACCGCATTGGATTTGGGTGCTGTCGCGAGATAGACGCAGGCTTGGGCAAGCGCCAGTTCCCCCTCGGGTGAACCCAGATAGTCATAGGCATCTTTCGCGGCATTGCAGATAACAAGCGCTTGTGGATCAGCCAGGCCAATATCTTCAACCGCCATGCGGACAAGGCGACGCCCAAGATAGAGCGGATCTTCACCGGCATCGAACATGCGGCTGAGATAATAAAGAGCGGCATCAGGATCAGATCCCCGCACCGATTTATGCAAAGCGGAAATCAGATTGTAGTGGCCGTCTTGTCCCTTGTCATAAACTGGCGCGCGACGCTGAACAACATCCTGAAGCTTTGCAGCGTCAAACACCTCGTCAGGCCGTGCTGCACGCCATACTTCTTCTGCAAGTGTTAGCGCGGCACGACCGTCACCATCGGCCATGCGAACCAGGCTTGCTCGTGCTTCTTCGTCCAGCGGCAGCGGACGTGCTTCCTGTTCTTCTGCACGCGTGAGAAGCGTAGCGATGCTTTCGCCATTATGCGGATGAAAAGTCAGCACCCTCGCCCGCGACAACAAAGCGGCATTGAGTTCAAACGAAGGGTTTTCTGTCGTAGCGCCAATCAGGATGACCGTGCCGTCCTCCATTACTGGCAGAAAACTATCCTGTTGCGCGCGATTGAAACGATGAATCTCATCCACAAAGAGCAGTGTTTGGCGACCCGACATGCGTCGTGCGCGCGCTGATTCAAAAACCTTTTTGAGGTCAGCAACACCGGAGAAAATCGCTGAGATTTGCTCGAAAGCCAAATCAGTCTCTCCGGCAAGCAGCCTGGCAACTGTTGTCTTGCCAGTGCCCGGAGGGCCCCAGAAGATCATCGAGCCGAGCGAGCCGGATGCGATCATGCGTGTCAGCACACCTTCTGGTCCTGTCAGGTGTTCCTGCCCCGTCACTTCCGAAAGGTGGCGCGGGCGCAAGCGATCAGCGAGTGGCCTGTTACGGTCCGCATTCGGATCAACCGCAGTTGAAAAAAGGTCGCTCATTTCGCTTCGCTCAATGCCAGAAAAACAGATGTCGTCTCAGGCATAGTCCCGCCTGAAACGACATGCAACTTTAAATGCTTGGCGATGAGGTCAGCGAACAAACTGTCGGATCAGCGCGCCATTACGCTCAACTTCCAGTCTCCAGGCCAAACCTCGGCCATCATTAAGCGCTGCAGTCAGATCATTAATCGTGCGGATCGGGTTACCATTGATACCTCTGATAATATCACGTTGACGCAAACCAAGTCGTGCGGCCTGTGAATTAATGACGACATCAGTCACAATAACGCCCCGCGCCCCATCACGCAGACGCATTTTTGAAGCCGTTTGTGGTGTTAGTTCTTCAACCACGGCACCTGCAAAGGGATTGTCACCCTCTATGGTCTGCTTCTGTTGCGGCTTGGCTTCAGGCTCTTTTGCAAGCTTAACAGGCAGTTTGCTATCCTTACCGTTACGCACAATATCCAGCGTCACTGTATTGCCGATGCCAGCTGTCGAAAGACGATAACCGAGCACATCGATATTATCGGCCCTGACACCCTGTACCGAAAGCACCACATCGCCAACTTTCAAGCCAGCTTGTTCGGCAGGACCGCCCTTGGTGACGGCTGTCACCAGCACGCCAAAGGACTTATCCATGCCGAGACCTTCAGCAACGTCAGGCGTGATGTTCTGAAAGGTCGCACCGATAAATGGACGTTCAAAGCTCGTGCTCCCGCTCAATGCGGCATCAACAACGGCGCGTACCATATTGGAAGGAATAGCGAATCCGATACCGACAGATCCACCTGAGCGGGAATAAATTGCGGTATTGATACCAATCAGGCGTCCACGCATGTCGATCAGACCGCCGCCCGAATTTCCGGGATTGATAGCGGCATCAGTCTGAATGAAGAAGTCAAAATCTGAAACGCCAACCTGCGTACGAGATTGGGCGGAAACAATACCGTTGGTAACAGTCTGGCCGACCCCAAACGGATTGCCGATAGCCAGCACAAGATCGCCAACTTCAACACCATCCGAATCACCCAGCGACAGAACCGGGAATTTGTCATTCGCGTCGATCTTCAACACCGCAAGATCGGTCGTTTCATCGCGCAGCAGCACCTTGCTTTCGAACTGGCGGCCATCTGAAAGCGCCACCTTAATTTCGTCGGCGTCCTTAATGACGTGATTGTTTGTGACAACAATACCAGACGCATCAACGATGACGCCCGAACCCAGCGACTGCTCAGTGCGCGACTTGCCACCGCCGCCAAACTGCTTTCCGAAAAACTGCTCAAAAAACGGATCGCCTGCAAATGGTGATGCCTGCTGCTGCACCTGACGCGCGGCGTAGACGTTAACGACTGCAGGCGCTGTTTCCTTCACCAGAGGCGCGAAGGAAAGCTGCATATCGCCACGGCTTAGAGGGATCTGTTTGCCCTGAGCTGGAACGGCTGTTTCCTGCGCGATCGCAGGCAAAGTGACTGTGCTGATCGACGCGATAAGCAGACCCGCAATTCCATAACGCCGCCAATTCATTCGCAAACTCCAGTTTTCCTCATCTCGCATCCGATTCCTCGGAGCCAATATCGGCAATATGGAGCTAACAAGGCCAAGTATAAAGGGCTGGAATATGGCAAAGCGCATTACAGCTTCGTAATGAATTACGTCACGCTTCTCCTAACCTCGCAACAATTCAATAAAAACTATCTGCAAACGAAAAAAGGGCCGCACGAGGCAGCCCTTTTCAGTAAGTGCGAAGCGTAGATTACGCTGCGTCAGCTTCTGCAGCAGCTTCAGCCTCAACGCGTGCGCGGTCAGCTTTGCCCTTGGCATCAACATCGCGTTCAACGAATTCGACAACTGCGAGTGGCGCATTATCGCCAGTGCGGAAGCCTGCCTTCATGATGCGGATGTAGCCGCCGTTGCGGGTTGCATAACGTGCAGCCAGCGTATCGAACAGCTTAGCAACCAGCTTGACGTCGCGGATGGCGGAAATCGCCTGACGACGTGCATGCAGGTCACCACGCTTGCCGAGAGTGACAAGCTTTTCTACGATTGGACGGATTTCCTTAGCCTTAGGAAGCGTGGTCACAATCTGTTCGTGCTCGATGAGCGAAGCCGCCATGTTGGCGAACATTGCCTTGCGATGCGAGGCAGTGCGGTTCAGCTTACGCTGTCCATTACCGTGGCGCATGGCCTTCTCCTTTTAACTCAGTTCTGCCGGAAACGTCCGGTCTTAATATTGGTCTTCGTAGCGCTTAGCGAGATCTTCGATGTTTTCAGGCGGCCAGGCTGGGATTTCCATACCAAGATGGAGACCCATCGACGCCAGAACTTCCTTGATCTCGTTGAGCGACTTGCGGCCGAAATTCGGAGTCCGCAGCATCTCGGCTTCCGTCTTCTGGATCAGATCGCCGATATAGACGATGTTGTCGTTCTTCAGGCAGTTTGCCGAACGTACCGACAGTTCGAGCTCGTCCACCTTCTTGAGCAGAGCCGGATTGAAAGCCAGTTCCGCAACCTGTTCCTGCGGAGCTTCCTTCTGTGGCTCTTCGAAGTTGACGAAGATCGCCAGCTGGTCCTGAAGAATACGAGCTGCATAAGCAACTGCATCTTCACCGCTCACGGAACCATTGGTTTCGATGTTGAGAGTCAGCTTGTCGTAATCAAGAACCTGACCTTCACGGGTGTTCTCGATCTTGTACGATACCTTGCGGATCGGCGAATAAAGGCTATCAACCGGAATAAGGCCGATTGGAGCATCTTCCGCACGATTACGGTCGGCAGGCACATAGCCCTTACCGGTGTTGACAGTGAATTCCATGCGGATTTCAGCGCCTTCATCCAGCGTGCAGATGACGTGATCCGGATTAAGGATCTCGACATCGCCAACAGTCTGAATGTCACCAGCCGTAACAACGCCAGGGCCTTCCTTACGGACAACCATGCGCTTTGGGCCTTCGCCTTCCATACGGATAGCGATTTCCTTGACGTTCAGAACGATATCCGTGGTGTCTTCGCGGACGCCCGGAATGGAAGAGAATTCATGCAGAACGCCATCGATTTGAATGGCGGTTACAGCAGCGCCGCGCAGCGACGACAGAAGCACGCGACGCAGTGCGTTACCGAGCGTCAGACCGAAACCGCGTTCCAGCGGTTCAGCAACGACGGTTGCATGCGTGCGTGAGCCGTTGGTGATAAAATCCACCTTGTTCGGCTTAATCAGTTCCTGCCAGTTCTTCTGGATCATTTTATTTTCCTCTATCAACCGTCGCTACCATCCAATCGTAGCGATCTTGTGAAGAACCGCAGAGGAACCCCGGACACATGGTCCGAGGTTCATGCGGCATATAAAAGAAATTAGACCCGGCGCTTCTTGCGCGGACGGCAGCCGTTGTGCGGGATCGGCGTAACATCGCGGATCGACGTGATCACAAAGCCGGCAGCCTGAAGGGCGCGCAGCGCAGATTCACGACCAGAACCCGGTCCGCAAACCTCGACTTCGAGGGAGCGCATGCCATGTTCCTGAGCCTTCTTGGCGCAATCTTCAGCAGCGATCTGTGCGGCAAACGGGGTCGACTTACGCGAACCCTTGAAACCCTGAGCACCTGCAGAAGACCAGGCAATCGCATTGCCCTGTGCATCCGTAATGGTGATCATGGTGTTGTTGAACGTCGAATTAACGTGGGCAACGCCCGACGAGATGTTTTTGCGCTCGCGACGGCGAATACGCTGGGCTTCCTTAGCCATGATAGTCCTCTCAAAACTCGATCTCGACACCGCCGTAGTTCCAGCGGCTCCACCAGCCCTTTGATAAGGACCAGCACCGAACCCACCCGATTATCGGGCAAGCCCGGCAGAACGATTGGTTCTGCCGAAAATTACTTCTTCTTACCTGCGATAGCCTTTGCAGGACCCTTACGAGTGCGTGCATTGGTATGCGTGCGCTGACCACGAACTGGCAGCGAACGACGATGACGCAGACCGCGGTAGCAGCCAAGGTCCATCAGACGCTTGATGTTCATGGAAACTTCACGACGCAGGTCACCTTCGACGCGGTATTCAGCATCGATAGCTTCACGGATCTGAAGTACTTCAGCATCCGACAGCTGGTTTACGCGACGATCGTCAGCAATGCCGACCTTCGTTACGATTTGACGAGCAAATTTAGGTCCAATCCCGTGGATGTACTGAAGCGCAATGATTACGCGCTTGTTCGTCGGGATGTTGACGCCAGCGATACGTGCCACGTCTGTTCTCCTTGAGTTACATAAAAATCGATCTGGCAGATGCGATCAACCAGACAGCATTGTTTGACCGGTCCCGGCCTCTTACTATTTCCGCCAGAACCGACCATTCAAACCAATTGAAGTGGGGCAGTCTTTGACGGAATCGCCCGAAAAAGTCAACTCTTAACTGTCCGTAAAGCTGCCAAAGCAACTGCACAGACATTAAAAGCAACTCTTGAAAGCGAGAAGCGGACAGAAAAACGCTAAACGTCTTCCTGTCCGCAATTTTTAAACGACTTTTTCAAGCCTCACGCCGGAACGAGAATTCTCTCAATTTCGGCAGTAACTTCTTCAACCGGAGCCATACCATTGATGACGCGAAGTTCACCGGTTCCAGCGTAATAGCTGGAAAGAGGCGAAGTCTTCTCACGGTATTCAACGAGACGCTTACGGAAAGCTTCCGGGTTATCGTCGGAACGAACCTGACCACCCTTGGCAATCGTTTCAGCCACACGGCTTTCCATCCGCTTGACCAATGCATTCTCGTCAACCTTAAGCTCGATGACCGCATCAAGCTTGAGACCCTTGCCAACCAGCATTTCGCCGAGGGCCTGCGCCTGAGGCACAGTACGCGGATAACCGTCCAGAATGAAGCCGCTTGCGCAGTCCGGCGCATCAATGCGCTCCGAAACGATCTGGTTGACGATTTCATCAGAAACCAACTGCCCGGCATCCATCACTGCCTTGGCGCGCTTCCCGATCTCGCTCTGCTGAGCGACTGCTGCACGCAGCATGTCGCCAGTCGAAAGCTGAGGTATTCCATGCTTCTTGGTAAGAAGTCCAGCCTGCGTCCCCTTACCTGCTCCGGGCGGCCCAAGAAGTATCAGTCTCATTTATTACGTTTCCCACCTCTGAGTTTGGACTTCTTGATCAGCCCTTCATACTGATGGGCGACAAGATGTCCCTGAATTTGCGCAACCGTATCGAGCGTTACGCTGACCACGATCAACAGCGAAGTACCGCCAAGATAGAATGGTACACCGGTCGCGGAAATCAGGAATTCCGGCAGAAGACAGACAAGCACAATATAGATGGCGCCGACAACAGTGATGCGTGTCAACACATAGTCTATGTACTCAGCTGTACGTTCACCCGGACGAATGCCCGGAATAAAGCCGGAGTGCTTCTTAAGCTGGTCAGCTGTGTCCTTGGGATTGAACACGATAGCCGTGTAGAAGAAGCAGAAGAATGCCATCAAGCCCGCATAGAACAGCATGTAAAGCGGCTGACCATGACCGAGAGCATTGAGAATAGTTGTGCCCCAAGCCGGCATTTCAGCTGTATTTGCGAAGCCAGCAACGGTGGCAGGCAGAAGCAACAGCGACGACGCGAAAATCGGAGGGATAACGCCAGCCGTATTGAGCTTGAGAGGCAGATGCGAAGTATCGCCCTGGAACATGCGATTGCCAACCTGACGCTTCGGATACTGGATCAGAAGACGACGCTGTGCACGCTCAACAAAAACGATGATAGCGATCAGCGCGATAGCCAGAACGATAACGCCGAGGATCAGACCAGTCGAAAGAGCGCCAGTACGACCTAGTTCCAGCGTACCGGAAATAGCATGTGGAAGGTTTGCAACAATGCCGGCGAAGATAATGAGCGAAATACCGTTACCAATGCCGCGAGCAGTGATCTGCTCACCAAGCCACATCAGGAACATGGTACCGCCAACAAGCGTAATCACCGACGAAATCAGGAACATCGGTCCAGGATTGGTGACAATCCCATTACCCGACTGCAGACCCACCGAAATGGCATAAGCCTGTACGATTGCAAGAAGCACCGTACCATAGCGGGTATACTGATTGATAATCTTGCGACCCGACTCGCCTTCTTTCTTCAGCGCTTCAAGCGTCGGAACAACCGACGTCATAAGCTGCACGATGATCGAGGCAGAGATGTACGGCATGATGCCAAGAGCGAAGATAGCCATACGGCCAACCGCACCACCGGCGAACATATTGAAAAGTCCGAGCACACCCTGGCTATGCTGCTGGAAAGCCTGCGCAAGCGCATCAGGATTGATGCCGGGCAGCGGAATATAGGTGCCGAAACGGTACACCAGCAAAGCGCCCAGTGTGAACCAGATGCGCTTCTTGAGTTCTTCAGCTTTCGAGAAAGCCGAAAAATTGAGATTGGAAACTAGCTGTTCAGCAGCCGATGCCATTAAATTTCTCCGGTGAAAAGTCTCCGGTCCCCCACTCCCATCGACGCGCGTTTCTCCAACTCGCATCCCTTCGGACAAGAAGACCCTACCCAGATATGCGCATTGGCATAAATGTGCAAGCGGCGGCACAAGGGCCGCCGCTTTTTATTTTTATGTCGATGCCTTATTCGGCAGCAGCTTCAGGAAGCTTTACGCTACCGCCGGCCTTTTCGATCTTTTCGATCGCAGCCTTGGAAGCACCAGCAACCTCGAAGGCTACCTTTGCCTTCAGTTCGCCGTCCGCAAGAACGCGAACACCGTCCAGAGCGCGACGAATCACGCCAGCAGCCTTAAGCGAATCGATATTCACAACTGCCTTTGCATCCAGCTTGCCAGCGTCGATCGCAGCCTGAACACGGCCGAGCGAAACAACGTTGAAGCTCTTTGCAAAGATGTTGGTGAAGCCGCGCTTAGGCAGACGGCGGTAGATTGGCATCTGGCCGCCTTCAAAGCCGTTGATCGCTACGCCAGAACGGGACTTCTGTCCCTTGACGCCGCGGCCAGCGGTCTTGCCGGTGCCGGAGCCGATACCACGGCCGACGCGCTTACGCGCCTTTACTGAACCTGGCTTATCACGCAGATCGTTGAGTTTCATGTCTCTATCCCCTGCGTTATCAGACCTCGTCCACAACGCGGACGAGATGCTGAACCTTGGCGATCATACCACGAACCGAAGGAGTATCCTCCAGTGTGCGGCGGCGGTGCATTTTGTTAAGTCCGAGTCCGATCAGCGTTGCACGCTGTTCGGCTGGACGACGGATAGGGCTTCCGATCTGTTCGACCGTAACCGTCTTACCCTTCTTCTCAGCCATCACTCAAATCCCTTGTCTATGGCGTATCCGGTGTTTGTGCACCGGACTGGCACAAACTATCGGCTATTCTTCCGAACCGACCACATCATGGCGGCGAGCCTGAAGGGTCGAGTACTTGATACCGCGCTGTGCAGCGATGTCCTTTGGATGCATCTGATGCTTCAGAGCGTCAAAGGTTGCACGAACCATGTTGTAAGGGTTCGAGGAGCCGAGCGACTTAGCAACAACGTCCTGAACGCCAAGCGTCTCGAACACTGCACGCATTGGACCACCAGCAATGATACCCTTACCGGCAGGAGCTGCACGGAGGAGAACCTTGCCAGCGCCGTGACGGCCCTGCACATCGTGATGCAGAGTACGGCCCGAACGAAGCGGAACGAAAATCATGTCGCGCTTAGCAGCTTCAGTTGCCTTACGGATCGCTTCAGGCACTTCGCGTGCCTTACCATGACCGAAGCCAACGCGGCCCTTCTGGTCGCCAACTACGACGAGCGCAGCGAAACCAAAACGACGGCCACCCTTAACAACTTTGGCGACGCGATTAATGTGAACGAGCTTGTCAACGAATTCGCTGTCGCGCTCCTCACGACCGCGATCTTCGCGGTTACGTTCTTTCTGTGCCATATCCTATTCCTTTATTTTTTTCCGGAAGCACAAAATTATTAGAAGCTAAGTCCGCCTTCGCGGGCAGCTTCGGCGAGAGCCTTCACACGGCCGTGGTAAATGAATGCACCACGGTCGAACACTACTTCACTGACGCCTGCTTTCTTAGCACGCTCTGCAACCAGCTTGCCAACTGCAGCTGCTGCTGCGGAGTCGGCGCCGGTCTTGAGCTTGCCCTTCAGGTCGCCATCCAGGGTCGAAGCAGCTGCGATGGTAACACCGCGAACGTCGTCGATAACCTGAACGTAGATGTTCTTGGAAGAGCGGTGTACGCTGAGACGTGGACGGCCGTTTGCGACAGCCTTGACCTGACGGCGTACACGAGCAGCGCGACGCTGCAAAGTTTCTTTTGGCGATGCCATGACGCGCTTCCCTTACTTCTTCTTGCCTTCTTTGCGGACGATCTTCTCGCCAGCATACTTGACGCCCTTGCCCTTGTAAGGCTCGGGGCCGCGATATTCGCGGATCTCAGCCGCGACCTGACCGACCTGCTGCTTGTCGATACCAGTGACGACGATTTCCGTCGGCTTAGGAACAGCAACAGTGATGCCAGCAGGCACGTCATAGACCACTTCGTGGCTGAAGCCGAGCGAAAGCTGGACATTCTTGCCCTGCATAGCAGCACGGTAACCAACGCCGCTAATCTCAAGCTTCTTTTCAAAGCCCTTTTCGACGCCTTCGAAGATGTTAACGATCATCGAACGCGACATGCCCCACTTGGAGCGAGCTTCTTTGGACTGGTCACGAGGATCGACGCTTACAGCGCCGTCTTCGAGCTTAACCAGAACTTCATCGTGCACTACGAAAGACAATTCGCCTTTCGCGCCCTTAGCCTTGACGGTCTGACCTTCAACGCTGGCGGTCACGCCCGCCGGGACCGGCACGGGTTTTTTACCGATACGAGACATTTTTATACCTGTCTTTTATCTGTTCACTGTCGGCCGCATCAGAAGATGCGGCAGAGCAGCTCACCACCAACGTTTTGTTCACGAGCTTCATGATCAGCCATCACACCCTTAGGGGTGGACAGGATCGAGATGCCAAGGCCATTCGCAACCTGCGGGATCGACTTGACCGACACGTAAACGCGACGGCCAGGCTTCGAAACGCGGGTCAGTTCACGAATGACTGGAACGCCTTCATAATACTTCAGTTCGATTTCGATCTCGGCTTTGCCGTTCACGAATTCACTCTGCGTGTATCCGCGGATGTAACCTTCAGACTGAAGAACATCCAGTACGCGAGCGCGCAGCTTCGAAGCCGGGGTCGAAACCTTGGTCTTCTTGCGGCCAACTGCGTTGCGGATACGGGTCAGCATATCGCCGATAGGATCTGACACAGACATATGCTACTCCTTACCAGCTCGACTTAACTATGCCTGGAATCTGTCCAAGCGAACCCAACTGGCGAAGCGCAATACGCGACATCTTCAGTTTACGGTAATAACCACGCGGGCGACCCGAAACTTCGCAACGATTGCGAATACGGACCTTAGCAGAATTGCGCGGCAGTTCGGCGAGCTGGATAGTAGCGCGGAAACGCTCATCCAGCGGAAGGCTCTGATCCATTACGATCGCCTTCAGACGTGCACGCTTTTCAGCATGACGCTTAACCAACTTTTCGCGGCGCTTGTTGTTTTCGACTGCGCTAGTCTTGGCCATATTAATATACCTCGCTACGCTTGCCGTTACTGCCGGAACGGGAAGTTGAAGGCGCGCAGAAGAGCGCGGGCTTCATCATCCGTCTTAGCGGTCGTGCAAACGATGATGTCCATGCCCCAGATCTGATCAACTTTATCGTAGTTGATTTCTGGAAACACGATGTGTTCCTTAATACCCATGGCGAAGTTGCCGCGGCCATCAAAGCTCTTCGGATTCAGACCGCGGAAATCTCGAACGCGCGGAAGCGCAATCGTGATCAGACGATCAAGGAATTCGTACATGCGGTCCGCACGAAGAGTTACCTTCGTACCGATTGGCATGTCTTCACGCAACTTGAAGGTCGCGATCGAATTACGGGCGCGAGTAATGACAGCCTTCTGACCGGCAATCAAGCCCAGATCTTCTGCTGCAACAGCTGGCTTCTTCGAATCAGAAGTCGCTTCGCCTACGCCCATATTGAGAACAACTTTGGTGATGCGTGGGATCTGCATCTCGTTGTCATATTTGAATTCTTCAAGAAGAGCCTTGCGGATCGTATCCAGATAAACTTTCTTGAAGCGTGGAAGTGCCTTAGCTTCAGCCATCAGATCACTGCTCCCGAACGCTTTGCGACGCGAACCTTCTTGCCGTCCTCAACGCGGAAACCAACGCGAGTTGGCTTGCCGTCCTTAGGATCAGCAACTGCCAGGTTCGACAAATGAATCGGCGCCTCTTTCGAGATGATGCCGGCTTCCTGAGTCTGTGTCTGGCGCTGATGACGCTTCACAACATTAATGCCACGAACAACGGCTTTGTCGTCCTTAGGCATAACCTGAAGAACTTCGCCTGTACGGCCCTTGTCCTTACCGGACAGCACGACAACGCTGTCGCCTTTGCGAATCTTTTGCATCGTCTTGCTTCCTTACAGAACTTCCGGAGCCAGCGAAATGATCTTCATGTGGCTCTTTGCGCGAAGTTCGCGCGGAACCGGTCCGAAGATACGCGTGCCGATAGGCTCTTTCTTGTTATCGATGAGAACAGCTGCGTTATTATCGAAACGAATAACGCTACCGTCTGCGCGACGGATGTCCTTGGCGGTCCGTACGACCACCGCCTTCATCACGTCACCTTTTTTGACGCGGCCGCGCGGAATAGCTTCCTTGATCGACACCACAATGATGTCGCCAACGGAAGCATAACGCCGCTTCGAGCCGCCCAGCACCTTGATGCACATGACACGACGTGCGCCGGAGTTATCCGCCACGTCGAGGTTTGTTTGCATCTGAATCATGACTGGCCGCCTTCTTTTCCTTCAGCTGGTTAAGGGCTCCTGCCCTACCTAAGCTGCGTGTTTGTAATTTAGCCCGCTGTTACGTTCGAAAGAACGACCCAGCGTTTGTCCTTCGAAATTGGCTTGGATTCTTCAATAGAAACCTGATCACCAATCTTGAACTGGTTGTTTTCGTCGTGCGCCTTATACTTCTTCGACTGGCGAACGGTCTTCTGGAGGAGCGGGTGCGAATAGCGACGCTCAACCTTAACCACAACAGTCTTATCGTTTTTGTCGCTGACGACAACGCCCTGCAGAACGCGTTTAGGCATTATACTTGTTCCTTATGCCTTGCTTTCGGCCGCCTTCTGGCGGGCGATGGTCTTAATACGCGCAATGTCACGGCGAACCTGCTTCACGCGCGCGGTTTTTTCGAGCTGGCCGGTTGCCTTCTGAAAGCGCAGATTAAACTGCTCTTTCTTCAGGGCGCCCAACTCATCGTTCATCTGATCGAGGCTTTTGGCCCGAACGTCTGCGGCTTTCATGACTGCCTCTCTTACTCTGCGATGCGCTGAATGAAGCGCGTCTTGACCGACAACTTTGCAGCGCCGAGTCTCAGGGCTTCGCGTGCCACATCTTCGGGTACGCCGTCAAGCTCAAACATTATACGACCTGGTGCTACGCGGCATGCCCAGTAGTCAACTGAACCCTTACCTTTACCCATACGGACTTCGGTAGGCTTCGATGTTACTGGCAGATCCGGGAAGATACGGATCCATACACGACCGGCACGCTTCATGTGACGGGTGATCGCGCGGCGAGCCGCTTCGATCTGTCGTGCTGTGACGCGGTCAGGCTCAACGGCCTTCAAACCGAATGCACCGAAATTAAGGTCCGTACCGCCCTTCGAGTTGCCGTGGATACGGCCCTTGAACTGCTTACGGAACTTGGTGCGCTTAGGCTGCATCATTGTTCTCTACTCCAAATTTCTCGCCCGCGGCCCGCTTTTTAAGCGTTTTCGCGGCGGCGGTTCTGCTGGGAACCCTGATTGTCACCCTCAACCGCACGACGTTCAGAAGCCATTGGGTCGTGCTCAAGGATTTCGCCCTTGAATACCCAAACCTTCACGCCGCAGATGCCGTAAGCGGTCTGCGCTTCTGCTGTACCGTAGTCGATATCAGCACGCAGCGTGTGAAGAGGAACGCGGCCTTCGCGGTACCATTCCATACGTGCGATTTCAGCGCCACCCAGACGGCCGGAGCAGTTGATACGAATACCTTCCGCACCCAGACGCATTGCTGACTGAACAGCACGCTTCATGGCGCGACGGAATGCCACACGGCGTTCAAGCTGCTGAGCGATCGACTGAGCGATCAGCGTAGCATCAACTTCCGGCTTGCGAACTTCAACAATGTTGAGCGACGCATCGGAATTCGTCATCTCGGAAAGCTTCTTGCGAAGCTTTTCGATGTCTGCACCCTTCTTGCCGATGATGATACCCGGACGAGCCGAGTGAATCGTCACGCGGCACTTCTTGTGCGGACGCTCGATTACGATCTTGGAGATCGCAGCCTGCTTGAGTTCGCTCTTAAGATATTCGCGAATCTTCACGTCTTCATGCAGAAGCTTGCCGTACTCACCGGTATTCGCGTACCAACGCGAATCCCAGGTGCGGTTGATGCCGAGACGAAGACCGATTGGATTAATCTTCTGGCCCATTATGCGGCCTCCCCTTTTTCCGCAACTTCGCGGACAACAATGGTGAGATGCGAAAACGGCTTTTCGATGCGGCTTGCTTTACCACGTCCACGAACGTGGAAACGCTTCATGACAATGGATTTGCCGACATAAGCTTCAGCAACGATCAGCGCGTCAACATCGAGATCATGATTGTTCTCTGCGTTGGCGATAGCCGATTCGAGCGTCTTTTTCACTGTTTCCGCGATCCGCTTGCGCGAGAACGTCAGATCAGCAAGTGCCGCATTTACTTTCTTACCGCGGATCAATGCCGCGACAAGATTAAGCTTCTGCGGGCTGACGCGAAGCGTACGGGCGACGGCTTTCGCCTCGTTATCCTTAAGCTGGCGGGGAGCCTTGGCCTTGCCCATCGTTACTTCCTCTTTGCCTTCTTGTCCGCGCCGTGACCGTAATAGGTACGTGTCGGCGCGAATTCACCGAACTTGTGTCCAACCATTTCTTCGGAGATCGATACCGGCACATGCTTGTTGCCGTTATAAACACCGAAGGTCAGGCCAACGAACTGCGGCAAGATAGTGGAGCGACGGCTCCACATCTTGATGACTTCACTACGACCGCCCTCGCGTACCTTCTCAGCTTTCTTGAGAAGATAGCCATCGACGAACGGACCTTTCCAAACTGAACGAGCCACTTCAGACTACCTCTCTTACTTCTTGCGCTGATGACGCGAGCGCATGATGAACTTATCGGTCGCCTTATTCGAACGGGTCTTCTTACCCTTCGTAGGCTTGCCCCAAGGCGTGACCGGATGACGACCACCGGAAGTGCGGCCTTCACCACCACCATGCGGGTGGTCAACTGGGTTCATTGCAACACCGCGAACGTGAGGACGCTTACCGCGCCAGACCGAACGACCGGCCTTACCGTCATTGATGTTGCTATGCTCTGGGTTGGAAACTGCGCCAACCGTTGCGAAACATGCACCTGGAACCAGACGCTGTTCACCAGAATTGAGACGCAGGATAGCCATACCCTGGTCACGTCCGACGAGCTGTGCATATGCACCAGCCGAACGAGCAATCTGGCCGCCCTTGCCTGGCTTCATTTCCACGTTGTGGATAATGGTACCAACAGGCATCGACGAAAGCGGCATTGCATTGCCTGGCTTAACGTCGACGGACTGGCCAGAAATGACCTTGTCGCCGGCTGCCAGACGCTGCGGAGCCAGAATGTAGCTCAGCTCGCCGTCTTCATAGCGGATCAGCGCGATAAACGCGGTGCGGTTTGGATCGTATTCCAGGCGTTCAACCGTAGCGACGACGTCGTGCTTACGACGCTTGAAGTCAACAAAACGGTAAGAACGCTTGTGACCACCGCCCTGAAAGCGAACAGTGATACGACCGGTGTTGTTACGGCCACCCTTCTTGGACAGACCTTCGGTCAGGGACTTGACCGGCTTGCCCTTGTAGAGTTCCGAACGGTCCACGATGACCAGCTGACGCTGGCCTGGCGTGGTCGGATTAAAGTGCTTGAGTGCCATTGTCTTTACTCCATGGCCTCTCAGAGACCTGTCGAAACGTCGATGCTCTGGCCTTCAGCCAAAGTAACGATCGCTTTCTTGACATCGCTCTGGCGCCCGACAATGCCGCGGAACCGCTTCACCTTGCCTTTGCGCACAGTGGTGTTAACGGCCTTTACCTTGACGCCGAAAAGCGCCTCGATTGCAGCCTTGATTTCCGGCTTCGTCGCCTTGCGAGCTACGTTGAAGACAACCTGGTTATGTTCGGAAACAAGGGTCGACTTCTCAGTAATAACTGGGCTGACGATCACGTCATAATGGCGAAGATCGGTCATTTAAAACGCTCCTCGAGGGCTTCGACAGCTGCCTTGGAAAGCACGAGCTTGCCACGACGCAGGATGTCGTAAACATTGATGCCCTGTACTGGCAGAACATCGATGTTCGGGATGTTCGAAGCAGCGCGCTGGAAGTTCACGTCGATCTCTGCACCACCGATGAGGAGTGCATTTTCAAGACCGAGCTTTGCGAACTGCGAAACAAGCTGCTTTGTCTTGGCTTCAGAGGCAGCCAGATCATCGATGATGATCAGGTCGGATGCCTTAGCCTTAGCCGACAGAGCATGACGCAAGCCGAGAGCGCGAACCTTCTTTGGCAGATCATGATCATGCGTACGGACTACTGGTCCGTGAGCCTGACCACCGCCGCGGAACTGCGGTGCACGAGCTGAATGGTGACGAGCGCGACCCGTACCCTTCTGCTTGTACATCTTCGAACCGGTGCGGCTGATGTCGCTGCGGCCCTTGGCATCATGAGAGCCCTGCTGGCGGCGAGCCAGCTGCCAGCGCACGACGCGCTGAAGAATGTCGTCGCGTGGGTCGAGGCCGAAGATTTCTTCGTTCAGCTTGACCTTGCCGGCATCCTTGCCTTCAAGAGTTGTAATCGTGAGATCCATTATTCGGCTCCCTCAGTCGCGACTGCATCCGCAGCTGCATTGTTTGCGCTTGAACGCAGGGCAGCCGGCTTAGGTGCATTCTCAGGTAGCGAAACCTTGACTGCATCACGAACGAGGATCCAGGCGCCCTTGGAGCCAGGAACCGCGCCGCGAACCAGAATAAGGCCACGATCGCTATCTGTAGAGACAACTTCGATGTTCTGCGTCGTCACGCGGGTTTGACCCATGTGACCAGCCATCTTCTTGCCCTTGAACACCTTACCCGGATCCTGACGCTGACCGGTCGAGCCGTGAGCGCGGTGGGTAACTGAGTTACCGTGCGAAGCACGATGACCAGCAAAGTTGTGGCGCTTCATAACACCGGCAAAACCTTTACCGATAGAAGTGCCCGTCACATCGACCTTCTGGCCGGCGACGAAATGCTCGGCAAGAATCTCCGAGCCTACTTCGAGAAGGTTATCCGGCGAAACGCGGAATTCCGCTACTTTCGCCTTAGGCTCAACTTCGGCCTTCGCGAAATGACCGCGCAGAGCCTTAGTCGTGTTCTTTACCTTGGCAAGTCCAACGCCAAGCTGAACAGCCGTATAACCGTTTTTTTCAACTGTACGCTGAGCTACCACGTGGCAGTCTTCCATGCGGAGAACTGTCACTGGTACATGTTCGCCAGCGTCGTTATAGACGCGGGTCATGCCCAGCTTCTGTGCAATAACACCTGAACGCATCGGGTTCGTTCCTTCCGTCCTCAAGCCGATTAAAGCTTGATCTCGACATCAACACCGGCAGACAGATCGAGCTTCATCAGCGCGTCTACAGTCTGTGGAGTTGGGTCAACGATATCGAGAAGACGCTTGTGCGTGCGCATCTCGAACTGCTCGCGGCTCTTCTTGTCGATGTGCGGCGACCGGTTAACTGTGAACTTTTCGATCCGCGTTGGAAGTGGGATCGGTCCGCGCACGTTGGCACCGGTACGCTTGGCAGTCGACACGATTTCCCGCGTCGAAGCGTCAAGGATCCGATGATCAAACGCCTTGAGGCGAATGCGGATGTTTTGACCGTTCATTTCATCTGTTCCTTGTTACGCGGAGCGCCTCCGGAGAGACGCTCCTGCACAAATCTAATTACTCGATGATCGAAGCGACGATGCCGGCACCGACGGTGCGGCCACCTTCACGGATAGCGAAGCGGAGCTTCTCTTCCATCGCGATCGGCACGATCAGCGTGACGTCTACAGTGACGTTATCGCCAGGCATAACCATTTCCGTGCCTTCTGGCAGGGTAACAACACCGGTCACGTCAGTCGTACGGAAGTAGAACTGTGGACGGTAGTTGGTGAAGAATGGTGTATGACGACCACCTTCGTCCTTGGTCAGAATGTAAGCTTCTGCCTTGAACTTGGTGTGTGGCTTAACCGAACCTGGCTTGCAGAGAACCTGACCACGCTCAACGTCTTCACGACCAACGCCGCGAACCAGTGCGCCGATGTTGTCGCCAGCCTGGCCCTGATCGAGCAGCTTGCGGAACATTTCAACGCCGGTAACGGTCGTCTTGCCAGTTGCCTTGATGCCGACGATTTCGACTTCTTCGCCAACCTTAACAATACCGCGCTCAACGCGACCGGTAACAACCGTACCACGACCCGAAATCGAGAACACGTCTTCGATTGGCATCAGGAATGGCTGGTCGATTGGACGCTCTGGGGTTGGGATGTACGAGTCAACTGCATCCATGAGGTTGCGAATTGCGTCTTCGCCGAGTTCCTTCGAGGAATCTTCGAGAGCTGCAAGAGCCGAACCCTTAACGATTGGCACTTCGTCGCCTGGGAAGTCGTACTTCGACAGAAGTTCACGAACTTCGAGTTCTACGAGTTCGAGAAGTTCAGCATCGTCAACCTGATCGCACTTGTTCAGGAACACGACGATCGCAGGAACGCCAACCTGACGAGCGAGCAGGATGTGCTCACGGGTCTGTGGCATCGGGCCGTCAGCTGCCGAAACAACCAGGATCGCGCCGTCCATCTGTGCAGCGCCGGTGATCATGTTCTTAACATAGTCAGCGTGGCCTGGGCAGTCGACGTGTGCGTAGTGACGGTTTGCAGTTTCATATTCAACGTGAGCCGTCGAAATGGTGATACCGCGAGCGCGTTCTTCTGGTGCAGCATCGATCTGGTCGTATGCCTTGAATTCACCGAAGAACTTGGTGATCGCTGCCGTCAGCGAGGTCTTGCCATGGTCAACGTGACCAATGGTGCCGATGTTTACGTGGGGCTTATTACGTTCAAACTTGCTCTTTGCCATCTGAGCTCTCCTAAAATTACAGCCTGCTCAGGCTTTTTAATGTTTGGCGTAACCCGGAGGTTACGCGAACTTCTTCTGGATTTCCTGTGCGACTGCAGTTGGGACCGGCTCATAATGGTCAAACTGCATCGTGTACTGGGCGCGGCCCTGAGACATCGAACGCAGGTTGTTCACATAACCAAACATGTTGGCCAGTGGAACATTTGCGTTGACGACCGTAGCGATACCGCGTGCTTCGGTGCCAGAAATCTGACCACGACGCGAATTCAGGTCACCGATAACGTCACCGACGTAATCTTCAGGTGTTACCACCTCAACCTTCATGATTGGCTCGAGAAGCTGTGCGCCAGCCTTCTGTGCGCCTTCACGGAATGCTGCACGGGACGCGATTTCAAACGCGAGAACCGAGGAGTCAACGTCGTGGTATGCGCCGTCGATCAGGGTTGCCTTCACGCCGAGCATCGGGAAGCCTGCCAGCGGGCCTGCACCCATGACGCTTTCGATACCCTTCTGAACGCCTGGGATGTATTCCTTAGGAACAGCACCACCAACGATCTTGGATTCGAAGATGAAATCGTCGCCGTCATGCGGTTCGAAGATAATCTTGACGCGAGCGAACTGACCCGAACCACCCGACTGCTTCTTATGTGTGTAGTCGATTTCAGCCTGACGGGTGATCGATTCACGGTAAGCAACCTGCGGAGCACCGACGTTAGCTTCAACCTTGAATTCGCGCTTCATGCGATCGACGAGAATGTCGAGGTGAAGTTCGCCCATGCCGGCGATGATGGTCTGACCCGATTCTTCATCCGACTTAACGCGGAACGAAGGATCTTCAGCAGCCAGACGGTTGAGCGCGATGCCCATCTTTTCCTGGTCAGCCTTGGTCTTTGGTTCGATCGCGATTTCGATAACCGGATCTGGGAATTCCATACGTTCAAGGATAACCGGCTTCAGCGGATCGCAGAGCGTATCGCCAGTGGTGGTTTCCTTGAGGCCAGCCAGAGCAACGATGTCGCCTGCAAAAGCTTCTTCGATGTCTTCACGGCTGTTCGAGTGCATCTGCAGCATACGGCCGATGCGCTCACGCTTGCCCTTAACAGTGTTTTCGAGCGAAATGCCCTTGGTCATCTTGCCCGAGTAGATACGAGCGAAGGTCAGCGAACCAACGAACGGATCGTTCATGATCTTGAATGCGAGCATCGAGAGGGGTGCTTCATCCGAAGATTCACGGGTTGTTTCGGTTTCCGTCTTAACGTCGATACCCTTAATTGCAGGAACATCGGTTGGAGCTGGAAGGAAAGAAACAACAGCGTCGAGAAGCGGCTGAATGCCACGGTTCTTGAACGCAGTACCGCAAAGAACCGGATGGAACTTAACGTCGATCGTGCCCTTACGGATCAGTGCGCGGAGCTGGTCGTTCGTAGGCATGGTGCCTTCGAGGTAAGCTTCCATCGCAGCTTCGTCGATTTCCACGGCCAGCTCGATGAGCTTTTCGCGGTATTCTTCAGCCTGATCCTTAAGGTCTGCAGGAATTTCACCAACGGTCGCAGCTGCGCCGATCGTGCCATCCCAAGTCAAAGCCTTCATTTCGATAAGGTCGATAACGCCTTCGAACTCGTTTTCAGCGCCGATTGGCAGCTGGACTGGGAGAGCGATTGCGCCAAGACGCGAGCCAACCATTTCTACGCAACGGTAGAAGTCAGCACCGATCTTGTCCATCTTGTTGACGAAGACCATACGTGGAACGTGATACTTCTCAGCCTGACGCCATACGGTTTCTGTCTGTGGCTCAACGCCAGCATTCGCATCGAGAAGAGCGATTGCGCCATCGAGAACGCGGAGCGAACGCTCAACTTCAATGGTGAAGTCAACGTGGCCCGGGGTGTCGATGATGTTGAAGCGACGCTTCTTGCCATCCTGACCCTGCCAAAACGTGGTCGTGGCAGCGGACGTGATGGTGATACCGCGTTCCTGTTCCTGCTCCATCCAATCCATGGTGGACGCGCCATCATGGGTTTCACCGATCTTGTGGTTCTTACCGGTGTAGAACAGAATACGCTCGGTCATCGTCGTCTTACCGGCGTCGATGTGAGCCATAATACCGAAATTGCGGTAGTCTTCGATTTTATATTCGCGGGCCATGTTTTTGCTCTTTGAATAGGGTTCGACGATTACCAGCGGTAATGCGAGAACGCGCGGTTGGCTTCTGCCATGCGGTGCGTGTCTTCACGCTTCTTGACAGCGGAACCACGATTGTTTGCCGCATCGAGCAGTTCGCCGGAGAGACGGTCAATCATCGTCGTTTCATTGCGACCACGAGCTGCATTGATCAGCCAGCGAATGGCAAGTGCCTGGCGGCGTTCTGAACGCACATCGACCGGAACCTGATAGGTTGCACCACCAACGCGGCGCGAACGGACTTCAACGTGCGGAGCAACATTGTCGAGCGCCTGATGGAACAGCGCGACCGGCTCTGACTTCGCCTTGGCTTCGATTGCAGACAGCGCACCGTAAACGATGCTTTCAGCAACCGACTTCTTACCATGAAGCATAACTGCATTCATGAACTTCGTGATAACGAGATCGCCGAACTTTGGATCCGGATTAATCTCACGCTTCTCAGCTTTATGGCGTCTGGACATTTCGTCTCAACTTTCAATTACATCGGGCTCAACTCGCCATTCCGGCGGCCGGTATCCCCGGAAAATTCTTACTTAGGACGCTTCGCACCGTACTTCGAACGACGCTGCTTGCGGTTCTTAACACCCTGGGTATCGAGAACGCCGCGGATGATGTGGTAACGCACACCCGGCAAATCCTTTACGCGACCGCCGCGGATCATGACCACGGAGTGCTCCTGAAGGTTGTGACCTTCACCAGGGATGTAACCGATGACTTCAAAGCCATTGGTCAGACGGATCTTGGCGACCTTACGGAGAGCCGAGTTTGGCTTCTTAGGGGTCGTTGTATAAACGCGGGTGCAAACGCCGCGCTTCTGTGGGTTTGCCTGCAGAGCAGGAACCTTATTACGCTTTACCGGCGCAGTGCGCGGCTTGCGGATCAACTGGTTTACGGTAGGCATTGAACCTTCCTCTATAAAAAATCTCGTATCGGCGCCCAATAAGGGCCGTTTCACCGGAGTGCTCATGCACAAATTCGGGACGAGCCACTCCATCAGCGGCCACCCGAACAAAAGCAGAGGAAGCATAAGCTTCATGCGAACGGCAAGTTGCATTTCGATCGTAAAACGAACCCTGTTTGAGGCGAACTCCAGAGCGCGTCGCTCCGAAAATGCCAGCCTCACATCGGCTCAGATGGGCTGCTGATACGTGTTTACAGGCGTTTCGTCAAGGGCAGGACGTTAAGTTTCTTATCCAAAAGGCCGCTCGGGGGCGTTTTGGGGTCCGCCGGACAGGTTATTGCGCCGCATTAGGCTTCATATCGCTAATATTTCGCGGCAAAACTGTCATTTTCGTATGCCAGCATAGCGCCAGACATCAACAGTCGCTATTGAAGCACATCCGAGTCGAAACGCAACACAATATTAAGGGATTCTCAATGTCATCCACCACCACATCCACAGAGAACGATTCGCCGATTGTTCACCTGGTGATCGCCGACGTCTGGAACGAAGGTGAAGAGGAATCTATCGAAGTCCATATCCTGCTGAAATCCGATGAAGACGAAGATCTCGTTCAGACGGTTCTCGCGATCCTGGCGGAAGAAGGTTATCACGAAGCAGAGCTGGTCGAGATGGGTACCATCACGGAAGAACCAGAAGAAGAACCACACAAGAGCGCATGGCACACCGCCCTCACCGGCGAAGTTGCATTGATTGAATTCGAAGGCGACGAAGAAGACGAATAAGTTCGACGCAAGCGAGCACCGAAAAATGTGGAACATCTTCCGCTTTGCATAATCTTCAAGGGCGGTTTTAAACTGCCCTTTCTTTTTGAAATTTGCATAACAAAAAGGCCGCCCCGAAAGGCGGCCTTTTCTTTGTTGATTGCTTTCCGATTATTCGGCGGCGTTGTTGGTCATATCTGCCAGCATCACGTTGGCTTCCGAAGAACCGGTCGACTTGCGGCGCTCGTCGATGATCAGTTCGTCGCGAGCAGTTGCAATGCGGCGGATCTGGTTGGTCATGCCACCTGTACCAGCCGGGATGAGACGACCGACGATGACGTTTTCCTTGAGACCCTGCAACGTATCCATCTTGCCTGCAACTGCAGCTTCGGTGAGTACGCGAGTGGTTTCCTGGAACGATGCCGCCGAGATGAACGAAGGAGTCTGAAGCGACGCCTTGGTAATACCAAGAAGAACTGGATTACCCGAACCTGGCTTCTTGCCTTCTTCGATCAGACGATCATTGATTTCGTCCAGTTCGATGCGGTCGACGTGATCGCCCGGAATGTAGCCGGTATCACCGGATTCCGTGATCTCGATCTTCTGCAGCATCTGACGAACAATCACTTCGATGTGCTTATCGTTGATGAGAACGCCCTGCAAACGATAGACTTCCTGGATTTCGTTCACGAGGTACGAAGCGAGTGCTTCAACGCCCTTGATCGCCAGAATGTCATGCGGTGCTGGGTTACCGTCGAGGATATATTCACCCTTTTCGATAACGTCACCGTCCTGAAGATGGAACGGCTTGCCCTTAGGGATCAGATACTCAACAGGCTCGATCGTATCGTCGTTTGGCTCGATGATGATGCGACGCTTGTTCTTGTAATCGCGACCAAAACGAACGGTACCATCGATCTCTGCGATGACGGCGTGGTCCTTTGGACGACGAGCTTCGAACAGTTCCGCAACGCGTGGCAGACCACCGGTAATATCCTTGGTCTTCGCGCTTTCCATCGGCAGACGCGCAATAACGTCACCAGCATTAACATGTGCACCAGGTTCGAACGAAAGAATCGTTTCTACCGAAAGCAGGAAGCGAGCTTCGCCACCCTTCGACAGCTTCGCGATCTTGCCGCTCTTGTCCTTGATGACCATAGCAGGCTTGAGGTCCGCACCGCGTGGTGTCGAACGCCAGTCAATGATGACGCGCTTCGTGATACCGGTCGACTCGTCCGCTGTTTCCGAAACTGAAAGGCCATCAACGAGATCTTCGAACTCGATGTAACCTTCAACTTCCGTCAAGATTGGACGGGTGTACGGATCCCATTCAGCAATACGCTGGCCGCGCTTGACTGCATCACCTTCGTCAACGAACAGGCGTGAACCGTAGGTTACGCGGTGAACCGCACGTTCCTTGCCGGTCGAGTCGAGGATCAGGACAGCCATGTTACGGCCCATCACCACGAGATTGCCATCGGAGTTGCGAACCACGTTACGGTTACGCAGCTTGACGGTGCCTTCGTACGAAGCTTCCAGGTACGACGAGTCAACAACCTGTGCAGTACCACCAAGGTGGAACGTACGCATGGTCAGCTGAGTGCCAGGCTCACCGATCGACTGAGCAGCGATAACGCCAACTGCTTCACCCTGGTTAACAGGCGTACCGCGTGCAAGGTCACGACCATAGCACTTGGCGCAAACGCCGTTACGGGTTTCACAGGTCAGAGCCGAACGAATACGGATCGACTGGATGCCGGCCTTCTCGATGACTTCAACGTCCTTTTCCTCGATCATACGGCCAGCTTCGACGATGACTTCGCCCGTTGCCGGATTGATGATCGGATCAAGTGCCGTACGGCCCAGAACGCGCTGTCCAATTGGAGCAACGATCTGACCAGCATCAACGATTGGCTGCATGGTGAGACCGATTTCGGCGCCACAATCGACTTCCGAAATAATCGCATCCTGTGCAACGTCAACGAGACGACGTGTCAGATAACCCGAGTTAGCGGTCTTCAACGCGGTATCGGCAAGACCCTTACGGGCACCGTGTGTCGAGTTGAAGTATTCGTTAACCGTCAGGCCTTCCTTGAAGTTCGAAATGATCGGGGTTTCGATGATTTCGCCCGACGGCTTGGCCATAAGACCACGCATACCGCCCAGCTGACGCATCTGGTTGACCGAACCACGGGCACCCGAATGAGACATCATGTAGACCGAGTTCATCTGCTTCTGACGTCCGGTCACCGGATCGAATTCAACGGCCTTAATACGGGCCATCATTTCTTCGGTAATCTTGTCAGTCGCCTTACCCCAGGCATCAACGACCTTGTTGTACTTTTCGCCCTGAGTAATCAGACCGTCATTGTACTGCTGTTCGTATTCAGTCGTCAGAGCTTCGGTTTCTGCAACGATCTTGGCCTTCGAGTCTGGAATGACCATGTCATCCTTACCGAAGGAAATACCGGCGCGACATGCATGGGCGAAGCCGAGCTGCATGATGCGATCGCAGAAGATAACCGTCTCTTTCTGACCGCAATGGCGGTAGACGTGGTCGATCATCTTGGAGATGTTCTTCTTCGTCATCTCCTGATTGCAGATATCGAAAGGCACATTGGCGTGCTTCGGTAGAAGCTCACCAGTGATCATGCGACCAGGCGTAGTGTCGTAAACCTTGGAAACAGGCTTGCCTTCCGCATCAACCGTCTTGAAACGGCCCTTGATCTTGGTGTGCAGCGTGACGACCTTGTTTTCAAGCGCATGCTGAAGTTCGCCCATATCGGCAAACACCATGCCCTCACCCGGCTCCTTGTCTGCCACAATCGACAGATAGTAGAGACCAAGCACCATGTCCTGCGAAGGAACGATGATTGGTGCGCCGTTCGCTGGGTGCAAGATGTTGTTGGTCGACATCATGAGAACGCGCGCTTCAAGCTGAGCTTCAAGCGACAGCGGAACGTGAACAGCCATCTGGTCACCGTCGAAGTCAGCGTTGAAAGCTGTACAAACGAGCGGATGCAGCTGAATGGCCTTGCCTTCGATCAGCGTGGGTTCGAATGCCTGAATACCAAGACGGTGCAGCGTAGGCGCACGGTTCAGGAGAACCGGATGCTCACGGATGACTTCGTCGAGGATATCCCAAACTTCCGGACGTTCCTTTTCAACAAGCTTCTTCGCCTGCTTGACAGTCGAGGAGTAACCCTTGGCGTCAAGACGAGCGTAGATGAATGGCTTGAAGAGTTCGAGCGCCATCTTTTTCGGCAGGCCGCACTGGTGCAGCTTCAGTTCAGGACCGGTCACGATAACCGAACGACCAGAATAGTCGACGCGCTTACCGAGAAGGTTCTGACGGAAACGACCCTGCTTACCCTTGAGCATGTCGGAGAGCGACTTCAACGGACGCTTGTTAGCACCGGTGATGACGCGGCCACGACGGCCGTTATCGAACAGCGCGTCAACAGCTTCCTGCAACATACGCTTTTCGTTACGGATAATGATGCCCGGAGCGCGCAGTTCAATGAGACGCTTCAGACGGTTGTTACGGTTAATCACACGACGGTAAAGGTCGTTGAGATCGGACGTAGCAAAACGACCGCCATCCAGTGGAACCAGAGGGCGCAGATCCGGTGGAATGACCGGAACGATCTTCATGATCATCCATTCAGGACGATTGCCGGATTCCATGAAGTTCTCAACAATCTTGAGACGCTTCATCAGCTTCTTCGTCTTCAGTTCCGAAGTGGTTTCTGCAAGTTCAACGCGCAGGTCTGCAGCGATGTTTGGCAGATCCATCGAAGCCAGGAGTTCGAAGATAGCTTCTGCACCGATAAGGGCTGTGAACTGATCTTCGCCGAACTCGTCGACAGCGATCATGTATTCTTCTTCCGAAAGAAGCTGATGCTCCTTAAGCGAAGTCAGACCTGGTTCGGTCACGATGTAGTTTTCGAAGTACAAGACGCGCTCGATATCCTTGAGCGTCATGTCCAGCAGCGTGCCGATGCGCGAAGGCAGCGACTTCAGAAACCAGATGTGAGCAACAGGCGCTGCGAGTTCGATGTGACCCATGCGCTCGCGACGAACGCGCGAAAGCGTGACTTCCACGCCGCACTTTTCGCAGATAATGCCCTTGTATTTCATACGCTTGTACTTGCCGCACAAGCATTCATAATCCTTGATCGGGCCAAAGATACGCGCGCAGAAGAGACCATCGCGTTCAGGCTTGAACGTACGATAGTTGATCGTCTCGGGCTTCTTGATCTCGCCGTATGACCAGGACAGAATCTTCTCAGGGCTGGCAATCGAGATTCTGATGGAATCGAACGTCTGTGCCGGAGCCTGAGGATTGAAAAGATTCATGACCTCTTGGTTCATGCCGTTCTCCTTGAGGGCGATCCGCCGCCCTGTGTGTCGTCGATGACAGGCTGAAAGTCCCTGCCATCTTGAAAAGAAATCGCGGTATTAAGCAGTTCGAAACTGCACATTCCGTTTCAGCATTTCCGTTACGCAAATCACTTCTTGCATTGTCTGGAAACACCTTACGGGCGCGCCACGGCAATACCATGGCGCGCCTTGATGTTTTTTTATTCCGCCGCGTCCGGAAGTGCCGGCTGCTCGTCGCGTGTGTCGTCCAGCTCAACATTGAGACCGAGCGAACGCATTTCCTTGACGAGAACGTTGAAGCTTTCTGGAATACCAGCTTCGAACGTATCGTCACCACGAACGATGGCTTCATAGACTTTGGTACGGCCGGCAACGTCGTCGGACTTGACCGTAAGCATTTCCTGCAGCGTGTAAGCCGCACCGTATGCTTCCAGAGCCCAGACCTCCATTTCACCGAAGCGCTGACCACCGAACTGCGCCTTACCACCAAGCGGCTGCTGAGTGACGAGCGAGTAAGGTCCAATCGAACGAGCATGGATCTTGTCGTCGACCAAGTGGTGGAGCTTCAACATATAGATGTAGCCCATTGTCACCTGACGGTCGAACGGCTCACCCGTACGTCCATCATACAGCGTCGACTGACCCGAAGTCGCAAGACCTGCATCCGTCAACATCGCATTGATGTCAGCTTCCACCGCACCGTCGAAGACCGGCGTTGCGATAGACACGCCGCGCTTGACCTGGTTCGCCAGCATTATGACTGAATCATCGTCATAAGAGCGAACAGGCTCATTGCGGTCATTGTCCGGATAGATATGCTCGAGCGTATCACGCAGCGGCTGAATGTCTGCCGTCTTGCGATAAACATCGATCAGCTCACCGATCTTCTTGCCCATACCTGCGCAAGCCCAGCCAAGATGTGTTTCCAGAATCTGGCCCACATTCATACGGCTCGGCACGCCAAGCGGGTTAAGAACGATATCGGCATGCGTACCGTCTTCGAGGAATGGCATGTCTTCGACAGGAAGAATGCGGGAAACCACACCCTTATTGCCGTGACGGCCAGCCATCTTATCACCCGGCTGGATCTTGCGCTTAACAGCGACAAAGACCTTGACCATCTTCATGACGCCTGGAGGCATCTCGTCGCCGCGCTGAACCTTTTCGACCTTGTCCATGAAGCGTGCTTCAAGCAGCTTCTTGGATTCGTCGTACTGGCCGCGCAGAGCTTCGAGTTCACCTTGCTGCTTTTCATCTTCAACAGCAAACTGCCACCACTGCGAACGCGGATACTCGGTCATGATATCGCGAGTAATGGTCGTGCCCTTCTTGAAGCCCTTAGGGCCTGCAGCAGCAACCTTACCATCGATCATGTCGGCGAGACGGCCGTAAACGTTACGGTCGAGAATAGCCTGTTCGTCGTCACGGTCCTTGGCAAGACGTTCGATCTCTTCGCGTTCGATCGCCATTGCACGTTCGTCTTTTTCAACGCCGTGGCGATTGAAAACGCGAACTTCAACAACAGTACCGTAAGTACCTGGAGGCATACGCATCGAGGTATCACGAACATCGGACGCTTTTTCACCGAAGATAGCGCGCAGAAGCTTTTCTTCAGGCGTCATCGGGCTTTCGCCCTTCGGCGTGATCTTACCGACAAGGATGTCGCCAGGATGCACTTCAGCACCGATATAAACGATACCTGCTTCGTCGAGATTCTTCAGCGCTTCTTCCGACACATTCGGAATATCGCGTGTGATTTCCTCAGGCCCAAGCTTCGTGTCGCGGGCAGCTACTTCAAATTCCTCAATGTGGATCGAGGTGAAGACGTCGTCCGAAACAATCTTCTCGGAAAGAAGGATCGAATCTTCGTAGTTGTAACCATTCCAAGGCATGAACGCGACAAGCACGTTACGACCAAGAGCCAGGTCGCCCAGATCAGTCGATGGGCCATCAGCAATGATGTCTCCCTTACCGATAGGATCACCAACGCGTACAAGCGGACGCTGGTTGATACAGGTGCTCTGGTTCGAGCGCTGGAACTTCTGCAGACGATAGATATCAACGCCAGATTTAGAAGGATCGAGATCCTCAGTAGCGCGAATAACGATACGCGTTGCGTCAACCTGGTCAACCACACCGCCGCGGCGAGCGGCGATAGCAGCACCTGAGTCACGTGCGACAACTGCTTCCATACCGGTTCCAACGAACGGAGCTTCCGCACGAACGAGTGGAACGGCCTGACGCTGCATGTTCGAGCCCATGAGAGCACGATTAGCATCGTCGTTTTCAAGGAACGGAATAAGAGCTGCTGCAACCGAAACGAGCTGCTTCGGCGAAACGTCCATCAGGTCCACGTTTTCACGCGGAGCCATCATAACTTCGCCTGCGTGACGGCAGATGACGAATTCGTCAACAAAACCGCCCTGCTCGTCCAGCTCAACGTTTGCCTGAGCAACCGAGTGCTTCGCTTCTTCCATAGCCGAAAGGTAAACAACGTCGCTCGTTACCTTACCGTCGACAACCTTACGATACGGGCTTTCAATAAAGCCGTACTTGTTGACGCGGGCAAAAGTTGCAAGCGAATTGATCAGACCGATATTCGGGCCTTCCGGCGTTTCAATCGGGCAGATACGGCCATAGTGGGTCGGATGCACGTCGCGGACTTCGAAGCCAGCACGCTCACGGGTAAGACCACCAGGTCCAAGAGCCGAAAGACGGCGCTTGTGGGTGATTTCCGAAAGCGGGTTGGTCTGATCCATAAACTGCGACAGCTGCGAAGAGCCGAAGAACTCGCGCACTGCCGCGGCAGCAGGCTTCGCGTTAATCAGATCCTGCGGCATAACCGTGTCGATTTCGATCGAGGACATACGTTCCTTGATCGCACGCTCCATACGGAGCAAACCAACGCGGTACTGATTTTCCATCAGTTCGCCAACCGAACGCACACGACGGTTACCGAGGTTGTCGATGTCATCAACTTCGCCGCGGCCATCGCGCAGTTCAACCAGCATCTTGACCACAGCAAGGATATCTTCCTTGCGCAGAACACGCACGGTGTCTTCTGCATCCAGATCAAGACGCATGTTCATCTTCACGCGACCAACAGCAGAAAGGTCATAGCGTTCCGAATCGAAGAACAGCGAATGGAACATGGCTTCAGCCGAGTCCATTGTCGGCGGCTCACCTGGACGCATAACGCGATAGATATCGAACAGAGCTTCCTGACGACTTTCGTTCTTGTCGACAGCGAGCGTGTTGCGGATATACGCACCGATATTGACATGGTCGATATCGAGAACGTTGATCTCTTCAACACCGGTGTCGAGAAGCGTCTTGAGAACCTTCTCGTCGATTTCGTCACCAGCTTCGAGATAAATCTCGCCGGTAGCGTAATTGACGATGTCTTCTGCAAGATACGAGCCGAACAGATCGTCTTCAGTCGCCTTGATAGCCTTGAGGCCCTTCTCAGCGAGTTGCTTTGCCGAGCGAGCGGTCAACTTCTTGCCAGCTTCGAGAACGACTTCTCCAGTGTCCGCATCGACGAGATCAGAAATGATCTTCATACCCTTGAAGCGGTCAGCCGAATAAGGAATGCGCCAGTTATCACCGTCACGCGAATAGGTGACAGTTTTGTAGAACGTCGACAAAATCTCTTCGCCGTCCATGCCAAGCGCCATCAACAGCGTCGTAGCTGGAAGCTTACGGCGACGGTCAATACGTGCATAGACTACGTCCTTGGCATCGAATTCGATGTCAAGCCACGAACCGCGATAAGGAATAACGCGAGCTGCGAACAAAAGCTTACCCGACGAATGGGTTTTGCCCTTGTCGTGATCGAAGAATACGCCCGGCGAACGGTGCATCTGCGAAACGATAACGCGTTCTGTACCATTGACGATGAAGGTGCCGTTGTCCGTCATGAGCGGCATATCGCCCATGTAAACGTCCTGCTCCTTAATGTCCTTGATGGACTTTGCGCCGGTATCTTCATCAATATCGAACACGATCAGACGCAGCGTCACCTTGAGAGGTGCCGAATACGTCAAATCGCGCTGACGGCATTCGTCAACGTCGAATTTTGGTGCATCGAATTCGTAGCGAACGAATTCGAGCATTGAAGCGCCGGAGAAATCCTGAATTGGGAAAACAGACTTGAAAACCGCCTGCAAACCCTCGTCAGAACGCCCGCCAGCTGGTTCCTCAACCATGAGGAACTGGTCGTAAGATGCCTTTTGAACCTCGATGAGGTTAGGCATTTCCGCGACCTCGGGAATCTTGCCGAAAAATTTGCGTACGCGCTTGCGACCATTGAAAGAATGGGTCTGAGCCATCGTCGCTCCTCGTTCTATAGCCTTACGGCTTGCTCACGCCTTGCGGCCTTTATCGTGCGCCGCCTTTCGGCGGTCCTTCTAACGGGCTAAAACCCGTTTTCTGAAAGCCCCTTCAAGGCCATCAGAAAAAGGGTTCAACAGGATCAGAACGCTCTTCAAATATCCGTTCCGATTATAAGATGCACAAATCAAAGCGAATTCCGCACTTTTCGTTTCTTTTCATGCATTTACTCCAGATGCAAGCCCAGAGTGAAACCGACGGACGGAAACCGTCCGTCGGAATTTTCGAACTTACTTGAGTTCGACCTTAGCGCCAGCTGCTTCGAGCTGTGCCTTGATCTTCTCAGCTTCGTCCTTCGAAGCGCCTTCCTTAACTGCCTTTGGAGCAGCTTCAACAAGGTCCTTAGCTTCCTTGAGGCCGAGACCGGTGATTGCGCGAACTTCCTTGATCACGTTGATCTTGTTTGCGCCACCGTCAGCGAGGACGACGTCGAATTCAGTCTTTTCTTCAGCAGCAGCAGCTGGAGCAGCGCCACCAGCAGCAGCAACTGCTACAGGAGCAGCAGCCGAAACGCCCCACTTCTCTTCGAGAAGCTTCGAAAGCTCTGCAGCTTCGAGAACGGTCAGTGCCGACAGGTCGTCAACGATCTTTGCGAGATCAGCCATTTTGGTATTTCCTTAGTTTCAAGGTTTGAACAATTGACAGCGAAAAACGGCCTTACGCCGCCTCGTTCTTCCGGGCGTGCGCGCCAATAACGCGAGCGATCTGGCCCGCTGGTGCGCTGGTAAGTACTGCGAGACGCTGAGCCGGGGTCTGGATCATTCCAACCAGCTTTGCGCGCAGTTCGTCGAGCGATGGGAGCGAAGCAAGCGACTTTACGCCATCGGCGTTAAGTGTCGTTGCGCCCATTGCACCGCCGAGGATAACGAGCTTGTCGTTAGCCTTAGCGAATTCGACGGCTACTTTCGGAGCGGTAATTGGGTCGTTTGCATAAGCAACAACCGTCTGACCTGTAAACAGATCAGAGATACCTTCCGATTCCGTGCCCTGAAGAGCGATCTTGGCAAGGCGGTTTTTCGCGACTTTAACGGTACCACCAGCATCGCGCATCTTTGAGCGAAGATCGCTCATCTGCGCAACAGTGAGACCGGTATAGTGGGCCACGACGACCGAACCGGAATCTTTAAAAGCTCCGTTCAGCCACGAGACAAATTCGCGTTTTTCCGCTCTATCCACTGTCTCTCTCCAGTAGACAGGACCACATGGTCCTGCCGGGTTGCCTTTGCCGGACGAACTTCACAGTCAGCCCGACGTTCGAGGATCCTGTCCCCTTCAGCTTTCCTGGAAACCAGGCATCACTCAAAGGCAACTACGGTTCAAACCTTGCATGCACATTCATGCGAAACAGGGTTATTCCACGTCTCATGCAGGCCATATGTTTAAGGACAGTCACCCGAAGATGAATGTCCGCCTGCAATCTCGGACAGGATAACCGGACTTTCGTCCGGCTATCCGGATCTTGCGATCCGGAATTCTTGCACTTTTGACCGCTTTCACGATGCAGATGTGCCACCATTTGCCTTTCTCGAAGAAAGGCTAAGCTCCGGCAAACCGGAGCCTAAATAACTTAAGCGACAACCTTAACGGTTGACGGGTCGACCTTGACGCCAACGCCCATCGTCGAAGAAATCGATACGCGCTTGACGTATTCACCCTTAGCAGCCGAAGGCTTAGCCTTGATAACTGCATCGGCAAAAGCCTTGATGTTTTCTTCGAGCTTCTGATTGTCGAAGGAAACCTTGCCAATACCGGCGTGGATGATACCAGCCTTTTCAACGCGGAATTCAACTGCGCCGCCCTTAGAAGCGGTAACTGCAGCTGCAACGTCGACAGTAACAGTACCAACCTTAGGGTTTGGCATCAGGCCACGCGGGCCGAGCACCTTACCAAGACGACCAACGAGTGGCATCATGTCTGGGGTTGCAATGCAACGATCAAAGTCGATCTTGCCGCCGTTGACGATTTCGAACAGTTCTTCCGCACCAACGATGTCAGCGCCAGCCTTCTTGGCTTCTTCAGCCTTGTCGCCGCGTGCAAAAACAGCAACGCGAACAGTACGGCCGGTGCCGTTTGGAAGGTTAACAACGCCACGAACCATCTGATCAGCATGACGTGGGTCAACGCCGAGGTTCATTGCGATTTCGATGGTTTCGTCGAACTTGGCAACTGCACGTTCCTTAACCAGGCCGATAGCATCGGACAGGTCATAGAGCTTGTTGACGTCAACGCCTTCGCGGATCTTAGCTACACGCTTGGAAATCTTTGCCATGGTCTTAGCTCACCACTTCCAGGCCCATCGAACGGGCAGAACCTTCGATCATACGCATAGCCGCTTCCACGTCAGATGCGTTGAGATCCTTCATCTTAACAAGAGCGATTTCGCGAACTTTATCACGCGCAATCGTGCCTGCCTTTTCCTTGCCAGGCGCCTTGGAACCCGACTTGAGGTTGGCAGCCTTCTTAAGGAAGTAGGTTACCGGAGGGGTCTTCATCACAAAAGTGAAAGACTTGTCCTGGTAGTATGTGATCACGACTGGAATCGGCGAACCTTTTTCCAGTTCCTGTGTGGCAGCGTTAAATGCCTTACAGAATTCCATGATGTTGATGCCGCGCTGACCCAGTGCTGGGCCAATCGGAGGCGATGGGTTGGCCGCACCTGCTGCTACCTGGAGCTTCAGCTGGCCTGCAATTTTCTTAGCCATTGCATTCTGCCTTCATAAAAATACCGGAAACCGGCGTTCTCGATTAATGCCGGAAATCCGGCTCTCGACTGACGTCAGTAAAACTGACTGGCAGTTCGGTGGTTCGAGATCAGCGACCGGCTAAAGCCACCTACCCTTCCACCCTTTTCACCTGTTACGGTGAACGCCCTCGCGAGCTAAACGATCAGAGCTTATCGACCTGACCGTATTCAAGATCAACAGGCGTAGCACGCCCGAAGATGGAAACTTCAACCTTGAGGCGCGCGCGCTCTTCGTCGACTTCCTGCACAATGCCATTGAACGAGGCAAACGGACCATCGGAAACGCGAACATTTTCGCCGATTTCGAAGGTCACAGAAGTCTTTGGACGCTCTGCACCATCCTGAACCTGGTTCAAAATCTGATCTACTTCCTTCTGTGAAACCGGAACAGGCTTGGAATCACCAAGGAAGCCAGTCACGCGAGGCGTATTCTTGATCAGCGAGAATACAGCATCAGTCAGGGTAGCCTGAACGAGAACATAACCCGGAAAGAACTTGCGCTCAGCATCAACCTTGCGGCCACGGCGAACTTCAACAACCTTCTCGGTCGGCACGACAATCTGCTCAATAAGGCCAGAAAGACCCTTCTGTGCAGCCTTAGCCTGAATATCCTCAGCCACCTTCTTTTCGAAGTTGGAATAGGCGTGAACGATGTACCAGCGCGCTGTCATCTCGTAACTCCCCAATCCTGCTTAGCGGCCAAGGCCAAGTATAAATTCTACGCCATAGGCCATAAGCTGATCGGCAAGAAAAAAGAATGCAGCAGCAAAAAAAGCCATGACAACCACCATAATGGTGGAAATGACTGTTTCACGCCGGGTCGGCCAGCTCACCTTCGCCGTTTCGGCGCGAACCTGCTGAAGAAAGGTGATCGGATTCGTCTTAGATGCCATCTGCCACTCTGTTCTTGCTTGAGGAAACCGGACCGTTCAAAACGAATCAGAACCCGATACCCATGCGTATACAGCACGTAAAGCTGAAGATTCAGCCCCACGCACCGCGTGTCTGTTGACGTTACATAGAATCGATTCCCAAAAAAAACAAGCCCAATAGTTAAAAGAATACCATACAGGCTTATCGGAAATCCGATCCTTACGAACATCGCTTGCTGCACCATTCAATCGTGCTGCCGCGACCTCCCCTGCCCGATCTAAATAACCGGCGGAAAGTTATCGATATCTGACTTCGCTGCCAAAAGGCCAGTGCGCTAATCAGAATAGTCAGCGAAACCGCTAACTCTTAATACAAAAAACGAGCACTCACAGTCAAGCCATGAGTACTCGTTTTAAATGGCAGGGGCAGCAGGGTTCGAACCCGCGACCTACGGTTTTGGAGACCGTCGCTCTACCAACTGAGCTATACCCCTATTTGGCATTCAAGATGCCAGACCGGCGGTATAACCGCCAGTCAAATTCTTTACTCGATGATCGAAGCGACGATGCCTGCACCAACGGTGCGGCCACCTTCACGGATAGCGAAACGGAGCTTCTCTTCCATCGCGATCGGCACGATCAGCGTGACGTCTACAGTGACGTTATCGCCAGGCATAACCATTTCCGTGCCTTCTGGCAGGGTAACAACACCGGTCACGTCAGTCGTACGGAAGTAGAACTGTGGACGGTAGTTGGTGAAGAATGGTGTATGACGACCACCTTCGTCCTTGGTCAGAATGTAAGCTTCTGCCTTGAACTTGGTGTGTGGCTTAACCGAACCTGGCTTGCAGAGAACCTGACCACGCTCAACGTCTTCACGACCAACGCCGCGAACCAGTGCGCCGATGTTGTCGCCAGCCTGGCCCTGATCGAGCAGCTTGCGGAACATTTCAACGCCGGTAACGGTCGTCTTGCCAGTTGCCTTGATGCCGACGATTTCGACTTCTTCGCCAACCTTAACAATACCGCGCTCAACGCGACCGGTAACAACCGTACCACGACCCGAAATCGAGAACACGTCTTCGATTGGCATCAGGAATGGCTGGTCGATTGGACGCTCTGGGGTTGGGATGTACGAGTCAACTGCATCCATGAGGTTGCGAATTGCGTCTTCGCCGAGTTCCTTCGAGGAATCTTCGAGAGCTGCAAGAGCCGAACCCTTAACGATTGGCACTTCGTCGCCTGGGAAGTCGTACTTCGACAGAAGTTCACGAACTTCGAGTTCTACGAGTTCGAGAAGTTCAGCATCGTCAACCTGATCGCACTTGTTCAGGAACACGACGATCGCAGGAACGCCAACCTGACGAGCGAGCAGGATGTGCTCACGGGTCTGTGGCATCGGGCCGTCAGCTGCCGAAACAACCAGGATCGCGCCGTCCATCTGTGCAGCGCCGGTGATCATGTTCTTAACATAGTCAGCGTGGCCTGGGCAGTCGACGTGTGCGTAGTGACGGTTTGCAGTTTCATATTCAACGTGAGCCGTCGAAATGGTGATACCGCGAGCGCGTTCTTCTGGTGCAGCATCGATCTGGTCGTATGCCTTGAATTCACCGAAAAACTTGGTGATCGCTGCCGTCAGCGAGGTCTTGCCATGGTCAACGTGACCAATGGTGCCGATGTTTACGTGGGGCTTATTACGTTCAAACTTGCTCTTTGCCATCGCCGTTGTTCTCTTTGTTCTAGAACCGCTCGAGCGCCTGCATAGAAACCAATCAGATTTCCAGGCCGACATTTATGCCAAAACGGAACGGCGAACCGCCCGTCGATGATTCCTTACACGCCTATCCGCTCTTGAAAATCTGGAGCGGGTAACGGGAATCGAACCCGTGTATTCAGCTTGGAAGGCTGCTGCTCTACCATTGAGCTATACCCGCGCACTCTAAACTCTAATCCGACAGTGGTGGAGGAAGTTGGATTTGAACCAACGTAGGCTTAGCCAACGGATTTACAGTCCGTCCCCTTTAACCGCTCGGGCATTCCTCCTAATATCACTATCAGCAGAGTCGAGTAACTAGGCATTTTTCACAGAGTTTCCGGTTGGCGCTGGGCCCGCCGTCGTTCTGTGAGCGGGCTTATGCCGATATGCGTCGCTCCTGTCAACAGGGTAAAAGTGAAAAGAATGCAGAACATTCCACAGCTTGGACAGATCAGCTCGCACTCAGCGCCCGAGAACCGCGCGAAACCGGGATTTGACGCCTATAAAGAGATATAAATTCTCATATTAAATAAAATCGAGCACGCTATCTTCCATGTTGTGGACAGGGTATAAGCGCCGCATGAATGATAAAAACTCACCCCGTACCCCCAAAGATTCTCATTATGCACGCCTGCGTCGCGAACATCGTGACCATAAGGCAGCCGCAGAAGGCAAAGCACCGCACAGGCCTCAACGAGCACCTATTCCGGCCGGTCGAGTAGCGGATGGAACCGTACGCCTTTATGGCCTGCATACGGTTCGCGCAGCTGTAGAGAATTCCGCACGCACGATTTTGCGTATGCGTGCGACTCGCAATGGCTTTGCGCGCCTTGAAATTGGCGAAGCAGAGAGCCTCCCCTTCCCCGTCGAAATCGTCGAACCAAAAGAGATCGACAAAGAGACTGGTTCGGATGCCGTCCATCAGGGCGTCATGATCGAAGCAGAACCACTTCGTCATAAAAAGTTGTCGGAATTGAAAGATAGCCCGCTTTTGCTGGTGCTGGATCAGGTTACTGATCCACACAATGTCGGTGCGATCATCCGCTCGGCAGTGGCTTTTGGTGCAGGAGCAATCATCACCACTAGCCGTCACAGCCCTCAAGAAAGCGGTGTTCTGGCAAAGGCTGCCTCGGGTGCGCTCGAATTGATTCCTCATATTGAGGTTCGCAACCTTGCAGAAGCGATCGAAGAACTTCATTCGCTCGGTTTCATGACCATTGGCCTTGATTCGGAAGGTCCACTTGAAATGGAAGCGACACTTGAGGGCGGTCGTGTAGCACTCGTTCTTGGCGCAGAAGGCAAAGGTCTTCGTCAGAAGACCCGCGAAACGGTGACTGCACTGGCACGTCTCGATATGCCGGGCGAAATCAAATCGCTTAACGTCTCCAATGCTGCAGCAATTTCGCTCTATGCAGCGGAACGTTATCTGCGTGCGCGCAACGGTTCTTAAAAGCGATTCAATTTTTTATCTGGAGCGTTTCATGCGCTCCAGATGATTCGAAGAGTAGGACACACGGATTTAGGCCGTGGCGATGTAAGTCCGAATATCCTCTGCTTCACGCTCCACATCCTCAATGCGCCGCTTAACTACGTCACCGATTGAGATGATTCCAGCAAGCTTGCCATTTTCTTCCACCGGCATATGACGGAACCGGTTGCGAGTCATGATTTCCATCACCTGATTCACAGTGTGATGTTCCCGACAAACCTGTACCTTTGTAGTCATAAACTCACACACAAGCCGGTCGGCGATCTTTTCTTGCATAGACGCGATAGCACGCACCACGTCACGTTCAGAAAAAATGCCCTTTATCCGACCTGCTTCATCACAGACGACCAAAGCACCGATTTTGTGTTGAGCTAAGACAGCAACAGCATGAGAAAGCGTTTCCTCAGGGCCTATAACAACAACATCTCTGCCCTTTGTCTCGAGAATCGATCTAACAGTCATGCCAAAGTCCCTCCCAAGGTTCAGCAATCCAATCTGCAGGATCGCTGCATGATTCTAACGCAACTCCTCCAGCTGCGTTCCAATAATGGTGCGCTTTGATTAGCCGCTTTGCAAGCAGACTAAATTGGGAGACCTAAGGTCAGCGCCTAATCACAGCGTCGTAGCTTCGGGGCTTATCAAGCAGTGAAATCCCGAAAAAGCCTGCGATGAAGCCACCAATATGGGCTTCCCATGCAATTCCCGATAAATTAGCTCCGCCTGTCGAATAAAGACCGGTGAAAATATTGATCAGAAACCAGATACCCACGAAGGTCAGCACAGGCTTCAGTGTGAGCGTGAGACCAATTGGTAGCACCGGCCCTGCAAATTCCGACCTGCGCCCAAAGCCGACACGGCGGAACCCGTAACGCGCTGCAGCCCCCATCATGCCGGAGATGGCGCCGGAAGCACCGACTAGAGGCGTTACGCTTTCGGGATAGATCGCATAATGCGTGAGGCCTGCAATCACCGACGTTAGAATCCAGAAAATAATCATTCGACCAGTACCGATACGGCCCGCGAGCGGAGAACCGAAAGCGGCAAACCAGATCATATTGACCGCAATATGCGCAAAACCGCCATGCATGAAAGAGTAACTGATGAGCGTGAAAAGTGCGGACGGATCGGTAAAGCCACCAGCAAGTGAGAACCGCGCGGGAATCAAAGCAAAGTTCAGCATGAACTCATAGTTCTGCTGCTCACTGATAATGTAATTTTGATAGATATAGACACCAGCGCAGATCGCCATTAGCGCAAGAATGACGCTCGGTATGTTGAATATTGGTTCGCTGCCGCCCGAACGTCTCGAATCGTTGGAGTTTCCGCGCATTTCAGGCTGAGGCGTGCTCATCGATAGCCACTTTCCGTCTGCGAAAGACCTGTCGCGCTGATCGCTCTTGGCGGCCGCGCTCATCTGGATATGGATTCTTGATAAGTGACAATTCGTTAAAAATAAAGGCCGCCGGAGTATCCCGTACGGCCTTGTCGCAAATGTCTGACTTTTGCGAGACAGAATCTGGAGATCAGAAAAAAGCCAACCAAGACAATGGCTTCAACTGACAACCCATCAAACTGCTATAAAAGAACTTTTGCAACTATTACTTCTTGTTAACCTTAACAACCAACCCTAGTGGATGAAGAAAGGGTTAAGCTGGCGCCCTCGCCGTTAATACTATTTTAATGCGCTGACCAACGGGCACTGCCCGAAATCAGGATAAAACGGCAAGCAGCGCATAATGAAAAACCGCAGCACGATCGCAATCTTTAGCGAATGGCAGCGACTGGCTTTAAGTCAGGGTAACGCGCTCCATGCGCCGCAGCGCGAACTGATCCAGCCTCGCAAGCTCGGACGGCATTTGTCGGATCTGTTCATTCTTGAAGAAGATGAAACGGGGGACCTGATGTTCCGCCTCGCGGGCACACGCGTTTGTGCCCTGTTCGGTCGCGAACTTAAAGCCACTCGGTTCTTGTCACTCTGGCCTGAACGCAATCGCTCTGCCCTTAACGAACTTGCCAGAAACATTGATTCTCTGTTGGTCCCGGCTTTGAGCCAGAATGACGGCATTAGTCTCTCAGGACGTAGTCTGGCCTTTGAGATGTTGCTGGCACCGCTCGAAAGAGGCGAAGGCGGAAGAATCAATCTGCTTGGCAGCATCGTTGTTCTTAGTGACGTCGCATGGGCCGGTGCCGATCCGCTGGTCTTGGGCCATCTTAACAGTGTTGAACCGCTTGCACCCGATCTAATCATTGAGCAGGAGGTCCGCAAACCTTCCGTGATGACCGTCAATGTAGCAAACAGCACACGCCGCTGGGGTACGCCGGTTCCTGCGCACAATATGCCAGCTCTCCGGGTCATCAACGGCGGCAAAGCCTGACTGGAAACATTTAAGGTCAGCAGTATAAAGGTAAACGCGCACTAAGGTTACGGATTGGCAAACCGCTTTTTTGAGCAATTTGGGCATCAAAAGGCCATAAAACCCTCTAAAATGGTCTTAAACACGCCATTTCTGAACAAAACATTGCTGAGTTCCGCGCAGTTTTATTCAAATTAGATTCGCATTTTCGCGTCTGAATTTCCCAGCCCTCAAAGTCTTGCACGCATTCTTGTTTCCAACAGGGAGACAAAAGAATGACGAAGCAAACAATCATCGCAGCAATCCTGCTGATACTGGGTACGGCTTTTGCGCAAGCAGCGAATCCAGCATCCAAGTCGCACTGGATGCCAACGGGTGAGCGTACATCTCAGCCGATCGGCCATTATGAATTTTGCGAGCGCCATGACACAGAGTGCAAGATCACCAGCGCTAACAGCGCACCGCTGACGCTCAATCAGAAAGTCTGGCAGGAAATCATCGCTGTTAACGCCAGCGTCAATGAACGAATCGCACCACGCACCGATATGGACGTCTGGGGCCGCGAGGAATATTGGGAATACCCAACCACGGCTGGCGATTGCGATGACTATATGTTGCTCAAGCGCCGCGAGCTTATTGCACTCGGTATCCCTCTCAACACGCTCCTGATGACAGTCGTTCGTCAGGCAAATGGCGAAGGCCATGCGGTTCTGACGGTTCGCACAGATCGCGGCGACTTCATTCTCGACAATCTCGATCAGCGTGTGCGCCTTTGGAACGAAACCGACTACACCTATCTTAAGCGCCAATCGACGACCAACACTGGCACCTGGGTCTCTATCAAGGATGGCCGCGAAACCTTCGTCAGCAGCATCCGCAACTGATTTTCATCAAATATCACATTAAAAAGGGACGGGTCGTCATTCCCCGTCCCTTTTTATATTTGTCAGATTCTGCTTATGCCGGTTCCAGGCCACGCATGAAAGATTGGCCTTTCTCGACGTAATGCTTGGCTGACAACTTCAGCTTTTCGACAGCGGTAACATCAAGCTCGCGAATAACGCGCGCTGGCGAGCCGACAATTAGCGAATTATCCGGAAACTCCTTGCCTTCTGTCACCAGCGCGCCCGCGCCTATGAGGCAATTGTTCCCGATTTTCGCACCGTTGAGCAAAACGGCCCCCATGCCGATCAAACTATTATCGCCAATTGTGCAACCGTGAAGAATCGCGCGATGGCCAATCGTGCAGCCCTCCCCAATGCTGAGCGGAAACCCAATATCCGTATGCATGATGGTGTGTTCTTGCACATTGGTGTTGGCACCAACCGAGATCATCTCATTATCGCCGCGCAGAATCGCTCCAAACCAAAAGCCTACATTCTCGCCAACGAGAATTTTACCAATCAGCGTTGCATCCGGTGCAATCCAATTACTGGCCCGGTCGGCAAATTCAGGTTTGTGACCATTATACGCATAGATTGGCATGAGCTTTCCTCCATCACAAATTCTTCGAACAACATGCGCTAATTATCATGGGAACGGAATGCGGCTTTCAGGCAATAGAGTGTTGCCGCCAGGAAGATGATACCGGAGAGCAGTTTGAAGCCAACAATTGTCGAGAAAAATCCCCAATCATCCGGCCAGAAATAGGTACTGCGAAGCCTCCCCATCTGCGATGAAACCGCCATTTTTCCGGTGGTTACGTTATTAAAAGCACTACGAAGCAAAAAGAACGCCATAAGTCCCCCGAGCACTGTACTGGCCCAAAGCGAACCCGACGAAAATTTTCGCATTTCAGATTGCGGTCGATTTTCAGGATCCGGCTTAATATCGCGCGTTTTACGATTGCGGATATTAAGCCAGATAGGCAGCTGTTTATCTCTGTCGTCGTGCGCCATGATCAATCGCAGATTTCATAGCCGCTGCTTTCAGCTTCCACGGCTGCCTTGATCCAGAAGAAGACATTGCCTTCACCTTGAAGCTTGCCCTGACAAAGAGCGACGACATTTCCCTGTCCCGCAGGAGCCTTAGCGGCACAGGATGCCTTCCAGCTGGCAAAACGTTCAATGGAACCATCAATGATCTCAGGAAAACCAAAATAAATTTTGCTCATTTTCTGGGCCAGTTCGGGACAGGTACCGTCATCGTCAATCGCCTGCGCTTGCGCAGAGGAAGCCACAAGGCCCAAACATAGGGCTGCAGCGGCACCCAAAACATGGCGCGCAAATGAATCAATCATGATTTCTCCCACCTTCCTCAATCAGCGCCAACTTTTGTAGAGAACGCTCCTCGGACCATCAAGCCAATAAAAAACGCCCTCTCTGCAAAGCAGAAAGGGCGTTCTGGTTCATCTATCAAGACGGATCTTAAAGATCGACGTCAAGAATAGCCATCGAGAAGTTGTAGGAAAGTTCGCCTTCGTCTTCATCCTTATAGACGAGACCCAGGAACTCATCATCCAGATATACCTCAGCAGAATCGTCCTTGCGTGGACGCGCCTTCACCTGAAGGCCCGGATTGTTGAAAGTCCGCTTGAAATATGCGTCGAGTTTCTTGAGTTCTTCGGGTTTCAACCGGCTTCTCCTGATATTGAATTGAGGCCGGTTTAATGCACCCGGCATTGTTTGATGTAAAGCACTAACGCATGAGCGGCTCAGCGCATACACCGTTAGTTTGGATCACTAATCGTGGATATAGTCCGCGCTGATGAAAAGACCAGACGCGGCAGATCGTTACGATTTATGGGAACTATGCCGGGCTAAATACCCTCGCCATACATGTGCTCACCAAAGGCTGCTTCGCCTAGCGTCTGGTCCATAACGCGCGATGGCTCGGAACAACCACTTTCCCCGACAACCTTTGCCGGCACACCAGCTACCGTCGCATTATTCGGCACAGGTTTCAGCACGACAGAACCAGCCGCAATTTTTGAGCAATTGCCAACTTCGATATTGCCCAGAATTTTCGCACCCGCTCCGATCAGCACACCATGGCGAATCTTAGGGTGACGATCACCACTGGCCTTGCCCGTACCGCCCAGCGTTACGCCATGCAGAATCGAAACATTGTCTTCAATGACAGCCGTTTCGCCCACTACAAGCCCGGTCGCATGGTCAAGGAACAACCCACTGCCAAACTTTGCAGCCGGATGAATATCAGTCTGGAAGATCGAAGACGAACGGCTTTGCAGGTAATAAGCAAAATCCTTACGACCTTCTTTATAAAGCCAATGAGCCAGACGATGCGTCTGGATGGCATGAAAACCCTTCAGATAAAGAATTGGGTCCATAAAACGGCTGTAAGCCGGATCGCGGTCATACACGGCCTGTATATCGACGCGCACGATATGCGACCATTCCGGATTGGCCTCAAACATCGCATCAAAAGTCTGACGCAGGATATCCGCGCTCAGATCCGCATGACCAAGACGTTCGGCGATGCGATGCATCACTGCATCTTCGAGCGTCGATTGATTGAGGATCGTCGCATACAGAAACGTTCCAAGCACGGGATCGTTCTTGGCCGCTTCCTCCGCTTCAGCGCGAATGGAATGCCAGATCGGATCAACCTGCCCCAACGAAGGGGACAATTTTGCGTTCGAACGAACGGACATCATGCATACTCCAATTTTGCTCATTGCAGACAATTGAACACTCCCGTTGCCCATAAAGCCTGCATTGCAATGCGAGTTCGGCAGACAACATATCTCAAAATGCCGTGCCTTTACACCGCATAAATCTTATCGCTGTCGTTAGCGTATCGCGCCCGAACTCAGAGAGGGTTTTCTTCGAGAAAGGCCAGAACACCTTTCTTATAAACCTTGTCACCCACCGCCAACATGTGGTCACGGTCAGGAATATCGAGCGCCCGGCCATTTGGCAGCATATCTGCCAACTCTTGAGCGCTCCCTGCAATATCGTCTGTCGTACCCACCGCTACAAGGACCGGCTGCATGATGCGCGCAATTGCCTCGGCAGAAACCAGTTCCTTGGATGTAATGACACAAGCCGCGAGCGCAATTCGATCACTCTTGGTCTGGTCGGCAAATTTACGGAACATCATCCCGCGCGGATGCGTGATGGTCGATGGATCTTCTGCAAGAAGTGCTTCACCAATTGGCTCCCAGTCGCCTGCGCCCGTCACCATGCCGATGCCAAGGCCGCCAAACACGGCGCTATGAACACGTTCGGGGTGCTCGATTGCCAGAAACGCAGTGATGCGCGCGCCCATCGAATATCCCATGACATGCGCTTTTTCGATGCCAAGATGATCAAGCAGAGCCGCGGCATCACCCGCCATGGCGCTCGGTGTGTAATCCGCTGCCTCATGGCTCTTTGCAGAAAATCCGTGGCCACGATCATCGATGGCGATCACACGATAACCTGCTTCAGTCAAAGTGCGGAACCAACCCGGCGACACCCAATTGACGAGGCTTGACGAGGCAAAGCCGTGGATGAGCAGGATCGGATCGCCCTCTCCGTCCTGACGATACGCAAGACGCAGACCATCATGTTCGAAATATTCGATATCGAGCGCGCTCAATTTTGTATTCCTTTTGAATTTCAGAATGCGGGATTTTTGACAGGCTTAACTGCGACACTCGCCACAAATGGCCCTGTGGATCGCACTGTCACCACGCTTGATACCGGTTCGTTTAACAGTCCCGGCCAGAAGTTCAACCACATAAGCCGCAGGCCCTTGCGAAGAAATGATGGCCTCGGAGAACGGTTCTGCATTTTCATGGATCGCCGACACATGGCCGGTATCGTCAAGAAAAACCATATCCAGCGGCGAAGGCGTGTTCTGCATCCACATCATCACGCTCCGCATTTCGCCGAAAACAAAGAGCATAGCGCGGTCTTTCGGAAAATCGGTTCGCCACATCAGGCCACGCATGCGCGCTTCATCTGTAGCAGCAATCTCCAACCCGAATGAAACCTTGCCCTTTGAGGTAACGAAGGTCAGCGGTTCTTTATCCAAAGGCAATAGCATTGGCTTGGTTTCCTGCGCATGGGCAGAAACAGCAAAAAATAGAAAAGCGAATGCGAAAAGAATCCGGCCCATACCCTGCTCTCGTGCTGCGCGTTCGTGCCAATTGCGCTGTCACGGGCGCTCACGAATGGTGCGATTGAGCCGCGAAGATAACAACGAGGTTGTAGTACGGCAAGACTAAGTCGCCAGCATCACCCGGTTGTTACAGAATATGAAATGGGAGTTCGATCATCTCCAGCAAAAGTGCGAAACGTTTTTGCGTTGGATGATGCATTAAGCGAAGAGATAGAGTGATTCTATGAGCTTTGGTGGGCTGCTCAATGAGAAACCGGAATCGCCGTGCCAATATCTGGATGGATTTCCGCAGCCATGAGGCCCTTGTCTCCATTGCCGAAACGGATCAGAACGACTTGACCGGGGCGCAGTTCCATCATGCCGAAGCGACGAAGCGTTTCCATATGAATGAAAATATCTTCTGTGCCCTCACCGCGCGTCAGAAAGCCGAAGCCCTTGGTGCGGTTGAACCACTTCACAATCACGCGCTCCAGCCCGCTTGATGGCGTAACCGTTACATGCGTGCGCTGTGGCGCCATCTGAGCCGGATGAACTGCTGTAGACGTATCCATGGAAAGAACGCGGAAGCACTGCATACCACGATCGCCATTGCGCACTTCACAAACGATACGCGCGCCTTCGAGCGCTGTTTGAAAGCCATCGCGGCGAAGCGATGTGACATGAAGGAGAATATCGGAAAGCCCAGGCTGGTCGGGCACGATGAAACCGTACCCCTTTGCAACGTCGAACCACTTGATGTGGCCGGACACTTCAATAAGTTCGCCTAGCTCTTCTGAGGAGGCCTGACTGCGAAACTGGTCATCCGACACAGATTTGTCCGCCATGCGCTCGTCCCTCCTCTGTTGTTCCGTTGCGATTCTGTCCTGATTCTTGCCCAAAGAATAACACTTCCTTAACCGGAGGCGGCAAGCCTAAACTTTTGCTGTCATGAAGATGATCACAGGCTTTGTGCTCTCAGCGTTAATTTGCCAATTTCTAAAATTGAAAATTGCCGTATCAAGCACCTCGTCGAAAACATATGGCAGCATGGCAATTCGACAACTTGTTTACTTGCGTTTTCACGTAAGCCGCCTATCCACGAAATTGCTCTTTCAAGCCGTGCATTGGAAACCGGACGGCAGGATACGAAAAGCTGAACCATTCTTTGGGGAAAGCGTTAAATCCTACAACCGGCAAACATGCGAACCAGGAGAAGACTATGCGTTATCTGCACACGATGGTTAGAATTCGCGACATTGATGAATCGCTCGATTTTTACGTGAACAAGTTTGGCCTTGAAGAAATTCGCCGGACTGAAAATGAGAAAGGCCGCTTCACGCTCATCTTCCTTGCCGCGCCATCAGACAAGGATAAGGCCAAGGCAGAACGCGCTCCAGAGTTGGAACTGACCTATAACTGGGACCCGGAAACCTATACCGGTGGCCGCAACTTCGGCCATCTCGCTTATGCGGTCGATAATATCTATGAGACTTGCCAGAAGCTGAAAGACGCTGGCGTCACAATCAACCGTCCACCACGCGACGGCCACATGGCTTTCATCAAGTCACCCGACGGCATTTCCATCGAACTGATCCAGAAGGGTGAGCGCCTCGCTCCGCAGGAGCCATGGGCTTCGGCCGAAAATATCGGCAGCTGGTAATCAAGAAAAAGGCCCGGTCTCTCGACCGGGCCTTTTCATTAAAACTGTTAGGCTTATTCGGTGCCTTGAATGGCTGCGAGCAACCAGTCGCCACCATCAACGCGGGTGAACGTCCAGACTTCGACGCTTTCAACCGGCTCATCAGGGTTGCCTTCAACGACTGCACCTGTATTGCGATCAAGCATAACATCGATAGCCGAGTAGCGGATGGCGACAGTGGCATAGTCAACATTGCCTTCACGCCATGCTTCGGAAACATCGCCCTGAAGCAGCTTCACGTCCTTGACTTCATTACGCATACCGCTTGAAGCGATCTCGCCTAGTTCTTCAGCCAAGTAAGACATGGCTTCCGGTGTTGCGAGCTTGCGCAGTGCTGCATAATCCTCACGACCATAAGCGGTCTGGATTTCAGAAAGCATCTGCTCAAAACGATCAAGCTCTTCCTGCCCCACATCCATTGGCTCTTCTTCAACAACGGGCGCAGCTGGAGCTTCTGCCTGCTTGTTGGCAAACGGATTAACCGAAGGCGTGCGGCTTGCAGTATTTGACTGCGGTGCGGCAGTCTTTGCAGAACCAAAAACCTGTGCAGCATTAAAAGGCTGGCCACCGGCGTTGCCTGCACCCGCTGCTGCCGTCTGACGACGATTTGCAATCATGCGCATAACGAACATCGCGATCAGCGCAATGACAGCGACCTGCAGCAGAAGGCCTAACATGCCGGCCATACCGCCAAGGCCATTACCCAGCAACATGCCGATCAGACCACCAACAAGGAGACCACCAAGCATCGAACGGCCGAAATTGCCAAACATGCCGCCAGAACGAGCCGCAGCTGCATTCTGTGTGCTTGCCGCTGCACCCGGACGATTGGTCTGGGTTGCGCCAGTGTTTGGCGTCATTGACCGTTCCATAGGCGCTGCATTGTTTGGTGCGGTGCGTGTCGGTGCAGGCGCCTGATATGTACGCGCACCACGGCTACCAAAACCGCCCCCGCCAGCACGGCGAGCCTCGGCGAAATCAACAGCGGCAAAAGAGGCTATAAGCCCAAGGACCATTGCAGCGGTCAGTTTGGTCAGGCGGTTTCCGGAACCCGGCATAAGTATCTCCCAATAGAGTAATCACAGAATATTTTAGTCCGTGATTATATGGGAATTCGCTCCCCGTTTTCACAAGAGCGTGAAGACAAAAAAGTTGAGAAAATTCAAATAGGCACAGCTGCGTCCAGAATCTGGATCTGAGGAGTGACCGAACCGTTCCAGTGATTGAGCGACAAGTTCCCAACAATATGGACACTCTGCCCGATATTGTTGAACAAGAATCGTCCCAAATCCCCTTCAGCAACGCGGAAAGCGATAGCGTTAACGCGTTTGCCATCTGCGCCACGCAGAACAACACGCACATGATCCCGCCCCACCAAACGCACATCCGCCAATATATGATGCGGAAGTGCAAGCACTGGCTGTGGATGCGCTGAGCCGAAAGGACCAGCTTTCTGCAAAGATTCATAAAGCGAAACAGTCGCGCCCGAAGCAGCAACCGCCCCGTCAATCGAAAGACTCTGATTTTCACGAAGCCTTGCGACCGTATCAGCCGATTCTTCCTCAAGATATGCACGAAGCGCACCAAGCTTGCCGCGCTCAATGGTAATACCAGCTGCCATGGCGTGACCACCGCCCTTTACCAGCAACCCGCGCTCCATCGCACCGCGAACCAGTTTGCCAAGATCAAGTCCGGAAATAGAACGCCCCGACCCCGAGCCAATGCCATTCGCATTAAATGAAATGGCAAAGGCAGGCCGACGCGCCTTTTCTTTGAGCCGCGATGCCAGCAATCCGACGATACCCGGATGCCAGCGATCACTTGCCGTCACAATCACCGATGCACCTGCACCGCCTGAAAGCTCAAGTGAAGCTTCCGCTTCGGCCTCAATCAGCATTTCGGCTTCCATAGCCTGTCGCTCCTGATTGAGTCGGTCGAGTTCTGCGGCAATTGGATCAGCAGCGGTTGAATCGTCCAGTGTAAGCAACCGAGCGCCCAGCCCTGCATCACCAATACGTCCCCCGGCATTGATACGTGGGCCGATCAGATAGCCAAGATGGAAAACATTGAGCGGCTCGCCAATGCGCGAAACCCTGCCAAGCGCTGCCAGGCCCGCATTGCTCTGGCTACGCGCAACCAGGAGTCCTTTCACGACGAAGGCGCGATTGACACCTTTCAGCGGAACCACGTCGCAAACTGTCGCAAGTGCCACCAAATCGAGCAGCGAGAGAAGGTCCGGCCCAGGCCCCTTGCCACGTTCGCGCAACACTTTTGTCACCTGAACAAGCGTCAGAAAAACAACGCCCGCGGCGCACAGATGCTCCTGCTGTGAAATATCATCTTCACGGTTTGGGTTGACAATGGCCACCGCATCATCCGGTAGATCACCGCCCACCTGATGGTGGTCGATAACCACGACATCGGCACCAGCTTCTTTTGCAGCCGTAATCGACGGCGCGCTGTTGGTGCCGCAATCAACCGTCACGATTAACGAGGCGCCCTTTGCGACCAGTTCACGCATGGCATCGGGGTTCGGGCCATAGCCTTCAAAGATACGATCCGGAATATAGATTGAATGCGCGATACCATAATGTTTCAGAAACCGCGCCATAAGGGCGGATGAACATGCGCCATCAACGTCATAGTCGCCGAAAATAGCAACCGTCTCGCGCCGCATGATAGCGTCGGCGATGCGGTTTGCGGCTTTATCCATATCGGTCAGCATCGCTGGATCTGGCATCAGGTTGCGCAGGCTCGGATCAATAAACTCTGGCGCGCCTTCAACAGAAACCCCGCGCCCTGCAAGCACGCGCGATACCAGATCGGAAATACCATGATGCTGCGCGATTGCGAGCGCCGTATTGGCCTCACGCGGGCCGAGCCGGTCCATCCACTTCTGGCCAGTGACGGATTTCCGGATACCAAGAAAAAAGCGTTCTGTTGTCATGGTTTCTTAAAGACACAAAAGGCGACATTTTTGCAATGCCGCCTTTTAAACAACCCTATGATAGCTCTGTTAGAATTTAGACAAGTCCTGATGTCTTGCCTTAATTTCACGAACTGTCTGCGAACTTGAGCGCATGACGATTGTGTGGGTCTGGATATAATCACGGGCGAACTTGACGCCAGAAAGCATATTACCATCCGTCACACCGGTTGCAGCAAAAAGCACGTCGCCCTTCGCCATCTCTTCGAGCGTATAGACCTTTTTCGGGTCGGAAATGCCCATCTTGGCCGCGCGTGCGATTTTCTCATCAGAATTAAGCTGAAGTCGGCCCTGCATCTGGCCGCCAATGCAACGCAATGCAGCAGCTGCCAGCACACCCTCCGGCGCACCACCGATACCGATATAAATATCGATGCCGGTTTCATCCGGATTGGTCGTGTGCATAACACCCGCAACGTCACCATCGCCGATCAAACGAATGGACGCACCAGTCGCACGCACTTCTTCGATCAGACGCGCGTGGCGTGGACGATCCATAATGCAGGCCGTAATTTCATGTGGCTTTACGCCCTTGGCCTTTGCAATGGCCATGATGTTGTCGGTCGGTGTTGCATCGAGATCGACCACGCCCTTCGGATAACCCGGACCAACAGCAATCTTTTCCATGTAAACATCTGGCGCATAGAGTAGATTCCCCTTCTCAGCGATGGCGATAACAGCCAGCGAGTTCGGCAGATTCTTGGCGCAAATCGTCGTACCTTCCAGGGGGTCGAGCGCAATATCGACATCAGGCCCCTGCTTGGTGCCAACTTCTTCACCGATATAGAGCATAGGCGCTTCATCGCGTTCGCCTTCACCGATTACGACGGTACCAGCAATCGGCAGACGATTAAGCTCCTGACGCATGGCGTCAACTGCGGCCTGATCGGCAGCCATTTCATCGCCACGTCCACGAAGGCGTGCTGCAGCCACTGCCGCGCGTTCTGCCACACGAACGAGTTCGAGTGTGAGAATGCGATCCAGTCCCTGGGCTGATCCATGCGGTTGCTGCTCTGCGGTCTTGGCCATGTGAACAAAGTCCTGAATTCGAATGAGGTTGCTGCGTCGACAGAACGACAGTGTCGTCACTTATAGCGACAATATGCAAATCTTTTGTCAAAGTCCCCTGCCGCCTGCAAGAGAATGAAGGGTAAAAAGATTTTGCACTCAAGCGCTTAATCGATTTAAGGTCACACACTTAGTTTCATGTCTTGGTCGGGCGTGAACGAACACACCCAACCATTGAGACCAGAAAGCTGAAAGCAACCAAAAGAATTTTCAGCAGATCAACCGACAGCCGCTTCGAAGAAAAACTCCGGATTATCAACTTCGACCAGCTTTTTTCTATCGATTACCCAGAAACGATTTCCAACGTTACGCACGAAACTGCGATCATGCGATACGATGAGGCTCGCTGTTTCATCGCTCAACAGTTCTGCTTCCAGCGCTTCTTGCCCATCGATATCCAGATGATTGGTCGGCTCATCGAGAATGTAGAAGTTCGGCTTCGTCAGACGCAGAACCAGCATGGCAAGCCGCGCCTTTTGTCCGCCCGAAAGCCGCGACAAAGGTTTGGTCTGCATCTCAAGCGTCATACCGGCGCCGGCAAGCAAGGATCGTGCTCGCTGGTCGCCGACATCAAAACGCTTCATGATCGTCTCAAATGGCGTCCATTTACCATTCAGCTCGGATAAAGCCTGATCACTATAGCCCAACACGAGTGACGGCGTTGCTTTGATGCCCGCAAGTGATTGTTCCGGCTGAAGGATTGCTTCACGAACCAGTGTGAGCAATCGCGTCTTACCCGTACCGTTAGCGCCGAGCAGCACAATTCTGTCACCGGGATTTACCCACAACTGCCCGGCTTTATAGAGGGGGCGACCGTCAGGAGCCGCAATCTCGGCCTGATCGATAACGATCAATGCCTTGGCATGGCTACCCCGACCATCGAGCCTGATCTTGCCAGCAGAGCGTTCGACATGAGCTGCTTTCGCGCTTTCCTCGATTTTCTCGGCTCTCGCACGCAACTGCTTGGTTTTCACCACCAGCAAATCACTTCCCGAATTAATGCCTATATTGTTGAGTTTTGCCGCCTGTCTGCGCAATTGCTGGACAGTCTTCATGTCCTTTTCAAACTGGCGGGCGTCAGCCGCATCTATCTCGTCAAGCGCCACACGCGCTTGGCTGTAGGGCAACGCAAAGACAAACGACTTATCCGCACGCAGGAAAAGCGTGCGTTTCGTCACCACATCAAGAAAGGCGCGGTCATGACTGCAAACAATGACGGCTACTGAACGCGGGAGCGCATCAAGCCAGTTTTCCAGCAAATGCACCTTCTCAAGGTCGAGATGGTTTGTCGGCTCGTCCAGCAATAGCACGTCAGGCTCGGACACCCATGTGCGTGCCAGAAGCGCAAGCCGCTGCCAGCCACCACTCAACTGCCGAATGGCAAGTTCACGCAATTCAGCCGGAACATTGAGATCGTCAAGCACGATATCAGCACGCCAGCTTTCATAAGCGCGTGCTTCTTCATCCAGCCCGCTGAGCACGACGTCATAGAAAGACAGATCCATCAGATCGTCTGAGACATACTGGCTGACATAGCCGATTTTGAGCCCACGCGAGCGCGTGATCGCACCGCTGGTGGGCTCACCCTCTCCGACGATCAATCGTAAAAGACTGGTCTTTCCACGACCATTGGCGGCAACGATACCAAGCCTCTCGCCATCACCTACGACGAAATCGAGGTTTGCAAACAAGGTCTGATGGAGGCTGAGCGAAAGATTCTGAACAGATATAAGAGACATGGCGATAGGCCCAATTTGGCCAAGCACTGACGAGCAGTTCTCAAACAGCTTCAATCAACATGCTTGCAAATTTGCGGCTACAGCAATTGAAGCTGAGCCTTCAGAAAAGGCAGAAAAAGACCTTTGTTTCAGTCTTAATCGGCCCTGCACAATTTACTGTTGCAGGGCAAAATCAGGGCCATACTGACGATGACGGTCGTGACGCGTCACATCCATATTACAGCCCTCCTTTTCCATATTTGTCTCTAAACCGGACTATTCCGATAGATACTTCTTAGCAAAGACGTTGCCGCCCTTCAAGAGCGGCAACACTATTGGATATAATCAGCCTGCGCGTTCGATACGGATCATCTGTGGCTTGTTGACCAGATGATCATCCTTGAGGATTGCTTCAAGAGCTTTCTTCACAGCGGATTCTGTCGTTTCGTGAGTCACAAGGATAACAGTCTTGATGCCATCACTTACATCGCTGTCCATCAAAGGACGTTGAACGATTGACTCAAGCGAAATGTCATTCTCAGCCATACGCTTGGCAATTCCAGCAAATGCGCCGATACGATCATAAACCGTCAAGCGAATGAAATAGCCGCCTGCATGTTTGCGCATCTTTGCACGCTTATATGGCTGCAAGGCTTTCGCAGGCGTGCCAAAAACAGGGCCGTGCTGGAAGCCAGGACGGCTTTTGGCAATATCTGCCAGATCGCCGATCACAGCCGAAGCCGTAGCATTACCACCGGCACCCGGACCAGAAAGCAGAAGCTCACCCAGGAGGTCAGTTTCAATTGCAACTGCATTGGTCACGCCATGGACCTGTGCAATTACCGACGAGGTTGGAACCATCGTTGGATGCACACGCTGTTCGATACCGGTATCGGTCTTCTGCGCAACGCCGAGCAACTTGATGCGATAGCCAAGCTCGTCAGCAGCACGAATATCGGCCAGTGAAATATTGCTTATGCCTTCAAGATAAATGTCGTCGGCCGCAATCTGGGTGCCAAATGCAAGGCTTGTGAGCAGCGCAAGTTTATGCGCCGTATCGTTGCCTTCAATGTCAAAGGTCGGATCAGCTTCGGCATAACCGAGACGCTGCGCATCTGCGAGGCAATCTTCAAACGAAATGCCCTCTTCCCACATCCGGGTGAGGATGTAGTTACAGGTGCCGTTCATGATGCCGTAAACGCGCGAAACCGTGTTGCCGGTCAGTGATTCACGCATCGCCTTGATGACGGGAATGCCGCCAGCAACGGCTGCTTCAAAATTGAGAAGAACGCCCTTCTCTTCGGCAATCTTGGCAAGTGCCACGCCGTGCTTTGCAAGAAGTGCCTTATTGGCAGTCACAACATGATGACCCGCACGCAATGCAGCTTCAACAGCCGTTTTGGCCGGACCTTCATCGCCACCGATCAGCTCAACGAAAACATCAATATTAGCACTTTTGGCAAGCTCGATGGGATCGTCAAACCATTCACTGCCATCAAGATCGATACCGCGATCACGAGTGCGGTCGCGTGCGCTCACCGCAGTAACTGTAACTTGCTTGCCGCATTGGCGAGTGAGCATTTCGGCCTTGTCACGTAGAATACGCAACACCGAAGCACCAACGGTGCCCAGTCCGGCAACGCCGATCCGCAATGCATCACTCATTGTTCTGTCTTTCCGATTCGTTGAATTTCTATGTGGTGGGAAACAAGGGCCGACCAGAAGACGGCCCCTGCTTTGTCCGGTTAAAATCGCTTAACGGCGACCTTCAAGCGGAATGATGTTCTGCACATTCTCGTCCTTGGCGGACAGGAAGCGCTTGATGTTACGAGCAGCCTGACGGATGCGGTGTTCGTTCTCGACCAATGCGATACGAACATACTCATCACCGTGTTCGCCAAAGCCTACGCCCGGCGCAACAGCCACATCGGCCATTTCAACCAGGAGCTTGGAGAATTCGAGCGAGCCCAGCGCACGGAAACGCTCTGGAATCGGGACCCATGCGAACATGGTTGCCGCTGGTGGCGGCACATCCCAGCCTGCACGGCCAAAGCTGTCGACCAGCACATCGCGACGCTGCTTATAGACATTCCGAACATAAGCAATGTCAGTACCGTCGCCGTTAAGTGCTGCGGTTGCTGCAACCTGAATAGGCGTGAATGCACCATAATCCAGATAGGATTTAACGCGCGTCAGTGCCGCAATCAGGCGTTCATTGCCAACCGCAAAGCCCATGCGCCAGCCCGGCATCGAAAACGTCTTCGACATCGAAGTGAACTCGACAGCAACATCCATCGCACCCGGCACTTCAAGAACCGATGGTGGCGGGTTGTTGTCGTCAAAATAGATTTCCGAATAAGCCAGATCCGACAGAATGATCAGATCGTTCTTACGCGCGAAATCGACCACATCCTTGTAGAAATCAAGGGTAGCAATATAAGCGGTCGGGTTCGACGGGAAGTTAAGAATAAGCGCGAGCGGCTTTGGAATAGAATGCTTGACCGCACGATCCAGCGCACGAATGAAATCCTCATCCGGCTTTGCAGGAATCGAACGGATCACACCGCCCGACATGATGAAGCCGAACGAATGAATCGGATAGGTTGGATCCGGGCAAAGCACGACATCGCCGGGCGCCGTGATCGCCTGCGCCATATTGGCGAAGCCTTCCTTGGAACCAAGCGTCGCAACGACCTGTGTATCCGGGTTGAGCTTCACACCAAAACGACGCGCATAATATTGTGCCTGCGCACGGCGAAGACCGGGGATGCCCTTCGACGACGAATATCGATGCGCGCGCGGGTCCTGAACAGCTTCGCAAAGCTTGTCGACGATGTTCTTTGGCGTCGGCAGATCAGGATTACCCATTCCGAGATCAATGATGTCGGCTCCGGCCGCTCGCGCCGATGCCTTCAGGCGATTTACCTGTTCAAAGACATAAGGTGGCAAGCGACGGACTTTATGAAATTCTTCCGACATGATCCTGTTCCAGAAGGGAGTTGAATGAAACGGCGCGTATGCGCCGGGTTAGGAGCTATACACCTGTTATCGAATCGGGTCGAGACTTGTTACAGTTCTGCGACGAAGCTTTTATAGAAAGAAAAGCCCGTTATTCCCCGGCTTCGATCTGCTTGAGGGTGGCGTCTGTTTCTTCCTGCGCCTGTTTGCGCAAAGCAGCAGCCTGAGCTGGCGTGAGAGCCGCATTGGAAGAACGTGTGACCGCGAGACGCGTGCGGTCAGAATCAAGGCCGGACATCATCTGCGCCTTCTCTTCAGGCGTAATCTGTGTAGTCGCAGCTTTTGGCATTCGGCCAAAGGTCGGATAGGTATCGGTGCGCTTGGCACCTTCCTGAGGCGTACCCTGAAACTCAGGCCCACCGGCACAACCCGCGAGAAGCGCCACGGCTGTTGCTGCCAGCATGAGATTGGCAAACTTCCGTGTGCTTTTGGTCATATGTCCGGTTCCGATCCTGGTGCTCTGAAGACGCTAGTACATTACTTAGCGCGTCACAGATAGTATAGTGCGGAATGGATAGCACTAACTCGATGCATCATGTCAACAAGTGAGTTGCGATTGGCTTCATTCCGCGGCGACGGATGTATGAATGATAAATAAGTATAACCAAAAATTACAAGCAGTAATATTGTGTTATATCGCTGTAATTGAACGACCTAATAAGCGCTTATGAAACACATAGCACTTTCAATAGTTGCGTTTGGCAGTTAAAAATCCTAAAAATTAGTTACTACTTATCACTGAGTGATTTGTATATTCACGCTTAAATGCGCCTACATATGTGGTGTAATCGCTATAAAGTGCTGAAAATCTTGGTTTATCTACCCCGGTACAAATGACCGGTTTCCGTGAGTAAAATCGCCTTCTTTAAAATTGGCGAGACTCACATGGGGGATTTGATCTCCCGAAACCAGGCGGGCACGGGCTTCCGGTTCGTCAGACTGATAAATCCCGATAAGCTGATCAAACAGCCGGGACGTCGAGCTGGAGCAGACATTGAAATTTGCAGAACCTTCACACCGGAAGACCGGCAGATTGCTGACAAGCAGCGTAGCTTTGCTCGCACTTGTACTCGCATCCTGCACATCGACTGGCAACGGCACTTCGCCTTTACAAATGACGAACAACGCCGATGGTTCCATGATTGCTGACACTCTTCAAAGTGCTGCCGATCAGACAGTTGCCGCCGAAGCAGCGGCAGACGCAGGTAAGGCTGAAACGAAAAAGGCTGATGCAACGACTGAAACGGCGAAAGCCACTGTTGCCGAAACAAGGTCAACTGATACAGAACAAAAGCCAGCAACAGCAGCCGCAAACGACGCGCAACCGACCCAAGACGGCTCTATTCAGGTTGCAGCTATCGCACCACAGACGAAATCCACTTCCCTGTTTGGCATGTTTGGCAAAAAGCCAGCTGAGCCGCCTGTAAATTCAACAACGGCGCCCGAAACAACTGAGACTGCAAAACCTGAAGAGACAAAAGAGCAGGCTGCCGCACAGGTAGCTAAGCCTACTGCGGAAGAAGCCAAACAAGCCGAAGCGCCAAAACCTGCAGAATCAGAGAAACCTACTCAAGTGACATCGCTTTTTGGCTCTGCAAAAAATGCCAATGCATATGCAGCGCCCCAGCGCCCCAACACAACAGCAAGCCAAGGCAGCATCGCTCGTCTCTTCACCGATGAATCAGCGAACAGCTCTGGTACGTCGCAGAACAAGAAGCTCGCAGTTATAAGGCCAGCCGGAAAATCGAAGCACGAATATAATTACGCCCTCCCTGGCGTGCGTCCGAACGGCGGCTTCGAGATCAAGCATCGCAAGAGCATCTATGACGACAGCGATATCGATGCGAACGAATATGACGATTACGCATCCGTTCAGCTAGCATCGGCACCGGGTCTTGCGCGGCTCGCACCAAATGGCCTGAAGGTTCAGCGCGAAACAGTCGATGTTGCCTGCCTTAAGCCTCAGCTTGTCACTATGCTGAAGACCATGGAACGGCACTTCCGCAAACCTGTCATGGTCACTTCCGGCTATCGTAGCCCTTCCTACAACCGCAAGGTCAATGGTGCCCGCAAATCGCTTCATATGATTTGTGCAGCAGCCGACATTCAGATCGATGGTGTTTCAAAGCACGAAATCGCCCGATATGCGCGCAACATGACAGGCCGCGGCGGTGTCGGCACCTATTGCCATACAACCTCAGTCCACGTCGATGTAGGTCCGGAACGTGACTGGAACTGGAGCTGTAAAAAGTAATCACAGCAAATCACGCCGGATCAAAAGTCCGGCTTTTTTGTTATTTTTCATATAGTTGTCAGATTCCCCACTCCGCTTTTCCAGATGAAAACGACAATCAGACGAGTTTTTTTTTGAAAAGTTATATTAAGGGCTTGCGAGTCAGGATCTTCCTGAATATAAGCCCACTCACACCAGCAACAGGCGCCCATCGTCTAGCGGTTAGGACAGCGCCCTTTCACGGCGCAGACAGGGGTTCGATTCCCCTTGGGCGTACCACTTGCTGGTTTTTTCTTTTCCAGAATACTATAATTCGCAGCTTGTACGTTGAAGGCCACAATGGCCGCCAACGCTTTTGGTTGTTCATGTTCTTTTTGCACAAGCCGCCCTATCTCGTTGTTTTCAAAGAATCATACGGAAAGTTCGTCCTCGAAAATTTTCTTTGATTTTTTCTAAAAAAGGACTTGCGCGTCTGAAATTTCCTGCCTATAAGCCGACCCACACCAGCAACAGGCGCCCATCGTCTAGCGGTTAGGACAGCGCCCTTTCACGGCGCAGACAGGGGTTCGATTCCCCTTGGGCGTACCACTTGCTGGTTTTGTTTTTCTCCCGAAAAGTTGATATCTAGGTAAGTGACATAGCTTCGACAGCAATGTTACGCACTGTCCGTAAAACTTGAAAATGGACAGCAAGATTATGGCTAAAACCAAAGCAATCGTACCGACCGCCCATGCCAGTCGCTATTTACAGCAGCTGTGCAAACATTGGTCTCATAAATTCACTGTTGAATTCACACCCGAGCATGGTCGAATCGATCTCGGCGAGAATCGCTTGGTACTGATGGACGCTAATCCGGAAAATCTCGTCACAACGGTCGAGGCACCTGAAGAAAACCTCTCTCAAATGGAAGACGTCGTCGCAAGCCACATCGTGCGCTTTGCGTTCCGCGAAGAACTGGTCTTCAACTGGGTGAAGGAATAGGCGCTTTGGCGCCCGTTCAGCCCTCCGATAAATTGCCCGCAAATTGCCCCGAATAGCCATCTTCACATCACATTGCGGGCTAAATCTCACACAAAATTCTCACCAACACAGAGATGATTTGGTGGTGGTGAAGATGACCAGTGAAACAAGAACAACACTGACACTGCTCAGTGCAGGCCTTATTGCAGCAATGCTGGTACTCGGCGCAGATATGAGCTGGGCGGACGTCGCCAAGGTACTGTTCTGATCCTCCTCCGCACATACTTGCAACAAAGCAATCATGAGCCTACACCGACTCATGCTTTTCCAAACTCCCCTTGTCACCGGTCGCTTAGAGCGGCGCTACAAAAGGTTTCTCGCCGACGTCACGCTCGACGATGGACGCTTCATCACCGCATCGGTTCCCAACACTGGCTCCATGCTCGGATTGACTGCTCCCGGCTCCCGCGTCTGGTTGAGCGTCTCAGACGCCCCTCACCGCAAATATCCACATACGTTGCAGATCGTTGAAGCAGACAACACACTGGTCGGCGTCAATACGGGACTCCCAAACAAGATCGCGGAAGAAGCCATTCTTTGCGGCATGATTCCTGATCTAAAAAACTACGGGCTTCTCAAACGCGAACAGAAATATGGCAAAAACTCGCGGATCGACATTCTACTTGATGAAGGTGAGCAGCCCCGCACCTATGTCGAAGTGAAAAATGTCCACTTCATCCGCACACCTTCCCTTGCCGAATTTCCCGATACTGTCACCGCGCGCGGTGCAAAACATCTTGATGAACTTGTTGATGTCGTATCCGCTGGATATCGGGGCGTGATGGTGTTTATTATCCAGCGAAGCGATTGCAACAGATTCAGCATCTCAGGCGATCTTGATCCGGCTTATGCCCGTGCATTTGAACGCGCACGAGCGGCCGGGGTTGAGGCTTGGGCCATTCGATGCCAAATAACAGAAAATGGCATCACCGCTGAAACTCTGGTGCCCATTGAATACTGAGCGCATCCCGAATTGTTTAAAACGGTTTCCGGGCAGCGCATGAGTAAGAATAAATGATTAGAGCGCCGGTCTGATAAAAACGGATTTTAAAGCGCTTGAGAAAGACGGATCGAAATGGTGACTTATATCGAAGCGACGAGCGCGCCGATGAAATATACTGGGCAGATCAGGCTCTATGGCCCGGATGCCTTTGAAGGTATGCGCAAGGTCTGTAACCTCACCGCTCGTTGCCTTGATGCATTGAATGACATTGTCAAGCCGGGCGTCACTACCAACGAAATCGACCGCTTCGTCTTTGAATTCGGCATGGATAATGGCGCCTTCCCGGCGACACTTAATTATCGCGGCTATACAAAATCGACCTGCACCTCAATCAATCACGTCGTTTGCCACGGCATTCCGGACGATAAGCCTCTCCGTGAAGGCGACATCGTCAACATCGACGTCACCTATCTGCTCGATGGCTGGCACGGCGATTCCAGCCGCATGTATTCGGTAGGTGAAATCAAGCGTGCGGCGGAGCGCCTGCTGGAAGTCACCTATGAGAGCCTGCTGCGCGGCATTGCTGCGGTAAAACCCGGTGCAAAAACCGGCGCAATTGGAGCAGCCATCCAGACCTATGCCGAAGGCGAGCGCTGCTCTGTAGTGCGCGATTTTTGCGGCCACGGCGTTGGTCAGCTTTTCCATGATGCACCGAACATTCTGCATTATGGCACTGTCAACGAAGGCGTCGAAATCAAGGAAGGCATGATCTTCACGATCGAGCCAATGATCAATCTGGGCAAGCCGGGCGTGAAAGTGCTGTCGGATGGTTGGACGGCAGTTACACGCGACCGTTCGCTGACGGCACAATACGAACACACTGTCGGCGTTACTAAAGATGGCTGTGAAATATTCACACTGTCACCAAAGAATGTTTTTGGCCCGCCATCCATGCGGTAAGCGTAAGTAAATATTGTCTGTCTGTTTCTGCGGGGGTTTAAACAGAATGGCACCGAAAGATAAAAAAACGGGGAGTTTAGACCTCCCCGGATTCAATGAAGGCATTCAGATCGGCCTGCGGCTCGAAAAACCGCACCATTTGGGCCACCGTGACAGGCTTCGCCAGCGTTTCAAGGCGGCATCAGATGCGCTCGCGGACTATGAATTGCTCGAACTTCTTCTGTTCCGCGTTATTCCGCGGGCCGACACCAAGCCGATCGCAAAGTCTTTGCTTACCCGTTTTGGCTCTCTCGCCGAAGTTCTTGGTGCACCCGAAAAACTTATTGCCGAAACGCCGGGCGTTGGCCCTTCCATAGCGCTTGAACTCAAAATAGTTGAGGCAATAGCCAAACGTTCCGCACGTAGCATGGTGATGGAGCGCGAAGTTTTAGGCTCATGGAGCCAAGTAATCGCATACTGCACGACCGCAATGGCCTATGAAACGCGAGAGCAGTTCCGCGTGCTTTTCCTCGACAAGAAAAATCGCCTCATCGCAGACGAAGTGCAGCAACAGGGAACGGTCGATCACACGCCAGTCTATCCGCGCGAGGTCGTACGACGAGCACTGGAGCTTTCTGCAACCGCGATAATCGTCGTTCACAATCATCCGTCTGGCGATCCGACACCATCGCGGGCTGACATCGACATGACGAAACTTCTGATCGATGCGGCCAAAGCTTTGAGTATCTCGATCCACGACCACATCATTATCGGCAAGCACGGTCATATCAGTATGCGAGGCCTGAAACTGATTTAGAGCGCATCCCTAAAAGTGCGGCGCGGTTTTCGGAAAAAGATGCGCGTAGAAACAAATGAACAGTACATTTCCAATAACTCAATCAAAACTGGAAATGCTCTATTCTCGGACCTGTGAATGGTTACCATTCATTAAGCATATGAACGGAAACGCGGGCTTACCTCTACAAATTAGCTCGAATTTTCTTAAATTTAGACACAATCACAAGCGACGAAGCGAATAGTTCAAGGGGCTTCAAATCCGCCCCTGTCATAAGAGTTAAAGTATATTTCTCGTCAGCGTTTTCGGCGGGAAAACTGGAGTAAAAAATGTTGAAGCGTTCTTACATCGCCGCGGCGTTCGGTGCCGCAATCGTTGCCTTTGCTGGCCCGTCCTTTGCTGCTGACATGATGGGCGGCGCGGATTACACCTACAACGAGCCGATTGCATCCGGTCCTCATGACTGGTCGGGCAACTACGTCGGCGCACAGATCGGCGCTTCGTCGTCCCGCGTTCCTGGCCCATTCACGAACCGTACTGGCTTCCTTGGTGGCGCGGTTGTCGGCAAAAATATGCAGAGCGGTAATGTTGTTTTCGGTGGTGAGCTCGAGGGTAACTTCGCAGAAGCTGAACATCGTATCGGCAATGGCGGCAGCCTCCAGCAGTCTTGGAATGCAAATGCCAAGGGCAAAGTCGGCTATGCTTTCGACAAAACATTGGTTTACGGCACTGCTGGCTATGGCGTAACGAAGTTCAAGGCCAAGGATGCAACCACGTCCGCTCCAGGCTGGGAAGGCGGCGCACTGATCGGCGCAGGCGTTGAACAGGCACTTTCTGGTCCAATTTCCATCAAGGCTGAATATGACTTCCAGCGCTTCAACGATGTGAAGTCGAAGGTAAATGGCGTTAGCCAGACGAACAATTTGAAGAATCATTCGATCAAGGCCGGTGTAAACTACCGCTTCTGATTCTTGACGAAGGACACTTCAGTCCATTTTCGCATAAGCTCATTCTGCTTTTGCACAAAAGGCTGCGCTTACCGGCGCAGCCTTTTCTTTTGCACAATTTCTCAGGCTGGAAAGGCTGCAGCGGCTATCGTGCCACCCCTCATGCCACTTGACTTCGCTAGCTCCCAACTTCTTATATATCAACGGTTCGAGTGGGGCGCTCATCACCAGTAATTCTCAAGTGAATTCCGGCAGCGTTGAATCCCTATTGGGAACCGGCTTTCAATTGGGTGGCGAGACATATCTTCGCCGTTCAGCTAGGAATGGAAAATGCAGCGCGTTTTTGACGGACATAATGATGTCCTTCTGCGTCTTTGGGAAAACCAGCGCAATGGTGGCGACCCAATCAAGGAATTCATCGACGGCACGTCGATTGGCCACATAGATCGCCCTCGCTCGCTGAAGGGCGGTCTGGCTGGCGGTATCTGCGCCATCTACATCCCATCTGGCCACCATATCAAACTGGGCAAGCCAGATCAGAACGGACATTACGAAACGCCGCTTTCGCCTCCACTGGAACGCGCTCCATCTCTTGACATCGCTCTTGAATTTGCTTCGCTGGCACTCCGCCTCGAAGAAGCTGGCGGCTGGAAACTTTGCCGCAACGGCAAAGAATTAGACGAGGCACTGACGAGCGACACATTCGCGGCAGTTCTTCATATGGAAGGCTGCGAAGCCATCGACGCCGATCTGGCAGCACTAGACGTCTTTTACGCCGCAGGACTGCGCTCGCTCGGCCCGGTCTGGAGCCGAAACAATATTTTCGCACATGGCGTACCCTTTGCATTCCCTATGAGCCCTGACACAGGTCCAGGCCTGACAGAAGCCGGTGAACGTTTGGTCAAGGAATGCAATCGCAAAGGCATCCTCATCGACCTCGCGCACATCACCGAAAAAGGATTTTGGGATGTGGCAAAGCTTAGCGATCAGCCACTTATTGCCAGCCATTCCAATGCACATACTCTCACCCCTGTCGCACGCAATCTGACAGATCGTCAGCTTGATGCGATCCGTTACAGTAAAGGCCTTGCCGGTCTCAACTACGCAACCACCATGCTGCGCAGCGATGGCATCGAGAATGCAAATACACCGCTTTCAGATATGGTACGCCACGTAGATTACATGGTTAAGCGCATGGGCATCGATTGCGTGGCGCTCGGTTCTGACTACGACGGCGCAACCATTCCAAACGAAATCGGTGATGCAGCAGGTACGCAAAATCTCGTCACGGCGCTGCGGGAAGCAGGTTATAGTGAAGATGAACTCGCGAAGCTTTGCCGCGACAACTGGATAAGAGTGCTTAAACAGGCTTGGCACGAAGCAGCCTGATCGCTCGATAACAAAATCCCAAAACAAAATGACAGAAAGGGAACTAAAATGATGCATTTCGGACGTTTTCGTATTCTTGCAGCCGGTGCAGCTCTTGCTGCAGTTATGGCTGCAAATCCGGCATTGTCGGCAACGCCGGCCGATACACTCGTTCAGGCTTGGGCTATCGATGACACCATCACGCTCGATCCGGCCGAATCCTTCGAACTTTCGCCAGCAGAATTCATCGGCAACGCCTATGACATGCTGGTTCGTCTCGACATCAACGACACATCGAAAGTTGTGCCGGGCGTGGCAGAAAGCTGGACCATTTCTGATGACGGCCTCACCTACACGTTCAAGATGAAGCCGGGCATCAAGTTTGCTTCCGGCAACCCGCTGACTGCAAAGGACGTGGCTTACTCGTTCGAACGCGCTGTTCGTCTCGACAAGAGCCCGGCGTTCATTCTGACCCAGTTCGGTCTCAATGGTGAAAACGTCACGGAAAATGCCAAGGCGGTTGACGACACCACCTTCGTTCTGAAGGTCGACAAGGCTTATGCTCCAAGCTTCGTGCTGAACTGTCTCACCGCTACGATTGGCGCGGTTGTGGATCAGAAGCTGCTTGAAGAGCATTCTGTAAAGGTCACTCCGACTGACGATTATAAGTACGAAACCGACTATGCCGCAGCATGGCTCAAGACCGGCTATGCAGGTTCGGGTCCATTCAAGATCCGTGACTGGCGCGCCAATGAAGTTGTCGTTCTGGAACGCAACGACAATTACTATGGCGAAAAGCCGAAGCTCGCCCGCGTCTTCTATCGTCACGTCAAGGAAAGCGCCACGCAGCGTCTGATGCTTGAATCGGGTGACGTCGATGTCGCGCGCAATCTTGAGCCGGGCGATCTGGAAGCAGTTCAGAAAAACAAGGATCTGGCCGTCGCCAGTGCTCCAAAGGGTACCGTTTATTATATCTCGCTCAACCAGAAAAATCCGAACCTGGCTAAGCCAGAAGTTCGCGAAGCCTTCAAATATCTGGTTGATTACGATGCAATCGGCGCTACTCTCATCAAGGGCATCGGCGAAGTTCGCCAGACCTATCAGGCAAAGGGTGTTCTCGGCGCTCTTGACGCTGCCCCCTACAAGCTCGACGTTGAAAAGGCGAAGGAACTGCTCGAAAAAGCTGGTCTCAAGGACGGTCTTTCGATCACCTTCGACGTTCGCAACACACAGCCTGTGACCGGCATTGCCGAATCCTTCCAGCAGTCCGCCGCCAAGGCTGGCGTCAAGATCGAGATCATTCCGGGCGACGGTAAGCAGACGCTGACCAAGTATCGCGCGCGTAACCACGATCTTTACATCGGCCAGTGGGGCATGGACTATTGGGATCCAAACTCCAATGCTGAAGCCTTCACGTCCAACCCGGACAATGGCGACGATGCTTCCAACAAGACGCTCGCATGGCGTAATGCATGGGACATTCCTGCACTGACCGAGGAAACCAAGGCTGCACTTCTGGAACGCGACAACGACAAGCGCGCCGCAATCTATCAGAAGCTTCAGCAGGAAGCTCTTGATCAGAGCCCATTCGTAATGCTGTTCCAGCAGACCGAAGTTGCCGGCGTTCGTGGCGGTGTGAAGGGCTACAAGCTCGGCCCGACATTCGACTCGAACTTCCTCGCACCGATCAGCAAAGACTGATCTGAAGAACGGTCAGACAATTGAGCACGACAACAACTGTAACTAAAAAGAGGGGCGCCCGACGGCGCTCCTCTTCCATCGCTAAAGCGATTGCCAGCTTTCTGGTCATCGTTATTACCACTTATCTCGGCCTTCTGGCCGTCACGTTTTTCATCGGCCGCGTTGTGCCGATTGATCCGGTTCTCGCCATTGTCGGCGACCGCGCACCCGCACATGTGGTCGAGCGCGTGCGTCAGGAGATGGGCTTCAACCTCCCCTATTACCAGCAGTTCTACCTTTATGTGAAAGGTGTCTTGCAAGGCGATTTCGGCACATCGGTACTGACCACAAATCCGGTCATGACTGATATTCGCCGCGTATTCCCAGCAACGATGGAACTCGCAACCATTGGAACGATCATCGGCGCCCTGCTCGGAATTCCGCTCGGTGTTCTGGCGGCAGTCAAGCGCGGCAGCATCATTGACCAGATCGTACGCGTGATCGGCCTTGTCGGCTATTCTGTGCCAATCTTCTGGCTCGGTATGCTCGCACTTCTGATTTTCTATGCGCGCCTCGGCTGGACGTCTGGCCCCGGACGCATCGATATCACGTTCGAATACACCTTCACGCCGATCACTGGCTTTTACCTTGTCGACGCCATCATCCAGCGCGATTGGGAAGCACTGCGCAACATCGTTTCGCATCTCATTCTGCCATCAGCTCTGCTTGGCTATTTCAGCCTGGCATATATTAGCCGCATGACGCGTTCCTTCATGCTCAACGAGCTTGAACAGGAATATATCGTTGCAGCACGCGCGAAAGGCATTTCGGAAACCCGCATCATATGGGGCCATGCTCTTCGCAATGCCGCTGTGCCACTCGTTACGGTGATTGCGCTTTCCTATGCAGGCTTGCTCGAAGGTTCGGTGTTAACCGAGACGATCTTCTCGTGGCCAGGTCTTGGTCTTTACATCACCAACTCGCTGCAAAATGCTGACATGAATGCCGTCCTCGGTGGCACAATCATCATCGGGTCGGTCTTTATCGCGCTCAACCTCGTATCCGATCTGCTGTATCGGCTTCTCGATCCAAGGACGCGCGCACGATGAGCCAAATGACAGAAACATCTAATCTTTCGTGGCGCGACTGGCTGCTCTCCGAGCGTCCGCAATCGCGTATGCAGGCACGCCTCGGCCGTTCTTACATGGTCTGGCGCCGCTTTACGGCCAATAAACTGGCCGTTCTCGGCCTGCTCATCATCATTGCGTTGCTGCTCGTTGCAGCCTTTGCCAATGTATTGGCCCCGCATTCGCCTTATACTGGCGACTTGGCCAATGCTCGTCTGCTGCCTCCGGGCACACCGGGCTATCTGCTCGGCACCGATGATCAGGGACGTGATATTCTCTCACGCCTGATCTACGGCTCACGCCTGACACTTTACGTCGTCTTGCTGGTTGCCGTCATTGCTGCGCCTATCGGCCTTCTCGTCGGTACAGTTGCCGGTTACGCCGGTGGTTGGGTCGATGCTGTTCTCATGCGCATCACCGATATTTTCCTTGCTTTTCCGAAGCTCATTCTGGCACTCGCCTTTGTCGCAGCTTTGGGACCTGGCATTGAAAACGCCATTATCGCAATCGCGATCACCTCATGGCCGCCTTACGCGCGTATTGCACGCGCTGAAACCCTGACCATTCGCAACTCGGATTATATTTCCGCCGTGCGCTTGATGGGCGCGTCACCTTTCCGCATCATCCTGCGCCATGTGATGCCCCTCTGCACATCTTCGCTGATTGTGCGTGTAACGCTTGATATGGCTGGCATCATTCTGACGGCAGCGGGCCTTGGCTTCCTTGGCCTTGGTGCTCAGCCCCCATTGCCTGAATGGGGCGCAATGATTGCGTCTGGCCGTCGCTTCATTCTCGACCAGTGGTGGGTGGCAGCCATGCCGGGTATTGCGATTCTCGTCGTCAGCCTTGGCTTTAACTTCCTTGGCGATGGCCTGCGTGATGCACTCGATCCACGGGGTAACAACCAATGAAGCCACTTCTGACAGTTGAAGACCTCCGCGTCACCTTCCCTACCCGTACAGGTGCGATTGAAGCAGTACGTGGCGTAAGCTTTACGCTTGGTCGTGAGCGGCTCGGGATCGTTGGTGAATCCGGATCCGGCAAATCACAGACTGGACGCGCGATCATGGGGCTTACCCCACCACACGCAAAGATCACCGCCAAGAAGCTGGAGTTTGACGGCATCGATCTTCTCAATGCGTCACCTCGTGAACGTCGCGCCTTGCGCGGCGGCCGGGTTGCCATGGTGTTGCAGGATCCGAAATATTCGCTCAATCCTGTAATGACTATCGGCAAGCAGATCGCGGAAACGCTGAAAGCACATGGCAAGTTTTCGAGTTCGGAAATTCGCACTCGTTCTATTGCCATGCTGGAAGCCGTACAGATCAGAGATGCTGAACGCGTGATGAAACTCTATCCGCACGAAGTTTCGGGCGGTATGGGACAGCGCGTCATGATCGCTATGATGCTGGTCGCGGAACCGGAAATGCTGATCGCAGATGAGCCAACCTCTGCACTTGATGTGACAGTTCAGCTCGAAGTGCTTGGCATTCTCGACAAGCTCGTGGCAGAGCGCGGCATGGGTCTCATCTTCGTGAGCCACGATTTGCGTCTCGTATCGTCCTTCTGCGATCGCGTCATCGTCATGTATGCTGGCAAGATCGTTGAGGAACTTGCAGCAAGTGATCTTGCAAACGCGAAACACCCTTATACGCAAGGATTGCTGAATTGTATGCCGAAGCTCGGAGCTGACCGCCATCCGCTACCCACCTTGCAGCGTGAGGAGGCATGGCGTCTATGAGCATCGCACCAGCTCTCAGCGTCGACAAGATCGACGTATTTTTCGACGAATTCCATGCGCTCAAGTCGGTCAGCATCGATGTCGCGCGCGGGGAATCTTATGGCCTGGTGGGCGAGTCCGGCTCCGGTAAATCCACGCTTCTGCGTGCAGTAGCCGGGCTTGCACCGGTCGACGACGGTGAAATCCGTATTGACGGAAAGCCACTTAAGACACCGCGTGATAAAGCGTTTTATCGCAATGTTCAGATGGTGTTTCAGGACCCTTACGGCTCTCTGCATCCACGTCAGACGGTCGATCGCCTGCTGCTTGAACCGCTTGCAGTGCATGGCATAGGTGATACAGAAAAGCGCATCGTTCGCGCGCTTGATGAGGTGGGCCTGGGTTCAGGCTTCCGTTTCCGCTATCCACACCAGCTTTCGGGCGGTCAGCGTCAGCGTATCGCCATTGCACGCGCACTCATCATCGAGCCAAGTATTTTGCTTCTCGACGAACCTACCTCTGCGCTCGATGCCTCCGTGCAGGCTGAGGTGCTCAACCTGCTCGAACAAGTGCGGCGCGACCGCAAGCTGACCTTCGTTATGGTCAGCCACGATCTCGCAGTCGTTACGCATATGTGTGATCGGTTGGCGGTGATGCGCAACGGTGAAGTTGTCGAGCAGCTTGAAGCCGGGGATCTTGTCAGCGGCAATATCAATGCTGACTATACAAAGAACCTGATGACGGCCAGTGAAGGCTTCCGGCGCTAAAAACAAGGGGACCAAAAGGTCCCCTTTTTCAATAGCCATTCTGAAAAGCGTGAAACGCACGTCGGATAAAACCGGCTTACAGCAGTTCTAATTAAGAATGAATCGTTGGAAACGCTGTAAATCAATGCACGGTTGGTACTTTAGTCGTCTGCACCGCGGCGTGCACTATCGCCATCCAGACCACGGCGCCAATAGGCAACGATCAGCTGCTTATCCTTTGGAATATTCCGCTCTTTACGCATATAGGTGCGGATGGACCTGAATGCGTTGAATTCACATCCCGCCCACACATAGATGCTCTCTTCGCCCTCGGGCAGTTCAACAGCTCGTACGGCATCCTGCAGAAGCGTCGTGGTTCCAGCTTCAGCACCTTTGCGGTGTAGCCACTGCAGATCAACGTCAGCACGCGATTGAATGGCCTGCTCTTCCGCATCACTGTCAATTTCAATGCGTACGACAGCTTTGGCACCTTCTGGAAGACGCTCCAGAATCCGTCCGATTGCCGGCAGAGCCGTTTCATCACCCGCCAGCAAATACCAGTTCGCATCGGCAGCAGCATCACCACCACCAGGCCCTGTCATGCCAACAATATCGCCCGGCTTGGCGCTTATAGCCCAACCGGAACCCGGCGCGTCGCAATCGTCACCATGAACAACCATGTCGATATCAACCCAGCCAGCTTGAGCATCAATCTGGCGGATCGTGTAAACACGGGTCGCGAGCTTGGCTTCGCCTTCCGGCCAGACGGGGCGACCGTCTTCACCAGACACAGGCCATTGCGGAGTGGCGAGATCTTTTGGTGGGAACAACAGACGGATATGCAGACCCGTATGGGCAAAGCGCGCAAGTTCGTTCCCCTTCAGGCGGACACGGCGCATGTGCGGCGTAACATTGCTGACAGCGACTACCTGCATTTCGCGGAAGTAAGGCAGTGGCAGACCTGCTGCACCGTCACCTTCCCAGACGATCCGAGGCTTTGGGCTGCCCTTTTCAAGAAACTCCATCACATGTTCAACGATGGAGTATTTCATATAGGCTAGGCCAGTTTCGTCGCGGCTTTTCACATCGACTGATACTGCGTCCTTGTCCCACTGAACATCAGCCTGTCCGAAGCTTAACACAAGTCGCGCACTGTTTTCCTGCCGCTCTACATCAGCGTGTTCGACAAAATGATCGAGAACTTGATCAAGAATACGAGATGGATTGTTGACGGTGAAACGTGTGCTGGCGTTCAGGCTCAATTCGGACATGCCTGTTCTCCTCATCATGGAATGTGAGCCAGCCATACCCGAATTTAACATGAGGGTTCAAGTCATCATTTAACTTTAACGCCGCAATAAATTGTGACGGGCAGTGCCTGACGCCATGCATCATAGGAACCAAGCGCGCCTGCTTGCGCAACCTGCAGCCTTGTCAGCTCGCCGCCATGCTGCTTACGCCAGTTGAAAAGCTGCATTTCGCTTTGCAATGTGATGGCATTAGCAACCAAGCGCCCTCCGGGCTTTAGGGCTTTCCAGCAAGCTTCGATCACGCCCGTATCTGTAACACCACCACCAATGAAAATCGCATCCGGTGCTTCGAGACCATCAAGTGCATCCGGCGCTTCACCTTTCATAAGCTGCAGACCGGGCACGCCCAGAGCATACGCGTTGCGCTCAATGATCGCTTGCCGCGTTTCATCGGCTTCGATTGCGATAGCCCGACAAGAAGGATGAACACGCATCCATTCAATGCCAATCGAGCCACAACCAGCACCTACATCCCATAAAAGCTCACGCGGCAGCGGCTGCAACCGTGACAGCGTCACTGCGCGTATATCGCGCTTTGTCAGCTGCCCGTCATTTTCAAAAGCATGGTCTGGCAATCCGCTGACAGGTGAAAAAACAACCGCATCTGGCGCCGCGATGCATTCAATTGCCAAAACATTGAGATCGGCACAGTTTTCATGTGACCAGCCATCAGCACTGCCAATGATAGATTTTTCCTTTGTTCCACCGAGATGCTCAAGCACTGTCAGACGGCTTTGGCCAAAGCCTTTGGCCTTTAGAAGTGCTGCAGCTTTCGCAGGCGTCGTACCATCATTGCTCAATACGAGGATCTTCTCGCCCGGCAAGATATGCGGTGTCAGCAATTCAAACGGACGACCATGCACGCTGACTATGCGTACTTCTTGCAGACCCCACGCCATACGGCTTGCCGCCAGCGACAATGACGATGGAAACGGGATGATCCGCATATCCTGTGTCGAGAAATGACGGCTCAGCGATGCGCCCATGCCAAAGAACATCGGATCACCGCTTGCCAGCACCACAACCTGCCTGTCGCGTTGGGCTTCAATCATTGGAAATGCATTATCGAACGGTGACGGCCATGAAACCTGCTCGGCTTCAACGTCAGGATTGAGCAAGGCCAGATGCCGCTTGCCGCCGAAAATCACATCAGCACTAGTGATTAAGTCGCGAGTGTTCTTTCCAAGACCCGCCAGCCCGTCCTCACCAATACCGATAACCGTCAGCCAGCAGCTCATAAGCATTGCTCCTTTTCTTTGTTCGTATGGCGGTGCAGTAGCAAGTGCAAGCGCGAAGGCGTATAAGGCCAATATGTTGAGCCAGCAAAATAGCCAGACCATTGTTATCAGACCCGACCGGCGTAGTGCCTGTCCGGGGCTTTCGCGCATGGTGATGAGCAAGGATGGCGCAATCGCCCGCATCAAGCTTCGGCTCGGAAGGCTCAGCTTGGCACAGGCTCAAGCCATAGCAGATATCGCCGAACGATTTGAAACGGGCGCGATTGAATTGTCGATTCGCTCCAATATTCAGCTTCGCGGCATTCATCCCAACGTCTGGCCGAATGTAATTAGTGCACTTTATGAGGCCGGGCTTGGTGCGGAAAACGCAGCGGCTGATGATGTTCGCAATGTCATGGTAAGCCCCACTGCTGGTATTGATCATGGTCAGATCAGCGATGTGACTAGCCTCGCCGCCAAACTGCTTTCCGTTTTGCAGGAAAACGAGACCTATCACGCGCTGTCGCCCAAATTCTCGCTCCAGATCGATGGTGGCGAAGATTGCGCTATGGTTTCACATCCCGGCGATATCTGGCTCTCAGCAATTGAAGGCGGCAAAGCCTATGCTTTTGGACTGGCTTCCTCGCCTGACAAACAGGCGCTTGGCGCATTTTCAAGCGAGCACGCCCTGCCTTTTATCGAGGCGCTGCTACAGCATTTTCTTGGCGCGAGCCACAAAGGCATTGCCCGCATCAAGCACCTCTTCGAGGTGATGCCAGTCGCAGAGTTTCTGCAAACACTTCCATTTGCATTCGATACATCAACAAGCTGGCAGCGCAAAGCACCCATCGCTCACGCCCATCTTGGCTTACATCGCCAGCTCGACGGCAACTTCTATGTCGGTGCCATGCCGCTGCTTGGTCGCCTGACACCGCAGCAACTGCGTGGACTTAACAAACTTGCAAACGAAGAACTACATCTCACCCCATGGCAAGGCATTCTGATCCCACATATTGCGGAAGCTGAAGGCAAGAGCATCATCAACCAGCTACATGCACTTGGCTTCTCCACTGATCCTGCCTCGCCTGCCGCCCGCCTTCGTGCCTGTGCCGGTTCCCAAGGCTGTGCCTCAGCGCTTGCAGACACACAGGAAGACAGTGAAAAGCTTGCGCGTAAGCTACGCAGCGACACCGCACAGATTCACATCACGGGCTGCGCCAAATCCTGCGCCGCACTTTCTCCCTTGCCACACACGCTTCTCGCCCGCTCCCCAATGCATTACGACCTATTTTTGCAAGACAAAGCTGGACCAGCACGCTTCGGACGGCTATTGGCGTCAAACATCACCATTGATGAGGCAGCAAAGCTGCTGAACAAATAGCAAAAGCGGACGCCATGACAGATCACATCCGCGACGGGCAGGCCATTTATGACCGCTCCTTCGCCATCATCCGCGCCGAAGCCGATCTGAGCCGCATACCTGCGGATCTCGAAAAGCTCGCCGTGCGCGTGGCTCACGCATCTGGCATGGTCGATATCGTTGAAGACATCGTCTTCTCAGATGGAGCAGGACAGGCCGGACGTGATGCTTTGCTCAAAGGTGCACCAATACTCTGCGATGCGCGTATGGTTGCAGAAGGCATTACCCGTTCGCGACTGCCAGCCAATAATAATGTTATCTGCACACTGAACGATCCATCGGTTCCGGATTTGGCGAAAAAGATCGGCAATACACGCTCTGCCGCAGCCCTCGACCTTTGGCTTCCACACCTTGAAGGCAGCATCGTTGCTATCGGCAACGCGCCAACCGCCCTCTTCCGCCTGTTTGAAATGCTTGACAATGGCGCGCCCAAACCTGCCCTTATCATTGGTATGCCGGTCGGCTTTGTGGGTGCTGCCGAATCCAAGGACGAGCTGGCTGAGAACAGCCGTGGTGTCCCTTTCGTCATTGTGCGCGGACGTCGTGGCGGTAGCGCAATGACCGCAGCTGCCGTTAATGCACTTGCTTCGGAGCGCGAATAATGGCCCTCAAAGGCAAGCTCTATGGTCTGGGTGTCGGCCCCGGCGACCCCGAACTCATCACACTCAAAGCGCTTCGACTGCTCAAATCCGCTCCTGTGGTCGCCTACCATGCAGCCAAGGGCAAAAAGGGCAACGCACTGACGATCGTCGAAACCTATCTGTCTTCAGAACAGACTTTGGTTCCGCTCATCTATCCGGTAACAACGGAAAAACTGCCCGATCACATGGATTATGAGCAGATCGTCAGCGATTTCTATGCCGAGATCACTACAACGATTGCCAGCTATCTCGATGCGGGCCGCGACGTGGCCGTGATCGCGGAAGGTGATCCGTTCTTCTATGGCTCGTTCATGTATATCCACGACCGACTGGCCGAAAAATATGAAACGGAAGTCGTGCCTGGCGTTTGTTCTGTTCTGGGCGCTGCTGCCGTGCTTGGCGCACCGTTGGTCTATCGCAACCAGACCCTGTCGATCCTTTCGGGCGTCATGAGCGCAGAAGAACTCAAAACACGTCTCGCTGGCACTGAGGCCGCAGCCATCATGAAACTCGGCAAAAATCTCGACAAGGTGCGTGATGTGCTGAACGAGCTTGGGCTGATGGATCGTGCCCTCTATATCGAGCGTGCAACCATGCAAAACCAGCGTATTGCACCATTGACCGAGGTAAGTGGTAGCGATTGCCCTTATTTCTCGATCATTCTCGTTCCGGGCAGCAAATGGAACGGCGCATGAAGCCTGCTATTCTGATCTTGAGCGAAGCTGCAATTTCCACGGCGCGGAACGTGCAATCAGCACTTGGAAATGCGGAAGTGCTGGGACTGGAAAAACGAGTTCAAAGCGCCGACAAAAGCTTTGCTCATTTTGGCGATGGAATCCGCGCACTTTATGAAGAAGGCCGACCTGTGATCGCCTTGTGCGCTTCAGGCATCATCATCCGCGCCCTTGCACCCCTTCTGCAAAACAAGCGCATCGAACCGCCAGTTCTATCCGTTGCAGAAGATGGCAGCGCCGTCGTGCCATTGCTTGGCGGTCTGTCGGGCGTCAACGATCTGGCGCGAACCATCGCTCATGCATTGGAAGTCGCGCCCGCGATCACCACGACTGGTGAGTTGCGCTTTGGCATCAACCTTCTTCATCCTCCTGCGGAACTGACACTCGCCAATCAGGACAACGCCAAGACGTTCATGTCCGACCTCCTTGCAGGTCAAACACTACAAATCAAAGGCAATTCTCGCTGGCTCACCGCATCAAAGCTGCCATTTGCCGACGATGGGCAGCTCACAATCAGCATCACGCCCGAAAGTCGCACGCCACGGGCAAATGAGCTGATCTATCATCCGCGAACAATTGCCATCGCTATCGAAAAGCCGACCGAAGAACTGGCAAGCCTCATCGGGAAAGCCTTTGACGATGCCGGCCTGTCTATAGACTCACTTGCTTTGCTTTTGGCTCACGAGAAAGATTGTGCATCACCGCATATCCATCGGGCAGCAAAAGTATTGGAAGCACCATTGCGCTTTGTTGCAGGTGATGCCGATCTTACAGCCGCCTCGGTCGAAAACCCTGTTCAACACATAGCGACTGAAAACCTGACGCTGGCTGTTGCGGCAGCACCTGCCGATGTTCTTTTTATAGGTCGCAAGCGCGGTAAGCTCACGGTTATTGGACTTGGCCCCGGTTCCCGTGATCTGATGACCCCAGCAGTGCAGCGTGATCTCGAACAGGCCGAAGACATACTCGGCTATGAAACCTATGTTCGCATGGCAGGCCCCTTCCGCGACGATCAGATCATTCACATGACCGACAATCGCGAAGAAATGCAGCGCGCACGCCATGCATTTGAACTTGCAGCTTCAGGCCGCGACGTCGTGATGGTGTCGTCCGGCGATCCGGGCGTATTTGCAATGGCTGCAGCGGTTGTTGAGGCACTGCATGAGTCATCTGATGTGGCGTGGCACGGCGTTGAATTGGTTATCCAGCCCGGTATTTCGGCGGCGATGGCAGCGGCGTCCCGCATCGGCGCACCGCTTGGACACGATTTCTGCATCATCTCGCTTTCGGACAATCTCAAGCCCTGGGATGTGATCGAGAAGCGTCTTGCACTGGCAGCTCAAGCCGATCTCGCCATGGCTTTCTATAATCCGATTTCCAAAGCCCGCCCGCATCAGCTTGGTCGAGCGCTGGAAATCCTCCGGCAGTATCGCGATATTGAAACGCCAGTCGTCCTTGGTCGCGATATTGGCAGGCCTGCAGAAACAACTCGCGTTGTTTCGCTCGGGCAACTCAGACCTGACGATGTCGACATGCGAACTGTGGTGATTGTCGGCTCATCGCACACTGCCCGCTTTCCACGCGCGGAAGGCGGAGAGTGGGTTTACACGCCGCGCTGGTATGGCCAAAAGCCGCACAAATGAAAAACAAAAAGGCAGGGAAATCCCTGCCTTTTTAGTAAGTTATGACGTTTTATTGAATCACTTCTTCTTCGACTTTTTCGGTGCTGGTGCAGCCGATGCGGCCTGAGCAGCGGCAGCTTCAGCTGCAATCTGATCGGCGCTCTTTGGCGACGTATCGACAACCGAACGAACCGAGCCGTTTGCAGAAACCTGACAAACTGCAGTGCGTAGGTCGACCTTCAGGTCAACATCCGTACCACCACCGGCACCCGGACGCGAATTAACTGCGCTGATCACGCGTTCAGGCAAGAAATACTTGTTGGCAGCAGCAGTGATGCAAGGCTGTGCCAAAGATGAATCGACCGTCGACGTTGGAATGAAACGTGGCAGCGAAACAGTCGAAGCTGTTACTGGCGCTTCAGACTTGCCTGGAACCGTCGCATTCTGCGTAGTTGTTGTACAAGCGGCAGCCAAAGGAGCCAGCATGGCAATAACAAACAAACGGGCTCCGTTGCGGGTGCGTCCGTACATGATCAACCTCTTACGATCTGCTGATTAGGTAAAATTTTAACTGAGATAACTATTCGCTTTTGACAGATTGTCGAGTGGCAGGAAGGCCACAATGCCGGTTTTTCGTTGAGCATCCCCAACGACGTCATCATTGTTTCGTGAATATCCAGTTCAACATCTCGCGCCAGTCGCTCATTCTGATCGGCGTTCCATGATTGCCGCTTTCAAAACGACGGAACTGAACGGGATAACCGGGCGAGCGCTTGCGGATTTCTCGATAGAAGCCTTCCTGCTTATCGATTGCGAAAACCGGATCGCGACTGCCATGGCCGAAAAACACCGGCACACGCTTTTTGAACGCCGGCGATTTGAAAAAGCCCTCATCCCACAGTGAACCCAAAAGGATCAGGCCTGAGAGCTGGTTGCCCGCATTATCATTCGATGCGATACGCCAGCAAAGCGCCCCACCCTGCGATCCACAAGCCAGTATGAGCGGTGCAGATGGTGAAGTCGCTTTCGCCGCTTCGATGAGTCCTGCAACTTGCGCTTCGCCCGTTGCCGCAAAATCCTTGAAGTCCGGCGTCAGATAAAGTCCGCCATTGGTCGCCGCAAGGTTCTTCAAGCGGTTGAAATTGCCGCCAAATGTAAAATCATTCATGCCTTGCAGACGATTACCGCCGCGCCCGTGCAGATAAATGACGATAAACGATGCACCGCTCTGCTTTCCGGCAGCCATGGCCTTTACCGGCCCTGCCGCCGTCTGGAAGACGACATCTTTCTGATATGCACGCGCTTTTAGTGAAACATAAGCGTCTTTAACGCGCTTTTCAGGCACGGAATCGCGACCATTGATATCGCGCATTTCGTTGTAATCGATGACTTTATAGTCGCCATTATCGGCGCTGCTTAGCACGCCCGGATAGGCGAAATAATCATCCTTGAACGGGGGGAGCGGTCCTTGGGCGAAAGCGGATGTTGCAGTCAACAGCAACAAACCCGCCAATAATCCAGCCCGCTTGTTCATTCTCCCTCCCTCAAACAATTTCAGAGTTCCAGCGTATGATAGCGGCGATTGAGATAAATCAGCGCTTCTTCGTCTGCATTCGAACGCAAGCCAACGACCTCGCCAAACAGTACATGATGCGTGGAATGCTCCTGCACACTTGTCACACGACAATCAAAAGCTGCCAGCGCGCCTTTGAGTACAGGTGCACCCGTATCGATTATGTCCCATTGTGCCAGCTCGAAACGTTCGTCTTGCGTAAGCCCTATGCGCCCTGAAAACGCATCGGCAAGCTGCTGATGTGAGCCTGCCAGCGTATTAACCGCAAACACGCCGTTCTTGATGAAAAGCAGGTTCTCTTCGTGCATTTTCTGCAGGCATATCAGCAGAGTTGGCGGGTTATCCGAAACTGAACAGGCCGCAGTTAAAGTAAGTCCGCGCCTTCCGGCAGCACCTGCGGTGGTAACAACCTGCACCGCACCTGCATAATGACTCATCGCATCGCGGTAAGTCTTCGGCTCGAGCGATACAGTATTTGAGGTAGTGTTTTTATCCGTTTGCACGTCAGCAAGCATCCGTATTGTCTGCCAGGCTTCCTGAAATCAATATCTGATTGCCTGTATACATATACGGGCATTGCACAAAGGCGAGGAAACCGCTACCCACTTTTCGTTCAATTAGCCATGAAATGTTTGAAGAAGATAAATCGCGTGATCAAGCCAGAGCAATTGCCGGAAAGACATGAAGCGGTTTTCCGCCCGGAATTGCGCGTTCTCAACGGGACGAAACTCTTCGCCATAGCGCTATCGGCTTTCACAATGCTTTGCCTTCCAGCATCAGCGCAGGAAAATGCGACTGAAATTCGCATTGGAATGGCAGTGCCTTTGAGTGGCGGCTTTGCCCCGCTGGGAAACCAGCTGATCGAAGGCGCCCGCGTGGCAGCCAGTGCGAAAAACGCGCAGCTCGTCGTTGCAGATGATCGCTGTGATGCAGAAGGTGGCAAAGCCGCTGCAGAAACCTTTATCAAAGAAAACGTACAGATCGTAACCGGCTTTCTCTGTTCGGAAGCGTTGGAAGCAGCACTTCCCGTTTTGAGCCAGCGCAACATCCCTGTCATTGCCTCTGGCGTCAGCGAACAAACCCTTACAGAAAAGCGTGCAGCAACGCCTTTTCCGGTTTACCGCATTACGACGGGGCTGGACAAGGAAACGCGTGCTACGGGTAGCTTTCTGGCAAGCCTATGGCGCTCCCAGCCCTTCGCGGTCATAGACGATGGTACGATTGAAGGTCGCGAACGTGCTGGACAGGTTTTGGCTCACCTGAAGGACCAGCAGCTTCAGCCAGTTTTCACGGATACATATCGCCCCGGCCTCGAAAACCAAAACGCGCTTGTTGCGCGCCTGCGTCGTGCAGGAGCAACGCATGTTTATGTCGGTGGGGAACGCGACGACATTGCAGCTATTGGCACAAGTGCCGTGGCACTTAAATATCCGCTGGTGATCGCGGGCGGCAGCGTCCTCAATGCAGCGCCGGGCGCTCAACCACTGAGCACTGAAACCCTGATGATTGCACCTTTGAAGCCGCAGGATCTTTCGACAGCAAAAACGGCGGTCGATGCCATCAGTCAGGCAGGCAAACTGCCGGAAGCTTATTCCGTCACCGGTTTTGCTAGCATTGAACTCGCGACTTCCGCGATCAGCAAAGCTGGGGAACAAAAGCAGCCGCTTATTGATATCTTGCGCGACAGCTCATTTGAAACCGCGCTTGGCACAATCAAATTCGATGGTAACGGTATGCGCAGCGACAATCCAAATCGTCTGCAGCGCTATGATGGAACGCATTTTATAACAGCCGACTGATAAGCCCGATCAGGCTAGCAGCGATAATAACCCCGGTCATAACGCTCATACTCGACCAGAAAAGCGAAAGCGCAGCATCGATATCGTCTGCATCAGCTTCCCGCTTACCTTCACCATAAAACAGCGGTGCTTCGACCTTTTCCGATCCATATTGGCGCGGTCCGGCAAGTGCCAGCTCAAGCGCACCTGCAAAGGCCGATTCCGGCCATCCAGCATTGGGCGAACGGTGCAGCCGCGCATCGCGCCACATGACGGATAGTGTTCTTTTCCCGGCTTTTTTATCAACCGTAAACGCAGCAGCTATTGCAGTCAGCAAACCAGTCAATCGTGCTGGAATATAGTTTGCAACATCATCAAGACGGGCAGCGAAGCGCCCGAAATGACGATAGCGGTCATTGAGATGACCGATCATCGAGTCTGCCGTGTTGATGAGTTTATAAGCGAAGAGCCCCGGCAAGCCGGCGACGAGAAACCAGAAAGCAGGAGCAACAATGCCATCCGACGCATTCTCGGAAAGGCTTTCGATCGCTGCGCGACTGATACCGCCTTCATCGAGCTGATCCGGGTTACGTCCGACAATCATCGAAACCGCTTTGCGACCACCTTCAATACCGTCTTCACGCAACCCAGAGGCTACCGCCCGCACATGATCGGCAAGGCTTTTCTGGGCCAGAAACACTGCGACGATGGTGATTTCAACCAGCGCGCCCGCTGTCCCCAGATAAGGCAGCAAATATTCTAGCGCCAACCCTACCACAATACAGGAAATTACCAGTCCGATTATCAGCCACATGCCATTGCTGCGCAGTGCATTGACGGAAAGACTGTGATCGTTGAGGCGTTTTTCACCCCAGCTGATTGCCTTGCCAAACAGAACCACCGGATGCGGAACTTTCTGCCAGAGCTGTGGCGGATCACCCACCACACGGTCCAGAACAAGCGCTAAAGCAAGAATAATCAGCTTTATTTCCATGGACTTGATGCGCTTTCCTGAATCACTTTTTCAAGCGGAGAGTATCCCGCAATGCCTGTTCCAATCGCATAACGCCCGCCTGATCAGGCGCTAGTCCTATGCGCAGCCAGCTTGGTGCATAGGCAAACTTTCGGACAAGAATATGCCGCTCACAAAGTGCATCGTAAATTGCATGAGCATTTTCATGTTCAACGAGCGAAAACAACGCTGTGCCACCTACTTCCACGAGCTGACAATGTGCGAGCGTCGCGGCGAGCTCTGCCCGTCTTGTATCAATGCGTCCGTGAAACGCCTCAAGCTCAACACCACTTTCGAAAGCATGGAGTGCAATCGCAAGCGTTGGCCCCGCCACGGCCCATGGACCGAGCCTGCCTGCAACGCGCTTCACAAGCGCATCATTTGCAAGCAGGAACCCAAGCCGAACGCCTGCAAGGCCAAAGAACTTGCCAAAGGATTTCAACACGGCCAGCGGCGCATTCGCAGCATGTCTTGCAATGCTCACCTCCGGATGCGGATCAGCAAAAGCCTCATCCACAACTAGAAAGCCACCACGCTCGCCCAACTTTCGCGCAAGCCCCAGCAAATCAGGCCGCGCAACAGTCCGGCCATCCGGGTTGTTCGGATTGACGATTGTGACCACCAGCGCATCCTCCGGGATGTCGTCGAGCGTCGCACATTCGATCACATTCCAGTTTGCCGCTTCAAAAGCTGCCGCATGTTCCTGATAGGTCGGACCCAAAATGGCGACCGTGGCAGGCTCAAGCAATGTCGGAATAAGCTGAATAAGCGCCTGCGTTCCCGGGCTGGCAACGATTGGCGCATTCTGACCGGCTTCGTAATAGGAACGCGCCGCAGTCAGAACCCGCAACAATAGCCCCTCATCCGGCAAACGGTTCCACAAGGGCGCAGCCAGTTCCGGCAGAGGAAAATGTTCGGGATTGATACCCGTTGAAAGATCAAGCCAGTCTTCGGCCTTGCCGCCAAAGCGCGCAATAGCCTTATCCAGCGCTCCGCCATGCTCAATAGTCATGTTCAGGCATTCTCTCCGGAAAAATCAATCACATGCATGAAGGAGCCAGCAACTGAACCAACGCGAAGTCCCGCCTCTCCCAACTCTTCACCCAACGCATCGCGGACGCGGAACAGCCGTTCGGCCTCACCTTCAAGCACAATACTGGCATAGTGAAACTCATGAGCCGAAAGCGGCAACTGCCATGGCGAACCCGGCAAAGGTTCCAGTTTGCGATAGCCAAGGTGCATTTTGCGTTTGGCAAAGCTTGTTTCAAGCGGAAGCAGCCCAAGCATAGGATGCTTCACGCAAGACGAATCTTCCAGCGTCTCACCCAGCACCATATAGCCGCCACACTCGCCGTAGATACGCACACCACGATCCGCAGCGCGTCTCATGCTCTGCTGGAAATGCTTCGCTTGGCTCAGTTTTGCGGCATAAAGCTCAGGATAACCGCCCGGCAGATAAATGGCGTCAACGCTTTCATCGGGCGCTTCATCAGCAAGCGGTGAAAAGAATGAAAGCTCGGCACCACGCCTGCGCCAGCCTGCAAGTAGATGCGCATAGGCAAAGGCGAAGGCGTCGTCTCGCGCTACTGCAATGCGGTTTCCAAGCGGCGTGAGGCGAGGAACATTCGCCATAGCCTCATGATGCTTTGGCCGCGACCAGATATGCTCTAATGCGCTTAAATCAATACGCGCATCAACCACATCCGCAGCGTACTCAAGGAAACGCTCCAGATCGGCATGTTCTGCTGCTTGAACGAGACCCAAATGCCTTGAAGGCAGAACCAGCGCTTCATCGCGCGGAATTACGCCCAGAACGGCAATACCGAGCGGTTTGATCGCTTCGCGCAGCATGGCCTCATGTCTGCCGCTGCCAACCCGGTTAAGGATGACCCCGGCAATCAGCACATCTTTGCGAAACTGGCTGAAACCTGAAATAAGTGCAGCAATGGAATGGGATTGGCGTGCGCAATCAACCACCAGAACAACTGGCAGATCAAGAGTTCGCGCCAAATCTGCCGACGCACCCTTTCCATCGAGCGCTCCGTCGAAAAGCCCCATCATGCCTTCAACAACAAGCAGCTTATTGCCTTCGGTCATACGGGATGAAATGGCACTGATAAGCTCTGGCCGCATGGCCCAGGGATCAAGATTAAAGCAATCCACACCGCTGGCAGCCTTATGGTAGGCAGGATCTATGTAATCCGGACCAGCTTTCGCAGATGCAAGCGCCTCGCCGCGCCGCTTTAGAGCGCGCAGCAGCCCAAGCGTCAAAGTGGTTTTGCCTGAACCGGAAGCCGGCGCTGCAATCATGAAACCCTTCATGCGCTCTTCTCTCTGCTAAGATGAAGCGGATCGCTTGTCAGTTTTCGACCCTGAGATGCACCGGCCCAGTCAAGCCCCGCACGCAGCTTCACAACCTCTCCCACAACCACGATTGCCGGTGGCTTGAGACCCGATGCTTCTACATCAGCAACCGCGCATGACAATGTTGTCTCCAGAACCACCTGTTCAGGCAAGCTGGCATTGCAGACAAATGCGACCGGCTCATCTGGCGAGCGTCCTGCTGTCATCAGACGCTCTGTGATGAGGTCGATATGCTTCATCGCCATATACATCACAATAACCGGAGAAGACTGAGCAATGCCCTCCCAATTAATACGATCTGGCATCAGCCCTGTTGCATCGTGGCCCGTGAGGAATGTAACTGATTGGTTGATATCGCGATGCGTGGCCGCAATTCCTGCATAGGCAAGACCGCCGATACCCGCTGTAATGCCTGGCACAATGCGAAACGGCACGCCATGTTCGACAAGCGTCAGCGCCTCCTCGGCACCGCGCCCAAAAACAAATGGATCGCCACCTTTCAGGCGCAGAACCTTCTTGCCTTCTTGAGCCAGTTCCACCAGTCGAAGCGAAATATCGCGCTGCTTTGGTGAAGGCTTGCCGCCGCGTTTGCCTGCGTATTCAACAATTGCGTCATCGCGCTTGAGTGAAAGACAGGCTTCATCAACCAGCGCATCATAGACAATAACATCCGCTTCCCGCAGCGCGTTGACTGCATGCAATGTGAGCAGGCCCGGATCACCCGGCCCGGCACCAACAAGCCAGACGTGCCCGGGCTGTATCGCAGGCAAGCTGACTTTGCTCTTCGCAACAATACATTCCGGCGCATGTTCAGGCTTATTCATCGTCATCAACCATAATTCTATCTAGTGGTCTAATTCCAAAATTTACCACCATCGGTTACCAACGCTGAGAAATTTTGGAATTTAAAAGATCACTAGCATCTCTATGAACCTAGTGGATTTTTCGAATTTTACGTTTGTTACGACGCCTATTTCAGTAGAAATACAAACGTAAAATTCAATCCACTAGCGGCACAGCTATCAGATACATTATAAGGCGTCCATGAACGATGAAACCGCCCCTACTAATAAACCACCAGAAAAAGCCGAACTGCGTCGCGGCTGGACGACGGGCGCCTGTGCCACAGCTGCTACCAAGGCAGCGCTGACTGCGCTCATCACCGGTGTATTCCCCGATCCCGTCGGCATCATCCTACCCAAAGGCGAAGTTCCCTATTTCCAGCTTGAATATGAAGGGCTGGGTGAAGGCTATGCCATGGCGGGTATCGTCAAGGATGCGGGTGACGATCCGGATGTCACGCACGGCGCAACAATCATTTCAACCGTTTTCCCTGCCCCTCCCGGCACAGGCATTGTGTTTCAGGCAGGCGAAGGCGTAGGCACCGTAACGCGACCCGGCTTACAAATTCAACCGGGCGAAGCAGCAATCAATCCAACTCCGCGCCGCATGATGACAGAGATCTGCGAACAGATATGTGCGGAATATGGTCTGCCTGCCGATCTGGTGATTACGATTTCCGTTCCGGGTGGCGAAGAAATTGCGCAGAAAACGTGGAACCCGCGCCTTGGTATCGTTGGCGGTATTTCCATCTTGGGTACGACAGGCGTTGTGCATCCGTTCTCCTGCTCAGCATGGATACATTCTATCCATCGCGGCATAGATGTGGCGCGTGCTGAAAAGCAAAAACATGTACTCGCTGCGACCGGCTCAACCTCTGAAGACGCAGCACAAGCACTTTATGATCTGCCGGATTTTGCAATTCTCGACATGGGTGATTTTGCCGGTGGCGTACTCAAATATCTGCGAGCGCATCCCATCGATAAGCTCACCCTTGCAGGCGGATTCGCCAAGCTGACAAAACTTGCTCAGGGTGAGCTTGATCTTCATTCTGCGCGTTCACAGGTCGATAAAAGCTTCCTCTGGACTATTGCCGAAAAGGCTGGCGCGCCAAGCGACATGAAGGACCGGATTCTTTTTGCGAACACTGCACTGGAAGTGCTTGAAATGACTCAAAGCCTTGGCATCGACATGGCTACGCCGATTGCTGAAAAAGCTAAGCAGGTGGCGCTCGAAACCCTGCGCGGCGCACCTGTTGAAGTCGAAATCATTGTGACGGATCGCAAAGGCAATATCCTTGCCCGCCTCTAAAATACTCATTCTTGGCGGCACGGCTGAAGCATCAAAGCTTGCTTCCTCACTGGAGGCCCTACCCGTCGAAGCTATCACCTCGCTTGCAGGCCGAACGGCCAACCCTGCTCCAATCAGCGGCAAGCTGCGCATTGGCGGGTTTGGCGGCGCAGAAGGTCTGACAGCTTATCTGACAACCGAGAAAATCAATCTTCTGATCGATGCGACACATCCCTATGCAACGCGCATTTCACACAATGCTGTCGTGGCATCCGATATGGCAAATATTCCGCTACTCCGGCTTGAACGTCCAGCATGGGAAAAACAAAGCGGCGATAACTGGATTGAGGTCGAGAACGAAGCGCAGGCTGCGACCTTGATCCCCGCTGGTGAGCGTGTTCTGCTCGCACTGGGCCGCCAACATATCAAACCCTTTGCAGATCGTAGCGATGTTCACTTCATCATGCGGATGATAGACCCGCCGGAAGTAACACTTCCACGCGATTGTGAAATCGTTCTGGCAAAACCCGGAAACTATGAATCTGAGAAGCAATTCCTGAGCGGGCGAAAGATCGGCCTGATTGTCAGCCGCAATTCCGGCGGCAGCATTTCCTATGCGAAAATCGAGGCAGCGCGCGATCTCGCCTTACCTGTGCTGATGATCGCACGCCCACCCGTTGAAGCCAAAACTGTTGTCGCCACCGTGGATAAAGCAATTGAATTTGCGCGTTCAGCTTTACGATTTTGAGCGCGCAACATGGCTATGCGCTTCATGATAAAGCGCTGAATCACGGAAGTTCTTCGGATCAAGACCACGCCCAACGAATACCATTGCCGTTCTTTTGACGCCAGAAAGCTCTACTTTCGCCACAATGTCAGACAGTTTTCCGCGCAGAATTTGCTCATCTGGCCACCCAATTCGGTATGCAACGACCACCGGACAATCAGAACCGTATAGTGGCGTCAGCTCGGTTTCGATCTTCGCAAGGTTCCGGATCGAAAGGTGAATGACCAAAGTCGCACCAGATTTGCCCAGTGTGGCGAGATCCTCACCTTCCGGCATCGCAGATGATTTAACCGAAGTCCGCGTCAGAATAATGCTCTGGTTAACTTCCGGAATTGTTAGTTCCTGTTTCATTACAGCTGCAGCTGCTACAAAAGCCGGGACACCCGGCGTCACGTCATAAGGGATGCCGAGCGTATCAAGCCTGCGCATCTGTTCAGCCATCGCGCCATAAATCGATGGATCTCCTGAATGCACCCGTGCAACATCATGCCCTTTGGCATGAGCCGCCTCAATCGCCGCAATGATTTCATCAAGTGTCAGCGAGGAACTATCAATCAGCAGCGCATTATCGGGTGCAGATGCAACAACTTCTTTTGGCACCAGCGATCCTGCATAAATGCAGACCTGACAGCTTTCGATCAGTCGCAAACCACGCACGGTGATGAGGTCGGCGGCACCGGGACCGGCTCCAATGAAATGAACTGTCACGTTTTCTTCCTCTGTTCAGGCGTTTCGAATGCCTGTCAGGTGGCAGAAGAGTCAATCTTTTTCAGGCAAAAGTCCTTGAATATCATTGAAGATCGACTGCCACTCTTCCGGTGTCAGCTCGAAGAAGTTGAAGCTTCTGAGCAGAAATGCACCCTCATTGGCAATGAAAGCCAATCTCGCGCGCCTGCCTTCAGGTGTCGAAACATCAAGTCCATCCCACTGCTTGCGATACCAGGTCCGCGTTTCATCAAGATAATGGGAGTTGGGAATAAGGCTCGCCATCATGGCGGCAAATCGTGAATCGTCCTCAGCATCGCTTTCGCGCGTCACCGCGATATGGGCAGCAATATGTGAAATCGCATCTTGTCTGTGCTGTTTGCGCGCTGTCACCAAATCGTCGAACCGGTCGCCCCACCGCTCGATCATAGCTTTCATCAGCCCGTCTTTATTACCAAAGCAATACTGCACGCCGCCCTTGGTAACGCCGGAGGCCTGTGCCACCGCATCCATGGTCAGCGCAACGATACCACCTTCGGCAACCAGCTTCTCGGCCATATCCAGGACGTGGTCACGGTCGATTGAGCGCGGACGGCCGGCTTTCTGCAATTTCTTACTTTCCATACGGACGGATTTATATTATGTCAGCCACCCTGACAAGTTTGAATACGCTCGTATTGAAAAGGTGTAATCCGATGTTGCCGCAAAATCGCTGGCTCGTTCTCGCAATTGTTTCCAGCGCGTTGTTCCTGATCGTTGTGGATATGACAGTGCTTTACACAGCGCTGCCACGCCTCACCCATGATCTGGCGGCAAGTGCTTCCGAAAAGCTCTGGATCATGAATATCTACCCGCTGGTGGTGGCAGGCCTGCTGCCGGGCCTCGGCACGCTAGGCGACAAGCTCGGCCACAAGCGCATGTTCATGAATGGCCTGGTGGTGTTTGGCCTTGCTTCGCTATGTGCAGCCTATTCGCCAAACCCGGAAGTGCTGATCGCAGCCCGCGCATTTCTCGCTTGTGGCGCGGCGATGATGATGCCTGCTACGCTTTCGATCATTCGACTGACCTTCACCGATGAAAAAGAACGCTCGCTTGCCATTGGCATCTGGGCGGCGATTGCTTCGGGTGGCGCGGCCATCGGCCCTGTCGCGGGCGGTGTACTGCTCGAATATTTCTGGTGGGGCTCAGTGTTCCTGATTAACGTGCCTGTTGTACTGGTGGCCCTGGCACTTTCAGCCTTCAACCTTGAAAATCGTCCCCTTGGCTCCAAGCGCAAATGGGATCTCGTCGGTTCGATCCAGATTATGATCGGCCTGATCGCATTGACCTATGCCGTCAAGGAACTGGCCAAGCGCGATGCATCAATGACTGTCTTTGCGAGTGCTCTGATTATCGGCCTCATCGCAACGACCATTTTCGTGCGCCGTCAGTTTTCAAGCAAGGAGCCGCTCATCGACTTCTCGCTTTTTAACAACAGGCTGTTCTCAACAGGTGTGTTTGCGGCTCTCGTTGCATCAGGTTCGATGACTGGTATGGAACTGGTATTCAGCCAGCGTATGCAGCTGATCGAAGGCATGACGCCTTTGCAAGCTGGGCTGATGATCTTGCCTATTCCGCTTGCGGCCTTTGTAGCTGGACCGCTGGCTGGCATGATGTTGCCGCGCCTTGGCGCAGGCAAGGTGCTCTGGGCGTCGCTCGGCATCACTGCTCTCGGTGTGGTGATCTATATCCTGACCTATAAGCTCTCGACGCATTTCTATCTGGCGGGGCTTGCAGTCCTCGGTTTTGGTGTTGGCTGTGCAATGACCGGCGCATCCTCGTCAATCATGGGTAATGCACCGGCCGAAAAGGCTGGCATGGCGGCATCTGTCGAGGAAGTTTCGTTTGAACTTGGCAATGCGCTGGGTGTGACGATCTTCGGAAGTATCCTGTCGGCATTCTATACCGCCAGCCTTATCCTGCCTGCAGGCTCAAGCATTCCATCTGTTGTCCGCGACAGCCTGGATGAAGCGCTTCTCGCTGCACAATCGATGCCGGAAGCGGATGCCTATGCTCTGACTACCCTCGCATCGCAAGCATTCGAAAATGCCTATGTGGCTGTCATCGTTGCGACCGCTGCCCTGCTGCTCGTTGCGACTGTTGCAACCTACATCGTGCAACGTCGCAAAGTGAAGATTGCATAAGTCAAATGTTTCGTGTCACCGCAATCGCTGCGGTGACACGTTCACAGGTCATTTTTTCGATCAGCAATTCTGCATCATCTCCGGCCGCAGCAAGTGCTGCAGATTCTGCAACGCCATGGCATCCGACCATAGCGAAAACCACGTCCGACGGGTGCTTCAACTTTGGCGTTTCTTCTTCAAGCCGCACGGCATCAAAGAAGTGCAGCTCGCAACCATAATGTTGAGCAAACTTGGCCCAGACCGGATCACCTTGCTTGGTGGAAATTGTTGCTATGGCAGCCGGTCGCTTCAAACCGGCTTTAAGCAAAACCTTGTCTGCCAATGAAACGAGTTCCTCGAGACTTACGCCTGACGAACTTCCCATCCCAAGCGCAGCCCGTTTTTCCTTAGACTGCACGAGGTGCCGATTGCGGGGCCAGCTGCTGAGCCTGCCGCAAATCATCCGCTGTAACGCCAAGGATGTCGGCAATACGCTTGATCATCGCCGTTTCCGACTGATCAACATGATTATCTGCACGCGCAATGCGCATCAGATCGCGCAGTAGTGATGCACGGCGTTCAGGGGCCATTTCAGCCAGCATAGAAGCCGCCTGCTTGGTGGTGGTCTCATAGCCGAAGTCTTTAAGATACTCGGTAACTTCCGGCAGCTCTTCGGCCGAAATACCAAAATTCTCGGAAACGATGTCTCTGAAAGCTGCAATTTCTGCCGGATGACGATCGCCATCGGCAAAAACCACATGAAGCAGAAGAAGCAGTTCCGAAGCGAGTGCCGGATCTTCGGCGACACGCTGCACAGCACTCTTTTTGCTGAGAAACGCAGTAATGCGTTCGAAAATGCTTTCGCTCATGGATGACCGTCTCCTGTTACCAACCTGACCTGCATCAATAATGATGCCTGAACAAAAAAACAACGCAAGCGCCAGCAAGTTCCCGCCGTCGCCTTTACCCGAAAAAGCAGGCGAAACGCGTCTGGCGCAATCAGGTTGTCTGCTCTATGTTGCGTCAACTTTTGCCGGACCCCCTCCATGCTTGAATTTTTCGATACGTTGACGCTCCTCCTGACCATGGCCGCTTTCATTGCGGGCATTATCGATTCTATCGCAGGCGGAGGCGGTATGATTACGATCCCGGCTTTGCTTCTGGCAGGTGTGCCACCTGTCGAAGCGCTTGGCACAAACAAGTTGCAAGGCCTGTTTGGCTCTTCCTCTGCAACAATTGCCTACGCGCGCAAAGGCCATGTGAACATCAAGGAACAATGGCCCGAAGCCATTGCATCGCTGGTTGGTTCAGTTTTTGGTGCGCTTTTGGCAACCGTCCTGCCAGTCGATATCATGCGGGCAGCATTGCCAATTCTTCTGATCGCAATTGCCATTTACTTTGCTGTGAAACCAAGCCTTGGTGACGTAGATCGCGCACGCCGGATTGGACCGTTCCTGTTTGGCGTCACGCTGGTTCCACTGATTGGCTTTTACGACGGGCTTTTCGGCCCTGGCACCGGCTCATTCTTCATGCTGGCATTCGTCGCACTTGCAGGCTACGGCGTACTGAAAGCAACCGCTCATACCAAGCTGCTCAATTGCGCATCCAATATCGGCGGCTTTGCCACTTTCGCGCTCGTTGGCACGATCAACTGGAAACTAGGCATCTGTATGGGGATGGCACAGTTCATCGGCGCTCAGATCGGTGCAAGCCTTGCCATGAAGATTGGCTCACGCATCATAAAGCCCCTGCTGATTGTGGTGAGCCTCGCGCTTGCCGTGCGGCTACTGATGGAGCCGAGCAATCCCATTCGCCAGATGATAGGTTTCTAAATCCTCAGCGCTACCAGCACGACACCACAGCCGATCAGCGCAATTCCAAGCCAGTTGATCGTAGACATACGTTCGCCACGGAATGCTGCGCCGAAAAGCGCAACTAATACCACCGACAGTTTATCGACAGGGGCGACGCGTGACGCGTCACCAATTTGCAGCGCCCGGAAATAGGCAAGCCATGACGCGCCGGTGGCAAGGCCAGAGAGCACGAGAAACACCCAAGACTTTGCAGAAATTTCGCCGGGCTTCTGCCATTGGCCTGTCACGGTCAGAAAAAGGCAAAGCGCGCCGATGATCACCAGCGTGCGAACCAGCGTGGCAAAATCTGAGTTGATGCCCTGAATGCCGACCTTGGCGAATATCGCCGTCAAGGCAGCGAAAACCGCCGACATCAAGGCCCAGAATTGCCAACTCGCTACCATGATCAGAACTCGATCCCCTTTTGCGCCTTCACGCCCGAACGGAACGGATGTTTGATCATTTCCATCTCTGTGACAAGATCAGCAAACTCGATCAGCTCATCCTTGGCATTGCGGCCAGTAATGATGACGTGTTTCATCTCAGGCTTGGCGGCAAGCACTTCGATGATTTCCTCGACAGGCAGATAATCATAGCGAAGCACAATATTAAGCTCATCGCAAAGCACCATGTCATAGCTTTCATCGAGGATCAGGGCCTTAGCCTGCTCCCATGCGTCGCGCGCCATGGCGATATCGCGGGCACGATCCTGCGTTTCCCATGTAAAGCCTTCACCGAGTGCCGAGATCGTCACTTGCTCCGGAAACTTCTCCAGAACCCAGCGCTCGCCGGTATCCCATGAACCTTTGACAAACTGCACGACACCAATTTTCATGCCATGACCAAGTGCACGGAAAACCATACCGAAGCCTGCGCTCGACTTACCCTTGCCCTTGCCTGTATGGACAATGACCAAACCTTTTTCGTCGGTCTTGGTGGCCTGAATCTTGTCGCGCGCCGCTTTCTTCTTACGCATCTTATCCGCATGACGGGCATTCAATTCCTCTTCCGTCATCGAAAGAAGTTTCGCAGATTTCTCAGCCATTTAATGCCCTTTCCGGAATCAGTTTTTAAGTTTAGCAAGGTCTAAGGAAGATGACAGATCTTCCAGATCGGACTTTGCTTACAAACAAAGAGTGGCACGTCACATCGTCGTTTTCGTGCGATACTCCATAAGGTTTTCCAGCTCAAACCGTGCTGAATTAGAACGTGGCACCCAGAATCCACGTTCAATTGCATCGTTGAGCTTTGAAGCGGTTTCACTCAGTGCAGCCGGATTCTTATCAAGCATGAAATCATGCACCGCTCTATCAGCGATATAGGCCTGATAGACAGCCTCGAAGTGATGATTGCCAACTTTGCCAGTCGTTGCTGCAAAAGCGAAAAGATAATCGACGGTGGCTGCAATTTCCGCTGCACCCTTGTAGCCATGGCGCATAACACCAGCGATCCACTTGGGATTAGCAGCACGGCCACGCACAACCCGCGCCAGTTCTTCTTCGAGCGTGCGGATAACCGGCTTTTCAGGTTTTGAATGATCATTGTGATAGACGATCGGCATCGCACCGGTCAGCTTCTCAACAGTCGCAGCCATTCCACCTTCGAACTGATAGTAGTCATCGCTGTCGAGCAGATCGTGCTCGCGATTATCTTGATTCTGCACCACGGCCTGCACCGAACGAAGCCGCTCTTCAAGCAGCCCGCGTTCCGCCTGGCCCTCTTCGCCCGCGCCATAGGCATAGCCACCCCAGACGAGCCAGGCTTCCGCCAGATCATTGCGGCCAGCCCAGCCATTTTCGTCAATCAGTGCCTGCAAGCCAGCGCCATAGGCGCCGGGTTTTGATCCAAACACACGATAGCCCGCGCGGCGTTCGGCGGTCTTTTCATCGACCCCCGTTGCGATAAGCCGTGCTTGTTCAGCTTTGATGCGTTTAGCAATTGGATTGTCCTCCGCCTCTTCATCTAGTGCGCCCACAGCACGAACGGCCTTGTCAAACAGCGCAATCTGCTCGGGGAATGCATCACGGAAGAAACCGGAAATTCGCAATGTCACATCAACACGCGGGCGGCCAAGCTTGGCAATCGGTACGATCTCGTAGCCGGTGACACGCCGCGAAGCCATATCCCAGACAGGTTTCACGCCGATCAGCGCCAAGGCCTGCGCAATATCATCGCCGCCGGTGCGCATGTTGGAGGTTCCCCATGCGGTCAGACCGAACGAGGTCGGCCACTCGCCATGATCCTGTGTGTAGCGCGTGATGAGCAGTTCAGCTGATTTGCGACCAAGCTCCCATGCGGCAGGCGTCGGTACGGCACGGCTATCGGTCGAGAAGAAATTACGTCCGGTCGGCAAAACATCTGGCCGTCCACGCGTTGGCGCACCCGATGGTCCCGGCGGCACAAAACGCCCTGAAATAGCAGACAGAAAACCTTCGATCTCTGAAGGTCCACAGGATGTCACCATAGGGCGCAAATGATCATTGATCGATTGCAATACGGCAGTGGTCTGCGTCCAATCTGCTGAGCACTCGACTTCGCCCTCAACAAACTGCGCGGCAAGCAATTCGATACGTTCGACCGTATCACCCTTAATACGCCAGCTTGCAGGGCTGGCGGCCACCAACAGTGCAGGCTTCGGCCCGATCCATGGATCAGCCATTGCACAATCGAGCGGATCAAATTCTTCACCAAGGCCTGCGTCTTTTGCGATAGCGCGTTGCAGGCTCTGTTCGCCCAGCAAACCACCCAGAGCAACAGGAATACCACGCGGAACGCGTGCCAGTGCTACCAGCAAATCAGTAAGCAAACGCCCCTCAGGGGCCAGCCCAAAAATATGCAACCCATCGCGGATCTGCATTTCCTTGAGATCGCAGAGATAGGCATCAAGTTTTTGCAGCGCCATATCTTCATCGTCATGGTCATGAATGCCCGCGTCGCGGTCAAGACCAATATCACGCACCAAATCGAGAATCTGCGCCTTCAACCGCAGCAGGCGGCGCGGATCGACGCCCGACGCCTCGTAATACTCATCAACCAGTGCTTCGAGATCTTTGAGCGGCCCATAGCTTTCGGCACGTGTGAGTGGCGGTGTCAGATGATCGATAATCACGGCACCCGCACGGCGCTTGGCCTGCGTGCCTTCACCCGGATCATTGACGATAAACGGATAGACATGCGGCATCGGGCCGAAGACCGCTTCGGGATAGCAATTCTCCGATAACGCTAAGGCTTTACCGGGCAGCCATTCCAGATTGCCATGCTTACCCATATGCACGATGGCATCGATCTTCGCCACGTCACGCAGATAAGCGTAGAATGCGATATAGCCATGCGGTGGCACCAGATCGGGCGAATGGTAGGTCTCTTTCGGATCGATGTTATAACCGCGCGCTGGCTGAATACCGGCAATGGTTTCGCCAAGTTTCATCAGCGGAAGTGCAAAACCTTCAAGCTTGCTATCGAAGAACGGATCGTTTTCCGGATCACCCCAGCGGGTTTCGATTGCCTCCTGAATCACAGTAGGAAGCTTTGCAAAGAAAGCCCTGTATTGACTCAGAGAAATGACTTCGCGGATTACACGCCCATCACGCGCGGCATTGGTTGGGCCAGCCATTAAAAGCTGCATGAAGGCATCACTATTGGCAGGCACATCACCCACCTGATAGCCCTCGCCTTTCATAGCCCGCAGCACTTCCACAGTTCCGGCTGGAGTATCAAGCCCAACACCATTGCCCAGCCTGCCATCGCGGTTTGGATAATTGGCGAGGATCAACGCAATACGGCGTTCTTCTGGTTTCCTAAGCTTCAGGCGCACCCAGTTTGCCGCCAGTTCCGCGACAAAAGCCACGCGACCTTCATCCGGTTCATGGGTGACGATATTGACTTCAACGGCGCTATCAAATTGCTTGGCCGATTTGAACGACACCGCACGCGACAGCACACGGCCATCCACTTCCGGCAGCGCCACATTCATCGCGAGATCGCGCGCCAGTAGCCCCTGCTGCGAGGCCTTCCATGTGGCTTTTGGCGTGCCGGAAAAGATCACCTGCAAAACCATATTGCCGCGCTTATCGAGCACGGTTGGTTTACGCTCCGCACCCGGAGACGAAATCGCAAAGCCGGTTGCATTGAGCACAATATCCGGCTGGCAATCTTCAAACAGGCCATCAACAACCGCCGCCGAAAGTCGGTCCTTGAGGCTGGAAACAAAGATCGGAACCGGGTTCAAGCCCTTTGCCTGCAATGCACTGATCAGTGCTTCTACTGGCTGCGTCTGACCGCTCTGCACCAGCGCACGATAAAAAATGATTGCCGCAACAGGCCCATCGACGGCCTTCCATTGCTGGCAGATGAGATCGAGCGAAGGCGCGGCCATATTGGGCCACCACAGTCCAGCTTTTAGAAGCGGTGCAGCCTCTTCCGGCTTTTCGCTCTCATCAATCAGTGCGCAACAATAATCGAGAAAGCGCGACGTATTGGCGGCCCCACCCTCTATCAGATATTGCCATAGAGCATCTCGCTCCTGCGCTGGCACGGTTGAAAACCTTGTCAGTCCGTAATCGGGCTTATCATCACCCGGCAGCACTGCGATCTTGATGCCGTGCGAAACCGCGCAGGCATGAAGCGCCTCAAGCCCATAAGGCCAATAGGTCTCGCCACCAATAATCCGCACGACAATAAGCTTCGCATGTTGTGCCGTACGCTCGATATAAGCGTCGACTGACATGGGATGTGTGAGGCTTAGAAAATTAGCGAGCCGCACACTGTGTCGGAGGCTTGGCCCGCTTTGCCCAAGCTTATGTGCTTGCGCAAGACTGGCCAGTTCCGTATCGGCAGCGGAAAGGAACAATATATCACCCGGCGTCTGGCCGAGATCGACGGCCTCATTGCCGTCGCTTATCGTTCCTTTCTGGGCAAGTAAAAGATGCATTACGAGACAGCGTCTTTCACGGCTTTGGTGATAGCCTGCTCATCGATCTCATGCAGACCAATGACAACAAGACGCGTATTACGCACTTCATCCTTGCCCCATGGGCGGTCGAAATAATGCTCAATGCGTGGACCAACGGCCTGCACAACCAGACGCATCGGCTTGCCCGGCACATCGACAAAGCCTTTGAGACGAAGCACATCGTGTTCCGCAATCACGGCCTTGAGCTTTTCGGTAAATGCCTTTGGATCAGCAACTGAGCCTGCTTCCACCACAAAGCTTTCAAACTCATCGTGGTCATGCTCATGGCCATCAGCATGATGGATTTCATGATGCGATTTGCGGTTGGCAATGTCGTCTTCCGTACCCACGCCAAGACCGAGCAGCACATCAGCCCCAAGCTTGCCGAAGCTTGCTGGCACCATGTTGACGCGACGCGTTGAGCGTGCAGCCACATCGGTCTTCACGCTATCGAGTTTCGACGGATCAACGAGATCGGCCTTGTTCAAAACGATAAGGTCAGCTGCATGAATCTGATCCTCAAAAAGTTCCTCTAAAGGGCTTTCATGATCAAGAGATTCGTCCGCCGCGCGCTGAGCATCCACCTTGTCATGATCGTCAGCAAAACGGCCTTCTGCAACGGCAGCAGCATCGATAACCGTCACCACGCCGTCGACCGTCACCTGCGTCTTGATTTCAGGCCAGTTGAACGCGGCGACCAGCGGCTGAGGCAGTGCCAGACCTGAGGTCTCGATCACGATATGATCAGGACGATCCACACGATCCAGAAGCTTGGTCATCGTCGGAATGAAATCATCGGCAACGGTGCAGCAGATGCAGCCATTGTTGAGCTCAATCACGTCTTCCTCACGGCAGCTTTCGATACCGCAGCCTTTCAGAATCCCACCATCGACGCCCAGATCACCAAACTCATTGATGATAAGCGCGATGCGCTTTCCATTGGCATTTTCCAGCAGATTTCGGATCAGCGTCGTCTTGCCGGAACCTAAGAAGCCGGTGATTACGGTCGCTGGAATCTTTTGTCCCTGCATCGAATTATCCCTTCATTTTGAGCGGCAAACCTGCCGCCATGAAATAAACTTCATCCGCCACTGATGCCACAGCCTGATGCAAAAAACCGGCATGATCGCGAAACTCCCGCGCCATCCGATTTTCCGGCACAATGCCCAGACCAACTTCGTTGGAAACGAAAACAACCGGACCTGAAAGCTGACGCAACGCCGCGATCAGTGTCTCGGTTTCAGCAGCTATATTCTGCTCTGCCATCATCAGATTGGTGATCCAGAGCGTTAGGCAATCGACCAGCACAAAGCGGTCATGCCCCGCATGTTTTTCAATCGCACCCACAAGGTCGAGTGGTTCTTCCACCGTCTGCCATTCACTCCCGCGACGGTCGCGGTGAATGGAGATGCGGCTTTCCATTTCCTTGTCGAATGCGCGTCCTGTTGCGAGGTAAACTGGCTGCAGTCCTGAATTTTCAACCAGTTTCTCCGCAAACGACGACTTACCAGAACGGGCTCCGCCAAGAACGAATGTAATTTTTGCATTTTCATTTCTGGGCGGAGCCATATGTATCAGCCTTCAATATCCGACTTCGCATAAGCCTGAATGAACCAGCCCAGTGCAAGACCAATGACGGCCCACATGAACAGGTTTGTCGCAAGCGATGCTACAGCATATTGCGAAGCAAGCAGCGATGGGATTGGCGATGCAATATCTTCAGGATGCGGTGCACCATAAAGATGTGGAGCGACAATCAGCACCAGTCCGAGAATTTTGGAGATAATCTCACCACGTAAAACCAGCAGATAAATGCCGACGCCGCTCAACACCACCGTCAAAACCCACCAGAGCTGGCGCTGCGCCAGATCAGCAGCAGGCATGGCAGGCAGTTCCGGCGAAAGCCCCAAAGCTGGCAGGAAAGCGACGGCAAAGAAACCGGCCCCACCCCAGAAAATACCGTTCTGCGGTGTAATACGCTGACCAAGAAGAAGAGCAACGCCACCCAAAAGCAGGGCAAAACCTGCACCGGCTACGAGATTAGCGAGTAATGTATTGCCCAGACGACCAAACGGCAGTTCTGCACCGGCTTCTTCTTCACCTTCGCTGGCTGCAGCTGCTGCATGATCGTGCGGTACAGCCGCTTCGGATGCATCACCATGACTATGACCGCCACCAGCGTCTTCATAAGTTTCCGCCTGAATGATCAGCGGAACGGTTTTCAAGTACATGGCAGGTGTCACGAGAAGCCCTGCCAAAAGGCCAGCAGCAAGCGTGGCCAGAAGATATCGGATCAACATTTCATTCCCTCAACAGCAATTTCCGCTCCGATGGCCGTCCACCATCGAGCGTTGCTCATTTCCTGTTTCTAAAAGCTAAACGGCTTAGTGGCAGGGAAACCCGTATGAATGACGCGTGTCGTGCGCTGAATCGTGCAGCGTATCGGAGTGAGCAAGACCCACGCCGTAAATCAGAAATGCACCAAGAAGCAGCGAAACGACAGCTGTAGCGAGACGCGTTGCAAGCGGCATAGCGATTGTGTTGGAAACAGAATTTTGGGTACGCGCAGCCATGACAACCTCCGTGTAGGCAGCAGGGAAAACCTCCCATGGGGTGCGGACAAAACGTCCTTCACGCAACAGGCAGGTCTCCTGGCTCACGGGTCGTCGGATTTGAAGCTGCCTTCCCAGAAACACTGTGTTTCCAGTGGCCGCCGGTTAACCGGCTTGCCTCATCCCTCTCCGCTCTACAGTCGCGGGGTCGGCTGCGATAAAGACGCCCGGATTGGGTCCGTCCGTCGCATTCCCTTTTGGTATCGCCGGGATTCGTCCCAGCAAAACCTGTTGTGTCAACCGACACTAGGCTTTCACAAATGCGGCGTCAATCGAGTGCAAACAACGCATCAATATCAAGACAGTTTTCAAGGCCGTCGGCCAGCTCATCAAGTGCCGTTTCAATGCCTGCACGATAATTCTCGCCTGAACTGCTCACGCCGAGCGTTGCAAGAAATTGCCGACGGAACTCATCCGCACCAAAAACACCGTGCAGGTAGGTGCCCATCACCCGACCGTTCGCCGAGACTGCCCCGTCATCGTGATCGCCGATCCGCGCGAATGGGCGGATAGCATCGGGACCATTTGTTCGCCCTATATGAATCTCGTATCCATCAAGTGCTGCATCATAAAGTTGCGAGTGAGCCGCAACATTGCGCACGACTTTTTCTGGTTCCATCACGGTGTTGACATCCAGCAGTCCCAACCCGTCGATGTCCCGCACCTGACCCTCGATACCGCCCGGATCGCTTATCCGGTTGCCGAGCATCTGAAACCCGCCACAAATGCCAAGCACATGCCCGCCACGTCGCACATGGAGCTGCAAATCACGCTCCCATCCGTTTTCGCGAAATGTAATCAGATCCGCAATCGTCGATTTTGTTCCAGGTAGAACCACAAGCCCTGCATCATGCGGCAAAGGCTGTCCCGGCGGAACCATGACAACCTCAACCTGGTTTTCTGCTTTCAGCGGATCAAAATCGTCGAAATTCGCAATACGCGGCAACATGGGGACTGCTACTTTCAACGCCTTGGCATCGCCGCGCGTTGCTCGTTCCAGAACGACCGAATCTTCAGCAGGCAGTCGTGACACGGCTTTCAACCATGGAACGACCCCAAAAGAACTCCAGCCCGTAAAGCGGGTAATCGCTTCCAGACCGTCATCAAACAGCGAAATATCGCCGCGAAACTTGTTAATCATGAAGCCGCGCACCATGGCGCGATCTTCATCCGGCAGAATTGTATGCGTACCGACCAGCGAGGCAATCACCCCGCCGCGATCAATATCACCCACCAAGACGACTGGCACATTTGCGCGCGTGGCAAAGCCCATATTGGCGATATCGCCGGCACGCAGATTGATTTCGGCAGGCGACCCCGCGCCTTCGATCAACACCAGATCGGCGCCATCACTGACAATATCAAAGGATTCCATCACCGCCGCCATCAGTTGCGGCTTTAACTGCTGATAATAGCGCCCACGCGCCTCGCCACGCACTTTGCCCTGCACAACCACCTGACTGCCCATGTCAGTCTGTGGCTTCAGCAGAACCGGGTTCATATGAACCGATGACGGCTCGCCGCAAGCCAGAGCCTGAAGCCATTGCGCGCGCCCAATCTCGCCGCCATCATCGCTGACGGCTGCATTGTTCGACATGTTTTGCGGTTTGAACGGCCGGACTTTCAACCCTCGATTGCGTGCAACGCGACAAAGACCGGCAACAAGCACGCTTTTGCCGACATCCGAACCCGTTCCCTGAAACATGATTGCGCGTGTCATGCGAGCTTGCCTATCCCAACTTCATGTGACTGGCAATCGCCAGCGGTTGCGGCAACCTTATATGCAAAAATGCGCATCAGTTTATTACAAAAGTGAGCAACATTATTCCAATGGAGCGTTGGCAGCCACGCGCCATTGTGATCTAGTCGCCTCAGGAGGGTGCGGTGCTCATAGGGAGGAAACCATGGATACTGCCGACCAGAACCAGTTTGAACTCAATGAAGATCAACTCGCCATTCAAGATATGGCGCGCGGCTTCGCGTCGGATTTTGTTGCACCACATGCACTGCAATGGGATCGCGACAAACATTTCCCGATTGACGTTATAAAGGAAACCGGACCGCTTGGCATGGGTGGCATTTATGTTCGCGAAGACGTAGGTGGATCGGCACTTAAACGCTCTGATGCGGTCCTTATTTTCGAGGCGCTCGCCGAGGCTTGCCCAGCTTTTTCAGCGTTTATTTCCATCCACAATATGGCAGCATGGATGATTGACACGTTTGGCGATGAAAGCCAGCGTCAGACATTTTTGCCTAAACTTACGTCGATGGAATGGCTTGCCAGCTATTGTCTGACTGAACCGGGCTCAGGCTCCGATGCAGCCGCGCTTCGCACCCGTGCAGAGCGCGATGGCGATCACTATGTACTTAACGGCACCAAGCAGTTTATTTCCGGTGCGGGAGCTACCGATCTTTATGTAACTATGGTGCGTACCGGCGAGGACGGTCCGAAAGGAATTTCTACCATCGTTGTGCCGAAAGATGCGCCCGGCCTGTCGTTTGGCGCCAATGAGCACAAGATGGGTTGGAATATGCAGCCCACCCGCACAGTGATTTTCGACAATTGCCGCGTGCCTGTCGCCAACCGTCTGGGTGATGAAGGTACGGGCTTCCGAATCGCCATGGCCGGCCTTGATGGTGGACGACTAAACATCGCCGCCTGCTCGCTCGGTGGTGCACAATCTGCGCTCAATAAAGCATTGGAATATACGGGGCAGCGCAAGGCTTTCGGCCAGACGATCGACCGGTTTCAGGCGTTGCAGTTCCGTCTTGCTGATATGGAGACCGAGCTCTCGGCAGCAAGACAGCTTCTTTACACTGCTGCGAGCAAGCTTGACCGCAAAACGCATGATGCCGGCAAATGGTCAGCGATGGCCAAACGCTTTGTGACCGACACAGGCTTTAACGTCACCAATGACGCGCTGCAGCTTCTGGGTGGCTATGGCTATCTTCATGATTACGGCATCGAGAAACTTGTCCGCGATCTGCGCGTTCATCAGATTCTCGAAGGCACCAACGAGATCATGCGCGTGATCATTGCTCGCCAGCTGATCGGACGCTGATACAAATATTGAATGGGAGGAAATCATGGCCACTATCGCGTTTATCGGCCTCGGTAATATGGGCGGCCCAATGGCCACCAATCTGGTGAAAGCCGGACACAAGGTCATAGGCTTTGATCTGCTGCCTGCTCATCTTGAAGAAGCCAAAGCCAACGGCCTTCAGATCGCGGCAAATGCTGCAGAAGCGGTCAGCGATGTAGACGCGGTTATAACCATGTTGCCTGCTGGTAAACATGTTCTTTCTGTTTATGAAGAGATTGCCCCTAAGGCTCGTAAAGACTCACTTTTCATCGATAGCTCGACGATTGACGTTGATTCGGCACGCAAAGCTCACGAAATCGCAGCCCGCCATGGCCACCTCTCCATTGATGCACCGGTTTCGGGCGGCACAGGTGGCGCCGCAGCAGGTACCCTCACCTTTATGGCGGGCGGCAGCGATAATGCCTTTGCAAAGGCTGAGCCGCTTCTTCACCCGATGGCTGGTAAGATCGTGCATTGCGGCGGCGATGGCGCAGGTCAGGCTGCGAAAATCTGCAACAATATGATTCTCGGCATTTCGATGATCGGCGTCAGTGAAGCCTTTGTGCTAGCTGAAAAATTGGGCCTTTCGCATCAGGCGCTTTTTGATGTGGCATCCACCTCATCGGGGCAATGCTGGTCTCTGACCACCTATTGTCCGGTGCCCGGACCAGTACCAACATCGCCTGCCAACCGGGATTATAAGCCCGGATTTGCAGCAGCTCTGATGCTCAAAGACCTCAAGCTTTCGCAGGAAGCGGCAAAAAGCTCGGGTGCTGCAACGCCGTTGGGCGCTCATGCAGAAGAACTTTACAGCCGCTTCGACAATGAAGGGCATGGCGGAGACGACTTTTCGGGCATAATAAATTTCTTGCGCTCAACCAAAGCAGGCAATTGAGAAATTCTTCGCCAAAGCAGCGAAAAACTTGCTTTGTTTAGATTTGCTTAAGTATCTGATAACTGTCCGGTAACGATGTTGCGCTAAAAAGGAGCCAGAGACGGTGCAAACCTTCTCGACGCTCCGGATCTGGTACTGCGTACCGGAGCTTCAGTCTCTCCCGCCTGTGTATTGTTTGGCGGGAACGCCATGCGTTTTTGGCAAAACCGTGCACCTTCAGAGGCAGCGCGGTTTTTGCCATTGTTCATTTCATAAATTATGCGTGATTTTTATATTAGATCTGGTCCCAAAGATTGAATTCTGGCCATAATCCTGTGAAAGCTAACCGCTGCTTGGTACGCAGATAAAGCGTAATTTTTTCTGGGATCTATAGATTTTGAGTGCAACACGACCAATAACGGCACTTCCAGCCGAAAAAAACACGTTCGGTTTACCGGCGGCGGTGCTTTTTGTCCTTTGTTATTTCGCCTTCCAGGCAATATTGGTCACGTTTGTATCAAACGGTGCAGGTCTCGACGATGCGGAACAGCTCGCCAATATCGGCTATCTTGATTGGGGTTACGGCGGCTCTCAGCCACCGCTTTACACCTGGATAACAAATATTACGGCGTCGGTGCTAGGCACTTCTATGCTGACGTTGCAGATCGTCAAGTTCGGTGTACTCGCAAGCCTTTTTCTAAGTGTATTCGCCGCAATGCGGCTGCTCGGGTTTTCACGTATCGTTGCCTCGACGTCAATGCTTGGGCTTTTTCTCATTCCGCAGATTGGATGGGAATCGCAGCGCGCACTCACACACTCTGTTGCAGGCACAGCGGGCTGTGGTTGGGCCTTTTTGGCTCTTGCCTGGCACATGCGCGCCCGTCATGTGGGTTCGGCGGCCGTACTTGGCATTACTATGGCTGCAGCGATTCTGGGCAAATTCAATGCCTCGCTTTTCATAATAATGCTGATTGTCACCGCTCTTTCAGTCCCCGAATATAGAAAAATTCTCCTTTCAAAGCTCTCTATCGTCACAATCATTGCCTTTGGCGCAGCTTTCGCCCCCACGGGCATGTGGATGCTCGCGCACAAATCGAGCGTCATTGCTCGCTCTGGCAAACTCCAGATAGGCGCTTCGGGAAATCTCTTTATTGACCGCCTCAACGGTGTCGGCAGCTTTATTGAAGCAGCCTTTCTATTTTCGATTGTAGCACTCGCGGTTGCGGGCATTATTGCGCTTATCCACTCGAAAGCGCGGACATTGCCAAATAAACCATTCACTTCAGGCGAGATTTTTATGCGTCGCCTGCTTATCATCGGAATGGGAATTGTTTTTGCCGGTGTCGTGCTGGCCGGTGTCAGCAATATCAAAGACCGCTGGTTGCAGCCGGTTCTTTTCCTTCTACCTGCAGCCACCGCTGCCTGGTTTGCACATTATCGAGCCGGAACACGAGCGCTGATAGATTTCGCGACTGTAAGTATCGTTGCGGCTCTAATTGTGCCACCTGTCCTTGCCTATTATCTCACATATGGCTCAAGCACGCCGCCCTATGGCCAGCTGGAATATCAGCGTCTTTACGATGAAGTGAGGCAGCAGGGCGAATTTAAAACGATCTTGACGGACAACGCACAGATCCCCGGAAACTTCCGTCTCTTCGACCCGTCTCTCCAGATTATTCATCCTGAAACACCGTTTGGTGCGGCCAATGCAGTGAGGCCTACGCTGGTTATGTGGTTCGGAGATGCAGTTCCAAATGAGCGTGTATCGGCGCTTATAAACGAGGCACAGATTCATATTCCTGAAACGGGCATCACAACGACCAAGATCGCCTACAGAACCCGTCCAGACATGAACATCACTGTGAGTTACTTCCTGCAGAAATAAAAAAGGTCCGGGTTAATTACCCGGACCTTTTCATTTTATTCTACTGTTTCCTGCACCGCATGTGCGGTGCCTTTGACGTCGCGCCCGACGCCGCGGACTGTATTTGCGCAAGACGCCAGCGTGAAAGCACACAGAACGATGGCAACGGGGACAATGCGGGATAGCTTCATAACAGTCTCTCCATTGAGATGCTCAATTCAACCAAATATGCCTCCCAAACTACCTGACGCGCGCTGCCCGGTATTCTGGCGGTGAAGCCGTTACTCGGCTGTCACATATAAAATCTAGCGCAGCTTTTTTCGCTGGCAAGAGAGGTATTTAGTAAACTGCTAAAGTTTCATTGCACGGCTCAACCTGCGCGAAATGTATCGAAGCGACCGCTGCGGCGATAGCTTTCAAAAACATTGCGTAAATGTTCAGCGACCACCTGAATGTGCTGGCGCGCGTCCGGTTTAATGATCATTCCGAGCTGATAACGTCCAAGCTGCGGCAGATTATGTTCAGGTCCGAGCGCTACAATTCCCTCTCCCAGCAATGTTTTACCGAAAGGTGCAATAGCGAGATCAGCCTGTATGGCAGCGCGCTGCCCTGTAGAATGAGAACTCATATAGGCGATACGATAAGACCGGCCTGACTTCTCCAATGCTTCCAGCGCATTTCCACGCCATGCACAGCCCTCTTCCCATATGGAAAGCGGGAGCGGATCACGACGATAGGCCGTACCACATTTTGCGCCTGCCCAGACCAGCTCCTCATCAAGCAACACTTCAACGTCACCTCTGCCCGGGACTGTGTGCGAGAGATTGACCAGCGTGACATCAAGACGGCGTTCATCCAGCCGCTTGCGCAGATTGGTGCTTTGATCAATGACGACATCGACAGTGACGCCCGGATGGGTCTCAGCAAATCGCTTCAAAACCAGAGGCAAAACACATTCGCCAATATCGTCAGGCGACCCTAAGCGAACAACGCCTGTAACCGTCGGAGCAACAAATTTGGCCACGGCCTCGCGATTGAGCGCAAGAAGTCGCCGTGCGTAGCCGAGCAATATCTCACCATCACTCGTCAGCGTGACCGAACGCGCATCGCGCTCAAAAACGGCAACCCCGAGCTGCTCTTCAAGTTTCTTGATCTGCATCGAAACAGCCGAGGGCGTCCGAAAAACCACATTAGCCGCCGCCGAAAAACTGCCTGTATCGGCAATGGACGCGAATGTGCGCAACACATCAATATCGAGCATTGGCAGAGGATGTTGAACCGGCGCTGTCATGTTGAACTCCGCGATTTCCGTTAGTTCAATTTTTCTGATCTTATACCTTTCTATATTTCGTTTGATTGAACGTCAAGATGGTCGCAAGTTCTCATCATCGAGATCAGAACATCTCCAACCAACCACTTGGTCTCACTTTTTGTCAGGAGAACGAAAATGAGCATTCAATGTGAAGCACTGCAAAACGAATCTGGTTCGCGCCCATCTGTCATCCCAAGCTGGCTGCAAGCGAACATTGCATCGGTCGTCGCTTTCTATGCCGAATGGGCTTATCAGCGGCGCGTAAAGAAAAGCCGCAGGGTGCTGGAGTCGTTACCGGAACACATTCTACACGATATCGGCTGGCCTTGCGTGGATGATCGCCTTCCCACTTCCACACGCATCAGCCGAAAGAAGTAAATAACATCATCAGTTGAGGGCAGGATATTCCTTGCCCTCAATTAAACGACATATAGATGCCAATTTACGGCAGGCATTTAGCCGCACTATGCAATCTGAAAGTTCTATGTCTCAATATGTCTGTCCTGTTTGCGTCATAGCCTACCCCCTATAAATCCGGGCTGGAGCAACAGGATGGCCGGTCAGAAAGCGACCGGATGACAGGGTCTGACAAAGCCCCGGTGTCATGACGGAGGCACAAAGCCGGAAACTGCGTCGGGAACCGCAGTTCGGGCTTTCGAGAATGGGAACGATCAGGCTATGAATCAAGCTTCATCGGTTAAGCGGTCTATTGTTTTTTTTCTGGTCCCTGACTTCTCGATGATCGCATTTGCGACAGCAATTGAACCGCTGCGCATTGCCAATCGAATGCTGGGCTATGAAGCCTATCGCTGGCGGTTGACATCCACCGACGGCAAGCCGGTAACAGCGTCGAACGGCGTGGAATGCGCTGTCAATGCTTCGCTGGAGGACGAGCGACGCTTCCTTCAGCGCGAACAGCGCCCTTCCATGGTATTTGTTTGCTCGGGCGTTTTTGTCGAAGAATTTCGCAACAAGTCAGTCTTTGCCTGGCTGCGCGAAGAATATAACCGCGGCGTCGCGGTTGGCGGCCTTTGCACCGGCGCGCATATTCTGGCGGCTGCCGGCCTTCTCTCTGGTAAACGTTGCGCCATTCACTGGGAAAACCTGCCCGGCTTTTCCGAAGCTTTTCCAAAAGCGGAAGTCTATGCCGATCTCTTCGAAGTCGATGGCAACATCTATACCTGTGCAGGCGGAACCGCCTCACTCGATATGATGCTAAAGCTCATCGGTGATGACTTCGACGATAATCTGGTCAACCGCATTTGCGAACAGGCTCTCACGGACCGCGTGCGCAATCCGCATGATCGCCAGCGTCTGCCGCTTCGCGCTCGTCTTGGTATCCAGAACTCGAAGATTCTGACAATCATCGAAATGATGGAAGCCAATCTTTCAGAACCGGAAGCGCTTATCGATGTGGCGCATAATATAGGGCTTTCGCGCCGTCAGGTGGAACGTCTGTTCCGTCAGGAAATGGGTCGCTCACCAGCGCGTTATTATCTCGAAATTCGTCTCGACCGGGCCCGGCATCTGCTGCTGCAATCATCCATGCCGGTTGTTGAAGTTGCCGTTGCCTGTGGCTTTGTTTCCGCGTCGCATTTTTCCAAGTGCTACCGCGAACTTTACGGGCGTTCGCCGCAGCAGGAACGGGCTGACCGCAAAATGCTGATAGCAGCATGATCGGAGAACCAAGCATAAAGGCCGTATCGTTCACGATGCGGCTTTTCTTTTTAAATCATAGCGATAGCCCTGCTCTGTGAATCAAATTCTCAACACATTCAGGTTCCGGATTTCCTGACCGTCAAAACGATCAAACAGCCATTGAGCTTCGGTCGCCTCGCGCCGTGATTATGTCGTAGAATGACAATTGTAAGCTCCTGCCAATCACTATGATTCCATCAAATGAAAAATGGGATCGCATAAAATGGCAGAGTTTCCTAAGAAAGCGAAAGTAGTCATTGTCGGGCTGGGCGGCATCGTTGGCGCATCCGTCGTCCACCACCTGATTGAGCGTGGCTGGGACGATATTGTTGGCATTGATAAGTCCGGCATCCCCACCGATATCGGCTCCACCGCACACGCATCTGATTTCTGCTATGCAACCAGCCATGATTTTCTGTCGTGCTGGACAACGCTCTACTCCATCGATTTCTATGAAAAGATGGGCCATTACGCGCGCGTCGGCGGCATCGAAGTTGCTCGCGTCGGCGACGATTCCCGCATGGAAGAACTGAAGCGCAAAGTCGCATCCGGCAAAGCTTTCGGCACAAGCGCCCGCCTGATGGAGCCTGCGGAAGTCAAAGAAAAATTCCCGCTAATCGAAGAAAGTCTCGTTCAGGGCGGCTTGTGGGACCCGGATGCAGGTCTAGTTATTCCGCGTTCGCAAACAGTTGCAGGCAAGCTGATTGACCAAGCCGAAGCAGCTGGCAAACTTCAGAGCTTCGCCAACACCCCTGCACAGTCGCTTATTGTTGAAAATGGACGCATCAAGGGCGTTGTCACCCATCGCGGTACGATCGAAGCGGATTATGTTGTGATCTGTGCCGGTCTCTGGGGCCGTCTGATTGCCGAGATGGTTGGCGAAGACCTGCCAGTCATGCCGATTGACCATCCGCTCACTTTCTTCGGTCCCTATAATGAATTTGCAGGAACCGGTAAGGAAATCGGCTGGCCACTCATGCGCGATCAGGGCAACTCAGCCTATATGCGCGACACCGGCGACCCGAAGACGGCCGAAGGCGGTCAGATCGAATGGGGCTATTACGAAGAAACCAATCCGCGCCTCTGCCATCCGCGTGATTTGCTTGAAAAGCATGAAGCACGCCTGTCGCCATCACAGCGCGATCTCGACATGGAACAGGTACTCGAACCGCTTGAACGCGCCATCGAACTGACCCCGATCCTCGGCGAACTGGGTTACAATGAAAGCCATTCCTTCAATGGTTTCCTTCAGGTCACGACTGATGGCGGTCCTTCAATGGGCGAAAGCCAGAAGGTGCGCGGCCTCTGGTATGCAGTTGCAATCTGGGTCAAAGACGGCCCCGGCATGGGCAAGCTTATTGCCGACTGGATGACGGACGGTCGTACAGCAATCGATCACCACGCTATCGACTATTCGCGCTTCTATCCGCATCAGATGACCGAGCAGTTCATATGGGATCGCTGCACCGAAACGGCGATGAAGGTCTATAATCCGGCAGTGCATCCGCGCGAACCATTTTCCAAAGGCCGCAATATTCGTCGCTCACCTTTCTATGAGCGTGAAAAGGAACTTGGCGGCCACTTCATGGAGCTGGGCGGCTGGGAGCGCGCGCACGGCTATGCGGCCAATGAGCATCTGCTTGAAAAATATGGCGACCGCATTCCAGTACGTGAGAACGAGTGGGACAATCGCCATTTCTGGCGCGTTTCCAACGCTGAGCATCTCGCACTGAGTGAAGATTGCGGCATTATCAATCTGTCGCATTTTGCCATGTACGACATCGAAGGTCCGGATCATGTCGAGCTGATGGAATGGTTATGCGCTGCCAAGATCGGCGGCGATGCCAATATCGGCAAAGGCATCTATACGCATTTTCTCGATGATGAAGGCATGGTGCGCGCCGATTTTACGGCCATCCGCATGGCAGACCGCATCCGCATGATCAACGGCGCGGATGCCGGTCCGCGCGATTTCCATTATATGCGCCGCGTGGCTGAAGATAAGGGCTTTGATGTCACTATTACCGATGTGACGGAGAAATATGTCACCATCGGCATTTGGGGACCGAATGCACGAGACAAACTCAAAAAGGTTGTCGAGAACCCGGAGGGTCTTGACCTTGAGAACTTCGCATTTGCCGCCATCAAGCCAATCCGTATTGCAGGCAAGGACGTAACAGCGTTCCGTATTTCCTATGTCGGCGAACAGGGCTGGGAATTGCACATGCGCTATGAAGACGGCCTCGCTGTCTGGGATGCGCTGCGATCAACCGGGGCAATTGCCGTCGGTGTTGAGACCTATGCGAATACACGCCGCATGGAGAAAAGCCTACGCCTTCAGAATGCAGATCTGCTCACTGAATACAATCTGCTTGAAGCTGATCTGGCTCGCCCGAAGGTCAAGGAAGCAGACTTCCGTGGCAAGGCAAAGCATCTTGAGTACAAGGCTCGCGAGCATCAGCCAGCCATGCTTTGCACGCTGGTTATGAGCGAGAATGTCGACTCCAAAGGCGTCAAACGCTACCCGGTCGGCATTCTGCCGGTGCTCGACCCTGAAACGGGTGCAACATTGGTTGATGAACTCGGACGTCGCTCGTTCACTTCGTCCATCGCCTACGGCCCAACCATCGGCAAGAATATCGCACTTGCCTATCTGCCTTGGTCCTACTGCCAGGAAGGCCGCAAGCTGAACGTCGAGTATTTCGGAGAGACCTATCCAGTAGAAGTCGTATCGATTGGTTACAAGCCACTCTACGACCCGGAAAATCTCAAGCCCCGCAGTTAAAGAGCAGACCGAAAAGTGCGACGCGGTTCTCGGAACAAGAGGCGCGCAAAAACAAATAGATAGAGAATTCCCAACGATTCATTGAAGATGGGAGACGCTCTAATCGTAAAGCTCAATAAAAAGCCGGGGATGTGCCCCGGCTTTCTCAATTCGTGTTAGTCACTTATTGAATGGTCGCCTTGCCACCCGAAATCGTAATGGTTTCGTCGCCCTTCAGCGCCTCACGATCACCATTCGGGAACGTTACAAAACAACCGCCATTGCAGAAATCGACTGTTTCACCAGGTGCCACCAGCATTTCACGCTTCGAAGCGCCTTCAGTCACCACAATGGTCTGAGCCGAGCTGTCATTGTTGGCAACAGTTGCAGCATAAAGACTTGGTATGGAGAACGAAATCGCGAGCATCGCACCGATAGCGACCTTGCCAGCATAATTGACCTGAGTTCTGTTCATATCGTTTCAGCGTTTCCGCTGCTCCCGCTACAAGCCGAGTATACGGCCCCATTGCTATAAGACAGTTCACCTGCCTCTTTTCGTAATCATTTATAAGACTTCAAAACTGAACTGCAACTGAACGACATATTCATAATTCGCATTAAAGCGCATCTCAAAAAGTACGCGGCGGTTTTCGGAACAGGATGCACGCAAAAACAAATAGATAGAGAGTTTCCAACCATTCAGTGAAAACTGGAAATGATTTAAGGCGTTCAGACTTTGTCGTCATGCTCAGGCTTTTCGCCCTTCTCAGACTCAGCAGGCTTTTCCTTCCGCGCCTTTGTAGCGCGTGGGGCATCTTTATTCATAAGCTCGGAAAGCTTTTCGATTTCCGTAACACCTAAAACCAGATCAGTCGAAGACGAAGCCAACTCTATCCCTTCAGCGTGGAAACGTTCAACAATCTGGAATCGCAGCTCATTCTTGATACCGCCCGTCGATGTAATATCTGCAACATGTGCGTAGATATCGAACACCAGCAGAGAATCCGTCATGCTCTGAAACGCTACGAACGGTTCCGGATTTTTTAGAATTGAAGGATGACTGCGGATGATTTCAAGCAGCAATGTGTGAACGCGACGCGGCTCATCGGTATAGGCTGCCTGCACATTGATATCGATGCGGCCAAGCTTGTTACGAAGGGTCCAGTTACCGACATTGCCGTTGATAAGCGTCGAGTTTGGAACGACAATCGACTGCTTCTGAAAAGTCTCAACTTCGGTTGCACGAACGCTGATCTTTTTTACGATACCGCTAACGGTGCCTGCTTCGACCCAGTCGCCCACTTTGAACGGACGTTCAGCCAGAAGAATAAGGCCCGAAACGAAGTTCTGGACAATGTTCTGCAAGCCAAAACCGATACCAAGTGACAGACCACCAGCAATCAGTGCGAGACTGGATAAATTGAAGCCAGCTGCCGAAACACCAACCAGCGCCGCAAGTACCAGACCAACATAGCCAACCACCGTGCGGATCGAATTACGAACGCCGGAATCTACACGTCCACGCGCCATGACGCTGTTATCGAGCCAGTTCTGGAACCAGCGCGTCATCAGATAGACAACGATGAAAAGCGCAATACCCGTCAGAATACCCATCAGCGAAATGGAAATATTGCCGATAGGGATGCCCGTCATCAGGTTATAGAAAGTGCTTTTCAGCTCCGACCATTGGAAACCAAACTGCATCAATACAAGCGGTATGCCGACCAGCGCCACCGCAAAATTGATGAGAATGCCAACGCCAAGCCCGATTTGGTCAAGTGTCGCTTCATCAAAATGGAAGCGGTCACGCATAACCCGACCAATCGGGCTAGACGCAAAGGCCTGTTCTTCCGAAATTGCACGGCCGGTCAAAAACCCGAGATACATCGTGACGAGGAACGCCCCGGTAACAACGATCTGCTGTGCAGCAAAGCGTGCAAGTCCGATAAAGCCAAGACCAGCTGCGATAATCGGCAAAAGACCAAGGACGATCAGGAATATCCTGAACATCTTAGGCCAGGGACGGACGCCCTCTTCTCCGTCTTTTTCTATTGGCTTCACAAAGGCGACGATGAGGATCAGAACGCCGATCACGACCGTCGAAAGCAAGCTTTTCGCCATCGTCAAAGAGAGCGGCGAGGAAAGAACCTGATTTACTTTGCTGAAAAACGAGTCAAGCCCGTTGATCAAAGCCATGCCTGTGATCAGCCAGACGAGAACCCGACCTGGGCGTGGTGCGACCGGCACCAACCGCCATGCTGGTGTGTATGGGCTTATACAGGCAAACGCCAGCCGGCTGATAAAGAACACAATGCCTAAAACGACGAAGAGCGACTGTAGAAGCCCTGCAATATCAGGTCTTAAAACATTGAAGTAATTGAGAAAGAAATAGGTCGTTGCCAGAAACACACCGACAGCACCCGATGGGATCGCTGTAGACCAGAATGCAACCGACAAACGGCTCAGATAAGAGGGTGTTTCAATCGTCGGGTCACGTTCGTAAAGCGTACCGAGAACGCGGCGTGCGCCGAGCTGGATGATCAGTGCCGCGACAAATGCGAAAAAGGCCGCTGCCAGAAACGAATTCAGCTTGAAGGTGGAGACAAAGCGCCACCATGATTTCACGATGCTCCAAAGTGAAACCATCTGATCACCAGCAGCCGAGGTTACTTCAGATCCGAGTGTAAGATCGAGATTGACGCGCTGAGACAAGGTTTGCGCAAACAGGTCACGGCGCATATTGCCGATTTTCGCCGACATCTGATTGACCGAAAGCGATGCATCTTCCGTCTCACCGATAACGGCGTTGATCTCGGCCTTTTCAGCAGTCAGTCGTGCGCGTTCATCCGCAACGATTTGCGGCTCTGCCGGTTGATCGCCGGAGGGGGCAGCACCCAGCTGCTCCAGACGTGTGTTGATTTCCGTCAGCCGTGGACGAAACGCAACACCCGCATCAAGCAGCTTCTTGGAAAGACCATCAAGCTGTAGCTTGAGATTTGCGAGCGTCTCATCGCTGGTCGAAGATTTTTGCAGCTGATCGTTGATCGATTTGGTCTGCTGCTTGAGATCGTTGATGATCGGCTTTTGTTGCTGCACCACGCCAGAAACGGGTGTGCTAGCTGCCGCAGGTTCTGTTGCTACCGGTGCAGGAGCTTGAGCAGGCGCCGATTGCGGAGCGGAAGGCTGAGCCTGTTGCGGTTTGTTATCCTGAGCAAACGAATGATCCAGCGCCCCAAGCGACACAGCAAAAGTGGTCATTGCAAATGCAATTGCGCGGAACGTCGGTAAATATGCCAATTTAAGCTCTGCCAGTTTCACGATCACTGTTTCAACATAAAGCGCGTTAAAGCGGAAGCAAGCCCTACAACATTGGACCGAAAATCGAAATCGGTTTTATGGCCGACAGAGCCTAATCAATGCAGGATTTTGGTTGCGTGAGCAGCATATCAGTAACCATCGCAAACCCTTTCATGCGAACCGAGGGGCAGCAGGTGACAGAAATAGATTCCAATTTGTGAATCGATGCTGTAGGTGTCAACGCTAAGTCCCGATAAAAATACAAAGTTTTTGAATCGGGCTTTGCATAAAATCGAATAACTAGAGTGGCTTAGACCAATCGGAAAACCACTCTGGCACTGGCTCATTTCTGCGGAAAGACTGTAGAGGAAAGTCCAAGCGTTTTGATTAAGGGCATGAATAACACAGATCAGCGCACTGATCGTTATCACCAGCATGGATTCATGCTGTTTGTAACGTGCGTCCTGTCGTTTGCAGCCTTTATGTTTGCAGTGGACCTTTCTGCCCTTGGCGATGAAGCCTGCCGCACTGTTCCCAAAAGCATGGCGGCCCAGCAGGTCGAAGACGCGCCTGCGATACCTGGACGCCAGCAATCCACGCCTGCGACGCAGCCGTTACGCGCCGTTCTGGCCGAAGCGATTGCCGCTAAAATCAAGGCAACCTATCCTGACGGAAATGGTGCAGGCTTGTCGGCAATGCCGAGTGATCTTGCATTTTTCGACGCAAAACCGGTCGAATCCGCAAGGACAAACGCGATTTTGAGACTTTCGCGGAGCACATATGCTCCCGCACGCGCGCCACCAAGGAACGCCTGAAAGTCGTCATTGAGATTGGTCATAGCCAATCCTGAATCATTTACGAAGAAATGCGCCTTAAATTTTTGTATTCATTACGAAATTTGAATGCGCTCAATATCCGGAACTTCAACTCATGCGTACTTCTAAATGGGTCGCTGTGCTATATGGCCTGATCGTTCTGATCGGCGTCATTATCGCCTTGCCCAATTTCTTCACACAGCAGCATCTCGACGCGATGCCGTCGTGGTTCCCTAAACGACAGGTAACGCTCGGCCTCGATCTGCGTGGCGGCTCCTACCTTGTTCTTGAAGTGGATGCAGCTGGTCTCAAAAAAGATCGTATGCGTGCGCTGCTTGATGATGCACGCGGCAAGCTGCGCGCTGAACGCATTCAACCACAATCGATCCGCGCCGTTGGTGATTCCGTCATCGTGACGATCCCTGACGCCGATCAGCGTGCAAAGGCCGATACCGCGCTCAAAACCCTGATTTCTCAGGTTAATACGAGCGGCTTCGGCGCGGCGATCAACGATATCGACGTCACGTCCAGCGACAATCAGATTCGTCTGACACTGACACAGGCTGGTTTCACCTATCGCCTTGATTCAGCGCTTCAGCAGAGCCTTGAAATCATTCGCCAGCGTGTTGATCAGGTCGGCGTTGCCGAGCCTTCGATTCAGCGCGTTGGTTCCGACCGTATCGTTGTTCAGCTTCCGGGCCTTCAGGACCCGGCACAGCTTCGCCAGCTTCTCGGAAGCACCGCGAAGATGAGCTTCCACATGGTGGCTGACGCGAATCCGAATGATGCACCGCCTCCGGGCGTCAGCATCCTGCCGGATTCCAAAGATCCAAACATCAAGTACCCGATTGAAGATCAGGTTGCCCTGTCCGGTGAGCGTCTTACCGATGCGCGTGCAGGATTTGATCAGCGCACCAACGAACCAATCGTTTCGTTCCGCTTCGACAGCCTCGGTGCCCGTCAATTTGCTGACATCACCACCAAGAACGTCAACCGCCCGTTTGCTATTGTTCTCGACGGCAAGGTGCTGAGCGCGCCGGTCATCCGCGAGCCGATTACCGGTGGTAACGGCCAGATCAGCGGCAGCTTCACTGTTCAGGACAGTGTTGTTCTATCGGCACTTCTGCGCGCAGGTGCTCTCCCTGCCCCACTGACCGTTATCGAAGAGCGTACGGTTGGTCCTGACCTTGGTGGCGACGCCATCAAGATGGGTCTGATCACCGGTATCGCTGGCTTTATCCTCGTCGCGATCTTCATCCAGCTCCTTTATGGTGTCTGGGGTCTGATTGCCAACGTAGCGCTTCTGCTCCACACACTGCTGACCTTCGCAGCACTGAGCCTTATCGGCGCGACACTAACGCTGCCCGGTATCGCCGGTATTATTCTGGGTATCGGTATCGCGGTTGACGCGAATATTCTCATCAACGAACGTATTCGAGAAGAAACCAAAAGAGGCCTTGGTGCTATGGCAGCCCTCGACCGAGGCTTCCATAGCGCTTTCGCAACAATCGTTGACTCCAACGTTACCTCGCTGATTTCGACGCTGCTCCTCTTCATGTTCGGCACAGGCCCGGTACGCGGCTTTGCTGTTGCCATGATGCTCGGTATCGTGATCTCGATGTTTACCGACGTGACGCTGGTTCGCATGGCGATGGGTTGGTATGTGCGTCGTCGCAAGCTCAAGGTGCTTCGCATTGAGCCACTGGTAAGGATCGCACCTGAAAACCCTAACTTCCGCTTCATGAATGCGCGCTTCTTCGGAATCGGCGTTTCTATCGTCCTGTCGATTGCTTCGATCGCGCTCTTCTTCAAGCCGGGGCTGAATTACGGCATTGACTTCAAGGGCGGCATTCAGGCGGAAATCACCACGTCGCAACCTGCTGATCTAGCGCAATTGCGTGAGAAGCTCGGCGGACTTGGGCTTGGTGAAGTTGCCCTGCAGTCTGCTGGCAGCCCGAATGATGTGCTGATCCGTATTCAGCGTCAGGACGGCGGCGAAGAAGCGCAGACGGTTGCGGTCAACAAGATGCGTGACGCTGTTACTGAAATCGATCCGGGTGTGAAGATTGAACGTACCGAAGTTGTGGGACCAAAGGTCTCCGGCGAACTGGCCCGTTCTGGCTTCATCGCGGTCGTGCTTTCGGCTCTCGGTATGCTCATCTATCTTTGGTGGCGCTTCGAGTGGTTCTTCGCGGTCGGCGCGATTATCACGCTGATACTCGATACCACGAAGATGGTTGGTTTCTTCGCGCTGCTTCAGCTCGACTTCAACCTGACCGCCATTGCAGCGCTTCTGACCGCTATCGGTTACTCGGTAAACGATAAGGTCGTTGTTTATGATCGTATGCGTGAAAACATGCGTCTCTACAAAACGAAGCCTCTGCGTGAGATCGTCGATATGAGTATCAATCAGGTACTCGTCCGCTGTATCTATACATCGGTTGTGACGTTCCTCTGCCTTCTGCCAATGGCAATCTGGGGCGGCAGCGCCGTTCATAATTTTGCCGTGCCTATGCTGTTCGGTATCTTCATCGCAACGACGTCGTCGATCTTCATCGCTGCACCGATCCTGCTGTTGCTGGGCAACTGGTGGCAGCATCGTCGGGAAGCGCATCAGGCGCTTGAAGACAACACGGCTGCACAAAAATAACTCCATTGCCGGGCATGGTTACGATCATGCCCGGCTCTCCATAAAAATTTTATAAGACTGAAGAACGGGAAGGCACCCCTATGCCCCATGACACGCCTTTGATTGCGACAATCGTCATCGGGTTATGTCTGGCGTTTATCTTCGGCGCGATTGCCACCCGTCTCAAAATCTCCCCCCTCGTCGGTTATCTGCTTGCTGGTGTCATCGCTGGCCCGCACACGCCAGGTTTTGTTGCCGATCAAGACCTCATTCTCCAGCTCGCGGAAATCGGCGTTATCCTGCTGATGTTCGGCGTTGGTCTGCACTTCTCTCTCAAAGACCTGCTTTCTGTGAAAGCTATTGCTGTTCCCGGCGCGCTGGCACAGATCGCGACAGCAGCAGCACTCGGCACAGCTCTCGGTCTTGCACTTGGCTGGGACGTAAAAGCCGGTCTTGTCTTCGGGCTGGCACTTTCAACGGCCAGTACCGTCGTTCTCCTGCGTGCGATGCAGGATCTGCGTCTTATCGATACAGATCGCGGCCGCATCGCCATCGGATGGCTGATAGTTGAAGACCTCGCCATGGTCATGGCGCTGGTGCTTCTGCCGGCTCTAGCCAGTGTCGGCACTGAAGCCGGACATGCCGCAGCCAACGATCCTATCGCCGAGTGGCTGGGGCTAGGCATTGGCGGCATCATTCTTCTGACCATTGCCAAGGTTGCAGTTTTTGTAGCGCTTATGCTGGTGGTGGGGCGAAAGGTGATCCCATGGCTTCTGAACGTCATTGTTCAGACAGGCTCGCGTGAACTGTTCCGCCTTGGCGTTCTGGCTATAGCGCTTGGTGTTGCCTTTGGCGCCGCCCATCTGTTCGGCGTATCTTTCGCGCTTGGTGCATTCTTTGCTGGCATGGTGATGAGCGAATCTGAGCTAAGCCATCGCGCCGCAGAGGAATCGCTGCCGTTGCGCGACGCTTTCGCGGTTCTGTTCTTCATTTCCGTGGGCATGTTGTTTGATCCGATGAGTCTCATCCGTGATCCCCTGCCCCTGATTGCGACACTCCTGATTATTCTGGTCGGCAAATCGGTTGCAGCATTCTTCATTGTCCGCGCATTTAAACGTCCCGTTGGAACAGCTCTTACCATTTCCGCAAGTCTTGCCCAGATCGGCGAGTTCTCATTCATCCTCGCAGGGCTGGGAGTAGGCCTCAACCTTCTTCCGCCTGAAGGGCGCGATCTGATCCTCGCCGGTGCAATTCTTTCGATCTTCCTCAACCCAGTCATGTTCATTGTTGCCGAGCGACTGCGACCTTGGATCGAAAAGCGTCAGGGCGTTGAAGGCTCAACCAATGATTTGGGTGAAACAAGCCTCGATATCTCGGAACCCGAACCGCTACCGCACACCAAATTGACAGCTCACACAATCATTGTGGGCTATGGCCAAATCGGTAAACGAGTGGCTTCGGCCTTGCAGGAAAAGCAAATGCCTTTCCTTGTGATCGAAAATTCGCCCAAGATTTATTTCAGATTGAAAGAAATCGGCATTGAAGCTATTGCGGGAAATGCCTCTGATGCTGAAATATGGGAGGCGGCGAATCCTGAGATGGCAATCAATCTGGTGATTGCTATCCCGAATGCATTTGAAGCCGGGCGCGCAACATCACTTGCCCGCGCTGCAAATCCGGGCCTGCGCATCATCGTGCGAGCCTGCTCGGCAGCTGAAGCACAATACCTGCACGATCTAGGTGCAGACTCCGTTATCCTGGGCGAAGCCGAAATCGCCGGAGCAATGGAGAGAGCAATTATAAACGAGAGACGAAACGAGGGTGTTCAGCAACATCGCCCTTCGTCCGAGACCTTGGTTGATTTGAAGGGGATCGAACCGGAAGCAACCTGATGCAAGAACCGGAGAGATCGATAAAGGGGAATTAGATGCGAGTTGAAGGTGCGGTGATCGGTTAATGAAGTTCAAGGATTACATCTGGCCGGTAATAGGCATTCTAGCAGTCATTGTTTCAGCCTGGCTTCTTTATCGGGAGTTGCGCAGTATCTCGCTTGAAGACGTTCTGGATAGTCTTTACGCGATCCGCGCGCATCATTGGTTGCTGGCAACAGCAGCAGCGCTCCTCGCCTATAGCTCGCTGGCCGGTTATGATCGCATTGCGCTTCTCCACTTGCGTCGCAAAATTTCCTGGCTCTTCATCGCTCTCTGCTCGTTTACGACCTATGCATTGTCGCACAATATCGGCGCGTCGGTCGTTTCAGGTGCAGTGGTGCGTTATCGCGCATATTCCTCGCAAGGAATGCCAGGCAGTGAAATCGCTGTCCTTATCGCTTTCTGCTCATTCACATTCATTCTCGGCGTAATCATCACCTCCAGCATTGTCCTGCTGCTGGAACCGCATATTTTGATGCGGTTCAACTCGGACTTGACGCCGACTGTGTCGATAGTCATCGCGTTGTTGATGCTGGCTTTTGTACTGCTTTATATCTTCGGCAGCTGGTTGCAATTACGCCCACTTCAGATCGGCAAATTCCGCCTCGAATATCCGCGTTTGCCAGTTGTTACACAGCAGCTGATTGTAGCGCCGCTCGAACTGATTGGTGCCGCAGGCATCATCTATTTCGCATTGCCAGAAGCAGGCAATCCGGGCTTCCTGATTATTCTCGGCATCTTCCTGGTATCGTTCTCGGCAGCCCTCATATCACACGCTCCGGGCGGCCTTGGGGTGCTTGAGCTGGTTTTCCTCACCGGCCTGCCGGATATGGATCAGGCTGACGTTCTGGCGGCACTTATCGTCTTCCGCCTGCTTTATCTTCTCATTCCATTTGCCATGTCGCTGATCGTGGTTCTCGTTTTCGAGAAATCGCAATTTGTGCTGCGCTGGAACGACAAACAAAAGAAGTAATCAATCTGAGGCGGGATTAATTTTTACACACCCGCCTCAATTTGAATGTATATTCCTTAAATTGATATGAAATAGCCCCTATCTTGGAAATTGCTTCGCATATCCTCCCGATGCAGAGCAGAAACGCCTCCCAAGGCACATTCCAAGAGGAACTAACGCATGCCTGCGACATTGATCATCCCCGGTTACAAGGGATCGGAAGCAGGCCACTGGCAGCGCCAATGGTTGCATGACGATCCGTCAGCAGTGCTCGTCGAACAAGATGACTGGCACTATCCGGTGCTATCCGACTGGATGCACGCGCTTGAAGCCAAACTCGCCGAAAATCCCGGTGCGGTTCTGGTTGCCCATAGTCTTGGTTGTATTCTTGTTTCGCATCTCGCAAGCCGTCCGGCTGCGGCTCACGTTGCTGGCGCACTTCTGGTCGCACCGGCAGACGTTGAAACTATGTCGCGTCGCGATAGCCGCTTTGCGAGCTTTGCACCCTTGCCTCGGCATGAACTGGCTTTTCCATCCATCGTCGTTGCCAGCCGCGATGACGAATATATGCGCTTTGCCAAGGCAGAAGCCATTGCGAATGTCTGGGGTTCTGGCTTTGTCGACGTCGGCCATGCAGGCCATATCAACGTGGCAAGTGGCTTCACGCATTGGCCGGAAGGCGCAATCCTCGCCTCATCCCTGCAACGCGAACCAATAACACCCACGCTCTCCCAAGCAGCGTGACCGCCAGCCGCCTGCCTCTAAAAAAGCAGGCGGTTTCTTTTTAGCCGTGCTGTTTCCGCTCAAGCCAGATTTTCAGAACAAGCGTCAGCAATGCTAAGCCGGCCAGTGTCGAAGCGGCAGCAAAGGCACCAGCGACATTGTAATCGTTGAACAAGAGCTCAACCTGCAGCGGCAATGTATTGGTCTTGCCACGGATAGCGCCTGACACAACGAACACCGCGCCAAATTCGCCCATCACGCGGGCATTACAAAGCACAGCACCGTAAAGCAGCGCCCATTTGATATTGGGCAGCGTGACATAGAAAAATGTCTGCCAGGCATTCGCTCCAAGCGTAAGAGCCGCTTCTTCCTCATCGCTGCCCTGCACTTCCATCAGTGGAATCAGCTCGCGTGCCACAAAAGGCGACGTCACGAACAGGCTCACCAGAAAGATCGCGGGAACCGTGAACATGATCTTGATGTCGTAGCTCTCAAGCAACGGTCCGAGCAGTCCCTGCGAGCCATACAGGAAAAGATACGTAACACCAGCGACGATCGGAGAGACCGAGAACGGAATTTCGACGAATGTGATCAACAGTCGGCGACCCGGAAAGCGAAATTTTGTGACCAGCCACGCTACACAAATGCCAAATGCCATATTGATCGGCACAACCACAATCGCGGTCAGGATCGTCAGCCACACCGCATGAAGCGTATCAGGCTTGAGAATTTCTCCAAAGAAAACATCCACCCCTTTGCTGAAGGCATAGGAGAAGATGACGGCCAGCGGCGCGCCAATGCAGATTGCTGACAAAATGGCAGCCATACCGATCAGCAGGCTACGCACAGAGCCCGGCTTGTTGCGCGCCTGCGCGCTTGCACTAGCGCTCTGCATAACGAAGCCGCCTTGCCTGAATGATATTAGTCACAAGAAGCATAAAGAACGCCATGAGCAGCATCATGAAAGCGAGTGCTGCAGCAGCTGGATAATCATATTCATCCAGCCTGATGAAAACCAGAAGTGATGTGACTTCCGTTTCAAACGGCAGATTGCCGGAGATGAAAACGATGGAGCCGAACTCGCCAAGACTGCGGGCAAAGGACAACGAAGCCCCAGCCAGGAATGCCGGGAAGATTGTCGGCCAGATAATATGCGAGAAAACCTGCCAGGGGCTGGCACCCAGGCTGCGCGCAGCCTCTTCCACATCAGCACTCATATCTTCCAGCACCGGCTGTACGGTGCGAATGACAAAGGGAATACTGGTAAAAAACATCGCAATCATAATGCCAAGTGGTGCATAAGCAACCTTGATACCAATCGGCTCAAGAAAGCGACCAAACCAGCCATTGGGTGCGAACAGCGTCACGAGCGCCAGACCGGCTATCGCAGTAGGCAAAGCAAAAGGCAGATCGACTGCCGCATCGATCAGTCGCTTGCCAGGGAACTGATAGCGGGACAGAACCCATGCAAGCAGAAGCCCAAACAGACCGTTGAACACCGTAGCTACGGCTGCGGCACTGATTGTAATGCGAAACGTCGCCAGTACACGATCCGAAGTTACGATGTTCCAGAAATCGCTCCATCCAAGACTGGCGGTTTTCAGGATCATTGCCAGTAGAGGCAAGGCGACAATGACCGCCAGATAAAGCAAAGTGCAGCCAAGGGTCAGTCCGAACCCCGGCAGCACCGAATTGCGTTTCATGCTAAGAAGCGACACTGGATTTTTCCAAAAGAAAGGCGAGAGCTGGGTGCTCCCGCCGGGTAGTCTTGTTTACTTAGCAGTAAAGAGCTTATCAAGTACGCCTCCTTCGGCAAAATGCTCTTTCTGAACCTTTTCCCAGCCGCCAAAAGCATCTTCGACTGTTACAAGGCGCACATCTGGATAGATATCCTTATGCTTTGCAATCACGTCCTTGTCGTGCACGCGATTGAAATTCTGTGCGAGGATTTCCTGACCTTCAGGCGCGTAGAGATAGTTTAGATAAGCTTCGGCAATCTTGCGCGAGCCGCGCTTGTCGACAACCTTATCAACGACAGTGACTGGGAATTCAGCCAGAAGGCTGACTTCCGGAACAACCACATCATACTTGTCTTCGCCGAGCACCTTGGCTGTACCGCGCGTTTCCGCTTCAAACGTTACCAGAACGTCGCCGATACCGCGTTCAGCAAAGGTCGTCGTTGCACCACGACCGCCTGTATCGAACACTGGTACGTTCTTGAAAATCTCACCGATGAACTCGTGAACCTTTTCCTGATCGCCCTTGAAAGCTTCGTTGGCATAAGCCGTCGCTGCTAAATAGGTATAGCGCGCATTACCAGAGGTCTTAGGGTTCGGGAAAACAACCTTCACGTCGTCACGAGCGAGATCATCCCAGTTCTTGATGCCCTTTGGATTGCCTTCACGCACAAGGAAAGCCGGGAACGAGTAATAAGGCGAAGAATTGTTTGGCAGGCGCTTCTGCCAATCAGCAGGAATAAGGTCGCCCTTATCGTGCAACACCTGAACATCCGTCACCTGGTTAAAGGTTACAACATCAGCTTCCAGACCTTCGAGAATGGAACGAGCCTGCTTGGATGAACCGGCATGGGACTGATTGACAGTGAGGTCTTCTCCAGTCTTGGCTTTCCAATCCGCGATGAATGCCTTGTTGACCTGCTCGTAAAGCTCGCGTGCGATGTCATAGGAAACGTTGAGGATTTCCTTTGGCTCCTGCGCGCTGACCGGAGCTACGCCCAAACCGAGAGCAACAGCCGCATATAGAATAATTTTCTTCATAGATCGCACCCTTCTCACTTTGCTTGCGCAAAGCGCCCGTAAATCGACTTCTGTTGGGAAACAAATCTACAGAGAGACAAGCAAGAATCAATCTAAATCATTGATTTAAATATATAAACTACTTTCATAACCATTCTTGGAAACCTCGTCTAACGGCAAAATTGGTCTGAGAATATTTTTCCAAAGACAGGTAGAAACGCGCAATAAAGACAAGAAAACCGGAAGCTTTCGCTCCCGGCTTTCGAAACTTTTTTCATTGCTTAGATGTTACCAAAACCCACGGTGCTGCCAGCACCAGAGAAAATTTTGCTCGCCACGCTCCAAGCGATTACGACGACGCTCTGCAATTTCATCAGCGCTTAGCTTCATGCCGCGCCAAGGCTGCTCCAGATAGGCCGTCATGCGCAGCACAGCATCTTTTATGCTTTGCGCCAGCAATTGAATTTTACGGTTCATAAGAGCCTCCATTTCACGTTCACCACTCCAACTGCAATCTGAAGCCCAATTTGGGCCACGCTTTCGCCGCATCAATGAACGATGTGTTAATTTTGAAGGCTTCTGCGATAAAGTCAATATCCCACTTATTTTATGGGAGTTAACATCGCGAAATATTTTGCGAGCAACCATGTGGATGCCCGCAAAATTATTCTATTTTAGACTTCGTAGTCGTCGACAGGCCTGATCCGGACCTTTTCAACATGACGACCGCTCATCGCTTCGATGGTGAACTGGTATCCATCCTCTACAAAGCTTTCACCGCCCACCGGCAGATGGCCGAGGTGCCAAAGCGCATAGCCAGCAAGCGTTGTGTAACGATCGCTATCATCCACCAGATCGCGCTGCAGGATGCTGCTGAGACGGCGAATATCTGTGAAACCATCAACCAGATAGCCACCCTGTCCGTCTGATTCTGCAACAGCAGCCTCTTCGTCTTCATCCGGGAACTCACCGGCAATGGCTTCAAGCACGTCGGTCGGTGTGACTACGCCTTCAAACGAGCCATGCTCATCCACCACCACAGCAAGCTGCACCGGCGAAACGCGAAGCTGTTCCATGACGCGAAGCACATTCGCATTTTCATGAACCACCAATGGCTGCTTGACCACTTCATCCCAGTTGATCTGCTTCTTGTCGGTCATATCAAGCAGCAGATCCTTGACCGAAGCAACACCGACAAACTCATCAACCTGACGACGGGCAACAATTACGCGGGAATGCGAAAGCTTACGAATCGCTTCATGAAGCTCAGCTTCATCCTCATCCAGATCAAGCCATTCGATCTCATTACGCGGCGACATGATGGAACGAACCGGGCGATCGGCAAGATCCAGTACGCCTCGGATCATTTCTTTTTCTTCCGGCAGGAAGACGTCACTGGCAGCCGTCTGCTGCGCAATCACGTCAACTGTGTCCGAAAGTGGGTTATCGCCGCGATGGCCACCGAGCAGGCGCAGAACAGCGCCCGCTGTGCGTTCACGAAGATCGTTTGTGGTCACGAGCTTTTCGCGATTCTTACGCGCCATCTGATTGGCCGCCTCGATCAATACCGAGAAGCCGATAGCGGCATAGAGATAGCCCTTCGGAATATGGAAGCCGAAGCCTTCAACGACAAGGCTGAAGCCGATCATCATCAGGAAGCCAAGACAGAGGATAACCACTGTTGGATGCTTGTTGACGAAGTCCATCAGCGGACGCGAAGCCAGCATCATGACTGCAATCGCAATAATGACCGCGATCATCATAACAGGCAGATGCTGCACCATACCAACAGCCGTGATCACGCTATCGAGCGAGAAGACCGCATCAAGCACGACGATCTGAACGATAACCTGCCAGAAGATCGCATGGGCAACGCGCGTGTTCTTAGGTCCATGCGCGCCTTCAAGGCGCTCATGCAACTCCATCGTACCCTTAGCGAGAAGGAACAGACCACCAACCAGCATTATGAGATCGCGACCAGAGAAGGAAAGTCCCATCACTGCAATCAAAGGTTCACGCAGCGTCACGATCCAAGAGATCGAAGCCAGCAATGCAAGACGCATTATCAAGGCCAATGAAAGACCGATTATACGCGCACGATTACGCTGATGAGGCGGAAGTTTATCGGCCAGAATGGCGATAAAGACGAGATTGTCGATGCCGAGAACAATTTCTAGCACCACCAATGTCACGAGTCCTACCCAGGCATTGGGGTCGGCAATCCAGTCCATGGACCAATCCATGATTTGTCGGCTCCTGTAAAATCAGAGAAAAGAGGAAACAGAAAAAACGCCGCATGCGTTTCCCTCCCGAACCACAGAAAAGCGGATCGGCCAGAAGGAATTGCAAACGGCGTGAGAAAGCTCAAAGCCTTTTAAGTCCAATGCTCCCATACAGGGAGCGGGACTTCGTGAAGACGAATCGTCAGAACTGTCGTCGGGCATAAAGCGCGATGAACCTTTTAAAGAGACACGAAGCAGACCCTTTGTCTGCTCCAGAACACCATGTTTTCATATGGCATATGATGGCTGCATTATGCAGACGCGCGGCTTACGCGCAAGACCATATACTATTCAGCCGGAGAAACATGCACGCCGCGCTTGCGCTCACGACGTGGGCGACCTTTGAAATAACGCATACCGATCACCGTTACCACGATCGTCAAGGCCGTAATGCCTATCACGGACCAGAACATGTGATCGCCATCCATCTTCGCAAATACGCCTATGCCGCGACCAGCGAGCCAGCCTGGTAGGAACATGAGCGGCGCCCAGACCACTGCAGAAAGCACGTTTGCGGTCTGGAAGCGCTTCTGATCCATCGACATCATGCCTGCAACCATCGGAACGGTACAACGGACCGGCCCAAAGAAGCGACCAAGGAAAACAGCCGAGAAGCCATAGCGGCGAAATAGCAATCGTGCCCGCGCAATGCCGGTGCGGTGCTTATTGAGCGGCCACTTGTGAATAATGCTGCGACCAAGCCACCAACCAAGCAAATAAGAAACGATATCGCCAATGACCGCGCCGATGATGGCGCCGATGATAATTGGCCAAGGCTCCACGATTCCGGCGCCCACCAGACCGCCAATGGCGAGCATGATAGGTGTGGCAGGAATGAACATTCCGATAATAGCGAGAGACTCGCCGAAGGCTATAATGCCTACGATAGGACCCGCCCATACCCGATGATCGGAAATGAACTGTCCGAGATCGCTAATTATGCTTTCCATTCCGTCCTCAAAATGCCGCGAACCGGATTCTGAAGTCAGACCCCAACCGTGGGGTGACTTCGGGTTTTCTTAAACGAGGACAATCCGGTGCGTGAACCCCTCGCCTGCCTGCGCGTAACAAACGCTTGCAGCATTCTCTCAATGGCAAAGAACTTATTTGCCTATCAAGTCTTTTATATGCCGAACCATCTCAGACAAGCATCAAAAATTGATGACATGGCTGCGAATTTTGCTGCGCAAATCATTTAGCCCGAACGAATAATGCCAGTCCCCTCTTGAGTGAAGCATTAGCAAGTCCAAATCGAGCGTTGCGAATATGGAAATTCCTGTGCCCACTTACAACGTCATTTGGAAAAAATGATTCAAAATCAGAATCATGACAAGAATGATTCCACTGGCAGAAATTTATTTTAGCAATCAAAACGATTGGTTTTCACTTATACGCGGAATAGGTGCATTGAGTATTTAATTAAAAACTCCGCATTTCCGGGCTTTTTGAAATCTCCGCAACTTTTTTTCATTTTTTTATCACTGAAGGCTAGACAGACAGAAAAGCGGCCTTTATAGAACCGCTCACCTCACCGGGGCCGCTGCCTCGGAGAAGCGAGTGGGTGATTAGCTCAGTTGGTAGAGCAGCTGACTCTTAATCAGCGGGTCGTAGGTTCGATCCCTACATCACCCACCATTTTCTCCTTTTCTTTCAAAGAGTTACCGCTGATTACACGATAGCCGGACGAACCGGCTCAAGTTTCAATTGCGTTGAAAATCTTCTTCCTTGCTACTTGTAAATATCCAGCAATATTGCAGCCTAAATGCGCAAATAGGCATGGCGAAACCAATGAGGTGGTACTATGAGTGTGCCACATGACCCCCAAGAGCCTTGGTTACACATTCACACTTCTAGCCGTTGCCATTTTTGCGGCACAAGATGGCATCTCGAAGTATCTCGGATCACATTACTCGCCCATCTTCATAACGATGGTGCGTTATTGGGCGTTTGCCGTTTTCGTGATTCTACTTGCGATGCGCGCCGGGGGAATTGCACGCGCTGCTTCGACTAAGCGTCCATTTTTGCAGATCTTCCGCGGCGTCTTGCTGGCAACGGAAATCGTTATCTTCGTATTCGGCCTTAGCCGGGTCGGCATGGCCATGGCGCAGTCAATCTTTCAGGTAGGCCCATTACTCGTCACGATGCTCTCAGTGCCCTTCCTTGGCGAAAAAGTAGGCTGGCGTCGCTGGACCGCGATTGTGGTGGGTTTGTTCGGTGTTCTTCTCATCATCAATCCCACTCATGTGAAATTCGACCTGAACTTGCTGTTCCCCATGGCTGCCACAACCATGTTTGCAATTTATGCGATTGCGACACGCGCAGTCAGCAAATCTGATAACTCCATGACCAGCTTCTTCTATACGGGCATTGGCGGCGCTTTTGTACTAACCGCAGTCGGTCTTTTTCATATGGAACCAATTGCGCAGCATGACTGGCCCTGGATGGCGGCGCTTTGCGCCTGTGGCATTGCAAGCCATTATTGCCTCATCCGCGCCTACGACATTCTTGAAGCCGGTGAGGTGCAACCATTATCCTATCTCCAGCTCGTGATTGGAGCGTTCATTGCAGTTCTTGTTTTCAACGAACATCTGACCTGGAATGTAGTGACCGGTGCAAGCATTGTCGTCGCGGCTGGCCTCTTCTCGATGTTTCGAGAGAGAAAGCTCGCAAGCAAGGCATCGTAACATTACGAATTATTAATTGGCTTGTTCATATCAGGTTCACCTAAAATGGCTGACATTGCTCACACGCCAATAAATGGCGCCGTGTATAGAGTAATGGAGTCAAATAACCATGAAATCGAAGACCTTGTATATTGCAGTTATCGCTTCTGCATTGCTTTCCACCGCCGCATTCGCACAGGAAAAGGCCAGCGAAAATACAGACAAGTCAGCGACGGATACTTCCATTACACAGAATGATGGATCTAAAGGCAAGCGCGGACCAATAGATCTCGAGAAATTCTCCCGCATGGACGAATTGAAAGCCGCCGACACAAATGGCGACGGCGTCCTCTCTCGCGATGAAATTGAAGCACTTGCGCTCAAGCGCATGGTCAGCCGCGCAGCAGACCGCATGGAACGTCGCCTTGATGTAAAGGGCGATGGCAAAATCACTCTGGAAGCGATTGAAAAGCAGCGACAGAAGGAATTTGCAGTGCTTGATCGCAACGAAGACGGCAAGCTAGACCGCCACGAACTACGTGCGGGCAAGAAGTTCCACCACCATGGCCCAAAGGGTCCGCATCACGGTGGCAAAGGCAAAATGGAACACCACCAGCCAAAGCCACAGCAGTAAAATGGACATTACGAAAAAGCCCCGCAATGCGGGGCTTTTTTTGTTTCCATTATGAGCGAATAACGCCCTTCTTGAAAATGATATTGCCATAGAGACGCTTTTCGCCAGAGCGGATGACTGCATAGGCAGCACTCGCCCGATCGTAGAACGCAAAGCGATCAATCGGATCAACAGCAATTTTGCGGCCTTCTGCCTTCTCAATGATGGCTTCAAACTCACCAAAAATCGCAGGCGTCTCGCTAGGGCACTCCATCACAGCCGCTGGCTTATCAACAAAGTCGTCGAGCGGAAGCAGAGAAAGCACAGCGTCCGCAATATCTGTCGCGCTGATCCCCGGAAAGTCCAGAACCTGCACACCGGAAGCCTGTGCTGGATAATTGGCATCAACGATAACAAGATCGTCGCCATGGCCCATATCCGCAAGCACTTCAAGAAGCGAACCGGTCAGCAGTGGGTTTAGATTTTTAAGCATTGGGTAAATCCGAATGGTGGAGTTTGAATGCGCGCACCCTATAGCATCACCGTAATAACCGATATCGGTTTCTGGAGACACGGGGCAAAGATAAAAGAAGCGAAAGTGTCGTGTCCACACTCATTATGGTGATCACAAGCGACAAAAAACGCCGGCTGATTAAAGCCGGCGTTTCCAGTTGATCACTTAAAAAGAAACGTACCGTTATTCAGCTTTCGCTTCAATATTGACCTTATCAAGCAGCGCTAGCGGGTTCTGCGATGCCGCAACCATTTCCAGCGCACCAATACCCTTGTCTGACTTGGACTTGACCGTCACCTCAAAGATATTTGGCTTAGCAAGGAATGTCGAAAAAGCAGTGATCGCATCTTGAAGCTGCGGTTGGTCGGCAGCAAGTTCCTGCAGAACTGCATTAGCAATCATGGTCAAAGCGCTGCGGGCATCTTCGACAGTCATGTTGTTTTCGTCTGCGTAGAACTTGAGACCCTTTTCAATCAGACCCTGTTCTTCAATCTTGAGCTTTACCTCACGAGCCTTGAGGCCGAGAAGTGCAACCTGTGCCAAAACTTTATCACCGGAGAAGAACTCTTTGGTGAAGCCGCCCAATAGACCAGACATGGAAATTTTTCCCATGTCCTGACCGCTGACCGACAGATCCTTGATGACGAGGCTCTGGCTGGCTTCATCCCAATTTGCTTCCAGATTGGATGAAACGTTTACACGGTCATAACCGAGCTTGCGCAGCTGCTGATACATTTCTTCACGGCTGTTCGCAGGAACAGGCAAAGACATATCCTCATAGGCAACACGAATATCAGTCGGAATACCGTTGAACGGCTTGTTCAATGCCAGCTCGTAGCTCTTCATGCTGAACTTGATGCGCTCAGGCAAACCGGTTGCTGGCGGCGTTGCAGTGGTGTCCTGATCTTCCTCAACATCAACATCGTCATTGGCGTTACTGTCGCCCGGCAGGTCAGCATCAACACCTTTGACGACCATCGTGCCGAATTCAGGCAGCATGGTCGTGAACGGGAAATTCTCCATTTCCTGGTCGCTCAGACCTGCAAACTTTGTCACGGCCTCTGCCGACGGCGCCCAGTTGAAGCCTTTAAGCGAGAATTCGTCCAGCTTCACGAAGTCGGTGCCGTTACCAGCCGAGAAGCCATTAAGCGACATGTCGAGCTTCTTATTGTCGAAGGACATCGCCATCTTGTCGATTTTGCCTTCGCCCTTTTCTGGATCACCCGGTTGGATTTTCATCCCGAGTAACTCGACGTCGCCCTTACCAATCGTGTCGAAGAGACCGATCAGGCGCATGAAGAACTCTTTACGTTCTTCCTGCGAAAGAGATTCGATGTCCTTGGCTGCTTCCAGTTTCTGTAGTGTTTCGGTAAACGGCTCTGCAGGCAGGCGCATGGTAAAGCCGTTGCTGCGAACTTCATCATAGCTGAAGCTCGACTTTGTGCCCTTTACGGCGATATTCTTCGCAGAAAACGGTCCATAAACTGGCTTCGCTTCGGTATCGCTCGGGCCAGCCTTCTCAGTATAAAGACGCGCTATAAAAACGCCGTCAATATCCTTGCCTTCTGATGCGCCGATCGTACCAGCCATACGTTCTTCATTAATCGTGCCGTTCTCATCGGGCAACGAAAGATCAAGATCGAATGTCGCGCCACTTGAAGTGTAGCGTGCGACATGGCCATGAACGATGTCTTCCAGCGCGACATCTTTATAAGATGTCTTCTGTTCCTTATCGTTCAACATCTGAACGATGTTGATTTCAGGCACCAACATGCGCTTGGCAGAAACACGCCCAACGCGTTCAGCAAGGCTCAACTCGCCATTGCCGAACGTATCCCGCAGCATCTGGATATCGAAATTCGCATCGTCGATAAGAACACTCGGCATCTCAATCTTAAACTGAGCGATTTCCGTCTTGATACCTTTGGCATCAAGCATGCCATTCAGAAACAGTACTTTTGGACGACCTTCGATCGAAGCGATGGTGACGTTCGTGCCGTTTTTCAAAGGCAGGACCACATCGGTCAGCTTTATGTGGCCGAGAAAATCTGCCGAAACAGAGGCAGCCTTGCCGCCACGCCGCTCAAGCTGGGCGTTAATCGTCTTTTCGAGTGTGATCTTGTATCCGACTGCACCTGCAGCCGCGATGGCTATGACTGCGACAGCTGCCCAAAGCGCTTTGCGTCCGCCCTTGCGTTTTCCGCTCGTTGCCTGCTCCACGATTTCTCATCCTTTCAGCGCAATTTCAACGGGATCTGATAGATGATTGGTTAATCACAAGAAATTGTAAGAGCAAGCAGGATCGGTAAAGATTAAGATTTTTTCGGCCGCCAGATGTGAAAAATCCTGCACATTCTGGAAGGATTTTGCAGAAATTGGTGCAGAAGAGCCTCAGAGCGGGTTTGCTGGATGCGGAGACGAATCGTATGCACCCCAAATCGACTGGTCAAAATTCACGATTGCACCAGTCATCATTCCGGATTCTTCCGACGCCAAAAACGCAATCGCGCGCGCAACTTCCCTGGGATCAATCAGACGTCCAAATGGCTGGGCCTTGACCGCTTCATCCAACCAATTGGCGGGTGCGCCGTGGAATTCGCGCTGGATACGATCTTCGCCATCCGATGCCATCCAGCCGATATTGAGGCTGTTGACGCGGATGCGATTACGCAGCACCGAATAGGCAACATTGCGCGTGAGCGTATCAAGCGCACCCTTGGAAGCACAATAAGCAGCGATGAATGGTTGGCCGCCCATGGAGGACATGGACGAAATATTGACAATCGCTCCTTCAGCCTTTTCACGCCGGAAAAGCTTGATCGCTTCCTGAATAAGAAAGAAAGGTGCACGCGTATTGACCGCAAAAAGCCGATCAAACAGTTCAGGCGACGTATCAAGTATATCGCCACGATCCGTCAGCCCCGCTGCATTGACGAGAATATCAAGCCGTCCAAAAGCCCGATCCGCTTCCGAAATCACCTGACGGCAATCTTCGACCTTTTCCAGATCGGCCTGAACAAAGACGGCCTTTGCACCAAGCTGCTCCAGCACGTTGGCCTGCGCCTTGCCTTTTTCAGCTGAGCGACCGCAAATCACTATACCCTTCGCGCCACGTTCGGCAAAAAGTCGTGCTGTAGCCGCACCAAGACCTTGGGTGCCGCCAGTGATGACCGCAACCTTGCCATTCAATTGTCCGCTCATTTCTGGCTCCAAATATAAGTTAAACTCGTCCACCCAACGCAGATGAGAGATCAGCCAGTTCCTGGCCGCCTGCCATGAGGCTCTGCAGCTCATCCATGTCCACATCGCTTCTGGTGCGAGTTCCAAGCGTGGCACCGCGATTAAGCACGGTAAACTTGTCGCCTACGGCATGAGCGTGGCGCACGTTATGCGTGATGAAGATCACACCGAGCCCTCGCTCACGCACAAGGTTAATATACTTCAGCACCATAGCTGTCTGACGCACGCCAAGCGCCGAGGTTGGCTCATCGAGGATCAGCACCTTCGCACCAAAATAGACTGCCCGTGCAATCGCTACACATTGTCGTTCGCCGCCCGACAACGTGCCAACGGCCTGCTGCGGATCACGGACATCAATACCGATCTTTTTCATCTCTTCACGGGTCACATCTTCCGCAAACTGCGTATCGAACCAGCGAACTGGCCCAATCCCCTTGGTCGGTTCCCGACCGAGAAAGAAATTTCGCATGACCGACATAAGAGGGATCATCGCAAGATCCTGATAGACCGTCGCAATGCCGTGATCGAGCGCATCGCGCGGACTGTTGAAGACAACCTGTTTGCCTTCAACAAAAAACTCTCCGCTTGTTGGTTTGTGCACGCCGGACAGTGTTTTAATCAGTGTCGACTTACCGGCACCGTTGTCACCAAGCAGACAGTGTACCTGCCCCGGTTCCACACTGAGTGAAACGCCGTTCAGTGCAATAACCGGGCCGAAGTGTTTGACAAGATTGCGAACCTCAATGATCGGGGTTGTCATAGTGCATACTCCCTATCAACGCAGTTTCGGGAAAGTTAGGAAGCGGTTTCCCTGAAACTGCGTGAATGCTGAAACCTATCGCTCGCCGGTGGCGCGCTTACGGATAAAGTTGTTGAAGAGAACGGCGATCAGCAGCATTCCGCCAAGGAATACCAAGTACCAGTCCTGATCAATCGTCGTGTAAGTCAGGCCAATCAGCACCATACCGAAGATGATCGAGCCGAAGAATGCCCCAATGGCCGAACCATAGCCGCCGGTAAGCAGACAGCCCCCGATAACAGCCGCAATAATCGCTTCGAATTCCTTCTGGAAGCCGCGCCGCGCATCCGTCGACCCCGCATCAAGAACAGTAAGAATGGCAACAAGTGCTGCTGCCATTGCCGTACACATGAAAAGAATTGTCTTAACACGACGCACAGGCACACCCGAATTGCGCGCAGCCAGCGCATCACCACCAGACGCGAAAATCCAGTTACCGAAGCGGGTTCGCACCAGAACGTAGGTCGCCATGAGAGCGATGCCGATGAACCAGAGAACTTCGACGGGTACACCCTTCACCGTCGGCTGGCCATTTGGGAACTTCGCGATGAGGTCTTTTTCCGCAAGCCATTCAAACAATCCTTGAAAAGCATCACCAGAAAACAATCCCGCAAGATAGCTCGTGCCGACAGCTTCCTTCACACCACGCAATTGCGTTGCACCACCCGTCGCCCATTTGAGGCCGACCAGCGAAAGCCCACGCAGGATGAACAGAAACGCCAGCGTAACGATGAAGGAGGGCAAGCCGGTTTTAAGCACAATCTGCGCGTTCACAGCCCCCACAAGCGCCGCGAAAACCAGTGTCAGAATGATGGCAACGATGAGAGGCACCTGCCAAACGACGAGAGCAGCAGCAAATATTAGGCCAGCGAACGCTATCATAGAGCCGATAGAAAGATCAAACTCGCCACCGATCATGAGCAATGCTGCAGCCACAGCAAGAATGCCAAGCTGTGATGCAGGCGCCATAAAATTCATAATACCGGCAGCGGTGAACATTGCCGGATTGGCTGTCGACAGGAAGAAGATCGTGATGAGCACGAGACCTGAAACCGCACCCAGTTCAGGACGACTAAGCATCCGCTGAAGTGCACTGGCGTTCTTCAGCCGTTCATCCCGTTGCGCAGCTGCGATCGCCGGATCATTTGCGGCGGTCTGAGCGGGCTGCTCTGATGAAGTTGGCTCACTCATGCTTTCCTCCTTCAAGCGTATCCGCGAAAATACGCATTAAAACAATTCTCTAGAGCACCATTTTGATTCAATTTGAGAGAAACGTGCTCCAGACAACACGACATGAAAGTCGCGAACTTATGGGTATGTATACTCGATCCCGCCCATTTTCATGGGCGGGGTGAGATATTCAAAAGTTATGCGTTGCTGCTTAGCGGATGCCCTTGGCAGACAGTTCAACCACCTGCTTGGCTTTGTCCTTAGTAATCAAGTTCGGGCCCGACGGTACATTGCCGCCCGGCATCAAGCCGTATTTCGCATTGAGCGCCAGAAACGCAACTGGCAGATAACCCTGCAGAAACTGTTGCTGGTCAATCGCGAAATCCGCTTTTCCGTTTTCAACCGCCTCAAGGAAGCCAGCCGACATATCGAAAGTGGCAATATGAATGCCTTCGCGACCACTTTCTGAAGCTGCCTTAACTGCTGGCTCACCGGCCAGCGTTGCGTTCAGCGTCAGAATTGTATCGACCGCCGTGTCAGATGCGAGTGCTGCACGCACCTTGGATTCATTTTCAGTCGGATCAGCCGAGGTGGGCAGAACCGTCACATCGCCAAAACCTTCCTTGAAGCCCGCACAACGCTGATCAAGCGAGACGTTACCGACTTCCTGATTGACGCAGATGCCTTTCTTGCCACCAGCCTTTTTAAGTGCTTCACCGGCAACCTTGCCAGCATCGAACTCATCCTGACCGACATGCAGCAAGGCACCAAGCTTTTTGGAAGCATCCGAACCTGCGTTCATCGAAATAACCGGAATACCGGCTGCAACAGCACGTTCAATCGACGGCCCGAGCGCGTCGGCATCGGGAATCGAAACAACGATGCCCTGCGGGTTCTGGTTGATTGCAGCATCAATCAGCTGCGCCATCTGCACCATGTCGAATGTTTCAGGTGCGCGATAATCAACCTTTGCACCTGTATCCTTGGCTGCTTCCGCAACACCATTCTTCACAACCGACCAGAAAGGATCGGATGCCTGGCCGTGGCTGACAACAACAATGCTGACATCCTGTGCCTGCGCCGCAAATGACGCAGCCATCAGCGCAACGCCAGCAACTGCCGATTTCAATAGAGATTTCATGTTCACTCCTCCCTGCCCGGCACTCCCCGCCGGTTTGTTAATTTGTCTGCACCTCGTTCAGAGCTAATTCCGGGGCTGCCTCCACGCATTAGATCCCGGCAATTTCGCTGCAACCTTTGTCATTTAATAGAATGAAACATTCATTAGAAAATTCTCGTGGAATTATAATTCCATTTCTGTTAGCTCATGTCAATCACATAAGCAGCAGTCAAAATGCACATGCAATTTAGCTCTGGGAGGAGAGAATGGCAGTTGTAGCAGGCCTGATCGGCTCGGGTTTCATGGGCAAAACTCATGCTCTCGCCCTTGCGAATGTAAACCGGATTTTCGACCTGCCGATGACGGTCGAGCTTCACACATTGGCCGATGTGGATGAGAAAACCGCCTCACGCGCAGCGTGTCAGCTTGGCTTTGCTCATTCCACAGGCAGTTGGCGTGACCTGATCGCCAATCCGACCATCAATCTGATCGATATCACCACCCCAAATCGCTTTCATAAAGAAATGGCGCTTGCAGCCATTGATGCAGGCAAGCACGTCTACTGTGAAAAGCCATTAGCTCCAACTGCCGCCGAATGCCTTGAAATGACACTCGCTGCCGAACGGAAGGGCATTCAAACCGCAGTCGGATTCAATTACCTCAAGAACCCGATGATTAAGCTCGCTAGAGACATCATCGAGAGCGGCGAAATTGGCAATGTCAGAAATTTTCGCGGCATCCATTCCGAAGACTTCATGGCCGACAATCAAATTCCTTGGTCATGGCGGCTTGATCCGGCAGGTGGTGGCGGCGCACTTGCCGATATAGGCAGCCATATTATTGCCGCGGCACGCTATCTGGTTGGTCCGGTTGCCGAGGTGATGGGCAAAAGCGTGACAGCAATTGTAGAGCGTCCCGACCACAACAACCCGTCGCAGATGAAAGCAGTCGAAGTGGATGATATCTGCCATGCTTTTCTATCGTTCGAGAATGGCGCAACCGGCACTATCGAAGCGAACTGGCTCGCCAGTGGCCGCAAAATGCAACATGATTTTGAGATATCGGGCTCAAAGGGCTCGATCTTTTTCTCGCAAGAGCGCTTCAACGAACTCGACCTATTCCTTTTCTCTGACAAGAAAGGGCAACAGGGTTTCCGCAAGATCTTCGCAGGCCCAGACCACGAGCCTTATGGCGCGTTTTGCGTGGCGGGCGGGCATCAGATTGGCTTCAATGATCTGAAAACGATTGAGGTGCGCGACTTCCTGTTAAGTATTGCAGGACAGAATACAGGTCACGCCGATTTCCGCGAAGGCTATGAGGTGCAAAAAACTATCGAAGCCATCTACGTATCCAGCCGCGAGCGGCAGTGGAAACCAATTTAATCTACCGAAAGCGTTTACGCGTATGCAGGATGAATTCGCCCTCGATCTTCATCAGCTGCGCGTCGATGCCATAGACCTCTTTCAGGAGCGCTGGATTGAGCACCTCTTCCGGCGCACCATCGGCGACGAGTCGACCCTGATTAAGCACAATCAGCCGGGTGCAATATTTCGCGGCCAGACCAAGATCGTGCAGCGAGGCGATCACCATCTTCTTTTCGGTTGCCAAACCGGCAAAAAGCTCCATCAATTCCAACTGATGGGCCGGATCAAGCCCAGCTACAGGCTCGTCAGCCATGATGATCGGCGTATTCTGTGCCAATAGCCGCGCGATCAAGGCCCTTGTTCTTTCACCGCCCGATAGCTCGTTAGCAGGACGTGACGCAAGTTCAGCCACACCCATGCGCTGCATGGCAGTCTCGATCACAGTTTCATCGTCACGGTCCAGTCCTGCAAACACAGGCTTCAGTGCTGACCGCCCAAGCGATACCAGCATCCTAACTGTTACCGGCCATGCAACATCGCGTTCCTGCGGCAGATAAGCGATGATCTTGGCGCGATCCGCAACATGCATTCTTCGGAGGTCCGAGCCATCCAGCAGAATTTCACCGGTCGAAGACGTAAGGCCCAAAAGCGCACGCAGCAGCGTGGTCTTGCCTGCACCATTTGGACCGATCAAGCCGATAAACTCACCTTCACCGGCCTCGAAACCGACAGCTTCAAGCACCGCTTTGCGCCCCAGCGAGACATCAAGATTGTGGACTGAAAGAGTGCTCATACCAGCCGTCTCCGATATTTGAAGACAAGCCACAGGAAGAACGGGGCGCCAATGATTGCCGTTAACACTCCGAGCTTTAATTCGCGCCCCGGCATAATCACTCTCACCAGCACGTCGGCAGCCAACAGAAGGGCGGCACCGCCAAACGTACTGGCAACAAGCAGACGTGACGGTCGCGAACCGACCAGCGGGCGCAACAGATGTGGCACTACAAGCCCTACAAAACCGATTGCTCCCGCAACCGCAGTCGATGCGCCAACGGAAGCTGCAGTGCCAAGAACAGCGAGAATCTGAACGCGCGCGAGATTGACGCCCATGCTGGCTGCCGCATCCGATCCTAACGTTAGGCTATCAAGCGCACGCCCCAGTGAAAACAACATCGCCCAACCGATCAGAATAAAGGGTGCGGCAAGCCATACATGCGTCATCGACCGATCGGCAAGAGAACCCAGCATCCAGAACACGATTTCCATGGCAGCGAATGGATTAGGCGACAGATTAAGCGCCAGTGCCGTCATCGCTCCGGCGAGACTGGTGACGGCAACACCTGCCAAAATGACAGTCAGTGTTCCGGCGTGACGCCCCGCCAGCGTCTTGACGAGTAAGACCGACACAAACGCGCCGACCAGCGCCAGCAACGGCAAAGCCAACGGGAAAACCTGCGACAGCCCCGTATAAATCGCAATCACCGCACCAAGTGAGGCCGACGAGCTCACGCCAAGCAGCCCTGGCTCGGCCAGCGGATTGCGCAGATAGCCCTGAAGAGCAGCACCTGAAAGGCCTAGCGAAGCACCAATTAGCAAGGCAAGCAAAGCGCGCGGCAGGCGGATTTCGCGCATAACCAACACGATTACATCCCCCTGCCCGGCAAATAGCGCCCGAATACTCTCACCCACACTGATGGATGCCGGACCAACCAGCAGCGAAAGCGCAAATAGCACCAGAACCATCAAGCCAAGAACAACAAGCAGGAGATAAAAACGGCCAGTTTCAGTCACGCGCAGCCTCCGCGAGCTTCGCAACAGCTTCAACGCTGAACGGTCCGCCACATACTGTCAGATTATCGTTGAGCGCCACGCTTCGTGTATGCCCTTCGAGCGCGCGCAATGCCGGATGCTCGAAATTCTCAAAGGCCAGGGCAGGCGGTCGTCCCCGCGATCCGCGCACCAGAATGTCAGGCTTTTCCATAACCAGCATTTCCAGCGGCAGCATAGCTGAACCACGAACACCCGCCTTATCGGCGATATTATCAAGCCCGGCCAGACGGATTGCTTCATCAATCAGCGTGCCGCGTCCCGACGTATAACTATTCGCATAATAGAGCGCGACGGTCTGTTTATGGTCAGGCTTTTGGATTGCTGAAAGAGCCATATCCATGTCTGCAATCTGCCGAGTTGCTTCGCTTTCACGGCCGAGCAATTCGCCCATGCGCTTCATATGCGCTTTGATATCCTCAAAAGAGCGTGCAGGCGCGAATTCCTCTACCTGCACACCCAAATCCCGCAACAACCCAACCGTGGCACGCGAAGAAAACGTGCCCGCCAGCACCAGATCAGGCTTCATGAGGAACACTTCTTCAGCCTGCCCATGGTTGATGGGCAGCTGTTTTGCTCTCTCGGTCATCACAGACAGAAGCGGGTCACGCGAGAGATACGACACCGACCGCAGCTGAATGGCATCTGCCAGCAGCATTGCCAGCTGATCTGTACAGACATTGATCGACACGACGTGCTTCGGCAATCCATCCGCATGAGCGGGATGAAACGCAGTCAGAAACAGGCCGGCCAAAAGGCCAAACCTGATTTTCCATAACCCGGACTGCGTTTTCATGTTGCGCATCTCGTCAGAAATTCCGCGTCAGCCCGATATTAAAGCTGCGCCCCGGTGCATTATAGCCGGACGTTGTCTGGTAATCCTTGTCGAAAATATTCTCTACCGAAAGCTTCATCTGCGATTGTGTGTCGATGTTATACAGCGCGATGAAATCGGCCGTCACATAAGGATCAAGCTTCTTGGTATTCGCGGCAGTTGTGTAGCGCGAACCGCCGTAAAGCAACCGAGCCGTTAGATCGAGCTTGTCGATAGGCTTGAAATTCACTTCAGCTGTCGCCTTCAACCGCTCGCGATATGGCAAATCGTTATCAGTATCTTCATCAATTGGCTTTTTGAGGTCGAGTGATCCTTTTACCGCCCAAGTTTCGTTGAAGCGATGAGATAGCGCCGCTTCGAAACCCGTCACTTCTGCACGCGCGATATTGTAAGGCAGATAGGATGGTGCCGTGCTCATGATCGCATCACGTAGCCATGTCTTATAGAAAGCCAAATCGAGACTTGTATCGGCTGTTGCTTGCCAGTTCAAACCAATCTCATACGAGCGGGATTTTTCCGGCTGCAGATCGGCATTCGCAAAGCCGGGATAGTAAAGCTCATTAAAGGTCGGCGCACGGAAGCCAGTGCCAAACGAAGAACGCAGCACGAGATCAGGCAGGATTTCGTAGCTCGCGCCGAGATTATAGGTGACCACGTCACCAAACTGCTCATTATAATCGTAGCGCACACCGCCATCAAAGCGCAGCGCATCATATTCGAGCGAGTATTGCCCGAATACCGCAGCCAGATCACGACTGGTTTTGGCATATTCGGTCGTAGCGCTGACTTCCTCGCGGTAAGCTTCAACGCCACCGGTCACCACATGCGAAACATTGCCCGTTTCAAACTGCTTTTCCGTCGAGGCAAAGATGCCATAGCGCTTGGTTTCAAACAGATCAGACCCGCTAACCCCCTTACGGAAATTTCGGCTGTGATCTAGACCAGAGCTGAACTCGATCGTCGAAGACCAATCAGCGGTGTGATCGATACGCGCACCCAACTTGCCGCTAAATGCTGTTGTGTACGCTTCATTAGCAGACGGTGCTTTGGCATCATATTGATTGCGGCCGCGGCTCAGGAGGCCATCCGTATAAATCTTCCCCCAATCAAAATCCTTCGACAGCGAGAAGTTAAACGAACCTTGTAGAAAACCATCACGATCAGGCTCATAGCCAAAAGAATCTGGTGTCGTAAAATTATATCCCTGTGTGCCTGTGACAGCGGCACCAAAGGCATAATCAATGCCGTCCTCGCTGCGTCCCTGAAGCGAACCGGACGCATAACCGCCCCATGGATGCGTAACCCCCGTCGTCAGACTTCCGCAGTAGGAGCGCTCCCTGCAGGCTCCACCCTGCTTTGTGATAATATTAATCACACCACCCATCGCATCCGCACCATATTGCGAGGAATGCGCGCCTTTCGCGATTTCAATACGATCAATTGAACTCAGCGGAATATTGGAAAGCGCTGTTGCTCCGGTCGTTGCTGATGCGGTTCGCACACCATTGACGAGAACAACCGTCTGTTTTGACGACATACCGCGAATGTAGAGATTGGAAGACGATCCCTGCCCGCCATTGGCGGTAATCGAAATTCCCGGATAGTACTGAAGAAGCGATTGCAAATCAGGCGCTGCTGATCGGTCAATTTCCTCCCGATCAATGACCGTGACGGACGATGTGGAGCGCAGCAAAGACGTTGCACGCCTCAACGGTGTGACGACAATCGTATCAAGCACAACGCCATCCTGCACGCTCGCCTTCGTCTGAGCGAATACGTCGAGCGGCGTAACCACCAGAACGGTGGATGCGAGATATGCCGATAGTTTGAGAATATGCATTATTTCTACTTCCTGCGTGCAAGCCTTGCTTCACCGCAGGTGTCAGAAATCAGGGCGGAAGCGCCTTGTCTTTGTCCCACGGCAACATTTCACAATGTCACCGCTACGGACGGCCGCGACTGGACACCCCTCGTGTCAGCCATGGGTGACTGGATACGGCAGGTCTCCTGACTTCCGGGTCTTCATCGGTCCTCCGCCTTCCCGAACGTGAATATTCAGTGGCTATGATCGCAACTTACGATCATGGGAGGATGACTCGCCGGTCACAGTTGCGGGGGCAGTCTCGGTCTCAGCTCTTCAAATTAGCCTCACCGTGTTCCCTTTTCATCCATCCTTGCGGACAGAACCGTTTCCTGTGGCGAGCGATAGCAAGGGGATGGCAGATTATCAACTGCAACAATGTGCCCCATCTGAATCACATTCAGAACCAATTGATTCAGATGGTTGAACTGTATGGATTTTTCATCTCAGGAAGTCGCGGAAACGACGCAGTGCAAAGAAGAAAAGAACGCTTCCGATTACAATCATGGCCAGCAATTGCGGCCACACGACATTGAGTCCAGCACCGCGGAACAGCACCGATTGAGCGAGCATCACGAAATGCGTATTGGGTGCCGCCAGCATGATGTTCTGAATGATCTCCGGCATACTTTCGCGCGGCGTTGTACCACCCGAGAGAACCTGTAGTGGTAGCAGAACCAGCATCAGGAGAAGCCCGAACTGAGGCATAGAACCAGCAATCGTTGCTAGGAAAATGCCAAGGCTCGTGGTCGCGAAAAGCTGTAATGCAGCACCCGCTAAAAACAGCGTCAGCGAACCATTGATCGGCACCGCGAGAATGCCCTGCACAACAACAACCAGTGAAAAGGCAGTCGCCACCAGCACCACCATCCCCATTGACCAGACCTTAGAGACCATGATCTCAAGTGGCGTCACCGGCATGACCAGCAGATGTTCGATTGTGCCATGTTCGCGCTCGCGGATGAGAGCTGCCCCCGTCAAAATGATCGAAAGCATAGTCACCGATGAAATGACATTGGTGATCGCACCAAACCAGCCTTTGTTCAGATCCTGATTGAAGCGCGCGCGTAGGTTAAGTCCAACCGGTGTTTGCGTATCCCCGCGATAGCGATTGAGAAACTCGTTCACTTCGCTGGAAACTATCGACTGAACATAACCGCCACCAGTAAAGGCCTGACTCATGCGCGTTGCATCGACATTCAGCTGGATCGTTGGCGAACGCCCGGCAAGCAGATCGCGCTGAAAATTCGGCGGGATATTGAGCGCAAAGGTATCGAGGCCAGAATCCATCCGCTTATCCATCTCATGAGATGAGATGAGCTTTGGCGGCACAAAATATGGCGGATAAAACGCAGTCGTGATGCGACCCGAAACCGGTGACTGATCCTCATCAACGATTGCGATTGCCGCATTGTTGAGATTTTCCGGCATAGCCTTTGCAGCGGTATAGATCGCAAGTGTGAAGGCATAGACGATAAGCAGCAGAAGCATCGGATCACGCGCCAGTCCGCGCAGTTCCTTGACGCCAAGCTGGAATATATTGGAAATCCGCATCTCAGCCCGCCTGCTTCTTGAGAAGTACAATGCCGAGAACGGTCAGAACCGGTATGGCAATCAGCAGCGGCAGGAATGATCCGGCGAGATCGGAGAAATCGAGCGCCTTTGAGAAAGTCCCGCGCGAGATCGTCACGAAATAGGTCGTCGGATAAATCTTGCCGATAAAGGCACCTGCCCCCTGCAAAGACGAGACTGGATCGATAATGCCAGAATATTGCACTGCGGGAATGAGTGTCAGCAAGGCAGTACCGAAGATCGCCGCAATCTGGCTATTGATAAAGGTTGAAATCACCAACCCCATGCCGGTCGTAATGATGACATAGAGAAGCGCTGCCGTGGCATAGGTCAGGAAACTGCCTGTGAATGGCACACGGAATATGAAAACAGCAAAGGCCGTCAGCATCAGGAAGTTGAGAAAGGCGAGCGCGATATAAGGCAGCTGTTTGCCTAACAAAAACTCGAACTTGGTCACAGGCGTCACATAGAAATTAATGATGGAGCCAAGTTCTTTTTCACGCACAACGCTCAAAACCGCCAACATCGCAGGGATCATCAACAGAAGCAGCGGGATAACTGCTGGCACCATAGCCACAAGGCTCTGGACGTCCGGATTATAACGATAACGAATTTCCAGATTGAAGTTGCCAACAGTGGCGTTGCTTCCATAAAGCTCGCGCGCTTTTTGTGTCAGCCAATTGGCATGCATTCCCTGCACATAACCACGTACGGTTTCCGCACGCGTCGGCATGGCGCCGTCGATCCAGGCACCAATTTCGACAGGACGACCTCGCGCAACATTGCTGCCGAAATTCGGCGGGATTTCAATTGCCAGGCTGATTTCACCTTCGCGCATACGCCGATCAAGATCATCATAATCGGTGATAGGAGCTTTTTCAGTGAAGTACCGCGAACCGGCAAGCTGCTGCGTGTAATCCCGGCTGATCGTCGTATCGTCACGATCTAGAACAGCGAATGTAAGATCCTCGACATCAAGATTGATACCATAACCAATCACGAACATCAGGATCACAGTGCCCAGAATGGCCAATGTCGCCCGGATCGGATCGCGTTTCAACTCCAGCGCTTCGCGGCGTGAGAAAGCCAACATTCGCCGAGGATTTGGCAACCAGCCCGCGCGGGCCGTCGTGCTTTTCTCAACCTTTTCAGGCTGAATCTTCACCGCCTCTTGAACGTCTTTCTCAGGCGCTGTTTCGCCAATTGCTTCTTCGAGATATGCAATGAAAGCGTCTTCAAGTGTTGCTGCATTGCGGCTTGCCGTAATGGCTTTTGGCGTATCGCTGATCAACACTTTGCCCGCATGCATCAAGGAAATGCGATCACACAGTTCCGCTTCATTCATGAAATGGGTCGACACGAAAATCGTGACATTGTCGTTGCGCGAAAGATCGGCAAGGATTTGCCAGAAAGCATCGCGCGCAACCGGATCAACGCCTGAAGTTGGCTCGTCGAGAATAAGAATATCCGGTGAATGGATCAGCGCGACAGCCAGCGACAGGCGCTGACGGATACCAAGCGGCATCGAGTCGGGAAGATCATCCATAACGCCCGCCAAATCAAACCTTTGGGCCAGTTCCTTGATTCTGCGCTTGGTATCTTCTTCCGCCATGCCAAACAGCTTGGCATGAAGCTCCAGATTTTGATGAACTGTCAGTTCGGAATAGAGCGAAAACGCCTGCGACATGTAACCAACATGACGGCGTATATCGATATCCTTTGGGTCAACTTCGCGTCCAAACAGCCTTGCCGTGCCTTCGCTCGCAGGCAACAAGCCGGTTAAAACCTTCATCGTCGTGGATTTGCCGCAACCGTTAGAGCCGAGGAAGCCGAAAATCTCGCCGCGCGGAATACGGAAACTTACATTGTCAACGGCAGTGAAATTGCCAAATCGCACCGTGACATGCTCGGCTTCGATAGCGATGCCACTATCTGCCTGTGTATTGCGCGGTGGCATTACTACTTCGCTGTGCCCTTTCCGAAGCTCCTCCGGCAAAAGCGCGATGAAGGCTGCATCAAGATTAGGCGTCTGGGTTTTCTCAAGCAGTTCCTGAGGCGTGCCGGTTGCAAGAATCTGGCCGTCATTCATCGCAACCAGCCAGTCGAAGCGTTCGGCTTCCTCCATATAGGCCGTAGCAACAATAACGCTCATCCCCGGACGATCTTTGCGGATATCGTCGATCAGTTCCCAAAACTGACGCCGCGATAAAGGATCAACGCCCGTTGTCGGCTCATCAAGGATCAGCAAATCAGGATCATGGATCAGTGAGCAACAAAGACTTGTCTTCTGCTTCATGCCACCCGAAAGCTTACCAGCCGGGCGATCCGCAAAGGGAGACATGCCAGTTCGCGCCAGAAGATCAGCAATACGGCGCTCGCGCTCGTGCTTGTCATGGCCAAATAGCCGCCCGAAAAATTCGATATTCTCGAAAACGGAGAGCGTCGGATACAGGTTTTTCCCCAATCCTTGCGGCATATAGGCAATGAGTGGAAATGCCGCCTGGCGATGACGCTTGTCGGCAATATCGCCGCCAAGCACTTCAATCCTGCCCTTCTGCATAACGCGAGCGCCAGCAATCAGCGACAGAAGGCTCGACTTTCCAACGCCGTCAGGCCCAATCAGCCCGACCATGCAGCCAGCAGGCACCTCGAGCGAAACATCACGCAATGCTTCAGTCGATCCATAGGACAGCTTCACGCCGTCGGCCCGAACGACAAAGCTGTCGCCGTCCACGCCAGCCTTTATCGAAGCCGCACTCATTTTACTGTTTCCGCGAGATTCTTCGGCCATTCAGCATTTTGATCAAGTTTCACGTAAGCCATACCCGGAAGCCCGGTTTTGACCTGCTGAATATATTTCTGAAGCAATTCCTGCGGGATTTTTGCCTTAACGCGGAACATAAGCTTTTGACGCTCTTCCTCCGTCTCAACCGACTTTGGCGTGAACTGAGCAACATCGGCTACGAAACTAATCGTGGCAGGGATCACATACTGAGGAGCTGCATCAAGCACGATGCGAGCATCAGCACCAATGGCCACGCGTCCAGCCTGCGAAGTCGGCAGGAAGAAAGTCATATAGACATCACTGACATCGACCAGATTAAGCACGCGCCCGCCAGCCGACAATACTTCACCCGGTTGCGCAACACGATATTGCACGCGGCCAGGCTTTGGCGAACGCAATGTGGCATCATTGATATCTGTATCGATGGTGGCAATCGCAGCCTTTGCAGCTTCAACCGCAGCTTCTGCATCAACAACTTGTGCCTTTGCAGCACTGATCGCGGCCGCTGTCGCGGCGAGCTGCGCCTTTGCAGCACCCACGGCTGCCTCAGCTCCCTGCGCGGTTGCGCGATCATCATCCAGCACCTGTTGAGAGACTGTGCGCGATTCTGAAAGCTGTTGCGAACGGGCCAGACGGCGATTTGCAGCGTCCAGTTGCGCTTCGCGCTGTGCGACCGTGGCCTGAGCGGCGGTTTGCTCGGCTTCACGCTGGACAACCAAACTTTTCGCTGTCTCAATGCTTATTTCAGCGCGACGAAGCTGCGCTTCAGCCTGTTTGCGCTGACTCTCAAGTTGGGCAGTATCCATGCGCGCCAGAACCGCGTTTGCCTCAACAAACTGTCCTTCGTCGGCAAGAATTTCGCGGATACGTCCGGGGCTTTTGGTGGATACATCGATCTCTACGGCTTCGATTCGCCCATTTCCGCCAGCAATGCCTTCCGGCAGTCCGGGGTCGCTCAGTGCTTTCCAGGCATAGTAGCCTCCAGCTACCAAAGCCACGACTACACCAGTTGCGATCCACTGCTTGCGATTAAACCCCATGCCGAAACATCCTCTGCGTCATCATCTTGCGGGCCCGCAAAGCAAAGCTATGCGGCAAACGATACTACTCAGTCAGATTGAATTCTGTATTTTCACTTGGGAGTGCGTGCCTTGATTAAAATCAACTATACTCAAATGCACCGCAATTTCATGCGTTAAATAATAAATATAAGAAAATTCGCGGGTGCCGATTTAGTGAGATGGAGGGCAATGCTGACAGCACCCGCTGGCTGTCGACAGTACAACATTGCAAAAAGATCGCGCTGGTGCGCTCGACAGATCCTTGAATTGTTTAAAATTAGCCGGGGCGTCGCTTTGGTTGGGCCTCGACGCCCCGGAGATTGCCGACTCTGGTGGAACTCGGCAACAAGCGATAATTAGCATCCGCTGGCGGAGGCTTTCTTTGATTTAAATCAACCAGATAATAAATAACCTGAATGTGCCGCTATTTTTTAGGTCGACACTTGCCCCAGGTCTTTTTCAAGTATGCCGATACGCTCTTGAGCTTCGGATCAGACAAGAAACCTTGTCGAAAAAGAATACTGCCTTTGACCTCCGGTATAGCGTTGTTGAGGTCAAGCTGGCGCTTGATTTCATCTACGCCATTTCCCGCAACCCATTCAGGCTCAGCCTTACTCGAGGTACCAGCGCGATAAAGTGCCATCCCGATGTAAAGGTCAGTATTTGTGCCTTTAACTGTATCCGCCCACCATCTGACGATAGGTCCATAAGGCACATCCTTGCGGCCTGACGACCAATAGACCTGCGGTGCGATATAATCGATCAGCCCATCTTTCACCCAGGCACGCGTATCAGCAAAGTCACCATCATAATTGGTCTTACCCGCCCGCGTTGGCGAACCAAGCGGATCGTCAATCTGATTGCGCCAGACGCCGCCAGGGCTGATACCAAAGCGAACATGCGGCTTGATGGCTTTGATCTTGTGCGAGATTTCCTGCACCAGCGTATAGGTATTGTGACGCCGCCAGTCATGCTTGCTGGAGAAATGCGTCCCGAAACGTTTGAATGTCTTGTCATCCTTGAGCGGCGAGCCCTGCGTTTCGTAATAGAAATAGTCATCGAACTGGATTCCATCGACATCATATTTCTGGACAACTTCAGCCGTGATGTTAGTGACCCACTGGCGCACTGCCGGAATACCGGGGTCAAGCACATAGCGATCCGCAGATATGCCTACCCAACCCGGATTGGTTTTATAAACGCTAGGCGGAGAATCGCTGGAAGAATTATTCAGTTCTTTTCGCGTTGCCGGCCGCACATCCATAGAAACACGGTAAGGATTGAGCCATGCATGTAGCTCGATCCCACGCTTATGCGCTTGCGCGATCGCAAAGCGCAGTGGATCGAAGCCCGGATCTTTTCCGAGTGTGCCCGTCAGATAAGATGACCACGGCAGATAGTCGGATTTGTAGAAAGCATCCGCAGCAGGTGAAACCTGAAAGATCACGGCGTTAATGCCATGTTCGGATGCTTCTTCAAACATTCGCACCAGTTCCTGCTTCTGGCGCTTCACGCGTTCGGAATCGTCCTCAATCTGTGTGGAAGCTCTGGACGGCCAATCCAGATTAAGAACAGTCGCAACCCAGCTCGCATGAAAAGTATCGCAATCAAGTGGCATGGATTATCGCAGTCCCGTTCTATTCTAATATTAACGCCATATCTGGTTTGATATGATCAACTGGGTAACTACTTTAAAGATGTATAAAGTCAAAGCGAGGGCACGATGTATAAGAATATCCTAGTCACCACAGATGGTTCAGAGTTTGCAGAGCGCGGTCTCATTCATGGATTTGATACCGCGAAAGCCATGGGTAGCAAGGTGACGGTCCTCACCGTGACCGCCCCCTATTCGCTTTCCGGCCTGCCTGGCGGCTTTACTGACAGTCCGGCCTTTATCGAGCGTTATGAAGAAGAATGGAACGATTACGCCGATGCTGCACTTGCCCGCGCCCGTGAACTGGCAAGTCAGGCTGGCGTTGAAATCCATACATTGCATGTCGTGGCGCAGCATCCAGCCACCTCAATCATTGAAACCGCAAAAGAATTGCGCAACGACCTGATTGTGATGGCGTCGCATGGTCGCCGTGGACTGAAAGGCATGTTGCTCGGTAGTCAGACCTATGAAGTCGTTACGCGAAGCACTGTTCCGGTGCTGGTGGTTCGCTAGATTCAACCGGCCTGATGACCAGTGGCGCTTTCAATATCAACGCGAAAGAAAACAGGTTCCAGTTTGCGTTGCTCGCCGCCACTGGTGATGGTCTTGGTATAAGCAGGCTCCCACCATGTCGGCTCGTTTGAGAGCATATTGACGATCGCAGCCTTTTCTTCCTCGCGCGTGATCTCGCGATAATGACCGTTCACCACAACGCTACGCCATTCCGTTTTTGAAATGATGTGATCGAACAAAATGCAGACCGCATCATTTTTCCGCATAGCCTCAGTCTTCTGACCATCGGTAGTGAAGGAATAAAGCGCCCCACCGCTGAATCGAAAACCGAGCGGCACCACAAATGGTCGATCACCAAGAATATAACCCAACCGCCCGATCTGGGTATGCTGGATCATATCACGGACATCAATTTCAGACATTTCCTTGATTATCATGGCAAGCGTCCCTCGTTCAGCTAATCTGTTGTTAGATTACTATAGGGCGGCGATTGCGCTTTGACCGCAATCAAAACATGAAAATCAGACGAACAGGCGCCCTTCAGCAATCTTGGCTGCCGTACCGCCAATACGAGCACCGGTGAGTGTCTGGTTTGACACATCAAGTTCAAGGCGAATACGCGAGGGGCGCCCCATCTCCATGCCCTGCTCGATCCACCATTGTGAACTTCCATCCACCGGCTGGTCTTTGGCCAGAATCATGCCTGCAAAAGCCGCCGCTGCAGACCCCGTCGCGGGATCTTCATACACATTCGAGCCTGTCACAAACATGCGTGCGTGATAATTACTGTCGAACAGAATTGTTTCGCGGCAATAGACATAAATCGGCAATGGTCGATCGCCCACATGCGGCAGACTTTCGCTCACATAGACAGGATCGATGGAGACTTTGGCTGCAGCGATCAGGTTATGAACCGGCACAAGAAGATAGGGTGTGCCTGCGCTCCAGACAGCAGGAATATGGTTTTCAAAGCCGATCTCATGCGTGCCTAGCCCGATTGCGGCGGCTGCCTCTTCCTTCTCGATCTTGATATCGAGCTTTTCCGGCAAACGCGGCAGATCAAATTCTGCAAAGGCGCTGTTTTCACCTAAGATGACACCACAGCGAACGATACCTACCTTCTCTTCAAGCGTCACCAGCCGATCCGACTCGTCGCCTGTTCTGCGATGACGTGCCAGCGATACCGCAGCACCAACCGTCGGATGACCGGCAAATGGCAACTCGTAGTCCGGGGTAAAAATGCGGACGGCTGCCTCATGCATCGGATTTTCAGGCGGAAAGATAAAGACCGTTTCGGACAGATTGAATTCGCGCGCAATGGCCTGCATACGCGCGTCAGTCAGCCCTTCACTCTCGTGCACAACAGCCAGCGGATTCCCAGCCAGAGCCTTATCGGCGAAAACGTCGAAAATCTCATAGTACCGGCCAGCACTGGCAGCTTCGGTCATCGTTCACCTCTCCCTCACTTCAGTAAGGCCATAAGCCTTGCTTTGCGAGCATAGTCAATTTCGTGGCGCTGTCATCTGCAAGAACTGATCGTTACTGTTGATTTTCGAAATGCCAATCGGCAAATGCGCGCACATAGGATGGCGTCGCCTGCCCCATGGCTCCTGCCTGCTTAACCGGAATGATTTCCGACAATTCCGGCTCTGCTTGAGCAGCGAGATTTGCCTCTATTCGCTTCAACAATTCCGTCGTCGAAAGATCAAAGTAATGTCGGCGGAAAAGCGCAATGCTTCCATCGGCAGTTACCAGATGGGCCTTTGCTTCCGCCCTGGCATCACCAAGATTAATTCCGGTTTCTTCAAAGACTTCTCGGGCCATATTGGTTTTATAATCGGCCCGACCATCAACGACATCATTGTCATCAATGGAACCTGCCGGAAAATAGACACGTCCTGCGATCGCATTATGCGCGCTCATACGGGCTGCTATCAAATGCCCTTCAGTGGACACCATGATGCCGACGCCAAAAATATGCCACGGCCGTAAAGGCTGTGCATCTTTGCGCCAATACATAAGCGTTGCAAAGCTCGTGCGATGGAAACCGGCGGAAAAAGACTGGCCTTCCAGTTTCGCGTCTGGTGCAAGATAAATTTCACCATCAAACAAAGTCGGATTAGCCTGACACTCGCGCTGCCAGTTTTCAGCGATTGCGGTTTTATTGGCTTGCGCATAATCGAGCGGTCCCGGCAAAATCCGGACATCGACACGATCAATTTCATAAACCGTGTTTTCTTTCACATGCTGCATTAGCCGTCCCATTCTCAAACAATGTTCAGCGTGACAGCCACGGGGCAATGGTCACTGGCCTTAGGACGATCCCATCCAGTCCGTGGATAACGATCAACTTCTTGTCCTGGCGGGAAAACCGTGCGCCAGGGCTGGCCCCGACGGATAATCTTCGGAATCGCACCACCGTTTTTGTCAGCCAGAGTTGGCGACGCAAGAATGTAATCAAGCTGGCAAAGATGGCGTTCCTGCGGTCCGCGGGTGTGATAGAGCGTCCAGCGGTCCATTTCAGGGCGGCGCTCCACAAGATTGATGGCGAAGCCATCGCTCAGCAGCGTATCCAGAGCACTGGCAGCTTCCTTCACAGGCGAGAATTGATAACCGTTCCACTCATCGCCTTCGATGATGACGCGTTCCCGGTAATCGTTGAAATCACCGCAAACGAGCCAGCGCTTACCCGAAGTGTGCCCTGCGCCAAACTTCTCTTCGATAATGTGACGGATCGCACGCGTTTCTGCCTGTCTGACCGGCAAGGATGCAGTGCGACCATCAAGCCCGTCACGGGCACCGCCCATTGATTTCAGGTGAACAACAAAAAGCGTCAATGGCTTGCCGTCGATACGCATATCGAGACAAAGACAATCGCGCTTAAAAATGCGATCATGCGGTTCAAGTCCGAGCTCAGCAAGCACCGGCTGATAAAGATCAAGATCCTTATAGGTCAGATGCGCGTGGCTGGTGACTTCCAGCACTTCAATCCGCTGGCCATCACGCGTCGTATCGCGTGCCATCACGGCAACGTCGATGCCTCGGCTATCATTGCCGTCAATCAGATACTTATTGCGATAGCCCTGCCCGACCATCTTGAAAAGATAGCCATATTCAAACGCATTGAGGGCAGCGAGATTATCGACTTCTTGCAGGCAAAGCACATCGGCCCGTGTTTCGGCTATTGCCAGCGCCGTCATCTGCCGTGTGTCATCGGTATGGGCAATCGCCCGCGCCTGCTCCAGCAGACGGTATTGCGTTTCATCGCCGATCTCGAAGAGCTTGAGCGAGCGATCCTGATGCAATTCATTGCGAAAGCCGGAAAAATCAAACCGGCGCATCAGATTTTCGACATTGAAGGTTGCTATCGTAAACATGCCCGCGCAATCTCACCACTTGCGCTATGATTGGCAAGTGGTTCTTTTCAAAATTGCACAGCCACGCTGGTTTTGATCAGAAAAGCCACCATATAAAGTCTGGAAATCAGGACACCGAAAATGCTTGATAAGATACGGTACATCGCACTTTGCTCAGGTCTCTTTGCAGCAAGCCTTGTTGGCAGCGCTGCAGCGGTTGACCTGAATACGCCTTACGTGCCGTCTTTGCGTCCAAGCACGCCCCCTATCGCTGGCGGGCTGCCGCGGACTTACCAGCCGCAAGCAGGATCAAGTAAGTGTTACGGCGTGGGATGCCGCGACAGTGGCAATTACATCTCGCGCGAAGGCATCCCGATCTACAAGAATGGCGACCCGCTTCAAGTTCGCCCATCCAATCGCAAGCCTGTCACCACCTTCGGTCCAAGCAGCAACCATATTTCATGGTGCTCAAATCGTTACCGCAGTTATCGCACTTCGGATAACACATACCAGCCCTTGGCGGGGCCACGCACTGGCTGTAATTCGCCTTTTCAATAAAAAAGCCGGGCAGTGCCCGGCTCATTTATTTTTTATGCAGCTTTCGATTTGGAATGCATGCGGATCAAACGACCCAGACGCATGATACCTTCATCAATCATTTCATCATTAGCGCATGAATAGCTCAGACGCAGCGTATTGGCACCCGTGCAATCCGCAAAGAAGGCCTTGCCCGGAACGAAAGCTACCTTCTCGCTTTCAATCGATGCGGCAAGCAATGCAGCACCGTCCATGCCCTTTGGAAGCGTGACCCAGATGAACATGCCGCCTTCCGGCTTGGTCCAGTCAGTGCCTTCCGGCATGTATTTAGCAAGTGCTTCCAGCATCTTATCACGGCGATGCTTGTAAACGCTATGCAGCTTAGCGACCTGGCTGTCAAAACCAGTCGAAGCAACACGATGGATGGCAATCTGGTTGATCGTCGAAGAATGAAGATCAGCCGCCTGCTTCATCAGAACCAGCTTGCGGATAACCGACTGCGAAGCAACCACGTAACCGACGCGCAGGCCAGGTGCGAGGGTCTTCGAGAATGAGCCGCAATAGATCGTGCGGGTCTTTTCGATATCACCGCCGTGACGCGCAATATCCATCGACAGGATCGGCGCAATCGCTTCCCCATTGTAACGCAGATACTGATAAGCAGCGTCTTCGATAATCGGCACATTCAGCTCATCAGCATCGGCCAGCAACTTCTCACGACCTGCACGATCAACTGTTTCGCCGGTCGGGTTGCTGAAATCTGCCGAAAGATAGGCAAACTTAACCTGACCGCCGGCATTTTCCGCTGCCTGCTTATAGGAATCCGGTGTGCGATTGCCATTCAGCGAGAGAATGTCATAGGTCGGCTCGTAGGCGTTAAACGCCTGCAACGCGCCAAGATAGGTCGGTGCCGTCACCAGTGCCGTGTCATTTGGCGAGATGAAAAGCTTGCCTAGATAGTCAAGTGCTTGCTGCGAACCGGACGTGATAAAGACGTTGTCTTCGGTACAAGGAATACCGATCTTGGCGAGTTCACTCACCAACCAGGTGCGGAGCGGCTTGTAACCTTCGGATACCGAATATTGCAAAGCTGCATTGGCTTCAGGGCCACCAAAGATGTCCTGATAAGCGCTCTGGAATTCAGCATGTGGAAACAGAGCCGGATCGGGAATACCGCCAGCAAAGGAAATAATATCCGGACGTTCCAGCAGTTTTAGAAGTTCTCGGATTTCCGAAGCGCGCATACGTTTCGAGCGCGTTGCAAATACAGTTTCCCAGTCCAACACGGGAAATCTCCTCAATACGGTGGAGGCAAAGCCTCCTCAAACCTTGCCAGATAAAGTTCTAGCGATAGCGCAATTTTTTGCTAACGAGAACACTTTCTTCCATGCTGAGACGGAATAAAGATATTCTGAATTGTTTTGGCCAAACGACGCACAAAACATAAATTCCAAAAGCATCAGACGATCTTTTCGTGCGCTACGTTTCACACGACCAAATCCCTATGCATGAAAGGGGCGTAAGAAACGCCCCTCTTTTCTCTGACCGTAGAGCACCTAAAATCTGATGAGATTCAGGTCTTTCGCATGGCGAAAATGGTGTTCTGTGAGAACCGGAGCGGAGCGTACATAAAGTACGTGAGCACCGGAAGCGAAACAAAATGCCATTTGCAGACGGCGAAAGCCTGAATATCGCAGATTTTTAGTTGCGTGCCTTGTCGACGAGCTTGTTCGCTGCGATCCATGGCATCATGCCGCGGAGCTTTTCGCCAACTTCTTCGATCTGGTGGCTGTCGTTGTTACGACGGATGCCCTTGAAGCGAGCTGCACCTGCACGGTATTCCTGCATCCAATCGGAAGTGAACTTGCCGGTCTGAATGTCCTTCAGAACGCGCTTCATTTCTTCCTTGGTTTCTGCAGTGATGATGCGTGGACCAGTGACGTATTCGCCCCACTCAGCAGTGTTGGAGATCGAGTAGTTCATGTTCGCAATGCCGCCTTCGTAGATCAGGTCTACGATGAGCTTCATTTCGTGCAGGCACTCGAAGTAAGCCATTTCTGGTGCATAGCCAGCTTCTACGAGAACTTCAAAGCCGGTGCGGATGAGTTCAACAACGCCGCCGCAAAGAACAGCCTGCTCACCGAACAGATCGGTTTCGCACTCTTCCTTGAAGGTGGTTTCGATAACGCCCGAACGGCCGCCGCCAACGCCCGAAGCGTAAGACAGAGCGAGATCATGTGCGTTGCCCGAAGCATCCTGATGGATAGCAATGAGGCAAGGAACGCCGCCACCCTTCTGGTATTCGCCGCGAACCGTGTGGCCTGGGCCCTTTGGTGCGATCATGACAACGTCAACGGACTTCTTTGGCTCAATCAGGCCGAAGTGAACATTAAGGCCATGAGCGAAAGCAATCGCTGCGCCGTCACGGATGTTATCCTGAATGTGGTCTTTGTAGATGTCAGCCTGAAGTTCATCAGGGGTTGCCATCATGAGGAGATCGCCCCACTTGGCAGCATCAGCAACGTTCATCACTTCGAAGCCATCAGCTTCGGCCTTCTTGACCGTTGCCGAACCTTCACGAAGAGCGATGCGCACGTTGGCAGCGCCGGAGTCCTTGAGGTTCAGTGCATGGGCACGGCCCTGGCTACCGTAACCGACGATAACAACCTTCTTCGACTTGATCAGATTAACGTCTGCATCACGATCGTAATAAACGCGCATTTTCGTATTCCCTTCATTCAGATTATTTTTCAGATTGCTCTGCGGCTTCCTCGCGTTGGCCGTTGGTTATGCCCCGTAAAGAGCGAAAAACTGCTTTGTAGCACGCCGGGCGTCCCGGATGACCACTTCGTCAGTCAGTTCCAGCCGGTCGCCAAGCAGCAACCGGATCTGCATGTCCCGAACGACAAGTCCGAAAAATGCACGAAAAGCTTCGTCGATGTCGTCAAAAGCCAGAAGCTTTGCTTCCTGACCCATTTCGAGGATCGGCTTGAGACGCTTTGCCATCGCCACCGGACCATTGGCGAGAACGATGTCGCCAAGTGCCGATTTGCCCGATGCCGTGTGGCTGACAGCCAGACGGTTCAATGCAATCGATGTTGGACCAGACAGCACCAGCAGCCAGTCACGCGCAAAATGTTCTAGGCTTGAGAAAAGCGATTCCGCGTCAAGCTTCTCGCGAGCTACCGGCACGACACGAACCTTCGATGCTTGCCAGCGAACCATTGCGGTTAGCAGACCATCGCGATCACCAAACCATTTATAAAGGCTTTCCTTGGAGCAATTGGCAGCACGCGCAATGCTCGCCGTCGTCAAAGCGCGGTCCCCGCCTTCGACAAGAAGGCGCAACGCCTGCTCCAGAACATCGTTCTGACGCGGCGAAAAAGACGGCTGCTTCTGAGCCTGCAATTCGTCGCTTTTATCAGTCACGGATCAATCCCTCCACCTTGTACCGTACGGTACGGTTCCGTTTATTAATCTGTGCTTGTGAGACCGTCAAGCAGGATTTTTCAACAAGATGGAAGATTTTAGAATTGCGATCCGAGCACCGCTTGGAGCTTCGTTTCGACAACTGGAAAGAAGCAAACAAATTCAAAAAGAAGGGGCGCCTTCCGGAATCAACTTCTCAGAAGGCGCCCTTTAAAAACATGGATATCTGGCTTCATGCCTTAGAGATTAACTTGCGTGCCTATTTCCACAACACGACCTGTTGGGATCTGGAAATATTCCGTCGCATCAGAGGCCGTACGAGCAAGCAGGATGAAAAGCTTATCCTGCCAGAGCGGCAAACCGGAATGTGCGGAAGCCTTGAGCCAGCGACGTGACAGGAAGAAAGACGTCGTCATGATGTCGAACTTCCAGCCGAGTTTTCGGCAAAGTCCCAGCGCTCGCGGAATATTCGGTTGCTGCATATAGCCAAATGTCAGCGTGACCTGCATGAAGCGTTCATTGAACTGCGAAACACGCGCACGGTCAGCACTCGACACCCAAGGCTTGGAAGCCGTTACAACAGTCAGAATAACATTGTTCTGGTGCAGAACCTTATAGTGCTTGAGACTATGCATGAGTGCCGTCGGCGCGCTCTTGGGATCACCTGTCAGAAACACAGCCGTTCCCGGAACAATTGTCGGCGGACGCTTGTTCATCTGCTCGACGATGAGATCGAGCGGCACCTCCGCCTTGCGTGTCTTTTGGAACAGGTGGCGCGTACCGCGCACCCATGTCCACATGATGACCACAAGAATAAGCGCAAAGGTAATCGACGCCCAGCCGCCATCATGCACCTTGATGATGTTGGCGCTGAAGAACATCACATCAATGATCAAAAAGCCTGCGATCAAGGGAGCAGCGCGGCTGACACGCCAGTTCCAGATGCGAGTCATGACGAAATAAAGAAGACCGGTCGTGACCAGCATGTTACCCGTCACGGCGATACCGTAAGCAGATGCCAGATTGTTCGACTTCTCGAAGCCGAGAACGAGAATGATGACCGTCAGACCAAGCAGCAGATTGACGCGCGGAATGTAGATTTGTCCGTGCAGTTTTTCCGACGTGTGCTGGATTTCAAGACGCGGCAGAATGTTAAGCTGAACCGCCTGACGCGCCACAGAAAACGCGCCGCTGATGACCGCCTGACTGGCGATCACAGTTGCAGCCGTCGCCAGAAGAACCATCGGCCAGAGCGCAAAATCCGGCATCATCTGGAAGAAGGGCAACGCCGCCGCTTCACCATGGGACAACACGAATGCCGCTTGGCCGAAATAGTTAAGCAGAAGACATGGGAACACAATCCAAAGCCAAGCTCGAACGATTGGCTTGCGGCCAAAATGACCGAGATCAGCGTAAAGCGCTTCGGCGCCTGTCATGGCAAGAAAGACTGCGCCTACAGTAATGAAGGCGACACCGGGGCTGACGACAAGAAACCGCAGGGCATAATAAGGATTGAGCGCTGCCATTACGGTCGGATCGTCAAAAATATGCCAAAGACCCGACGCACCGAGAGCCAGAAACCACACCGCCATGATCGGCCCGAAAACAATCGCAACCTTGCCCGTCCCGTACTTCTGGATTAAGAAAAGAACGACGAGAATGACCACTGTAATGGGCACCACAAAGGGCGTCATATGGGGCGCAACAATCTGCACCCCTTCCACCGCAGACAACACCGAAATCGCAGGCGTAATGACCGCATCGCCAAAAAATAGCGCCGCTCCGCAAATACCAGCGGCCAGAACGATATCGGGCCGCCCTTTAAGGGCAGCCCTTACCAAAGCCATCAGAGAGAGAATGCCGCCTTCGCCATTATTGTCGGCACGCAGCACGAAGATCACATATTTCACCGTCACAACGAGCAGAAGCGCCCAGAAGATCAGAGAAACGACACCCAGAATATCACTTCTAGAAAGAAGCCCATCCGAAGTTGCCGCGTGCAATGCTTCACGGAAGGCGTAGATCGGGCTCGTACCAATATCACCATAAACGACGCCGAGAGCACCAAGCACCAGCATCTTCATACTGTCATGGGAATGGTCGTTTTCTTCCGAAGCAATCGCGTTCTCTGGAGAAACGCCAGCAGGCAGCGTATTTTGAGAACCCGCCTGCGCATCTCCTGCGACTGGCGTGTTCTTATCTGGTTGCTCGCTGCTCATATGCAGACACCTCGTGAGGTCGTAAGTATCGGGATTGGATATCAGAGCGCCTGGGAGTTAAACAAACCGTCAACAGCTAGGGAATACATGATCGCTGCAAAGGTTCCCATGCAAGTTCGGTATCAGTCAAATGCCTGAAGTGTCAAAGTTAAACTCTCTAAAGAAAAGTAGGCTAACTCGCCGCTGAAGCGCGAAGCTCGGACTGCGGAAAACTTCATGTATGCTTCCCCCAAATGACCCAGCGCGCCCCCGAGCGTGGTTATTCTGTGGCGGGCGGTCTATATCTTGTCGCGCCCGCGCACAAATGCAGATTTCGCAAAGCTCCATTGTCAGCCATGCATTTTCGCAAAGCCTATCCAGCCAGGGCTGCAATGTATCGGCTAACGGTCACCGGCATGCCATACATCAAAGCATCTGCGGTCAGACCGTGCCCAATCGACACTTCGCTTAACTGCGGTACACGTTTCACCAAAGCTGGGAGATTCTCAACTGTCAGATCGTGCCCTGCATTGATTGCGAGTCCGAGCGCAGTTGCTGCATCTGCAGCTTTGCCGAGACGGCTCAGTTCCTGTGTAGCGGCAGCCGGATCATCATAAGTCGCTCCATATGGGCCCGTATAGAGCTCAATGCGGTCTGCGCCAATTGCCTTGGCCTTTTCATAACCCAGCGGGTCAGGGTCAGCAAATAACGATACACGCATTCCCTGTGATTTCAGCCGCTGAACGATAGGTTCCAGGAAATCGGATTTGGTTTCAAAGTCCCAACCGTGATCGGAAGTTGCCTGCATCGGATCATCAGGAACCAATGTCACCTGCTCAGGTTGATGTTTTTCAACCAGTTCCAGAAAGGCTTCTGTTGGAAAGCCTTCAATGTTGAATTCAGCCTGCGGGTATTCATCATCGATCAATGCGCGGATATCGCCAAGATCGGTAAAACGAATATGACGCTGATCAGGGCGCGGGTGCACCGTCAAGCCAGCCGCTCCTGCTGCAAGCGCCGCTCGTCCTAGACCGGTCACACTCGGCCAAGGAAGATCTCGTCGATTACGCAACATGGCTATGGCGTTGAGATTGACGGACAATTTTGCAGGCATAGAGCTTCGCTCCTTCAATTCGATATGAGGCTTTATATCGTCAGCCATTGAAAAGTGTGAGTGTTTTCCTGTCACACCTCAAACCAATATAGGGATTGCTAATTTTGAAGGCCTGCCGCAACCTTTATCCCCTGAGAGGCGTTTTAGTGAAATAACACGACGTTCTAAGAACCGGAGGTCAACGATGCGCAACGAGGACATTCCTGTCATCCGTCGCATTCCAACCAATCGTGAAGATGTCTTTGCTTTTGCAATCGAGGGGCATCTCGACGACGCTTCCCTCGAAAATCTTTATGGGCTCCTCGATGCAGCCTATGAAGGCCATGATGAAATCGACCTTCTCATCCGCCTGACCGGCTATGACGGCGTGGATTGGGGTTCAGCATTTTCGGAGAGCATGCTGTCGATGCGTGCAAAATCTCTGCGTCACCTTCGACGTTATGCGATTGTTGGCGGCCCGCTATGGATACAGGCAAGCGTCACGCTCATGCAGCCGTTTCTGTCCATCGAAATGAAAACATTCGAAACCGAAGATGAGTCCAAAGCTTGGGAGTGGCTAAGCGCCGAACCAGCGGAACAATGATTATTTTACAATTGTCAGCTGTTCGGCTGCACGCGTGATTGCGGTGTAAAGCCAGCGCTCGCGCGTGTCGCGGAAAGCGTAGCTTTCATCGAACAGCACGACATTATCCCACTGCGAACCCTGCGCCTTGTGAACCGTCAGTGCATAACCGTAATCAAAATCATCGAAACGCTTCTTAGTCTGCCAAGGAATTTCAGCATCCGGGTCTTCAAACTGCGCTTTGAGCAGTTTGATCTTGGCGACGCCTCGGTCTTCGTCTTCGGGCGAGACCAGAAGATTAATTCCCGGTTTCACTGTTTCCTTGGACGAGGTCATTACCTTCCAGAGAGAGCCGTTCAGAAGCCCCTTGGCCGGATCGTTGCGCAAGCAAACCAGCTTATCGCCGGCCTGGGGGTATTCCGCAGTAAAGCCCTTCAACTCGCGCAGCCGCTGATTATAGCGCTTGCGTGTACGGTTGGTGCCGACGAGAACCTGATCGGCAGAAAGAACCAGATCCTGATTAACCTCAGATTTGGAAATGACTTTCGCTCTTCCCTCATCGCCATAAGCAAGCTCACGACCCTCACGCACATCAAGCGCCATTCGGATGATCGGGTTATCGCGCGCCTGACGATGAATTTCCGTCAGCAGATAATCCGGTTCGTGCTCCGTAAAGAAACCACCACCCGAAATCGGCGGCAACTGTCCCGGATCACCCAGCACCAAAATAGGTGTGCCAAATGTCATCAGATCGCGACCGAGCTGCTCATCAACCATGGAACATTCGTCCACAACGATCAGAGCCGCCTTGGCCACCGGGCTTTGACGATTAAGGGAAAATGTCGGGGCGATAGACGTCTTACCGGTTGTTTCGTCTTCAATCGCTTCTTCACCGCGCGGCCGATAGATCAGTGAATGCAGCGTGCGCGCATTGTTTGCGCCCTTGGAGCGTAGCACCTGCGCGGCCTTGCCGGTGAAGGCTGCAAACTGCACATCACCATCCACATGCTCGGCAAAATAACGCGCAAGCGTGGTTTTGCCTGTGCCAGCATAACCAAACAGCCTGAAGATAGGGGAACGCCCTTCCTTCAGCCACTTGCCAACGGCTTTTAAAGCCTGATCCTGTTCCGGTGAAAACTGCATACCCTGTTCAGACAGGATTCGGCACTTAAAGACAAGTGAATAGGAGAACAAACCAGCATCAAAGCTATGAGGCCGCACACGACAAACCATCAATGTTAGCTAATATACGATCCGATTATATTGAAGAATAAATTAGTAATGCAAATAATTATAAGCACCTTTAATCACTTTCATCATAACTTAATAAATCATATTCAGTATAAACTTATAGAAGGAGTGCAATCATGATGCTTCTTGTTTTTGCAGTTTTGGCACTTTCATTAGTTTTCGCATGGTTCGGGCGTCAGTCCGTTGCAATATTCCTTGCCGTTCTCTGCCTTGCACTGGGTGTAAAACAGTTTCTTTGGGAAATATATAGTTCTGAATACGGCTATCGGATGCCTTGGATTCAAACAGAAGTGGTCGATCAGCCTAAGCAGCAACAGTTCGCTTCTGCTTTCACGCCGAGTTTAAAATCTGATGGAGCAGCAGCATGATTGATTTAGCCTCAGATCATGACACCAACAAGCAACAGACATTAGCCACTCTTCTCTCGATTTATCTTCTGGGAATGATGGCCGTCATCGCAGCAATTTTGACCGCAGCAATGGTGCTGCAATATGCCAATGGCGAAATACCTTGCCCGCTTTGTCTTTTACAACGCGTTGCGATGTTTGGTGTTTGCTTCGGAATCATTTTGCAGTTTCGACATGGTTTTTCATACCGTAACACTGGCATGAGTATGATTTTCTCACTTTTTCTGCTGATCGTATCCGTGCGGCAGACATTGCTGGATATCTACCCTCGCCCTGGGCATGAATATATCGGCACCTCAGTCTTTGGCCTTCATATGCCCGTCTGGTCGATTCTCATTGCTGTCGCGCTGTTGATTGCCTTCGCTTTTCAACTCATTGTTTGGGGCGGGAACTCGCAAATGCAACACAAATCTCTGACGCAACAGTCGCTACTTCGCGTGTTGGCAACAGCTCTCAGTTTGTATGTGATTGCGATTGGTGTGATTAATTTCGTCTCGGTGGGCGTTCAATGCGGCGTCGATGAGTGCCACACCTTTGGCTACGCCCTTCTCAAATGAAAAATAGCGGCTGGAGTAACTCTCCGGCCGCTTTCCCAACTTAGCTGCCAACCAGTGCTGCAAATCTTTCCAGATCGACATTGCCACCACTGACGATCACGCCAACACGCTTACCTTTGAGCCCCGGCGCCATCTGCAAAGCGCCAGCGAACGCCAGGCAGCCGGTCGGTTCGACCACCATCTTCATTCGGCTGGCAAAAAACTTCATGCCTTGCACCAGATCATTGTCACTGACTGCCAAAATATCGTGAACGCTGTTCTGAATGACAGCAAATGTCATATCGCCAAGTGCCTGTGTCTGCGCGCCATCGGCTAAGGTTTTTGGAACGTCAATATGAACGATCTTGCCAGAACGGAATGATTGTTGGCCGTCATTGCCTGCTTCCGGCTCAACCCCATAGACATCGCATGAAGGTGAAAGCGCTTTGGCCGCAAGAGCAGAACCCGCCAGCAAACCGCCTCCACCAAGGCATACAAACAGCGCGTCAAGCTGGCCAACCTCTTCAATCAGCTCTTTGGTTGCCGTGCCCTGCCCCGCAATGATATGCGGATGATTAAACGGCGGAATAAGTGTTAAACCGCCCTCCTCCGCAAGCTGCTTTGAAAGCGCATCTCGGTCTTCAGTATAACGGTTATAGGTCACAACCTTTGCACCATAGCCTCGCGTTGCGTCCAGTTTTGCAGCGGGCGCGTCTTCAGGCATAATAATCGTGGCAGCTATGCCGAGCAATTTCGCCGAAAGAGCTATCGCTTGCGCATGGTTTCCAGACGAAAAGGCAAGGACACCGCGCTTCTTCTGCTCATCGCTAAAGCGCGACAAGGCATTGTATGCCCCACGAAACTTGAACGCTCCGATACGCTGAAAGTTCTCGCATTTGAAAAAGATTTGCGCGCCTGTATCGCGATCAATGGTCGATGAGGTGAAGATGGGCGTGCGATGCGCGTGCCCTTCAATCAGTTCAGCTGCAGATACCACATCGTCATAGGTAGGAAGCGCAGACATCATTCACCTCTTCAACTCGTTATTTTAACATCGGCCACAAGCTCAGAACGAGCAGCAAGGCCATGGTCAGATTGAACCACTTCAACCGGGTGGGATCGGCAAGCCAGTTGCGCAACAATGTGCCAAACCCCGCCCAGACCGACACGCTCGGCAGGTTCACAATTGCAAAGGCGGCACTCACCAACAGCACTGCCACATAGTAGTTATCGTGGTTGGCATAGGTCGCAATGCCGGTGATCGCCATTACCCAGGCTTTCGGATTAACCCATTGAAAGGCAGCAGCCTGAAAAAATGTCATCGGCACGCCGCTATCACTGGCCTTGGATTCCCCGATGGAGCGCGAGGTCGCAATTTTCCATGCGAGATAAAGCATATAGGCCCCGCCCGCGAATTTGAGCGATGTATAGAACGACGGCATGGTTTCGATCAGCGCGCCAAGGCCAAAGCCAACCGCTAGCAGCAGCACGAAAAAGCCCACACCAATGCCCAGCATATGTGGGACTGTGCGCCGGAAGCCGAAGTTCACCCCCGACGCAAGCAGCATCAGATTATTGGGGCCAGGGGTAACGGAAGAAACAAAGGCGAATACGAGAAGCGCCAGGAAAATTTCAAAAGACATTGGATTGATCCAGCTAACAAGGACAAATTAGCCCAATAAAAAACCGGCACAATCGAAACATTGTGCCGGTTTCAGCTGATATTGTCTCGATTTACGTAACTTAGAGTCCCTGAGGACCGCGGTTCATTGCAGCCACGCCGGTCCGGCAAATCTCCACAAGACCAAGCGGCTTCATCAGCGAAATGAACTGGTCGATCTTGGCAGTCTTGCCAGTAATCTCGACGATGAAATGCTCGGTCGTGGCGTCCACAATCTTGGCATTGAAAGCATCGGTCAGACGCAGAGTTTCAGCGCGTGCTTCGCCTTTGCCTGCTACTTTAATCAGCGCTAGTTCGCGCTCGATCGGGCGCTCGTGGCCAAGCTCGACAGCGCGATGCGTCATATCGACCACGCGATGCACCGGAACAATACGCTCAAGCTGATGGCGGATCTGATCAAGCACATTCGGCGTGCCACGCGTCACAATAGTAATGCGCGACAGATGCTGTTCATGCTCGGTTTCAGAAACCGTCAGGCTTTCAATGTTGTAGCCACGGCCAGAAAACAGGCCAATGACGCGGGCTAGAACACCCGGTTCATTATCAACGAGAACCGATAGCGTATGGGTTTCTGGTGTCTGGGTATCCGCTGCAATGAAATATGCTGAGCCGGATGCTAGATTTTGTGCGTTCATGTTCTTTACTCCGGATCAGACTAGGGCGCGGCCCTTGGCATCGATAGCATTAGCAACGGCTTCATCAGTCGCTTCATCAGGCAACAACATTTCATTATGTGCCTTGCCAGACGGGATCATCGGGAAGCAGTTGGCGAGATTAGCAACGCGGCAATCGAAGATAACCGGCTTCTTGATCTCAATCATTTCCATGATCGCATCGTCGAGTTTCTCTGGCTTGTCACAACGAATGCCATGCGCGCCATAAGCTTCTGCAAGCTTCACAAAATCAGGCATTGCTTCGGTGTAGGAATGCGACAGGCGATTGCCATGCAACAGCTGCTGCCATTGACGAACCATGCCCATATACTGATTGTTCAAGATGAAAATCTTGATCGGCGCTTCATATTGGATCGCAGCCGACATTTCCTGAATGCACATCTGGATAGACGCGTCACCGGCGATATCAATAACCAGCGCATCAGGATGAGCAATTTGCACGCCCAGAGCAGCAGGCAGACCATAACCCATCGTGCCGAGGCCGCCTGATGTCATCCAGCGATTTGGCGCATCGAAATCCATGAACTGCGCAGCCCACATCTGATGCTGGCCGACTTCAGTGGTAATGTATGTATTACGGTCCTTGGTCAGCTCGTTCAGACGCTGCAACGCATATTGCGGCATGATGACGTCTTTGTTTGGCGCATATGCCAGCGAATTGCGAGCACGCCAGCGGTCGATCTGCTCCCACCAGGCAGCAATCGCATTCTTCTCAGGCTTCTTTGCTGAAGCGCGGAACTGGCGAACGATATCTTCCAGAACATGTGCAACATCACCGATGATCGGAACATCAACGCGAACGTTTTTGTTGATCGACGATGGATCAATATCGATGTGAATCTTGCGCGAATGCGGAGCGAATGCATTCAGACGGCCCGTGATACGGTCGTCAAAGCGCGCTCCAACGCACAGCATGACATCGCAATCATGCATGGTCATGTTGGCTTCGTATGTACCGTGCATACCCAGCATACCGAGCCAGTTCTTGCCCGATGCAGGATAAGCGCCCAGCCCCATCAAAGTCGAGGTGATCGGGAAATTGCTGATCTCAACCAGTTCGCGCAGCAGCTTCGTTGCAGCAGGACCAGAGTTGATAACACCGCCACCCGAATAGATGACAGGCTTCTTCGCAGTCAGCAGCATTTCAACAGCCTGCGCGATGGCCGACTTGTCACCCTCAATAGTTGGACGATAGCTGGTGCGCGGCGAAGTCTGCGGTGGCGTGTATATGCCGGTCGCAAACTGGATATCCTTTGGAATATCAACCAGAACCGGACCCGGACGACCAGTCGAAGCAATGTGGAAAGCTTCGTGCAGAATGCGCGAGAGGTCATTAACGTCACGAACGAGCCAGTTGTGCTTCGTGCAAGGACGGGTGATACCAACCGTATCCGCTTCCTGAAAGCCATCGGAACCGATGAGTGATGTTGGAACCTGACCGGAGATGCAGACCAGCGGGATCGAATCCATCAGCGCGTCCTGCAAAGGCGTAACCGCATTGGTCGCACCTGGGCCGGATGTCACCAGCATAACGCCAACCTTGCCGGTCGAACGTGCATAGCCTTCAGCCGCATGGCCAGCGCCCTGCTCGTGACGAACCAGAATATGCTGAACTTTGTCCTGCTGGAAAAGTTCGTCATAGATCGGCAGCACTGCACCACCCGGATAACCAAAAAGATGCTCCACGCCATGATCGATCATAGCCTGAACCACCATTTCCGCGCCGGTCATTTCGCGTTGCCCTGCGGAGATCGTCGCCGCCTCGCTTGTTGCTGCCGTCATCGTCGTCACTTCCCGTCTGCTTTACATATTCAATTTCGTTGATGTTTAGATAACAAAAAAGGCCCCCGAGGGAGCCTGTCTTTCGCGCATGGGAGCTTTCGCCGGATGGTTACACCATCCTGCCCATGCGCGTACGTACCACAAGAATAAGAGCTGTTCTGTTCATGGCGGCGAGAGTAATCAGCGAAAATCGTGTCGTCAACGCATAAATGTATGAAGCGCGATATTTTCTTCTGTCAAACTGCGCCTCTCGATAAGATTATTGCCCTGACAGGGCATTTTCACCTGAGGAGAACACCTTCCAGCTCTCGTCAAGCTGGTTGCGAAACCATGTTGATTGCCGCTTGGCATATTGGCGGGTGGCGATAATCGATCGCTCGATAGCGTCTTCACGCGTCATCTCACCCGCAAAAAATGCCGAAATCTCGCGCACCCCGATCGCCTTCATCGCTGGCAATGCCGGATCAAGATGAAGAGCGTTCAACACCCGCACTTCGTCAAGCGCCCCATGGTCCCACATGAGATTGAAACGTTGAGCAATCCGCTCGCCCAACCATTTGCGGTCGGGCAGCAACACGATCTTTGTTGCGCTTGCATCATCAACGAGAGCCGTTCCGGTATTCTTCTGCCAGTGCAGCAGCGACTTGCCCGTTCCTTCAAACACCTCCAGCGCACGCACAATACGCTGACTGTCAGTCGGGCGCAGTGTGGCGGCAATCTCCGGATCAAGTTCTGTAAGAGCACTGTGGAGCGCTTCTGCCCCTTCTTCACTCATTCTATTGCGCCAGTGCTCGCGCACATCTGCAGGCACTTCCGGCATCTGTGAAAGACCGCCTAAAAGCGCACGGAAATAAAGTCCGGTGCCCCCGACAAAGATCGGTGTGCGGGTTCTGAGATCCGCACGCGATAAAAGGGCTTCGACATCTGCAAACCATTTTCCCGTCGAATAGGATACTGATGGCGCGACATGGCCGTAAAGAAAATGCTCGGCTTCACGAAGCTCGTCAGATTGCGGGCGAGCGCTCAAAAGGTCGAGCACATCATAAACCTGCATGGAATCGGTATTCACGATGAAGCCGCCGGTCTTCTTTGCCATATGAAGAGCAAGAGCCGACTTGCCGCTGGCCGTTGGGCCAGCTATCAGGATTGCACCCTTTGCCGCTTCACTCATCGCAGGAAATATTCCTCATGTCCCGATCCGCTTCCCTCGTTGCTACACTGATTGCCAATCCGGCCAAAGCGTCGCTTATTCCTTCCTTGGGGATTAAAGCCTCGGCAGCAGTGAATGCAAGCGGGCTTTACTGGCTCGCCGATGGCATCGCCTGCGATATACCGCTTGCTTCCGGTTTAAGCCATGAAGAAGCAGATCAGGCGTTGCGCTCTTCCCTTGATGGCGCTCCAGTTGATGTCGTGGTGCAGGAACAGGAAAGCCGGCGCAAGAAAATTCTGATTGCAGACATGGATTCCACCATGATCCAGCAGGAATGCATTGATGAACTGGCGGAAGAAGCCGGTCTTCGTGAACATGTTGCAGCGATCACTGCCCGTGCCATGAATGGCGAAATTGAGTTCGAACCGGCACTTCGTGAACGCGTAGCACTTCTCAAAGGTCTGCCACTGTCGGTGATCGACAAGGTTATCTCGACCCGCATTTCGCTTATGCCGGGTGGTGTCGAATTGGTGCGCACCATGCGCAAGCACGGCGCCTATACGGCACTTGTGTCTGGTGGCTTCACATCCTTCACACGCCGTGTTGCAGAAATGATTGGCTTTAACGAAGATCGCGCCAACACACTTCTTCATGATGGCGCGCATCTAAGCGGCGCCGTTTCCGATCCGATCCTCGGCCGCGAAGCAAAAGTGGAAAAGCTGGTCGAAATCGCTGACCGTCTTGGCCTCACCCCGCAGGATGCAATTGCTGTGGGTGACGGGGCCAACGATCTTGGCATGATCCAGCTCGCAGGCACAGGCGTCGCGCTTCATGCAAAACCAGCTGTGGCAGCGCAGGCAAAAGTGCGTATCGATCATGGTGATCTGACCGCCCTTCTCTATATTCAGGGCTATCGCAAATCGGATTTCGTTGAATGATTATTCTGGAAACGCCTCGCCTCATTATTCGTAACTGGGGAGATCGAGATCGTGAATTAATTCACGAGATCAACTCCGATGCTGACGTGATGCGTTTCTTTCCATTTCGGCGCAATCGTGCGGAATCGGATGATCTGTTTGAGCGTCTGCAGAAAATGATTACTGAAACTGGATTTGGCTTCTACGCACTCGAAGAAAAACTGAGTGGACAATGCATCGGATTTGCAGGCCTTGCCCGCACTGACCTTGAACCGCATTTTCCAAAGGGTACTGTTGAAATCGGCTGGCGACTTGCCCATCGTTTCTGGGGCAAAGGCTATGTGACGGAAGCTGGCAACGCGCTTCTGACTTATGCCTTCGAAACGCTGAACTTGCCCGAGGTCGTATCCTTTGCAGTGTTTAACAATGACCGTTCAACATCTGTTATGCAGCGTATAGGTATGGTTCTTGATGAGACTGGCGATTTCGATCATCCGAATGTGCCCGACGAAACGCCGCACCTCAAACATCACGTCGTCTACCGCTTAGCAAACTACACGAAGAACAGAATCACATTCAGAGCTACCCCGCCTAAATGATTCAAACTACAATGAAAAAAGGCGTCGCAAATTGTTGCGACGCCTTTTTTGTTTAAGAAAAGAATATTTAGTCGATGCGGATTGTCACAAAACGCAGTTCGCCGGAACGCGACGCAAGCATCAGCAACGCATTCTTACGGCCTTCACGACGCAGAGCATCAATTCGCTTCTTCACATCAGCCGGTGACTTCACAGTAACCTGTCCGATATCGACAATCACGTCGCCGGTTTCGATACGCTTTTCACCAGCAGCAGAACCGGGAGCAACATAAAGTACAGCCACCCCTTCCACATCTTCGGCAATGCCAAATTCGCCACGCACATCGTCGTTGATTTCCGAAAGCTTCATACCGAGCACCGACGTGCCAGCCTGTTCCTTTTGCTCCTTCTTAGGAGCGTTTGGAACTTCTTCACCCTCTTCGCCTTCTTCCATATCTGGCGGAGGTGCCTGATCTTCGGTCGCTTCCTCGCTGCTCTTATCGTCTTCGACCAAACGGCCAAGCTTGACCTTTACGGTTTTCTCTTCGCCATCGCGGACAACAACAACTTCGACTTCATCCCCGACAGCGCTTTCGGCAACAAGACGCGGCAGGTCGCGCGCACGCTCTACCGGCTTACCGTCATAACGGATCACAACGTCACCCGCTTTGATCTCTTTATTGTCGACACCTGAATTTTCGATAAGACCGGCGATCAATGCGCCTTTAGATTCCTTCAGGCCAAGACTTTGGGCAATATCATCAGTGACCGGCTGGATACGAACACCGAGCCAGCCTCGGCGCACTTCACCAAACTCTTTAAGCTGATCGATAACGCCAACAGCCATTTCAGCCGGAATAGCAAAACCAATACCGATAGAACCACCCGATGGTGAATAGATCGCCGTATTGATACCAATCACCTTGCCGTCCATATCAAACAGCGGACCACCGGAATTACCGCGATTGATTGCGGCATCCGTCTGGATGAAATCATCATAAGGGCCAGACTGGATATCGCGCTTGCGTGCGGAAATAATACCGGCAGTCACTGTGCCGCCAAGGCCAAACGGATTACCGATTGCCAGCACCCAATCGCCAATACGCGCCTTGTCCGAATTACCAAACTGCACGGATTTAAGCTTATGCTTCGTTGGATCAACTTTCAGCACGGCAAGATCGGTCTTTGTGTCCTTCCCCACCAGCTCCGCTTTCAGCTTGGAACCGTCAACGAAATTCACTTCGATCTCATCTGCATCGGCAATGACGTGGTTGTTTGTGACGATAAAGCCTTTTTCAGCATCAATCACAAAGCCCGAACCCAGCGATTGCACTTTGCGCGAATCGTTTTTCTTTGCGCCGTCTTTATCGTTGAAGAAGTCGTTGAAATACTCCTGAAACGGAGAACCTTCCGGCACCTGTGGCATAGGCACACCGCCGTCTTCTTCACCATCTTCCTTGACGGTCTGCGATGTCGAAATATTCACGACAGCGTCCAGAAGCCCTTCAGCCAGATCAGCTACAGAACCCGGCCCCTGCCTGATTGGTGCTGTTTGCTGGGCGAACGAAGGTGCGGTGCCAATTGCAACTGTCCCTGTAAAACTCATCGCTCCAAGAGCTACGGTTGCTAGAAGGGTGCGAGCAAATCTCGCCTTGGGTGCAATTGCCATGAAGCTCTGCTCCGTTTCTGTCTGCGATAAGAAATCCAGAAGTTTAGATCGCTGCAAAATACGGCCTGTTTACGGCCCCGCATAGAGCGACGAGCAGAAATATAATGAATGAACCGGCTTATCCCCTGACAAGCCAGACAATGAAGACGCCAATTGCCAATGCCGAAAGCCCTGCAATCCGCAACATGCTTTCGGGCGCTTCTGATGCATCGCGCGCAAGCTTTTTGGCAAAAAAAGGAAAGCCGCCGTAGAGCAGCCCTTCGAAGACGAAGAGAAGACCTACGGCGGCTAGAAAATCGCTCATTTGCGATAATTTCTCTTACTGAGACGGCGTTGCCAGTTTCCCACCAGCATCACGGAAGAACTTGAAGAACTCCGAATCCGGCGAGAGAACAAGCGTTGTGTCTGGTGTCTGGAGAGCTTCGCGATACGCTGCCATCGAACGATAGAAGGCAAAGAAGCCAGGGTCCTTAGACGCAGACTGAGCGAAGATATCACTGCGCTGTGCTTCGCCTTCACCGCGAAGGATTTCAGATTCCTTACGTGCTTCAGCAAGCGTTTCCACAACCTGACGATCAGCAATAGCGCGGATACGCTGCGCTGCTTCACGACCACGCGCACGCAGACGTTCTGCTTCTGCAAGACGTTCTGCCTTCATGCGGTCGTAGGTCTGCTGCGAAACTTCAGCTGTCAGATCGGTACGACGAATACGAACATCTTCAATCGTGAGACCAAGCGAAGTCGCGTCAGCGCGCATCTGGTTTGCCACTTCACGCATCATGTCGCCGCGTTCTTCGGAGAGTGCAGCTTCAAAGCCACGCTGACCGTAAACGCCACGCAATGCAGCATCAAGACGCGTACGCAGGCGCTGTTCGGCGAGCAAAGTGCTACCCGAAACTGTCTCGCGGAATTTGCGGGCATCAGTAATACGATAAACGAGGAACGCGTCCACGTCGTAGAACTTACCGCCCGAAACCTGAACACGGATATCATCAAGATCGAAGCGCAGGAGACGATCATCGATCAACTGCACGGTATCTGCATCAAGAAAGCCGAAAGGCATTTTGAAATAGATGCCTGGTTCAGTCTTCACAGCAACAATCTGACCAAAGCGCAGAACGATTGCCTGCTGGCGTTCGTTAACAATGAACGTGGCCGAGTATGCCAGGAAAAGGATGACGGCGATGATACCGCCAATAATCGGAAGCCTGTTCTGAGACATTACTGTGCACCTCCGCCGGTCGTGGTTGCGTTTGCACCGGGACGCGGCTGCTGACGCATAAGTTCATTCAAAGGCAGATAAGGCACGACTTCTTTTCCGGGCTCCACGATGACTTTTTTCGTGCTCTTGAGTACCTGTTCCATCGTTTCTAGGAAAAGACGATTACGGGTAACTTCCGGCGACTTCTGATATTCGCCAAGCACCGAGCTGAAACGCTGCGCTTCACCTTCAGCCTCCTGGACAACACGGTTTTTATAAGCTGCTGCTTCTTCACGAAGCTGTGCCGCTTCACCGCGCGCCTGACCGAGACGCTGGTTGGAGTACTGGTTGGATTCTTCTACGAAGCGGTCTTCATCCTGTTCAGCACGCTGTACTTCATCGAACGCATCGGCCACTTCACGCGGCGGCGCTGCATCTTCGATGGAAACGGCGTTGACCTGAATGCCGGCATTGTAGCGATCAAGCGTTGCCTGAACGATGTCGCGAACGCTCTGCGCAATGGCAGCACGGTTATCACGGAACACGTCCTGAGCTGGTCGGCGGCCGACGATCTCGCGGATCGCACTTTCCGAAACCTGCTGGACCATCGAGTCCGGATTATCGACATTGAACAAATATGCACGCGGATCGGATACGCGGTAAAGCACCGAGAACTGAACATTGACGATGTTCTGATCGCCCGTCAGCATCAGGCCCTGCGTGGCGTTACGCGAGCCCTGCCCACCGATATTGATCTGCTTTTCGACGATCTGAGCCTTTTCATAGGTCTCGATCGGCCAGAAATGGAAATGTAGTCCCGGCTCGGAAACTTCAGCCTTTGGTTTACCAAAGCGAAGTTCCACGGCGAGTTCATCAGGCTGAACGGTATAGACCGACTGAAAAAGCCAGAAACCCAACACCGCTGCGCCGATGAGGAAAAATACGCCGCGATTGCTGCCGCCCTTGCCGCCACTGCCACCTGGAAAAACTTTTTTCAGACGGTCCTGCCCCTTACGGAGAATGTCTTCAAGATCCGGCGGTGTGTTTGGTCCGCCACCGCGCGGTCCTTTCGGTCCCTGCCCCCATGGGCCACCGTTGCCGCCATTATTATTGTTATTGCCGTTATTATTATCGCCGCCGCCACCCCATGGGCCGCCGCCGCCATTCTGATTACTCCAGGGCATCCTCACCTCTCGTCCGGGAGACGGGAAAGCAAGCGCCACCTCCCGTCATCAACTAATGTTACCGTTTTATAGGCATCGCGAGGGCCGCTTTCAACGTGAGGCGGCAAATTTCCTGCGTTATAATTTACGCAACACGCCGTTCGTACTGAATATAGCGTGTTGGATGACTATCTTTTTCGCCTGCAGGCACGTCTTCACTCGAAATTACCTGCCAGATATCCGAATCGATTTCTGGGAAATACGTGTCACCATCAATTGTGGCCAGAACGCGCGTCAGATGCACCTTATCGGCCAATGGTAGCGCCTGCGCATAGATCTTGCCACCACCAATAATGCAGACTTCATCGACACCCAGCTCTATTGCAAGCTTGCGGCCGAGATTGATTGCATCTTCGAGCGAAGCAGTAATCTGAGCACCGTCGGCTGCAAAATTCGCATCTCTCGTTATCACGATATTTGGGCGCCCCGGCAAAGGCCGACCAATAGATTCCCATGTCTTCCGCCCCATAATCACCGGCTTACCAAGTGTGAGTGCCTTAAAGCGCTTGAGATCGGTAGACAGTTTCCAAGGCATGTCATTGTCGCGGCCAATGACACCATTTTCCGCAGCAGCCACAATGATCGATACAATCGGATTTCGAGCAGTCATATCTTACACCGCGATCGGAGCTTTGATCGTCGGATCAGCTTCGTAACCCACCAGTTCGAAGTCTTCGAATTGGAAGGCAAACAGATCTTTGATATCCGGATTGATCCGCATGGTCGGCAATGCTTTTGGCGTGCGGGTCAGCTGTAAACGCGCCTGCTCGAAATGATTGGAATAGATATGCGCATCACCAAGAGTATGCACAAAGTCTCCCGGCTCAAGGCCCGCAACCTGCGCAATCATCATCGTCAGCAACGCATAGGATGCGATGTTGAAAGGAACCCCAAGGAAAATATCTGCCGAACGCTGATAGAGCTGGCAGGAAAGCTTGCCATCAGACACGTAGAACTGGAACAGGCAATGGCATGGCGGCAGCGCCATCTCATCAACAAGCGCCGGATTCCATGCAGATACGATCAGACGTCGTGAATTAGGATTTTCACGCAACATCTTGAGAAGATTCGCAATCTGATCAATGTGGCGGCCATCCGGGGCTGGCCATGAGCGCCACTGATAGCCATAGACAGGGCCGAGATCGCCATTCTCATCGGCCCATTCATCCCAGATCGAAACGCCGTTTTCCTTAAGATAGGCGATATTTGTATCGCCTTTGAGAAACCACAGCAGCTCATGAATGATTGAGCGCAGATGCAGCTTTTTGGTGGTTAGAACCGGAAACCCTTCGGCCAGATTGAACCGCATCTGATAACCGAAAACCGAACGCGTACCCGTTCCTGTACGGTCGCCACGGTCAACGCCATTGTCGAGCACATGCTGGAGAAGGTCGAGATAGGTACGCATAGGGAAACTTTCCGAGTCCGATTCGCTTTAGGACCACTATAAAGAAAAACCTCGGCGCGACGAGGCACCGAGGTTTCAAACTCCACAAGGGAGTGAATGGATCAGAGGTCGCCGAGCTTACCAAGCTGCTTTGCGACGAGATAATAGAAGGTGACGCGGTGCTTGTTGCGGTCGCCCTTCATCACTTCAGCTACATGGTTGACCACTTCTTCAGCCTTGGCAGCGTCGGCAACACCGAGCTTCTTCGCTACCCAGCTATCGCGCACGCGCTTGAGTTCTTCCGGATCGGTTGCTGAAACTAGAGAGGAATCGCGATTGCGCAGCGCAATGCCGAGATGCTTTACGATCTTCTCGACAGCGGCTTCATCAGCGCCAGCATCATAACGACGGACATCCGCGAGATAGTCACTCATATATCCACTCTCCTTAGATTGGGTATCTGCCCCGATTAAACCTCCGCCACAGCTGGATATTTCTGTTTCTATCCAGCATGCACCGGTAGTGGAGTGAGGATTGACCAGCCTGCGCTGACTGTCAATAAAAATGAACGCTAAAAGCGAAGAGCAAGATCGGCGAACAACCTGTTAAATCATAACTACCCCCTTCCAATCGAAGGGAAGGACGCCTATATACGGCGTGTCAGCGCAAGCTGACTATGGTGATAAATGGACGATGTAATAAACCTATTGGACCCGGGGGCGGTACCCGGCGCCTCCACCACAACGCAAGAAGCATTAAAAGCGAGTTGCGCTGCGGCGGGGGCGAAATAGGATCGACAAGGGTGTAAAGATCGCTCTTTTGCTCGGCATGATACCACCGTTATCGGGTCAATTGAGTAGTTGCAAATGACAACAAAGCTCAGGGTTACGCTCTCGCTGCCTAATGGCGGTGCGGGAAACCCACTCTAAAGCCCTTAGGGTTAGCACCTTAAGGCGGGGTTCGGAGGCACCTGGCAACAGAAGCCTCCACTTCTCTACAAAATTACAGCGGCTTAAATGAAAACGGCTCCAGAAAATCTGAAGCCGTTCTGTTTTAGACTATTGCTGCTTCTGTATCCGGCTCTGTCTTGCGCGAGAAAACAATCAGCGCAAGCAGGAAAGCCGTCACGGCACAGGCGGCGATTCCGCCTATCATTGGCAGTGCAGAACCATCGAAGAAAGCACCTGTGATACCAATTGCGATACCGCCAATCACAAAGTGCAGTGTTCCCAAAAGTGCTGAGGCAGTTCCCGCAATTTCACCATGGTCTTCCAGTGCCAGCACGGCAGTTGTCGGGATAACCAGACCAAGGAAACCGTAACCGACAAACAGGAAGCTGGCGATTAGCCAAAGCGAATGATGGCCCATTAGCACGGCAGCGAACATCGCAAGCATAACAGCGGCAAATCCCGATACCGCCACGCGCATCACGCGGCGCAGCCCAAAACGGGCACCCAAAACACCATTGAGCTGCGAGACACTAAAGAACGAGACCGCGTTCACTGAGAATGCCACAGCATATTGGCTTCTGGTCAGGCCATAATGGTCGATCAAAATGAACGACGAGTTAGCCAGATAGACAAAGAAAGAAGCGATACCGAACCCACCAATGGCAGCCAGCCCCATGAAGTAACGATCTTTGAGCAGGCGTCCATAGCCGCGCAATGCGCTGCTGAGATTACTTTCAAGACGCGCTTCGGCCCCTCTCGTTTCTTTCAGAGCTGTTGCAACTAGCACGATGCCGACAAGAGCTGCGACAAGCACCGCCCAGAACACGCCGCGCCAACCAAAGAAATCAATAAGCACCGAGCCACTCAAAGGCGCGAGGATCGGTGAAATCGAGAACACAAGCATGAGCAGCGACATTAATCGTGCAGCATCCACGCCTGTATGGAGATCACGCACCACAGCACGCGGGATCACCGTACCGGCAGCAGCTCCAAGGCCCTGAAGGAAGCGGAACATCACAAGGACATCAATATTGGTCGCTAAAGCCGACCCGACGCTGCCGATCGCAAACAAAATAAGTCCGCCATAAAGAGGCACCTTGCGCCCCACCATGTCAGACAACGGGCCACAAAATAGCTGTGCAATCGCCAAAGCGATAAAAAATGCCAGAAGGCTCATCTGAACTGCACCGGTTTCGGCGCGCAGATCAGTCGCAATCGTCGGCAATGCTGGCAGATACATATCAATCGCAAACGGGCCTATTGCTGACAAAAGACCCAGAATAATTGCGTTGCGCACGAGACCGGAAGTAGCAGAGCCAGATGAGGATCCTAAACGGGTGCCTGAACTCATGGGGGGAGCACTTTCATCAATGTTTCGTGAGTCGCCTGTTACGATTTCGGCCCCGGGTCATCGCTTGGGAGGATGGCAGGTCAGGGTCGAAATATCGCAACCGGATGTCTATCCACATGTTATCGCTGAATATTTTCAATTATATCTGTGACAAACCGGCCCCCAACCGGATATCGCAGCCTTTAAAAACAGTGTAGCAATCCACATAATGGACGAGATGTCAAAACCGTTTTGACACGAGTGTAAAATTAGACACTATTGTCCAAACCGTCAAGTCGTCTTATGTTATGAATATGAAACCTACTGACATGCTCGATATAGCCGTTCTGCCGGACAGACGTGCCACCCTTTCGAAAGGGATGAATTCTGCGGCAGTGAAACCGGGGCAATGCATGAAGCGTGACTTCATTCTTTGCGCTGCAGCCCGCGTCTTTTACCGCGATGGGTTTCAAGGTGCGAGCATAGATCTCATTGCCAGCGAAGCCGGAGTATCCCGTCAGACGATCTATAATCATTATCGCGACAAGGAAGCACTACTTGCTGCTGTCGTTGATGATGCCTTTGACCGGATGACTGCTAGCCTTTTCGCTGTTTTAGCCACTTTTCCGCAGTCGGGCGAAAATCTGGAAAAGGCTTTGATCTCATTTTCCATCAGGATGAGTCGTAGCTGCGTTTATGACTCTTCTACTGTTTTCCTTCGCAAGCTTTTTCAATCCGACGAAGATGCTCTGCCGTTGAAAAGCGATATTTGCAGTAATCGCGGTCCCGCACAAGCCGTGCCAGCAATTGCCGCTCATCTGGCTCGTCTTGCGCTTGCCGGCGACTTGCAGATTGAGGATCCGGACCTCGCCGCTCGCCATTATCTGGCACTTATCAATGCTGACATTCACTACCACCTCCTGACAGGTCAAAGTGTGGATGATAGCATTATCGAGAAAAGCTCGATCAATGGTGTCCGGACGTTTCTGATGGCATTTGGCAAACGCGCTTAGGTCTTCCTCCCCCTTCACATTCGCGCCTTGATTGCTTTTACAGTCCCACCCTCGTGGGAGTTGAGCTTTTTCACGATATAATTTTCAATTCAATTGAGAACAAACTTGACATCAACCCGCGAATCCGTGGGATAAGCAAATCATGGTACAGGATTTGATCCGTTACGATATTTTGGCTCAGGAAGCCCTCCGCGGCGTCATTCGCAAGGTTCTTGCGGAGGTCGCGTCAACTGGCTTGCCTGGAAACCACCACTTCTTCATCACGTTCCTGACGGGAGCGCCTGGTGTGCGCATTTCATCGCGCCTCAAGGAAAAATACCCTGAGCAGATGACGATCGTGTTACAGCACCAGTTCTGGGATATGGTAGTGACAGACCAGCTTTTTGAGATTGGTCTGTCCTTCGGTGATGTCCCTGAAAAGCTGACCGTTCCGTTCTCGGCTATCCGCGGTTTTTACGATCCTTCCGTGAACTTCGAGCTGGAATTCGACGTGTCCGTCGTCCAGCCGACCAGTGACAATGACGAAGGCAGTAATATTTCTTCGATTGAGCTGATTTCTTCTGAAGAGACCCCGGCCAAAAAGCCGAAGTCGAAACCGCGCAAAACTGCTGCGGAAAAGGAAGATGCAGCCGCCAAGGAAAACGAAGCGTCAGAAGGCGATGATGCAGAATCTAAGCCATCTGCGGATGTCGTTTCGCTTGATTCTTTCCGCAAGAAGTAAGCTTAAACCTTCCTTATGAGATCAGCGCCAGAGCAGGTTTTCCTCTCTGGCGTTTTCATTTGCGCGCTCAAAAGCGACCTTCCCATAAGCCAGATTTTTTGCCCAATTGACTTTAATCAAGGCATACGGACAATTAGGCGATAATTATACAAATATTGGCAACGATTTGGATGGTGGTTTTATGCTGCGTTTAATTGCACAGGCAGTCTTGTGGCTCAGCGGGCTTATCGCTGCGGTATTCGTTGCAAAGGATGAGCCGAATTTTCCGCTCTGGCAAATGACGTTCGGCTTGCTTATGCTTGTTGTGCTGTCATTGGCCATCTGGTGGTTTACAAACCCCAGAACGCCAAGAAAATAACAGGGGCGGTTACAAGCCTAACCCACTAATCGAATAACAGGCTTTCATGAGCGATATCGTCAATCTGCGCCAGTTCAAGAAACAGAAGGCTCGCCAGTCGAAAGAACAGCAGGCCGAGCAGAACCGTATTCTTCATGGACGCACGAAAGCCGAGAAAGAATTCGCGCGAGAAGAAACGCGAAAAGCTGAAAAATTCCTCACCCTCAATCGGCTGGAGCCGAGCAAAAAACCGGATGACGGAGAGTGAGTGTCTCTGCCCGGCTTCGCAAGCATTCCGTCAGCATTCGTGGACATGCCACCAGCTACACACTGGAGGACCCCTTCTATGAAATCATAGAAGAGATAGCTCAAGAACGTGAGATGGCCGTTGCCGCTCTCATCGCGGAAATCGACAGTCAACGCGACCGAATGATAAATCTTTCATCAGCTTTGCGTCTTCATGCGCTTGAATGGCTTAAAGCCAAACTGCCAGTAACAAATTAACCTAATTTAAGGCTGAGTTTGTGGGCTGGGCTGCGTATCTGGCGAAGGCTCTAGACTCTTCAGGAAATCATTAAGCGACTGACCATTCTGGCCATTGAGAGGCGCTCCCCCACCACTTGGCACAGGTATGGTAGCGCCATCATTTTGCATTTGCTCAGCCCTGCGTTGGGCCTCAGCCCGTGCATCGGCTTCAGCTTTTTTGCGCGCTTCCTCTTCCTGCTTCACACGCTCGCGTTCCTGTTCATCGGAAGTAAGCAAATCAAGTTGGCGACGCAGCTGCTGTTTTTCAACGATGCTTGCCTGCATCGCTTCAACGCGCTCCTGCTCACGCTCAAGCGCACGCTGTGTGAGGAATTGCACCAGCGGCTGACGGTCAAACTGAGCCGAAGGCGCGTCATAAGTGCCACCGATTGAATAACGCAAATTGGCAGCGCCATCAGCTTCCGCATTATCTGCGTTTTTGAAAGACAAGCTGCCAGTACCACCCAAAGCAAGCGTGGAAAGATCAAACTGCAAGTCACCAGAAAGCACCGTATCGCCAGCGCTCAAACTAAATGGCGAAAGTCGCGCGATGCCACCGGCGACGGTGAAATCAAATCTGGTCATGCCTGCAATAAACTGCCCTTGGCCAACTGCTTTATCGGCAATTGCCACAAACTGCTTCGCATCAATCTGCGTGGCACCTGTAGGCTGATCTGCCAGTGTATCAGCTGCTGTCAACATCGCAGGGAAACTAGCAGCATCAAGCCCGTTGATGGCGAAGTTTTCAACATCTGCACTTCCCGTGCCCGCAAGTGATGACACGAGCTCCGCGACACTTGTGCCGCTACCGTTCAGCGACAATGCGGCCTTCACTGTCCCGGCAAGCGGGATGCCACCATCTGGCAGATGGTAGAAGTCCTGAAGTGCTGCGCCACTCCATTTGAGGTCAGAGGTCAACAGCGCAGTCTTGTCGTTATTGCGCAGCGAAACGTTACCAACCAGATAGCCACCAGCCCAATTTCCAGTCAGTTCACCAAGCGTGAGCCCATCAATGCTTTTTTGCAGCCGCGTGGAAAAATCACTGACTGTTCCAAATCCATCCATATGCGCCTGTGCAGCGGTCAGTTTCATGTCCATGAGCAAAGGCAAGGACGGTCGAACAGCAAAAGTGTTTTTCGGCCACACAGACCCTTTACCCGCTTTTGTCGGTTCTATCGCATCCTGCCCAAGCATGATCCCAGCAAGGCTCGCCAGCTCAATTGATGCAAGCTTTGCTTCACCCTTGATCTGCGGCAGACCACTGTCAGAAAAATTCGCCTCTATGCGTGCAGAGATGTCATCGCCGCCAAGTTTTCCTGCGAAATTTGGGAAGCGCAGCAAACCTTTTGCGAACTGAAAATCACTGGAGAGATCGGCAGAAAGCCCTTCCCCAAAACCAGGAAGCGTGTAACCGGCCGTCGCAATGAAGGGCTGCAAATCGGCCGATTTCAACTGAGCCTTGCCGCTCGCGGCAATATCGCCGCCAACCAATGAAAGAATACCATCGGCGACCGCGTTACCGTCAGGCGCGGTAAGCTTGAGTTGAGTACGCATACCAGCGCTTGGTGCACCCTGCATCGTCAGATCAGCGGTCAATTCACCAGCAAGGCCAAGTGGCAAAGGTGGAACTCCTAGCAATGCCAGCACTGTCTCACCATTCGGCGACGATGCTGTACCATTAAGCTGCATTTGCATCGGATCACTATCGGAGCTGCCACCACTCGTTGTTCCGGATAGATCAAGCTTCATCCCGCCCGCTTTGCCAGTCACACTGAACGAGGCTTCTCCACCTTTGGCTGGTGTCTTTGTGTTCGCTTCTTTGGTGCGCGCGCTTTTATCCTTGCCCGCATTTTTGCTCACGGCGGTTGCCGATGCGGCAACGTTGCTGGGCGGTGCAACCGCATTTGCGATGATGTTGATTTCAGTGTCTTCGAACAGGCCCGGATAGTTATCCGCGCGCGCTGAAAGCGAGCGGAAGAACGGAACCTGCGGATGGCGATGCGCAGCCAAAGTCAGGAATTGCGAAAGATCGGAAGACAACAAGGTCGCATCCAGCGAGCCAGATGGCGCAGTCGCAAAAGGCTCATAAGTTCCGGTTGCAGTAAGGGTCGTGCCCGCGACGTCATTGATCATCAAGCGATCAAAATCAAAACGGCCACCATGCACGCGTACAGCAAGATCGACGCTGCCTGCTTCCATATCCTCATATTGGACTGGGCCTGCTTTAAAGCCGATATCAAGCGCCTGTCCATCAAGCGAGGCCATGCCGTGGCCGTCTGAGAAAAAACCAGTAAACGCCCGCAAAGCATTGCTATCAACAGAACCACCCTGTAGGCGCAAAGTGATAGCAGGTTCAGCTGAACCTGCTATCTGACGCAAGAAACTGCCCTTGAGTGTCGTTTTGCCAAGTCCGATTTCGAGATTATCGATGCTCTGCATTCCGTCGCGCAGATCGACTTTGCCTGAAAAACCGACGCCATCGAGTTTGCGGATCGATTCATCGACTGTTTCATTGAGCCACGAAGCAAGACCGGATGGCTGACGTGAGGCCACAAGCATATCACCCGCGAACCCGAAATCGCGCCCCACTGAAAGCCTGCCCTTGGCTTCAACCTTGGTGCGACCTGGAAGGTCGGCTGCGAACTGGCGAATATTCCAGCCATTGCCATCAGGCTCGGCACTGACGGTTACGGAACGAATTGTGGTACCACCTGCAATTACCGCAGGCAGACGCAAATCGACATTGCCAGGCATACCGGGTATCGGCAATTGCTCCAGTATTCGCCGGGCAATCGCGACTCGATCGGCAATCGGAATGGTCTGCACTTCCGCTTGGCTCTCTTGCGTATCGACCGGACCCCAAAAAATCTGCTGGCCATCAGCGCTGATCTCAAAGCGCGGCGTATCACCGTAATCAATCAGCGCCTTGCCGTTCACAACATAGGGGTTGTCGGCAGGTCCCTGCTCCATGCGAAACTCACTCGCATCGAAACGGTTCTTGTTTGCATCGAATTTTCCACTAACGCGAAGATCGCTGAAGAATGGCTTCTCGATTGGAGCCTTCTGGTTTTTGGCAGCAGGTGCCATCGCATCAGCAGAGCGCAGTGAGAAATTACCGGCATAATTCAACCGGCCATCATCAAGCGTGATGTCACCGTCGGTTTCAAACGATGCAGGTACAGCTTCGGGCGAAATACGCGCGCGCAGACGCAATGAACCATCTGGCTTTGCTTCGCCGCTGTTAAGATCGAGCGCGAGCTTTTGCCCTTCGATGTTGAGGGTACCGTTGGCGTTCCACGGACCTGCAAGACTATTGGCCGACATAACAGCATTAATCGCTGTCGCTTCATGCGAACGGCCACTGGCTCTGTCGACCAGTGTCGCCTTGCCATCTGTGATCGAAAGACGTTCAACCTTGATCTTCGCCGGATCGAGCGGCGTTGACGGGCGAATTGCCCAATCAACCTTGCCATCCTTATCAAGCGAAATTGTTGCCTGCGGACGCTCCACGCGCATATCGAAAATCAGCAACTGGCCGCGCAGAAACGGCATCAACTCGGCATCCATCGAGAAAGTATCGACAGTCATTACCGGATGTTTGGCATCTGCCCCCACCCGCACATCGGAGAAAGCCACCGAAGGAAACGGCAGCAATCGAGCACTGACATCGCCTGTCACATGAACCGGCCGGCCAAGGATCTGGCTTGCCTCACGTTCGAACTCGGCCCGATAGCCGCTCCAGTCGACAAATGGCGGCACGACGAGCGCTGCAGTCAAAAGCAGCACCAGCAATCCACCCACGATGACGAATATGCGGCCCAAACGAAGCTCCGATAAAATACTTAATGTTCGCCGAATGAAACAAAGGGTGAATCACGCGGTCTTTATCGGTGCAACATAACGGCATCGTTCCGGCGATAACAAGGCAAATTGCCTTCTCCGAAGCGATTCATGGCTGTTTCATGGGTGATATTGAATCACCTTATCAAAAAGACGATTCAAAACGCTGATTTGAATCAGGAAATCAGAATTTTCCCGGGGTTCATAATGTTATCCGGATCGATCGCTTTCTTGATCATCCGCATATAATCAGTCGCCTCACCAAGCTCCATGGGAAGGTATTTCATCTTACCCTGCCCGATGCCGTGCTCGCCCGTGCAGGTGCCTTCCATAGTAATTGCACGCCGGACCAGACGATCCATGAAATCTTCGGCGCGCTCCATCTCCGATGCATCATCGGTATCGAGCAGAAGCAGAAGATGGAAATTGCCATCACCAACATGGCCCACGATTGGCGCAATCAGAGCGCTTTCAGCCAAATCTTTTTCTGTCTCGGCAATACAGTCGGCAAGCCGCGAAATCGGCACGCAGACGTCAGTTGAGACTCCCTTTGCGCCTGTGCGCAGAAGGAAGGACGCAAGATAGGCATCATGCCGCGCACGCCAGAGCCGGTCGCGTTCTTCTGGATCATTGGTCCAACGGAATTCTCCGCCACCATTTTCAGCGGCAATCTCGCCAAAGATTTCGGCCTGTTCGGCGACGCCGGTTTCCGTGCCGTGGAACTCGACAAACAGATATGGCTGGGCCTCATAGGGCAGTTTGGAATGCAGGATCAGAGCTTCCATCTGAAGCTTGTTGACCAGCTCAATGCGCGCAACCGGAATACCCATCTGGATGGTTTCAATCACCGCGCGGCAAGCTGATTCAACATCAGGAAACGGGCAGATACCGCCTGAAACAGCCTGCGGAATACCTTGGAGCTTCAAGGTAAGTTCAGTGATGATACCGAGCGTCCCTTCCGAACCGATCAACAGGCGTGTCAGATCATAGCCAGCGGCTGTCTTTTTCACGCGCTTGGACGTTTCGATAAGACGGCCATCCGGCATAACGGCTTTGAGCGCCAGCACGTTTTCGCGCATGGTGCCATAGCGCACCGCATTGGTGCCGGAAGCACGCGTCGAGGCCATACCGCCGAGTGTTGCGTTCGCACCCGGATCAATCGGGAAGAAAAGCCCGGTATCGCGCAGATACTCGTTGAGTTCGCGACGTGTGATCCCCGGTTCAATAACGCAATCCAGGTCTTCTGCATGAACAGCCAGAACGCGGTTCATCTGTGTGAGATCAATCGAAACACCACCCGCAGGCGCATTCACCTGACCTTCAAGCGAGGAACCGGCACCAAAGGCAATCACCGGAACCTTATGCTCAGCACAGATGCGGACGACTTCCTGCACGTCCTGCGTATTATGCGCAAAAATGACAATGTCAGGTGCCTGTGTCGGCACATAGGTCGTCGTGTGGCCATGCTGCTCGCGGATTGCCTGCCCGGTCTGGGCGCGTTCGCCAAAACGCTGTTTCAGGATTTCAACTGCGGCAGCAATACCCTCCTCATTACGCTGAAGGGCAACCACATTCTGAAGCGACATTGTTCATTCTCCGTATTTCAAATTAGAGCGCCGGGCGCTCTAACACTTTAAAATCAGAGCATAATTTTACGCTAAACTGATTCAAGTTTAAGGAATTTTGCTCTATGCTGCAGGCAAAGCCAGAGCGACGGGGTCTTGGCCGAGATGCTCCGCAATGGCTCGCACAACCAGGTTATGATCCTCACGCTGCGGCAGACCTGAAACAATTGCTGTTCCAATCACCCCTGCACCCGCCACATTGATCGGGAAACCGCCACCCGCGAGAGCATAATCGGCAACATCAAGCGCCTTGTGGGCCGCAAACATCTTGTCGTCGCGGTTCTGTTCAAGAACAAGGCGATAGCTCGAAGCATGAAACCTGCGCACGACATTGAATTTGCGGCGCAGCCATTCGCTGTTGTCCACAGTGGTTCCGGCAGTAGATGCAAAGAACAGACGGCGATCCCAAAGCGAAATATCGATAGCAACTGAAAGCTTTTGCTTCACGGCCAGATCACGAATGCGATGGCCAAGAGAAAACGCATCATTTTCGTTGAAAGACGTGAAAATCAACGCCTGTTCCTGTCGGATAATCTGCTTGATATCGTCGCTCTGAGCCATGTTGCATTATCTCCCCAAAATTTAGCGTGAGTTCTTTTGCGCCCTCAATCACATGAATGCAACCGCTTACCAGCACCATCAAACTTGATTGATCGCGCATGAACCGCTAGTGGAGCCTTATGGCTCAGAAACCGAATATTGATGTACCCGCAAAAGGCGACCGCATACCGGAGTTTGTGGAAACCGCCGTATTCAAGCGCGATGTTTTTTCCGAGACCCGCGCAGGCTATTTTGCGGGCGATCCGGAAACCCGCATCATTCGCCGCGTGGTCAGCGCCGCTCCATGGTGGTCGAAGCCGCTGGCATGGATTTTGGCGCGGCGTGAAATCCGCGGCCTGAAAACAGTCCGTGGCATCGAAGGTGTTCCACAGCTTCTTTATACTGATCGCGACGGCCTCTATCGTTCATGGACGGATGGCACACCGCTGCATCTTGCGCGGCCTTCCGATCCCAAATGGTATCGCACAGCGCATCGCATTCTGCGCGACATGCGCCGCATGGGCGTTACGCATAACGATCTTGCCAAGCCGCAAAACTGGTTGATGACGCCGGAAGGCGAAGCAGCCGTGATCGATTTCCAATTGGCAAGCGTACATCGTCGTCGCGGTGCCTTCTATCGCCTGCTGGCCTATGAAGACTTCCGTCACCTTATAAAGCAGAAACGCGCCTTTGCTGCCGATCTGATGACACCGACCGAAAAGCGTATTCTCGCGCGGCGCTCGCTGCCATCGCGCATCTGGCTCGCGACCGGCAAAAAAGTCTACAACTTCATCACTCGCGGCATTTTCAACTGGTCGGATGGTGAAGGCACGGGCGACCGTATCGACAATGAAGGCCCAGCCATCATGGCGGCCCTCAAGTCTGATCCGCGCGTGAAAGACGTGGCGCTTGCGCTATATTCGCTGCCCGCCAAGGGCGTCGGCCTTTATGCGTTCGTTGAAACTCTGGATGCAGATGAAAAAAGTCTGCGTGCGCGGCTCAAGGGAACGAAGCTTGAACTCATCCAGCCAGTTGCACATCTGCCTCGACGTGATGACGGCACAATCCGTGACGACATCCTGCGCCTGATCGCCATGAACCAGATGACAGAGCTCGATGATTTGCTGAGCCGCGAGCCGGAAATGCGCGGATTGGTAGAAGCCCTTGCTTCGCACCGCCTCAATTTCACGGACCGGCGCGTCACTCAGCTTGAGTAATTTACTGGTCTTTCTTCCAAGAATCACTACATTCGGTGCAAATGTCCGATTTCCCCGACGATATGCCGTTTTTCGGCGATGACGTACCGGCTGACCGCGCGCCTGCGGCAGGCTCAATTGCCGCACGCGCCATGGCAGCGCGCAACCAACAACGTGGCGAACCCGATTATCTACAAGGGCTGAACCCTGAACAGCGCCAGGCCGTTCTGACCATAGAAGGTCCGGTTCTGGTTCTCGCGGGTGCAGGCACGGGTAAGACTCGCGTTCTCACCACACGTATTGCGCATATTCTAACAACCGGCCGCGCCTATCCAAGCCAGATTCTCGCCGTGACCTTTACCAACAAGGCCGCGCGCGAAATGAAGGAACGTATCGGCCACTTGGTTGGCGGTGCGGTTGAAGGTATGCCCTGGCTTGGCACGTTCCACTCCATCGGGGTGAAATTGCTGCGTAAACACGCAGAGCTGGTGAACCTCACTTCTGACTTCACCATTCTGGATACGGATGATGTGATCCGGCTGATCAAGCAGCTTATTCAGGCCGAAGGTCTGGATGACAAGCGCTGGCCTGCCCGTACATTCGCCAACATGATTGATGGCTGGAAGAACAAAGCCTTTGGTCCTGCCGATATCCCGGAAGGCGATGCACGTTCGTTCGGCAACGGCAAAGGCCGTGAACTTTATCACGCCTATCAGGAACGCTTGCGCACGCTGAACGCCTGTGACTTTGGCGATCTGCTGCTGCATCCGATCCGTATTTTCCGCAATCACCCGGATATCCTGCGCGAGTATCACGCCAAATTCCGATACATTCTGGTGGACGAGTATCAGGACACCAACACCGCGCAATATATGTGGCTACGTCTTCTGGCTCAGAGGCCTAAATCAAAATCGACAGCACCAACGCCATTTCCGACCGAAGGTCGGCAAGCCCGACCGGGCGTCGCGCCTGATGGCGCGCCCTCGCGGAGCGAGCCGCAAAGCGGCGACAGCGTGAGCGAAAACAAAGTCAATCTCTGTTGCGTAGGCGATGACGATCAGTCGATTTATGGCTGGCGCGGCGCAGAAGTGGATAACATCCTCCGCTTTGAGAAGGATTTTCCGGGCGCAGTCGTCATCAAGCTTGAGCGCAATTATCGCTCGACGGCGCATATTCTCGGTACTGCAGCGCATCTGATTGCACATAATGAAGGTCGTCTCGGCAAAACGCTTTTCACCGAAGCGCCAAACCCTGATGATCCAAAAGTCAAAATCCACGCCGCATGGGATTCAGAAGAAGAAGCCCGTGCCGTTGGTGAAGCGATTGAACAGGCGCAGCGTCAGGGCCATCTGCTTAACAATATGGCGATCCTCGTGCGTGCATCTTTTCAGATGCGTGAGTTCGAAGACCGCTTCGTGACGCTCGGCCTCAACTACCGGGTCATCGGTGGTCCGCGCTTCTATGAACGCCTCGAAATTCGGGATGCCATGGCCTATATGCGCGTTGTTGCGCAACCGGCCGACGATCTGGCACTTGAGCGTATCATCAACACGCCGAAGCGTGGGCTTGGTGAAGCGGCCATTCGTCAGGTTCATGATTATGCCCGCGCACGCGATATTTCGATGTTTGCTGCGGCCTGCGATCTGGTTGAAACCGAAGAACTGAAGCCAAAGCCGCGTTCGGCACTGCGTGAAGTGGTCGATAACTTCCGCCGCTGGCAGTCACTTCTCGACAATACCCCACACACAGAACTCGCCGAAACCATTCTCGACGAGTCTGGCTACACAGCCATGTGGCAGAATGACAAATCGGCAGAAGCGCCGGGCCGTCTAGAAAACCTCAAGGAACTTATCCGTTCCATGGAGGAATATGAGAGCCTGCGCGGCTTCCTTGAGCATGTTGCGCTCGTCATGGATGCCGAGAAGAACGAGGATATGGATGCCGTCAACATCATGACGCTCCATTCCGCAAAGGGTCTGGAATTTGAAACCGTTTTCCTGCCCGGCTGGGAAGAAGGCCTGTTTCCGCATCAGCGTGCGCTCGATGAAGGCGGACGCTCTGGTCTGGAAGAAGAACGTCGCCTCGCCTATGTCGGCGTGACGCGCGCCAAAAAGAACCTGCATATCTGGTTCGTTTCCAATCGCCGCATTCATGGCATGTGGCAATCGACCATTCCGTCTCGCTTTCTGGAAGAACTTCCTGAAACGCATGTCGAAGTAGCGGAAATGGAAGGCAATTATGGCGGTTACGGCAATAGCGGCTATGGACAATCGCGTTTCGACAAGGCTGATCCTTTCCAGAACTCCTATTCGACGCCCGGCTGGCAGCGCGCGCAGCAGAACCGCTCGGATGCCACTCGCAACAATTGGGGCTCACGCTCCGGTGCAAATGTTGAACGCATTGGCTATGGCGAAACGGATTCAGGCTTTGGTGCTGGTCGTGGTTCCATCAAGGGGCGCACGATTGACGGTGAACTGGTTGCAAAATCGGTTGCTGACAAACCATCAGACTTCTTCGTCGGCGACCGCGTGTTCCATATCAAGTTTGGCAATGGAACAATCGCGACGATTGATGGAAACAAGTTGACCATCGACTTCGATAAAGCCGGACAAAAGCGCGTTCTCGACAGCTTCGTCCAGCGCGCATAGATCATGAAAACTAAATAAGCCGGAAATTATTCCGGCTTTCCTTTTTCCCAGGTCACATCGCCTTTGAAGAGTGGAACTGTCGACAGCGATGTCTTGGCTGAACCATCCTGAACCTGTGTCGCATGAGCGAGATAGAGCAGCGTATTGTTCTTCTGGTCATAGATGCGCGTGATGACCAACTTCTTCCAGATCAGGCTTGTGCGTTCTGAGAAGACCCGCTCTCCGCCTTTACCAAGCTTGATGTCTCCAATAGTAATCGGACCAGACTGCTCACAGGAAATCGAAGCGTTGGACGGGTTTTCGAACCAGTTGCCTTTTTGCAACCGGTCAATCATGCCACGAGAAAACGACGCCAGATAACAGGTAACACCCTGCACCTTCGGATCCTGCACAGCATCAACAACAATATCATTGCCCAGCCAGTCTACACCGACCTGACCGACTTCCTCAGCCGATACGGCAGCCGATGCGCCGATCAGCAACATTGGGGCAACAAGCAATCCAGCGAGCTTATTCAATTTGGACATTGGAAATCTCCAGTAACTGTGATGGAAAAATGGAGAAGCAAATCGGGCTTTGCAAGATTGGGATGCCTAAACACCCCATTTTTCCAGAAAGGCTTCGATTTCAAGCGCCTGGATGTCGGGGACAGCTTCATAAAGCTTTTCCACTGGCCAGTCCCACCAGTTGAGTGCGAGCAGTCTTTCAATGATTTTGTCGTCAAAGCGCTTGCGAATGATCCGTGCCGGAACGCCGCCCACGACATGATAAGGCGCTACGTCTTTCGTCACCACCGCATTGGCACCGATCACCGCGCCATGGCCGATGGTCACGCCGGGTGTAATCACCGCACCATGGCCGATCCATACATCATTGCCAATGGTGACACGCTTTGCCTGACGTCGCGCGCGGAACTCGCCGTCCACGCCTAAATAACGGAAATATTCATTGGGCCGGTAGCTCATCTTATGAGTCGTCAACCGTTCCATCGGATGCTCAAGCGCGTTTATCCGCACATTAGCAGCAATAGAGCAGAACTTGCCGATCTCAGCATAAATGCCTTCGCCATTACGCTCAAAATAGGTGAAGTCGCCCACCGTGACTTCACGCAGGATTACGCGCTCACCAATGTCGACATACCGGCCCAGCTTGCTGGATTTGAGCTGCGCGGTCGAATGAATGCGCGGTTCACTATTCTGGAAACGAAGGTCTTCACCCTGCGTCATTTCAAAACTTTCTGAAATCTTTGCACTCTGCTAGACTGGCATTGCAGTTCCAACATCGCCTGCGGCAGTTCGTCAGCGCTTGCATATAAGCGCTTTCCTGTCGCAGATCGATGTAAATTCAGAATAGCGTGCTTATGTGCGATAAATACAAAACAAAATTCAAGGCTGACTGGACATGAAAAAATTCCTGCCCATCTTCATCTTCGCTTTCATCATCGTGATTGTCGGTGCTGCTGGCTTTAATCTGATCCGTGACCGCAATTCAGCTGACCAGCCATTCGGCGGTTCGTTCAATCTGGTGTCGATGGATGGGAAACCATTTACCGAGAAAGACCTGCGCGAAACCCCTTCCCTTGTCTTCTTCGGCTTCACCCATTGTCCTGATGTGTGCCCGACCACGCTTTATGAACTGGACGGTTATCTGAAACAGCTTGGCCCTGAAGCTGCTGATATTAAAGCTTATTTCATTTCAGTTGATCCTGAGCGCGATACGCAGGACATCATGAAAACCTATGTCAGCAACGTATCCGACCGCATTATTGGCGTCACCGGCACACCTGAAAGTGTAGCTGACGTGGTAAAGTCCTATCACATCTATGCCAAGAAAGTTCCAACTGAAGACGGCGAGTACACAGTCGACCACACGGCTTCTGTTTTCCTTCTCGATAAGGGCGGTCGCTTCCGCGGAACAATCGCCTACCAGGAGAACCCAGATACTGCTCTGGAAAAGTTGAAGAATCTGGCCAAAGGTCGCGCAAACGGGTAAACAAAGCTTCCAATTCGATTTGAGAGCTTTTTATCCATGCCCCAATCACGACTCTTCTTTTCGGCAGACAAGACGGAAGCCGAACGAATCTACAACATCCTCGAACGTGAATTCGAGGATGACGGCTTCCCGATCGCCATCACTGAGATCGATGAAGACCGCCAGATATTCGAAGTTTCCGTCTATACCGAAGATGGAGCAAACGAGCTTGCGGCACGCATCGACGCACTGGTGGGTGCAGGCAAGTTTGAAACAGAGGAACTGCCAGATATTGACTGGGTCACGCACTCGCTTTCAGTCCTGAAGCCAGTTCGGGCCGGACGTTTCTTCGTGCATGGCTCGCATGATAGCGACAAGCTTCAAGCTGACGAAATTCCGATTTTGATCGATGCAGGCCTTGCTTTCGGCACCGGCCATCATGGCACTACGTCCGGCTGCCTTGAAATGATCGAGGAAGTGGTTGAACGTGAGCATCCAACCAACGCGCTCGATCTCGGCACCGGCTCCGCAGTTCTGGCAATCGCCATTGCCAAGCTTGCACCGATTCCAGTCCTAGCCACCGATATCGACCCGATTGCTGTCACTGTTGCCGCTGAAAATACCGTTCTCAACGGCGTGAGTGAGCATGTCATCACAGCGACTGCCGAAGGCTTTGACCATCCTATCTTCCGTTCCTATACGCCGTTTGATCTGATCGTCGCCAATATTCTCGCCAATCCGCTGATGGAGCTCGCACCTGCGCTCAAATCGCATCTGGCTCCAAGCGGCTCAATCATCCTGTCCGGTATTCTCGACAGCCAGCATGACATGGTGCTTGCCGCCTATCAGGCGCAGGGTTTGACACATATCAAAACGCTGCACCGCGAAGGCTGGGTCACAATTCATCTGAAATAACGCGGTTTTCCTTATTTATTGCGAGTTACGCTCATGGCTTTTCAGACTTTTGATGTAACCACCGATCCGGCCAATGGCGCGCCTCGTGTAGCTTTGCTGCGCGAGAAGCTTGCCGAACAGGGGCTGGACGGCTTTCTCGTTCCGCGTGCCGATGAGCATCAGGGTGAATATGTGCCGCCCCGTGCCCAGCGCCTCGGCTGGCTCACAGGCTTTACGGGATCGGCTGGTGCAGCCCTTATCCTAAAGAAGCAGGCCTATATTTTCATCGATGGCCGTTATGAATTGCAGGTCCGCAATCAAACCGATAGCAACGTGTTTTCTTATGAAAGCCTTGTCACCAATCCGCCTGCGAGCTGGCTTGCAGAGAACGGCAAGGGCCTGACGATTGGCTTCGATCCATGGCTGCACACGATTTCTGAAGCCAACGCATTGCGAGAAGCTCTTGAAAATCAGGGCGGCAAGCTGGTGCCGGTTGCACATAATCTTGTTGATCTCGTATGGGACGATCAGCCAGAAGCACCTCTTACGCCGGTCACTATTCAGCCTGCTCGTTTCTCGGGCCACGAGGCTGAAGACAAGATCAAGGAAATACAAAAAGCGGTGGCAGCAGCGGGCGCAAGCGCAACCGTTCTGACCGACCCTTCATCGGTTGCCTGGGTGTTTAACATTCGCGGCAAAGACGTCTCCAACACGCCGCTGCCATTGAGCTTTGCAATCATTCCCGCTGAAGGTGAACCGGAACTCTTCATTGACGAGCGTAAGCTTGCCATTGAACCACGCGCCTATCTCACACAGCTTGCCAAACTGTGTGAACCAGCCAAACTTGAAGGCCATTTGAGCGCGCGTGCGGCAAGAGGTGAAACCATTCTGCTCGATCCGGCACTCGCTGCCGAAAAGCTTCGTCTCGCGGTGGAAGCTGCTGGTGGTCACATCATTCATGGCAAAGATCCTGCCCGCCTGCCCCGCGCCATCAAAAACAAGGCAGAGCTTGACGGCTCACGCGCAGCACATGAACGTGACGGCGTGGCTATGGTCAATTTCCTATCCTGGCTCGATGCTCAAAAGCCCGGAACGGTAGATGAAATCTCAGCTGCGCAAAAGCTGGAGGAGAGCCGTGACAAGGCTGGTCGCGATTTCCAGATGCCGCTCGAAGACATCTCGTTTGATTCAATTTCCGGCGCAGGTCCGGATGGTGCGATCATCCACTACCGCGTGAACACCGATACCAATCGTAAACTCAACGACGGGGAGCTTTACCTGATCGATTCCGGCGCTCAATATCGCGATGGCACGACGGATATCACGCGTACGGTTGCCGTCGGTACAATTACGCCGGAAACGATTCGCTCTTTCACACTCGTGCTGAAGGGCATGATTGCCATCACCACCGCACGCTTCCCAAAAGGCACACGCGGACAGGACATCGATGTGCTGGCACGCATCGCGTTGTGGAAACAAGGTTTCGACTATGCACATGGCACCGGCCATGGCGTCGGCAGCTATCTTTCTGTCCATGAAGGCCCGCAGAGCATTTCCAAAAAAGGCGTGCAGGAGCTTTTGCCCGGCATGATTCTTTCCAACGAACCGGGCTATTACAAGCCGGGCGCTTACGGTATCCGCATTGAAAACCTGATCATCGTCAAGGAAGCGGAAGTGCCAGCAGGCGGCGAGTTACCGATGATGAGCTTTGAAACGCTTACCTTCTGCCCGATTGACCGGCGCCTGATCGATAAATCACTTCTCACGCAGGAAGAGCTTGATTGGCTCAATGCCTATCATGACCGAGTGCGTGATAAGCTTATCGGCCACCTTGATGGCGCACAGGCTGAATGGCTCACAACAGCCACTGCGCCACTCTGAAATCAGGCCGGAAAGAAATGGCGCAGCGCGATTAACAGTGCTGCGCCCGCAAAAAACATCGTCATCATGCCCACGCGCAGCGAGAGCAGCACGCAGAAGACGAGCACAAGCAGTTCGCGCCAGCCGTGATCCGAAGCAGGCGCAGCAACAATTGCGGTAAGAACAGCCGCAGGCACAGCGTTGAGCGCTGCTTCAACACGATAATGCACGCGCTCAAATCGCGACAAAATAAGATGTCCGCCGACACGGGTGAGATAAGTGCAAACAGCGCCCGCTATGATGATCCAGATCGTCGTGGACATGGCCCTATGCCTCCCCTGTTTGTGGCTTTGCGAGAATGGCTGCAAGCACAACGCCACCTATGGCACCCAGCGTCACATGCCACGGCGAGCCGACCAGCTTATAGGCAACGACCGCGCAGATCGCGCTAACGATCACCACCGGCCACCAATGCTCGCGATGGCGAAAACTCATCACCATGCCCAGAAAATAAATCGGCAGCAGGAAGTCGATACCAAGCGCATAGGGATCGGAAATCAGATTGCCGAACAAAGCTCCGATAAGCGTCTCGAGGAGCCAGCAGATATAGATTGTGAGACCCACACCCATATACCAGGCAAAGCTGATTTTCCGACCGGCCTCAGCACGAATTTCAACTTCGGCATATTGTGGATCAACGAGCAGAAAAAAGGAGGCAGCCTTCTGCATGAAGGTGAAATGGCGGATGCGTCGGCCAACTGTCGCCGAATAAAGCACATGGCGGAAATTGACTGCGAAAATCGACAGAACAATCATCCATGGCGCGATGTTCTGGCCAAAAAGATCAAGCCCGACCATCTGGCTCGCTCCTGCATAGAGCATTGCACTCATAAAGACGGCTTCACTGATCGACAGACCGTTATCGAGTGCCACAGCACCAAATAGCAGCCCGAACGGCGCACCTGCCGCAACAATGGGAACGCCGCGTTTGACGCCCGCCCAGAAATCGTTCCGCGCTGAAACCGGTGCTGGTCGAAAACCCTGATCCACGAAAATCACTCCTCAGTCAGGGAGTGCTTAAGAAATTTTGGGCCAAGTTGAAATCAGTTTTCGATAAAAATCATACTATTAGAAAGCACGCGCAGCATTTCAGCATCACCTATCATAATGTGTGATGCATCAATGCATTATTCTGATGTTTGGGGAACAGTGCCTTCGATCTTCTTGATCCAATCGATCAGCGGGCGCGCCTGTTCGGTAAACTTCACCAGCCGATCTGCGAGGTCGGCACGGGTTATGCTCTCTGGATCAATTTCCAGACGAACAGCAAAATGGCGATTGCGAATAGCTTCCATAAGGTCGGCATCGGTTACGGCTTCGAAACCACGCGGCGTGCGCTTCAAACGATCATTATCGCTGATCTTCAAACCACTTTTCTTGAGTTTTGCCACAACGGCACGATACTCATCCGGCTTTTCAACAATCGCTTCGCGTATGGCTTGAAGAAGCTCTTTCTTTGGCCCCCACCATGCCACACCTGCATAGCAATCACGCACGCCCGGCAAACCAACACAGACATAAAAGCAACCGCTTTCGTCCCATTTGGTGCCGGAATTGGACAAAAGCGCCGACAGATGCCGGTTATAAGGCGCTTTATCATGGGAAAAACGCGTGTCCCGCTTGATGCGAAACTGAGACTTCACCCGATCACCCTTGAAAGGCAATCCGGCTTTCTCAAAGCGCGCAGTCAGCTCTTCAACCAGATCACCAAGCGGTTCTTTCAGATGCTCTTCAAACAAGTCCTTGTTTTCAACAAACCACTCGCGGTTCTGATGAAAATCAAGTGCCTTCAGGAACGGAATAGCCTTGTCGCCAAAACCTTTGAACGGAGCCATCAGCCTTCTCCAACCAAGGTCAGCCAAGCATCTTCGTCGATCACTTCGATGCCGAGTTCCGACGCTTTCGCAAGCTTCGACCCTGCCCCAGGACCAGCCACCACAAGATCAGTTTTCTTGGAAACAGAACCCGCAGTCTTGGCACCATGACGCTCGGCCATAGCCTTGGCTTCATCGCGCGACATGCGTTCAAGACTGCCCGTGAACACAACTGTCTTGCCTTCAACTGGCGAGCCGGTTGCCACGCGTGCAACTTCATCAAGCGGTGTCACCTCATCGAGCAGTTCTTTCAGGACTTCCCGATTATGCGGTTCGGCATAAAAATCGACCACGGCTTCGGCCACAATGCCGCCAATGCCTTCCACGGCGATCAGATCCTGCCAGGCGTCATTGCCCTTATCGGTACGGTCGCCTTCTTTGGGCGGAACAGCTGTCGTTGCCGCTTCTGCAAACTTATCATAGGTCAGATAAGCCTTGGCAAACCGTTTGGCGTTCACTTCACCAACATGGCGGATACCAAGACCGAACAGAAATCGGTGCAAAGCAATCTCGCGCCGGTCATTGATTGCGTCATAGAGCTTCTTCACGGAAGTCGCACCAAAGCCCTCGATATTCTCGAGCTTCTTGAGCGGCGAATTCGCCTGTCTCTTCTGCAACGTGAAAATATCCGCAGGTGATTTGATTTTCAGGTTGTCATCTTCCGCATGGAAGAAAAACTCGACCTGCTTTTCGCCGAGACCTTCAATGTCGAACGCGTTGCGCGATACGAAATGACGGATGCGCTCGACTGCCTGTGCGGCACAGGTCAAACCACCTGTGCAGCGATAGACCGCCTCACCTTCTTCGCGCACGGCATGACTGCCACAAACCGGGCATTCATGCGGGAAATGAAACGGCACAGCATCAGCAGGGCGCTTTTCCAACACCACATCGACAATCTGCGGAATGACATCGCCTGCACGCTGCACGATCACCGTATCGCCGATGCGAATGTCGTGATCATCCTCACGGATACGTTCACCCTTGAGGCCTATGCCCTTGATGTAATCTTCATTGTGCAGCGTTGCATTGGTGACAACCACGCCACCAACAGTAATCGGCTCAAGGCGTGCAACCGGCGTCAGCGCGCCCGTACGTCCAACCTGAATGTCAATGCCGCGCAGAATCGTGGTTGCCTGCTCTGCCGGGAACTTGTGTGCGATAGCCCAGCGCGGGCTACGCGAGCGGAAACCAAGCCGTGTTTGCAGATCCAGCCGGTCCACTTTGTAGACAACGCCGTCGATATCGTAATCGAGCTTGGCACGCTCAAGCCCAATCGCCCGATAATGCGCAATAAGCTCATCTGCGCTCTGTAAACGTTTCGTCAGCGGATTGACCGGGAAGCCCCATTCGCGGAATACCTCCACCATGCCATGCTGTGTATCAGATGGCATTTCAGACATCTCACCCCAGGCATAGGCAAAGAACCTGAGCTTGCGGCTGGCCGTCACTTTCGCATCAAGCTGTCTCAGCGAGCCTGCTGCGGTGTTGCGCGGGTTGACATATGTTTGCTTGCCTTCTGCCACCATCTGCTCGTTGAGCGCGAGGAAGTCGCTCTTGGCCATATAGACCTCGCCGCGCACTTCGACGACCGCTGGAACACCTGCTGGAAGCTTATTTGGAATCTCACTGATGGTTCGGATATTGGCGGTTACATTTTCGCCGGTCGTGCCATCACCCCGCGTAGCAGCACTAACGAGAACCCCGTTTTCATAACGGATCGACATGGATAGCCCGTCGATCTTCGGTTCAGCTGTGAAAGCAATGGAATTATCCGGCAGTTGCCCGAGAAAGCGATATACGCTGCCGACGAAATCTTGCACGTCTTCATCCGAAAACGCGTTGCCAAGAGAAAGCATCGGACGCGCATGGACAACCTGTGCGAATTTGGAAACTGGTGCCGTGCCCACGCGCACAGAAGGACTGTCGGCCCGTACGAGATGCGGAAAACGCTCTTCAATGGCATCATTACGCCGCTTCAGCGCATCATAGTCTGCGTCCGAAATCTCCGGCCGGTCATTGGCATGATACAACTCATCATGATGAGCAATTTCACGCGCCAGCCGCTCCAGTTCTGCAGCGGCTTCAAGGTCGGTCAGTTTTTCAATGGAAATATCGGACATATGCGTGGCAAAACCTGCTGATTCAATTTTGCTCAACATAACCAAGAAATGAGGCCGCGCCTACAGCCGCGCGCAGTTACGAACATATGGTCACACTGACAGCGTTCTGTCAGGAGACGAGCGCGCTATTCTCTGCCAGCAAACGCTCAGCTGCTGCACGCGCTTCATCGGTGATGCTGGCACCGGCCAACATACGCGCAATTTCTTCCTGCCGCTCATCGACACCAATCGAACGGATCGACGTAGACATGCGGTCTTCATTGGTTGCAGACTTCGCAATAAGAAAATGAGTGGATGCGCGTGCTGCAACCTGCGGCGCATGGGTCACAGAAAGTACCTGTACGCGAGATGAGAGACGCGCCAGACGCTGTCCGATCGCATCAGCGACTGCACCACCAACACCTGTATCGATCTCGTCGAAAACAAGCGTCGGCGCCGAACCGCGGTCGGCAAGCGCCACTTTGAGTGCCAGCAGGAAACGAGAAAGCTCGCCACCAGAGGCAACCTTCATCATCGGGCCAGCACGCGTGCCCGGATTGGTGCGAACCCAATATTCGACCGTATCAATGCCTTCAGCAGCGCGCGCATTAGTATCCGTCGCCATTTCAACGATAAACTCGGCGCGCTCCAGCTTCAGTGCTGGCAGCTCCGCCATAACCGCAGCCTTCAGATGCTCGGCAGTGTCCTTTCGGCGCTCTGACAAGACCTTCGCAGCAGCATCGTAAGCTGCACGCGTTTCGGTTGCCTGCGCTTCAAGCTGGATCAGCTTTTCTGCACCGGCATCCAGATCGGCAAGATCGGCGTCCATTTTGTCACGCAGTGCAGGCAAGCCTTCAACTGCAACAGAATATTTGCGGGCAGCAGCTCTAAGCGCGAACAGCCGCTCTTCAACCTGTTCCAGCACACGCGGATCAAAATCGATCTCTCGCATGGCGTGGTCGATGCCATCCTGCGCCAGTGCCAAACTATTGAGTGCTTCGTCAATCGCCTTGCAGACAGGCTCGAGCAGATGCGGCGCTTCCGGAATTTTACGCTCCAGACGACGCACGAGGCTTGCAAGTGTCGGCACTGGTGAACCATTGCCCGACAGAAGCTCACCTGCTTCGTTCACGTCACCCGCAATCTTCTCCGACTTCATCATGACAGCGCGGCGTTCAGCGAGCTCGTCTTCCTCGCCCGACTGCGGATCAAGCTTGGTTAGTTCTTCCACCGAAGAGCGCAGATAATCGCCTTCACGCTCGGCCTGTTCAACCCGTGCCCGATGCTTCGACAATGCACTTTCAGCATCACGCCACGCTTTATAGCGCTCGCGAACAGTCGTGGCCTCAGCATCGAGACCGCCAAACGCATCCAGCAATGTACGATGAAGGTCGGTATCGATCAGCGCGCGGTCGTCATGTTGACCATGGATTTCGACCAGCCGTTTGCCCAGTTCGCGCAGCAGCGCAACACTTGCCGCTTGGTCATTGATGAAAACGCGCGTGCGTCCGTCACCCATCTGGAGACGGCGCAGGATGACGTCACCGTCATCGTCAAAACCATTTTCGCTCAGAAATTTACGGGCGGGGTGTCCACCCGGCACATCAAAGACTGCCGTCACCTGCCCCTGATCCGCCCCATGGCGAACCAGAGAAGCGTCGCCGCGCGCACCAAGCGCCAGCGACAACGAATCAAGCAGGATGGATTTACCGGCACCCGTCTCGCCCGTAAGCACGGACAAGCCGGTCTTGAACTCGATGTCGAGCCGTTCAATCAGGACAATATCGCGGATCGACAGGTGCGACAGCATGCGGGTATCGGCTTAAGCGCCGCCACCCGTGATCATTGCCGAAGCCTTGGCCAGCCACGAACCGCCGTTTTCACGCGGCTCAAGACCACCGCTCTGCAAGAGCTTGTAGCTATCCTTGTACCAGCGGCTGTCCGGGAAGTTCTTACCGAGCACCGAAGCTGCCATCTGAGCTTCGGAAGTCAGACCAAGCGCATAATAGGCTTCGACCAGACGGGCGAGTGCTTCTTCAACCTGGCGGGTGTTTGAATATTCTTCAACCACACCACGGAAGCGCTTGATCGCAGCCAGATATTCCTTGCGCTCAAGATAATAACGACCGACCTGCATTTCCTTGCCAGCGAGCTGATCGCGGGCGACGCGGATCTTGGTCTTGGCGTCGTCGGTATATTCTGAATCCGGGAAGCGATCGACCACTTCCTGCATCGCAGCGATTGCACGGCGGCTGGCCGCCTGATCGCGGGTCACGTCAGGAATCTGGCGGAAGTAGCTCAGACCGATGATGTAATAGGCATAAGCCGATTCAGGCGATGTCGGATAAAGCGTGTTATAACGCTTTGCCATGCTGACCGCTTCTTCGTAATTGCCTTGACGGTAATTCGTGAAAGCAGCCATGACGAGCGACTTGCGTGCCCATTCGGTGTAAGGGTGCTGACGGTCAACCGCTGCAAACTTCTTGGCAGCTTCACCGAGGCGGCCCGCATCAAGATTCGCGAGGCCTTCGTTGTAAAGCTTGTCCGCCGGATCGATCGTCTCAACATATTTGGTCAGATCGATATCGTCGTTTTTGCTGGCACATCCCGCAAGCGGAACAAAAACGGCAAGAGCGCTGGCAATCAACGCGGTTTTCGTCTTCACCGGGAATTTCGAACTCGTCATGCGGTCTCCGGCCATTTGGCAACGTCTTTCTGTCTGGAGTAAAATGAACCCTGTAGTTCACTCTTTCCCCATTCTTCCCAATACATCAGCATCAGCACTTAGGTAAACATAGCCGAGGCTGTTTTGGCCGTCCATAAACCACATGCTGGCGAAATCGGCAATCGTCTAGCTGATCAATCGTCCGAATTTGGCACGCATAAGGCATCAATGGCTCGGCCTGAAGCTATATCTATGCAAACCAATGGCTTTTTCCTCACCAAATGCGGAGGCTTGGCTCTCAGTCCACAATGAATACGCCGACTCATGCGAAGAAGACCCGGCGATCACGGCCCAATTATGGCCATAAACACCGGACTTCCAATAGAAAGTTCAAAGCGCCCAGGGCGCCGAGATATTTGGACGGACTGTAACAAAGTCCAAATTGTCTGCATTCCGGCGCACGCCACTTGCTTCGACGATGTCGTAATTCGACTTATCAGCCAAAAGCGCCTTCACCGTTTCAGCATTCAGCCGGTGGCCACCGCGATAGGAACGGAAACAACCGATGAAAGGCAGCCCGGCCAGAGCTATATCGCCAACAGCGTCAAGCGTCTTGTGACGCACGAATTCATCCTTGAAGCGCAGACCGCCGGGATTGATCACCGAATTATCGTCACCGATGACAAGCGAATTGTCGAGTGATGAACCGAGCGCCAAACCCGCGGCCCACAGGCGTTCAACGTCTTTCATGAAGCCGAAAGTTCGCGCAGTTGATAGTTCTTTGCGGAAAGTATCCTCGGACATATCGGAGCCAAACTTCTGCCGACCGATGAGCGGGCACTCGAAGTCGATTTCCACTTCAAAGCGCGTACCCGAATAAGGCTGAAACTCGCCCCAGGAACCACCCGCTTCTACACGCACTGTCTTCAAAATACGGATGAAACGGCGCTTCGACTCCTGAACAACGATTCCAGCATCATCAAATACATCAATAAAGCGCGCAGATGTCCCGTCGAGAATAGGAACTTCCGGTCCTTCCACTTCGACAACCAAGTTGTCTATAGCCAATGCAGAAATCGCCGCCATCAAATGCTCGACCGTGTTGATACGCGAATCCTGCGGACCGAGCGCGGTACAAAGGTCTGTTGCACCAATCTGCGAAACATGGGCACGAATATCAGCGTTGGCACTGAGGTCTGAGCGCTTGAATACAATTCCGGTATCCGCATCGGCTGGCAGAAACGTCACCGAGGCAGCAGCGCCACCGTGGACGCCGACGCCGGAAAGAGTAACCGCACGCCCGATTGTTTTTTGGTAAGCGCTCAAAATCAGTCCAATCTATCGTATGGGGCAAGATGCAGCTGCATCCCGCAAGAGATTTGCCAAGCATATAATGCCCGCAACTGACAATCGCCAGTTTCCATCGTATTCTTCTATAATAAGACAGTTATGTCGAAAATAGTGATGAGCGGCAGCTGTTCAAAATCACGCTTTCTTACAAACCATAACGACAATTATCAAAGCAAAATGCCGTGGAGCGTAAACTCCACGGCATCTGTATTTTCAATGTCGTATCAGATGATTAGTTCGACTGACGGCGCAGGAATGCCGGAATTTCGAGCTGATCTTCTTCCGAAGCAGCGCGCGGCTGCGGACGGCCCTGATCATCAAGCTGGCCACGACGTGGAGCATAGATCGAGCTGTCCTGCTGCATTGGGCGACGCTGTTCTGGCTGACGCATAGCAGGTTCACGATGCGCTGGTTCCAGACGAGCAGCTGGCTGCTCTTCTTCACGGCGCGTCAGACCACGGGTCAGGCGAGAAAGCAGACCCATTGGACCACGTTCTTCCTGAGCAGGCTGCTGAGGCGCTGCACGACGTGCATTGATTTCAGCCTGTGCAACAGGTGGAAAATCCGAAACAGCTGGCATACGCGGAGCAGGACGTGGCTGAGGAGCTGGTTCTGCATGCATCTGCTGTGGCTGCTGGTAAGCCTGTGGCTGCATGGCCTGAGCGGTTGCCTGATTGTTGATCATCTGCGGCTGTGGAGCGGCTGGGCGTGCAACAGGTGCGCGTTCAAAGCTATCAGCGGCAGGAGCCTGGAAAATGCGGCTCTGTGGACGAAATTCAGGAGCAGCCGAAGCTGCTGGAGCAGCGGTTGCTGCAGCGATTTCGTTTTCGATCGACTGGGCAACTGGAGCAGGCTGTTCGACCTGACGTGGCTGTTCAACAACCGGAGGACGCAGAGCGCCATGCGGAGCCATAGGCTTGGTCTGTGCAGCAGGCTTTACCGGCTGGCGAAATTCCAGCGGCGCAGGCGCCGCGTCTCCGATCTGCTTGTCGATGCCGGTCGCAACAACGGATACACGGATGACGCCTTCGAGGCCTTCGTCGAAGGTAGCACCGAGGATGATGTTGGCTTCCGGATCAACTTCTTCACGGATACGAGTTGCAGCTTCATCGACTTCGAACAGGGTCATATCGCGACCACCGGTGATCGAAATCAGGAGACCCTTGGCACCGCGCATCGAGGTTTCGTCGAGGAGCGGATTAGCAATCGCAGCTTCAGCAGCAGCCATTGCACGGCCTTCGCCCGAAGCTTCGCCAGTGCCCATCATCGCCTTGCCCATTTCGCGCATAACCGAGCGAACGTCAGCAAAGTCGAGGTTGATGAGGCCTTCCTTGACCATCAGATCGGTGATGCAGGCAACACCCGAATAAAGCACCTGGTCAGCCATTGCGAATGCATCGGCGAAGGTGGTCTTGTCGTTGGCAATGCGGAAGAGGTTCTGGTTTGGAATGACGATAAGCGTATCGACGTTCTTCTGCAGTTCTTCTATGCCAAGCTCAGCCGTCTTCATGCGGCGAGCACCTTCGAAGTGGAAAGGCTTGGTTACGACGCCAACGGTGAGGATACCGCGTTCGCGTGCAGCGCGTGCCACAACAGGAGCAGCACCAGTACCGGTACCGCCACCCATGCCGGCAGTGACGAAGCACATATGCGTGCCATTGAGGTGATCGACGATTTCGTCGATGCATTCTTCAGCTGCTGCGCGGCCAACTTCTGGCTGCGAGCCAGCGCCGAGACCTTCGGTGACAGCAGCACCAAGCTGGATCATGCGTTCAGACTTTGACATGGTCAGAGCCTGAGCGTCAGTGTTTGCAACGACAAAATCCACGCCGCGCAGACCGGCATTGATCATATTGTTTACCGCATTGCCGCCGCCGCCGCCGACACCGAATACGGTGATGCGAGGCTTCAGCTCGGTGATGTCCGGCTTTTGCAGATTAATGGTCATGGTTCTCGTTCCTCTTAAGCCTCTCACCGCTTCGCCGCCGCGGTGCTAATTGGTTATTACGCTGATGGTTACGCCCACATCACGCAATCAAATCACTCAATGTGTACTCAAAAACTCTCTCTCAGCCATTGGCTGACACGTTGAATTCGCCCGCCCGTACCAGTCATAAGACCGGAGGAGGCTGCCTTCACGGACCGTTCTTCAATACCAGCCACCTGAGGGTAGATCAGAAGACCAACGGTCGCGGAGAAAGCCGCACCCTTAGCCGCCTCAGGCAGTCCTGCTATTCCTAGAGGACGCCCGATTCGCACATTTCTTGCAAGAATCCGTCTGGCAGCTTCTGGCATTCCCGGCAGCTGGCTTGCGCCACCCGTCAGAACAACGCGCTTGCCAACGATATGTCCGAGGCCCGACTGGTTCAGCCTGTCGCGAACCAGTTCCAGTGTCTCTTCCACGCGTGCACGGATGATCCGCGTCAATACTGAGCGCGGATATTGATTGGGTACATCACGCTCGTCATCGCCAATTGGCGGAACCGAGATGAGATCGCGATCGTCAGCTGCACTTGGCAGCGCCGAACCGTACATGACCTTCAGACGCTCAGCATCTTCCATACGGGTGGAGAAGCCGCGCGCCACATCCATCGTGACGTGTGTTCCACCGATAGCTACAGCATCAGCGTGAATGAACTTGCCTTCGGAGAAGACGGAAATCGTTGTCGTGCCGCCGCCCATATCGATGCAGGCCGCACCCATTTCGGCTTCATCACCAACGAGAGCTGCAAGGCCGCTCGCATAAGGGGTCGCGACGATTGCTTCGACCGACAGATGACAACGATTGATGCAAAGCTCGAGATTGCGCAGTGGAGCGGCATCAGCCGTCAACACATGCATATCAACGCCGAGACTGTCACCCAGCATACCAAGCGGATCGCGAATACCGCGCTCACCGTCAAGCGTGTAGCCAACCGGCAGCGAGTGAACGAGGTGACGTTCAGCAGCAAGCGCCTGCTTGGCACCTGCAGCCAGTACGCGGCGAATATCTGTCTGCTCAACTTCATGACCGCCGAGGTTGACGCTCGCGGTAAAGGTTTCGCTCTTGAGGCGACCAGCAGAAATATTAACAATCAGGCTGTCGACAGTCAGGCCAGCCATGCGCTCTGCAGCATCAACCGCAAGACGGATGGACTGTTCAGCCGCATCGAGATCAATGATGACGCCAGACTTCACACCACGCGAACGCTGATGGCCAATGCCCAGCACTTCCATGCGGTGCGTGCGACCTGGCAGCAAGACGCCGCTTTCATGAGGACGCAGACGTGCGATCACGCAGGAGACCTTGCTTGAACCGACGTCCAGAACTGTGAGCAGGCGCACCTTGCGCCCTGCAGTTCCAACCTGTGATGAACCTTTTCCGCCCAGAATACTCATACGCGCTTCCCCGTGCGGGCTAATTCTTTTTTACGATCAGCCAAGAACTTCTGGCGCTGCTCCATGCCGCTTGCCGTCAGCTGGACCGTGACGCGATCATCAAGACGCATATCGACCGCAGCAATATCGCGGGACAGAAGATGCTTTTCGCTATCCAGACGCTCGACTTCGGCGAGAGCCTTCATAGGCTCATCTTCCGGCAGCATAATACGAACGCCATTCTCCAGCAGAATGTCCCAGCGGCGGTCAGCAACGCGGATATAGGCACGAACCTTGCCAGCAAGCGCCGGATAGGCCGCAACCTCGTCCACGAAGCCCTTAACGCGCTTTTCTGCACCCTCACCCACAACAAGCGGGAGAGCATTGTAACGGCCCGGACGGAATGGGACGATGGTGTCGCCTGCAGAATCAATCAAAGAGAGCTCCTGGCCATTCTGCCAGACGGCAAATGCCTTGCGCTCTTCCAGAGAAACCAGCAGCGTACCAGGATAAACCTTACGCACTTCAGCACTTTCAACCCAAGGCAGCTTGGCGATAGCCTGACGCGCACCTTCAGCACTCATGCCGACCAGTGACGTCTCGCCGTCCAGCTCAAGCTGACCGAGAATATCGATATCCGACGTTTCGTTGTTGCCAACGACCTTCACGTCTTCAATCGCAAAACCAAAAGTGGAAGCGGTTGCCTTGATCATATTTTCGGAATGACCACCGAGCACCATGCCGTAGATGCCGGTTGCACCGAGAAATCCGAGCATACCAATCGTGCCAGCATAGCGCGGAACATTGATATTGCCCTGAAACATACGGACAGCAAAGCGGAAAGGCTTCCGCAGAAGGCGCGGCAGAACAAAGGCTGCACCCGATGCATCCCGCATCGTGCCCGAACGCCTATATTCCTGAGATCTGCCGTTCAACGCAAACAAGACGCGTCCTCCACCATCCAACTCAACAATTCACCAAAAGAGATACCTGCCGCCTTCGCGATATCAGGTACGAGCGAGGTAGGAGTCATTCCCGGCTGGGTGTTAACTTCCAGCCAAATAACTTCGCCTTCTTCGGAAAAACGATCGTCGAAACGGAAGTCTGATCTGCTTACGCCCCGACACCCGATTGCCCGATGCGCCGTAAGGGCCATTGTTTGTATTTTTTGGTAAATATTTGGTAAAATTTTTGCCGGACACACGTGAGTTGATGCGCCTGCAACATATTTTGAATCATAATCGTAGAACTGATGCCCCACTGGAATGATCTCGCAGACGTCCATCGCGCGATCACCCATCACGGCGCAGGTCAATTCGCGGCCAGCGATGTATTTTTCGACCAGAACCTCGGCACCATAATTCCATTCAGCAGAGCTGATGATTTGCGGCGGGTGAGTCTGATCTTCTTTGACGATTACAACACCGAAGCTCGAACCTTCACGGACCGGCTTGACGACGTAAGGCGGCTTCATCGGATGCTCAGAGCCGATTTCGAAACGGTTGAGCAGAAGCGACGGCGCAACAGCTACACCAGCCGCAGCCGCGACCTTCTTGGCGCGATCCTTGTCCATGGCAAGCGCTGAAGCCAGCACGCCGGAATGCGTGTATGGGATCTGGAGATATTCGAGCACACCTTGAATGGCGCCATCTTCGCCGAACGGGCCGTGCAGCGCATTGAACGCCACATCAGGCTTCAGCTCAGCTAGAACGCTCGCGACATTGCGATCAACATCAATGCGCGTCACGCGATAGCCGCACTCTTCAAGGGTTTGCGCACAGGCAGTTCCGGACGAGAGACTAACTGGACGCTCCGATGAGAAGCCACCCATCAAAACGGCAACATGCTTTCCAGCCTTCTGTCCAGCCATGTCAGTCATCCCCTCTGCGCATCCCCTGCGCTCGAATCAAAAATAGAATCTGGATAGTCCGGCGACACAAGCCGCAGACACCCAAGTCAGGAAAACCCTGACGAATCAAATCACTGTACGGTTAACCATAAAGAATCAGAGAGTTGATTCCGTGGCAAGCCCCTATCAAAAGGGGAGCAACTTACGGAGCGCTCAACAAGCGCAAAAAAGCCCGGAATTTCAGTAGGAAATCCGGGCTTCTTAAAATTAGACTTTTTGCAAGAATTCTTTCACTTCTTCCCCTTCGCGGAACAAGCCAAGCCGCTTGATCTCCCAATGAAGGCGAATACCTGAATTCTCATAAACTTTAGCGCGAACAGTTTCGCCGAGCGTTTCAAGGTCATGGCCGGTCGCATTTCCGGTATTGATCATGAAATTGCAGTGCATCTCAGACATCTGCGCGCCACCAACACGCAGGCCGCGACAGCCCGCCTTGTCGATTTCTTTCCAGGCAGATGTGCCTTCAGGATTCTTGAAGGTTGAGCCGCCGGTTTTTTCGCGCACAGGCTGAACCGTTTCACGGTGATTCTGCACCTCGTCCATGGCTTTCTGAATGTCTTCACGGTCGCCCGGAATACCTTCGAACAGAGCCGAGGTGAATATCAGCTCCGGCGATGCCGAAGAATGGCGATAGGCATAACCCATATCCGCATTGGACAGGACATGCAGTTCACCCTTGCGATCAAGCGCACGCACTTCCACAACACGCTCACGCGTCTCAACGCCGTTGGCTCCGGCATTCATGCGCAGAGCGCCACCAATGCCCCCGGGAATGCCGTGGTAGAAATGAAAGCCGCTCAGACCCGCTTCAAGTGCTGCCGCTGCCACACGCTTATCCGGCGTCGCAGTCCCTGCCCTGAGCTGGGTTTCCGAAACACGTTCGACTTCGCCGAAACCCTTGGCCGATAGCCTGACAACAAAACCTGGAATGCCACCGTCACGCACCAGAAGATTGGAGCCGATACCTACAACCAGAAGCGGAATCTCTTCCGGCACAGCTTTCAGAAATTCCGACAGATCTTCTTCATCAGCAGGCTGAAACAGAACCTGCGCAGGACCACCGGCACGGAACCACGTAATCTTGTCCATGCCGGTATCCGGCATCATCCGGCCGCGAAGACCGGAAAGCCTGCCATCAAGCTTCTTGAGAAGCGTTTCGCCGCTTTCCATTACTTTGCACCCTGTTCAGCCAATTCTTTCGGCAATGCATAAGCCCACTGTGTAATGTTGCCTGCACCGAGGCAAACCACGAAATCACCAGGCTCTGCAATAGAAGCCACCAACGGCGCCAATGCTTCAGGGCCGCTTGCATAACGTGCATCGCGATGACCAGCAGTCTTGATGCGCGACACGAGCGTTTCCGAGTTCACACCTTCAATCGGGTCTTCGCCAGCTGTGTAAACCGGCGTTACGATAACCGTGTCGGCATCATTGAAGCACGCTGCAAACTCATCAAACAGGCTGTGAAGGCGTGTATAGCGGTGCGGCTGAACAATGCCGATTACTCGACCTTTGGTTGCTTCGCGTGCTGCTTTCAGAACAGCTCGAATTTCAACCGGATGGTGGCCGTAGTCATCGAAAATTTCGACACCATTCCAGGAGCCGGTATGAGTGAAGCGACGCTTGACCCCACCGAACGCACCCAAACCACGACGGATATCGTCGGCTGTTATGCCAAGTTCATTTGCGACTGCAATCGCTGCCGTTGCGTTTGAAACATTGTGCATACCCGGCATCGGCAAGCGGAGATCCTTGATCTCAACCGTATCGCCCTTGCGTGAGCGGATCAGCACGTCAAACAGGCTCGTTGCGCCATCCATGCGATGATTAACAAAGCGGACATCCGCCTGCGGGTTCTGACCATAGGTGATGATGCGACGATCTTCGATGCGGCTTACCAGAGCCTGCACTTCAGGATGGTCAAGACACATGACGCCAAAGCCATAGAACGGCACGTTCTCGACAAACTGCGCAAAAGCTGCTCGTACATTGTCGAAATTGCCGTAGTGATCCAGATGTTCCGGATCGATGTTGGTAACAACCGCAATATCGGCTGGCAGTTTCAGGAAGGTGCCATCGCTTTCATCGGCTTCAACAACCATCCAGTCACCATCACCCATACGAGCATTGGTGCCATAGGCATTGATAATGCCGCCATTGATAACGGTGGGATCGAGATGACCTGCATCGAGCAAAGCTGCAACCATCGATGTGGTCGTGGTTTTGCCATGTGTGCCGCCGATAGCAACCGCACGACGGAAGCGCATCAGCTCGGCCAGCATTTCAGCGCGGCGAACAATCGGCAGAAGCTTTTCGCGGGCGGCAGCCAATTCCGGATTAGTTTTCTTGATGGCAGTCGAAACGACGATGACTTCCGCGTCGCCAAGGTTCTCGGCCTTATGGCCGACAAAGACCTCAATGCCCTTCTCGCGTAGACGCTGCACATTGGCGCTGTCCGACTGATCAGAACCCTGAACCTTATAGCCAAGATTGTGCAGCACTTCCGCGATACCGCTCATGCCAATGCCGCCGATCCCGATAAAATGGACAAGCCCGATGTTGAGCGGCATTTTCATGGCCGAGTTCCTTCTTTCAATTCCTGAACTGATTTTCCTGCTGCAATAGCCTCTGCAAGATCGGCAAGCAACTGCGCGGCATCAGGCTTCCCAACGCTTTTCGCAGCTTTTGCCTGTTGCTCAAGCCTTTCTGGCTCGTTAATCGCTGCGCTAATGATGCTGGCCAGTCGTTCTGGCGTAAGTTCAGCCTGCCGAACCACATCGCAACCGCCTGCCGCAGCAAGAGCCGCCGCATTCGCCGCCTGATCATGATCAAGCGCATGTGGAAACGGCACCAGCATGGCCGGACGGCCAATCGCCGCAATTTCTGAAACGGTAGAAGCGCCCGAACGCGAGATAACGAAATGCGCATCTGCAATACGGGCTGGCATATCGTTAAAGAACGGAGCTACATCAGCCGGAATCTTGAGCTTCTGATATGCGGCACGGACAGCCGCTTCATCCTCTTTACGCGCCTGCTGTGTAATCAGCAGCCTTGCGCGTTCGCTCTCGGGCAAAAGCGCGATTGCTTCTGGGATCGCATTTGAGAAAAACTGCGCGCCCTGACTGCCACCAAATACCAGAAGGCGAAAACGCTGCCCCTCTTTGGCTGGCTTATAAGGCCTGTTGGCAGCAGCAAGCACTGGCGGGCGAACCGGATTGCCGGTCGCAACAATCTTGTCAGCGAACGCACCGCTTGTTTCTGGCAGGAACCCGCCAGCAATCGCTTTCACGCGCGAAGCCAAGCCCTTATTGGCGCGCCCCATGACAGCGTTCTGCTCATGCACCATGGTCGGGATACCCATATTGCTCGCGGCATAAAGCGGCGGCAGTGTTGGGTAGCCACCAAAACCAGCGACGAGCTTGGGCTTCAAGCGACGAAACAGTTTGCGGCTGTCGAGATTGCCCTGCCACAGCGACCACAATGTGCGTGCCAGCGCAATCGGATTGCGCCCTGCAATAGTGGCTGAGCGGATCACATGCACATGGTCTTCTGCAAAGGCACCGGCAAAACGCTGCGCGCGTGCATCTGTTGCCAGATGCACATCCCAGCCGCGAGACTTCAATTCGTGCGCCAGTGCTTCAGCTGGAAACAGATGGCCGCCTGTTCCCCCGGCGGCCAATACGATTACGCCTTTTCCCATAGTACCCTCACAAAGCCGGAATGCGCTCGCCCATGCTGACCGTATGCGTCATGCGCGCTTCCGGACGACGGCGTGTTAAAGCCAGCAAGATGCCCATGGTGATCGCAATAGCAACGAGCGAAGAGCCGCCATAGGAGATAAACGGCAGGGTCATGCCCTTGGCAGGCATCAGATGCAGATTAACCGCCATATTGATGATCGACTGGAAGCCGAACAGAATCACGATGCCGGAAACTGCGAGACGTGTGAAAGCATCGCGCTCACGCAGCGCAATCGAAAGTCCGCGGATCACGATAAACGCGAACAGCGCCATGATTATCATGCACAGAATGATGCCGTATTCTTCTGCGGCAACCGAGAAGATAAAGTCGGTGTGGCTATCCGGGATGATACGCTTAACGGTGCCTTCACCCGGTCCCTGCCCGAACCAGCCGCCACGCAGAATGGCTTCGCGCCCTGCATCCACCTGGAATGTATCACCTTCACCGGTCATGAAGCGGTTAACACGGCCCGCAACGTGATCGAGCGTCATGTATGCACCAAACGCACCGACAACGGCGATGCCGCCAAGAACCAGAATCCAGAACATCGGCAAACCGGCGAGGAAGAACATCGCGCCCCATGTGCCGGTGGTGAGCATTGTCTGACCAAAGTCAGGCTGCAGCATCAACAGACCAGCAGTCACGCAGAACAGCATCATCGCCAGAAAATAGCCCGGCATCTCGCCACCGCGTTCGCGCTCGGAGAAAAGCCATGCACAGATGACCACAAAAGCGGGTTTCATGAACTCGGAGGGCTGAATGGAAATGCCTGCAAGACTGACCCAGCGGCGCGCACCCTTGATCTCGATACCGACGAAAAGTGCTGCTGCCATCAGAAACAGCGAGGCGCAGAGCAGGATCAGCGCAAAACGCCTGATCTGGCGTGGCGACAGGAACGAGACACCGATCATCACGGCAACAGCCGGAATCATGAAGAAGGTCTGTCGTTCCACGAAATGGAAGCTATCAAGGCCAATGCGCTGCGCAACGGCAGGGCTTGCAGCAAAGGACAACAGCACACCAAGCCCCATCAGGGCCAGACATGCAGCCAGAAAGTAACGGTCGATTGTCCACCACCAATTGGCGACAGCACCACGGTCAACACGACTTACCATCAGCTTTCCCCTCTTATTGGCTCAATACCCGGGAGCGCAAGCACGGCGTTGCGGAATGCATCGCCGCGTTTCTCAAAATTCTGGAACTGGTCAAAGCTCGCACAAGCTGGCGAAAGCAGAACCACTGGTTCTGCTGCTGCATCATTACCTGCATCGCGTGCAGCGTGTTCAACTGCAACAGCCAGCGTGTCGGAAATCTCAAATGTCACCGCATCGCCCAGCGTCGCAGCAAACTGCGCCGCAGCTTCACCAATCAGATAGGCTTTGGTAATGCGCGGGAAGAATTCCGATAAAGCGCTGATACCACCAGCCTTGGGCACGCCGCCAGCGATCCAGTAAATGTGGTTCGCAAAAGACGACAGCGCAGGCGCGGTAGCTTCGGCATTGGTTGCCTTGGAATCATTGACGAACAGAACCTTGCCGCGATGACCAACCTGTTCCATGCGATGCGCAAGACCTGGGAAGCTTTTCAAACCTGCACGAATTTCTTCAATCGAAAGGCCGACCGACAAACAGGCCACGATTGCAGCCAACGCGTTCTGCGCATTATGCGCGCCGCGCAGCGAACCAATTCCGTCCAGTGAAGCGAGTTCTTCAACCTTGCCGCCCAATGTCGAATAGAGCTTTGCACCTTCAGCAAATGCACCGTTCTCAAGGCGCTTATCTTTGGAAAGACGTGCGACTTTTACGCCCTTGCTTTCAAGACGATCCGCAATGCTCCCGCAATATTCATCGTCCACACCAACGATTGCCACACCGCTTTTCTCAACAAGCCGCTGCTTAATGGCAGCATAGTTTTCCATGGAGCCATGGCGGTCGAGATGATCAGGCGTAAGATTGAGAAGAATACCAGCCGTGGGATTGAGCGACGGTGCCAGATCAATCTGGTAGGACGAGCACTCGACCACATAGAAACGATCCGGTGCGGGCGCCTCCAATGTGAGGATCGCCGTGCCGATATTGCCGCCGAGCTGCATGTCGCGGCCCGAAGCTTTGATGATATGCGCAATCAGCGCGGTCGTGGTGGATTTGCCGTTCGTGCCGGTGATGGCGATAAACGGACAATCCGGTGCGATGTGATTGCGTTCACGCACGAAAAGCTCAACGTCGCCGATAATCTCGACACCGGCAGCATGAGCGAGATCAACTGTCCAGTGTGGCTTGGGATGCGTCAGCGGTACGCCGGGCGAAAGCACAAAGGCAGCGAACTGCGACCAGTCCGCCTGCCTCAAATCGCCAGTCGCTATACCCGCGCTCTGTGCGCGGGCAACACTGTCGGGATTATCATCCCAGGCAATGATCTTCGCTCCACCCGCCACAATGGCCTTGGCGGTAGCGATGCCCGACCCACCCAGTCCGAAGAGGGCTACAGTCTTATCTTTAAGGGCGGTGATCGGGATCATTCTGCTTGCCTGTTATCTGAGCTTCAATGTGGAAAGGCCGATCATGGCGAGGATAATTGCCACGATCCAAAAACGGATCACGACCTGGCTCTCCGTCCAGCCCTTCTTTTCAAAATGATGATGAATTGGTGCCATCAGGAAGACGCGCTTGCCGGTGAGTTTGAACGAACCAACCTGAATGATGACCGAGAGTGCTTCAACCACAAACAAACCACCGATGATGGCAAGAACGATTTCGTGCTTGGTTGCAACCGCAACCGTGCCGAGCATCCCGCCGAGCGCCAGCGAACCCGTGTCACCCATGAAGATTGCAGCAGGCGGTGCATTGAACCAGAGGAAGCCAAGACCTGCGCCTATAACAGCGCCCAGTACAACGGCCAGTTCACCCGTGCCTGGAACAAAATGAATTTGCAGGTAATCGGCAAAGATCGCATTACCCGAAAGGTAGGCGATGAAGCCGAAAGAGGCCGCAGCAACCATCACAGGCACAATCGCAAGACCATCAAGACCGTCAGTCAGGTTCACCGCATTGCCGGCGCCAACCATGACGAAGGCTGCCAATGGAATGAAGAACCAGCCGAGGTTCAGAACAAACTGCTTTACAAACGGGAACGTCAGCGATGAGGAGAACGGCTCCTGTCCTGCCCGCATGATGATGAAGGCTGCAATCGCCGCAATCAGAAACTCGATGCCCAGACGCGATTTACCGGAAAAGCCTTTATCCGACTGTTTCGTGACCTTGAGATAGTCGTCGTAAAAGCCGATTGCACCAAAACCAACTGTGACCATCAGCACGACCCAGACATAGACGCTGGCGAGATTGGCCCAGAAGAAGCAGGAGACCAGAATACCGGTCATAATCATCAGGCCGCCCATGGTGGGCGTACCAGCTTTCTTGAAGTGGGTCTGAGGGCCATCAGCACGGATCGGCTGACCTTTTCCCTGTCGCGCGCGCAGCGAATTGATGATCGCAGGGCCGAACAAGAACACGATCAACGCCGAGGTAATCATCGCCCCGCCCGTGCGGAACGTGATGTAGCGGAACACGTTAAACGGTGTCACATGCTCGGCGAAGATTGAAAGAAGCATCAACATGCTGAGAAAAATCCCTCAAAAACTGCTACTCGGCAGGCACCACTGGCGGAAACTGATTGGTAAGCGCCTTGACGATCTTGGAAAAGCCAATCCCCTTGGATGACTTCACCATGACAACATCGCCGGGACGCACAGCCTTCGTCACCAGCGGCAACAATTCATCGGTGCTCTGCCTGTATTCGACGCTAATTTCAACCGGCAAGGCATTTTTGAGCACCGACATTTCGCGTCCGCCGATATAAAGCACATTCACTTCCGCATCGACGATGGGGCGTGCAAGATCGGCATGAAGCTTTCCAGACTGACGGCCAAGCTCCAGCATATCGCCCAGAATTGCGATGCGACGACCACGCGGGCCTTCAGGCGGTGTTGCATGAAGCAGCGACAGCGATGCACGCATCGAGGTCGGGTTTGCATTGTAGCTTTCATCGATCAGCGTGAAGGAACCGCCATCCGGATGCTCCAGAACATGACGCGCGCCGCGTCCGCCTTCAGCAGTCAATGTTGCCATCGCAATGGCAACCTTTGCCATATCTGCACCAACGAGATGAGCCGCACCAAGTACAGCAAGCATATTCTGCACGATATGACGTCCCGGCATGCCGACTTTTACAACGGCTTCTTCGTTACCGATCTTCACCGTCATGCATGAGCAGGTCGGATGCATCTTCACTTCGCGCAGGCGATATTCGGAACGGGCATTTTCGCCAAAGGTCACGATATGCTCGACGCCTGCCTTTTCGGCAAGCTCTTCAAGCTGCTTGAAACGCTTGTCGTCGCGATTGAGAAGCGCATAACCACCCGGCACAACACCTTCAAAAATCTCGGCTTTTGCAACTGCGATTTCTTCGAGATTTGCAAAGTGACCAAGATGTGCCGGTGCGATCAACGTTATGAGGGCCACATGCGGGCGAACCATCTTAACCAGCGGTCGGATTTCGTCGTGGTGGTTCATGCCAATTTCAAACACACCATAATCGGTATCGGCTGGCATACGGGCGAGTGTCAGCGGCACGCCCCAATGATTGTTAAACGACGCAACCGACGCATGGACCTTGCCTGAATCGGCCAGCACATGACGCAGCGCTTCCTTGGTGGTCGTTTTACCGACAGAACCGGTAACAGCAATGATCTGGGCTTTGGAGCGATCACGCGAGGCAATACCGAGCTTGATCAAGGCTTCAAGCACGTCTTCAACCACGATCATCGGAACCTTGAGATTACCGAGAGCCGGAAGACGGGATTCGTTGACGACCAGAAGACCAGCACCAGCTGCCATGGCAGCCGTTGCAAAATCATGTCCATCAAACAATTCGCCTTTGATTGCAAAGAAAGCTTCGCCCTCTTTCAGCGTACGGCTATCGATAGAAATCCCGGTGATACCCGCAGGCAACGTACCGAAAGGCCGGCCTTCCATGGCCTCCACCATATCGGCAGATGTCCAAAGCCAGTCACTCATCCCTTATGCTCCTCAAGGCGCGCTGCCAATGCAGCCGCCACTTCCGTATGATCCGAGAACGGCAGCGTGATGTCGCCGACGATCTGGCCTTCTTCGTGTCCCTTACCCGCAACCACCAGCGTGTCACCGGGCATCATCATGGAAACTGCAGTGAAAATTGCCTCGCGACGGTCGCCGATTTCGGTGGCACCCGGGGCTGCAGCCATGATTTCCGAACGGATCTGCGCAGGGACTTCCGAACGTGGATTGTCGTCGGTGACAATGGCAACATCGGCGAGACGCGCAGCGATTTCACCCATGATCGGGCGCTTGCCCTTGTCACGGTCGCCGCCACAGCCAAACACCACGATCACGCGTCCGGTTGTAAATGGGCGCACGGAAGTAAGAACGTTTTCAAGTGCTTCCGGCTTATGTGCGTAGTCCACATAGGCAGGAGCGCCCTCTTCCGTGGCTCCAACCAGATCAAGACGTCCCGGCGCACCCTTGAGGCGCTCAAGCGCGCGCATGGCAGCCGCAGCCGGAACTCCCGTAACCATCGCAAGACCTGCCGACACAAGCGCATTGGCAACCTGAAAGTCACCGGCCAGCGGCAGTTCGATTTCAAAGATTTCGTCAGCAATGCGCACTTCAATGTGCTGGCGGAAACGTTCATGCTCAACGCGTTTGATGGTGATGAAATCACCTTTGCGACCAACAGTCTTCACATCGCAACCAGCGGCTTTTGCAGCTTCAATCGCCTGTAGTGAGAACTGGTCATCCGCAAAAATGATTGCAGGTGCACCTTTTGGAAGCAGCGTATCGAACAGGCGCATCTTGGCGTGCAGATATTCTTCGATCGTTGCATGATAATCCATGTGATCGCGACCGAGATTGGTGAACGCGCCAGCAGCAAGCTTCACGCCGTCAAGGCGACGCTGATCAAGACCATGGGACGAGGCTTCCATCGCGGCATGGGTCACACCTTCATCGGCAAGCTCTGCGAGCACGCGATGCAGTTCAACCGGATCAGGTGTTGTCAGCGAATTATAATCACTGCGGGTTGGCGAGAAAACGCCTGTGGTTCCGATATTGGCCGCAGGAAAACCGGCATAAGCCCAAATCTGTCGGGTAAACGAAGCAACAGAAGTCTTGCCGCTTGTGCCCGTCACGGCAACCATGACTTCAGGCTGCTTGCCATAAAACTGTGCGCTCGCAACGGCCAGTGCATGACGTGGATCTTCAACATGCAGAACAGGCACACCGAGGTTTTCAATGGCTGCATTCTTGCCAGCGATAACGGCAACAGCACCACGCTTGACGGCATCGACTGCATAGGCGGAGCCATCCGCTTTTACACCTTTGAGAGCCGCAAAAAGGAAGCCGCGCTCCACTTTACGAGAATCTGAGGTGACACCAACAATGTCCACTTCGCCCGCAGCGCCGGAGGCCAGTTCCTTAAAGAGTGTAATTTCCTTCAGCTTCATGGTCATACCAAATCCAGGTTCAGTGGTGCAGTTTCCGCTTCCCGCTACAACTACACAAATCAGTCGTTTATCGAATCAGCAGAAGCGATCTCTGATGCTGCTGGCGCAAATTCCTGTTTAAAATCGGGCTTAACCCCCAAAAATGAGGCTGAGCGCCTAATAATATCGGCAACCATTGGCGCAGCATTAAGACCAGCGGTCGCGCTGTACTTGCCTTCTTCCGGCTTAGGCTCGTCAATAATAGTCAGAACGACATAGGTAGGATCGTCCATCGGGAAGGATGCGAGGAATGCATTGAAGCGCACATCCTTCGAATAGCGGCCATGCACAACCTTTTCAGCCGTACCCGTCTTGCCGCCGACACGATAGCCCTGAACCGTTGCACGTTTACCCGAACCACCTGGCGCAGTTGAGTTCAGGCGATAAAGATAACGCATGTCCGCTGACACCTGCGGGTGAATAACCTGCTGTGCCACCTGATCGGCCTGAGCCTGCGTGCGTGTAAGGAATGTCGGCTCAATCAGCTTGCCACCATTCATCAAAGCCGCTGCACCAACAGCCGTCTGCAGCGGTGTGGTCATCATGCCGTGTCCGAACGAAATGGTCATTGAGTGAACCTTCTTCCAGACGCGCGGCTCGACCGGGCGCGCCACTTCAGGCAGCTCAGTCTGCATACGGTCAAGAAGACCCATTTTCTTCAGGAACGCACGATGACCTTCAATTCCGACAACGTTGGCTTCATGACCCGAACCAATGTTGGATGAGAAGATAAAGACTTCAGGCAGCGTCAAAACGCGGCCTTTGCCGTGGAAGTCGCGGATTGTCTGACGACCAATAACCAGCGGACGCGACGCATCGATCCTCGAATTGAGATTAAACTTGCCCGAATCTAGCGCCATTGCTGTGGTGAAGCTCTTGATCGTCGAGCCCATTTCGTAGGTACCCGCCGACATGCGGTTCAAGCGGTCCTTATCGAGCGCGTTAACCGGATTGTTCGGATCAAAATCCGGCACCGAAGCCATAGCAATGACTTCGCCGGTCTTCACGTTGAGAACCACGGCACCCGCAGCAATCGCACGATAACGTTCCATCGCCTTAACGAGAACGTCGCGCATGATGTGCTGCACGCGAATATCGATCGAGAGCTTGATCGGCTCAAGCGATTGCCCGGTTGCCATACCGACAGCGCGAAGATCGCTCAGTCCCTGACTGTCGATATATTTTTCCATACCCGCAATGCCCTGATTGTCGACATTAACGAGACCAAGAATATGCGAAGCCGTTGGACCACCCGGATAAAAGCGGCGCTTTTCCGTACGGAAGCCGATACCGGGCACACCCAGAGCCATAATCTGGCTCTGCTGGCGTGGCGTCAGACCACGCTTCACCCAGACGAAGCCTGCTCCACTTTTCAGACGGCGATAGGTCGCTTCCCAGTCGAGATCGGGAATAACGGTTGAGAGAAGTTCGATTGTTTCATCCGGATCGACGATCTTGCGTGGCTCGGCAAACAGCGAAGCGGTCTTGATATCAGTCGCAAGGATTTCACCATTGCGATCCAGAATGTCCGGGCGCGATGCGAGCTGATGTACGGCAGGGCCGCCAGAGTCATCACCCTCGCCGCCAATCACACCGAAATAGACCAGCTTACCGCCGATCACGCCATAAATGCCGACGAAGCAGGCAATGGCCATCCAAAGACGATTACGTGCGCGATTGCCGTGCTTTTTACGCGAGCCGACAAAAGCCATATTGCCGGCCAGCTTTTCATTGCCAGCCGGCTCAAAGCCGTCATTGGTGTTCTGTTTGTTCTTCTTGGAAAATCCGAGCTTCAGCCGCATGATTAGTGCCTCGCTCCATTCTTCTTGATGCTGCCAGTGGTTGTCGCGTCTGGCTCCAGAACGCCACTTGCCACCAGTTCATCGCTACCTGAAATAAGTTTCTGAATATCATCCAGCTGACGCTCTGGAATGTCTTCCACGCCCATAGCAAGCTGCTCTGCTTCAATTGGCTGGAGCTTCAGCTCTTCCGCGTAAACGCCAACGAGGCTCTGCAGACGACCTGGCTGTGTCATCAATGCCCAATCCGCGCGCAATAGCGTAATCGTATCCTTCTCGGAATCGATCTGACGCTTGAGCTTGGCAATAACAGCGATCTGCCTTTCCGCATCATACTTGATGGTATAGGTGATCGTTGCTGCCACCAGCATCGCCGCTATCATGATGAGTTCAAAAGTACGCAGCACTCGTTCAACTCCGGGCCAGTTCATACGTTTCAGGCAGCTTTGGCAGCCCGAAAAGTGAAAGATCATCTTCTAGAGGCGGATTTTCAGTCCTCAGTCCCGCACGCAGTTTTGCAGAGCGAGCACGAGGATTACGCTCTTCTTCTTCGGCGCTCGGTCCAACAGCCCCTTTTACCGCAGCGGTAAAGCTGGGAAGGCGCACATGGGTTTCCGGCAAATGCCGCGATCCAGCGCTACCACCGGCACGATCAGCAAAGTAGCGCTTGACCATACGATCTTCGAGCGAATGGAAGGTCACGACAACAAGGCGACCACCGGGCTTCAGAATACGTTCGGCTGCAAGCAATGCTCGCGCCAGTTCACCAAGCTCATCATTCACATAGATGCGCAAAGCCTGAAACACGCGCGTTGCAGGATGAATAGGCACTTTTGGATTACGGCCGACCAGCGATTCAATCGCATTGGCAAGATCAAGTGTGCGTGTGAAAGGCTGTGTTTCGCGACGCTTTTCAATCATGCGCGCGATGCGACCTGCATGACGCTCTTCGCCGAGAAAATTAAAGATGCGTGCGAGATCGCCCATCTTCAGGCGGTTCACCACATCGGCAGCGCTTGGACCGTTGCGTGACATGCGCATGTCGAGCGGCCCATCCTTCTGGAAGGAAAAGCCACGCTCGGCTTCATCGATCTGCATCGACGAGACACCGATATCGAGCACAACGCCATCCACCTTCGCGCCTTCTCCCTCAACTGTCTCAACAGCTTCATCCAGCGCCGAAAACCGGCTTTCTACCAGATTGAGCCTGCCTTCGAACTGCTTTTCCATGACACGACCGGCTGCAATGGCAGTCGGGTCGCGATCAATAGCGATAACGCTTGCGCCCTGCTCCAGAATACGTCGGGTATAACCGCCCGCACCGAATGTGCCATCGACGATTACTTTGCCGGTTTCGGGTTTCAGGGCATCGATCACTTCGGAAATAAGCACCGGAACGTGACGGACCTGAGCCCCTTCGGCTTGAGATTGGTCTCCGCCGAGGCTAGCCATCATCCCGATCCTTTCCCGGGATCAAGTCCCGCTATCCTGTGTTTTCTGTATGGATTCCGGCCAATTGTAGACGAGCTTCGATTTGGCGGATTCGTTCAAACAGTTATCGGATATTAAGCTTAATGAACCGTTATCCTTTGCAACGCCCATACAGAAAACCAGGGCTTATACAAAAGTTTTTCTGGCATCATTTCAGCTTGTCCAAAGACCGAAAACTGCGCGCCCAACCGGAAGTCAATTCGTCCAATAACCCGATCCAACGATCACATAGATATGAAAAAAGCCCCCATTTGCTGCCGTTGACGGCAAGCCATGCTGGCGTTATTAATTGCAAATAATTCGCAATTGCATTTTGAAAGCTTAACGCATGGCATTTAAGATGGCTCCTCGGGGAAGCACGCCCCCCGCTCCGCAAGACGTTACATTTGAAGGTTGGCGTCGTGATCGGGGCGAAGCCTCGATGTCCGATGTACACCGGTCTATTAGGGTAAACCGATCCGGTTCAAAACTTCGCCGCGCAATGGCTTTCTTTGGCCCCGGTTATCTTGTCGCCGTAGGCTATATGGACCCCGGCAACTGGGCCACCTCGCTCGCAGGTGGCTCCCGCTTCGGCTATATGCTGCTGTCGGTCGTGTTGATTTCAAATCTCATGGCAGTACTTCTGCAAGCACTATGCACCCGGCTTGCGGTTGCAACCGGTCGCGATCTCGCTCAAGCCTGCCGCGATGCCTATCCACGCTTTCTCGCCTGGCCTTTGTGGTTTTTGGCAGAACTTGCCATCTGCGCCACCGATCTTGCCGAGGTTATCGGCACGGCAATCGGTCTCAATCTGCTTTTCGGCATTCCGCTGGAAATCGGCGTCATCATTACCGCCGCAGACGTGCTTCTTGTTCTCTATCTCCAGAACAAGGGCTTTCGTCGGGTCGAAGCGCTCATCATCACGCTGCTCGGCGTCATTGCGCTCTGCTTCCTGATCCAGATTTTGATGGCAGAACCCAAGTGGGGCGAAGTGATCCGCGGCTTTGCGCCAACCACAGAAATCATCCGCAATCCGGATATGCTCTATATAGCATTGGGCATTATTGGTGCTACCGTGATGCCGCATAATCTCTATCTGCATTCCGGCATCATTCAGACACGCGATTACGGGCATACTTTGCCGGAAAAGCGCGAAGCAATACGCTTTGCAACACTCGACTCGACGATTGCCCTTACCTTCGCACTGCTGGTCAATGCATCGATCCTGATTTTGGCCGCAGCAAGCTTCAATGCGACAGGCAATACCACCGTCGAAGATCTCGACAAAGCCCATGCCTTGCTCAACCCGTTGCTTGGTTCCGCTCTAGCGCCAACACTGTTTGCAATTGCGCTGCTATGCTGCGGGCTTAACTCGACCATCACGGCGACCATGGCTGGTCAGATCGTGATGGAAGGCTTTATCGATATCAAACTGAAGCCCTGGTTGCGTCGCGCAATCACCCGCTTCGTCGCTATCGTGCCAGCAGCTATAGTAACGATCCTGTACGGCTCGCAGGGAACGACGGAACTTCTGATCCTGTCGCAGGTGGTGCTCAGTCTTCAGCTGCCCTTTGCCATCATCCCGCTCGTAATGTTCACAGCAGAAAAGAAAAAGATGGGCGCTCTGGTGGCGCCGCGCTGGGTAACAATCCTTGCGGCAGTTACCGCTGCCATCATTGTCGTGTTGAACATGAAACTCATCTACGACTTCTTCACAGGCGTACCGATTTGAGACGGGACAGCGGCTTTCCAATCCGGAAAGCCGCTGTTTTTTACTTAACCGCTGAATTGCCACCATCAGCATAAAGCGCTGAACCGGAAACAAAGCTTGCCATTGGCCCTGCAAGAAAGAGTGCCGCCTGTGCAATTTCTTCCGGCTGCGCAATCCGTTTCATTGCATGGAGGCCCGCCGCCCACTCTTTCTGCGCGTCACTGCCTGCCATCGGCGTATCGACACCGCCCGGCAAAAGCGCATTGGCTCTGATGCCCTGCGCGCCATAATCTGCAGTGATGCCCTTCACCAATCCCATTAACCCAGCCTTTGCGGCACCATAGAGCGACATTCCAGGAATGCCCACACTGGTGCCAACAAAGGTCGATGTAAAAATGATCGAACCGCCGCCGGACTTGAGCATGAATGGTATCTGCGATTTCGCGCCGAGAAATGCCGATGTCAGATTTCCGGCAATCACCTTGTTCCAATCATCAAGGCTTGCTTCTGTCATCGGTCCGATGGGGCCGACCGTGCCAGCATTGTTAAAAGCAATATCAAGACGACCGAACTCATTTTGCGCAACGGCTATGAGTTTCTCATGTGTTTCAGCTCGTGAGGCGTCGCCAGCCACATAATGTGCTTCGCCGCCAAGCTCTTTGATAGCTTGCGCTACTGGCACCAACCCCGCCTCATTGCGGGCATTTAGAATGATAGCTGCACCTTGCGCAGCAAACAGCATTGCCGTAGCGCGCCCTATTCCCGACGACGCACCGATAATGATTGCGACCTTATCTTTTAAGCTCGACATGGAAACCTCCTTGATTGGGAAGCTCCGCAATAGATGTGCAACCCGAACACAACTATCCGTTTCCTGCGATCAAACAGAAATGGGGAAGGATAAAGTGTCAGTCGGTCTGTAAGCCGGGTTCTGTATGGCCGGACTTGCGTCCAACGTGGCAGCCATTCATCTGGGACGGATGTCGCCACCCGCCTCTTGCAACCCACCCGGACGGCTGATCCGGAAACTGATTGCCGGTTCTTGCGAACCGGCGCGCCGTCCCTATTCGGTTTTGCTCCCAATGGGGTTTACCTTGCCGCCTGTGTTGCCACCGGCGCGGTGGGCTCTTACCCCACCCTTTCACCCTTACCCCGTCATCCCTGCCGCTTGACCAAGCGGTACGGAAGACGGGGCGGTCTACTCTCTGTGGCACTGTCCCTGGGGTCGCCCCCGCCGGGCGTTACCCGGCATCGTGTTTCCATGGAGCCCGGACTTTCCTCACCTGCCGCCTTTCGGCATATGACAAGCGCGGCTGCCCGACCGACTGACGGGCGCGTATATAGCACGATCATGCCAAGTGGGAACCGGGTTTCGAAAAAATCTATGCAAAACAGAAAAGCCGGCAGCGAAACCGCTACCGGCTTTTCGTTTACATCATCGGTTTGGAACTCTACGCAACCGACAACATAAATTCAGAGCCTATCCCGAAAAGGGCTAAACGACTTTCAGGATAGGCGTCAGAACAAATATTAAAGGCCAGCCATGTAGGCCTTAACCGAGCTGCAATATTTTGCAGAGGTTGGGTTCATGCGCTTTGCACCATGACCGGCATTGTACTTGAGGATCGTGCCGCAGGTGCTGCCGCCGCCCAGCTTCTGTGCCATTGCAAGATACTTCATGCCAAACTGGATGTTGGTCGAAGGCTCATAGAGGCCCTTTGCAGAACCGGTATAACCGAGGCCACGAGCCGTCGAGAGCTTGATCTGCATCAGACCGATTTCACCAGCCTTGCCGCGAACATTTGGCTGGAAATTGCTTTCGTGACGAACAACCGCATGGGCGAGCGACGAAGGCACACCGTAGGTCGCTGCATAGCGATTGATAATCTGGGAGTAGCCGGTACCGCTTTTCACGGACTTTGACGTCTCACCGCGAGACTTGGACCGCTTCGCGCTCTTTGCCGTTGGTGCGGCACGCTTTGTGATGACCGAAGCCTTCTTTGCGGTTTGCTTGCGTTCTGTCTGGGCTGAGCGTGATGACTGTTCAGACTTGTTGGTTTCAGCAGCCTTGTTCTGGGCGCGAGCCTTCAGAAGATCTGCCAGATTGGTTGGTTCGTTGACTGGCGCACTCATTGCAGAATTAAGGCCAAAAGAACTCATGGCGCCAATCAGGGCGCATACAACAACAAATTTTACTTTCATAACCTACCGTCTTGGATCGTTTTTTATGGGGCTTCGCTGGTCTTGGGGGCAGCAGAGCCGTTTGAATTATGATCCCGCATGACTGGCCAAAACCCGCCCGTCGCCGCTGGGAATGCCAGATCATTTGCTGGGGAAATGCAGCCGAAGATTGGTTGGGGAAGTAAATTAGTCTTACAGGTTGTAATAAAGACTGTCACATTTCGTGATACGCGCCATGGTGGAAAAATACCATCGCCAAAATGTGTAATCGTTCTAATTTAATGAAATTACTACAGAAATATGAAGCCGCAAGCTATCACGCATAAGCATGAAATCTCATGCTCACGCGGTAACATTTTGTAGGGAAAAAATAAGCCTGTAGAGGGTATCTATAGTAGATACGTCCGCTACACCGTCCACATTTTGTGTCCGAAAATGCCGCTGAAACGCCTTAATTACGGTCTCGGTGGCCTCATCGAACACACCATTGATCTCGATTTTATATCCGTAAAGCGCCAGCATGGACTGCAAAGCTTCGACCGGTTGTCCTTGCTCGCCACGCGCGAGAAAGCGTCCGCCCCGGACAGCAGTTGGTTCGATCAGATGACCAATCCCTGCGACATGAAGCTTTTTCCACGGGAAGTTGTGCCCCGGATCTGTTTTACGCTCCGGTGCGATGTCCGAATGCGCGAGTACGTTTTCGGGACGGATTTCATATCGGCTACATATGCTGCGGCAAAGCTCTATAACTGCTTCGATCTGACGGTCCGCAAAAGGCGGATAATTTTCGAGATTGCCCGGATTGACGATTTCGATCCCAATTGATGCCGAATTGATATCGGTCTCGCCCTTCCAGAAGCTCTTTCCTGCGTGCCATGCGCGCGCCTTTTCCGACACCATCTGCACTACGCGGCCATCTTCATGAACCAGATAATGTGCCGACACTTCCATCTCAGGCGACTTGAGAATATCAACCGCCTCCTGAGCCGTCGCGAGGCCCGTATAATGCAGGATCAGATAGGTCGGTGTCTTGCCGTCCTTGCGAATGCCGAAATTCGGCGACGCATCAATCGAGGCCGCTGGATAATCGGGCTTATCCAAAACAAGTGTCGCCAAAAGTTCTGCTTCTGATACGTCTGCGCTGCTCATGCGGCTTCCAATTGTTTTTCTACGCTTGCCCAGGCTGCATTGATGGCAGCAAGGCGTGTATTTGCGATCTTTATAAATTCCAGCGGAAGACCTTCCGCAACAAGGCGGTCAGGATGGTGCTCTTTCACCAAAGAGCGATAGCGCTTGCGCGCATCCTCAAAAGATACACCGCGAACAAGCCCGAGGATGGCATAAGGATCGCCCTCTCCGCGATTGACATGGCGGAGCGCGATGCGCTCGAAGCCTTCCTCGTCATAACCGAAAATCTCAGCAACGCTCGCAAGGAACGCCATTTCCTTGTCATGCACATAGCCGTCAGCGGTCGCGATATGAAAAAGACCGTCGAGAATATCTTCAAGCAGATGACAATTATCGTCGCCTTCGCGGCAAAGACCTGCCAACTGACGCGCGTAGCTTTCATAGCCCGCCACATCCTGTTGAGCGAGATTATAGAGACGAACCACATGGGCGTGCTCTTCTGGCGGCACTGAAAAAATGCTCTGGAACGCCCGAAACTCATCCTGCGTCACCACACCATCCGCTTTTGCCATTTTTGCAGACAGCGCGATCATGGCAATGGAGAATGCAACGCGACGGCGCGTATCTGCATCGCCCTCAAAAACCGTGCGCACGGCTTCGATAACGCTGGAAATAGCGTTCAGCGTTACAGAGGTGACGAACTCACCGATGCGGACCCAGATCGACATGAATCGTTTCTATATAATTCCGTAAAGGCTGGAAACAACAACCCGTTGCAATCGACGAAAAAACAATAATTTAGAAAAATATAGCTGCCTGTGAAGACGATTATTGCGCGGCCTGACGAGCCTCAAACGACTGCTGTGCAGCACTCGCCGCCGCTTCGCCTGCGGCCTGTGCCTGCTCAACGCTCTGACCCACAGCCTTGGCTGCAGCTTCGGCATTGGTGCGCGCACGCTCAATCGCTGCAGCCTTTTGTTCGGGAGTTATAACGCCAGCATTATCCTGCAAAGCCTTCATTAAATCTGGTCCAGCCTGTGTATCACTGGATGGGGCTGGAGCAGATGTGTTTTGCTCTGGCTGAGCTGGAGCAGCAGCCTGCTCGTCCTCTCCTTTGCCGCAAGCAGCAAGGGCAACCAGAACAACAGCGGAAATCAAAAACAGAAAATGACGGCTCATAACAAAAGCCATAACCGAAGAAAGCCTGCGTTTGAACATGGAAAACGCAGTCATACTGTCTTTATTGACGACTACTGCAGAGTTATCCATCAACTTTGCTCCTTTCGGGGAAAATGGCGGCCTGCAAAACAGACCGCCATTCAGCCGCGAACTGATCGCGGTTCACATAAACCAACTGCAATTTAGTTTGCAGGAGGTGTACCCGTGCCCGGTGTCGATGGTGCCGGTGCTGGGGTCGACGGAGTCGTTGTCGTATCGTTATTTGCCGGCGCTGATGGCGCAGGGGTGGACGGCGCACTATTCGTATCTTTCGAATTGTCGCTGCAGGCAGCAAGTCCGAGGAACGATACGGCAGCTACCGCACTTACCAGAAACTTTTTCATAATGGCTCTCCTTCCCTAAAAATCAGCGCTGCGGGGATTTAGCCAACGCTGCTTTGGTTTTCCGTGTCTGATCGGTTCATCCGATCAATCACCTACGAAGACAGTCGCCACATCGCTCTTTAGTCCCCGGCGATGCTTTACGACGATGCCAACGTCACAACAAAAAACGGCGAGCATGCGGAAAGGTTCTCTCAAATAGTCTTACTGCTCGTAACAAAACGCCATAATAACAAAGTTTTAACCATGATTTTCCCGTAAAACTGCCGTCACGCCCCTGTCACTGGCAGATGTTTAACTTGCGCAAACAAGGTCGGATTCGCCTTTAAAACTTCGCGCATCTTGCCCGAACCAATTCAGAATTCGGGATGCGCTAAATAAACGGGGAGCATGGCATGACAGGACAAGACGCCAACGGAACGATCCTTCAACGCGCCGTCACACAAAATCATGCGCTCTCACGACAGGGCTTTTCAGAGCGTCTTTTTGCCTGGTTGTTTAAGGGGCTGGTGTATCCACAAATCTGGGAGGACCCAGAAGTCGACATGGTGGCACTCGCCATTCAGCCCGGCCATCGTATCGTGACCATTGCGTCTGGCGGCTGCAACGCGCTTTCCTATCTGACCGCAGATCCGGCTCGCGTCGAGGCCGTCGATCTTAACCGTGCGCATGTGGCGTTCAATCGCCTGAAGCTTGCAGCACTCAAGCACCTGCCCGATTATGCCACCTTTTATCGCTTCTATGGCAAGGCTGATGACAAGGCCAATCTCGCCGCCTACCAACGCTTTATCCGCCCGCATCTTGATCAAGAAAGCCGCGCCTACTGGGAAAAACGCAAACTAAGTGGCCGCCAGCGCATCTCAATCTTCTCGCGTGACCTGTATCGTCACGGTCTTCTGGGTGTCTTCATCGGCATGGGGCACCGCGTTGCCCACCTTTATGGCATTGACCCGCGTGACATTCTCAAGGCACGCACAATGGAAGAGCAGCGAACATTCTTCGATACAGCACTCGCACCCTTGTTTGAAAAACGCATGGTACGCTGGGCCACCGCTCGTAAATCATCGTTGTTTGGCCTTGGCATTCCGCCGCAGCAATATGATGCGCTGGCAACCGCCGGCAATGGCGACATGGCTTTCGTCCTTCGTGCACGCCTTGAAAAACTCGCCTGCGCCTTTCCGCTGACTGAAAATTATTTCGCCTGGCAGGCCTTCGGACGTGGCTATAGCGGCAATGAGGAAACCGGCCCCCTGCCGCCCTATCTCTCCCGTGCCAATTTTGAAACCGTGCGCGCCCGTGTGGACCGCATGACGGTTCAGAACGCCAACTACACCGAGTTCCTTGCCCAGAAGCCAGCCTCATCCGTAGATCGCTATATTCTGCTCGACGCACAGGACTGGATGAACGACGGCCAGCTCAACGCGCTCTGGAGCGAAATCACACGCACAGCAGCGCCCGGTGCCCGCGTCATTTTCCGCACGGCAGCAGAACCAAGCCTGCTTCCGGGCCGTGTTGATCCGTCAATTCTGGCCCATTGGGATTACCGCGAAGATGAATCGCGCACACTACATGATCGCGACCGCTCTTCTATATATGGCGGCTTTCACCTCTACACATTAAAGGACGCTTGATATGGGCGTTAATCCATTGGGCAGTCGCGGACGGGCTCAGGGCATCGACCATGCCAGCCTGATGGACCGGGTTTATAAGCGGCAACGGCATTTTTACGATGCAACGCGCAAATATTATCTCCTTGGCCGCGATACAATGATCGCTGGCCTCAATGTTCCATCCAATGGCCATGTACTCGAAATCGGTTGCGGCACAGGCCGCAATCTCGTCAAAACCGCCCAAGCCTACCCGGACGCAAAACTGTTTGGCATCGATATTTCAGCTGAGATGCTGGAAACGGCCCACAGCGCGGCTGAGCGGGCCGGGATTGCCGAACGCACCAGCCTCGAACGCGCCGACGCCACGCATTTCGACCCCGAAGCGCTTTTTGGTCAAAGCAATTTCGACCGTATCTTCATTTCCTATGCTGTTTCGATGATCCCGCAATGGCAACCTGTCATCCGGGAAAGCATTCGCCACCTCAAATCGGGCGGCGAACTGCACATAGTCGATTTTGGAGATCAGCAAGGTCTGCCCTACTGGTTTAAGAAAGCACTTTTCACCTGGCTTCGCTGGTTCCATGTGACGCCTCGTAGTGATCTCTTCACTGTCGCAGACCAAATGGCCGCGGAACAAGGCGCCATATCAAGACACAAAGTGCTCTATCGCGGCTTTGCATGGATCGCGACTATCCGCGCCGAATAAGCCGCAACTGGTGCGACACAATCTATTTCCAGCAAAGTTTTGCCCGCTGACTGATGACGTCAGCATCGGGATCGCGTAACCCTTGTTAAGATTGATTCGCGACACCGGGACCACTGTATGAACCGTATGGCCAACCGCAGCATTCTAGCCCTTGGCATGTTACTTCTAGCCGGCTGCACCACAGTCGACTACGACTTCGCCGACGTTAAAAAGTCAGGCAATTCGATGCAGCAGATGGCGCGCCCGACAGGAGCCGTCAATGCACCGCGGTTCGGTGATCGAAAACCGTTTGAATGGACGGGCCGCACGCCATGGCATTATCCAATCCATGGTACGGATGTTTCAAAATATCAGGTCGATGTTGATTGGAATGCGGTACGCCGCAGCGGCATTTCGTTTGCCTTCATCAAGGCAACAGAAGGTGGCGACCGTTTCGATGACCGTTTCACCGAACATTGGAACGGCGCGAAGCAGGCTGGCATTCCGCGCAGCGCTTATCATTTCTATTACTTCTGCCGCCCAGCCATCGAGCAGGCACGCTGGTACATTCAGAATGTTCCGCGCGATCCGAACGCACTGCCTCCTGTTCTCGATATGGAATGGAACGCAAGTTCGCCAAGCTGTAAGCTAAGGCCAAATGCGGTCGTGGTGCGCAAGGAAATGAAGATTTTCCTTGATGCCGTCGAAAAGCACTATGGCAAACGACCGATCATCTACACAACGGTCGACTTCTTCGATGAGAATGACCTCAACCAGATGCGGGAATATCCGTTCTGGCTGCGATCCACGGCTGGGCATCCTACAGAAAAATACGGGCCGCATCCTTGGACCTTCTGGCAATATACGGGTACGGGAACCATTCCGGGCATCAAGGGTGACGCAGATATCAATGTGTTTGCCGGCAGTGCCAGTGCATGGAAAAAGTGGCTGGAAAGCAACAAGGTCCGTTAACTCGGCATCAAATGAGAACTCACGCTAAGTTTCGCTTCATTTCCATGACGTGATGAGGCAATAGCTTTTGGAAATAAATGGGGAAGTTCTTTCTCTTTTAATTGTGAGTTCTCTCGATGAAACTTATCGCTTCAGTGATGGCTGCCGCTTTACTGGCATCAACTGCAATTTCTCCCGCGCTCGCCTCTCCGGGCCCGGATGCCGCAACCAATGCGGCCAATCTGCCTAAGCCGGAATGCGAGATCGATTACGGTCAGTGGATGGATAATCTGACCAAGGAAGCACGCGAAGCAGGCGTGGGTGAAAAGGGCATTGCCGAGCTACACAAGGCTATGCTTGAGCAAAAAGTTCTCGACCGCGACCGCAAACAGACGGTCTTCAACCTGACATTCACCGAATTCTCCAAGCGCTTGATTTCTGAAGCGCGCCTGAAGAACGGCCAGAGCAACCTCGTCAAATATGCCGATGTGTTCAAGAAGGTCGAAGACACTTACGGCGTGCCGGGTCCGGTTCTTGCAGCCTTCTGGGGGCTTGAAACCGATTACGGCGCCATTCAGGGTGATTTCGATACGCTGAACGCGCTTGTGACGCTTTCCTACGACTGCCGCCGCCCAGAGCTCTTCCGTCCTCAGTTGATCGCCCTTCTCAAGCTTTTCGATACCGGTGTTGTCGATGCGGCAACAACAGGTGCATGGGCTGGCGAAATCGGCATGATGCAGCTTCTGCCGAAGGATTATCTTGAGCGCGGCGTTGACGGCGACGGCGACGGCAAGGTCGACCTCAAGAACAGTGTGCCTGATGCGATGATGACGGCAGGCCGCATGATTTCCGAACTCGGCTGGAAACGCGGCGAGCCTTGGCTTGAAGAAGTACGCATCACCAAAGACCTGCCGTGGGAAGAATCTATCCGCACCAATCGCAAGCCGCATTCATGGTGGGCTGAACAGGGCGTCGTGGGCCTCAAGGGACCGCTTGGCCCTGATGATGGCGATGCATCGCTCCTACTGCCGTTGGGCCGCAAGGGACCAGCATTCCTGTCTTATGCGAACTTCGATGTTTTCGTGGAGTGGAACAAGTCGATTGTTTACGCGACCACGGCTGCTTATTTTGCCACCCGCCTTGCAGGTGCTCCAGCCTTCAATCCCGGCAACCCTGATCAGGGCTTGACGCAGGAACAGATGAAGGAACTGCAGACCAAGCTTCAGGCTCGTGGCTATGATATGGGCAAGATTGATGGTGTCTTCGGAGTACTGACCCGCGATGCAGTGCGCACCGAGCAGCTGCGTCTTGGAATGCCAGCTGATTCCTGGCCAACTCCAGAGCTGCTTGAAAAGCTCTGACTCTGAATAAATCCAAGGCGCGGATAACCCCGCGCCTTTTTAGTTCTAGAGTATTTCCAGCAAAAGCGGGAACCGCTCTATCGTTGCAAGTGATCCCGCCATGCTCTCGACTCTGATCGTCGTCCTGCCCGTATTCGCCCTGATTTTCTCAGGCTGGCTTGCGTTCAAGCTGAAAATATTGGGCCCACATGCAATTGCGGAACTCAATCGCTTTGTCGTCTATCTCGCACTGCCGGCCCTGCTGTTCGACATCATGGCCAACACGCATGGCAGCGAACTTTGGCAACCGGGCTTCATCGCCGTGTTTCTGCTCAGCAGCGCCATCGCCTTTGCCCTGCCCTTCATTATCCGCCTGCGCGGCAAGCAACCGCTCGCAGACAGCGCCATTGATGGCCTTAATGCAGCCTATCCCAATACGGGCTATATGGGCATTCCGCTTTCGATGATTGCATTTGGTTCAGGCGTTCTCGCAGCAACCACGATCACCATCATTATCACCGTTTGTGTAACCTTCGCTTTCGCCATTGTTCTGATCGAGATCGGCCTGCAGACCGAGAAGAAGCCGCTGCATCTTGCCTGGAAGGTTACGCGTTCGCTGATCCGCAATCCGCTGCTCGTTGCACCATTCCTCGGAATGCTGGTGCCTGTGACTGGCTTTACCATTCCTGCTCCTGCCGAAACCTTCCTGAAGATGTTGGGCGGCGCTGCCTCTCCTTGCGCGCTGGTTGCGCTTGGGCTTTTCCTTGCCCAGCCGCGCAAGATTGAGCGCGAAAGCGTCAATGCCATCGCTTTTCTTGTTTCGGTCAAGCTCATTATCATGCCGCTCGCAACATGGCTGCTTGCAGTCTATGTGTTTAAACTGCCGTCGCATCTGGCACAAAGCGCGACCCTGCTCGCAGCACTGCCTGCTGGCACCGGTCCCTTCATGCTGGCCGAACATTACCGTCGTGAGGCGGCAATTACGTCGAATGTAATTCTCTATTCGACAACGATTTCGGTCGTGACTCTGTCCGTGTTTCTGGCGTTTATCAGCTGATAACACCCCAAAAATTGTGTCAAAACCATCTTCAAAATTGGCGGTTTCGTGGCATTTTCATGAAATGTGAACAAAATTTTACAGTTAAAAATTTCAATGACTTAGGTGGTAAACAGAAGGTTTTTTCCACGATCACCGCATATTGCAGCAAGAAATCTTCTTTTGTTTGAGGCCTTTTGCGCTTAGATTCAGGTTCTCTACCAGCGCGCATTCGACTTCGTCGGATGCATAGAAGGAGACAGACCAATGGGACTTACGCGATCTTTGAATGTCCTCATGATCTGTGCAGCATTTGCATTTGTTGCAGCGTTGATAGCAGGCGTTATTCCCTGATTGGGAACAGCCTAAGCCATTAGACGGCATCGTTTTTTGAGGATGAACCGATCCGTTTCACTTAAAAGAAAAGCCCGGTTTCAGACCGGGCTTTTTTCATTTCAGGCGACTTCCAACTGGGCTTCAGTTTTAGGCCGAATACCGATCATGTGGCAGATTGCGTATGGAAGGTCAGCTCGATTCATCGTGTAGAAATGGAAGTCCTGCACGCCGCGTTCGATCAGATCCATGACCTGTTCGGCAGCAATGGCTGCTGCAACCAGCTGATGGGTCTGCGGGTCATTATCCAGCCCGTCAAAGCGCTCTGCCAGCCATGCCGGGATATGCGTTGCTGAACGGGCGCAGAAATTGCGAACCTGCTTGAAATTATGGACCGGCAGAACACCTGGAACGATCGGGATATAGATGCCCGCACGGCGCACACGCTCGACATAACGCTCATACAGATCGTTATCGAAGAAGAACTGCGTGATGGCCCGCGTTGCACCATTATCGACCTTGCGCTTGAGCATATCGATATCGGTCGCAAAATCCGGGCTTTCCGGATGCTTTTCAGGATAGGCCGAAACAGAAATGTCGAAGTCAGCAAGCTTGCGCAGACCACCGACGAGCTCAGCGCCATTCTGATAGCCGCCCGGCGTCGGAACATATTTCTCGCCAATACCTGCAGCCGGATCACCACGCAGCGCTACGAAGCGATTGACGCCAAGCGCTGCGAACTCCTGCGCCACGCGATCGACTTCCTCACTGGTCGCATCGACACAGGTGAGATGCGCAGCAGGCTGGACATCTGTTTCTTTCAGAATACGCGCAACCGTTCGTATCGTGCGCTCACGCGTAGAACCACCCGCACCATAGGTCACGGAGACAAATTCCGGCTTGAGCGGCGCAAGCCGCGTTACCGTCTCCCACAGGCGCTGTTCCATTTCTTCCGACTTGGGCGGGAAGAATTCGAACGAAACCCGGGTGGTCTGGCCGATATCTGGTCGGCGGGAAAGACCATAGAAACCCATCAAACTGTCTCCGTCATGCTTTCATTGCGCGAAGCCGGATCAGCAATCAGCACACGCGGATCACGGGCAAGCCAGAGCTTTACCGTCAATCCGTCATCGCCATTGGCAACCTTCGGCCCCAATTCATTCGTTGTGTCGGGCTCAAGCCCTGTTTCCTTCAGCCAGCCAAGCATCTGCTCATCGCTGAAGCCAAGCCTCAAATGCGCGTGTTCTTCGCGCAGAAACTCAAGCTTATGCGGTGCAAAATCGACAATCAGCAGTCTGCCGCCGGGGCGCAGCGCACGCGTTGCCTCGCGAATAGCAGCCTGCGGATCATCAAGAAAATGCAGAACCTGATGGATGGTTACGAGGTCGAAATTCTCACGTTCGACGGGCAGTGCATAAACATCGCCCTGTCGCACTTGCGCATTGCTCACCGTTGCAAGGTCAAGATTGGCACGCGCCACGGCAAGCATGTCGCGATTGATATCAATGCCAAGGCCGCGGGAATAAAGCGGTGAAAACAGTTCCAGCAATCGACCAGTGCCGGTGCCGACATCAAGCATCGCCTGAAATGGCTTATCACCCACAATGGTCTTGAGCGCCGCTTCCACGGCATTCTCAGACACATGAAGCTTGCGAATTTCATCCCAGCTTCCGGCATTCGCACTGAAATAGGCCGCAGCCTTTTCCTGACGATTGGATTTGACCTGTGAGAGGCGCTCCAGATCTCGCTCAATCAGCGCATCCGTCGCATCGAGCCGGATGAGAAGATTGCGTGCAACCTCGCCGCACAGCGCATTATCGGAAAGCCGGAAATAGGCCCAGGCACCTTCCTGATAACGGTCGATCAGATCAGCTTCACCGAGTAGCTTGAGATGGCGCGACACGCGCGGCTGCGACTGACCAAGAATTGTGGTCAGGTCAGACACCGTCAAATCGCCCTTGGAAAGAAGCGCAAGGATGCGCAAGCGGCTTGGTTCGGCCACCGCTTTTAAAACATCCACCATCTGATCAAGCTGCAAACGCAATCCGCAACCTCCACGCTCTAAAACATATAAAGATATGTTTATGTGAATTACGATAATGACGCAAGCAGTTTTCGCAAACCCATACACAGCAAAACTGTCACCCGGTTCGGGTAGCCGTTTGAGCAGAATGGTAGCTGGGTTATGATTATATCGAATCTTGCTGCAGGCAGGAAAGGAAGACCGCCATGGGTGCAAGCACTGTACGACAGAAGGCAATTGCAAAATCGCTCACGCTTTTGCTTCCCGCGGTCCCTTATTCAGATTCAGAGCCAATCCGAGCTGCAGCGCTTGCGCCTCATATGAAGACGCTTCCACCCTCGGTGGCCGTCTGGCTTGCAACAGTCGCGCATGTTCGCCACGCACATACCGACTATGACACTCTGCGCGATGACGGATACGATAAGGATTCAGCGCGTTTCTTTGTGCTGGATGACATCAACAAAAAACTGACAGAATGGCGCGCCACACGTCTCGTCACCGCTGATGATGACGAGAAGGTAGAAATGTAAACGCCGCCCGAAGGCGGCGTCTAACAGGTTTACATATCAGTGGGTTCCGTGACCCTGCAAATAACCGTGTTTGCGCGGATCAGGCATGACCAGACCGACGATGAACACGATCACCATCATGATGGTCACGTACCAGAAGAAACCGCTTTCAAAGCCGGCCTTCTTGAACCATAACGCCACATATTCGGCGGTACCGCCGAAGATTGCATTGGCAATGGCGTAGGAAAAGCCAACGCCCAAAGCACGCACTTCAGCCGGAAACAGTTCCGATTTCACGATGCCGCCAATCGACGTGTACATGCTCACAATTGCCGAAGCGATGGCGATATAGACAAATGCCATTGTCGGGCTTTGCACAGAGCCAAGCACTGTGAGCAAAGGAATAGTCGTCAACACCGATACGCCGCCAAAGGCGATCATCATCGGTTTGCGACCAACCTTGTCGGAGATATAGCCAAACAGCGGCTGCATGAGCATGAATGCAAACAGCGCGACCGTCATAACCTCGCTGGCCGTTTCCTTGTTCATACCGGCGGTATTGACCAGATATTTCTGCATATAGGTCGTGAACGTATAGAAGGTCAGCGAACCGCCAGCCGTGAAGCCCACAACGACCAGAAATGCCTTGCGGTGATGCTTCCAGATCGTCGCAAAACTACCCGCAGCCTTGCTGTTACGTGACTCTTCGGTTGAAGTCTCGTGCAGTGTACGGCGCAGATAAAGCGCGACGATTGCAGCCAGACCGCCAATGGCAAACGGAATGCGCCAGCCCCATTCATGCAGCTGTTCCGACGTCAGGAAGAACTGCAGAATGACCAGAACCAGAACGGCGAGAAGCTGACCGCCGATGAGCGTCACATACTGGAACGACGAGAAGAAACCGCGACGCCCGGCAAGAGCCACTTCACTCATGTAAGTGGCAGTGGTGCCATATTCTCCGCCAACCGACAGGCCCTGCAACAGTCGCACCAGCAAAAGAAGAAGCGGTGCCCAAAGGCCGATGGACTCATAAGTCGGAAGGATAGCAATAGCAAAAGAACCAAGACACATCATGCTGACCGAAATCAGCATAGAAGTACGGCGACCGAGCTTGTCCGCGAGCCGACCAAACAGCCAACCGCCAATCGGGCGCATAAGAAAACCGGCTGCAAAAATGGCCGCCGCGTTCAGCAGCTGACTGGTCTGATCTTCAGCCGGGAAAAACTGTGATGCGAAGTAAAGCGCGCCGAAAGAATAGACATAGAAGTCGTACCATTCGACCAGATTGCCGGAGGCGCTCGCAACGATCGCATAAATCCGGCGGCGCGTATCGTGAGCGTCGTGTTTCTCTTCGATCTCACCATTGGCATCGCTGTGCATTTCTGCATTGCTCATTCTGAAACTCCCGATAGCAGCCGAAAACGGGGAAACGACTGCATGATCACTTGCCTTGCTTGGGAGAGAGCAAAACCAGTAATCGTTGATCTCTAAATCAATATATTCGGCAGGTCGGTCGGGCCTCAGATTTCAGTCTGCAAGTCTGCATGGTTCGACCAAAAGCCCCACAGTCTCTGAAGCTAACCTTGACGCAACATCTTTGAAAAACAGATGTCACCACTCCCAATCAAGCGATCCCAGCGGGCATCAAAAGTTGTTTGGAATTACCTCCGATATCGCAAAATCATAGGAGCAATATCGTTTGTATGCAATCTATTATCATGCACTACTATTGGATTAGAAACTCTTCAGCAGGCACATAAGCATTTGAAGTTTAAATATTTTACCGGATAAGCGATTTGCAGACCCGGTAAAATCTTTGTGAAAGACGGTCTCCGCAACAGACGAGAGAAGACTCGCTAAAGCGTTTTGTTATTTTCTGGCAACGATGAAAATTCGTGGGAAGCGCAGCAGCACACGACCATCATTCAGCGTTGGATAGAATTCCAGAAGACGCGATTTGTATGCTTTCAAAAATTCGCGCTGCTCATCATCATCCAATGGATCAAGGAAGGGACGCAAACCGGTGGATTTCACCCACTCAATGATAGCGTCCACATCAGCCAGCTGATGATTGTAAACCACATGCCAGATATCAACACGGGAAGCATGATCAATCAGCGCGTTGTAATAATCGGCGACAGGCGGCAGAGGACCCCTTCCCTTATTGCCAATCTTCACGGCGAAGGGCTCGGACCTGGCAACTTCACGCATCAATACGTGGGTTGGCTCTGCCATATTATCCGGCATTTGCACCGCGAGATAAGCGCCGGTCTGGAGCTGCGACAAAAGCCTTTGCATCTGCTCTTTATGATCAGGAATCCACTGAAAAACCGCATTGGAAAACAGCACATCCGTCTCAGCGTCTGGCTCAAACTTCGTCAGATCACCCAGAGAAAAATCAACCTGTGGCAAGCGCTGCTTGGCTTTCTCGATCATATCCGGCGACGTGTCGAAACCCGAGACTTTTGCATTCGGCCAACGATTGGCGAGAAGCTCAGTGGAGTTTCCGGGACCGCAACCGATATCGACCACCTTGCGCGGACTATCGATCATAATCTGCGCCAGAAGATCAGCCGCCGGGCGGCTACGTTCATCTTCAAACTTCAGATATTGCTTTGCGGACCAGTCTTTCATTTTCCACTCCTCATTACACCCTCACAATTCGTGAGAGTTAAGCACATGCGATCAAACAAAAAGGCCGGTGCGATGCACCGGCCTTTGATTTCTTAGCGCGTCAGCGGCTTGTAGGTTACCCGCTTCGGATTGACGCTTTCAGGTCCAAGACGGCGGACCTTGTCAGCTTCGTAATCCTCGAAGTTGCCTTCGAACCATTCAACATGGCTATCGCCTTCGAAAGCGAGGATGTGCGTTGCCAGACGATCGAGGAACATACGATCGTGGGAGATGATAACAGCGCAGCCAGCATATTTTTCAAGCGCATCTTCGAGTGCTGCCAGCGTTTCCGTATCGAGATCGTTGGTGGGTTCGTCGAGGAGCAGAACGTTGCCGCCTGCCTGCAGCATCTTGGCAAGATGCACGCGGTTACGCTGACCACCGGACAGATTGCCGACCTTGGCCTGCTGATCGCCGCCCTTGAAGTTGAACGCACCGCAATAAGCGCGGGAGTTCATTTCAAACTTGCCAAGCTTGATGATGTCGTTGCCGCCGGAAATTTCTTCCCAGACATTCTTGTTTGGGTCGAGGTGATCGCGGCTCTGATCGACGTAACCAAGATGCACCGTATCACCGATGCGGATCGAACCGGAATCCGGCTTTTCCTGACCGGTAATCATCTTGAAGAGCGTCGACTTACCGGCACCGTTTGGACCGATAACACCAACGATACCACCCGGAGGCAGCTTGAAGGTAAGGTTTTCGATCAGCATACGGTCGCCAAACGATTTGGTCAGACCTTCTGCTTCAATAACCACCTGACCAAGACGCTCACCAGCCGGGATCAGAATCTGGGCATCGCCCGGACGCTGATTGTTGGCGGCTTCAACCAGCTGGTCATAGGCCTTGATACGGGCCTTAGACTTGGACTGACGCGCTTTCGGGCTCGCAGCAATCCACTGGCGTTCACGCTCAAGCGCCTTCTGACGGGAATCGTCTTCACGGCCTTCCTGAATCATGCGTTTGGACTTGGCTTCCAGATAGGCAGAGTAGTTGCCTTCATAAGGAATGCCGCGACCGCGATCGAGTTCGAGAATCCAGCCCGTTACATTGTCGAGGAAGTAGCGATCGTGCGTGATGAGCAGGACAGCGCCTTCATATTCACGCAGATGCTTTTCCAGCCAAGCGGTGGTTTCAGCGTCAAGGTGGTTGGTCGGTTCGTCGAGCAGCAGCAGATCAGGCTTCGAAAGAAGCAGCTTGCAAAGTGCCACACGACGACGTTCACCACCCGAAAGCTTGGTGACATCAGCATCAGCTGGCGGGCAGCGCAGAGCTTCCATCGCCATTTCAACCTGGCTGTCCAGATCCCAGAGGTTCTGGCTGTCGATAACGTCCTGAAGAGCCGCACCTTCGTCTGCGGTTTCATCAGAATAATTCATCATCAGCTCATTATAACGGTCGAGAATGGCTGTCTTGTCAGCCACACCTTCCATCACATTGCCGAGTACGGTCTTTTCAGGATCAAGATGCGGCTCCTGAGCAAGATAGCCACAAGTCGCACCTTCAGCGAGCCAGGCCTCGCCGGTATAATCCTTGTCCATACCGGCCATGATCTTGAGGATCGTCGACTTACCGGCACCGTTTGGACCAAGAATACCGATCTTCGCATCTGGATAGAATGACAGGTGAAGGTTTTCGATAACCTTCTTAGCGCCGTAGGCCTTATTCAGCCCGGACATATGATAGATGAATTGGCGTGCCATAAAGCGCGTCGTCTCCACGAGTTAGAGAGCGTGTACGACTATTCGGTCGAACCGCAGATAAAATTCTGAAGGCTATGTAGGCGAAATAGAGCGCGGAAGCAAATATCATCGCGCAAAGTCCAAATGGAAATATGCCTCGATAAAATGAAACCGGGCGCGGATATTTCCGTCACCCGGTTTCCCCTCTGGCCACTATTCGAGAAAGTATCCTCCCTTTCACCGAATAGCCTGCTAGTTATGCCTTAACGACTGGAATTCGACGCCCCTGAATTCTCTTCAAAACTCCGTCCATATCCCCTGATAAAGATAGATTTGCCTAGGATTTCGCGGTTTTCAAGCGGAATTTGCTCAAAAATTGCAAATGCCTAAAATTAGTTCATTCAACCTTTGGATGCCTTTTTTAAAGACGCTACCAAAAGACAATTTGACTATTTGCGCAGCATAAATTCAGATGATCCCATGTCATTTGAAACCATCAATCGCTTGCCCCTCTCAGACGGAACCGAACTGCCATACCGTCAGTCATTGTCAGCTGCGCAAGACGCCCCAAAGGCTATCGTGCACATCTGCCATGGGCTTGCCGAACATTCGGCTCGTTATGCGCGCTTCGCAAAGGCGCTTAATCAAGCGGGCTACCACGTCTATGCACATGATCACCGTGGTCATGGTGCAAACATAAGTCCTCATGCACCAAGAGGAATGTTTGCACAAAAAGACGGCCATAGAGTGGCCATCGACGATATTCTCGCACTAAACCGCCATATTCATGCGGCCCATCCCGGCGTACCTGTGGTTTTGTTCGGGCACTCGATGGGTGGACTTATCGCACTGAACTATGCGCTTGCACATTCAGATACCATCGATGCAGCTGCAGTCTGGAATGCCAATTTCAATGGCGGCATCGAAAACAGTGCTGCCATGGCGCTGCTGAAGGCGGAGCGGATGTTCAAGGGCTCCGACGTTCCAAGCTCTATTCTGCCGAAGCTCACCTTCCGCGCATGGGGAGCATCCATTCCCGGCCATAAAACGCCTTTCGACTGGCTTTCGCGCGATCCGGCAGAGGTTGAAGCCTATGTGAATGATCCGCTCTGCGGCTTCGACGCGAGTGTTGCACTCTGGATCGACGTGTTCCGTATGATGAAAGCTGGTGCAACCGACAGCAACTTTGCGGGTATCCGCAAAGATTTGCCTTTCAATCTGGTTGGAGGCACTGAGGATCCTGCAACAGACAAGGCCAAAGCGACGCGTAAACTCACGGACAGAATGCATGCCATGGGCTTCAGCAAGGTCACTTGCACGATTTACCCCGGCACGCGCCACGAAAGCCTCAATGACATCAACCGGGATGAAGTGACGCAGAATTTTCTGGATTGGCTTGCAGAGGTACTTCCGTCTGGACATATGTCGGAGTAAAAGCGGCTGATAAACAACTATCCGGTCCAACTCACGATTTCTTGAAACACTTGGTTTGCCCGGCAATCAATGTTATGGAGCCCGCCTTGCGCGCTACAGGGCACCTGTACTGAGATATTAAGCACACGATTTTACGGCAAATGCGCAAGGAATGAAGGAAGCTCCGCTTGGCAACACCAACGATTTCTGTGGTCATCCCCTGCCGCAATGAGGCCGACAATCTCGCTTTTCTACTCGACGAAGTCGATAGCGCTATGCTGGGTCGCGCGTATGAAGTGATTGTCGTTGACGATGGCTCGACAGATTCCACCAGCGATGTGCTGGCTGGTCGCATCCATGCAGGCAAGCCGCTGCGCCATATCCGCCACGACCGTTCATCCGGACAGAGCGCTGCATTGCGCTCCGGTGTTTTCGCAGCTCGTGGTCAGATTGTTGTGACGATGGACGGCGACGGACAGAATAATCCAGCCTATCTGCCAGCACTTGCAGACGCTTTGATCAATGCAGGCCCGGCTTTTGGTATCGCTGCCGGTCAGCGTCTCAAGCGCACCGACACCAAACTCAAGCAGCTTTCCTCACGCTTTGCCAACAATCTGCGCGGCGCGATCCTGAAGGACAAGACGCGCGATTCCGGTTGCGGCCTCAAAGCACTGCACACTGAACTTTTCCGACAGCTGCCATTTTTTGACGGCTGGCATCGTTATCTGCCAGCGCTGGCCCTGCGTGAAGGTTTTGATGTCGTCCATATCGATGTCACCGACCGCGAACGCCGCCATGGCAAATCCAACTACGGCATTCTCGACCGTGGCCTGCGCGGAATTCTCGACCTTTATGGCGTATGGTGGCTGCGCAAGCGTCGCAAGGTTGTGCCGCGCGTGACGGAGATTACCCATGACTGATATTTTCAACAGCCTCGCTCAATGGCTGCACGATGTGTTCGTCGCACAATGGGACGGCTGGATCATTCTGGGCTTTATCGCACAGGCCTGTTTCACCATGCGCTTCGTCGTGCAATGGCTGGCATCTGAAAAGGCCAAGAAAAGCGTTATGCCGGTGGCATTCTGGTTCTTTTCGCTGTTTGGCGGCGCGTTGCTGCTGATTTATGCGATCCAGCGCAAGGACCCGGTCTTCATCGCTGGCCAGGCTCTGGGCCTTATCGTTTACGTCCGCAATCTCTGGCTGATTGCCAACGAGAAGAAGCGCGTGGCAGCGGCTGACTAATTCGCTGTTCACAGCTCAAAATCAAAACGCCGATCTGATGAGTTCAGATCGGCGTTTTTGTTTTAGCTACTGGATTTTTAGAATCCGCCCCACTGAGCGATAATCAAGTCCGGTTCCAGCCACATCATCGGCTTTATAGACATTGCGCAGATCAATCAGCACATTGCCTTCCATCGCATTGGCGACACGCTTCAGATCCAATGCGCGATAGGCATTCCATTCGGTGAGCAGCGCCACAACGCCTGCGCCTTTTGCGGCCTCATAAGCGGAGCTGCACCAGATCACATCCGGCAATACTGCCTTTGCAGCATCCATGGCTTCGGGATCATGTGCACGAACAGAGAGGCCAGCCTTCTGGATAGCCGCAATGATATCGAGCGACGGCGATTCACGAATATCGTCCGTGTTCGGTTTGAAAGCGACACCAAGCACGGCAACAGTATTCGCGCCGCTTTCGCGAGCCGCTGTAACGATGCGCTCTGCCATTGCTTGCTTGCGCGCCTCATTGACCGAAATCACTTCCTCGATCAGCGACTGCGGCGCATCATATTTCTTGCCGGTTGCAGCAAAGGCGCGTGTGTCCTTCGGGAAGCAGGAACCGCCAAAGCCCGGGCCAGCATGGAGGAATTTCGAACCGATGCGGTTATCCATGCCGATGGCGCGCGCGACTTCCTGCACATTACCGCCGGTCTTTTCGCAAAGATCGGCTACCTGATTGATGAAAGTTACCTTCATCGCAAGAAAAGCGTTGGCCGCATATTTGATGATTTCCGCGTTCTCCAGCGACGTGACCACCATCGGCGTTTCACGCAGATAAAGCGGACGATAAAGCCGCTGCATCGCAGCCTTACCACGCTCATCATCAACACCAACGACAACGCGATCAGGGCGCATGAAATCTTCAATCGCAGAGCCTTCACGCAGGAATTCTGGATTTGAAACCATCGAAAAGGCAACGCCCGGACGCGCTTGCGCGATACGATCACGAATGCGCGCATTGGTGCCGACAACAACGGTCGATTTAATGACGACCACCGCACCTGGTTTCATGGCCGCAGCAATTTCATCCGCAGCAGCTTCAATATATTGCAGATCGGCTTCGCCATCGCCCCGCCGCGACGGCGTGCCAACGGCGATCAGGATGACATCGGCATCGGCAACGCTGGTCGCCAGATCGGTGCTGAACTCCAGCCGCCCGTCACGAATATTCCGGCCCATAAGCTCATCAAGCCCCGGCTCGAATATCGTAACCTTACCCGCTTCAAGCCGTTCGATGATCGAAGGATTCTTGTCGACACAGGTGACGTGAAAGCCGAATTCGGCAAAACACACGCCCGAAACCAGACCCACATAGCCCGTCCCGATCATCGCCAGCTTCATAAGTTTAGACCTTTTTGTTCATCGCAAGCCTGCTGAACCAGTTGAGATTTCGGTTATGGCCTGTCGAAAATGTTGGTTTTCGAGACCCGGAGCGCAGCGTACTTTGGGGTACGTGAGCACCGGAAGCTCAAAAGCCGACATTTGCAGACGGCCAGAGCCAGAATATCGCTAGGTTCAGAGCCACTTATCATAATCTGATACCAGCAGATGTACTGGCTGTTCGTTTTCTTCAATATTGGAAAAACGTCCGATCGGCTCACGGAAAATATTATCCGTCAGATCGTCGTTCACTGTCGATACTTCACCGATCAGCACATCGGCACCCTCACCCCAGAATGCGTGCCAGTTGCCCGGCAGAAGCGTAACGCTTTCACCTGGGCTCAGTTTCAGATGAGCACCAGCCTTTTGCGTCACGAGACGGCCATCGGTTGCAACCGTTACATCGGTTTCTTCATCGACGCTGCCATCGGCGCGCGAATTGAAGAGTTCCAGTACCAACGTGCCACCACCGCGATTAATGATGTCTTCTGCCTTCACCACATGACGATGCATCGGCGAAAGCTGATTCTTGCGCGAGATCATGATCTTTTCGGCATAAAGCATACCGCCACCGCGCTTGAGGTCCTCGGCATTGCCGTTGCGCGTGGTGAAGAGGAACAGACCAAGATCCGCAAACTTGCCCTGACCGTAATCCGTAATGTCCCAGCCAAGACGACCATCGAGAATGGCTTTTGCATCGCTCGAAGTGCGCGTTTTCAGCTCTTCTGGCGACCAATAAGCAAAAGGAGGCATGACGTAGCCAAAGGAACGAATGAAGGCGTCGCTCTCGCGGATAATCTCATTGATTTCTGAACGTTTCATGGCCTCTGAACCTCCCATAGAATGAAACTGAATATAATTCGCAGTTTGGTAACTGCCTTTTTAGCCTCTTGGCAATCCCACAAGAGAGAGTCTCACACAATTGCGAAGTCCGGCATCATTCTCAGCGCGTCATTTTGGAGCATATCCCGAAAAGTATGGAGCGGTTTTCGGATAAGATACGCGTCTAAACAACGAGTTAGAGCACCGATCAGCTGGACGCGGATCGAAGCACGCTCTGGCGTGTCGTCTTTACGCGAAAATCATGTCGCATCCCAATGCGCGTTTAGAACATTTCGATGATTGAATCATGACAACGGGAGCCAGTCTGAACATCCGCAGATGAACAGACAAGCCATTGAGATAACGGGAAAAGCCGTGCTTCCGGAGGATTAAGGGAACACCGGATCGGGCCAAGGTCGCTGAGAGAACAGCAAAAGGCCAATCCAACGACAGAACACAGAGGGTTCGAGGCTATGGACGTTCGCAACGAAATGCTGGGGCTTTTGACCGGGCGCGACCCAAATTTCAGCCTGGAGCAGAAATTTTATACTGATCCGGATTTCTACAAGCTTGATCTGGAAAACATCTTCTATCGCGATTGGCTGTTTGTCGGCCACGATTGCGAGCTGCCAAAAACCGGCTCTTACATGACCGTTCAGGTCGGCGCATACCCTGTCGTCATCGTGCGCGATGCTCAGGGCGGCATCCGCGCGTTCCACAATTCCTGTCGCCATCGCGGCTCACGTATCTGCTCCGCCGAAAAAGGCACCGCAGCAAAGCTCGTCTGCCCTTACCACCAGTGGACCTACGAACTCGATGGCCGCCTGCTGTTTGCACGTCAGGTCGGCCCGGATTTCAAGCCTGCCGAATATGGTTTGAAGCAGGTTCACTGCGAAAACGTCGCGGGCTATATCTATGTCTGCCTTGCAGACGAAGCGCCGGACTTCAATGGCTTCCGCAATCTCGTTGAGCCTTATCTCGCACCGCACAATATCAAGGATGCAAAGGTCGCCTTTGAAAGCTCGATCATCGAGAAAGGCAACTGGAAGCTCGTATGGGAAAACAACCGCGAGTGCTATCACTGCGCAGCCAACCATCCTGAGCTTTGCCGCACCTATCCTGAAGCACCGAGCGCTACTGGCGTTCAGGGGGTGATGGAAGACCCGGAAATCAACCAGCTCTGGAAAAACTGCGCCTCCATCGGCCTTCCTGCTGAGTTTAACATGTCGGAAGACGGCCGCTACCGCATCACCCGAATCCCGCTTCTGCGCGATGCCGTGAGCTACACCATGTCGGGCAAACCAGCCGTCAAGAAGCCTTTGAGCGATCAGGTAGCTGGTAACACCAATATCGGCGCTATGCTGCTCTTCAACTATCCATCGACCTGGAACCACCTGATGGTCGATCACGCCATCTCGTTCCGCGTGCTGCCAATCAGCGCCGAGGAAACCATGGTGACGACAAAGTGGCTGGTTCACAAGGATGCCGTTGAAGGCGTTGATTACGACCTTGATGAGCTAACCCATGTATGGATCCAGACCAATGATCAGGATCGCCAGATCGTGGAAGAAAATGCCGTGGGCATTCGCTCACCCGCTTACCAGCCCGGCCCTTATTCGGTCGAGCATGAAGGTGGCGTGATGCAGTTCCTCGAATGGTACACCAACACTGTCACACCTCGCCTGAAGGGTGAAACGGCAAAGCTTAGCCGCGTCGCATAAACTGTAATACGTATTGAAGAAGTGAGAAGGCCATGCAGCCTCTGAAATATCTGGACGAGATGCTGCCGTGGAACGACAGGTTGCAGATGCTGCAATGCATCTCGGCCATCGAAGAAGCGCCAGACGTTATGACCTTCTCCTTCAAAACGCTGGAGGACAACTGGTTCCGCTATACGCCGGGCCAGTTCGTCACTCTTGAACTGCCGATTGAACGGGCCGATGGATTAGGGCCGGTGCTGCGAACCTACACGCTGTCATCGACCCCTTCGCGGCCCTATCATATCTCAGTCACCGTCAAAGCGCAGAAAGATAGCATCGGCACGCGCTGGATGCTCGACCATCTGCGCCCGCCGATGACCATCAAAGCCTATGGCCCAAATGGCGACTTTTCGCTCGCCAATCATCCGAGTGAAAAATATCTCTTCATTTCGGCTGGCTCCGGCATCACACCAATGGTTTCGATGACGCGCTGGCTGTTTGATTGCGCACCGGCAACCGATGTTGCCTTCATCAATTGCGCGCGCTCCCCGGATGACATCATCTTCCGCAAAGAGCTTGAATTGCTCTCTGGCCGCATGGAAGCCATGCGCCTTGCATTCATCGTCGAGCAGTCATCCGCCCGCCATGTCTGGCCCGGCCTGCATGGGCGTATCGACCGTGCCCGGCTCGAACTGCTGGCGCCGGATTTTCTGCATCGCAAAGTTTTCTGCTGCGGTCCTGAGCCGTTCATGAATGGCGTGCGTGGCCTTTTGGAGCAATCCGGCTTCAACATGGCCAACTATCATCAGGAAAGCTTCCAGCCTGCGACCGAAATCTCTGCCGTGCCAGTGCCTTCTGCTCTGGCGGTGGATACACCGGCGGCTCCGGTAAAGCCCGCTGTCGCACCAGCCAGCGTCGTCTTCAGCCTGTCCGGCGTTGAAGTCGAATGCACCGAGAATGACACAATCCTGCTGGCAGCGCGCAATGGCGGGCTCAAAATTCCGAGCGCCTGCGAGTTCGGCATCTGTGGCACCTGCAAGGTCAAATGCGTCGGCGGTGAAACCGAAATGAACCACAATGGCGGCATTCGTGACGACGAGATCGCGGAAGGCTACATACTTGCCTGTTGCAGCCGTCCGCGTGGTCGTGTCGAAATTGATGCCTGATTAGGCTTTTTTCAAAAACTCAGTACGCAGCACGAGGCCTTTGACCTGTTTTGTGCTGCAATCAACTTCGTCTGGATTTCCGGTCAGGCGAATGCCCTTGACCAGCGTACCACGCTTGAGCGTGGTTGATGTTCCTTTGACCTTCAAATCCTTGATGAGCGTAACGGAATCGCCGTCGTTCAGCTGCGTTCCGTTGCTGTCGCGCGTGATTTCATCGGTCATAACTACCCCCTGTTCAAGTAAAGAAAGTAGGTCGGTAGCACCAAAGACAATGTAATACCAGAACGCGGATAATTGCTGGCAAGCACCCTTGCCGCTGATTATAATCGCATCAAAGCAGTCAGGAGCATTTTATGATCGGTCATGCCCTTCTCGTCGTTGATGTGCAAAATGATTTCTGCCCCGGTGGTGCACTGGCTGTCGATAAGGGCGATGAAATTCTGCCCGCTATCAACCGGCTGATCGATGAGAGCGAACATGTCATTCTGACACAGGACTGGCACCCTGCGGGTCACTCAAGCTTTGTCACAAGCCATTCTGGTAAGAAGCCATTCGACACCATCGATATGCCTTATGGCCCACAAACATTATGGCCCGACCATTGTGTGCAAGGCACGCATGGAGCCGACTTTCATCCAGATTTAAATTGGACGCGCGCGCAGCTCGTTATTCGCAAAGGCTTCCGCATTGGCGTAGACAGCTATTCCTCTTTTTATGAAAACGACCGGCAGACGCCGACCGGTCTTTCCGGATACTTGCGTGATCGCAACATTGGCTCTCTGACAATCGCCGGACTGGCAACCGATTTCTGCGTTGCCTATTCCGCGCTCGACGCCGTGTCACATGGCTTTCGTGTGCGCGTTCGGCTCGACGCATGTCGCGGCATCGACATAGGCGGATCAATGGACACCATGCTCGATCAAATGCAAAAGGCGGGCGTTGAACTTATCAACGAACCCGCCCTTGCATCTCATTTCATCTGATTATTTTTCGATCTCGCCATCTGGCAGGACGACATAAATCAGCACGGCAATGATGGTGATGAAGAAGCGGAAGGCGGATTCGATACCGTTCCAGGTTGAAGACATCCACATACCGAACCATTCGCCGCCAATCGACATGAAGCCTACCTGCCAGACGAGGAAGCCAACAGACAGGCCAGCAATTGCCCATTTCTTTGAGTGATTGAAGCTCTTTGCATCACCACTCAGGCGACCGAACATGGCAAACGCGCCAATCCAGCAAAGAATTGCCGTCAATGTCTCTGCCGCGATAATCAGAATGTATCCGGCATTATGTAGGAAGTTGCTGTCGATCGCGCGATATTTGATGGTTGCGTCCGGAAAGATCGTATCCATCAGAAGCACATGCTGGACGAAAGCAAAATTGCTTCCGTAGTCTGTGATATTGCCGAACGAAACGAGTGTTGCGAAGAAAGCGATTGCCGCGACAAAGGCGGTTTTGCTCAAACGAGTAACGACCATGGAAGACCCCTCTCCAAAAAAGTCGTAGCCGCTGGCTTATAGGCTTGCGGCATATGCTGATATGCTCCGGCCTATCAGCGCCGGGAGCTCACCAAAGCTCGCTAACTCTGCTGATTCCGTCAAGCCTCAAGAAAAAAGGAGGCTTTCGCCTCCCTTTCTCGTTTCGCTTGTAAGCCGTTTATCAATGCAGCGCCGCTTCATCGGCCTCATTCTGCCACTCGGGGTTTTTCTTGTTGTAGCGAATGGACGACAGAAGCGAGAGACCGATCAGCACTGCGCCGATCAGACCAGTGATGACTTCCGGAATGTGGACCAGCGTCTGCACATACATGATCACGGCCAGCACCATAATCGCGTAAAAAGCGCCGTGCTCAAGATAGCGATACTGGCCGAGCGTCTTACGCTCCACCAGCATGATGGTGAGCGAACGCACATAGAACGCACCGATGCCAAGACCGATTGCAATCACGAACAGATTGGTGGTGAGCGCAAAGGCACCGATCACACCATCGAAAGAGAAGCTGGCATCCAGCACTTCAAGATAGATGAAAGCGCCAAGACCGCCGCGATGGACCATGTCCACCTGTTCCTGCGAAGCGTCGAGCACTTCGCCCAAGCCCTCAACTGCAAGGAAGGTCAGCAGGCCGAACAACGCTGCGACTAGAAATGTGTGCGAATGCTCGGCATCAAGCTGATAGGAGAAGAAGAGAATGAGTGCGACGGCAACGCCGATTTCAACACCCTGAACCGACGCGAACTTCGACATGCGGCTCTCGATGATCTTGACCCAATGCACATCTTTCTCGACGTCGAAGAAGTATTTCATGCCAACCATCAGCAGGAATGTGCCGCCAAAGGCTGCGATACCCGTGTGAGACTCGGCAATGACCCGCGCATATTCATTAGGCTGCCAAATGGCGAGTTTCAGTGCGGAAATCGGGTCTGTCCACATGGCAACCGCAACGATTGCCAGCGGGAAGATGATCCGCATACCGAAAACAGCGATGATAATGCCCCAGGTCAGGAACCGATGCTGCCACTTGGGCGTCATGTCACGCAGAATGCGTGCATTCACAATGGCATTGTCGAATGAAAGGGAAATTTCGAGAACACTCAGTACCGCACAGATGATGAAGACGGAGACCATGCCCCCGACGGTGCCGGTTGTCGAATAGCCAAGCCAGAGAGCGCAGAGAAGTCCAATGACCGTGAAAATCGCAGGCCAAATGAAATATTTATAAGTGGTCATCGGAAACCATCTGATTTTTATGTTTATGAGGCAGGCCGAACTATCGATCTGGCAAGGAGCCAGACAAACGGCATCCTCCTGCGGGAGTTCTTCTTTATGTAAGAAGCGACACCGCGGCGGACAAGAAAAACAATGGCGAAATTGTGTTCACGAAAAAACGCAAGCTTCAAGATTGCGTGATCGTTAACGGTAGCACTTCATTGCTAGCAAAAAGCCGCATGGCTTTCGTGGTTATTTGTCATAGACTTATCGACATCAGAGGCAGAAACCATGTCATCCGGATAGGAAGTTTACTATGATAACAGGGCCGCAATGCCGTGCAGCACGCGCACTCGTAGAATTCTCTCGCGAGCGACTGGCACAACTATCGGGTATCGACACCGGAACCATTGAACAGTTCGAACGGAAGCTCGGAACGCCTTCCGATAAACAGATCCAAGCGCTGCAAGATACGCTGGAGAAGGTGGGCGCTCAGTTTATCTGGGAGAACGGTGGTGGACTTGGCGTGCGCCTGAAATTTAACCGCTCCGAAGCAAAACGAATTGCCAATCTCGAAAACGAGGGCGGAGTGGTCGGTTACGACGACGTACCATAATTATAGCATTTCCAGCAAAAGTGCGAAGCGGTTTTGCGTCGGATAATGCGTAAAAACAAATAGTTACAGTGGTTCCAACGATTCTTTCCTAACTGGAACCGCTGTAAAAGGGCGACCTGATCGGCCGCCCTTATTTTCGGAGTTCTTACCAGCTTACTTTTTCTCAATGAGTGAAGCTGGCTCAAGCTTAGGATGCATCTTGATCGTCTGCATATCCTTGGCATCGAGGTCCAGTTCTTTGAACGAAACGCCGCGAAGAACCGGATCATCATAAGTCTTGATGTAATAGACCTGGTTCTTCAAATCGCCGATTGTGCTCCACTGTGTATATTCAGCAGGTGTATTCGGCTCTTCGATCCAGCCTTTTGGAATGTCGAAGTTATTGACGATATGCTCAGCAAGTCGCACGCTTTCGACGCCACTGGCAACCGGTTTGGCTGACAGGACATAAGCGCTAGCACGCACGAAACGCGATGGTGGTGTCGTGTCGCCCGGAATGCCCAACATGCCTGAACCCTCGCCAAGCGGCGTGATTTCAGCCCCGAGGATTTTCACAGGCTTCGCATTATTCGGCGACAATTTGACGTAATTCCGGAGATTGGTCATGTGCCAATCGAACGAAGGTGAATTCGTCATCACGCCAAGTGGGTTGTCATAAACCTTCAGCTTGCCATCGACTGGTTCGATGACAATAGATGCGCCGGTGGCATCGTGAAGGGTGTAGTGCAGCGGCGGTGCGATGCCCATATTCTTCTGGATAACTGTAACGACTGAAATATTGCTCAGCGCTTCTTTCACTTCTGCAACAGTTGCAAAATTCGTCAAAGCCCAGGTCAGAACATCCCAAGGTGCAAGGCTGTCTTCAGCTTTGGCATCTGCAGGATCGGTGTATTTTGCAAAATCAGGGAAATAAAGAACGCCGCCGGTCAGGCCTTTTTCGTTCATACCATCCGCGAGTGCGGTGACGCCGAAAGCGTTCATGCCCACCGCCGCATATTTGGCTTTCCACGACTTGGCTTCCTTGCCATCTGCCGGTGTGGCTGAAATTTCAAAGTTGCGCGGCAGTACGATCAAATCGGAATCGATTGGGAAAGCGAATTCCATTGTGCGTCCGTAAACGACGCTACCGTCTGTTGTCGGCAATACAAAGCTCGTGCAGGCTTGTGCCACCTGCGGGACGATGAGTGCCGAAGCAAGTGTTGCAACCGCTGCACCACGAGCCAACATTCGGTAAGAGGACTTCCAGATAGACCAATTCTTTTGCATGATAAACCTCATCACAAAATTAGATGCCTGGATTGATAAAATGCAGCCACTTGGGAGCTCGGCCACATTCGGAAGCCAGAAACATTCATTAATCCAATTGCATCGGAATAGAACGGTTGCCTCAGAGCAAAGTCAACAGACAAAACCTCTGTATTACATTCATTTTCTGGTTTATTTCTTGTCATGATTAACATAATTATGGATTACGCCTTTAATGGCCCTGTCTTTTATATGTTTCTAAATTAGGTTCCGAGAGGATAATGCCGTGAACAGAAACAATTCGCGCACCGATAGTAATAATTTACTGAATACTACTTTTAGAAATATTATATTAGCTAGCTCTTTTATATTAACGGCTGCTGGGGTCACCCATGCTGCCGATATCGTCGCTGCTCCTCCTGTTCAGACCGATATTCAGGATCAACAGCGCTGGCGTGTGATTTTCAGCCCCTATGTCTGGGGTGCATCGTTGAACGGTAAAGCGGGCCTACTTGGGCTGAACACGAATGTTGACGTGCCGTTCAAAGACATTCTCGATAATCTCGATATGAGCTTCATGGGCAATATCGAAGTGACGAATGGTACATTCGGCGCCTATTTTGATGGCCAATATACCAAGACCAGTCAGGGCGCGGATGTTCTCAATGAACAGCTCGACATGGACATCACATCGACGACCCTCTCAGGTGGCGTCTATTATCGCCTCTATGAACAGCAGCTCGAGGGCACTACACTTTTCGGCAGACAGCGCGTCTTCGCAATCGAGCCGACTGTGGGCGTTCGCTGGACCGAACTGAAAGCGAAGGTCAATATCGGACCATTCAGCGCATCTCGTAAAGCAGATTGGACTGATCCATTCATCGGGACGCGTGTCTTCTACGACATCAATGATCGCTGGAACATCTTCGCAGAAGCGGATATTGGCGGCTTTGGAGCAGGAACCAAGCTGAGTGCGAATGGTCAGATCTATCTCGGCTATCGCACACTGGTATTTGATGTTCCCACCACCTGGCGCGTCGGCTACCGTGCGCTCTACCAGGATTATCGCGACAATGATGGCGTCGAGAAGTTCAAATATGACGTAACTCAGCACGGTCCAGTCATCGGCCTCTCGGTCCAGTTCTGATACCCATTCAGCAGCTCTGCAATTGGTCGAGCTGTAATTCAAAGCCGCTGGGGTTTCCCGGCGGCTTTTGCTTGTCCATGGAATTGGTCAGCCAAATAACCAGGATCGAGCGCAAGCCTTTGTTTAGCAAGAAATAATGGAAAGCCATTTCATACTTGCAAGATTTTCTAATATGGCCTCAACTACCTGAGCAGGTTATAGATTTTGGGGAACAGGGCGCGGGATGACATCAATATTCGAACTATCCGTGTATCTTTCGTTCGTAACGTTCGCGATACTCGGTGTTGCCGTCTATTTTGTAGGCCGCTTGGCACTCCACATTCTGTCTCGCCATGCCAATCACGATATTTTATCAATCCCGATCGGTGCTTTCATCAGCACTATTGCCACGGCTTGGGCGCTCTCGCTTGGGTTTGTGGCCGCAGATATCTGGACAGCGAACTCGAAGGCTGATCAGGCTACAAGCGAAGAGCGGTCATCAATCTCGCGACTGATCGGAGCTGCAAGCCCCGACATTCTCAACGCGCCTGTGCTCGTGAATTCGTTGTCCGAATATCGCTCTGCAGTCATTAAGGACGAATGGCAGGGGAACAGTAACATTTATCCCGTTCATTCCGTTGAGGTTGCACTGCAAAATATTCGGCGTGAGATCGTACACCTCGCCAAAACTGACATTCCTGCACCGATCATATCGCAGCTCGTCCGCGATTTTGATGAATTGCAGGATGCGCGCAATGCACGACTTTCTGTCGGCTCAACTTCGGTTGACATGTATAAGTGGTATCTACTGTTCTCACTAACGGTCCTGACGATAATTACAATTGCCGCAACACATGCGGACAGAGTAACGGCCGGGATAAAAGCTATGGTAATCTATTCGATCACGGCTGCATTTTGTCTATGGATTCTTGCCATTCATGCCAATCCTTATCAGGGGATAGAGCGTCTTGAACCATCGCTCTTGTTTACAAACCAGAAGCAAACCTGATCCGCAGCTTTGAAAGCGAAATAGGAACTCGTTATGAAACCGCTTGCCGTAGCAATCACTGCACTGACGCTCTTTGTAGCTGCGCCAAAGGCCGAGGCTCAGACTTTCAGTGTTTGTCATGGCTATGAATGCTATTATCGAACCAAGGTGACTTTATCTGCCCAGGATCTGCGCCGAGTTCAAAGCCTCATGCGCCAGGGAGCGCAATCGCCCGCCGCCGAACGTAAAGCGTTGCGGTCAGCAATTGCCTTGTTTGAGCAACGCAGCACGGCTTTCATCGGCGTGCGCGACAAACCGCGAATGCAATTTGGCAAAGCGCGCATCAAAGGCCAGATGGATTGTATCGATGAATCGACCAACACGGATAATTTTATCCGATATCTGGATGCGCGAGGCTGGCTAAAACATCATTCGCCAGCACGCAAAACAACACGCGGCAGCTTTATTGACGGCCGCTATCCGCACTGGACCGCTGTTATCCAAGCGAAGGATGGCGAGCGCTGGGCCGTTGATTCCTGGTATGAAGCAGGCGGCGGTCCGCCCGACATTATGCTGCTTGCCGAATGGAAGCGCCGTGGTTATGGCGGTGAGAGATAAATATCGATCAGGTGCTGCAAGAGACTGCCGTCATAGGCGTCACGAATGCAGCACATAAAGTTGAGAAATGCGTCGACCGTTTCAACAAGGGGGTTACCAATGGCTATTCTGAGAAAGTCCTTTGCCGCTGCATGCACCAGCGCTCTCGTCGCCGTCAGTATGTTTGCCGCACCTGTCGTCGAAGCTTGCACACGCGTAGTCTATCTCGGAGCGAACGATCAGGTAATCACTGCCCGCTCCATGGACTGGAAAGTTGATGTCGGCACCAATCTCTGGATTTTCCCGCGCGGAATGGATCGTTCAGGTGAAGCCGGACCAAACTCCGTCAAGTGGAAGTCTAAATATGGAAGTGTCATTTCCTCCGGCTACGACATTTCCACAACCGACGGCATGAACGAAGTCGGTCTTGTGGCCAATGTGTTATGGCTGGTTGAATCTGAATATCCGAAATATGACGGAACGGGTCCCGGCCTGTCCATCGCGGCCTGGGCGCAATATGTGCTCGACAATTTCGCGACCGTCGATGATGCCGTTAAAGCGCTCAGTGCCAACCCATTCACAATCGTCACTGACAAGGTTCCCGGTGAAAGCAGGCTAGCAACGCTGCATCTCTCCATGTCGGACGCATCAGGCGACAGTGCCATCATCGAATATATCGACGGCAAACAGGTCATTCATCACAGCCGTGAATATCAGGTAATGACCAATTCGCCGACCTTTGATGAACAGCTGGCACTTCACTCCTATTGGACACAGATCGGCGGAACGGTGATGCTGCCGGGCACCAATCGGGCTTCGGATCGCTTCACACGCGCGGCCTTCTACATCAATGCTATCCCGAAGTCAGAAGAACCGGTCGAAGCACTGGCGAGCGTTTTCAGCGTCATTCGCAACACGTCAGTACCTTTCGGCATCACCACACCTGATCAGCCGAACATCTCATCGACACGCTGGCGCACGGTCGCTGATCACAAACGTAAGCTCTATTTCTTTGAATCTGCGCTTACGCCCAACATCTTCTGGGTCGATCTGAACACAATCGACTTTTCAGCCGATAAAGGAAAGGTTCAGAAACTCGATCTGGGACCAGATCAGCGCAACATCTTTTCCGGCGTCGTAAACAAAGATTTCAAGGATTCCGAACCGTTCAAGTTCCTCGGTCTTTGAGTTCAACGAAACTGCAATCCGGCCAGGAGAGTTTGAAAAACGGCCCAATAATCTGAACCAAACAGCCTTTGACGCGTTGTTTAATCACAACTAACCAGAACGGAGGAAATCCAATGGACTGGAATCGCGTAGAAGGTAATTGGAAACAGGCTAAGGGTAAGGTCAAGGAACAGTGGGGTAAACTTACTGACGATGATCTTGACCAGATCAATGGTCGCCGCGAACAGTTGGAAGGCAAGATTCAGGAGCGCTACGGTATCGCTAAGGACCGTGTGAAGTCCGACATCGATGACTGGTACAAGCACCAGCAATGGCTGTCATAGCCCGCCCAAGCTCTAACGAAATGAAGCCCTGCCCTTTGGCGGGGCTTCATTTTTTCTTGCTTAGCAGCGATCAACGCGCTGAAGCGATGCCGACAGTCCCATAAGCGAGAATGTGTAGCGTGTCTGCGTGCCACGAACAGAAGTCGCCTGCACATTAACCGAGCGGCCAGACCGCATTGCGCTGATAATGCGCGCCTCATCGCCTTCATTCTGTGCCCAAGCCCGATTCCCTTCAGTGAAAAATGGGAACTGCGCACCGTCCACCATCACCCTCACCGTGCTATCGGCTTTAAGCTGATAACCCATAACGAGCTGGGGGCTGTAACCGCCTCCAGACTTGGAAATAATGATAAAATTATCGCCATGCCTGACGCCTGCCGGAAGGAAACTCGACGGCACAGTCAAAGCATAGCATTTGTTTCCGGGCAGCTGCGTGTTCTGATAAACGCCCCAATCCCGAAACTCACCAACATGACTTGTTTTAGCCGAAGCCGCGAAAGAACTCGCCACCAACCCTGCAAGCGCCAACGCAACAGTGGTTGTTTTTTTAGTCATTGCCTGAAACCTCCATAATATCGCCAATCACGCAGCATAAAAAATTGTTTCATTGCGTTACTATTTCCTTAACAGACCCCTAAAAAATTGTTGAACAGGTAAAATCGTCGCGGCCACGCGTAATTCGCGCATGAGAAAGCCCGCCTGGCGATTAAACCGGGCGGGCTACAACCGTATGAGCTTATGAAATCAACCAGATTAAATTCGGATTGAAATTCAATTCACTGCTTAGAACACGTTTCGCTCTGACTAAAACGCACCAGCGCACTAAAAGCGGAACTGAAGACCGAGAGAGTAGCCAACCTGATTTCCGTCGTCATGACCAAAGCGCGCATTGATTTCACTGAAGACGCCTACCTGTTCAGTTACAGCGAGCTGAGCACCAAGCTGCGCACGTCCAAAGTCTTTATCAACATTGCCCAAATCGGCGATACGTACACCGCCATCCGAAAGGCTTGTCAGCTGGATGCTGTCAGGACGACCATCTGCAAACTCATGCACCCACTTCAAGCTGGAATATGGACGGAGAACCATTCCATTGCCCAGCGCAATTGTGCCATGCAAACGCCAGCCGATACTGGCCTCGAATGAATCAAACGTTTGTTTGTCATAGCTCATGCCGGTGCGGAAATCGCTGTCTTCGTCAAAGCCGTTGATGCGATACCGCATATAATCAAGACCAGCAACCGGGCCGCTTTTTACGCCGCCCAATGTGAAGTCATGGCCACCCTCAACCCGAGCGCCCCAAGACAAGGCTGACGTATCTGACGAAAGTCGCTGATCGAGTAGCACTGGGCCGTCAATCGCCTGTAGGAATATCGAGCGTTTATTATCGAAGCTGCTACGCCCGATATTCAAATCACCCGCAAGCCAATTAGAGGCGCTGTCCTGAAACAACGCATAAATGCCAGCCTGCCAGTTGTCGCTCTCGATGGAACCCTCGTGGTTGAGCTTATCGCGACTGCGTTGAAATCCGATGCTGCCGCCGAAGGTCCAGGAATCGTTGTAACGATAATCACCAAGAAGATTGATGCCCAAACGCGTTGCATCGGATACGCCAGGTAGATCGAAGCCGCTACCGGGATAGATATCGCCTTCGATACTCGCTTCGCCCTTAAACGTCCCGACAGCACGGTCGCTTTCAAGCAAACTAAGCCAGCGGCGGTTATGGAGGTTGACCAGAGCATCATGCTGACGGCCAAGCTGATCCGACATCTGCCTGATCATCGCGCCGCCTGAAGCTGTCGAAGCAAGAAGGTCGGCATTGGTCAGCTCCAGCACAAGGCGGGTCAACAGTCGTGAATAATCGCGTAGGCGCTGTTCGACACGTTCTTCGCCAAAGGCGTTCGTTAAGACCTGTTCATTGTCGCGCGCCGGATTATGCCAGGTGCTGCCTCCCGGGATCGCGGGATTATCGGTCTGTGTATAGCCATCAAGATCGCCAAGTTCCCAATTGGTTGATTCCATGTAGAGGACCGGAATGCCAAGACCAAGAAAACTATCACCGTCACTACAGCAGCCTGTACCGGCCGGATATGCCGGGTCCAATCCAGGATTGGTGAAGAGCGAGATATTCAGCTCATCCGCAATTCTGAAAATCTGCTCACGATAAGACGCCAGAGCTGGATTAGCGACACTGTTGCGGCCTGCATGCGCATACATTTTATCGCCGGTGATCAGACTGTCGATATTGATCATGCCGAGCATGTTGGCGCGTTCTTCAGCGCTTAACGAAGCGACGTAGGCACGCGATCCGCGCAAACCTTCTTCTTCCGCACCAAAGCCAACCACTTCCAACCCGTTTTCAAGCTGGATACCGGCCATGTTGCGCGCAATTTCGGTCAGAACGCCAGCGCCCGACGCATTGTCATCCAGACCCTGCAAGGTAGGCCGACCGAAGAACGTGTCGTAATGCGCGCCCACCACGAGATATTTTCCGGTCGTACCAGCTGCCGAAGCGATTACGTTCTTCGACGCACGGCTGGTGCCGCTAGCTGTCCAATTAAAGTTCTGGATTGATGTTTCATATCCCACACCAAGCCGCGACTGCATCCAGCTGGTTGCAGCTTCAAAATTAGCAGTACCGCGATATCGGCCCGGATAATCATTTATCAGTTTATCGACTGTTTGATTGGCATACTGACCGTAATCATACGCAGCAGCATCGCTGCTCATTGATACGCCAGCGATCCCAACGGCTACAGCAAGAGCACCAGCAGCGCTGGTAAATGCCGAAGCACGCTTCAGTTTCTTACAATCAGACGCAATAATTCCCGCGGCCTGACCCTCGCCAGACCACTGTCCCATTTTATAACCCACTGTGATTCCCACCTGTTTTTATAGTTCACACAGGAATTTCTAATTAATGAAATACAATGCGTCACGCCGTTATTGCATCTAATCAACACTTAAACTGCGACGTTGTTGATTATGACTACCGTGGTAGAAAACTATTTCAAAACAGCTCACAAGGTTCCTCCGCTTGAGTAAGCGAAACCCATTGAAAGTCGAGAATAAGTTTTGTGGAGAAAATGGTGGGCCCGGAGGGACTCGAACCCCCAACCAAGCGGTTATGAGCCGCCGGCTCTGACCAATTGAGCTACAGGCCCACGCAACACTGCACCTACCCTAAAGAAAGATACGACACAAGCTGTCAATTACACGAGTTGCCCTAATGCGCACATATTCGATTGTCATTCATGCAACTCAAGACACGATTCATCTGAATTGAACCGCCAGGTTGCAAATCAACTGCGTTTCAGGCCAGATATTGTGGCGTTTTGCTTTAGAGGGAACTTAAATACACTCAATGACAAAGCAGAAATGGCTTCTCAAGGAGTCTGCTTTGCACAAGCTGCCTCAACTTTCTCTACAGGAGATTTTATGAACAACCGCGCTACTACCCTTCTTGCCACTTCATTTTCGGCAATCATGCTTGCAGGTGCATTTTCACTGCCAGCTGCAGCGCAGGAGAATCACATGACGAAGCAGCCAGCACGCATTGCAGTGACCGGCGAAGGCAAGATGAACTCTGCCCCGGACATGGCAATTCTGAACCTCACTGTATTGCGCGATGCTGAAACGGCGCGCGAAGCAATGACGGCCAATAATGAAGCAATGGCCAAGGTGCTGGAAGCAATGAAAAAGGCCGGCGTCGAGGAGCGTGATCTCCAGACCAGCGGCATCAATATTCAGCCGCGTTATGTCTATCCGGACGACAAGAATGGCCTGAAAGAACCAAAAATCAGCGGTTATAGCGTATCCAACAGCCTGAGCGTGCGTGTGCGTGATCTGGCCAAGGTTGGCAATGTTCTCGATGAATCCGTGACGCTTGGCGTCAATCAGGGCGGCGACCTTACCTTCGTGAACGATAATCCAGCTTCCACGATCAACGAAGCCCGTAAACGTGCCGTTGCTGATGCGATTGCCAAGGCAAAGACCCTTGCCGATGCAGCAGGCGTTGGCCTTGGTCGGGTCGTTGAAATCAACGAACAGAGCCGTCCGCCTATGCCGATGCCAATCGCGCGTCAGGCCAAGATGATGGCAGCCGCTGCCCCTGAGGATTCAGTTCCAGTCGCAGCCGGTGAAAACAGCTATAATGTTTCGGTCAACGTCGTTTTCGAGATCAAGGAATAACGACAAAGAAGGGGCGTTCACGCGCCCCTTTTACTCTAACAGTCTAAGACAACAGAAAAAGCCAGCCTGAGTTTCAGGCTGGCTTTTTGTTTAGTCACTAGGTCCGATTAACGGATGATTGGGCAACCGCGTACATTGGCGAATACAACGCCGGTCGGGCGACCATGGCGGAAGCCGCGCACCTGAACCGATTTTCCGCGATAAGCAACGCGTGCGTTACGAATACCCATGCGGTGTGCCTTCATCTTGGCGCCTTCAACCGAGCAGGCCGGACCGCGATAGGCAGGACGTCCATGATGACGATTACCACGATAATCGATGTTGATCACAGGCGAATGCGCTGCGGTGCTGACCGCAGGCACGGATGCAGGCGATGCAGCATTTGCCGAAGCACCAGCGGTGAAGACGGCGGCGAAACCGATTGCAGCAGTGACAACGAATGACTTGAGCGACATTGCGGACATCTTAAAACCCTTTCGAACTTTTATCAGGTGATCTTCACCCGAGACATCCGATAAGTAGTCCATCGAACATGAACGGAAAGCCAAGTTCACGTTCATATAGCGTTCAGTTTGGTAAACACCGCCAAGGACCGACACAACGTATCCTCATAAAAATAATATAAAACAATCACCTAAATTGAAAGCAGCGCCAAACCAAAATCGCCAAAGACCGAACATTAAACTTAATTAATGCACCCTGATAAAACGATTAATCCAATGGCACCATGTGCTGGATGTATTCTTCTTCATCCTTGAGTTCATGGTCAAAAGCCGTCACCTTGCCGCGAACGGAGACGCCGGCTTCGTAGATCGTATCTGGCGAACCTGATACCAGCGGGTGCCACCAATAGAGATCAGCACCTTCTGCAACCAAGCGATAAGCACAGGTAGCCGGAAGCCAATTGACTTCATGAACGATCTCAGGCGTCAGGAACACACAATCCGGCACCGTTTTGCGACGGTTCGGATAGTCGCTGCACTTGCAGCTCTCTGCGTCCAGAAGTGTACAGGCAACAGTCGTCCAGTAGACTTCCTCAGTGTCGTCATCCAGCAATTTATGCAGGCAGCACTGACCGCATCCATCGCACAGGCTTTCCCATTCCTGTCGGTTGAGCTGCTCTAGAGATTTGGTTTGCCAGAAGGGTTTCTTATCCATGACGCTGCATATAGTGCAATTAGATACTTTTGGGCATGGGCAAATCGCCGCCCTTCCCTATTGAATGCTGAGCATTCTTGCGTTAGACAACCTTCGTCATCCTTATGACCGTAAGCGTCTTACGTTAGGCAACGCATCAATTTAGCTGGGAACGGCTATCCGCTTTGATGTTTCGTTGCGCGTTCCCCGCATAATATTCAGGAATACATATGTCTCAGTTTAACGGGTCACGCCGCAGAAAACTGCCAGCGCGTTATGCATCTATTGTGATGCCATTTATTCTTTCGGTCATGATGACGTTCGTCGTCTCGCTGATCGCAACGGCGAAAAGCCTTGGCTTTGCCCACCCCGATCTGGCCTATAGCTGGATGACTTCGTGGGCTCTGTCCTGGGCAATCGCCTTCCCGGTCCTGCTTGCCATCCTGCCAGTGGTTCGAAAGATGGTCGGCTTCGTCTGCCATCCGCATTAGAGCGCCGTGCGTCCATTCGGACGCACAAAGGACGCTCTAAACTATCGAACCTACGCATCGTGCTTTCCGAAAATCGATTCCGATCTTCGGGCCGATGCTGTGGAGCGCCGTGCGCCCTTTTGCGTAGGATAATGAGATAATAAATAACTAGAGCACACAAAAAAGCCGCGCAGTGTTCATGCGCGGCTTTTTCAATTTATTGTAGTTCGCTTAGCGGAAGATAGCTTCGCCCTGCTCATCCACGATCTGACGACCCTTATTAAGCGAAATGCTCGCGGCATCTTCAATGCCAGGGCAGCGATCAGCGCGCACAAAGCGATGTTCTTTCAGCTCACCATTGATCGTCTTCGAGATAACACCGCAAACCTGATACTGGCCGCCTTCGCTGTAAGGCGTCGCGATGATCAGAAAGTCTTTGTGTTCAAGACGCCCGGCTTCTTTTGGTGCTGCTGGGGTTTCTTCAACTGAGCCACCGCCAAAAAGACGCTTCAGAAAAGACATAACGCTCCCTCTTTATAAAAATCGCCCGAAACCGTATCCGGCATCGGGCGAGGAGTTATTAGCTGTCGAGGAACGAACGCAGCTTGCGCGAGCGGCTCGGATGCTTGAGCTTGCGCAGTGCCTTCGCTTCAATCTGACGGATACGTTCGCGCGTTACCGAGAACTGCTGACCGACTTCTTCAAGCGTATGGTCAGTGTTCATGCCGATACCGAAACGCATACGCAGCACGCGTTCCTCACGCGGTGTAAGCGATGCCAGAACGCGGGTCGTCGTATCGCGAAGGTTTGCCTGAATGGCCGCATCAATTGGCAGCAGCGCATTCTTGTCTTCGATGAAATCACCCAGGTGTGAATCTTCTTCATCACCAACTGGCGTTTCAAGCGAAATTGGTTCCTTGGCGATTTTCAGAACCTTGCGCACCTTTTCAAGCGGCATGGCCAGCTTTTCAGCCAATTCTTCCGGCGTTGGTTCACGACCGATTTCATGCAGCATCTGGCGCGAGGTACGAACGATCTTGTTGATCGTTTCGATCATATGCACCGGAATACGAATAGTACGCGCCTGATCGGCAATCGAGCGGGTGATTGCCTGACGGATCCACCAGGTCGCATAGGTCGAGAACTTGTAACCACGGCGATATTCGAACTTATCGACCGCCTTCATCAGACCGATATTGCCTTCCTGAATAAGATCAAGGAACTGAAGGCCACGATTGGTGTACTTCTTGGCAATAGAGATAACGAGACGAAGGTTGGCTTCCACCATTTCCTTCTTGGCGATGGTTGCTTCGCGTTCGCCCTTCTGAACCTGATTGACGATGCGTCGGAATTCGCCGATCGAAATCGCGGTTTCAGTGGCCAACATCTGAATTTCCGAACGCAGGCGATCAATCGTGCGTTCTTCCTTCGTGGCGAAATCTTTCCAGCCGCGAGCAGCCAGAGTGCCGACGCGCTCAACCCACTTTGGATCAAGTTCGTGACCCTGATATTCCTTCAGGAACTCTTCACGACGCACGCCAAACGATTCAGCCAGACGCAGCAGCTTGCCTTCGTTCTGAACGAGACGCTTGTTGATGTCGTAAAGCTGTTCAACCAGCTGCTCGATACGGTTCTGGTTCAGCGAAAGCGACTTAACCGCCTTGATCAGCTGATCCTTCAGTTCCTTGTAACGACGTTCCTGGCTGGAAGACAGATCAGCGGCAGCAGCCAGACGGCTTTCAACCTGCTGGTCCTGCAGCTTACGCAACTTGCGATAGGTATCTGCGATCAGATCGAGTGTTTCCATAACCTGTGGGCGCAGTTCGGCTTCCATAGCCGCCAGCGACAGGTTGGCTTCATCCTCGTCTTCTTCTTCCTCTTCCGCAGGCATGTCACCGCCGACATTGGTAATGTCGTCGTCATCACGCGAACGGCGCGGACCCTTGTCATCACGCGGCTTTTCTTCTTCCACGCGCTCGACAATCGGAGCCTGCTTGGCTTCCGGTCCGGCATAAGTGGTTTCAAGGTCGATGATTTCACGCAGCAGAATGTTGGATTCATTCAGCTGTTCACGCCAGATGATAATCGCCTGGAATGTCAGCGGGCTTTCGCAAAGCCCTGCAATCATCGTTTCACGACCGGCTTCAATGCGCTTTGCGATGGCGATTTCGCCTTCGCGTGACAGAAGCTCGACGGAACCCATTTCGCGCAGATACATGCGCACCGGATCGTCCGTACGATCAGTCGGCTCTTTCTTGGTAGTGGTGGCAGCAACAGCAGTTCCGGTCGATTCGACCAGATCGCCACCTTCTTCATTGTCGTCGTCGCTGTTGTCGTCGCGATCGTTTTCCTGTTCGTCGTCTTCAACGACGTTGATGCCCATGTCCGAAAGCATGGCCATCGTGTCTTCGATCTGCTCGGATGTCACTTCCTCGGAAGGCAGCACGGCATTCAGCTCGTCCATAGTGACGTAGCCGCGCTTCTTCGCGAGCTTGATCATCTTCTTGACAGCATCGTCAGAAAGGTCGAGAAGCGGCCCGTCGGTCGCACCTTCGCGCTCGACTTCGGCTTCTTCGTTTTCCTTAACCTTCGTTGCCATATTGCTCGTCTCCAGGCGACACCGGTCGCTTCTAAGATATATAGAGTGGTCAAACGGTTTTGCGAGAGCGCCGTTTAACTGTTGATTCTGCGAATAGCTGATTTCACGTTAATGCCGGATTAACCCTGCCGGTATTAACGGACCCTGTCGTCTCCAAATTCTTGTGGGTAGATCCGGGATCAATGGTCGCCTTCAAGGCCCTGCCCGGTCTGTTACTATCGCCCATCAAGGCTGATTTCAGGAGTCCACTTAGGGAACGTTTATCAATATCAGTTCTTTAATCCTTGCTCGAACTGTCGTGATTCCGTCATTTGTGCCGCACGTCAAGAGCGACTCACCTGATTCGGGTCCAAAAAGCGAATCATTTATTGTCGCGGCGCGTTCTCGGCCCTTTTCAACGCCCCAAATTCCCACAAACCCGCCATTTCCGGCAGTTTGAAGTCTTTCGCCGTTTCCAGGTGATTCGGGGTTTGTGACTTTAAACCGTTACGCGTTTACCTGATTGCAGGCAGGATGACTGAAATCACGAACTTCCCGGTGCGCGTCCCGATGAAAGTCCAAACCCGTCAATGAGGGCTTCGGTTGCTTCTGCCTGAGCAATCTGTTTCTGAATATCAATAAGTCGGGCGAAAATTTCACCCGTTTCATCACTATCAAGCGATGCTTCGACAGCGCGCAACTCCCTATGTAGGGTGCGCGCCCGCTGATGCAAGTGAAGCGCCTGTTTTAAGGCTTCACGAACATCATCCTCGGCCGCCTGCGCCGTGGCAGTCCACTCGCGGGTACGCCTGACAACAGCTTCAAGCGTCTCAATCAATTCGACATGCCCGGCCGCAACCAGCGCCTTGCGCATCGCATATCCATCTTCGACATGATTGGAGGCCAGCACATCCAGCATTGCCAGATGCAACACCTTCAAGGCCTCGTGTTCAAGATCAAGTGCGGCCATCGTCTCAAAATCTTCTTCGATCAGACGCGGATGGTTAAGCAGCATCAAAACGATTGCCGTTTCGCGCAGCGGCGCGTTGCGGCCTTTGACCATGTTGGAGCGCGTCAGACTGTCAGAAAACGACAGACGACCGCCAAAGGCAGCACCGCCGCGACCCTGCTGAGGGCCTCGCGCCTTATCTTTGCCACGATTAAACGTATTTCCGCCATTATTTTGCCGTCTCTGCCCAAAAAATGCCTGAGCTCTGTCACGCATTTCCTGGCTATAATGGCGCCGAATGTCCTCATTTGCGATGCGGCTGGTGATTTCGCGCAAACGCGCTTCAAGTTCCGCACGCCGCTCCGGCGTGTCGTAAACGCCGCTGGCAGTCTCACGCGTCCAGACCATATCGACCAGCGGCTTAGCATCACGCAAAACGGAATAAAACGCGGACGGACCTTCTGCCTTAACCAGATCGTCCGGGTCCTGCCCTTCGGGAAGCATCGCGAAACGCAACGATTTACCCGGCTGCAACGTAGGCAATGCCAGATCAGCCGCACGATAGGCTGCACGAACACCTGCGCCATCGCCGTCAAAGCAGAGGATAGGTTCAGGACTGATGCGCCAGAGCAATTCAAGCTGCTCTTCTGTCAGTGCCGTCCCGAGCGGCGCCACGGCCTGCTCAATGCCCGCCTGTGCCAGCGCAATCACATCCATATAGCCTTCAACAGCGATGATCGGCTTTGCCGGTTCGCCGCCCTGTGGCTGACACGCCTTGCGCGCACGGAGGCCATTATAAAGAATGCGGCCCTTATGAAACAGCTCGGTTTCCGGTGAATTGAGGTATTTTGCAGGGGCATCAGCCGAAAGCGCACGACCACCAAAAGCGACAATGCGTCCGCGCAAATCCTCAATCGGGAACATGATACGATCACGGAAACGATCATAGGAAACCGCAATGCCTTCACCATGGACAACGAGGCCGCAGGCTTCGATCTGATCTTTCGCGATACCTTTGCCCGCCAGGAACTCTTTCAGCGCATTGCGCGATTCCGGCGCATAGCCAATGCGAAAAGTCTGCTGTGTTGCGCTGGAAAGTCCGCGATCGCGCAGATAAGCACGCGCCTTTGCGCCTGCAGCAACCTGCAGCTGGCTTTCAAAAAACTGCGCTGCAAGCTCCATCACATCATAAAGCGATGCGCGCTGCGCTTCGCGCTTTTCCATTTCCGGATCGCGTGCGGGCATCGGCACGCCAGCCATGTCAGCGACGCGCTCCACTGCTTCAGGAAAGCTTGCGCCTTCCAGCTCGGTCAGAAATTTGAAGTGATCGCCGGTTACTCCGCAACCGAAACAGTGGTAACGTCCCTTACGGTCTTCGCAGTGGAAGCTTGGCGTTTTTTCGCCATGGAACGGGCAACAGCCCCAGAAATCACCCTTCGGCGGGTTGCTCTTTTTCCGATCAAACGAAACGCGCGTTCCGATCAGCGTCGAGATCGGCACGCGATCTCGGATCTCATCGAGAAAGGAAGGCGGAAAACGCATTACGATTGTCTCTTTCAGCTCAGCAGGCAATTTGTTCTTCAGCATATATAGGCGCGCGCGAACACGCAGTCCATGACACAGAAGCGGCCCTCCCCGCTAATCACAGTCCGCAGTACATAGGGACTGCTTCGCCCGATATGTCATAAAACTGTCACATATCTTTCACATTGAAGCGACGCCGCTTGATTTAGAGGGATTTCAGGCTCATATTCCCTCATTAATATAATTAGCCGGAACATATTTTTTCTCTTTTTGTTGTTTAGACTTAATTGAAAAATTTGATCCCCCAATCTCCAACCCGAAAGGAGTTCCAATGAACGGTTCTCTTGTCCTTTTGCATCTTGCTGGTGCTGTTGCTCTCCTTCTTTGGGCGACCCGCATGGTGCGAACGGGTGTGGAGCGCGCCTATGGTGATCGGCTACGCCGTCGTCTGCGCAATCAGATGCAGAACCCGCTGCTGGCGATAGCCTTCGGCCTTGTCATGGCAATTGCCCTGCAAAGTTCCACCGCAGTCACACTTTTGGTCGGCTCTTTTGTCGGATCAGGCATTGTGAGCGGCGTTGCGGGCTTGATGGCTGTGCGCGGCGGCGAACTTGGATCGGCGCTTGTCGTCAAGATCCTGAGCTATGATCTGACCTTGCTTGTGCCGCTCTGCCTTGTTTCAGGCACCGCCATTTTCATGACCACCGAGCGACGGGACTGGCGCCAGATTGGCCGCATCCTCGTCGGCATCGGCCTGCTCATCATGTCTCTGGAAATGACAGGACAGGCCACCGAGCCGCTGCGTCAGAGCGAGCTTCTGCCAATTATCGTAGATTATCTCTCCAGCGATCCGGTGACGACCTATCTTCTGGCCGCACTGATGACCTGGTTGTTCCATTCGAGCATTGCAGGCGTCATCCTGCTGACCACATTCGCGTCCCGTGGACTAATCACGCCCGAGCTTGCAGTTATCATGGTGCTGGGTGTCAATCTCGGCTCGTCCATTATTGCCCCAATTCTGACCCGCAACGCGCCACCCGAAACTCGCGTCGTCCCGCTCGGCAATTTGCTGATGCGCGGTGCAGGTTCGATGATCATGCTGGTGCTGTTTGAAAGCTTCAAGCCTTCGCTCGGCTTCCTCGGCGGCGACCCTGTCTCGCAGGTGGTCAACGCGCATATCCTGTTCAATGTCATCATCATGCTTGCGGGCATTCCATTGTCCGGCCTGGTTCTGCGAGCGACAGAAGCATTGGTGCATCTCAACTCGGACAAGAATGCCCCCGTTCAGCCAATCGAGGTCGAAGAATACAGCGCACTCGACAATGCCGTGCTCGACCGCCCTTCGCAGGCGCTTGCCAATGCAACGCGCGAAGTTGTGGGCGTCTGCGACACGATTGAAGTAATGCTGCGCCGCATTATCGACCTTTACGAGAAGCCGGATCAGGCACGTATTAATGAACTTGCAGCACTCGATGACCGGGTCGACAAGAAACATGCGGCGATCAAGCTTTATCTCACCAGGCTTGCAAGCAAGGATCTTGATGAGTTTGAAGCACTCCGTATGCAGGAGCTGATGGGTGCCTGCGTCAAGCTCGAACAAGTCGGCGACATTATCGTCCGCAACATGCTTGCGCATGTGCAAAAGAAGATGGACCACAATCTCGAATTCACCGAGGAAGGCTGGAAGGAGCTGAGCCACTTCCATGCCATGGTGCTGGCCAACGCGCATATGGCTTTCAACGTGATTGTTTCGCGTGATGGTCGCACGGCGCGCCTGTTGGTTCAGGAGAAAGACAACCTGCGCGATCTCGAAAAGCAGACGAGTATGCGTCACTTCTCGCGCCTTCGCGAAGGCTCAACGCGCAGTATCGAAACAAGCACCATCCATCTCGACACCATTCGCGATCTCAAGCAGATCAATTCATTGCTGGCATCGATGGCATATCCGGTTCTCGAAGAACAAGGACTGCTCAGTGCAACCCGCTTGAAGACAGCGAAACAAAGCTAACAAAAAGCCCCGCAGAAGCGGGGCTTTTTTATTCACAACAAAGGCGCTTCTATTGAAGCAGTGTCTTCACCAGAGCGCTGGCTTTGGTGAAGTCCATCTGGCCTGCATAGCGTTCTTTCAATGCAGCCATGACCTTGCCCATATCGCGAAGGCCCTGCGCACCGATATCTGCAATCACCGTTTCACAAGCCGTCTTGATCTCATCATCGCTCATCTGCGTTGGCAGGAAATCATTGAGGATCGCAATTTCCTGACGTTCGCCTTCAGCGAGCTCAATACGATTGCCTTCTTCATAGATGCGCGCGGATTCTTCGCGCTGCTTGACCATCTTTCCGAGAATGCCAAGCAGTTCCTCGTCGCCAACCGGATCTTTGCCAGCGCCGCGATTAGCAATGTCACGGTCCTTAACCGCAGCCATAATCAGACGCAGTGTCGACAAGCGCAGCTTATCCTGTGCCTTCATTGCATTGGTAAGTGCCTGAGAAATCTCCTGGCGAAGCATAACGTCTCTCCTGACGGTTAGGTAAGAAATATAGCTATACAGCAATGCTGCATATCCGCCGAGCTGTCGAAACCATCATCCCACAAGTAAAAACCCGGCAATTATCGCCGATATTACCGGAAACAATGGATCAAGACGATTGACCCCGCGCCCAACTTTCTCTATTGCTCGAGGCTTAGCAGGACATCGGCATGTGCTCACGGCGGAAGGTTTTTAACCCCGCTGCTTTTTGGCGCGTATATGGCTCTAAAAGTTCCAGTTTTCAAGCAGCCTCTCAACTGGCTGGCTGAAAACAGGCGCATGTCGCATACTGATAAACTCGAAACGTGCGCCAGACGGCAGCCGCGAAACCACACAGGAGTGCACCTATGACTGAAACCACATCGAAAACCGCACCCTGGACGACGACCAAGCGAACCGCCATTCTGGTTCTGGCAGACGGAACCGTTATCGAAGGTCAGGGCCTTGGCGCAACCGGCGCGATTGAAGCCGAAGTGGTCTTCAACACCGCCCTCACCGGTTATGAAGAAATCCTGACCGATCCATCCTATGCCGGACAGATCGTGACCTTCACCTTCCCGCATATCGGCAATGTCGGTGCGAATGCTGAAGACATCGAAGACCTGACGCCAGCCAATCGCCACGGCGCAGTCGGCGCGATCTTCAAGGCCGACATCACAACGCCTTCGAACTTCCGTTCATCGGAAGACCTCAACACCTGGCTCAAAAACCGCGGCGTCATCGCGCTCGCCGGCATCGATACCCGCGCCCTCACATCGCTGATCCGTGAGCGTGGCGCGCAGAATGCCGTCATCGCACATGATCCTGAAGGTAAGTTCGACATCGACGCTCTCAAGGCCCGCGCTGCTAACTGGAGCGGTCTGGAAAATCTCGATCTGGCAAAGGATGTCACCATCGGCCAGAGCCTGACCTGGGACCAGACCCCGTGGACGCTGGGCGAAGGCTATAGCGAACAGGCCGACAACCAGTATCATGTCGTAGCACTCGACTTTGGCGTGAAGCGTAACATTCTGCGTCTGCTTTCCGGCCTCGGCGCGAAGGTCACGGTTCTGCCTGCAACCGCTACTGCAGAAGATGTACTGGCCTATAATCCAGATGGCATCTTCCTTTCGAACGGCCCTGGCGATCCGGCTGCCACCGGTGAATATGCTGTGCCAACGATCCAGAAGCTGGTTGATAGCGAACTGCCTGTTTTCGGCATCTGCCTTGGACACCAGATGCTGGCGCTGGCACTCGGTGCGAAAACCGAGAAGATGCATCAGGGCCATCATGGCGCAAACCATCCGGTCAAGGATTACACAACCGGTAAGGTTGAGATTGTTTCGATGAACCACGGCTTCGCGGTCGATTCCGACAGCCTGCCAGACCATGTAGAAGAAACGCATGTATCGCTGTTCGACGGCACCAATTGCGGTCTACGCGTCATCGGTAAGCCGGTCTTCTCCGTACAGCACCATCCGGAAGCTTCTCCCGGCCCGCAGGATAGCCACTATCTCTTCCGTCGCTTCATCAACCTGATCCGCGAAAAGAAGGGTGAAGCTCTTCTTCCAGAACGCGAAGAGGCTGCGTGAAGCAACGCTCTAGATTTGTTATTTAAGCATTTCCAGCAAAAGTACGAAGCGGTTTTGCGTCGGATAATGCGTGAAAACAAACAGTTACAGCGGTTCCAACGATTCATTCTTAACTGGAACTGTTGTAAAACTCTGTTAAGAAAAGAAAAAGCCGGGATTTGATCCCGGCTTTTTCGTTGTTTATATCGGCTTTAGCGATCAGACATCGCCGCTGAAAGTATCGCAGGAGTCGATCTTGCCGCTCTGGAAACCGCGTTGGAACCACTTGGCGCGCTGTGCAGACGTTCCGTGATTGAAGCTTTCAGGAACGACATAGCCCTGACTACGCTTTTGCAGCGTATCGTCACCAATCTGGTGCGCAGCATTGATCGCTTCTTCAAGATCGCCAGCTTCCAGAATGCCCTTCTGGTTTGTGTAATATCCCCAGACGCCAGCAAAACAATCGGCCTGCAATTCGACACGAACAGACATCTGGTTGGCCTGAGCCTGACTCATCTGCTGACGCATCTGGTTGAAGCGCGGCAGGATGCCGAGCAGGTTCTGAACATGGTGGCCGACCTCATGCGCAATAACATAGGCATTGGCGAAATCACCCGATGCACCGAACTTAGTGGCCAGTTCATTGAAGAAAGTCAGATCGATATAAAGCTTACGATCACCGGGGCAGTAGAATGGCCCCGAAGCCGCCGAAGCCATGCCGCAGGCTGAACGAACACCATCCGAAAACAGAACCATCGTCGGCGGCGTGTAAGTCTGTCCGCGCGACTGGAAAATTCCGCTCCATGTATCTTCGGTTTCAGCGAGAATGGTGCGTGCAAATTGTGTCGCCTCGTCATTGGCGACCTTGCCGCCCTCAGCGGGCGTGCGACCACTGCTCTGCTGCGTCTGCGTGGACTGGATACTGCCATCACCAAACAGGAATGGCAGTGGATCAATGCCAATTGCACGCAACACGAAGAACATCACAACGAGAATGAGAATACCGGAAATGCCGCCGCCGCGAACGATGCGAAAGCCCGGTCCGCCGCCTATGCCGCCACCGCGACCAAAGCCGCCGCCGAGGCCGCCACCTTGTTGTCCACGCACATCCTCAACATTATCGCTTTGTCTACGGCCTTGCCAACGCATGGACCAACTCCCCTTCACCGTGCCAGCCGTTAAGAAGGCAGCACCAATCTGTTGCAAGCAATTGTCGCACAAACAGTTGGCGCGGCAACAGAAAAAGTAAATGAGCGAGGATCACAAACAAACACGTATCTGCAACAAACGCACCAATGAATGGTTGCAATCTCGACGCTTGTTTGTGATTTTCCGTAAATGCCCGCATTTTCTTTTAAATAAGGGCATTTGTGGGGTTCCGCTTTGGGTCATCATTGCCTATAAGGCCAGCTTAGCCCACAGAATTTCTCTCTGCCAACCCGCCGGTAAACCGTGCGGGCTTTTCTGGCAGGCTAAGAACAAGGAAAACGCCCCCATGCCGAAACGTACAGATATCAAATCGATCCTGATTATCGGCGCGGGCCCCATTGTTATCGGCCAGGCTTGCGAGTTCGATTATTCCGGCACGCAGGCCTGTAAAGCGTTGAAAGAGGAAGGCTACCGCATCATCCTCGTCAACTCCAATCCAGCCACGATCATGACCGATCCTGATCTGGCGGACGCGACCTATATCGAACCAATTACGCCTGAAGTCGTCGCTAAGATCATTGCCAAGGAACGTCCGGACGCACTGCTGCCAACCATGGGCGGCCAGACCGCGCTGAACACTGCTTTGTCGCTCCGCCGCATGGGCGTTCTTGAGCGCTACAATGTTGAGATGATCGGCGCACATGCAGAAGCCATCGACAAGGCAGAAGACCGCGCCCTTTTCCGCGAAGCAATGGAAAAGATCGGTCTCGACACGCCAGAATCGCGACTGGCCAATGCGACCGAAATCAAGGACGAAGACCGCAAGCGTCACGAAGCCAAGCGCGCTGAAGTGAAGTCGCAGTATTCTGGCGATGATCTCGACAAGGCGCTCGACAAGCTGGAAACCGAATGGCAGCTGGGCGAAGTTGAGCGCAAGCAGCGCTACATGAGCCACGCGCTTGCAAAGGCTGCGCAGGCACTCGACGTGGTTGGCCTGCCTGCCATTATCCGCCCAAGCTTCACGCTCGGCGGCACCGGCGGCGGCATCGCTTACAACCGTCAGGAATTTTTTGAGATCATCGAACGTGGTCTGGATGCATCGCCAACGACTGAAGTTCTGATCGAAGAGTCGGTTCTGGGCTGGAAAGAATATGAAATGGAAGTCGTCCGCGACAAGGCGGATAACTGCATCATCATCTGCTCGATCGAAAACCTCGATCCTATGGGCGTCCATACCGGCGACTCGATCACCGTTGCGCCAGCCCTGACGCTGACCGACAAAGAATACCAGATCATGCGTAACGCCTCGATTGCGGTGCTGCGCGAGATCGGCGTTGAAACTGGTGGCTCCAACGTGCAGTTCGCGATCAACCCGGCCAATGGCCGCATGATCGTCATCGAAATGAACCCACGCGTGTCGCGTTCTTCGGCTCTCGCTTCCAAGGCAACCGGCTTCCCGATTGCCAAGGTCGCGGCAAAGCTTGCTGTCGGCTACACACTGGATGAACTCGACAACGACATCACCGGCGGCGCGACACCTGCATCGTTCGAACCATCGATCGACTATGTCGTCACCAAAATTCCGCGCTTTGCATTCGAAAAATTCCCGGGCTCTTCGCCAATCCTGACCACCGCAATGAAGTCAGTCGGTGAAGTCATGGCCATTGGCCGTACTTTCCAGGAAAGCTTGCAGAAGGCGCTTCGCGGCCTCGAAACCGGCCTGACGGGTCTTGATGAAATCGCCATTCCAAATATTGAAGAAGGCGATGAGAAGAACGCGATCCGCGCTGCCATCGGCACGCCTACGCCAGACCGTCTGCGCATGGTCGCTCAGGCAATGCGCCTTGGTTTGACGACCGAGCAGGTTCACGATGCGTCCAAGATCGATCCTTGGTTCCTCGAACAAATCGAAGCCATTGTGAAGACCGAAGAGCGTGTTCGCGAACACGGTCTGCCACAGGACGCAGAAAACCTGCGTATGCTGAAAGCCATGGGCTTCTCCGATGCGCGCCTCGCCAGCCTGACTGGCAAGGACGCAGAGGATGTCGCAAAGCTGCGCGGTGAACTTGATGTGCATCCGGTTTACAAGCGCATCGATACCTGCGCTGCAGAATTCGCTTCGCCAACCGCCTACATGTACTCGACCTATGAAACGCCATTCGTCGGCCAGCTTCGCTCCGAGGCACAGGTTTCGGATCGCAAGAAGGTCGTCATTCTCGGCGGTGGTCCAAACCGCATCGGTCAGGGCATCGAATTCGATTATTGCTGCTGTCATGCCGCTTTCGCACTCGGCGATGCCGATTACGAAGCCATCATGATCAACTGCAACCCGGAAACAGTTTCGACCGATTACGACACGTCCGACCGCCTCTACTTCGAACCGCTTACAGCTGAAGATGTGTTGGAAATCCTGCGCGTAGAGCAGGAAAAAGGCACATTGCATGGCGTGATCGTACAGTTTGGTGGCCAGACCCCGCTCAAGCTTGCAAATGCACTGGAAAAGGCAGGCATTCCAATCCTTGGAACTTCGCCTGACGCGATTGATCTTGCAGAAGACCGCGACCGCTTCCAGAAGCTGCTCATCAAGCTCGGTCTCAATCAGCCAAAGAACGGCATCGCCTATTCGGTTGAACAGGCGCGCCTGATCGCAGCAGACCTTGGTTTCCCGCTGGTTGTTCGGCCGTCCTATGTTCTGGGTGGCCGCGCCATGCAGATCATCCATGATGAACGCAGCCTGCAGGCCTATCTGCTCGATACCGTTCCTGAACTGGTTCCGGAAGACATCAAGGCCAAGTATCCAAACGACAAGACTGGTCAGATCAACACGTTGCTCGGCAAGAACCCGCTCCTGTTTGATACCTATCTTACACAGGCCATCGAAGTAGACGTCGACTGCCTTTGCGACGGCAAGACCAGCTTCGTTTCCGGCATCATGGAGCATATCGAAGAAGCCGGTATTCACTCGGGCGACAGCGCCTGTTCGCTGCCAGTTCACTCGCTCTCCGCTGAAACCGTTGCTGAGCTGGAACGTCAGACCGAAGCTCTTGCGAAGGCACTTAATGTTGGCGGCCTGATGAACGTCCAGTTCGCGATCAAGGACGGCGAAATCTTCATTCTTGAAGTGAACCCGCGCGCTTCGCGTACGGTTCCGTTCGTTGCCAAGACCATCGGCACGCCGATTGCCAAGGTTGCGGCCCGCATCATGGCTGGCGAAAGCCTTGAAGAAGCGCTCGGCGCGTATGGCGGCAAGCCGCAGGCTCCTTCACGCCCGCACATCGCGGTCAAGGAAGCCGTGTTCCCATTTGCACGCTTCCCGGGCGTCGATACGCTGCTCGGACCTGAAATGCGTTCGACCGGTGAAGTCATGGGCCTCGACTACGACTACGCACTGGCCTTCGCCAAGGCGCAGCTCGGCGCAGGCGTTGAACTGCCGCGCGAAGGAACGGTCTTCGTCTCAGTTCGCGATGAAGACAAGGAACGCGTACTGGGTGCAGTCCGCAAGCTTGCAAGCATCGGCTTCAAGGTAATGGCAACCGGCGGAACACAGCAGTTCCTCGTCGCCAATGGCGTGGAAGCAACCAAGATCAACAAGGTCATAGAAGGCCGTCCGCACGTTGAAGACGCGATCCGCAACCGTCAGATCCATCTGGTCTTCAACACGACCGACAGCGCAAGCGCTGTTTCGGACAGCAAGTCGATCCGCCGTGCAACACTGATGCAGAAGCTGCCTTACTACACCACCATGGCTGGTGCTGAAGCAGCGGCAGAAGCTATTGCAGCGCTTAAGGCCGGGTCGATGGAAGTCCGTCCGCTGCAGGATTACTTCCGCGATTAATCAAACTGAGAGACACGAAAAAGGCCGCAGATGAAAATCTGCGGCCTTTTTCTTTGGTAGCAACCGCCAATATGACGAACTCGGCAATGCTCTATCTATTTGTTTTGGCGCGCATCTTGCTCCGGAACCTGTGCGATTTTCACTCATACCACGCTCCAAAACTAATTCTCCACAGACCCTAGACCGTTGCTTCTGTTTGATGCGGCAGGCGAAGTGGATCAGCCTGCAAGTCCATCTCAAGATGGAGTTGGCGTGTGAACAAGCCATTATGCCCAAGGCCTTTGCCGATATGAATGACGGATGCATCTTTTAATGGGCCGGTCAAAATTGCATAGGCGCGTTTGCGCGCTTCTTCATCCATACCGTCCAATGTGCCATCAATCACGATCCAGCTTGGATTTTGCAGAACAAGCCGCGCGAGTGCCAGGCTTTGCTGCTCGTCATCAGTGAGCGTCCTATCCCAGCGCAACGTACGATCAATCTGTGGTTCCAGACGCTCCAGCCCCGCGAATTTCAGCACTTCCGCGACCTGATTTTTAGAGAAATCGGCAGCATTCAGTGGATATACAACGGCGTCATGCAGGTTGCCGGGTGGGATATAAGGAGCATGAGGGATAAACACCACGCGATCACCAGCAGGCAGACCGATGCGCCCGCTTCCCCAAGGCCACAAACCACCGAGAGCACGGAAAAACCGGCTGCGCTCGGTCTCTGTCGCCCCTGTCACGAACAGACGTTCTCCGGGGTTGATCGCTACTTGCTTCTCAACAAGATTGAGACAGCCATCAGGCACCGCAATCGACAAACCATCGATGGTCAAACGCTCGTCTTCGTTCGTTTCGAGCGTGATCTGGCGATCAATATGGCCGATATCATCCATTCGCAAGATAGCCTGACGGAAGCTTGCAACGCGCAAAAGCGTTGCACGCCAGTCTGCAATCGCGCCGAAATTATCGACGAACCAGCGCAGAGAATTATGTACCTGCGTGAAGGCACCAACGGCCATCATAAGGCCACCGAAGGTCAGCCCACCGGAAAAATAGACCGGTGCAGCGACAAGAATCGGCGCAATAATCGTGAACCAGCCATAGCCAGCAGTTACCCATGTGAGGTTCGTTGTCGCAATGACGATCCTCTTGATCGCGCTCAAAACGGCATCGAGATCGCGATCCAGCCTGCGGCGCTCATCAGCTTCACCGCGTGCGAGTGTTACGGCATCGATATGCTCGTTAACCCGCATCAGCGAGAAGCGGAAATCAGCCTCGCGCGCATAGCGGTTGGCATTGTGATTGACGAGGCTGCGACCGACAAACCACGAAAGCAGCGACGCAGAACCCGCATAAAAAACAGCCGCCCAGACCATGTAACCGGGAATAGAAAAACTATAACCCCAGACATGGAAGACAAAGCCGCTTGAAAGCGACCATAAGACGCCGACGAAACTCACCAGAATGACTGTCGACTGCAGCAGATTGATGCCGAGATCGCTCGTCGTTTCGGCCAGATGGCGCGCATCTTCCTGCAAGCGTTGATCGGGATTGATGCCAATTTCGCCAGCCTTTGCCAGTCGAAACGCCCTCCCCGGCTGCAACCACTGACCAACCAGATCACGCGCCAACCCATCGCGCAGCTTCAGCTTGAACATCTGGTTCAGCCAGGTCTGTGAGACGTTAAGGATGAGAACTGAGCCGGCAATGGCAAAGAAAATTAATAGCTGATGGAAGAAAGCACTCAAATTGCGGTCCGATAGCGCATTATAGAACGGCACATTCCAGCGGTTGATTGCCACCTGCCCGATAGCGATCAGAACGATCAGCACAAAGATACCCGTTCCCAAGGCGATCAGCTGATTGCGAACGGGAGACACCCAGAACGCGCTCATCATCATGCGAACTTGCGAGAGAAGATCGCTGCCGTCCTGCTTGCTCTTATCCGGATGACGACGAGGCGGGCGAGTAGCCCTATGCGGCTTATCCTGCTTTGATTTGGACACCACGTCTTTCCTCATCGGGCTTGTGTTTGGCAGATGCAAAACTTTGCTAGTAAATATAGGCGTAAATAACAGACGTCATGGGATTGTTCTTAAACAATTCCGGCCTCACTCTGTAGCAACATTTTGGAACTTTTGTGTGAGAACCAGACCGCTCACTTTATCGGATGCTTGCACCTGCTTATCCAGCTGGCAGCATTATAAAATGCATCCCCGTTTGAGGAATAAAACCATCTCTTTTCATCTCTTCCAGGTGCATTTGGCAGACGTTAGCGATCACATCTGGATCGGAATATGAAAAAGCATTTCAAAAATAGGCCTTTAGAGATATCAAAGCCTGTCTTGTATTGGTCAAATTTGTCGCATATAGTCGGGCAATCGATTTTTCGGTCAAGTGACTTTGCGACCCGCCCGGCCTGCCGTGCTTCCTGACGATCTCCTGTCCATAAATTCGATCCACAGGGACGTGTGCGAAGCATACGGACTACACGACTACTAATGTTACAAAGGAATTTCCCATGGCTACGGGAACTGTTAAGTGGTTCAACACGACCAAGGGCTTCGGCTTCATTCAGCCTGATCAGGGCGGCACGGACGTATTCGTTCACATTTCCGCTGTTCAGCGCGCTGGTCTGGCCACGCTCGATGAAGGCCAGAAGGTTACGTACGAAATCGTACAGGACCGCCGTTCGGGCCGTTCGTCTGCCGACAACCTCGTCGCAGCATAATTTTTGCCGCAAGGCAGAGGAAAGGCGGGACTTGTCCCGCCTTTTTTATTTGTCCGATTTCTTATTCGATAATATTCAGACTTTTATCAGCGCACTCGCTCCCAGCATAAGAGCTGCGACCAACGCTGCTACGGTGCGAACATGGTTCCAAAGAGTCCAGTCGCGCACATAAGCGATCCAGACATCCGCTGATGCAGCAGCATTTGCATCCATGACGGCAAGCTGATCATTGAGCGGCACATTCAGAATCATGGTTACGCCAATGGTGCCGATCAGATAGATGCCAGCACCGATCATCGTCCACTTCGACAGGCTGCCAAAACCCATCAGCCCGAGCGCAATTATCGCCAGACAGAGCAATGCCGTTCCAAAAAAGACGGCAAAGAATGTACCATTAATCACTGTTATGTTGATCGACTGCATTGCCGATATGCCTGCATTTGCCGGAATGCGTGCGAGAGCAGCCATCACAAAACTTGAGAACGCATAGAAAATACCGCCTGTAATCGCACTACCCCATGCCGTCAGCAGCACAAGCAGTTGAAAACTCATCGTCATGATCCTTCCTCCCAAGCGCCTTCTTCAGCGGCCTTGCGGGCAAAATCTGCAAAGCGGCGCGGCTTTCGACCCAAAGCTTCCTCAACGCCATGAGCCACTTTGGCGTTACGACCATCAAAAAGCTCAGTGAAAAGATAGCGCAAAAGTGCAATCACATCTTCAGGCAGCGCCTGTTCGCGCAACGCCACTTCATAATCAGCAAACGAAACAGAATAGAACGACAGTTCCCTCCCCGTAGCGCTTGCGAGCTCGCTCACTGCATCGTTAAAACTCAGCAGTTCCGGGCCTGTTAGCTCATAGAGGCGATTGCGGTGGCTCGATTGCGTCAGGGCTGCAACCGCCACATCGGCAATATCGTCGGCATCAATGAACGGCTCTTTTGTCTGTCCGACCGGCAACGTCAGCGACCCCGATAAAAGCTCATCCCGCATGTAGTTTTCACTGAAGTTCTGCATGAACCAGCTTGCGCGCAGCACAGTCCAGTCAAGGCCAGAGGTTTGAAGCACCTGCTCTGCAGCTTCAGCCTCCTCCTCACCTCGCCCGGAAAGAAGCACGACATGCTTCACACCAGCCATCTTCGCGGCCATCAGAAATGCGCGGATTGCATCTACTGCACCCGGCAAAGCCAGATCCGGCTGATATGTGACATAGGCACGTGTGACGCCTTCAAGCGCCGCAGCCCAACTGGATTGACTATTCCAGTCAAAGGCAATTTCCGTGCTTCGCGATACGGCGCGAACAGACAGGCCCTTCTCCCGCAATTTCTCCGCAACGCGCCTGCCGGTTTTGCCGGTCGCACCGATCACCAGATAAAGATCATTCGAGTCCGTATTCATTTTCCATCTCCCAAAATATGAGTATCCCTCATATTTGCAATATGTGAGCAATCCTCATATTCTGTCAAGAGCGGATAATGTGAGTCGGTCATGAAGCAGAATTCGGGTACGGAAACAGAAGTAATCGGTGCGGCAATCCTGCGGCGCACGCCCAGTCAGAGCCGGGCACAGGAAAAAATCCGCCGCATAGCGGAATGCGCGACCGCGCTGATCGCCACAAAGGGCAGCGACAGTCTGAAGATGAGCGAAATTGCCCAGCAGGCCGGCATTTCGATCGGTGCGCTCTATCAGTATTTTCCCGATAAAAGCGCCTTGATCCGGTATCTGTTTGAAAGCTGTAACGCGCAATCGCGTCAGTGCATCGAAGATGGACTTGCCGCAGCAAATTCAAGCGACGAATTGATTGCTGCATTTAACGCCTTGATTGACGAATATCTGGCTTTGATGCGGCTGGAACCAGCAATGCGCGATATATGGTCGGCCACGCAGACCGATAAATCCCTGTCGAAGCTGGAGATTGCCGAAAGCCGCCAGAATGGCAAACTGCTAGCGGATACAATCCGTCGGATCGCCCCCGATAAAGACACCGCCCAGCTGGACGAAACAGCTTTTCTGCTGATGCATTTTGGCGAATCCACCATGCGCATCGCCGTCGAGGTTGCGGAGGATGAATGCTATGCGCTGATTGAGGCTTATAAAGTCATGGCCACGCGCAGCTTGCGAGACCTCATGAGCCATTAAAGCATTTCCAACAAAACTGCGAAGCGGTGTTGCGTGAGGATAATGCGTAAAACAAAAGATGGAGCGGTTCCAACAATTTAGTATTAACTGGAACCGCTCTGAACCTTAAGGCAGCCAGTCCATCGAAACATGCCCTTTATCGGCTGCTACGCGCTTAAGCCACGCATTCACTGCCGGATAGCGATCCATGTTGAAGCCGCCCCGATGCGCCTCATGCGTATAAGCATAAAGAGCGATATCAGCCACCGTCAGGCTGTCACCTGCCAGGAAAGGTGTCTTCTTCAATTGCTCTTCCATAACGCCGAGCGCTTTATCACCACCCGCAAGCGTCGATGCCAGACGTTCAGGCGTCGCATCACGGGCGCGCTCCGGATAGACCATCAAGGCACGGCGCACAGCGACATAAGGCTCATGGCTATATTGCTCGAAGAACAGCCATTGATAAACCAGCGCCCGCTCATAAGCGTCTTTCGGCAGATAGGGCGTCCCTTCAGCCAGATGGAGAAGCATGGCATTCGATTCGGCAAGGAAGCGACCATCTTCCAGTTCAAGGAGCGGAACCTTGCCATTCGGGTTTTTCGCCAGATATTCAGGTGTTCGCGTCGAACCGTCGAGGGATGAAACGGTGACGTGCTTGAAAGGCTTACCGAGTTTTGCAAGCAAAAGCCGTGGCTTATAGCAATTTCCGGAATCTGGCTGTGAATAAATCGTGAGCATTTGCTTCTCCTGTACCGGTATAACATGTCCATCAGACTGAAAGCTGTCCAATCAGTTTCATTGAACGAATATGTGCGGATCTCTGATGGATCAGAACTTTTCAGCAACACAATCGCGCGAGAAATCGGAATTTCTTGCGAAAATGCAAAGCTTTTGTTGCGATTCGTGCGCCGATGCGACATAGAAAGTCCGCAAAACCGGACCGTGCCCGGTGCCGGTTATCTGATCCTGCCATCTATGGAGATCTATCATGGCATTTCTCGCCGACGCCCTTTCTCGTGTAAAGCCATCTGCAACCATCGCGGTCAGCCAGAAAGCACGTGAACTGAAAGCCAAGGGCAAGGACGTGATTGGTCTCGGAGCGGGCGAACCCGATTTCGACACACCAGACAATATCAAGAAGGCTGCCATCGACGCGATTAATCGCGGCGAAACCAAGTACACGCCAGTTGCTGGTATTCCTGAGCTGCGTCAGGCCATCGTTGCTAAGTTCAAGCGCGAAAATGGCCTCGACTATAAGCCGGAACAGGTCATCGTCGGAACCGGCGGCAAGCAGATCCTGTTCAACGCTTTCATGGCGACCCTGAACCCAGGCGATGAAGTGATCGTGCCTGCCCCTTACTGGGTAAGCTACCCGGAAATGGTTGCGATCAATGGCGGCACACCAGTTTTCGTCAACACGAAGATCGAAGACAACTTCAAGCTGACAGCAAGCGATCTTGAAAAGGCGATCACGCCAAAGACCAAGTGGCTGATCTTCAACTCGCCATCGAACCCAACCGGCTCGGCATACACTGAAGCAGAACTGAAGGCTCTGACCGACGTTCTCGTCCGTCATCCGCAGGTCTGGATCCTCACCGACGACATGTATGAACATCTCGTCTATGGCGATTTCGTCTTCACGACGCCTGCACAGGTTGAACCTTCGCTCTATGATCGTACGCTCACCATGAACGGCGTATCGAAGGCCTATGCAATGACCGGCTGGCGTATTGGTTATGCCGCAGGCCCGCTACAGCTCATCAAGGCTATGGACATGGTGCAGGGTCAGCAGACCTCCGGCGCTTGCTCCATCGCTCAGTGGGCAGCTGTTGAAGCGCTCAACGGCACACAGGACTTCATTCCGGAAAACAAGAAGATCTTCCAGGCTCGCCGCGATCTGGTCGTATCAATGCTCAATCAGGCAACCGGCATCCATTGCCCAACGCCAGAAGGTGCATTCTACGTTTACCCATCCTGTGCAGGCCTGATCGGCAAGAAGACTGAAGCTGGCAAAGTCATCGAAACTGACGAAGACTTCGTAACTGAGCTGCTCGAAGCAGAAGGCGTTGCAGTCGTTCATGGTTCGGCTTTCGGCCTTGGACCAAACTTCCGCATTTCTTATGCGACATCCGACGAACTGCTTGAAGAAGCCTGCTCACGCATTCAGCGCTTCTGCGCAAGCCTGCGTTAAAAGCTAAAAATACAAACGACGAAGGGGCCGAAAGGCCCCTTTTTCGTATCTTCACCTCAAGAGAAAAACCAAGATCTGGCGAAAAGCCAAAAAAAAAGCCAGACAAATGTCTGGCTTTGAGTTTTGAAGGTGCCTTCAAGGCAAACCTCCAGAGGGGAACACTCAGCGCGCGCAAATGGGAGGAGGAAACGCAGCGCTGAGATGACTTATATATGCCTTGTGCTCATTGTTTTTGCAATGCAACTTTAGCGCAATACAGCTATGCGTTTTTTGCATGGCTAGAAAACCAATAAAAAGTCAATATATTCATAGAGTTAGAGATTAACCACTTATCCGACTTTCTTAACTGGCTATTATAGAGCCGCCCAAACAGAAGGCATAGCCGAACAATCACTGCCTCTAAAAATAGCAAATCACTTCCGTAAATCGCAAGCATCCGCCGCTGTCATGAAACTATCATGGCACTGAATCTGACTTGTCACAGAAGAGGCATAGAAGCCCTCGCAAGGCCGCAGCCATCCTTTTTGAATGCCGAAACGGCACATGCTGCAGCGCACCCCTTATCTAACAAGGAGCGCCATCTTGCGTATCGTCCAGATTACCGACACCCACCTCAGCCCAACCAAGTCGCACTTCAACAGCAATTGGGCACCCCTTGTTGCGTGGATTGAAGAACAAAAGCCGGATCTCATCATTCACACCGGCGACCTTACGGTTGACGGTGCAGATATGGAAGCGGATCTCGCTTTCTGCCGCGAACGTATCGCCGAACTTACCGCCCCTGTGCTGAGCCTTCCCGGCAATCACGACATCGGCCACCTGCCCGGCAGCCATCAACCTGTCAACATGCAGCGCCTGAAGCGTTGGCGTGATCATTTCGGTCCAGACTACTGGGCTAAAGATCTCGGCGACTGGCGCGTCATTGGGCTTAACAGCCTGATTATCGGTGCTGACTCCGCTGAGGAAGAAGAACAGTTCCAATGGCTTGAGGCAGAGCTGAATAACAGCGATGGCAAGCCTGTTGCTATTTTTGCGCATAAGCCGGTTTTCGTCGATCAGCCAGATGAAGGGGACACGGGCTACTGGGGTATTCGTCCCGCTCCACGTCAGCGCCTCTACGATCTGTTTGCCGCCAATAATGTAAAGCTTCATGCAAGCGGCCATCTTCACCGCGCATGGGCTGGGGAAGCTTATGGTACAAGCTATATCTGGGCACCGGCAGCAGCATTCATCGTGGGCGCCATGGAACGTGACCTGCCCGGTGAGCGTATTCTGGGAGCAGCTATCCACGACCTCGGCGAAACAGTAAAAAGTGAAATCGTCCGTATTGAAGAGCTTACACCTTACGTCATTGATGATGTGGTGCATGAAGTCTATCCGCATCACACCGGCGATGGTGAGGCGGAAAAGCTTGCTGAGGAGGCCACTCAGTGAGCACGCTTGTCCTTCGCGATATCAGCAAGTCTTACGGCAACAATCAGATCCTTGACGGTATTTCCATTGAGGCCGCAGAAGGCGAGTTTATTGCACTCGTGGGTCCGTCAGGTTGTGGCAAGAGCACGTTGCTGCGCATTCTAGCAGGCCTTGATCACGCCGATGAAGGCAGCATTGCCATTGCCGGACGCGATATCACAGGCGCCCATCCTGCTGACCGCAACATGGCGATGGTCTTTCAATCCTATGCACTTTATCCGCATTTAACGGCCGCGCAGAACATCGCGGTTCCTCTTGCCATGCGCGATATGACCACTCTGGAACGCTTTCCACTGGTCGGCGTACTCGTTCCGGGGCAACGCAAGAAGCGAGCAGCCATCCAAAAGCAGGTCAAAGCGACAGCGACCAGCCTTAAAATCGATCATCTGCTTGATCGCAAGCCGGGCCAAATGTCGGGTGGCCAGCGCCAGCGTGTTGCGCTTGCCCGTGCTCTTGTCCGTCAGCCCGGCGCGTTTCTAATGGATGAGCCGCTGTCCAACCTCGACGCCAATCTGCGTGTTCACACCCGGGCGGAAATCGTTGAGCTACATCGCCGCGCCGGTGTGCCGACAATCTATGTAACGCACGATCAGGCTGAAGCGCTGAGCATGGCCGACCGTGTGGCCGTCATGATGGGCGGTAAGTTACTGCAGATTGATACGCCAACTGCGATCTATAATGATCCAAAACATATTGAAGTCGCTCAGTTTATCGGCACACCGCGCATCAATATCCTTGACGCTCTGGTGAGCGACAATGGCATCGTCCATTTTGCTGGCCGCGCGATACTGCAAGGCATCGCGGCACATTCTGGCACGCAAATCCGCGTCGGCATCAGGCCCGAACATTTCCGCATCGTTCCACACGACAGAACCGGTATCACTGCCACGGTTTCGCGGATTGAGTTCCTGGGCTCGGAAGTGTTGATCTATGTAAAAGCTCCCGGCGCGTCACAGGATCTGACAGTCAAGCTTGATCCCGCGAACGCAAAACATATTGCAGCGGGCCTCGCCGTTGGCCTGCATTTTGATGCAGACAACGCCTATCTTTTTGGCGACGACGGTCTGCGTCTGCGTCAACCCACCGGAAATGCAATACAACTTGCCCCGCGGGAAAAGGCGCCAGCTCATGTCTGACGCCGCTCTTCCTCACACGGGTTTAACCAACGCTCGCACGGCTGCAGAAAAGGCACGCCGGCGTGAAGAACGCCTTGCCTGGAAGCTTGCGGCACCGGCCATTCTTCTCACAGCACTTTTGATCCTGTTACCGACAGCAGCTGTGATCTTCTGGAGCTTCACCAATTTCGAGTTGGGCTATGACGGCTTTGAATTTATCGGCCTTGATAACTACCGCGAGTTATTCACCGACCGCACGTTTTTGATCTCACTCAAAAACACGGCAGTTTACACAGCTATCGTAGCTCCGGCTTCCGTTTTTCTGGGCCTTGGCGTGGCGCTTCTTATTGAAAGCGAAGTTCGCGGCAAATCATTTTTCCGCACGGTTTACTTCCTTCCTGTGGCTTCGCTTCTCGTCGCCATGGCAACCGTCTGGCAATATCTGCTGCATCCAACGCTTGGTCCGGTAAACGCAATGCTTGGGATGATCGGCATTACCGGTCCCAACTGGCTAGGCTCCAGCGATACCGTGCTCTTTAGCCTTGCACTCATTGGCGTCTGGCAGAGCGTCGGTTTCAACATGGTTCTGTTTCTTGCTGGCCTGACCGCGATACCACGCGAACTTTATTCGGCTGCGGAAGTTGATGGTGTGAAAAGCAGCTGGGAACGGTTTCGTCTGGTCACTTGGCCTCTGCTCGGCCCCACCACTCTGTTTGTAACGACAATCAGCATTATCAACGCAGTCAAAGTCTTTGAGACAGTCAAAACACTGACCGAAGGCGGTCCAAATAAAGCATCCGAAGTGCTGCTCTGGACCATTTATCAGGAAGGCTTTGTCTATCTGCGCGTGGGCTATGCCTCTGCGATGACCGTGATTTTCCTCGCTGTGCTGATCGTTCTGATGATGCTGCAGTTCCGCGTGCTGGACCGCCGTACCCATTATTGAGGAACCAGAAATGACTTTTGCCCGTTCCTTCCGTCTCGGCTTGCTTTCATTGGGTGCGCTTATTTTTCTGGCACCCTATATCTTCATGCTATCGACGGCCGCCAAATCGCAGCAGGATATCTTTTCCTCTTCACTTTCGCTCATTCCGCAGAACTGGGCTCTTTGGGATAACCTCACCAAAGCTTTGACGCGCGTTCCGATGGGACTTCTGCTGTTTAACGTTGTCGTCGTCTGTGGGCTGGTTCTCGTCGTACAGGTGGTGATTGCCATACCGTGTGCTTATGCAATGGCAAAGCTGCAGTTTCGCGGTCAGCGCACGATGATGATGCTGGTCATGCTTGGCCTTCTTGTTCCGATCCATGCAACGGCTCTGCCGTTCTATGTCGGCTTCAATCAGCTTGGTGTTCTCAATAGCTACTTCGCACTGAGCGCGCCGTTCTTCATTTCGGTCTTCGGCATTTTCCTGTTTCTACAGTTTTTCCGTGCTCTTCCGGATGACCTCATCAGCGCTGCTCGCCTTGATGGAATGTCCGAAGCAGGCATCGTCATGCGCGTCATTGTTCCAAATGCGTGGCCTGCCATCACCGCTTTCTCGATCTTTTCGGTGGTAGCGCACTGGAACGATCTGTTTTGGCCGCTCATCGTCGTCAATGGCATGGAACGGGCCACACCACCGCTCGGCCTCCTCTATTTCCGCGCAGCAGAAGCTGGCGACGACTATGGCGCACTGATGGCGGCAACGCTCATCATCACCCTGCCGCTTCTCCTCGCATTTCTCGCAGCCCAGCGCCGCTTCATCGAAGGCATTACTTTAACCGGCCTCAAAGGCTGAAATCCTCCCCCGCCCTCCCTTATCCTCCCAAGGAGTTAAACCATGAAACGCCTTTCCAGCGCTCTTGCCGCTCTGGCTGTTGCAACCGGCCTCGTCTCTCCGGCTTTCGCAGAAACCACGCTTAACGTGCATTATCCGATGCCCGGCTTCTTCAAAGATGTCATGGCCGACATCTCGAAAAAGTTCATGGAAGAAAATCCAGATATCAAGATCAACTTCGTAAGCCCCTCAGCGACTTATGAAGAAGGCATCCAGACAATCATGCGTCAGGCTGGCACGTCGGAACTGCCAGACATCACCTTCACTGGCTTGAACCGCCTGCGCGTATTGGCTGAACGCAATATCGGCGTCGACATGAAGCCGCTCGTTGATAAGGAAGCAGACCTTGAAGCTCAGGGCTTTACCGATCACCTGCTAAGCCTTGCTCGCGTTGGTGATCGTCAGGTCGGCCTTGCTTTCGCAACGTCAAACCCGATCATGTATTACAATGCCGATCTGGTTAAGGCTGCGGGCGGCAACCCAGATACACCGCCAACCACCTGGGACGAGGTGATCGAGCTCGGCGGCAAAATCAAGGCACTCGGCAACGGCAATGAAGGCATCGACTTCCGCTGGCAGGGTGACGACTGGATGTTCTCAGCGCTGCTTTTCGGCGCAGGCGGCACCATGCTCACAGAAGACGAAAAGAAGGTTGCCTTTAATGGACCGGAAGGCCTTGAAGCCTTCAAACTCGTTGATCGCTTGGTGAAAGAAGGCGGCATGCCAGTTCTGACCAAGGCTGCGGGTGAACAGGCTTTTGCTGCTGGTAAGGTAGGCTTCGCATTCCAGACCACTGGTGCGCTGCGCAACACAATCAAGAATGTTGGCGATAAGTTCGATATGCGCACCGCCAAGATTCCACTGCTTAACCCTGAAAAGGGTCGCTTGCCGACGGGTGGTAATGCAGTTGTCATCCTGACCGAAGACCAGGCAAAGCTTGATGCAGCCTGGAAATTTGCCAAATTTGCTGCAGGCCCATACGGCGCATCGGTCGTTGTACCAGGTACCGGCTATGTGCCGAACAATGAACTGGCTGCGAAGTCGGATGAATATCTCGGCAAATTCTATGAAGAAAATCCGCTCTTCAAAGCTGGTCTGAGCCAGATGTCGATCATGATCCCTTGGTATGCATTCCCGGGCTCGAACGGCGTCAAGGTAACACAGACCATTGTCGACAACCTCTCGCGCGTTGTTGAGCAGTCGGCTACGCCTGAAGATGCTCTTGCCGATGCATCGAAAGAAGTTCAGCGCCTGCTGCCACGCAAATAGCTTCACAAAACAAAAAGGCCGCGCTGGATTGTCCAGCGCGGCCTTTTCTTGTCAAAAACGAGATCAGAAGGTCCAGTTTCTTGCCTTCGAGAACAGGAAATCACGGAAAGCATGAAGCTTGGCAGAATTCTTCAGCGCTTCCGGATAACAGAAGAACGTGTCGAAGGATGGGATTTCCTCAAGCTCAGGCAGAAGCTGAACAAGCCCGGATTCCTTGTCCGCCATATAGTCAGGCAACACCGCAATTCCGACACCACGCTGGACCGCACGACGAATGGAAAGCAGATTATTCACCTGCAAAACCGGAATGCGTGAGCTGCCATCGGACCGACCAGCGATCTCGAGCCAGTTCAATCCTGTCAGATAGCTTGGAGCAGGCTCACCGAATGTCACAACCCGATGCTGGTCGATCTCGTCTATGGAATTCAGCTTCCCATATTTCGAGACATAACCCGCAGAGGCATAAACATGCATATGCACGGTGAACAGGCGGCGCTGGATGAGGTCAGGCTGCTGGGGCTGGCGCAAGCGGATTGCGCAATCCGCATGACGCATGGTCAGATCCAGTTCCTCATTATCGAGGATCAGCTGCAGCTGAATATCCGGGTAAAGCTCGACAAACTCCTGAATGCGCTCGATCAGCCAGCCCGAGCCAAGACCAACCGTCGTGGTCACACGCAGGCGACCCGTCGGCTTTTCCTTGCTTTCGGCAAGTTTGGAGCGGACATTTTCGAGCTTCATCAGCACGTCATGCGCCGTGCGATAGAGCGTTTCACCCTGTTCCGTCAGAATAAGCCCACGCGCATGACGATGAAACAGCGGAACGCCGACATCCTGCTCAAGCGCGCTGACCTGACGCGAAATAGCCGATTGCGACAGATGCAATGTCTGCGCGGCATGGGTAAAGGACCCCGCTTCCGCGGCAGCATGGAATATGCGCAGTTTATCCCAGTCGAGCGGTGCGACCACCTTCTCCCCCTCTCGTTACTCCGCAGCTTCGTGCAGCGGTTCCTGTGCAGCCAACCAGCGCTCTGCTTCCAGAGCAGCCATGCAACCCATACCTGCTGCCGTTACAGCCTGCCGGTAAATATCGTCCGTAACGTCACCGGCGGCAAAAATGCCTGGAACGTCTGTGGCCGTTGAATCAGGTGCAGTCCAAAGATAGCCGTTTGGCTTCTGCTTGAGTTTGCCCTCGAACAAAGAAACAGCAGGTGCGTGGCCAATGGCGATGAAAACGCCATGTACGTCGTGAACAGCCGTTTCGCCCGTGACAACATTCTTGAGGCGCACGCCGGTCACTGTCGCGCCCATTGGTGGCTTGGCCTCGGTGCCGACGATTTCGTCGATGACGCTGTTCCAGACGACTTTAACATTGTCGCGGTTCAGCAGGCGATCCTGCATGATCTTTTCTGCGCGGAAGCCTTCGCGGCGATGAACAACGGTCACGCTCTTCGCGATATGCGAAAGGTAAAGCGCTTCCTCGACAGCGGTATTGCCGCCGCCGACAACCACGACATCCTTGCCGCGATAGAAGAAACCGTCACAGGTCGCACAAGCTGAAACGCCGCCACCCATGAAGGTCTGTTCGCTCTCAAGCCCCAGCCATTTTGCCTGCGCACCGGTCGCAATGATCAGCGCATCACAGGTGTAAACCGTGCCGGAATCGCCGATCAGGCGGAATGGACGCGATTTCGTATCGACCTCTGTGATGATGTCATAAAGAATTTCAGCGCCGACATTCTGAGCCTGCGTCGCCATCTGATCCATCATCCATGGACCCTGAACAGGTTCGGCATAGCCCGGATAGTTTTCCACATCGGTGGTGATCATCAGCTGACCACCCTGCTGCAAACCGGTAATGATGATCGGCTTGAGCATGGCGCGCGCTGCATAAATGGCTGCTGTATATCCTGCCGGACCTGAGCCGATGACAATGACGGGCGCGTGACGCTGTGACATGGGTAGTTCTCCGGTCCCAAAAATCGATTTAAATCGCGGACTTCAAGCTTACTAGAATCGCCTTCGCGCTCAGCTCTGCCAATGCCCTGATATTATGGCCAAGGTAGGTCTGCAAACTGGCCATTGCAAGGTTCGACCAGCATTTGAAGCCCGTTAGCCACAGCTTGTGACCTTTCGGCATGGCTATACGTCACACCACATTGCAGCTGGCAATTTCCCGCGTTAAACACACAGGATATGAAGCAGCTTCTAAAAAACGCTGGAGCCGACCGCCATCTATAAGACAGTCGCCAATATCTGTGCGCGTTTCGGCCTTGTTATGGCTGTTGCAATGCTGCTGCCTGCAGCCATCGATCTGCGCGACGGCAGCGATGACTGGCTGATTTTCGTGCGCTCTGCGGCAGCAACCGGAGCGCTATCCGCGCTGATCCTGTTTGCCACGCAGAACCAGAACACACGCTTCACACCACGTCTTGGTTTTCTGTTGACTGCCTGCCTTTGGCTCACCGCAAGTTTTCTTGGCTCTATCCCGCTTTATTTTTCACATCTGCCGATCAGCTACGCGACGGCATTCTTTGAGGCCATGTCGGGTGTAACGTCTACAGGAGCTACAGCACTCACAGGCCTTGATGACATGCAGCGCGGTATTCTGCTGTGGCGCTCTCTGCTTTGCTGGATCGGGGGCGTTGGCTTCATCGGCTTGGCCCTCTTAATGCTGCCGTCGTTGCGAGCTGGTGGTCTGGCGCTGTTCCATATGGAAAACTCGGACAAGTCGGAAAAAATTCTGCCGCGCATGAACCAGATCGCGCTTGGCATTATTTTGGCTTATCTCACCCTGACAGCCGCCTGCATGATCGCTTATTTCGCTGTCGGGATGAGCATCTTCGATGCAATCAATCACGGTTTGGCGACAGTTGCGACGGCCGGTTTTTCGACCCATGATAATTCATTCGGCTTTTATGAAGGCAACCGAATGTTGCTGGTTGTTTCGACAGTTTTCATGGTGCTGTCGGCCCTGCCCTTCGTTTTATACATCAAGGCATTTATGCCACGCCGTACAGAACTGCTGAAAGATCCCCAGGTGAAACTCTTCTTCACCATCGTAATCGGTTTCAGCTTCGTTCTCGCTGTCGTACTGCGCCTTGGTTCTAACGTTCCATTTGGCGATGCGCTGATTTCAGCTTCGTTCCACTTTGTCTCGGTCATCACAACCACCGGCTTTACAACCGAAGATTACTCACTGTGGGGACCGCCCGCGATAGGCATCTTTTTCCTCGCGTCCTTTCTGGGCGGCTGCGCAGGCTCGACGTCCGGCGGCATCAAGATGAACCGTCTCATCATCCTGTGGAGCTTGACACAAGCCAATCTGGCACGCCTCGTCATGCCCCACGCTGTCATCAAAATCCGGTACGGTTCATCAGAAGTGTCTGGCGAGATCGCCCAGAACGTATTGCTCTATCTGTTTCTCTATATCGCATCGCTCATTATCGGCGCGGTCTTGCTCGCCTCACTTGGCCTCGACTTCGTGTCCGCCTTCACTGGCGCACTGACCGCATTATCCAATGTTGGCCCCGGATTCGGCGATACAATTGGTCCTGTGGGCAATTTTTCGACGATCCATGACCCCGCACTTTGGGTGCTCTCGTTCCTCATGTTGGTCGGCCGCCTCGAGCTCATAACCATATTTATCCTGTTCACACGTACTTTCTGGATGCGCTAACAACGCTTTAGGCGGTTTACATCCGGTCGTTTCTTTTGGTATGAGCAGGATTAGATTGCGCTATACCAGCGCTGAGTGTTTTATAATTACAACCGACTGAAATATCCTTGCGCGCGGAGTTTTGCATGCCTATCAAGGCTGATCTGGACGATATCGATTGGAAAATCCTTCGGGAGCTCCAGAATGACGGGCGCATCACCAATGTCGAACTCGCTGAACGGGTCGGAATCTCGGCCCCTCCTTGCTTGCGTCGTGTACGTAAACTCGAGGAAAGCGGCGTTATTCGTGGCTATCGCGCAATCCTGAATGGTAATGCGCTCGGCCAGGATCTGGTGGCTTTCTGCTCGGTTGGCTTGCACCGTCAGGCTGATGCCGATCTCAAGGCATTTGCGGAGAAAACGAAGCAGTGGCCTCTGGTACGCCGCGCATGGATGGTTTCTGGCGAATCCGACTTCCTGCTTCATTGCGTTGCACGCGACCTCAACACCTTCCAGACTTTCGTCATTGAAGAGCTGACCGCGGCCCCAAATGTGGATTCAGTACGCACAGCGCTGACAATTCGTCCGGTCAAGGACGAGCCTCTGATGATTCTCTGATAAGATAAATATTCCATGAGAGAGCGACTGCGTTCCGGCGCAGTCGCTCTTTTTATTTGGAATCGAGCTCAGCTGTTAAAAACACGCTCATAAACGGCGCTGATAGCGTCCGCTTCTTTTTCGAGCGGAAATGCTTCATGTACATGGGCAAGCGCATTTTCACCATGGCGCTGCGCCATAGCCGGATCGGCAAGATATGGCTCAATCGCATCGCGAAGCGCGTCGCCATCACCCGCTGCAACAAAGCTGCCTGTGCCGTCCACGATCATTTCGGCATAAGCGCCGGCATCACTTGCAACGACAGCGGTTTTTGAAGCCATTGCTTCCAGCGGGGTCAGGCCAAAACCTTCGTTACGCGATGGCGCAACATAAAGCGTCAACCGGCGGTACCAGACACGGATATCCGGCACTTCACCTAAGATAAGAATACGATCCTGAAGACCTGCAGCAGCAATACGCGCTTTCAGATCATCCTCGAACGACTGATGTTCGGACGTCGTACGGCCGGTGATAATTGCCGTCCATTCCGGATATTTGGGTAAAAGTGCGATCATGGCGTCGACAAAAAGGTCGGTGCCTTTGGAATGACGCACACGCCCAAAACAGCCAACGGCATATTTGCCCGGCAACCCTGATGCGCTGAATGCATCAGCCAAATCAACGGGCGGATGAAAACGCTCAAGATCGACACCATGCATAATCACATCATGCGGCACTTGAAGAAAACTGCCCGACCGGCCACTGGTCGCAATCACCGCATTCATGCGACGGATCAGCCATTTGGTGAAAGGCTTGTGGTCACGCTGCGCAGCTGAGGTGAATACCAGTCGAAGCTTCATACGCAGAATATCGCGCATGAAAATACCCGCCAGCATTTCGATGTTGCGGCGTGCATGCCAGATACGAAAACGGCGTTTGGCAGGCTTCTTCCAGAACGAGAAAAGTGCTGACCAGCCCAGATGCGGCAGGCTGTCGGGAAGCCCAGGCCCCATTGTTGCAATGCCCAATCCCTTTGCGCGTTGCAAAGGGATGAGCTGTACGATGGTCGAAGTCACACCCGAAAGGCGGCGCTTGAAGTTCGGCGCTACGACTTCCACCTGTTCAATGGGAACGGGCACGTTCCGACTCAAGCGAACTTGAAGCCGAGAATTTCGTAGGAACGCGAACCGCCGGGTGCATTGACCTCAATGGTATCGCCTTCACCCTTGCCGATCAGCGCACGCGCGATCGGGGAAGAAATCGAAATACGACCTTCCTTCACATTGGCTTCCTGATCGCCAACGATCTGATAGATTTTTTCTTCTTCGGTATCTTCATCAATAAGCGTGACAGTGGCGCCAAACTTGATCTTGTCGCCGGTCAGCTTCGTAACGTCGATAACTTCTGCGCGGCCAACGAGGTCTTCCAATTCGTTGATTCGACCTTCATTGAGGCTCTGCGCTTCTTTTGCTGCATGATATTCGGCATTTTCAGACAGATCGCCATGTGCACGCGCTTCAGCAATTGCCTCAATGATCCGCGGGCGTTCATTTTGCTGACGCGTGCGGAGTTCTTCCTTGAGGTTTTCGAAACCGCGAGGGGTCATTGGGAACTTTTCCATACCCAGTCCAGTCCTTTCCATCGCCCGCCGCACGTCCCTCCAGGATGAGCGCGACGGCAGTTTGGTTGCCCGCCTGATCTTGAGCCGTGTTTGGCACAAGACACCCGCCCGGGAGGTGAATTCACCCGCCGGTACACAAAAAGAAAACGGTCACCGAAGCACACGCTTCGGAACCGTTCAAAGTGATATTGCTTAAACTATAGCATTTTCGTCGATCATTTCACGAAGAAAAATTTAAGCCTGTTAATTGTATCCAAAACCGCAGCTATTTTGCAGATACAGGCCAGCTCGCTGGCCACTTTTCGGGGCCGCCCGCATAATTGCCGTCGCAATCACCTTTCGAGCGTTCTTCAACGAGCACAAAGCGAACCTTGCCCTCCCCGTCGTCAGTCGCTTTCCAGACATCATAAATGCCGCAATCACCCAATCCCCTGCCCTTGAAGAACGCTGTGATCGTTTTATTCGACTGCGACCAATCAATATTCCAGGCCTGGTCCGTTGTGCTTGGTCCAGCATCTGAAATGGTCGGCAGCGAAATTGGAACGACCTGATTCTCGCTCTGGCTATAGAATACGTAAGACTGATTATATGCCCCAGGAGAACCACAGGGCATTCCGATCAGATTAAGCCCATCCGCAATCTTTGCATTAAAACCGCCACCGGAGCTGAACGAATCCCCGTTCGATGTTCCGCAAACGCCATCCTCGTCAGTGAAGTCTTTGCGGACTTGTTCGGGAATCTGCTGAACATCCTTGATCAATGTCACATCAGGCGCAGGCGGGGCTGACTTGGCACCTTTGGCTTGAAGTGCATCAACCGTTCCTGCACGCGATTGCTGTTCGTCAATATAGATCAAGCCTCCCACAAAACCGGAAAGCGAATAGTTCGCAACCTTGCCTGCGAATTTAAGCTGCAGCTTCTGACCATTCCTCATCGCTTCAATCAATTTGGCGACCGCGTCCGCATCTCCATAATTGAGTTGTTCATCCTGCAACTTCATGACTGACGCATCGACACTCAACGCGGGCTTACCATCAATCGATAGCTCCAGTTTGCCCGACACTTTCGATGGGTCGATATAAGAGAGTTGAAGTTCAGGCTTTGCGCCCACAGCACGACCGCGATAAATGCCCAATCCCGGCGCACCGTCACTGGCAACTGGTGTCAGGGATAATGTGCAATTCTGCGCGAAATCACACAGGACGGATGTATCGCGGATCAACTTGTAGGCGGCGTAAGAGACGCCAAGACTGCTCAATATCGACGTAAAAACCGTCCCGGCCAACAAGATAGCTTTACTGCTCTTTTTCAATGAAAGCATAAACAACTCCCCGCGTGTAAATATTTGCTTTCTTATGTGCAGCAGTGTCGCAGTGAAACTACTACCTTGCCGATTATCCCGAATATTCTCTATAGCATATCCTGCCCCGGGAAGATGATCCAAATGAAAGAGGGCAGTTCTCTTTAGAGCACCCTCTGCGCTTCAAGAAGCCAAGAGCCGCTTAAAGAATTATTTGGTGGGATGAGGCATCAATGACGCGCGTTCAGGCAAATTTACTTCTCCTTTTGGCGGGCGTCATTTGGGGTATGGGCTTCGTCGCGCAGTCTACCGCAATGGCAAGCATAGGCCCCTTTTTGTTTATAGGTGTCCGTTCAGCCATTGCCGCCCTGACCGTGCTGCCATGGTCAATCGCCGAAAGCAGACGCTCACCGCACAAACTTAAAGGCTCGAACTATCTCTACTTCATGGTCGTTGGCGCAACGCTTTTTATCGGCCTTGTGCTGCAGCAGATCGGACTAATCACCACATCTGTCACCAATGCCGGTTTCCTGACAGGTCTTTACGTCGTGATGGTGCCGGTGCTCGGCGTGATTATTTTCCGCAGCTGGCCACATCCTGTTGTCTGGCCAAGCGCTATCGCCTGCCTCACAGGCATATTTCTGTTATCAGGCGGGGAACTAAGCGCTCTCAAGCAAGGCGACTGGCTTGTCATTGCCGGTGCTGTTTTCTGGGCTATGCAGGTTTTGTTGATTAGCCGTGCCAATCGAGCAGGCCGCCCGATCACGCTGAGCTGCGTTCAGTTTGCGACCGCCGCAGTCGCAGGATTGCTGATCGCCGCAGCAATTGAAGACATTAACTGGAACGTCATCGCACTCACCTGGAAAGAACTGCTGTTCACCGGCGTCTTTTCATCCGGCATTGCCTTCACGCTGCAAGCCATCGGCCAACGCTACACCACCTCGGCGCAGGCTGCGATTTTCCTGTCGTCCGAAGCGATCTTTGCAGCAATGTTTGGCGCAATTTTCCTTGGCGACCGGCTGACTTTCATCGGCTTCATCGGCTGTGGTCTGCTGTTTACAGCGATGCTTGCTGTCGAACTGGTTCCGATGTTCTGGAAACGTAAAGCGGAACCAATCCCGGCAGCTGCTGAATAATTACCCTCGGAAAATAAGGGCCGCCCCGCCTGCGATCAGCGCAAAGCCAAGCACATGATTCCAGGTGAAGGCTTCTTTGAGATAGAAGATCGAGAACAGGCTGAATATCACCAGCGTGATCACTTCCTGCATCGTCTTCAGCTGCGCGGCTGAATAGACTTCATGCCCGATGCGATTTGCCGGCACTGCCAGACAATATTCAATCAGAGCAATACCCCAACTGATGAAAATGACAGTGACTAGAGGCGTACTGGTGAACTTGAGATGCCCGTACCAGGCAAAGGTCATGAAAACATTAGAGCCGATCAGAAGCAGGATCGGCAGAACACTTGGCGACATCAGTGCTGACATGGAAAGAACTTTGGGGACCGGGAGGACACTGTCGCGGCTTGGCCCGAAACCGCTTTTAAGCGTTAGCACAAAGCCATGAAGATTTCGTCGGACTTATGACCATCAATTGGGCGATAAATCACCTTATTTGCGCCGCAGCTCTTAACAAGCTCACTGACTGTTCGTTTACGCTTATCGGCTAATATGAACGAAAGCCCGGTTCCAAAATGAAAGGCAGGGGCATGAGTTTTGCGTTGTCCGCTCGCTTTCACCATTACGTATTACCGGCATCTCTTGCGCTGTTCACACTTGTTGCAGGCTGCTCCGGAGACCGGCCTTCTCGTCCGCAGGCAGACATCGGCAACGCCGATGTCATGGTCCCGCCTGCCCCTGTTGCTTCGGTGAACACACCGCAGGAACAACGTGTCGTGGGGTTGGCGGAGGAAATCGAAAACAACGCCAATGAAATGACGACACAGAGCCAGCCACATTACACTGGCGATTACGGTTTTGCGACTTCTGTACAAAACCCCGTCAGCACTGCGGAGAACATCTATACGATGTCCAATTCGGAAGCCGCTTGCCGAACCCGGCTAAAGCGCCTCGGTGTTGTCTTCACTGAAAAATCACCCATCAATCAAAGCGGCAGCTGTCGTATCGATAACCCTATTGAAGTCAGCGGCTTCAACAGCGGTGCCATCGCTTTCAAACCTGCCGCGACTTTGAATTGTCAGGTGACAGAAGCCTTTGCGCGCTGGATCAAGGGCGACTTGCAGCCATCTGCGCGCCTTCGTTATCTGTCCGGCATCAACACCATTCACAATGCCGGTGGCTATTCCTGCCGCACAATGAACCATCGCCGTGGCGCCAAGATGTCGGAGCATTCTCGCGGCAATGCGATCGATGTCACCAAGATCGTTCTGAACAACGGCAAGAGCATCACGGTGCGCAAGCCCGGCTTCTTTGCTTTCCGCGAAAAAGGCTTGCTCAACAGCGTGCGCTCGGACGCCTGCTCCTATTTCACAACCGTTCTTGGGCCTGGCTATAACCGCGAACATGCCGACCATTTTCACTTCGATCTGATGCAGCGACGCAGCGGCCACCGTGCCTGCAAGTAATAAAAAAGCCCGGATCACCCGGGCTTTTTCGATTCTATTTCATCAGCTTAGCGAAACAGGCTGAATCAGTTCCCGAACTTGCTTACTCAGCCGGAACTGGTGTCGGCTGGCCACTCTTGTCGAGCGCCACCATGACGAATTCGCCATGTGTAACCAGATCCATTTCGTCAGCTAGATAGCGCTGAGCCCATGCTTCAACGCGCAGTGTAATCGAGGTGCGACCAACGCGCGTAATCTCGGTATAAACACAAAGGACGTCGCCAATCTTGACCGGCTTGGCGAAAGACATTTCACGCACCGCAGCTGTTACAACGCGACCCTTGGCGCGTTCTGCCGCACGAATGCCGCTGGCCGTATCCATCTGCGCCATAACCCAACCGCCGAAAATATCACCAGCCGAATTGGTATCTTTAGGCATAGCCTGCGTGCGTACAGTCAACATGCCCTTTGGCGCATTAATATCATTCATCAGTAGGTCCTTCGATCACCAGAGGCGCATCCCAAACCGCATGAAGCGGTTTCGTAAAAGATGCACGTCAAAACAGAAAACTAGAGTCATCGCTGAGTATGCTGCAAGCCTCTCCGAAGGGAAAGTGCGACATGCGCACCGCAGCCATGCAAATCAGGCACGAAACACCTACAAAAGTTAAACTCTTAATTATTAATCATACCGTAAATATTCATATTGGCTTTAAAGTAATAATAACAATTACCTGCTATGTATAAATTCATGTAATACATATCAGGGGCTAAAATGAAGATTATTATTACATCATCTATTGCTACATTAGCAGTTTTATTTGCAACGAATGCTGAAGCATATAGTGGCCTTGCAACCGCGAATATAAACCTTCGCACTGGCCCCGGCACACAATACCCATCAATGGGTAGAATTCCGAATGGTGTCCTTCTCAACGTTGCAGGCTGCACCAGCGGATATGGTTGGTGTCGCGTCAACTATGCCGGCCTCGACGGTTGGGCTTCTTCAAATTACATCGCCGTACAAACGGGTGGTGGTGGTTACACGACCAACGACAATTTCGGCTCGACTGCCGCAGCCGTCGGCATTCCCCTGATTGCCGGGCTGGTGATCGGCTCGGCAATAAACAACAATCGATGGGACGATGGTCCAAATTGGGGACCAGGATGGGGACCACGCCCATACCGTTCCGGCTGGGGCCCCGGCCCTTATCGTCCGGGCCCAGGTTGGCGCGGACCCGGCCAGTGGGGTGAACCACGTCCACATTGGGGCGATCGTCCCGGCTGGCGCGACCACCCCGGCTTTCACCCAAATGTCTACGGCCCCGGTGATCGCTGGCGTCCACGCGGGCCACGGTGATTGCCACCTCCTGACAGCCTGATGTCAGGAGCCATATAGAATTGCGACGCGGCGCACCGGATTTGTTCCATATTTGATCCGGGCGCCCTTTTCATTTGTGCCGTGAAATTCCATATTGGGACCATGGCTTCCTCAAAAGACAAATACACTCAGGATTCGCATGATGAAACTCGCGGCTTTGGCGAAGCGCCTCAGTCCGGTTTCTCAGGTGCGCCGCTTTCAGGTTCAATTTCCGACTGGGCGAAAGAGATAGGGGATGAGGCTGAAAAACCTCAACCTAAAGCCAAATCACCCAAAGCGGCGAAGACACCGAAAAAGGTGCCTGAACGCAGCAAAGAAGCGACGCGCAGCGCGCGCGGTACATCCATGGGCGGCGCGGCCTCCGCTAAGGAACGCGCAGCCGCGGGTCTTAATCCTGTGGCGGGCCTTGATATAAGCCTCGAAGACGCCACGGCTCTTAATCCTTCAGGCGCCACGGCTACCGTCAAAGCGCTGTCTGACCTGATTGAATCCGGCAATCCTCTGTTCAAGAATGGCGAGCTTTGGACACCGCACCGCCCTGCCCGTCCGGCCAAATCCGAAGGCGGCATCGCGATTGAGATGGAATCGAGCTTCGAGCCATCTGGCGACCAGCCGACAGCGATCCGCGACCTGATCAGTGGTTTGAACGACGAAGATCGGACACAGGTTTTGCTCGGCGTCACCGGCTCCGGTAAGACCTTCACCATGGCGAAGGTCATTCAGGAAACGCAGCGTCCGGCGCTTATTCTTGCGCCGAACAAGACGCTTGCAGCGCAGCTTTACGGTGAGTTCAAAAACTTCTTCCCGAACAATGCCGTCGAATATTTCGTTTCCTATTACGATTACTATCAGCCGGAAGCCTATGTGGCACGGTCGGATACCTATATCGAAAAAGAATCGACCGTAAACGAACAGATCGACCGGATGCGCCACGCAGCAACGCGTGCGCTGATCGAGCGCGATGACGTTATCATCGTGGCATCGGTTTCGTGCATTTACGGTATCGGTTCGGTCGAAACTTATACCGCCATGACGTTTGAGATGAAGATCGGCGACCGGCTCGACCAGCGCCAGCTTCTCGCCGATCTCGTGGCACAGCAATATAAGCGGCAGGACATCAACTTCGTCCGCGGCTCGTTCCGCGTGCGCGGCGATACGATTGAAATCTTCCCGGCCCACTTGGAAGACCGCGCATGGCGCATCTCGCTGTTTGGCGACGAGATTGAAACCATCGCCGAGTTTGACCCGCTGACTGCCCAAAAGACCGGCGATCTGCAATCGGTCAAGATTTACGCGAATTCGCACTATGTGACTCCGCGCCCGACGCTTAATCAGGCGATCAAGTCCATTCAGGAAGAGCTGCAGCATCGTCTCGCAGAACTGACCCGCGCAGGTCGTCTGCTCGAAGCGCAGCGCCTTGAACAGCGCACGAATTTCGACCTTGAAATGTTAGAGGCAACCGGCGTCTGCAACGGCATCGAAAACTATTCGCGCTATCTGACAGGCCGCCAGCCGGGCGAACCACCTCCGACCCTATTCGAGTACATCCCGGACAATGCTCTGGTCTTCCTCGATGAAAGCCACGTCACTGTTCCACAGATTGGCGGCATGTATCGCGGCGACTTTAGGCGCAAAGCAACATTGGCCGAATATGGCTTCCGCCTGCCATCCTGCATGGATAACCGCCCGTTGCGCTTCGAGGAATGGGACGCCATGCGTCCGCAGACCATCGCGGTTTCTGCAACGCCCGGCAAATGGGAAATGGAAGAAGCTGGCGGCGTGTTTGCCGAACAGGTTATCCGCCCGACCGGCCTGATTGATCCGCCGGTAGAAGTGCGTCCTGCGAAAAGTCAGGTCGATGATGTGTTGGGCGAAATCCGCGAAACTGCGCGCAAGGGCTATCGTACGCTCTGCACGGTTCTTACCAAGCGCATGGCAGAAGATCTAACCGAGTATCTCCACGAACAGGGCGTTCGCGTGCGTTATATGCACTCGGACATCGACACGCTGGAACGTATCGAAATCATTCGCGATCTGCGCCTTGGCGCGTTCGACGTGCTGGTGGGTATCAACCTGCTGCGCGAAGGTCTCGATATTCCGGAATGCGGCTTCGTCGCCATTCTTGATGCCGACAAGGAAGGTTTCCTGCGTTCGGAAACGTCTCTAGTCCAGACCATTGGTCGTGCTGCGCGTAACGTTGACGGCAAGGTCATTCTTTACGCCGACAATATCACCGGTTCTATGCAGCGCGCGATGGATGAAACCAGCCGCCGCCGCGAAAAGCAGGAAGCCTACAATCTTGAGCATGGCATCACGCCTGCCTCAGTGAAGAAGAATATCTCGGACATTCTGAACTCGGTTTACGAGCAGGATCACGTCCGCGCTGATATTTCGGGCTTTGCCGAAGAAGGCTCCATGATGGGCAACAATCTTGCTGCTCATCTTGAACATCTTGAAAAACAGATGCGCGATGCCGCCGCCGATCTCGACTTCGAAAAGGCAGCGCGTCTGCGTGATGAGGTCAAGCGTCTGCGCGAAATGGAACTGGCGATTGCCGATGATCCGATGGCGCGGGAAGTGGAACTTGAAAGCCCTGTAACTGGCCGTACCAAGGGCCGTCACAATGCGGGCCGTAAGGTTCACCGCACGGTCGATGACGAGCCGAAGAAGTCGCTTTTTGCCAAGCCTTCGCTCGACAATATGGGACCGGGCACGGACATGGCCAAACCGCTGTTCCGCAAGAACACGCTGGATGAAATGACTGTCAAACGGACGGAAAAACCGGCAGGTGCGGATGAAGCTCTTCTTCGCCGCGAACGTTCAGGCATCGGCTCTTATGAAGACCCGGCTGAAACCGCCCGCAAGAAGCGTCGCCCCGGCAAGACTGGCCGACCGGGGCGGTAATATCGCAAAGCTCGGAGGCTGTTTCTTACCAGCCTTCGAGCACGATCTTACCCTTGGCCTTACCACTTTCCAGCACAGCATGAGCTGCATTGAGATTTGTGGCGTTGATCGGGGACAGCACGTCCGTCACCGTCGTTTTGATTTTGCCTGCATCGATCAGGCGTGCAACTTCATTCAGAAGTTTGCCCTGCTCACCCATGTCGGCAGTTTCAAAAATTGGCCGTGTGAACATCAGTTCCCAGTGCACTGACACCGACTTGCGCTTGAATGGCATGATGTCAAGCTTGTCCGGATCGTCAATCAGACCGAACCGTCCCTGTGGTGCGATCAGTTCAACGATTTCGCTAAGATGATCCAGCGTTTGCGTGGTCGAGAACACAAAGGCAGGCGCACCAATCCCCAAAGCCTCGACCTGCTCTGCCAAAGGCTTACTGTGATCGATGACATGGTGCGCGCCGAGTTGCTTGACCCATTCCTGGGTTTCAGGACGCGATGCTGTCGCAATTACAGTCAGATCGGTTAATGCACGAACGAGCTGGATCGCGATAGAACCCACACCGCCTGCCCCACCAACAATAAGCACCGCATTGGCGACACCAGGCACAGGTTTGCGCACATCAAGCCTGTCAAAGAGCATTTCCCAGGCAGTAATCGACGTAAGCGGCAAAGCTGCAGCCTCACTCTTGGCAAGCGATACCGGCGCCTGTCCAACAATGCGCTCGTCCACGAGGTGATATTCACTGTTTGCACCCTGACGGATAAGTGACCCGGCATACCAGACCTTGTCGCCAGTCTTGAAGTTCTGGACCGCCTCACCGGTTTCAACCACCGTTCCAACCGCATCCCAACCCAGTACTTTCCATGTGCCTTCGTCTGCCGACGCACGGTTCCGGATTTTGTAATCGACGGGATTGACCGATATCGCCTCGACCTGCACCAGCAGATCACGGCCTTTCGCAACAGGCTTATCCAGTTCGACATCAACCAGCGAATCTGCACGATCCAGCTTTCCGGCAGTTTGATAGGCAACAGCTTTCATAGTCTTTGCTCCATTTGCTATGGATCAAATATTAGACTACTATCTGAAAATGAAAATACGCACAAAAATCGCTCATAGTGACGATATCTGTACTTAGTATATAAAGGTTACTGAAATGACCAAGCCAAAGCACTCACGCTTCGATTGCAGTCCCGGCTGCGCAGTCGAGGCTGCCATCAGCCTCATCGACGGCAAATGGAAGAGTGTGGTGCTGTATCATCTTCTGGATGGAACGTTGAGGTTCAATGAATTGAGACGGCAGATACCGGGCGTTACGCAGCGTATGCTCACCAATCAGCTACGTGAGCTGGAAGAAGATGGCCTGATTGAGCGCAAGGTCTATGCGCAGGTTCCGCCTAAAGTGGAATATAGCCTCTCCCCACTTGGCCGCAGCATTGAGCCCATTCTTCTTGCGCTCAAAGACTGGGGTGACACCAATATCGAACGATTCAGCAAGCAACAGTCAACACAAACTGCGGCTTGAAAAAAGCGGCCCATGAAGGCCGCTCTTTTAGTTCAGTTATCTTACCGGCACTGACCACCGCCAGTAATGCGATAGCCTGCGCGTTCTGCTTCACAGCGGTTAGGGAATGTCTGCCTGTCGTTACCCCTGCGGGCGCAAACTGGCATATATTCCCGCGTGCAGGCACCAGCACCCGGCCCCGGACGACCCGGCCTGTTGCCTTGATGCGGCGGGCGTCCTGGCCGCTCTCCTCCCCAGCCCGAACCCGGTCCCGGCCTTGATGTGCATTGCCCGTTGCCGACGATACGATAGCCATCGGCCCGCGCCTGACAGGCATTACCAAACGTCTTGCGCGAAGACCCGCGCTCACCGCAAACCGGCGCGTAAATCATCGGGCACATTTGCGGCTGCGATGGGCCCGGCCTGACTGGTGGCCGATAATCAGGCCCACCTTCAGCGACGCAACCTGCAAGAAACAAGGCACCTGCCAATAGGCTCAAACGACTGATTCTGTTTAGAAGCATTGCTCTCTCCCTCTCCTGTTAACTGCTAAAATGGCACAGCGAAGAGGAAGAACAAGGATATATTCGCGTATATTCCGCTTCCCTCCGCGAAACTCATATCGACAAGTCAGAAACTTCCTTTACTCTGTCGGTAGCTTTCGGGGATGAATGGCGGAAAGGCTGCATGAAGCGTTCGCATCTGGCTATAGCAACTGTCGCAGTTTTCCAGCTTCTTTGCTGGCCAGAAGCTATCAATTCCGCCTTTGCTGAAAATGGATCGGAAGCCGAAATCTATGGTCCACCGATGCCCCCCAAGAAAGCAGAACCCACGGTCGCACGAATCTGCGAATTGATTGAAGCGAGCGCCGAAAATCGCGGCATTCCAAAAGACTTCTTTGCACGGCTGATCTGGAAGGAAAGCCGTTTTGATCATCGCGCTGTCAGCCCTGTGGGCGCACAGGGCATTGCACAATTCATGCCCTATACGGCCAAAGAACGCGGTTTGGCAGACCCATTCGATATCGAACAGGCCATCCCGGCTTCAGCCAGTTTTCTCAGTGAACTGAAAGGCGCTTTCGGCAATTGGGGGCTCGCAGCTGCAGCCTATAATGCCGGGCCGACACGCGTCTCCAACTGGATGCGCTCAGGCGGCTTTCTTCCATTGGAAACCGAAGATTACGTGCTGGATCTGACTGGCGCTCCTGCCGATAACTTTGCGTCGGGCAATGAAATTACCAATCGTCCGCTTGATGCAAAACTCACCTTTACGGAAGCCTGCAAGCGTCTGCCCATCGTTAGAACAGCAACGATTCCCATGTCGCAGATCAAGCCGAAGCCATGGGGTATTCAAGTTGCCGGTAACTTCCGACGCAGCGTTGCCGTTAATCAATGGAGCAGGTTGCGTAAACAATTCTCGTCAGTACTCGCCGGGCATAACCCTGTCATCAGTCGCGTTCGCACACCGATGGCGCGACGTGGAATCTATGCGGTCCGTATCGGTGCAGATAGCCGTTCCGAGGCTGATAACATTTGCAGTAAACTTCGCGCAGTTGGTGGAGCCTGCATAGTTTTGCGTAATCGCTAAGCATATTCGAATGCTATACCATAGTATGATACGATATATTGCGACCAGAATGTTCTATTTTGGTATTAAACCGTCGTTATTCTCGTAATTTTTGTACAAATTCGTGACGATACCGTTTCAAAGATAACCAATCACATATTCTGTGAAGAATTTGCTTGCCAAACTACGCGGCATAGATCAGTCTTCGTTCGTCCGGGCAATTTGAGTACAAACGGAAGACTGGAAGAACGGCGCGCCGGAACCGCTAGAAGTTCCGGGTCGGGGAGTAATCTCTGGCAATGATCGGTTCCTTTCCAATGTCGAAAACTGCCTGCATGACCCTCTGCCGGGTGTGTGGTGCGTTCGGCAGAAGTTGTAATTCCACTGTTTTCTAAAAAAGCAGTGGCGCCAAGGAAAAGGAACGGATCCCATGGCACAGACCGGACAGGTCAAATTCTTCAACTCCGAAAAAGGTTTCGGATTCATCAAGCCAGATGATGGCGGCGCAGACATTTTCGTGCACATCTCCGCTGTTCAGGCGTCGGGTTTGGCCGGACTTGCTGACAATCAGAAGGTTTCCTACGAGACGGAACCGGATCGTCGTGGCAAAGGCCCTAAGGCTGTAAACATTACCGTTACTGAGTAATCGTTTACCCAAAAAGATCTATACCCCGGCCAACGCCGGGGTTTTTTATTGGCCGATCATTGGCCCAATATGCGCCTAAAAACACCTCACTTAAAACGCGCGAAATATTACCAGCACGGTATTTAATTTACCGCTCATCAGCAGATTTCGCCGCGCCTTCACCATTGTTCAGCCTCCATTCATGTCGAGAATATTAACTTGATATTCATGATTGATGCGATGTGCCGACCGGCCCGCAGCATCGCCGAAATTGCAGTTGTGCTTCTGAAGGAGCGGACAATGAACAAACTACTTAAAACAGCCATTCTGGCAGTTGCCTCGATAGCAGCAGTCTCAGCACCGCTGGCAGCGGCTTCGGCAGACTCCTGGGGCCGTCGCGGCTGGGATCGCGGCGACTGGAACCGTGGTGGATGGGATCGTCCATACCATCGTCATCGTGACCGCACGGGCGATGCCGTTGCAGCTGGTGTAATTGGCCTCGCAGCAGGCGCATTGCTCGGCAGCGCTCTGAGCCAGCCGCAGCCAACCTACGTGCAGCCAGCTCCGGTTTATGCGCCGCCACCACCGCCTCCGGCCTATTATCCAGCGCCGCCAGCACGCAGCGTGCAGTATCGCGTTGGTTATGAACCATGGAGCCGTGGCTGGTATCAGTATTGCTCGGACCGCTATCGTTCATTCAATGCAAATACCGGAACCTATCGTGGTTACGACGGTCGGGATCATTTCTGCTCAGCAAACTAATCCCGTACCAGACTAAAAAAGCCGCTTAATACAAAAACTCCATGAGTCCTACTCATGGAGTTTTGATTTAGCCAAGTGGCGATTGTTTTTTCAAAGCTTGATGCGCAGCATCTTGAGCCGCCACGTTATAGAAGGGCGCCGTTCTCAGGCTCTCCTCCGGATATCATGCATATCCGATATTGTTCAGAAACGGATTGTTGCGGCGCTCTTCACCGAAACGACTTCCCGTACCATGTCCGCAGAGAAAGCCGACATCATCGCCCAGCGGCAGAAGCTTTTCCTTGATCGACCGGATCAACGCGTCATGGTCGCCGCCCGGCAGATCGGTTCGACCCACAGACCCGTTAAACAGAACATCACCAACAATCGCAAAACGTGCTTCAGGGTTATAAAAAACCACATGACCCGGTGCGTGACCAGGGCAATGGAAAACGTCAAACGCATGGCCAGCAACGGTGACTGTGTCACCTTCTTCGAGCCAGCGATCCGGCGTTATATTGCGTACGCCTTCGGTCAAACCGTATTTCAGGCCAGTCGTGACCAGACTGTTGAGCAGAAACTCATCATCTTTGTGCGGGCCGATAACATCAACGCCCAAAGCGTCTCTAAGTTCAGATGCCGCGCCAGCATGATCGATATGACCATGCGTGATCCAGATCGCTTCGACTTCGACATTCTGAGAAGCGATTGCTTCCTTGATGCGCTCAAGATCGCCACCCGGATCAATCACCACACCCTTTTTCGTTTCCGCATCAAAAAGGATTGTGCAGTTCTGCTGAAATGGCGTCACCGGAACGATTATGGCCTGAAGTTGCCCCATGAAATACTCCATTTGGTCAGCGTGATTGAAAAGGCTGCATATATTGCCGTCCCCCATCACATAATGCGGCATGACATGCTTGCAAAGCCCCTCAAACAAAACGGGCGGCCTTAAGCCGCCCGTTTTCCCCTCTCTCACGAAGGTCTGAAGCACATCTTGTCGGAAAACAGTTATTCTGCAGGATGCATTCAAAATCGGTTGTTGTCCCCACAACCGCGCTATTTGCTTACACTCAGGCTTTGCTTGCCAGCGAGTTCTTGATCAGTCCGATAATTGCCGTGAGGACGATACCGCCCACACCACCACCGGCCAGCTGGCCAACGACACCATTAAGAACAGAGTCCAACCCGCCACCGGACAGTAAAGGCAGAAGCTGACCAAGAATAACGCCACCAATGCCACCGGCAACAGTGTTTCCTGCGGTACCGAGGCTCAGATTCTTGACAGCACCAGCAATGTTGCCGCCGACTGCACCTGAAACAAGCTGGAGAATGATAGGCAGTAGAGATTCCATAATCGTCACCCCATCTGAGTTAAAAGCCGGAATAACGCGAATCCGACTTGGAAAATCTTGAACCGAAACTTCCCAATGTCAAACAATAAGCATTCACATAGTAAAAAAGCGGCTTAAAAGCCGCTTTTTTCTGTTTAAAACCTTATTACTCAGCAGCTATTCGCTTGGGCTGAACTTCGGCTGTATAGTCGTTCATCAGCAAATTCGTAATCTCGCCTGGCTTGAAATGGTACTTGCCGATTTCAGAAACCGGCGTCACTTCGGCAGCCGTGCCACACAGGAAGCATTCGCTGAATGTTTCCATTTCTTCTGGCATGATAACGCGCTCGATAACTTCCAGACCACGGCGCTTGGCGAGATCAATGATCGTGCGGCGCGTAATACCGTCGAGGAAGCAATCAGGCTTTGGCGTATGCAAAGCACCATCCTTCACGAAGAAGACATTGGCACCCGTGGCTTCAGCAACCTGACCACGCCAATCCAGCATCAACGCGTCGGCATAACCCCTGGCTTCTGCCGCGTGCTTGGAAATGGTGCAGATCATATAAAGACCGGCAGCCTTCGAGCGCGAAGGTGCAGTGCGCGGGTCTGGGCGGCAATATTCAGCAATATCGAGGCGAATACCCTTCATTTTCTCTTCTGGCGAGAAATAGCTTGGCCACTGCCAGATCGCGATTGCCAGATGAATGCGATTGTTCTGTGCGGAAACGCCGAGCGACTCCGAGCCGCGCCATGCAATAGGACGCACATAGGCATCTTCAAAGCCCTGCTTTTTCAGCAGCTCGCGGCAGGCATCGTTGATTTCATCCACGCTGTAGGGAATCTCGAAACCAAGAATTCGCGCCGATTCATGCAAACGCTCGGTATGCTCCGTCAGCTTGAAGATTTCACCGCCATAAGCGCGTTCGCCTTCAAACACTGCACTCGCATAGTGCAGACCATGGGTCAGCACATGAACCTTTGCATCCTTCCAGGCGACGAACTCGCCGTCCTGCCAGATAAACCCTTCCCGTTGATCGAATGGAATCGCAGCCATTTTAGCTTCCTCAAAGTTGGGCTACGGTTTTTCCGCCCGCCCGTTTTGCCCTGATGGGCCTTTCCCTAGTCTTTTCTCACCATTTAAATCGATATAACTGGTAAGATAGAGACGTTTTTCTTTGCCAAGACTGGCATTTTACAATCAAACACGCTGAGGTCAGCTCAAACAATTATGCTGAGATCAGACAAAGAATGCATGTAAAACAAAGATATTTCCGGCAATTACGGAAAATAACGCTCGCTATTGGTCATTACCGTCCTTAAGGGACAGTATGACACAGCTAACCGCGTAATTATCTCTCCTCCAACATGCAGCAGCGCAAACTTTATTCCAAAAAAACCGGTCTGCACTTCCCAAAAATTATCTTGGCGATTGAGTTATGTCAACAATGCTGACATATTTATCGCAACAGGATGGAGCTTCGATGTGAACTCGACGAATGATATGAACTACATAAGCAACCCTCTAACCTCTCTGGAGGCTGATGACCTCAACGTCATTGAGTTGCTGTTCTTTTCCTATCGCGATTTCACCGCCGACCCGGATCTCATCCTTGAAAAGATTGGTTTCGGCCGCGCGCATCACCGTGTGCTGTATTTTATCAACCGTAAGCCCGGCATGACAGTAGCAGAGCTACTTGATGTTCTTCGTATCACCAAGCAAAGCCTGTCGCGTGTTCTCAAACAATTGATCGACACAGGTCATGTTGTTCAGGCTACCGGACTTCACGACCGCCGCCATCGCAAACTTTATCCCACGAAAAGCGGGCGACAACTCACACTCGCGCTTGCTCTGCCACAGTCGCGCCGCATCGCACGGGCATTGGAAGAATCCGGAGCGGCAGAACGCGAAGTTATTGAACGTTTTCTTTATAATATGGTCAATCCTGAGCGCCGCGCCCAGATCGATGATTTTGCAGCAACCGAAACGGCTGTGGAAGCATCTTAACCCCAACCTGAGAAGGCTGGGGGAGAACGCGCAACAATATAAGCCCTGCATAGACGCGCCGTCTTGCAGTGGCTAAGATGCGGTATGTTATGGAAGATCATGAAATGGTTTTCCTCCATATACGTGAAGTAAAAAGCCCAATGCCGTGCGGCATCCTTTGCACGGTAATTTGGCACAGGATGGGATCAAACGACGCCATGGCTGTAGAAGAATCGAATTTATCGGATGACGCGCCACATCTTCTTGTTGTCGATGACGACACGCGAATCCGTAGCCTTCTTTCACAATATCTGACGACGAGCGGCTTCCGCGTCACCATGGCAGGCAGCGCTGCAGAAGCGCGCCGCAAGCTTGAAGGCATCGACTTTGATCTTCTGATCCTCGACGTCATGATGCCAGGAGAAACAGGCGTTTCGCTGACCCGCTCGCTGCGCGAGCAGAAGAGCGTGCCGATCCTCATGCTGACAGCTCTGTCGGAAACAGACAGCCGCATTGACGGCCTTTCGGCCGGTGCAGATGACTATTTGCCAAAACCTTTCGATCCGCGTGAGCTGATCCTGCGTATCAATAATATTCTTCGTCGTGGCGCCACACCGGCCCAGCCGAAGATCGAGCAGATCGTTTTCGGCCCTTACACTTTCTTCATTCCACGTCGCGAACTGAAGAAAGGCACTGAAACGATCAAGCTTACGGATCGTGAGCAGGACATCATGGCGATTTTCGCCGAGCGTGCTGGCGAAACCATCCCACGTCATGAACTGACTGGTCAGGATGGCGATGTCGGCGAGCGCACGATTGATGTGCAGATCAACCGTCTGCGCCGTAAGATCGAACAGGACCCGGCCAACCCGGTCTGGCTGCAAACAGTTCGCGGCATCGGCTACAAGCTGAGCATCGAATAGTAATTCGAAGAGAGAAAGCGGAGCCTCGCAAATTTCAGAGCGTGACAAAAGCCATGCAACTAGCAGAACCGTCTGGAGTTATCTGAGACGATGAAGTCACCCTGGAAATCGATAACACGCTGGTTTGCGCGCAGAATGCCTAAAGGGCTTTATGCGCGCTCACTTATTATTATCATTGCACCGATGGTTCTGCTTCAGTCAGTGATCGCTTATGTCTTCATGGAAAGACATTGGCAGATGGTGACTGAGCGGCTTTCAACAGCCGTCGTTCGCGACATTTCTGCGATTATCGACATTCTTGAAACTTATCCGCAGGAACCTGGATACGACAATCTGATCCGCATTTCGCAGCAGCGCCTCGGGCTCAATATTTCGATCCTGCCTCCTGACCCGCTGCCGCCGCCGGGGCCAAAACCGTTCTTCGCTATTCTCGATTACTTCCTGAGTGAAGAAATCACACGCCAGATCAACCGCCCCTTCTGGGTCGATACGGTGGGCGATTCTGATCTCATTGAGATCCGCATCAAGCTCGATGATAAAGTGCTACGCGTCTTTGCACGCCGCAGTCAGGCTTATGCGTCCAATACCGGCATCTTCCTGACATGGATGATTGGCACAGCGCTTGTGTTGCTGATCATCGCCATCGCCTTCCTGCGCAACCAGATCAAACCGATCCAGCAGCTTTCACAGGCCGCTGAAAGCTTCGGCAAGGGCCGCCCAATGCCGGAAGGCTTCCGTCCGCATGGCGCGGAAGAAGTTCGCCGCGCAGGCATCGCTTTCATTCAAATGCGCTCGCGTATCGAACGTCAGATTGAACAGCGCACGGCAATGCTCTCAGGCGTCAGCCATGATCTGCGCACGATCCTTACCCGCTTCAAACTGCAACTGGCGTTGGCTGGTCACTCTATCGATACGGAGCCGCTCAATCAGGACATCGCCGACATGCAGACCATGCTTGAAGGCTATCTGGCCTTTGCGCGCGGTGAAGGATCGGAAGAAGCAGCGACCTATGATGTGCGCCTGCTTTGCGACAAGCTGGCCAATGAAGCGCGGTTGCGGGAGCGCGGGTTCAAGTATTCGATCGAAGGCGACAGCGAAGTGAATGTGCGCCCCAATGCCTTCTCGCGCCTTGTCAGCAATCTTGTATCGAACGCTTTCCGCCATGCGCAGAATGTCGAGTTGGCAATCACACATGATGAAGGCTGGCTGAAGATCGTCGTGGACGACGACGGTCCAGGCATTCCGGAAGATCGCCGAGAAGACGTATTCAAGCCCTTTGTGCGCCTTGATGAAGCACGTACGCAGGATTCAGGCGGCACGGGTGGCCTTGGCCTCGCTATCGCGCGCGATATCGCACGAAGCCACGGCGGCGACATCGATCTGGAAGATGCACCGACCGGCGGGTTGAGGGCGATTATCCGCATTCCGGCTTAGAGCGCATCCCGAAAAGTGCGACGCGGTTTTCGGAACAAGATGCGCGCAAAAACAAACAGATGTTGCGGCCCGAAAAGTGCGAAGCGGTTTTTCATGGGATAATGCTATAAAAACAAAGAGGTAGAGCATTTCCAATGTTTCAATAAAACCCGGAAATGCTCTAAGTGATTGCACTAAACAGTGCCACACACTCTAAACCTTGCTGATCGCCTGCCCCACAACATAACCGAGCGCCGTTGCAGCCAGGCAGGCGAAGAGCGAAATGCCGACATTCATAAGAGCGCGACCCGGCATCCCAAGCCGCAGCAACTCGAACGTCTGCACACTGAATGAGGAAAAGGTGGTGAAGCCACCACAAATACCGACCATAAAGGCAATACGCCATATTTCGGGCACTTCGAAACGGCTTGATGCCATCGTCATGGCGCCAAAAAAGGCGATAGCAAACGAACCGATGATGTTGACGACGATCGTACCCCACGGCAAATCTTTGCTCACCGGTGCCAGCCAGATGGCAAACCAGTAGCGCAAAACACTGCCAAGTGCTCCACCGATGGCGACGACGATCGTTCCCTGCATCTGTTCCATTCCTATCCGTTGCTTGCGCGATCAATCGCACAGAACATGCGATATGCACAAATCACAGATAGAAGATCAGAACAGCTTAACGCCGTCTTGGACTTTTTTATCGATTGCGGCGAGAACAACATCGCCATTTTCGTCAGGAAAACCAAGTGTCAGCACTTCGGACATGAAAGGTCCGATCTGCCGTGGTGGAAAATTGACCACAGCCATGATCTGCCGACCAACCAGATCCTCCGGCTGATAATGCTTGGTGATTTGTGCAGACGACTTCTTAATACCGATCTTGTCTCCAAAATCGATCTTCAGCTTAAAAGCTGGTTTGCGTGCTTCCGGGAATGGCACGGCCTCAACGATGGTTCCTGTGCGAATATCGACCTTCTCGAAATCAGCCCAGTTGATCGTTTCAGTTCCGCTCATTTTATCCCCCCGAAAGTAAAATCCCGGCGAACCCTGCCGGGATTTGAATTGATTATGCGCGTCCGACCGTTTCGAACAGCACGCTTTCCAGCGCTTCACGCGCACTGACACCGGACCAAACGACAAACTGAAACGCCTGGAAGTAGTTTTCGCAAGCTTCAAGCGCTGCCGAAAGCAACACTTCAACCTGACGGCTGGTCGGCTCCGCACCACCAGCAAGCAGAAGCGACTGACGATACATGATCGCGCCTTCCTGCTGCCAGAGATCGAAGTGGCCCATCAAAAGCTTTTCGTTGATGAGCGACAGCAACCGCATCACTTCATTGACCCGAGGTTCAGCAACCTTGATGTCAAAGGCACAGGCCAGATGCAGAGCTTCAAAGTCCTCCATCCAGGAGAACGAGATATGGTAGTCAGTCCAGTTACCTGCTACCGAAATTGCAATTTCGTCGTCGCCAGTCCGCTCGAACGTCCAGTCGTTTGAATTCGCAACATGCTCGATCACATCCACTGGATGTGCTTCGCGTGCAAATTCAAGCTCAAGAAGGCTCATGTCCGTTTCCTGTTCTGGGAAGCGCCTCGAAAGACACCTCCAAATTCCCGGCGCGCAAGTTACTGCTCGCCCGTACCCGGCCCTGCACAAGAATAAGTGCAGAAAAACAGGCACGAATTGATCGGTTGAGGAACTGACATGCTTAGACAGCATGCAACGCCTCAATGGCACACGCACATACGCAACTGATACTGGAAAGCAGCCTGGAAGACGCGAAAACTAAAACTACAGCCTCTCGCCGCTGCCTACATGACCACATTACGAATCATGTAGTGTTTTCAGTCTATTGATGCTGAATCTGAACGCCAGCCCCTTTTATAAAAAGAGGCATTAAAGCATGTGGAAATATGATTTGAGCGGACCGCAACCCCTGCCTTAAGCGACTCTAAGACAAGGGTTTTTGGCACTTACAGCCTGTTAATAAAAAATTATGAATTATCTTTGGATTTAGCAGCCGAAGCAGAGGTTTTTGCCGTTTTGGCAGTCGAATCAACTTCGAATTTGGCAAGACGGGCTTCCAATGCTTCAATTTTAACAAGCAGAGCAGCGTTTTCAGCACGCGCCTTGATTGCCATTTCACGCACCGCTTCGAAGTCTTCGCGCTGCACGACATCGAGCGTATTGAGCACGCGTTCGCTCTGCGAGCGCAATGCTGTCTCTACTTCGCGGCGCACGCCTTGCGCAGCGCCTGCCGCATCAGTCACAAGCTTGGCGAGTTCATCGAGAACCCGGTTTGATCCGCTGGTCATGGCATTCTTTCCTATCTTCGATACGGTCTTGTTGAAAACCTGATTTTGAAATAGGGCCGTCTCGGTTCTGATGCAAGTGAAGCTGTATAAACGTGATGACTTGACCACTCAGATATCGTCGCGCATCTTCCGCCGGAAAATGGAGTAATTGAATGATAGAGACGTTGCTGCCGGTTTCGGCTCTGGCTTTTCCAAATATCGATCCGGTGATCTTCTCGGTCGGCCCCCTCGCCGTTCATTGGTATGGGCTGGGATATGTCGTCGGCATCATGTTCGCATGGTGGTACGGCAAGAAGCTGCTGCGCAATCATCGTCTGTGGGGCAATAATCAGCCACCAATGCAGCCCGAAGCGCTTGATGATTTCGTCATCTGGGCAGCGCTTGGCGTCGTGCTCGGGGGACGTATCGGTTATGTGCTGTTCTATAACTTCTCCTATTATCTCTCCAATCCGCTGGCCATTCCTGCGGTATGGGATGGCGGCATGTCGTTCCATGGCGGAATCTTAGGCACAACGATTGCGATGATCTGGTTCGCGCGCTCGCGCGGCATCAAGGTCTGGAGCATGTTCGATGTGATTGCAGCAGGCGTCCCCGTCGGACTTGGCGTCGTGCGCGTGGCAAACTTCATCAATTCCGAGCTCTGGGGCCGCGTCAGCGATGTGCCGTGGGCTTTCTATTTCCCAAATGGCGGACCAGAACCACGTCACCCAAGCCAACTCTATGAAGCATTCCTCGAAGGCTTTGTGCTGTTCTTCGTTCTTCTTCTGCTCGTGTGGGTTGGAAAAAAGCTGAAAGCCCCAGGCTTTATCGCTGGAACATTCGTCCTTGGTTATGGTCTCAGCCGCATTATCGTCGAGTTCTTCCGCGAACCGGATGCCCAGCTTGGCTATCTCTTCGGTGGCTGGCTGACCATGGGAATGATCCTTTCCCTTCCAATGGTGATCATCGGCCTTTGGGCGATGTGGCGCGCCAACCGGGCAGCAGCGAAGAATGCCTGAGGCAACACTGAAAGACCGGCTGAAACGATTGATCGGCACCACAGGGCCGATCAGCGTCGCCGACTACATGGCCGCCTGCCTTGGTGATCGGGAACAGGGTTACTACACCACACGCGAACCCTTCGGGCGCGACGGCGATTTCATCACCGCCCCTGAAGTCAGCCAGATGTTCGGCGAACTCATCGGCATTTGGTGTGTCGGCGTGTGGGACGCTCTCGGACGCCCTGATAAAGCTGCGCTCTGTGAAATCGGTCCCGGCCGCGGCACGTTGATGAGCGATATGCTGCGTACGCTCGCCAAGCTCGCACCGCAAATGGCAGCTTCAATTCGTGTCGCCATGGTCGAGACCAGTCCGCGCCTCATTGAAAAGCAGAAGGAGAAGCTTTCAAACACCGGATATTCAATCGACTGGTTTGAGCGCTTCGCGGATATTCCTGATGGCCCGCTGATCCTCGTTTCCAACGAATTGTTCGACGCGATCCCTATCAGGCAGTTCGTGAAAGCCGATGGCCGCTTTGTCGAACGGCTGATAGCACTCAATGAACAAGACGAGCTCCAGTTCGTCAGCGGCGCAGCAGGCATTGATGCAGCGCTTCTACCAGCAAACCATCAGACCGCACCGGATGGCACGATCTTTGAAGCTGCCTCTGCTCGCACCGCTTTGATGCAGGAAATTGCGCAGCGCATTGCCGCAATGCGAGGTGCAGCACTCTCCATCGATTATGGCCATCTGCAATCAGGCTTTGGCGATACGCTGCAAGCCATGCTGAAACATGCCTATGATGACGTCTTCGCCCACCCGGGAGAAGCAGATCTGACCAGCCATGTCGATTTCGACATGCTGGAAAAAACCGCGCGCAATTGCGGCTGCCTGACCGCAACCATGACGCAAGGTGACTTTCTGCTCGCTATGGGCCTCATCGACCGTGCCGGTCGCTTAGGTGCCGGGCGTGACGAAACTTTCCAGAATAAAATTCGCGAAGACGTCGAACGATTGGCGGCACCGGACCAGATGGGAACACTTTTCAAAGTGCTGGCAATCGCTGACCAACAAACAAAAATCTTCCCCCTTGATACATCCCAATAAATTGCATCGTCAAAAAGCTTCAATTGACAAGCCAATCTTGCTCCCCCACCATCCAGCCGTTTGAAAAGAGAAAGCTAATGATCGATAAGCCGCAACCGCTTCGCTCCCCTTTACTGGACGGCCCTGCCGGATCAAACGGCAAGCGTATTGCGCATGGCTTTTTCACCCGCAAAGGTGGCGTTTCAGATGGCATTTACGCTGGCCTCAACGTTGGCAGCGGTTCAAATGACGTGCCGGAACTCGTGACCGAGAATCGCCGCCGCGTTGCCGAAACACTTGGTATCGCGTCCGACCATCTGATGACTGTGCATCAGGTTCATTCGCCCGACGTGGTTTACGTCACAGAACCGTTGAGCACACCACGTCCAAAGGCCGATGCAATGGTGACGAATGTTCCGGGCATTGCGATTGGCGCGCTATCGGCTGATTGTGGCCCGGTGCTGTTTGCCGATCATGAAGCAGGTGTCATCGGCTCGGCCCATGCAGGCTGGCGCGGTGCCTTTACAGGCGTACTTGAAAACACCGTTGAAGCGATGATCAAGCTGGGTGCCAGACGCGAGAAGATTATTGCCGTTCTTGGCCCAACGATTGGTCCTGAAAACTATGAAGTCGGTCCGGAATTCTACTCAGAGTTCACTGGCAAAGACGCATCATACACGAAATATTTTGAGCCTTCGGACAAAGAAGGTCACAAGCTTTTCGATCTCTGGACCTTCATCACCGACCGTCTGACCAGCGCAGGTGTCAGAGCGGAAGCACTGCGTCAGTGCACCTATGCCGATGAAGACCAGTTTTATTCCTATCGGCGCACGACGCATCGCGGTGAGCCGGATTACGGTCGTCAGATTGCTGCCATCGCCATTGTAGAAGATTAAGGAGAACCGCATGGCCCTTCACTTCGAGCCGGAAGAATTCGCCGCACGTCGCGACCGTCTGATCTTGAAGATGGAGGAAGAGAAACTGGATGCTTTGCTGCTTTTCGCGCAGGAAAGCATGTATTGGCTGACCGGCTATGACACGTTCGGCTTTTGCTTTTTCCAGTGTCTCGTTGTCAAAGCCGACGGTACAAGCGTGTTGATGACACGCTCCGCCGATCTGAGGCAAGCGCGCCATACCTCTAACATCGAGAATATCGTTGTCTGGACTGATCGCGACAATGCAAACCCGGCAATCGATCTGCGCAACATTCTCACTGAGCTTGATCTGCTCGGCACGCGCATCGGCATCGAATACCAAACCCATGGCCTCACCGGCGCCAATGCCCGCAAACTTGATGAGCAGTTGCAGAGCTTTGCCAAGCTCTATGATGCATCGGGCATGGTCGACAGTTTGCGCCTTCTCAAAAGCCCCGCTGAAATTGCTTTCACCAAGCGCGCAGCGGAACTCAGTGATGATGCGCTTGATGCGGCCCTGAAACTGGTCAAGGCTGGCGCGAGTGAAGCCGATATTCTCGCTGCCATGATGGCAGCTAATTTTGCAGGCGATGGCGACTATCCGGCCAATGAATATATTATCGGCTCTGGAGCCGATGCCCTGCTTTGCCGCTACAAAGCGGGACGACGCACACTTGCCGCCAATGACCAGCTTACGCTCGAATGGTCGGGCGTTTATCGCCATTACCATGCACCGATGATGCGCACGATCATCATTGGTCAGCCAAGGCCTGAACATCAAAAGCTTTATGACGCCGCACGCGAAGCGTTGGAAGCCGTTGAAGAAGCCATGACACCTGCTTCGACATTCGGCGATGTATTCGACGCGCATTCGCGCACGATGGAGGCGCATGGCCTTACCCGGCATAGGCTCAATGCCTGTGGTTATTCTGTGGGCGCACGCTTTACGCCATCATGGATGGACCCGCAGATGTTCTATTCGGGCAACCCTGAAAGCATCCAGCCTGATATGACGCTCTTTGCGCACATGATCATCATGGATTCCGACACGGAAACCGCGATGACACTGGGGCAAACATATCTCACCACAAATGGTGCAGCTCTGCCATTGTCCCGCCATTCTCTTGATATCATTGCCAAGTAGCGCACAATCGGCGATAAATCCGACTGGCGCTGGAGTGGTCTGCGCTTTCAGGAGATGAAGCTGAACATGAACAAGGCACATCTTTCCGTGATGCTGTTGCTTGCTGGACTGCTTGCCGCCTGCAATAGTACTGAATCTGCATTGAACGTGCAGGGCGCCAATCAGCAATCCGGACAAACCACAACGCCACCTACGGGCCAAACGACTGACCCGGCAGCGACTCCTGCTGCCACAACGCCAGCACAGACAACGACGCCGACAGCACCGCAGCGTTCAGCATCGCTCAAGCCGGGCAAGCTTTATATTGCTCCCATCATCGGTGCGCCGGTTAATGTGGTCACTCCCCTCACCCACCGCATCAATGACGATGCGCGTGCAAAGGGCGTTGAGCTTTCAGGTAACAATGGTGCCGATGCAGCCTATGTCATGAAGGGCTATTTCTCGGTCCTGTCCGAAGATAATCAGACGACCGTACTCTATGTCTGGGACGTTATGGACGCCACCGGCAACCGCCTGCATCGCATTCAAGGGCAGGAAAAAGTGCCGGGAGCTGCGGCAGACTCATGGAGCATCGTCCCGCCTTCTGCCATGCAATCAATCGCCGACAAGACCATGCAGGAATATTCGACCTGGCTTGCGGCAAATCGCGCATGAGAAAGCACTTATGCGGCAAAAGACTGAAATCTTTTGCTGAATCATGGGTGAAGCCCTGTGGGAAAGCACTTTGCGAAGGCTTTTTACTGTAATTGTGGCCAGACAGGACTTGCAATGACGGTGACTCTTTGCAATAGGCCGCTCATTCGAGAAAACCTTGAAAGCTGCGGCACTTGACACCTTGTGAAAGAGTACGCGGCTTTAAAGTTTTTAAGAGTGGCATAGCGTAACCGAACTTGCTTCGGCTCACGTTCACATAAGAGATTACGTCCGTTTCACGGACTTTTTGCGACAGAACGAAACTGCTCCGGCTTCAGAGGCAAAAAGAATGAAACTTTTCGCAGGCAACTCCAACCGGGTTCTTGCCGAATCCGTTGCTCAATATCTCAACATCCCGCTCGGTAAGGCCAGTGTTCGCCGTTTTGCCGATCAGGAAATCTTCGTAGAGATTCAGGAAAACGTGCGCGGCGAAGACGTATTCGTTCTGCAATCGACCTCCTATCCGGCAAACGACAATCTGATGGAACTGCTGATCATGATCGACGCGTTTCGTCGTTCGTCAGCACGCCGCATCACTGCCGTTCTCCCTTATTTCGGCTATGCTCGTCAGGATCGTAAGCCAGGCCCACGCACGCCGATCTCGGCAAAGCTGGTTGCCAATCTCATCACCGAAGCCGGTGCAAACCGCGTTTTGACGCTTGATCTTCATGCAGGTCAGATTCAGGGCTTTTTCGATATTCCGACCGACAACCTCTATGCTGTTCCGGTCATTGCGCGCGATGTGAAGGCAAACTACCCGACCGGCAATTGCATGGTCGTTTCGCCAGACGTTGGCGGTGTAGTTCGTGCTCGTTCGCTCGCAAAGCGTATCGATGCTCAGCTCGCAATCGTTGATAAGCGCCGTGAACGTCCGGGTGAATCGGAAGTCATGAACGTCATTGGTGATGTCAGCGGCAAAGACTGCCTGCTGTTCGACGATATCGTCGATTCCGGCGGCACGCTCTGCAATGCGGCCGAAGCTCTGCTTGCCAAGGGCGCGAAAAGCGTCACCGCTTACATTACACACGGCGTTCTGTCGGGTGGCGCTGTTGCTCGTATCGCTTCTTCAAAGCTGAAAGAGTTGGTCATTACCGACTCGATCCAGCCAACAACCGCCATCAACGACGCTCCAAATATCCGCGTTCTGTCGATCTCCAGCCTCATCGGTGAAGCTGTTGCGCGCACCGCCGCTGAAGAGTCGGTTTCAAGCCTGTTCGATTAATTTAATTACAATGCCCAGACATGCCGCAAGCAATAGCACGAGCGGCATGTTGAGCCTCAGAACGATAAGCAATAATGCCGCCGCGCCTGCAATCAGGACGGCGGCATTGTCTATTGTGCTCCACACTGGCGTTGGCAGCGTGAAGGCACCGAGCGGCATTTCCCGAACCTGTGCAAACAAGACGTGCAGCGAGAACCAGAGCGCCAGATTGGCAATCACGCCGACCACCGCCGCCGTGATCCCGCCAAGCATGGCGGACAGCCAGCGCAGCTGACGCAGGCGCTCCACAAAAGGCGCACCAGCCAATATCCAGAGAAAGCACGGCACGAAGGTAAACCAGAGGGCGATTAACCCGCCCACAAGCCCGCCGACCAGTGGCGGCAGACCAGATAGATTGGCTGCACCCACAAAGCCAACAAAGACCAATACTAATATCAGCGGCCCCGGTGTGGTTTCTGCCAGTCCCAGTCCGGTCAGCATTTCACCGGGTTTCATCCAGCCGAAATGTTCGACAGCCTGCTGCGCTGTATAGGACAGCGCTGCATAGGCTCCGCCAAAAGTGACGGCTGCAAGCTTAGAAAAAAACGCGGCCTCAGCTGTGAACACATGCTGCCCGCCAAAGATTAGATACAGCGAAATGAGTGGCCCCAGCCACAGGCCACCCCAGATCAGGGTTTGCAGCGAAAACTCACGAAATGCATGGGGAGCTGCGTGTGTAACAGCAGTTGCCACACCACCGCCTTGCAGCAAATGACGCAAACCGCCAGCTGCAGCTGCAAACAGCACGACAATCGGAAACGGCAGCTTCAGAAGCCCAATCGCAACGAAAGCTGCAATCGCTATCAGATAAGAAAAGCCGGAAGCCAGTGTGCGCTTGGCCATCCGGTAAAGCGCTTCAAACACAACGGCCAGCACTGCCGCCTTGAGGCCGAACAACAGACCAGCAACAATATCGACGTGTCCAAAGGCAACATAAAGCGCCGACAGAGCCAGCATCACGCTCGCACCGGGCAAAACAAACAAAAGCCCTGCCAGCAACCCGCCGCGCCAGCCTTTGACAGCCCAACCCGCATAGGTCGCAAGCTGCATGGCTTCCGGTCCCGGTAGTAACATGCAGAAATTAAGGGCATGGATCAGTCGTTCCTGATCCATCCAGCGCTTTTCATCAACAAGGATGCGCTGCAACATGGCAATCTGCGCAGCTGGCCCGCCAAACGACAGCAGCCCGACCTTGCCAAAAGTAACAAACAGTTCTCGGAAATCAGGCTGCGGCGCTGTCGTCATTCTTTCTCTCTGCATGATCCTCCCAGCAGTTACCGAGGATCATTACAGGTTCATGACGGTTTGCACAGAAGTGCTTTATTCAGCGGCAGTCGCTTCATCCGCCTGATCATCGGGAGCGTTTGGGTCGCCCGGTGCCGTCTCACATTCGAGATCCGGGAAGTTCACAATGCGCAAGCCTTTGAAATCATTGCGCACGACCAGCAATCCACGCTCTTCGAAATAGGTCAGCAAACGCCGGGCACGGCTTAGCGAATGTGTACCGTAAGCACGCGCGAGTGCCGCATCCGATGGGCAGATCGCACCTGTCACCGCCGCCTGTGCGACAATCAGAAACACGCCTTGCACATCATCTGTGAGGCTTTCAGACAGCGTCAATGCCTTCTGCCATGTCTCGCCGGTGGCTACATCGCTCTCAATGCTTGCTTGCGCAACCGCAAGACGACGACGGAAAGCAGGCAAAGCCAGCGGCTCACCCGGAACGCGGTGAATGCGGCAACGGACCAGAAAATCCTGATAAAGCACCGCAACCGAACGGAAGGACGCTTCGGGATCATCAACGATCTCGCGCATCACCTTCTCAAGCAGACTGTCGCGCTCGGCCTCCACAATGCCGGGAAATAATGGCGCTTCAACCGGCTCTGCTTCCGGCTTTGGCTTTGCCACCTGCGCCAGAATTTCTGCCGTCGATGGTGGCGGAGGCGGTGGTGGCGTGCGGCGAACAACAGTCCGGATTTCTTCAGGCGCTGGCGTGAAGATCAGATCGCGCGCGTCTTCCGGTGCATCTGGCAACGGCATGAGTTTTGGTGACGACGAACGCGCCGAAGTTTCGACCTTGCCGATTTTAATCGGCAGCGGGCGGCGCGACAAAGCTGGTCCAAGCGCAATGAAATGGCCGCGTTGCAGATCGCGAAACTGTTCTGCTTGCTTACGCTCCATCCCGAGAAGATCGGAGGCACGCGCCATATCAATATCAAGGAAGGTACGGCCCATCAGGAAGTTCGATGCTTCGGCGGCGACATTCTTGGCAAGCTTTGCAAGGCGCTGCGTGGCAATCACTCCGGCCAGACCACGCTTGCGGCCACGACACATCAGGTTCGTCATGGCACCCAGCGAGAGCTTACGCGCTTCGTCAGATACCTCACCTGCAGCAGCGGGCGCAAAGAGCTGCGCCTCGTCAACGACCACCAGCATCGGATACCAGTAATCACGTTCTGCATCAAATAGTCCGCCGAGGAAGGCTGCTGCCGCACGCATTTGCTGCTCGACATCCAGACCTTCGAGATTGAGCACGACCGACACGCGATGCTGGCGAATGCGGCTCGCAATGCGAGTGAGTTCTGCTTCCGAGCGGGCAGCATCGACAACCACATGGCCGTAAAGATCGGCAAGCGTTACGAAATCGCCTTCAGGATCGATGATGCACTGCTGCACCCATTGCGCGCTCTGCTCTAGCAGGCGGCGCAGCAGATGCGACTTGCCGGAGCCGGAATTACCCTGCACCAGAAGACGTGTTGCGAGAAGCTCTTCAAGATCAAGCATGGCCTGTTTGCCACCACCAAGCGCCGCTGCCGAGGCAGAGCCGCTTCCAGCAACAGAACCCATGTCGATACCGACCTGCATCTCGTTTCCTTTATTTCATAAATGATATAACGACTCGCAATACAAAGGCGGTCGATTAGCCATGCGCTTAACATTTTTGACGTGGCCAATGCCACCCGTTAAGACAAAAGCCCACAGAAGCTGTGTTTCACAGGCAAAAAACTTGCACATGGAATGCCTATGGTCTATAGGCCTGCCATCCGCGTAGACACCCTTGGAGGCAACGCGGAATGGAGCGGTCCGGTCTTTCACTCTGTGAGGGGCATTTCGGGCTGTTTCATGTCGTTCGCTGGAGCATGAAAATGCTCAGTTAAAACTGCGATCGACACTCCAGTAACTTTGAAAGGTAATGCCATGAGCGATACTTACGTGCTCAAGGCCGATCTGCGCAGCCGGGTTGGTAAGGGGTCCTCCCGCGAACTTCGCCGCAACGGCCTGATTCCTGCAGTCATCTATGGCGACAAGCAGGAGCCAATCTCGATTGCTGTTTCCTATAAGGAAATCTTCTACAAGATCCACGGCGGCGGCTTCAAAACCACTGTTGCTACGATCGAAGTAGACGGCAAGAAGATCCAGGTTCTCCCTAAGGACTACCAGCTGGATCCAGTTCGCGACTTCCCACAGCACGTTGACTTCCTCCGCGTTTCCGCGAAGTCGGTTGTTCACGTCAACGTTCCAGTTCACTTCAAGAACGAAGAAGCAGCACCGGGCATCAAGCGCGGCGGCGTTCTCAACATCGTTCGTCACGACGTTGAACTGATCGTTCCAGCGAACGCGATTCCAGAAGCTCTCGAATTCGACCTCACCGGTCTCGAAATCGGCGATTCGGTTCACATTTCGGCTATCAAGCTGCCGAAGGGTGCAACTGCTGCTATTCAGGACCGTGACTTCACGATCGCCACCATTGCTGCACCTGCCGGCCTCAAGTCGGAAGAAAATGCAGAAGGCGAAGCAGAAGCCAACGAAAGCGAATAATCGCTTTACGCATTATAGGGGCTCTGAACCATGCTGCTCATCGCAGGACTTGGCAATCCCGGCCCCCAATATGCGCATAACCGACACAATATCGGTTTCATGGCGGTGGATGAAATATTCCGCCGCCATAGATTTTCTAACTGGCAGAAGAAGTTCAAGGCCGAGATCGCCGATGGCGTGATTGATGGCGAAAAAGTGCTTCTCATCAAGCCAATGACTTTCATGAACCTTTCTGGGCAGTCGATTGGCGAAGCCATGCGCTTCTACAAGCTGACCCCTGCCGATCTCGTCGTGATCTATGACGAGCTTGACCTTGCGCCTGCAAAGCTGCGCATCAAGACGGGTGGCGGTTCCGGTGGTCATAATGGCATCAAATCCATAGACGCCCATGTGCAGGCTTTCCCCGGCGGCAAAGACTATCGTCGTATGCGCCTTGGCATCGGCCATCCGGGCGCAAAAGAGCTGGTTCACAACCACGTTCTGGGCGACTTCGCCAAAGTCGATAATGAATGGCTGGATAAGCTTTTTGGCGCCATCTCGGACAATATTGGCCTGCTGGCCAAAAAAGAAGACAACAGCTTCATGAACCGCGTGGCAGTCGTCATGGGTGATGGCAATCAGCGTCCCAATGGCTTCAAAGCTGACCCTGAACAGGCAGCCAAAGCTCCACCAAAAGCACAGAGCCACATTCGGCAGGCGCGCCAGAGCGCAGCCAAGCCGAACATTCCGGCAAGTGGCCCGATGGCTGAAATGCTGAAAAAGCTGCTTGGCAAGAAGGACTAAACTATGAGCGATGTCGTTTATATGTTTGCCATGAGCCTTGATGGCTTCATCGCCAATGATGATGGCAGCTTTGACTGGCTGGAACAGTTTCCGCCGGATGACGGCTTCGGCTTCGATGAGTTCATGGCTGGCATCACCGGCATCGTCATGGGACGTGACACTTTTGATGTGGTGCGTTCTATTCCGGAATGGCCTTATGGCTCACTGCCAGTCGTTGTTGCAACGCATCAGAAATTCGACAATCTGCCAGCAAGCACCGCCACTATGGCTGGTACGCCAGATGAACTTCTCGCGAAGTTGAAAGCCATGGGAGCGGATGGCCGCATATGGCTCATGGGCGGCGGTGATCTGGCGCGGCAATTTCTTGATGCTGGCCTGCTTGACATCATCGATATAGGAACTATTCCGGTCATTCTGGGAAGCGGCAAACCGGCTTTCAAAAAATCATCACGCCACTGGCTGGGTCTGCAATCCGCCAAGGCGCTTCATAATGGCGCCGTGCGCTCAATTTACCGCGTAAAGCGATAAAGGACGAATATCATGGGTTTCAAATGCGGCATCGTCGGTCTGCCTAATGTCGGCAAGTCCACGCTTTTTAACGCGCTGACCAAGACTGCGGCAGCACAGGCTGCAAACTATCCATTCTGCACCATTGAACCTAATACTGGCGAAGTGGCAGTTCCCGATCCTCGCCAGAATGGCATTGCGAAGATTGCAGGTTCCAAGGAAATCATCCCGACCCGCATCAACTTCGTTGATATTGCAGGTTTGGTGCGCGGCGCGTCCAAGGGTGAAGGTCTGGGCAACCAGTTCCTCGCCAACATCCGTGAAGTCGATGCGATCGTGCATGTTCTTCGTTGCTTTGAAGACGACGACATCACCCATGTTGAAGGCCGTATCGATCCTGTATCGGACGCTGAAACTGTTGAAACGGAGTTGATGCTGTCGGACCTCGAAAGCATTGAGCGCCGCATCGTTCAGATCCGCAAGCGCGCTTCGTCCAAGGACAAGGAAGCAACGACTGTTCTGCCAGTGATGGAACAGGCACTTGAGCTGCTGCAGAACGGCAAGCCGGTTCGCCTGATGCTGAAAGACATTGCACCAGATGATCTGTTGATCCTCAAGGGTCTTAACCTGCTCACCTCCAAGCCTGTGCTTTATGTCTGCAACGTCGCTGAAAGCGATGCTGCCAATGGCAATGAGTATAGTGCTGCTGTTGCAAAGATGGCTGCAGAACAGGGTGCTGAAAGCGTCATTATTTCAGCTGCGATTGAAGCTGAAGTTGCACAGCTCGCTGACGAGGAAGCCAAGGAATATCTCGACGCCATGGGCTTAGAGGAACCGGGCCTCGACCGTCTTATTCGTGCAGGCTACAAGCTGCTCGACCTCATCACCTATTTCACCGCTGGCCCCAAGGAAACCCGCGCATGGACTATCCGTCGCGGAACCAAAGCTCCGGGCGCTGCTGGCGTGATTCATACGGATTTTGAGCGCGGCTTCATTCGTGCACAGACCATCGCCTATGAGGACTACATCAAGTTCAATGGTGAAGTCGGCGCCAAGGAAGCAGGCAAGGCGCGGGACGAAGGCAAGGAATACATCGTCCATGACGGCGATGTGATGCTGTTCCGCTTCAATACCTGATAAAACAAAGGCCGCTACAAAATAGCGGCCTTTTTTTCTACGCATGTCTCCCTAAAGTGGGAACCGGTTTTGGGGTTATAGACATGCGCAGGCAAAGAAACAGGGCGGCGAATGCCGCTCTGGTGGGAGGAGACCGGATTGACTGATAAGACGCCCAAATATGCGTATGAAGATTTCACGCAAGGACTGAAGCTTCCCTTCGGACCACGCACCGTTAGCAAAGAAGAGATTATCGAATTCGCCCGAGAGTTCGACCCTCAGCCATTCCACCTTGATGAGAGAGCTGGCAAGGCAAGCGTCCTTGGAGGTCTGGCTGCTTCGGGCTGGCATACCGTGTCGCTTTTCATGCGCATGGTCTGGGATGCCTATCTTAAAGATTCGACCTCGCAAGGCAGCCCCGGCATAGAATTCAACCGCTGGAAACGGCCTGTTCTTGCAGGCGATACATTGAGCGGTTTCTCAACCGTCCTTGATCGCCGCCGCTCTAAATCCATGCCGCATGTGGGATTCCTCACGGTCTATAATGAGATCGTCAATCAGCGTGGCGAGGTTGTTTGCGAACTACAGCACACCGCCATGGTCGGCCTTCGCAATCCTGAGCGCGAAGGAGACGAAGCATGAGCTTTATTGAAGAGCATCTTGGTGAAGAACTAACCATCGGCAGCTATACATTCACCGCAGAAGAAATCATCCACTTCGCTTCAAAGTTCGACCCGCAGCCGTTTCATCTGGATGCGGAAGCAGCCAAGAACAGCGTACTGGGCGGCCTCTGTGCGTCGGGTTGGCATACCACAGCAGTCTTCATGAAGCTGAACGTGGCATCCATTGTTGAGGCAACAAAAGATGCAATGAAGCGCGGCGAAGTTCCGCCGACATTTGGCCCCTCACCCGGCTTTGAAAACCTTAAATGGATGCGCCCGGTCTATGCAGGCGACACGATCACCTATAAGCGCATCGTCCATGCGGTCCGCCCTCTCAACTCGCGCCCCGGCTGGTCGATGCTGAGTATGAGCACCAGTGCTTATAACCAAAACGGCGACAAGGTTTTGTCCTTTGACAATGCCGCCATGGTAAAGCTGCCCGCTTAACGAAAAAGGCCCGGAAAACTCCGGGCCTTTTCTTCTGAGGGTGAGGTGAATCAATCACCTTCAAATTCGACAAGTGTGCGGACCGGCACGCCGAGCGCTTCGAGCTTCTTGCGTCCGCCAAGGTCTGGCAGATCGATGATAAAGCAGGCCGCTACGATATTCGCACCCATCTGTAGAAGCAGCTTGGCTGCAGCTTCTGCCGTGCCACCAGTAGCAATCAGATCGTCAACGAGAATGATGCGTTCGCCCTTCTCGATGGCGTCGCGGTGCATTTCCATTTCGTCGATGCCATACTCCAGGCTGTAGGCAATACGAACGGTATCGCGCGGCAACTTACCCTTCTTGCGGATCGGCACAAAACCAGCCGAAAGCTGGTGCGCAATCGCGCCGCCAAGAATGAAGCCACGTGCTTCGATACCGGCAACCTTATCGACCTTGTTTCCGGCATAAGGATAAACCAGCTCATCCACCGCACGGCGAAATGCCTGTGCATCGCCCATAAGCGTGGTGACATCACGGAACTGAACACCGGGTTTTGGATAATCGGGAATGGTTCTGATCGCGTCCTTCAAAGTGGCTTTGAACCCGGATTCCATTTTCAGTCCTTTCGATGCGAATAAATCTAAGGTGCTTTTCTCATTTCAAAAGCACTTCTTTTTTCAGATTATCTTCAATCACGATATGGCCGCTACGCCAAGCTTATTCAAAGCCGTTCCCGATCATTCTCGACAGTGTATCCCGGGAATGGTGGTTCACTGATCAAAACCGCGAGATCGCTGATGTCATACGGGCAAAAGAAAAGGGCGCCTCGCAGCGCCCTTAACATTCAACTTTAATCAGAAGATCAGTGCTTCACATCAGACCAGACCGAACGCTTGGCAATGTAAACAAGGCCGGCGAACAGAATGAGGAAGATGATGACGCGGAAGCCAGTCTTCTTGCGATCTTCCAGATGTGGCTCTGCAGCCCACATCAAAAACGCAGAAACGTCACGCGCATACTGGTCTACCGTCTGTGGAGAACCATCATCGTAAGTCACCTGATCGTCACTGAGTGGCTTAGCCATGGCCAGCGACTTGCCTGCGATGAAATACGGGTTGTAGTGCGTGCCTTCCGGTACATGCATACCTGCAGGCGGCTGTTCATCATAGCCGGTCAGCAGAGAGTGGATGTAATCCGGACCTGCTTCAGCATATTGCGTGAATATGTCGAAGATAAAGGTCGGGAAACCACGCTCAACCGCACGCGCCTTCGCAATCAGCGAGAAGTCAGGCGGAGCTGCACCGTTGTTAGCTGCAGCCGCTGCATTCGCATTCGCAAATGGCGATGGGAAATGATCAGTCGGGATTGCCTTGCGGGTGAACATTTCACCGTCTGCATTCGGGCCATCCTGTACTTCATATTCCGCAGCAAAAGCCTTTACCTGCTCAGGCGAATAGCCAAGGTCTTCCAGCGTGCGGAAGGCCACCAGGTTCATCGAATGGCAAGCTGAGCAGACTTCCTTATAGACCTTGAGACCGCGCTGAAGCTGTCCCTTGTCATAAGTTCCGAATGGGCCAGAGAAGGTCCACTTTTCCTGCTTTGGATGGTGGATCGGAAAGTGTTCCGGCTCCCCCTCACCGCCACCGGCGGCAAAAGCACCACCCATCGTCACACCCAACGCAACCAGCGGAGCGATACCGAAAGCAGCGAAACTCTTGAGGATGTTTTTCATTGATACGTCCTTCATCTCTCGCTGCTTCAGCCCTTGATTTCCACTGGGGCGATCTCGGCCTTGCCTTCATTCTTTTCCAGCACGGCCTCGGTAATCGAGTTCGGCAGACGCTTCGGCGTTTCGATCAAGCCAAGAACAGGCATGATGACGATGAAGAATGCGAAGTAGTAGAGCGTGCCAAACTGGGCCATCAGCGTGTAGACGCCTTCGGCCGGACGCGAACCCAACCAGCCAAGGAAGATGGCGTTGATGACAAACAGCCAGAAGAACAACTTGAACAACGGGCGGTAAACTGCCGAACGGACCTTCGATGTATCGAGCCAAGGCACGACAAAGAGGATCGCGATCGAACCGAACATGGTCAGAACGCCACCAAGCTTTGAGTCGATCGGGCCGATATTGAAGGTGATCGCACGCAGCATCGCGTAGAACGGCAGGAAGTACCATTCAGGAACAATGTGAGCTGGCGTCTTCAGTGAGTCAGCCGGAATGTAGTTATCCGGATGGCCCAGGAAGTTTGGCATGTAGAAGACGAAGTAAGCGAAGAAAATGAAGAACACGAGCGCGCCGAAAGCATCCTTGATGGTTGCATAAGGCGTGAACGGCAGCGTGTCTGTCTTCGACTTCACTTCAATCCCTGTCGGATTAGTCTGCCCGGTTACGTGCAAAGCCCATACGTGCAGGATAACAACGCCCACAATCATGAACGGCAGCAGATAATGCAGCGAGAAGAAGCGGTTAAGCGTTGGATTATCAACGGCAAAGCCACCGAGCAGCAATTGCTGGATCGGCTCGCCGATTATCGGAAAGGCCGTAAAGAAGCCCGTGATAACCGTCGCACCCCAGAAGGACATCTGTCCCCAAGGCAGAACATAACCCATGAAGGCGGTTGCCATCATGAGAAGGAAGATCACCACGCCGAGGATCCAAAGCAGCTCGCGCGGTGCCTTGTAGGAGCCGTAATAAAGACCGCGAGCAATATGAAGATAAACGGCGATAAAGAAGAATGATGCACCGTTTGCGTGCATGTAACGCAGCAGCCAACCAGAGTTGACGTCACGCATAATCTTTTCAACGGAGTTGAATGCAATGCCCGTATCCGCAGCATAATGCATGGCCAGCACGATACCGGTGATGAGCTGCGCAATAAGCATAAAGCTTAGAATGCCACCAAAGGTGTACATATAGTTCAGGTTACGCGGCGTCGGATAGGCAACAAAGGAATCATAGACCAGGCGCGGCAAAGGAAGCCGTTCGTCGACCCATTTTTCGATGCCGGTCGAGGGCGTATATGTGGAGTGATTACCACTCATGTTTTCTCTCCCCAAGATCTGTCTTAGCCGATCCTGATGACCGTATCGGAAGCAAATGCGTATTCCGGAATGTGCATGTTTTCCGGCGCCGGACCGCTGCGGATACGACCCGCAGTGTCATAGGTCGAGCCATGGCACGGGCAGAACCAGCCGCCAAACGAACCAGACTCACCCAGTGGCACGCAACCAAGGTGGGTACAAACACCGATCATGATGATCCAGTTTTCCTTACCTTCACCAGCAGAACGCGCAACGTCGGTCGCCTGTGCGTCCGAAGCAAGATTGGCGTTACGGGCATTCGGATCTTTAAGATCGCCAAGCGCTGTTGTCTTCGCGTCTTCTATTTCCTTGGCCGTACGGTTTCGGATGAAAACTGGCTTACCGCGCCATTTGACGGTGAGCGATGCGCCTTCTGCGAGAGAAGAAACATCAACCTCAATAGACGCTGCAGCAAGCGTCGAAGCGTCGGGGCGCATCTGGTCGATAAACGGCCATGCCAGTCCGCCGACACCGACGACACCGGCCATTCCCGTCGCAATATACAAAAAATCACGCCGTGTCGGCTCAGCCGTGTCGTGTGCGCTCACGTGCCAATTCCTTTTTAACCTGGATATCCAATTGAAATCTCCCCTCGTTCCCTTGCACTTAGGCAAAAGCAGTCCAGCCTTTCGCGTTCACGCAAAAAGCAGTTCTACAATTGCTTGCAGAACGAAATTCCCTCCATCTCAACATTCAGGTTTAGGCAGGTTGAAATGCCTTGTCCAGACGCCAACCCCATAGGACGGCACCATGTCGCAGGCTGATTTATTGGGATGTTTTAAAAGCGACAAAACAAACCAAGCCGCTCAAATCTTACTTTGAGCGGCTTGGTGAGTGTCGTCTGAAAATACTTGAAATTAGCTGTTTATACCGAGAAAACCGCCCGACTGACGGGCCCAGAGGCCCGCATAGATTCCGCCTTGCGCAATCAATTCCTCATGGGTGCCTTCTTCGACAATCCGGCCCTTGTCCATGACGATGAGGCGATCAAGAGCTGCGATAGTCGAAAGCCGGTGTGCAATTGCGATAACGGTCTTGCCTTCCATGAGCTGACGAAGATTCTCCTGGATCGAGGCTTCAACCTCTGAGTCGAGTGCCGAGGTTGCTTCATCCAGAATGAGGATCGGTGCGTCTTTCAGGATCGCACGCGCAATCGCGATACGCTGACGCTGACCGCCCGAAAGCTTGACGCCACGCTCACCAACAAAGGCATCGAAGGATTTCCGTCCATTGAAGTCTTCCAGCTTCGCGATGAACTCGTCTGCTTCGGCCTGTCGTGCAGCCTGAGCAAGCTCTTCATCCGTGGCATCATCACGCGCGAGCATGATGTTGTCGCGCAGCGAACGGTGCAGCAGCGCTGTTTCCTGACTGACGACCGCAAAGGCGCGTCGCAGAGAGGATTGCGTCACATCGCGAACATCCTGACCATCGACAAGGATCGCGCCTTTCTCAACATCATAAAGACGCAGGATCAGATTGATGAGTGTTGACTTGCCCGCCCCTGAATGGCCAACAAGCCCGACCCGCTCGCCACCCCTGATGGAAAAGTTGATACCGTCAAGAACACCTGCTGCCTTACCATAATGAAACGTGACATTCTGAATATCGATGCGCGCTTCGGTAATCTGCAACGGTTTTGCACCGCGCTTGTCTTCCAGACCCAATGGTTCGGAAACAAGCTTCATCGAATTTTCGATCAGCCCCAGCTGACGCAGCATACCATTCAGCTGCATCATCAGACGGCCAAGCAGCATATTAAGGCGCAAAACCAGACCGAGCGTGAACGACACCTGCCCAACCGTGATGGCATCTTTGGTCCACAGGTCGATGGTAATTGCTGCCACAGTCACAATCATCAGACCTGACAAGGCGGTCATGGCAAGACGCACGCCGGTCAGTGAGCGCATAAACGGCAGGATTGCCCCGAGATAGCGCATAAAACCGTCGCGCATATAGCGCTCATCGTCATCGACGGTGTTGAGCTTGATGGTTTGGATATTGGAATAGCTATCAACTATACGGCCGTTGATCAGAGAGCCCGCTTCGGCGGAGGCTTCAGCATTCTTTCGAATGCGCGGCAAATAGTGCCGGGCAATCAGGCCGAAAGCCACGATCCATGCGATCACCGCGGCAGCCAGCCGCCAGTCGAGACGACCCACCAGAAACAGCGTCGTCACGCTATAGATCGCCATGAACCAGACGACCTGAATGAGACTTTCAATCAGATCACCTGCCGCCTGCCCCGCCTGCCAGACCTTGGTGGCAATGCGCCCGGCAAAATCATTCTGAAAGAATGCATAGGATTGCCGCTGGACATAGGAATTCGCCTGCCAGCGGATCATGTTGTAGAAACCGGGCGAAAGTGTCTGACCTTCAAGAAGGGTGTTTATGGCGGTGACAACAAAACGGATCACAAGAACCGTGATCCCCATGAACAGAAGTTCCGGACCCGCCGCCTGAAACAGTGCCGACCAGCTACGCTCGACACCACCCTTGCCTGCCTGATCGAGAATATCGACAAGCCTGCCCGTGAAATAAAACAGCCCCGCCTCCACAAGAGGCAGAAGACCGCCAACAGCCAATGATGCTGCAAGCGGCCATTTAGCCTGTCGCGCATAATGCCAGAGGAAGGCCAATGTTGTTGAAGGCGGTCTAAGCTTGTCCGGTTCGCGGAAGGGATTAACCCAACGCTCGAACAGGCTATAAACCGCTTTCATCAATTGCGTATTCCTTACTTTGCCATTTCCGCTTCGGTCTGCTCGTCAAAACCAAGGAACCCACCCGACTGACGCGCCCATAGTCCGGCATAAATGCCGCCGAGCGCAACAAGTTCCTCATGCGTGCCATCTTCGACAATCTGTCCCTTGTCCATCACAACGAGGCGATCAAGGGCGGCGATAGTCGAAAGGCGATGGGCAATCGCAATAACGGTCTTGCCTTCCATCAGTGTGTTGAGACTGTCCTGAATAGCTGCCTCCACTTCCGAGTCGAGTGCAGAGGTTGCCTCATCCAGAATAAGGATCGGCGCATCCTTCAGCATCACGCGCGCAATCGCGATACGCTGGCGCTGGCCACCGGAAAGCTTCACACCACGCTCACCGACATGAGCATCCAGTCCGCGTCGGCCCTTCGCATCAGTCAACAGAGGAATGAACTGGTCAGCCTGAGCGAGACGGATTGCCCGTTCGACCATTTCTTCCGTCGCATCCGGACGGCCATACATGATGTTCTCGCGCACCGAGCGATGCAGCAAAGACGTGTCCTGCGTAACCATGCCGATGCTTGCGCGAAGCGAATCCTGCGTGACCTTGGAAATATTCTGCCCATCAATCAGGATGCGGCCTTTTTCAAGATCGTAGAAGCGCAGCAGCAGATTGACGAGCGTGGATTTACCCGCACCGGAACGTCCGACGAGACCGATCTTCTGCCCGGCCTGAATGTCGAGCGACAGGCCTTCGATAACACCCTTGCCCTTGCCGTAGTGGAAACCGATCTTGTCGAAATCCAGCGCACCCTTGCTCACTTTCAGCACAGGCGCATTTGGCGTATCCACCACTTCATGTGCGCGCGAAATCGTCGTGATGCCGTCTTCCACCGTGCCGATATTTTCGAACAGTGCAGACATTTCCCACATGATCCACTGCGACATGCCGTTAAGGCGCAGCACAAGGCCGATGCCGACAGCAACAGCACCCACCGAAATGGCTTCATTCATCCAGAGCTTGATGCCGATCGCACCCACAGCAAACAGCAGGATGCAGTTCGCCATATAAAGCGTGAAGTGGAACATCGTTATGAGACGCATCTGTCGATGCACCGTGACGAGGAAGCCATCGAGGCTTTCTTTCACATAAGACTCTTCACGGCTTGAATGCGAGAACAGCTTCACGGTCGCGATGTTGGTATAACTATCGACAATACGTCCGGTCATGGACGAACGCGCATCAGCCTGCTGTTCGGAAATCACCCTGAGACGCGGAATGAAGAAGCGCAACAGGATGATGTAGACGATCAGCCAGACCGCAAACGGGATCATCAGAACAATATCCGCCGAGGCCGCGATAAACAGCGTACCGGCAAAATAGACGATGACGTAGTTCAGCACGTCGAGCAGCTTCATCACCGTTTCACGCACAGCGAGAGCAGTCTGCATCAGCTTGGTTGAGATACGTCCGGCAAACTCGTCCTGAAAGAACGACATGGACTGACGGATCAGATAGCGATGCATAAGCCAGCGCACACGCATCGGATAGTTGCCGAGCAACGTCTGGTGAATAAGCAGCGAGTGGATGAGAACCACGCCCGGCAAACCGACCAGAACGACGCCCGCGATCAGCGCAAGCCGCCAGCCTTCATTGCTCAGGAATGTCTCACGCGACTGGTGCGAAAGCCAGTCGACGATATTGCCCATGAAGGCAAAAAGCGACACTTCGATAATAGCGATCAGTGTCGTGAAAATTGCCATGCCGATAATCCATGGCCATGCGCCACGGGTGTAATAAAGGCAAAAGGCTACCAGCCCGCGCGGAGGCTCGCGCGGCGGTTCTTCGGGATAAGCTTCGAGTCGTTTTTCAAACCATTTGAACATGGCGATCCTTTTACGGGCACCTTGCAAAATTTCCAAGTCGGAACAGGAACAAAAAGGGAATATTTTCGTGATGCTAGAATGATTTTATTCTTGCGGGCACCATCCCGCGAATTGATGTGTTGACGTGTGCGACACAACCAATCTGAACACTTGCAGCCATCGGATTTGTGAGCTACCCGCCTTATATGGATCTGCGTATCGCCCTTTACCAGCCCGACATTCCCGGCAACACGGGAACCATTCTGCGCATGGCCGCCTGCCTCGGCTTCGCGGTGGACCTGATCGAGCCTGCAGGCTTCGACGTTTCCGACAGATCATTGAAACGCGCAGGCATGGATTATCTCGAACAGGCCGCCCTCACCCGCCATGCGGACTGGCAGAATTTCAACGATTGGCGCAGCCAGGCAGGCAAGCGCCTCGTGTTGCTGTCGACCAAGGCCGCGATCCCCTATACGGAATACGCGTTTCAGGAAAATGACATCCTGTTGTTCGGGCGTGAGTCCGCAGGCGTCCCTGACAGCATTCAGGACATCGCGGATGCGCGACTGATTATCCCCATGGTGCCGGGTGCCAGATCCCTCAATCTTGCGGTTTCTGTTGCGATCACGGCAGGCGAAGCTCTGCGCCAGCAAAATTTAAAAAGCGATTCCGTTTCAACCGTGTAGACGGACAAACGGAATCAGTTCCCGAAGCAGATTTAATATTCAGTCAGAAAAGGTTCTTCTCCGATGAAGCCATCGTTCCGCACTTCTGTTCTTACGGCCTCGCTTCTGGCAACCGCAGTTGCCGCTCCTGCATTTGCACAGACTGCTGAAACCATTTCGCCAAAGGTCATGGTCATCACCATGTTCGGTGAGGAAGCAAAGCCTTGGCTGGAAGGTGAAAAGTTCACGCAGAAGCTGAAGCTTGCGGGCTTGAGCCCTGAATATCCTGAGATCGATTGTACAGCTGAAGGCCTCTGCCACATGACCACGGCCATGGGTTTTGCCAATGCAGCCAGTGCGGTCTCGGCAATGGCGCTGAGCGACAAGCTTGATCTGAGCCACACCTATTTCCTCATCGCCGGCATCGCAGGCGTTGATCCAAAGCATGGCACACTCGGTTCTGCGCATTGGGCAAAATACGCAGTCGACGCCAACCTCAACCATCGCATTGATATCCGCGAAGCACCTGAAGGCTGGGCGACCGACTTCTTCGGCCTCGGCGCTGAAAAGCCGGGTGAAAAGCCAAAATGGGCTGCTGGTACGGAAGTGTTCGAACTCAATGGCAAGCTTGCCGATTACGCGCTCAAAACAACCAAGGGCGTTGAACTTCTCGACAGTGACGATGCCAAGGAATATCGCAAACATTACACGGAAGAAGCAGCCACCAGCGCGCCTCAGGTCACAATCTGCGATACCGCATCGGGCGACACATACTGGCACGGCACCAAGCTCGGCGAAGCCATGGAACAGTGGGCAAAGCTCCTGACCGATGGCAAAGCGAACTACTGCACGTCACAGATGGAAGACAATGCAACGCTGACCTCGCTCAAGCGCGCAGCCGACGCAGGCAAGCTCGATTATGACCGTATTGCGCTGCTGCGTACGTCTTCCAACTTCGACCGTCAGGGCAAAGACCAGACTGCGGCAGAATCCCTTGCTGCGAAGTCGGGCGGTTTCCCGCTGGCAACGACCAATGCCTATCGCGTTGGCAAGGCATATGCTGACAGCATCATCAAGGATTGGAAGTTGTGGGAGCAGGCCCCTCAGACGGAAGCGAAATAACGCTGTAACGCTATAACGACTCAGAAATGAAAACGCCCTTCGGCAAAACCGGAGGGCGTTTTCACAAATGCCTGATTTGAATCTGGTTTCAATGGCTTAAAGCGTCTCGTTGACTCAGATCTCTAATCCGATGTCGGCAGACGACGCATCGTAAACTCGATGACATCATCAGGCCGTTCACACCAGCTTTCGATTTCAGTCCAATAGGCAGCCTTGGGGAAAGCCTCAAACCATTCCCGCGCTTTATCGCGTGCGGCCTGTCGCGGTAGGGTGAATGTCTCGCGGACAAACCCGTCGCGTGGCATACGGCTCTTCTTGGCACGACCTTTTTCTAGCTGCTTGCGCAAGCCTTCAAGTGGTGGGCGGGGCGAAGATGCGGTCATGCAATTGCCTCCCGAAACAAGGGAAAACTCGAAACTTCCAATCCCTTGGAAGCTTAAGATAGGGAAGCAACGACTTCATGACGAGTCTTTTCTTGGGGAGAGGAATTCGCACCCGCAAGCCGCACACTCTTCGCGCTTTGCCAGACTGCAGGACTTTGCTAAGTCAAGAAGATAGACGTTTGAATTTTTGCGGCCTTTCGGTCGCTCGGTACATTGCGTGAGAGGATATCCAAAATGCAGCGCGACGAAATTCCGGCAATCATCCCGCAAGATATCGAAGAGAAAAAGCAAGCCGCCCAGAACTGGTTTGAAGAACTGCGCGACCGTATCTGCGCGAGCTTTGAACAGCTCGAAGACGATTTGCAAGGCCAGCTTTCCGACCAGGAGCCGGGACGCTTTGTTCGAACCCCATGGCAGAAGGATGAAGGCAAAGGTGGTGGCGGTGTCATGTCCATCATGCATGGCCGTGTCTTTGAAAAAGTCGGCGTGCATGTCTCGACCGTCTATGGCGAATTTTCTCCTGAGTTCCGCAAGCAGATACCGGGCGCCGAGGAAGACCCACGCTATTGGGCAAGCGGCATTTCACTGATCGCGCATCCGCAGAACCCGAATGTGCCAGCCGTCCATATGAACACCCGCATGGTCGTGACCACACGCCAATGGTTTGGTGGTGGCGCCGACCTTACGCCCGTTCTCGATGACCGCCGCACACAGGAAGATCCGGACACCCTCGCCTTCCACAAGGCGTTCCGCTTCATCTGTGAAAAGCACAAGGACATTGTCGATTATCAGCGTCTGAAAGAATGGTGCGACGAATATTTCTACCTGCCACACCGCAATGAAGCCCGCGGCATCGGTGGCATCTTCTATGACTGGCTGCATTCAACCGAAGAACAGGGCGGCTGGGATAAGGATTTCGCTTTTACCCGCGATGTCGGTCGTGGTTTCTCGGTGGTCTACCCGCATCTCGTGCGCCAGAACTTCAACAAGGAATGGACACCAGAACAGCGCGAGGAACAGCTGATCCGTCGCGGACGCTATGTCGAATTCAACCTGCTTTATGATCGCGGTACGATCTTTGGTCTCAAGACCGGCGGCAATGTGAATTCCATTCTGTCGTCGATGCCACCCGTGGTGAAGTGGCCGTAAAAGTTAATATGAACCAAACAAAAGGGCGGGAATTTCCCGCCCTTTCTTTATGCATCAAATGCTGAGTGATAGGTCACTTTGCCTTTCGGCATTTCACCCTCAATCACAAGGCATTGGAAATACTCAGCCGGAACACCGTCAAGTGTTAGCCTTTCATCGGCTTTAAAACCAAACCGTTGATAATAGCCCGGGTCACCGAGCAGCACGCAACCTTTGGCGCCCACTTCATGCAAGCACGTTAGACCTTGCCGGATGAGCGCACTGCCAATGCCCTCACCCTGCCTGTCCGGCCGCACTGAGACGGGACCAAGCCCGTACCAGCCACAATCAACACCATTGATGAGAACCGGCGAGAATGCCACATGCCCGACAAGAGCCTCTCCCTCTTCGGCAACCAGCGATAAGGTCAGGGCCGATGCCGAACGAAGAGCGTCGACAATTGCCGCCTCTTTCTGGTTGCTATAGGGCACCGTACGAAAGGCGTCATTCGTCAAATGCCGGATTGAGGAAATATCCTTCAGTTGTTCCTTGCGGATATGCATCATGCACTCCTCATCGATTGTTGGCTTGTGCTCGGACGTTGGTGCGTCCTTTGAGCGAGATGCGATACGCACTTCCTGCACGTGATTCGATGAGCCGTTTTCGTCGCAATTGCTGGAAAACAACCATCGTGCAATCGGAAAGCAGATAGCCTTCACGCGTATAGCATTCGATTTCGCAGATGCGTCCGTCTTCGCGCAGATGGCGAATGTAGCCGCCCTGCGCCAGCACGTGAAGCACGCGCTGTTCAATACGTGAGATATTCATTGTTGTTATGCCTGGATGGAAACCATGACAAGCATCAGCGCACGCGGACAGCCAATACCTGTCCACGGCCAATGCCATTTCCGTCCCTGAACTTCTGCGCTCTACGCAAGGCGCAGCAATCGTTCGGAACGATCAGAGGCTTCCTACAATCTCCAGCATCAACAATTCCTTCTGAAGCACACTCGAAAAGTATGCGGCCCACTCATTTGGGGCACAAACAACTGGAGGGCTGAAAAGCCCTCCAGAAGATTATTTAAAAGCGGCGAGGCTTGAAGTCAAATCGCTCAGGCTTTTGGCTGGTTGCGAAGCTGTTCAGCTTGCGCATAGAACTTCTTTTCCCACTCATTGTGGTTATCCAGCCCTTCCTTGATGAAGGGCGTGAAGATCGCGAGATTCATCAGTGCCCAGTTCACAAAACGAGCAGGGAATTTCAGCGGCTTCACAAAATCAACGAACAGCACCACGCGCGTATGCTCGGTGTGGTTCCATGCTTCATGCTCATAGGCATCATCGAAAATCAGAACCTTGCCTTCCTGCCAGTGGCAAACCTGCTTGTCCACGCGGATCGCAAGCTTGTCGGCAGGTTCCGGCACGATCATGCCCATATGCAGACGCAGCACGCCATTATAAGGGCCGCGATGCGGTGGCAGATGCTTGCCCGGCTCGAAGATCGAGAACATGGCGGTCGTCAGACCCGGAATATGCTGCACCGCATTCCATGTGTTGGGACAGGCTTTAATGTTCTGCTCCGACTTCACACCAAAGCCCAGCAGGAAGAATGTCTTCCAATGATTATCTGTCGATATCGTCTTCACGTCGGACGAAATATCCTGAAACGAAGGAAGCTCGCTCTGACGCAGCAGAACCTTTTCAAGTTCCTTGCGAATAGCCGGATAGGCCTTCTCAACCTCTGCTGCCCATGGGAACGTGGCATTGTCATAAACAGGCGGATTGCCGAGCTTCGCATATTTCAGATTAAGGCTCTCTGCCCAGGCAACAATACCCATAAAGAAGCGCGTTACAGCACCTGGACGCTCCATCGGCGCAATACCGCTGGTGCCAAAATTCTGCTTGGGATCTGAGCTGGCATTCTGCGAAGTCGATGTATCAGGATTGGACATTCCGCGACTCTTTCAAAACAAAACTAAAAAATTTCAGCCATAAGCTAATGAAACTATGGCTGAATTTTGCAAGCCATCAGCCGTTCATTTTATTGCGATCAAGTTTGTCCAGAAGCGCTTCGCGGTCAAGACTAAAACCGGAGTCAATCCATAGAGTTTCGAGACCACGCAGTGCTTCACCAAGCCCCGGCCCCTTCTCGATACCAAGCGACAGAAGGTCTCCGCCGGTCACTGGAAAGACCAGCGGTTCATATTTCTCAACCGCATCCAGAAGACGTGAATATCCGCCAGCGCGGATCATCGCTTCATCACTGGCAGCCGCTTCCTGTCGCGCAGACGCATAGGCAAGACGAATACGATCATTGACCGCCTGCGAACTGCCGCGATAGATGAGCTTCTTCAATGCCTGTTCAGACGTTTCCGACTTGATGGCATCGGCCCGCGCCCATGCTTCAAGACGAGCGCGCTCGGCATTCGACATTTTCAGCCGCTTGCCAAGTTCTGTCATACGAGCAGCATCGGGTGGCACAATGCTTTCAAGACGCAAAAGCGCATCCACCTGCCAGTCAAGATCAGCTTCAGCACGAACGAGGCCGTGAATGGTATCAATGCCCCATTTCTCGCTTTCGGGCAGAATGGCGCTCAACACACCCGATTGCCGCATCCACAGCATCGCACGAGAAGGATCAGGCGCGGATAGAAGCTTCTTGAGCTCAGACCAGACGCGCTCGGCTGAAAGCTGGTTCAACCCGTCTTTCAGACGAGCGCTCGCCCGCAGTCCGTCGGTCTCGGGTCGACCCGAGCCATACCAGGCAAAGAAGCGGAAAAAGCGAAGAATGCGCAGATAATCCTCTCGGATACGTTCTTCAGCATCGCCAATAAAGCGCAGCGTCTTAGTTTCAATATCAGTGAGACCACCGACATAATCGATCACATCGCCATCAGCAGTCGCATAAAGCGCATTGATGGTGAAATCACGCCGCTCAGCATCCGTCTTCCAGTCGGTGCCAAAAGCAACTTTGGCGTGGCGGCCGTTGGTCTCAATATCCTTGCGCAAAGTCGTGACTTCAAAAGGCTGCCCCTGCACCACAACCGTAATCGTGCCATGCTCAATCCCGGTCGGCACCGGCTTGAAGCCAGCTTCCTTGGCAAGCCGAACCGTTTGTTCCGGCAAATGCGTGGTCGCCAGATCGACATCGCTGACTTTCGTGCCAAGCAGGGTATTGCGAACTGCACCGCCCACCACACGCACCTCACCGCCATCGCGGTTGAGCGCTGCAAACAGCGCCTGTAACGGCTTGGAGCGAAGCCAATTGGCCCGATCTGAAATATTCACTGTATCGCTCAACGGTAGAGCCTTTCATAAAGTCCGCGAATAATGCCTGCGGTCACGCCCCAGATGAATCGCTCGTGATAAGGCATCGCGTAATAAAAGCGTTCCGTGCCATTGAACAGCCTGCTTTCGCGCCGGTGATTGTCCGGGTTCATCAGGAAGGACAACGGCACTTCAAAAATATCCGCAACCTCATCAGGGTTTGGATGCACATCGAAAGGTGTGTTGACGACCGCCAGAACCGGCGTAATCGAAAAGCCGCTACCGGTAAGATAACGCGGCAGACTGCCGAGAATTTCGGCGCGTTCCGACACAAGGCCAATCTCTTCATTGGCTTCGCGCAAAGCGGCATTTTCTGCCGTCCCATCCTCCGGGTCGATTGCACCGCCCGGAAAAGCGATCTGGCCCGAATGTTTACGCAAAGTGTCCGTGCGACGCGTCAGCAACAGGGTTGCTTCCGAACCGCGATCAACCACCGGCACGAGCACGGCGGCATCGCGCATCTTCGCCGTCACCATGGCTTGTGTGAAATCCGGATTAAGCGAATGATCGCCGGTCAGATCATCTTGATCAGGCTGCCAGTGGCGAACACGCTCAGCAAAATCACCGGCAGAAAATCGGGTGTTTAGATGCAATGCACGGTCCATCATTTCAGCGAAGCCTCAAGAGCTTCCGCTGGCATGATAGGGAAAACTGTATCGCCAGAGCGTATCGCAAACATCACAACGCCATTCACTTCGATTTCTTCGCCCAATGCCACAAGATCATACATAACTGAACGCCCAACCAGCGCCTCAAGCCGTCCACGCACATTGATATAGGGCTTCAACCCACCGCTTTCATCCTCAACGACAAAGCGCAATGGATGCTCGGCGTCGGCGTCAACCACATCGCCAACATTGGTGCGGAAGGTCAATTTCTGATCGTCACCTTCACCTGAAACCTGCATTTCAACGGCTATGAAATGCGCGTCTTCGACACTGATTTCAATCTTCTCCACCGGCGTTACGAGATAGGTTTTACCGTCTTCATCCTTGCGCAACACGGTTGAAAACAAGCGCACCAGCTGTTTACGCCCGATAGGCGTGCCCATGTAAAACCATGTTCCATCGGCCTTGATGTCGATATCAAGCGCGCCACAAAACTCCGGATTCCAGCGCTCTACCGGCGGAATTCCACGTTCTTTCGTAGCCGGTCCGCTTTGCGCGTCCGCATGAGCGCGTGCAATCAGGGCCTCCAGTCCGCCCATTCCTTCAGTGCCCGGCTTTGCGCTTTGCGGCGTTTCATTGCCTTCAGGGGTGCTTTTTGTCATCCGACTCGGTTATCCCTGTCTGAATGTGAATTTAACTCGTAGAGCGCATCCCGAAAAGTGCGAAGCGGTTTTCGGAGCAAGATGCGCGTAAAAACAAATTGATAGAGCATTTCCAATGACTCAATCAAAACAGGAAATGCTCTAAAGTCATGAAATAGTCACCGTTTCACGGCTTGTCAGTATATATAGTGATTTAACCGATCACATGCAGGTGCGGATATTTTTGCGAGGTTCTTATGAGTGTTGTTGTTACGCCCGAAGCCGTCAACCCCGATCAGATCGTCGCCGAAGCTGAACGTGCACTTGCAGATATTGCGCGGATCAAGGAAAGCATCGGCACCGTTATCTTCGGACAGGAAAGCGTTATTGAGCGCACGCTCGTAGCGGTTCTGGCTGGCGGTCATGCTCTGCTTGTCGGCGTACCCGGCCTTGCAAAAACCAAGCTGGTCGAAACATTGGGAACCGTGCTTGGCCTTTCGGGCCAGCGCATCCAGTTCACGCCCGACCTGATGCCATCCGACATCATCGGTTCGGAAGTGATGGAGCAGGATGCCGATGGTCGCCGTTCTTTCCGTTACCTCAAAGGCCCGATCTTCGCACAGCTTCTGATGGCCGACGAAATCAACCGTGCTTCGCCGCGCACGCAGTCTGCACTGTTGCAGGCCATGCAGGAATACCACGTCACCGTCGCAGGCCAGCGTTATGATCTGCCTGCCCCCTTTCATGTGCTTGCAACACAAAACCCGCTGGAACAGGAAGGCACCTATCCGCTGCCAGAAGCCCAGCTCGACCGCTTCCTCATGCAGATCGATATTCTCTATCCGGAACTCGACGCCGAACGTCGTATTCTTCTGGAAACCACAGGCGTTGCGGAAGCAAAGGCCTATGAAATTCTCGATGCCGAGCGTCTGCGTCAGATGCAGGCGCTGGTGCGCCGTATGCCTGTTTCTGAAAGTGTGGTGGATGCAATTCTCAAGCTGGTTCGTTCTGCACGACCTGACGCTGATAATGAACATGCGAAAAAGCATATTGCCTGGGGTCCGGGCCCGCGTGCCAGTCAGGCGCTGATGCTCTGCGCCCGTGCGCGCGCACTTTACGAAGGCCGCCTTGCTCCATCCGTTGACGATGTCAAAGCGCTGGCCGAGCCTGTTCTTCAACACCGGATGGCGCTCAATTTCGCAGCGCGCGCCGATGGTATGCATGTCCGTGATGTCATTGCCAATCTGGTGAAGGCAGCAGCCTGATGGCGGTTGGCGCACAGGTTTCAGCTACAGACCGCAAGGATACGCTCGCTCGTGCTCGGGCGCGAGCTGCAAGCATTCCCGATCTGCTGGTCGAGGCCCGGCGCGTCGTCAACACCGTCATGAATGGCTGGCACGGACGGCGCAAACGCGGCCCCGGAGAAAACTTCTGGCAGTTCCGCCCTTATGTTGAAGGCGATGCACTTGCACGCATCGACTGGCGACGTTCGGCCCGCGACGACCATACCTATGTTCGCGACCGGGAATGGGAATCAGCCCATACGGTCTGGCTGTGGTGCGATTTCTCGCCATCCATGCTCTATCGCTCCAATCTGACGCCGATCTCCAAGGAAGCACGCGCATTGGTCCTGACGCTGGCTATGGCCGAGCTTCTCTCAAGATCAGGCGAACGCATCGCCTTTCCGGCCCTGCTGCCACCTTTCTCCGCCCGCAATGGTGCCGAACGCCTTGCAGGAGCCCTGATGGGTTCAATGATGCATGAAGCATCCGAAAGCGCTTTGCCGGACATCAACCAGATCCGGCGTTTTTCCGAAGTGGTACTTGTTTCAGACTTTCTGCATCCGTTTGATGAACTGACCGGTTTACTCGATCAGCTCGCACGTCGCGGCGTCCGCGCGCATCTTGTTGAAGTGGCAGATCCTGCAGAAGAAACATTCCCCTATGCGGGACGTACAGAGTTTCGCGACCCTGAGACGGGCAGCACCCTTGTTGCCGGTCGCGCAGAAACCTATGCCGAGGACTACCGACGCTTATACATCGCGCGTCGGGAAACATTGTCTGATTTCTGCAAACGACTTGGCTGGAGCTATACGGTGCATCGTACAGATCGACCAGCGACCGAAGCGCTATCACGATTGCATAGTTCTTTAAGCGCGTCCTCTCTTAGTGGAGCACGCGCATGAATTTTCTGCCTCTCGCCTTTGGATCACCGCTGATCCTGGCAGGCCTTCTCGCCTTGCCGGTTATCTGGTGGCTGCTGCGTATGACGCCACCGCGCCCGCAGGAAGAAAGCTTCCCGCCTTTGCGTATTCTGGCGCAAGTTTTCAAACGCGAGGAAGTGCCGTCAAAAAGCCCCTGGTGGATGACGCTGCTACGCCTGCTGATCGCAGCACTGGTTATTCTGGCTCTGGCATCCCCTGTCTGGAACCCGCGTGCCACCGCAATTGCAGGCGATGAGCCGCTTGCAATCATGATCGATAACGGCTGGGCCTCGGCTGAAGACTGGTCGCAACGTGTGGCTGCTGCGGAAAAACTCATTTCCGATACAGATGAAACCAACACGCAGATTTATATTATCGGCACCGCAGAACCTGCCAATGCTGCAATCGGGCCTTATGATCGGACTGGAGCAACCGAACGTTTGCAGGCGTTGCAGGCACGCCCACTTCCTGTGGACCGCAAAGCCGCAACTGATCGCCTCTCTTCGGCCCTGCCTGAAGGCGTAAAAATACGCCTCGCTTTCCTGAATGACGGCCTTGCCAGCGAGAACGACGCCGAAAGCTTCGGCGCGCTCGACAAAACCGGCCATCTGGGTTCGGTCCTCTGGTATAGGGCGAGCCTCGGTCGCACCTTTGCCCTTACCGGCATCGACAACAAAGCCGACAGTCTGGATGCGATTGCAATCCGTCCGCAAGGGGTACAGGCGCCGCGTTCGTTGACTGCCGCAGCTTATGACGACAAGGGACGCCGCATTGCCGAAGCACCACTTACCTTTGCGCTCGGCAGCGTGGAGGGTACGGCGCGTTTCAATCTGCCGGTGGAATTGCGCAATGATTTCCGCCTGATCCGCGTTGATGGCGTTGAGCAGGCAGGCGCAACCCATCTGATCGATGCCGGTTCAGAGCGCCGCACCATTGGGCTTCTTGCAAGTGGTGATGGCGATCTCGCCCAGCCACTGCTGTCACCGCTGCATTATATTTCGCGCGCCCTTTCCCCTTACGCAAATCTGGTTGAGCCGCGCTCTGCCGACCTCCTGCAATCCGTACCGGAATTGCTCGATGGCAAGCCTTCCCTGCTCATCATGGCCGACATCGGCACGATGCCCCAGCCAGTCATCGAACAGCTTTCAAAATGGGTGGAAGATGGCGGCACGCTTGTGCGTTTTGCGGGTCCACGCCTTGCCGGTGCAAATGACAACGATCCGCTGCTTCCGGTTAAACTGCGCAAAGGCGAACGCGCTTTGGGTGGTACGCTGTCATGGTCGGAACCACAGAAACTCCGTACCTTTCCGCAACAAGGCCCATTTGCTGGTCTGACTATTCCCGACGATGTGAATGTCTCGCGACAGGTGCTGGCGGAACCGTCTTTTGATCTGAATGACAAGACCTATGCCGTGCTTGCCGACGGCACTCCGCTTGTAACCGGCGAAAAACGCGGACGCGGAAACATCGTGTTGTTCCATATTTCGCCTGACGCAACATGGTCGACGCTGCCTATTTCCGGCTCATTTGTCGACATGCTTCGCCGCATCGTCTCATTGTCCAACCGCGCAGGCGGACAAGACAGTCAGGACGCAGTTTCGCTGCCGCCGTTCCAGCTTCTTTCTGCTTCTGGAGCGCTTGTGTCGCCGACATCGGAGGCCAAGCCTTTGATCGTTGAGAAAAACAAGCAGGCCAGCGTCAGCATCAACACGCCGCCCGGTTTCTACGGCAATGAGGATGGCTTGAAAGCACTCAATATTTTTGATGGCAGCAACATCAAATTGCAGCCAATCGAGCAACCAGCATTTTCCACGGGCGTCACCGAAGCATCCTACACTTCGGATGAGTCGATCTCGCTCGCAGGACCATTTCTTGGCTTCGCAGCTATGCTTTTGGCACTCGATACATTGTTGATGCTCTGGCTGCGGGGTGCCTTCCGTCGCCGCATGAAGACACGGGCCAAGGCTGCAAGCATCGCCCTGCTATTGGCAGGTGGACTGGCATTCAGTTTTGCCCCTGCAACCGTCAATCATGCGCGAGCCCAAGAGCCACAACAAACACACGACGATAGCAAGCCCGGCGACGAAGCGATCATCAACTCGGTTTCGCAAACCCACCTTGCCTATATCATCACCGGCAATGCCGAGACTGACGATATCAGCAAGGCAGGTCTGCGTGGCCTTACCTTCGCTCTCAACGACAAAACCGCGCTTGAGCCGGGCGATCCGATTGGCGTTGATCCTGCCAAGGATGAACTGGCTTTCTATCCGTTGATTTACTGGCCGATTGATCCAAATTCAGCCATGCCAAGCGCTGAGGCCATCGCCAAGGTAGATGCTTATATGCAGCAGGGCGGAACAGTGCTTTTCGATACCCGCGACCAGCTGCAGGCAGGCGCAAGCCTTGATGCATCTGCGTCACCTGCAAATCAGCGGCTAAGGGCGATCCTCGACAACATGAATGTGCCGCCTCTGGAACCCGTTCCGGACGACCATGTCCTGACCAAGTCCTTCTTCATCATGCCAGATTTTCCAGGTCGTTATGAGGGAAGCCCGCTGTGGGTCGAAGCCACCACACCCAACAATGCCACACAGGATCGCCCCGTTCGCACCGGCGATGGTGTGACACCAATCATGATCACCGCAAATGACTTTGCGGGCGCATGGGCAGTCGATGAACAGGGCAATCCTCTGTTGCCAACCGTTCCGAACGATCCAATGCAGCGCATCTATGCCATCCGTGGCGGTGTCAATATCGTGATGTATATGCTCACCGGCAATTACAAATCCGATCAGGTCCACGTCCCGGCCCTGCTTGAAAGGCTGGGGAATTAAAGCATGTTTCGGAAAAGTGAAAACCGGCTTTCCGGTAAAACATATGCGGAAAGGAGATCGGCATGAATGTTGAATTCGAACCGTTCCTCTCTCTGCCTTGGCTCATTGGTATTCTCGTGCCATTGGCGCTTCTCATTTTGGCAACTATTGCGCTTCGTATGCGTGGCGGTCTTATTCGTCTGGCTGCCGCAGCCGCTCTCGCACTGGCCCTGTTCAATCCGGTCATCATCAATGAAGAGCGTGAACCGTTAAAGAGTGTCGTGGCTGTCGTGGTTGATCGCAGCCAGAGCCAGGAGCTGGGCGAACGCAGCAGCGATACGGATGCCGCACTGAAAGCCGTTCAGGATCAGTTGTCAGCAATGCCGCAGTTTGAAACGCGCGTAGTTGAAGCTGGCAAGCCTGATGACAATGAAGACGGCTATGCAACGCGCCTGTTTGGTCCGCTTGCACGCACGCTTCTCGACGTACCGCCATCGCGTGTAGCTGGCGCGATCATGATCACCGATGGTCAGGTCCATGATATTCCGGCCAATGAGAATGCACTTGGCTTCGATGCACCGGTGCATGGTCTTATCACCGGAAAACCCGACGAATTCGACCGCCGGATCAAATTCAACAAGGCGCCGCGCTATGGCATCAGCGGCAAGCCGCTGGAAATGTCCTTTACGGTGATGGACGAAGGCAAAAGCCTCGGAAATCCCGCACAGGTTCAGATCAGCGTAAATGGCGAAGTCGTCAGCGAAGAAGAAGCGCAGGTTGGACAGGAAACAACGACCAGCATCAACCTGCCTCGCGCTGGCGTGAATATCGTCGAGATAACAACGCCTACACTTCCGGGCGAAGTGACGGACGCCAATAACCGCGCAGTCGCAACCATTGACGGCATTCGAGAAAACCTGCGTGTGCTTCTGGTTTCCGGCGAGCCGCATAACGGCGAACGCACATGGCGCAATCTTCTGAAATCCGACGCCGCTGTGGATCTCGTCCATTTCACGATTCTGCGTCCGCCTGAAAAACAGGACGGAACGCCGATCAACGAGCTGTCACTGATTGCCTTTCCGACGCGCGAACTCTTTGTCGATAAGGTCAATGAGTTCGACCTTATCATTCTTGATCGCTACCAACACCGCGATGTGCTGCCGCTCCTCTATTACGATTATATCGCTCAATATGTGGAGAATGGCGGCGCACTGTTGATTGCAGCTGGTCCGGAATATGCAGGCGATATGTCGATTGCCCGCACGCCGCTTTATAGCGCGCTGCCAGCCATGCCGACCGGCACGATCACCGAGAAGGCTTTCTATCCCCGACTGACCAACCTTGGTAAACGCCATCCAGTCACGCGCGGTCTTGATGGAGCCGAACAGGAGCCACCGCATTGGAGCCGCTGGTTCCGCACCATCGATATCGGTCAGCCGCAAGGCGAAACCGTGATGAGCGGTGCCGACAACAAGCCCCTGCTGGTACTCAATCGCGTTGGCAAAGGTCGCGTTGGCATGTTCCTTTCTGATCAGGGCTGGCTTTGGGCGCGTGGCTTTGAAGGCGGAGGCCCATACGCCTCGCTTTATCGCCGCATCGCACATTGGCTGATGCAGGAACCGGAACTGGAAGAAGAAGCACTGACTGCAAGCGGCAACGGCCGCACCCTTTCAATCCGACGTCAGACGATGGGCGACAATCCGGGCAATGCCACCGTCACATCACCATCCGGCAAGCAATTGCAGGTTAATCTCGCACAGGGAAAACCCGGCCTCTTCGAAGGTTCGCTGCAAACCGATGAAATCGGCATTTTCCGTGTGAAGAATGGCGATCTGGAAACACTTGCGCATGTCGGCCCTGTCGATGCGCCGGAATTTGCAGACAGCATTTCGACAGCTGATCGCCTGAAGCCACTGGCCGATGCAACGGGTGGCTCAGTTCACCGCGTTCATGAAAGTGCCGATAGTTCGGTTCAGGTACCGGCAATCACCGCAGTTGCAGCCAATCGTACAGCCGCAGGTAATGACTGGATCGGCTTGCGCGAAACATCAGACACGCAGCTTAAAAGCGTCAATCGTCTGCCACTGTTTTCAGGATTGTTTGCGCTGGCCGCCCTGCTCTTTGTCTTCGGCGGCATGTGGTATCGCGAAGGGCGGTAAACCGCCCCTCGCTTCCCCTCTTTTTAATTTTTAAACTCTGCTTGCGTGGCGCACTATGCCGGTTGCGCCGTTCAGCACATTAGGCGCAAGCTCACAGGCGAGCATCCGCCGCGGATCAACTGGCGCTGGCATAATCATCGAACCCGGCTGCACCATCTTGAAGCCAAAAGGCGCATAATAAGGCTCGTCACCCACCAGAACTATCAGCTTGTGACCGGCATTCTGAGCTGCCTCGATTGACATCCGCATCAAGCTGCCACCGATGCCGCGCTTCTTCCATTCCGGCCTTACAGCGAGCGGTCCGAGCAGCAGAGCCGGTTTCTTGCCAACCATAACAGGCGTCTGCCGTACCGATCCGACAACTATCCCGCCCATTAATGCGACGAAGGACAGGTTCAGATCGTGAGGGCCACCTTCACGAATGAAATGCGCTGCTTTGGTAAAACGGGCAGGACCGAAAGCCTCGGCATTGATGGCTTCGATTTCGATGTCGTGCGCCGGATTTTCCTGCGCGTATGTCAGTTCAAGCTGCTGCATGGGGCTTTGATCGCAATAGGAGATGTCGGTGACCGTTCGATGGTCAATGGAATGCATACCGCGCATTTTACGCAGTCCAGATTTCATCGTCGGAGGATGAAAAGCATTTCCATTACACGGCTCTCCTGAATGGTCGGAATTATCCAACCGCAATTTGGAAGCTGCGTATCACCAAAATGATCACAGGTAAAACAAAATCTTTCAAAACGGCGGTTCAAATTTAGCTTTTTGGCACAGTTACGCACTGTTCACGCCTGAATAGGCTGTCAAACGGCAGTTTTGCGGCTATTTTCCTTATCAAAAGGAGAAATCACATGGGACTTCTGGTTGACGGCAAATGGCAGGATGTCTGGTATGACACGAAAGCCACCAAAGGCCGTTTCGAGCGCTCGAAATCGCAGTTCAGAAACTGGGTCACAGCAGATGGAAGCGCAGGCCCGACTGGCGAAGGCGGCTTCAAGGCCGAGCCCGGCCGCTATCACCTCTATGTCTCCTACGCCTGCCCATGGGCACATCGCACGCTGATATTCCGTGCATTGAAGAAGCTTGAAGATGTGATTTCCGTCTCGGTTGTCGATTATCTCATGGTCGAAGAAGGCTGGACCTTCTACGGCACAACCGGCAGCTCGGGTGACGCTCTCTATGGCTCTAAACGCCTGCATGAGATTTATACCCGCGCCGATCCAACCTATTCCGGTCGCGTGACCGTACCGGTTCTCTGGGACAAGCAGCGCGAGACGATTGTTTCAAATGAGTCATCTGAGATTATCAGAATGCTCAATTCGGCTTTCGATGCGTTCGGCGATGCGTCGCTTGATCTTTATCCGGAAGCCCTGCGCGGCGAGATCGACGCACTCAATGAGTTTGTCTATCCAAACATCAATAATGGTGTTTACCGGGCTGGCTTTGCGACCTCACAGGAAGCCTATGAAGAAGCCTTCGGACAGGTCTTCGCAGCGCTCGATACGCTGGAGGAAAAACTTTCAAAGAGCCGCTATCTGGCAGGCTCCAGCCTGACGGAAGCCGATTGGCGGCTGTTCACCACGCTGTTGCGCTTTGACCCGGTCTATGTCGGGCATTTTAAGTGCAACCTGCGGCGCATCGCCGATTATCCGAACCTGTGGAATTACACCAAAGAGCTTTATCAGGTGCCGGGCGTGGCTTCGACCGTCAATATGGAACACATCAAGGGCCATTATTATTGCAGCCACAAGACGATCAACCCAACAGGCATTGTTCCGCTTGGACCGGAAATCGACTTCTCAGCACCACATGACCGGGACCGTCTCAGCAACTGAGCTTTTCCTGCAACAGTCCCATCAGAACATCCTTACTTTCTAAAATCTTGAGCGCCTCTTTGATCCTGATCAATGGGGCGCTTTGCTGTGCGGTCCAGAGTGCGCGCATCACTACCCCAGACTACCGGGATCAGGACTGTTAGACCAAGACTTTTAGGAGAGACTGATGAACCGCTTTGCCAAAGGGCTTCTCGCCGCAACCGCACTGACATTCGCAGCACCTGCAGCTTTTGCTGCTGATGCGATTGTTGCGCAGCCAGCAACCGAGATCGTTGCCGTGCCACAGACCTTGTCGCCATGGCAGATCCGCGTGCGTGCGCTTGGCGTTATTGCCGAGAATAAAGGTTATGTGAACGGCGTCGATGGCTCTGGTCTTGATTACTCGAAGTCGATCACGCCAGAACTCGACATCACCTACTACTTCACTGACAATCTGGCCGCTGAACTCATCCTCGGCACCACTTATGCCAATATCAATGGCACTGGTTCGATTGAAGGTCTGGGCAAAGTGGGCAAGGTATGGATGCTGCCTCCAACGCTCACCATGCAGTACCACTTCACCAACTTCGGCGCTTTCAAGCCTTATGTCGGTGCGGGCGTGAACTACACGATCTTCTACAATCAGGATGCAGCCGGCGTTGATTATCTGAAAGTGAAGAACACCTTTGGTGGGGCGCTTCAGGTCGGCTTCGACTACATGATCGATGAACATTGGGGTATCAACTTCGATGTGAAGAAGCTGTTCCTCGAACCCAAGTTCGATGCGACTCTGGCTGGCGGCACACAGGTTAGCGGTAAGGCCAAGCTTAACCCTTGGCTGATCGGTACGGGTATCACCTACCGCTTCTAATATCTGAATATAAGGGCGCGAAAGCGCCGTTTCCTTTTACCAGTTTGGTAGCGGATCAAGATCGTGAAGCGCTTCCTGCAGGCGGCGCTTGGTTGAAGGCGTCGTTCCTTCAGGCAGGTTATCGAGCGGGAAGAAACCAGCTTCCGCTATTTCCCTGTCTCGCTGTTTCGGCTCTGTCTGCTCAAACGCCCGACAGACATAAAGCGCCACATGATCCCGCTTCGAGGCGTGAGCATTTTTGTAAAGCGCGAAAAGCTCAGGCCGTCCGGTGAGGAAAATATTACCTTCCTCACGCAATTCCTTTTCAAGAGCCTGTCCGAATGTCTCGCCACTATCCACGCCACCGCCCGGCAATTGCCAGCCGGGTACGTAAGTATGCTTCACCAGAAAAACTGAATTTTTCTGCTCGTCAAATACAATTGCCCTGACGCCAAGGGTCATCGGGCGTCGCAATAGAAAATAGGTATGAAATAAAAAATGGCGGAAGCGCATACCGTCGATCCTGAACAAATTTCTTTGCAGCATCATTGCTACAGGCACATCAATAAAAAGTCGCTAAACACGGTTTCGATTTAAAAAATAATACAGTACACCGACTATATGTTTCGCCTCGCCCATATTTCTGACATCCACCTGTCGCCTCTGCCCCGCATTCGCTATCGCGAATTGGCGTCGAAACGTATCACAGGTTACATCAACTGGCTGCGCAATCGTAAGAACGCCATGCACGGCACAGTGCTGGACAGTCTGATTGCCGATATGCTGGCACAGAAGCCTGATCATATCTCAGTCACGGGAGATCTGGTGAACCTTGCTCTCAATCTGGAAATCGACATCGCCCATGACTGGCTGTTGAAGCTTGGCAATCCAGATAACGTATCTGTCGTTCCCGGCAATCACGATGCCTATGTTCCCGGTGCGCTGGATAAATCCTGCCGCAAATGGGAGCCATGGATGCGTGGCGATGGCGTCAACAATGAAGGCAAGCGGCCTCAGTTTCCTTATATGCGCGAACGCGGGCCGGTAGCGATAATCGGCGTCTCGTCTGCACGCGCGACGGCTCCCTTCATGGCCAGTGGTGACTTTAAATCCGCACAGGCCAAGCGCCTGGCCATGGCGCTTGATGAAGCTGGCGCACGCGGACTTTTCCGCGTTGTGATGATCCATCACCCGCCGATCCACGGCGCAACGCCCACGCATAAGCGGCTTTACGGTATTCGCAGATTTCAGAAAGTTATTCGCAAGCATGGTGCCGAGCTGGTCATTCATGGCCACACGCATCTCGCAACGCGTTACGACATTGACGGGCTGAACGGAAAAGTACCGGTTATCTGCGTGCCCTCTGCCAGCCAGAATTTCGGCGGGCATAAGCCGCCTGCACGCTACAACATCTTCAACATCGACCGGAAGCCGGAAGGCGGCTGGCTATGCCAGTGGGAACAGCACGGCATTGAAGATGAAAGCGAAAGAATAATCGAACTCAGCCGGCAAGAGCTGAAAATTCCATAGTTCAACACGACGATTAATGGATGTTTCGAATTTATAGCATTTCCAGCAAAAGTGGGAACCGGTTTTGCGTCGGATAATGCGTAAAACAAATAGTTACAGCGGCTCCAAGGATTCAGTCTTAACTGGAACCGCTGTAACGTCTGACGCAGTGTTTCAACCGACGATATCAAACGCTAAATTCAAACCACTCATTACATCATTAAAGTTCAGCGAGAGCGAAACGTGATATTGCAGTTCTTCTGGGCTGCAGCGACCTCCAATGCCTGCATTTCACCTTTCAGGCGGGCAACATCGGCGGCTTTTGCACCATTACCTTCATTGAAGAAAAGTACGGGCCAGAACAGGACAAGACCAACCCCTGTTTTTACTGCGTCGCCAGTCGCCGCTGAATCTTGGCGCCCTGAAGCCGCGGCTGCACTATATGAAACACGCACGGCCTCTTCTTTCAGAGCGGCACATGAAAGCGAGCTGTAAGCCGAAGAAGATACATAACTCGCCGAAATATTACTGGAGCGCGATGCACAACCTGCAACAACAGATAAAAATACTACTAACATTAGAATATTCTTCATAAACATACCCAATAAATAAAATAATTCACTGGGCGTTTTATTTATAAATATGAATATATGATGACAATCCCAAATTATAAATAAACATAAAGGCACATATAATAGATACATAAATTAAAGGCGACGCATAGCGCCGCCTTTAACAAAATAAACTGCCCGTATTACTTTCCGATTACGCGATTGGCCGCCGAAACAATTGCTTCGAGCGAGGCGCTCACGATGTTGTCGTTGATACCGGCGCCGAACAATTTTCCGTCCGGGTATGCAACTTCAACATAGGAAATAGCAGCCGCGTCCGAACCTTGCTTTAGCGAATGCTCGGAGTAATCGATAACCGACATCTTCACGACGAGATATTTCGACAACGCATCGATGAAGCCATCAATCGGGCCTGTGCCCTTACCTTCGATATTCTTGGTCACGCCGTTATCGGTGATTTCAGCGGTCAGAATACGACGACCCTTCTGCTCAGGATCAGGATAGGTGTGGTGATCCACGAACTTGATGCGGCCTTCTGGCTGTTCGACATAGAGCTTCTGGAACTCTTCATGAATGCGCTTGGACGGCAGTTCTTTGCCTTCATCATCCGTGATGTTCTGGATAATTTCGCGGAACTCAACCTGCAGGTTGCGCGGCAGATTCAAGCCGTAGTCAGCCTGCAGAATATAGGCGATACCGCCCTTACCAGACTGCGAATTGATGCGGATGATCGCTTCATAGGAACGGCCAACATCCTGTGGATCGATTGGCAGATAAGGCACTTCCCATACTGGCGAATTGGCGGTCTTGCGAACCTTCATACCCTTGTTGATCGCATCCTGATGCGAACCCGAGAAAGCCGTATAGACCAGCTCGCCCACATAGGGATGACGCTCGGCAATCTTCAGCTGGTTTGAATATTCGTAGACATCCTTCATGCGATTGATGTCCGTGCAATCCAGCTCTGGATCAATGCCCTGCGTGTACATGTTGAGCGCCAGCGTCACCACATCAACATTGCCAGTGCGTTCGCCATTGCCGAACAGCGTGCCTTCAACGCGATCAGCCCCCGCCATCAGGCCGAGTTCCGTTGCAGCGATGCCCGTTCCACGATCATTGTGCGGGTGCAGCGAAATGATCAGGTTTTCGCGATTGTCGAGATTGCGGCACATCCATTCGATCTGGTCGGCGTAAACATTTGGCGTGTTCATTTCGACAGTGGATGGCAGGTTGAGGATCAGCTTGTGCTCTGCTGTCGGCTTGACGATTTCCGTCACCGCATTGCAGATTTCCAGCGCCACTTCCAGCTCGGTGCCGGTGAAGCTTTCTGGCGAATACTGGAAACGATAACCACCGCCTGCTTTCGCAGCCATATCCATGATCATCTTTGCGGCATCGGTCGCAATCTGCTTGATGCCCTTAACGTCCTTGTTGAAAACAACGCGGCGCTGCAATTCACTGGTCGAATTGTAGAAGTGGATGATTGGCGTCTTAGCACCTTCCAGCGCTTCAAACGTACGCGTAATCAATTCTGGGCGGCACTGCACCAGCACCTGCAGATCAACTTCGTCAGGCGTGTCGCCCTGCTCAATTGCCCAGCGGCAGAAGTCAAAATCGGTCTGCGAAGCCGATGGGAAGCCGATTTCAATTTCAGGGAAACCCATATCGACCAGCAAGCGGAACATACGTTCCTTACGGTCGTGACCCATTGGGTCGATCAGTGCCTGATTACCGTCGCGCAAATCGACCGAACACCAGATTGGTGCCTTTTCGATGCGCTTTGCAGGCCAGGTGCGGTCGTCGAGTTTTGGGTAAGGAAACGGCGAATATTTCACAGCCGCGTCTGGCATACCCTTATGCTTAGCGGCGGAATTCGGCGTGTTTACGTTCTGATTCATGGTCATCTCATCCTCCCGGCGTACTAAGCAGTTCTGTACTGCTGTAACGACACGGATATCTCGTCTTAAAATTCAAATGTGGATTTTGAGAAAGGAGCATGCGTCAGCGGGACTTCAATCGACCGCCGGACGCTCCTTTCAACGAGCCCGGCGATCGCCGCTAAGGCCGAGGGTAAGAAGCGAGTTTAGAACGCAAACGTTCACGCGCGCGCTGGAAGCGGCTGCGGAATGTTCCATAGATGTTGCGTTCTTCATAACCATGGCAACGCTTTTACACTCGAGGTTCAAAACGCGCAAGCCGCTATTTGTTTCATGCGCACCCCGAAAAGTGCGTAGCGGTTTTCGGATAGGATGCGCATCAAATATAAAGATTAGAGCGCCGATCTGATAAAATCAGATCGAAACGCGCTCTAGGCGAAAGGCACAGAACTCGTGCCAATCGGCAGTTTTGCCTCATCTTCCGGCTCAACATGGATCACAACGCGCGCGCTCTCGATCTGCGTCTTCAGTGCGTCTTCGATTCGGTCGCATATGACATGCGCGTCGCCCACGCTCATTTCGGCAGCCACAACCAGATGAAACTCGATGAAAGTTACACGGCCTGCAATGCGGGTCTTGAGATCATGAACCTCAATCGCGCCACCGGCATTGGCCGAAATCACATCGCGAATGCGCATTTCCTCAGAGGGTTCGACACCGATATCCATCAAGCCCTGTACGGATTTATTGATAACACCCCAGCCCTGCCAAAGAATGTTGATCGCAACCAGAATGGCAAGTAGCGGATCGAGGATCGCCCAGCCTGTTATGACAGCTCCAACAAGACCAACCAGAACACCGACCGATGTAAACACGTCAGTCATAATATGCTGACCATCTGCTTCCAGCGCTGGCGAACGCGCACTGCGACCTGTGCGGATGAGCAGCATGGCCCAGAAAGCATTTATCACAGCAGCGCCCGTATTGATCGCAAGACCCAGCCACGGCTCATCAAGCTGACGCGGATTCTCAAGCGCAGACCATGCTTCTTTTGCAATCAAAAGCGCCGCAATCGTAATCAGTACGCCTTCGACAACTGCCGAAATATACTCTGCTTTATGATGGCCAAACGGGTGGTTTTCATCCGCTGGCTTATAGCTGACACTGATCGCCCACCAGGCGCCAAGTGCCGCAATCACATTGACGATGGATTCCAGAGCATCCGAATAGAGTGCCACGGAGCCGGTCACTGCATAGGCCAGATATTTCAGCCCCATTACGCCCAGCGCAACAGGAATCGACCAAGCGGCGAGCCGCCGAACTTTTACACTCGCGTCCATCACAAACCTTCAGATACTTTAATTCTTATCCCGACAGGCGGGTTCAGGCTAACAAGAAGCCTATTGCGCATTCACTCCGGCGTGGCCGGTAAGCAGCATTTCGATAGCCGTTCTATAGCCCATAAAATCCAAATTTCGAAACCCTGTTTTTTTACTTCGCGCATTTAATTTTCTCTTGCGAATGCAATGCATTACAGTTGCAAATGGTTCGCCAGAGCAGCTCTGAAAAACCATGATTTTATAAGGCCATAAACAAAAAACCGGCCACGGTTTTCACCACGGCCGGCTCATTATTTTGCAACTGAGAAAATCAATTAGAGCGCATCCCGAAAAGTGCGAAGCAGTTTTCGGAACAAGATGCGCGCAAAAAATAGATAGAGCATTTCCAATGACTCAATCAAAACAGGAAATGCTCTAGTAATTGCTGCGACGCGCTTTGTGCTTTGCTGCAAAATGCACCACGACATTTTCGATCATTCGCATCCCCGCATTATGACCAAGCGTCATGATGGATTCGGGGTGGAACTGAACGGCTGCCACAGGCTCTTTTTTATGTTCAAAAGCCATGATGACGCCGTCCTCTGTCTCCGCCGTAACCAGAAAATCATCCGGCAGACGTTCAGGATCAGCAAAGATCGAGTGATAGCGGCCAACCGTTACTTCCTTCGGCAGACCCGAGAAGATGCGTTCAGGCTTTGAAACCCGGATACGCGACGGCTTGCCATGCATCGGAATGCGCAGCTGGCGCAGCGTGCCGCCATAGGCTTCTGCCAATGCCTGAAGCCCAAGGCAAACACCAAAGATCGGCAGCTGACGCTTACGCGCCTTATCGATGGTCGCCTTGCAATCGAAGTCCTGCGGTGTACCCGGTCCGGGTGACAGCACGACAAGATCAGGATTAATGCGGTCGAACACTTCTTCGGCAACCGGCGAGCGTACCGTCGAAACCGTAGCACCCGTCTGGCGGAAGTAATTGGCGAGCGTGTGTACGAAGGAATCTTCGTGATCGACCAGCAGGATCGAAATCCCCTCGCCCACCTTTGCCGCAACCCGTTCTTCAGCAACCTGATTGCTCTTCTGTGCTTCACGCACAGCAGCGATCATCGCGGATGCCTTCAGTTCGGTTTCTGCTTCCTCCTCTTCAGGATTGGAATCAAACAGCAGCGTCGCACCGGCGCGGATCTGTGCCACGCCATCCTTGACGCGGATCGTGCGCAGCGTGAGGCCAGTGTTCATGTCGCCGTTGAAGTGCATCATGCCGATGGCACCGCCATACCATGCGCGTGGGCTACGCTCGTTTTCTTCGAGGAAGCGCATAGCCCAAAGTTTTGGTGCACCGGTTACGGTTACAGCCCATGCATGACTGAGAAAGCCGTCAAAGGCATCCATACCATCACGCAGACGGCCTTCGATATGGTCAACAGTGTGGATCAGACGCGAGTACATCTCGATCTGACGACGACCGATCACCCGCACCGAACCTGGCTCACAAACCCGGCTTTTGTCATTGCGATCAACGTCCGAACACATGGTCAGCTCGGACTCGTCTTTCTTGGAATTGAGCAGTTTCAGAATCTGTTCAGAGTCTGAAATTGCATCTTCACCACGCTTGATGGTGCCGGAAATCGGACAGGTCTCAATACGGCGACCATTGACGCGCACGAACATTTCCGGCGAAGCGCCCACCAGATATTCGTTTTCACCCAGATTGATGAAGAACGAATAAGGCGATGGATTGATCGACTTCAGACGGCGGAAGATTTCCGAAGGGGCTGTGTGGCAGCGCTCATAGAAAGTCTGCCCCGGCACGACTTCAAACAGATCGCCGCGCTTGAAGCTTTCCTTCGCGCGTTCGACCAGCTTGGCATATTCGCCCGGATTATGATCGCCACGCGGCAGATCGCGCTCTGCGGGCTTGAATGGCTGCACCGGTGTCGCCCGTGCAAGATCATGCGTTGAAGAGCCGCCGCAGACAAATTCGTAGCGATCCACCCATGCGCGCGCCGAATAGTGGTCGGCCACGAAAATTTCGTCCGGGATGAAAAGCACCAGATCACGCTGATCATCCGGGCGCTTCAACTTGTACTGGATTGGATCGAACTGGAATGCCAGGTCGTAGCCAAACGCACCGTAAAGGCCGAGATTTGCATCTTCCTCGGAGAAGAAAAGGCCCACAATCGCGCGCAGCACGGTGAAGACCGAAGGCATACGCGAGCGTTCTTCTTCGGTGAATGTGCCGGTCGGTTCAGCAATCGTCAGCTCGATAAGATCTTCACTGGCCTTATCGACCTTCACTTCGGCAAGCGCCTGAACCGTCTTGAGGATCGGGCGCAGCAGGATCGTTCCGCGCTTGTTCAGCGCTTCAATGCGCATATGGCGATTGCGGGAGGTAATCACGACTGGCGGATCGACAATTGCCGTGTCCCATCGCGTGTAGCGGCCGGGATATTCGTAGTTGGAAGAAAAGACCGCGCCTCGCCGCTCATTGAGAGCATCGATATAAGTCTCGATAGCTCCCTTATAAGCAGTCAAATGGCGCACACGTTCGACAACAATGCCGCCCGCTGTCTCGTGCGTGAATATCTCGCTATCCGCAATCTTCGCATTCATGACTGGCAATTCCCAAGTGTTATTCGTTATCGAGCACTTCCAAAGCTCAGGCCCCTCAACCAAAGCGCATCGTGCTTCGGCTTTTTATTCTCGTATGCCTTAGCCCAAAACCGGTTTCCGCTCTTGGGCAACATGCGGTGGCATTATTCAAACAGCCAAACAAAAAGGCCGCCCGGATAATCCCAGCGGCCTTAACTAAAACGCAAATGCACAAACGCCTGCGTGGCCGCTTTTAGCGAGCCCACCACCAGATTTTTGTGTCAATGCGCGAAATGTTCATGGCGATACTGTTAGCCTTCCCTCGCATCGCTTGCAACTGGAAAATTCAAAGCTTCAAATCACTGATGTCGACCTGTCAGAATTGACGTGTTTCAGCGGCGCAAAATTTCTAGAATGTTTCATCCCGCACAAAAAGAAAATCCGGACTGCTTTAAATAGTCCGGATTCTCCCTAGTCCTTGATAAGGACAAACTGACTAAAGGTTGGAGTACCTTTTCCGGCCCGCCGTGGGTATAACACCTGCCAAAAGTCTTAACTCTATGCGTGCAATATCACTTTAAGTACACATCTTTACTACTATGGATTGCACATTTCCGCAACTGTCAAGTCTATCGTCGTAGCCTTCTACCAAACCGTGTAATGCAGCTGTAATTTAAGTATGTTTCAAAAATTTTGCCTTGCGTGCGAGACGGATTTCGGATTCATTTCGCAAGCAAATCATTTATAAACTAACAATAAAAAGCCGCCATCGCAGGCGGTCGAGTGGGGACACCAATGAAGAATCTTGATGTAATGGACAGGAGTATTCTGCACGCCCTTCAAGAGAACGGGCGACTGACCAATACTGAACTTGCCGATCGTATTAATCTGTCTCAGACCGCCACCGCAGAACGCGTCAAACGCCTCACACGCGAAGGCTATATTCTCGGCTATTCTGCCCATCTGTCGCCAAAGATGCTTGATCGATCGATGCTGGTTTTCATTGAAATCAAGCTTGATCGCACCACGCCAGAGGTCTTTGAAACCTTCTCCGCCTTCACGCGCGGCAATCCCGATATTCTCGAATGTCATATGGTTGCAGGCGGCTTCGATTATCTGATCAAGGCACGCGTCTCCGATATGGATCACTATCGCCGTTTTCTCTCGGAAGCACTTCTATCCCTGCCGGGCGTAAGGGAATCCCACACTTACGCCGTAATGGAAGAGGTCAAGGAAACGTCACACATCGCTGTGTGACGTCGCTATCGTCGGCCATCGACCTGAATTTATTGCCAGCGTGATGGCGGTATAGATCGGCTTATTGCCGATACAGGCTTGCCAATAATTATTTACGGGTATATACCCGCATTATGTCCAATCCATGTTTCTGCATCCTTCTGCGGCAAGCCGCGAGAAAATCATCCAGCGTTTACGACAGGGCGCTGGCGCCGCTCGGCATCAATGTCGCGCAGTTCAGTCTGCTGCGAAAAATTGCGCGTGCGCAATCGATCTCATTGACCGAACTTGCCCGTCTTGCCGACCTTGATCGATCAACAATGGGCCGCAATGCGAAGGTGTTGCAGCGTATGGACCTTATCGAACAAACGCCGGGCGAAGATCATCGTGAGACGCACATCGCTTTGACGTCGGCAGGCCGCGACCTTGTCGAGCGCGGTGGACCGCTCTGGGATCAGGCACAAGATGAAATAGAAGCAAAACTTGGCAGCGAAGGCGTGGAGCAATTGCTTACCCTTCTCCGCGCCTTTGACTGAAAACAATGACCAAAGCCCATTGAGCCTGTAACTGGCAAACTGGGTTGACCTTCAACTTTGCGGCTGTTCAAAAATCAGCCAGTCTCCGAAAGCGCCGAAGATGATTTCTGCCAGCCTTGCAAGCTTTCTTCAAAAACGAAACATCCATTATGGATGGGTTGTTGCTGCCATCACGTTTCTGACCATGCTTGCAACCGCTGCAGCCATGGGCTCGGCGGGCATCCTGATCGAGCCATTGCAGAAGGAATTCGGCTGGACCAATGCCAATATTTCCTTCGCCATGGCGCTGCGTCTGGTGCTGTTTGGTTTGATGGGGCCTTTTGCTGCTGCTTTCATGAACCAGTTTGGCCTGCGACGCGTCGTGTCCGCAGCACTCGTCATGATCGCCTGCGGACTGGTCGGCTCGATCTTCATGACTGAAGAATGGCAGATGGTCGGCCTTTGGGGCATCGTTATCGGCCTTGGCACCGGCATGACCGCACTTGTCCTGGGTGCGACTGTTGCTGCTCGCTGGTTTGAAAAGCGCCGGGGTCTCGTGGTTGGCCTCATGACGGCCAGCAATGCAACCGGCCAGCTTGTTTTCATGCCGATCCTCGCCAGTGTGAGCCAGAATATCGGCTGGCGCACGTCGCTAACCATTGTCGTCGGCTTTCTTATAGCAGCACTCGTGCTGGTGCTTGCCCTGATGCGCGATCATCCCGCAGATATCGGGCTGAAGCCTTATGGCCGAACCGCCCCTCTCCCTGCCGCAGAGCCTAAGAAAAGCTTTGCCTCGCTGCTCGCTTCCCCGCTGATTACCTTGCGCGAAGTATCGTCCACATCAACCTTCTGGGTGCTGTTCGTCACCTTCTTCGTCTGCGGCTTTTCCACCAACGGTCTGATCCAGACCCACTGGATCGCATTGTGCGGCGATTTCGGCATCGTACCTGTGGGTGCAGCAGGCATTCTGGCCGTCATCGGTGCTTTCGATCTGATCGGCACCATCGGCGCAGGCTGGCTTTCCGACCGCTTCGACAATCGCTGGCTCCTGTTCTGGTTCTACAGCCTGCGCGGCTTGTCACTGATCTACCTGACCTTTACCGATTTCACGCTCTATGAACTTGCACTCTTTGCCGTCTTCTATGGTCTCGACTGGGTTGCAACCGTACCGCCAACGGTCAAGCTTGCCGCAGAACGTTTCGGTCCAGAAAAGGCTGGCATGGTGTTCGGATGGGTGTTCACCGGCCACCAGGTGGGTGCCGCAGCAGCCGCAGCTTTTGCAGGCTTCGTCCGCACCGATTATGACAGCTATACACCGGCGCTCATTCTGGCAGGGGCGATGTGTTTCGCAGCAGCCGCCATGGTGTTCATCATCAGCAGGCCAGCTCCAAGACCCGCTTTGCAGGCATCATAATACTCAACGCTTCCTGCCCTTTCTGTTCAGCGCCAGCACACCCAAGCTGATCAGAAGGGCAGCGGCGGTGTCGGTCCATCCCGGCACCTCACCAAGCAGCAAGAGCCCCAAAACCAGTGTCGCAACCGGTATGAGTGCGGATAAGGCCGCTCCTGCGGCTGTTCCCAACAGCACAACAGCACGATTAAAGGCAAAAACACCGAAAGCCGACGTCAGAACACCCTGATAAAAGCCCTGCAAGGCAATATCACCCCACGAAGTCTGTCCGATGCCTTTGTCGAGCAACAGGATGTAAATCGGCAGAAACACCAGTGCAGAGGCAACCGCTGCAATCGCAGTGGCATGAAGACCGTCCATGCCTTTCCGGCGAAAGACCATCACGTAGATCGACCAAACCAGCGCCGCTGCAAAAAACGAGAGATGACCCATCATCTCCTGCCCGCCAAGTTGTGACAGGCCAGCGATCAAGCCACTGCCGATAAGGATGAGCACCACCCCGACCCAGCGCGACAGCGCCAATCGCTCCTGAAGCAGCAACACGCCAAGGACCGCGACAAGTGCTGTCATCAGGCCGGGGATAAGCGCTGCCGCGTGCGATGCAGGCGCGAATTGCAGCCCATAAACCGTCAGAAGCGCATAGGGAAATCCGGCACCAGATGCGAGTAGCACGAAGCCAAGCAGCCCCAATTGCCGGAAGCCAAACCCTTTGGCGAATACAACCGGCAGCAGAACCAGCCCGGCCACCCCAAATCGCAATGCGATGATGTCGGAAGGCATAAGCGCCGTCTTGAATCCAAAGCGGGTCAAAACGAATGAACCAGACCAGACGAGAACGCCTGAGAGGCCCCAAACAAGGCCTTTCACTGTATCGGAGGTTGAAACGGGAATGGTCGTATCGGTGGTCGCCGTCATATCTGCTGTGCTCTGCTTCGTGAATAGTCAGGCGACTATTACAGAAACCATGAATGCTTACGGCACGGATAAATCAGATATGAGATATTAGAAATTCTTATGCCGCTTTGACATTTGCCTGTTTGGCAATCGCGCAGAAACTGTCGATCAAATGCCTGACCGGACTATCTGAACGATACACGACATAAACCGTCCTGAAAGTCGGTGGATCCAGCTTGATCGCCCTGAGATCGTGCAGATTGGACCCCGGAAGGCTGATTTCCGATAGCAGCGTCAAGCCGACCCCATGGCGTACCATTTCAAGCACGGTCGCAACGTCTCGCGTTCTGACCTGCTCGCTGCGTGCGCCGCCATCTGCATGAATGATGCGGTCGATAATCAGCTCACAGCCAGCAGCCGCGATAAGCTGTCGATCACGCAAATCACCGGGAGAGATGAGATCGCGGCGCATGAACGGATCGTCACGACGCCCCACGACAACCAGCTCTTCCTGCCCGACTTCGTCTGCTTCAAGGCCGGAAGTCGGTAATGAGGTAATGCCCAGATCGGCAATTCCTTCGCTGACCCAAAGGCTCACATCGTCATGACCACCTTCAAAGGTACTGAACTCAACACGCGGATGAAGCCGCAAAAAGTTTTTGCGCAGCTCCGGCACCACATATTCGAGCTGGCTGGGAATAGCCGCCACACGCAACCTGTCGGGCGCATTCGTGACCATCTTGCGTGCCTGCGCTTCGATCCGATCAACCGCCGATAAAGCGCTGCGTGCATCATCGAGAATGGTCTGTGCGAAAGCAGTCAGCATCGCACCGTCGCGTTTGCGCGCAAGCAGATCCAGTCCGAGGATTTTCTCCAATGTCGCCAGCGCCTGACTTGCACCCGACTGGGTAAGGCCAAGCTTGCGCGCTGCAGCACCGACACTGCCGGTTTCGGCTACCGCTTCAAGCAAACGCAGCTGCACGAGACTGATCTTCATCGCTTAGTTTCCCAGTGCTGCGTCGCCCCAATCGGCACGACGCGCCCAACGGAAAAACTCGCCATCCCGCTTGGTGACGAGACGCTCTTCGGCGCTGCCATCATCATTGCACAGCTTAAGTGAAACCTTGCCGCCGCCAACGCGCGTGGGCGCGATCACGCGCGCCGTGGCACTCATCGACGGATCACGCGTTGCAGCCAGATAGATGAACTTCTCGTCTTCCCATGGCACTTCCGCATCCTTCGTCAGGCGATGGATACGGGAACGGGCAACACGACGCGAAAAATGGCACCAGTCAGGCGCAATCAACGGACAGTCGTGCTGATGCGTGCATGGCGCTGCGATATGCGCACCTTGCGCAATCAGTGCTGACCGTGCATCAAGAATGCGTTGCCAACCGGCAGGTGTTCCCGGCTCCACAATCACAAACAGATGGCGAGTCGAGGCCCAAAGCCGCTCGACAAGTACCTTGCGATCAAGGGGAGCGAGTTCGTCAAGAACATAGGCAATCGTCACGAGATCGGCTTGCGGAAAATCGATCTTTTCCTTGACCAGATCGCTTGCAAGCCACTCGGTTTGAAGCCCAACATTTTCTGCAAGCTTGCTTCCCACGGCACGGATTGCCGGGCTTGCTTCTATCATCGTGGCTGATTGCAAGTCAGACCAGCATCCGCGTGCGGCCCAGAGGGCGGTACCTGGTCCACAGCCAACATCAAGCATGGTGGCAGGGGTAAAATCCGGGCACATTTCCGCAACACTCTCAAGGCTTGCGCGCACAGCCGCATAGGTCGCAGGAAGGCGTGCAGCCAGATAGGCCTTGGCAGCCAGATCATCAGAGATATGCAAACGTCCATCGCGCGTTTCCGCGCGATAGCGCCGCGAAAGAACCTCAGACGCACGCTTGAGGTCAGCCAGAGCCACCCCTTCAAGCGACGCGTCCACAGCCTGACGCAATAGTGATGGCAGTTCCATTAGAAATTAGCGCTCCAGAACCTGCTTCACGTCCACCAGATTGGAGCGAACGCGCAGGATGTAAAAGCCCATGGTCGTCAGATGCGACGGCGTAAACCAAGCATCCGGGCTACCATTGGAAACGATAAATGGCTGCATATCGAGTGCCGAGCGCAGCTGCCGCTCCATTTCGTCCCAAACGCCATCAAGATGCTTTTCCGCCAGTACATTACGGAAATCCGAATGCGACGCACGCAGCAGGCCGTAATAGGCATAGAGCTGGCCATAGGCGAACCAGAAGCGATCATCGGCACGCGTATCGAACCAGCCAGCATGATAGTTTTCGGCACGATCCTTGAGGATTGCAGAGGTCGAACCCAGATCGCTTGCAATACGATCAACGAACTGGATCAGATTGTCGGCGCGTGCATCAAAGGTTGCCTGACAGTTTTCAAGACGGGTGTTGAACGAGCGCAGATCCTTGATCGCCGAACGATAATAGCTCGGCGTCGGGGTCTTTGGACCAAACGGGCTCAGGCCAAAATACCAGGCGTCTTCTGCAAACTGCAGATTGCCGCGTGCTTTCTGCAGGTCGCCATCAATTTGCGAGGTGCCGCGCAGACGGCCGATATTGTCCACCAGTTCGATTGCCGTGCGGCGCACAGCTGCATTGATACCGCGCTGGAACGACGCCTTGTTGTCGAGGAAAGGTGTGCGATCCCAATCAACACCGAAGAAGCCAACCTTGTAGAGAAGCATGGAAGAAATCCACGCGTTCTGGTTCACATTGAAATCGGTCAGATCAGCGGCGACTTCAGCAATCGCGGAAGGCGAACACTTGCGCGCTGTCGACGGAATTTGCGCTGCCTGCATGGGCGGTGTCTGCGTTGACGTATCACCATCACCCGTTGCAGGCGTGGTGTCTGTCCCGCTCGCACTGTTTTCGGAAGGCGTTGGGGTTGCAGGCTCCGGCGTTCCAGACTCTGGTGTTGAGGTCAGGGGCTGAGGTGTCGTCTGCACCACTTCACCCGGCGTCACAGCATTCTGGTAGCTATACTTGGCGGGATAATCAGGATTGAAGTTGGTCCAGACCTGCGTTTGCCAGATAAAATAGACATAAAGGCCGCCAAGTCCGATCACGATCACCGCAATCGCAACTTTCCACAAATTTCCCAACTTGAGAAAAAGTCCCCACAGACCGCCGAGTGGCACTGCAATCACGCGGGCCAATGCCGCGATAAAACGACCAAGGAAGGAGAAAACGCCCCGAACTGCATTCCACACTGTAACGAATCCTTCCTGTTACCTGCAATTGCAGGCTCTCCGACACTTTTACCCATCCGGATCACAGACCCGGAAAATCGCCGATTACCAAGCAGCATATGCTGATAAGTTTCACACTTCTCAAATAGAGTGCGTCAGGCTTTTCGACAACCATCAACCAGACAGGTTCGGACTTTATTGGGTGTTTTCAAGCCTTCATGGGTTGAAACAAGACGGGCTGTGCGTAACATGGCGCCACTTCGCACTGCTTCGGCTTTTTACGCTTTATCTGCAGAACCTTTTGTCTGACGGTCCAGAAAAACGAGTACAACACACCCCAAAGTCGCAATCAGAAATATTTTCGCCGCAATGGTACTTGATCGGCGAAATCTTTGGTGTTTGCTAAAAGCCGGAACCGGAAAAACAATCAACCGTTAAAGCGGCCCGGTTAATGGAGAGAAAAATGAAGTCCACTTCGACGCCTACGCTCAAATATGCCTTGAGTATGTTAGCCATCACGACAGCGATCTTTGCGCTGCCCGCAACCGCCTCGGCTGCGGAGCCTGCAAGCTGCTCGACTGTCCGCTTTTCCGATGTGGGCTGGACCGACATCACCTCCACCACGGCAGTAGCCACCGAGATCCTCAAGGGTCTTGGCTACAAGACCGACATCAAGGTTCTTTCCGTGCCAGTGACCTATGCGTCGCTCAGCAAGAAGGACATCGACGTTTTCCTCGGCTATTGGAACCCATCGATGAGCGCTGATCTCAAGCCTTATCTGGATGACAAGAGCGTCGAAACCCTCCGCACCAACCTGACGGGCGCAAAATACACCCTCGCGGTGCCGAAATATGCCTATGACGAAGGCCTGAAGGACTTCAAAGACATCGCCACCTTCAAGGACAAGCTCGGCGGCAAGATTTACGGCATTGAACCGGGCAATGACGGCAATCGTCTGATTCTCGACATGATCAGCAAGGATGCGTTCGGCCTCAAGTCGTTCGAACTGGCAGAATCGTCTGAACAGGGAATGCTGGCGCAGGTTGCCCGCAGCATCAAAAGCAAAGACCCGGTCGTCTTCCTCGCCTGGGAACCGCATCCGATGAACAAGCGCTTTGAGATCGCTTATCTGACCGGCGGCGACGACTTCTTCGGACCAAACCTTGGTGGCGCGAAGGTCGAAACAAATGTCCGTGCTGGCTATACGCAGGAATGCCCTAATGTCGGCAAGTTCCTGACCAATCTTGAGTTCCAGCTTGAAATGGAAAACGAGATCATGGGCAAGATTCTCGACGATGGCGAAGATCCGGCAAAGGCCGCAACTGCCTGGCTCAAGGCAAATCCTGCTGTGCTCGACAAGTGGCTTGACGGTGTGACCACCGTTGATGGCAAGGAAGGTCTGCCAGCCGTTAAGTCGGAACTGGGCCTGTAATCCTTAGAAAGTCAGGCCGCGGATTACCGCGGCCTACTCTTTTGTAGGTAAACTATCGAAGCGCATCCCGAAAAGGGTGAAGCGGTTTTCGGACAGGATGCGCGTTAAGATAAACAGCTGGAGCAGCGAAGCGATCTGATAAAGCAGGTCGCACCACGCTCCACGACTGAAAGAACGCGGCAGGAGACATAATCGTTGAACTGGCTGACGGACTATAAAATTCCGGTCGGACCAACCGCAAAGTCGGTGGTCGATTGGCTCACGGACAATATGGGTGGCTTTTTCGATGGGCTGGCTGCGGTTATGCAGTGGCTTATCGACGGACTGTTGTATTTGTTGCAACTGCCGCATCCGCTCGTCCTGATCGTCATTTTTGCAGTGATCGCTTGGTTTATCCAGCGCCGCATCTCGGTGGTAATCCTCACCATCCTGGGTTTTCTGTTCATCATCAATCAGGGCTATTGGGATGGCACACTCAAGACACTGACGCTGGTTCTGTCGGCCTGTTTCCTCTGTATGGCAATTGGCGTCCCGCTCGGCATCGCCGCAGCGCACCGCCCTACCCTTTATGCAGTCCTGCGACCGATTCTCGATCTGATGCAGACGTTGCCAACCTTCGTCTATCTGATCCCGGCCATCGTCTTCTTCGGCATCGGCATGGTGCCCGGCCTGCTGGCAACCGCGATCTTTGTGCTGCCCGCGCCGGTACGGTTGACCCATCTCGGTATCTCATCGACACCTTCGTCATTGATCGAAGCCGGTGAAGCTTTTGGCGCATCCCGCACACAGCTTCTCTGGAAAATCGAGCTGCCTTACGCCATGCCGCAAATTCTGGCTGGCCTGACACAGACGATCATGCTGTCGCTTTCCATGGTGGTGATTGCAGCGCTTGTCGGTGCTGACGGCCTCGGTGTGCCGGTCGTTCGAGCCCTGAACTCGGTCAATACCGCACTGGGCTTTGAATCGGGCTTTGTCATTGTCGTGGTCGCTATCGTGCTCGACCGCATCTTCCGCGCCGGACGCGAGAAATAGGAGCCGATCATGACAATCATTGCACTGGAAGATGTCAGCATCATTTTCGGTAAGAATGTCGATAACGCGCTGGAACTTGCGGACCGGGGCGCTTCACGTTCGGAGATTCAGGCTGAAACCGATCTCGTTCTGGGCGTGCATGACTGCGCGCTCAACATTCAGGAAGGCGAGATTCTCGTCCTGATGGGCCTCTCGGGTTCTGGAAAATCAACGCTCCTGCGGGCCATCAACCGGCTCAACCCGATTTCACGCGGCCGCGTGCTGGTGCGTGATGGTGAGCGGACTATCGATGTCGGCAAAGCCGATCGGGGAACGCTTCGCCATCTGCGCACGGAACTCGTTTCAATGGTGTTTCAGCAGTTTGGTCTGCTGCCATGGCGCACGGTTGAAGAAAACGTCGCGTTTGGGCTGGAAATCTCCGGTATGCGCAAGGATGAGCGGCTGGCACAAGCGCGTAAGCAGCTTGAGCTGGTGGGCTTGCAGGACTGGGCTAAGCGCAAAGTGGGCGAACTTTCCGGCGGTATGCAGCAGCGCGTCGGTCTGGCGCGTGCCTTTGCAACCGGGGCACCGATTCTGCTCATGGATGAGCCGTTTTCCGCGCTCGATCCGTTGATCCGCACGCGTTTGCAGGACGAGCTGCTGGCTTTCCAGTCACGGCTCAAGAAGACAATCGTTTTTGTGAGTCATGATCTCGACGAAGCCATGAAAATCGGCAATCGCATCGCCATCATGGAAGGCGGCCGCATCGTTCAATGTGGTACGCCGCAGGAAATTCTTCTGCAGCCGGCGGATCAATATGTCGCCGATTTCGTAGCGCATATGAACCCGCTCGGCGTTTTGTGTGCAGGCGATATCATGACGCCATTTGACCGCACTGCCGCACCTCGCCCCTTTGCCGCAACCGCTCGACGCGAAACCCTTATTCGCGACCTGATGGGCGCAGTTGCGGATAGCAGCGGTGATGTGGGGATTGTCGAGAATGGCGCCATCATCGGCAAAATTGCCGCCGATGACATTGTGCGCGCCCTTGCCTGGCACCAGCAACGTGGTCAGCATTAGAGCGCATCCCGAAAAGTGCGAAGCGGTTTTTGGAACAAGATGCGCGTAAAAACAAATGGATAGAGTACCGTGCGCCCTTGTGGGCGCACAAAGTCGCTCTACAACAAGGGCTTCAAACAAAAACGCCGCCTCAAAGGGCGGCGTTTTTTATTATCGATTGAAGGCTTTAAGCTTGTGCGGCCTCGCGTGCAGCGGCACGCGCTTCAACACGGGCGCGGATCGCATCCACATCCGCACGCGGCGTGGCTGCAAAAAGCTTCTTCGTATAGTCGTGCTGCGGGTTGTTAAACACGTCGTCACGCGAGCCATATTCAACAACTTCACCGAAATACATCACCATCACATCGTCAGCGATGTAACGGACAACCGACAGATCGTGGCTGATGAAAACGTAAGTCAGGCCAAATTCTTCCTGCAGATCAGCAAGAATATTAAGCACCTGCGCCTGCACGGAAAGATCGAGCGCCGAAACCGGCTCATCAAGAATGAGCAGCTTCGGATTGAGCATCAATGCGCGTGCAATAGCGATACGCTGACGCTGACCGCCCGAGAACATGTGCGGGTAGCGATTGAAATGCTCCTTGCCAAGACCAACCTTGAGCAGCATTTCCATCGACTTTTCACGACGTTCCTTGGCAGACATATTGGTGTTGAGCAGCAGAGGCTCAGCCAGCACATCGCCAATCTTCTGGCGCGGATTGAGCGAACCGTAAGGGTTCTGGAAAACGATCTGCACCTTCTGGCGCATTTCGGCTGTCAGACCATCACGGGCAATGTTCACATCCTTCCCGCCGATCATCAGATCGCCAGAGGTCTGCGGGTCGATCATGGTCAGGATGCGGGCGAGTGTTGACTTGCCGCAACCTGATTCACCGACGATTGCCAGCGTCTTGCCTTTTTCAAGCTTGAAGCTCACGCCCTTGACGGCATGAACAATCTTGGGCTTGCCAAAAAGACCGCCGCCAACATGGTAGTCGCGCTTGATATCGCGCGCTTCGAGAACGATCTCGCTCATCACGCTTCTCCTGCGGCATTGTTTGCAAAGACGAAATCGGAAACCGTCGGCAGACGGTCGCCGGTCGCATTTTCCGGCAGAGCCGAAAGCAACGCACGCGTATATGGGTGCTTTGGCGCGGAAAACAACGACAACACGTCAGCGTCTTCCATCTTGTGGCCCTTATACTGCACGATCACTCGGTCAGCAGTTTCGGCAACAACGCCCATATCATGGGTAATCATGATGAGGCCCATGCCGTGCTCCACCTGAAGACGCATCAGCAGATCGAGGATCTGCTTCTGGATCGTCACGTCAAGCGCGGTTGTCGGCTCATCGGCAATCAACAGCTTCGGATTACAGGCGATTGCAATCGCGATCATAACGCGCTGGCACTGACCGCCAGACATCTGATGCGGGAAGCTGGACAGGCGCTCGGCAGCATCACGGATGCCAACGAGTTCCAGCAGCTCAATCGCACGGGCACGGCTTGCAGAACCTTTAAGCCCCATATGACGCTTAAGCACTTCTTCAAGCTGATAGCCCACCGTGAAACACGGATTGAGGCTTGCAACCGGCTCCTGAAAGATCATCGAAATATCGCGCCCGATAATCTTGCGGCGTTCCTTGTCGGACATCCCTTTCAGGTCTTGTCCGTCAAACGTCATGCTGTCGGCGGTTACGGTTGCAGTCTTGGGCAGCAAGCCCATGACAGCAAGCATGCCGACGGATTTACCAGAGCCTGACTCACCCACGATGGCAAGAACTTCGCCCTTGTCCACCGAGATATCGATGCCATCGACCGCCTTGAACGGGCCAGTCGAGGTATCAAACGAAACCGTAAGGTTCTTGATTTCAAGCAGAGCCATCGATCAGCTCCTCTTCAGTTTCGGGTCAAGCGCATCGCGCAGACCATCGCCGACCAGATTGATCGCGAGAACAGTGATCAGGATCGCTAGACCCGGGAAAGTCACAACCCACCATGCACGCATGATGAATTCACGCGCTTCTGCAAGCATTGTGCCCCATTCCGGTGTCGGCGGCTGCGCACCCATACCAAGGAAGCCAAGCGCTGCAACGTCGAGAATGGCGTTGGAGAACGACATGGTTGCCTGAACAACCAGAGGTGCAAGGCAGTTTGGCAGAATGGTCTTGAACATCAGACGCAGTTTGCTTGCACCGGCAAGCTTGGCTGCGGTCACATATTCACGTTCCTTTTCGGCCATGACTGCGGCGCGGGTCAGGCGTGAGAAGTGTGGAAGCAGAACCAGCGTGATCGCAAGAACGGCGTTGATGAGGCCTGGTCCCAGAATCGCCACCAGAACCAGTGCGAGCAACAGCGATGGAAACGCCAGAATGACGTCCATGATACGCATGAAGATCGTATCGACGCCGCCGCCAAAATAGCCGGAGAGAAGGCCGATGGTGATGCCAAGGCACATCGAAATGATGACGATGACAAAGCCGACCAGCAGCGAATACTGGGCGCCATAGATCAAACGCGACAGCATATCGCGACCGACAGCATCCGTGCCAAGCAGGAACTGCGTTGTGCCGCCCTGTTCCCAGAAAGGAGGAACCAGCATGAAGTCACGGAACTGTTCCGAAGGATTGTGCGGTGCGAGAACCGGCGCGAGGATCGCGACGATAACAAGCGCCAGAAATACGAAAAGACCGATGACAGCGCCGCGATTGACGCTGAAATAGAACCAGAAATCTTTCAAAGCACGGATTTTTCCGACTTCGTTTACGGCTTCCGGCTGAATTGCTGAGTGTGTCATGATACCCTCACTTATGCCGGATACGCGGATTGATCAGGCCGTAAAGCAGATCGACAACCAGATTCACGATCATGATGATGAAAGCGATAATCAGGAGTCCGCTCTGCACAACCGGATAGTCGCGACGCGAAATGGAATCGAGCATCCATTTGCCAATTCCGGGCCATGAGAAGATCGTCTCAGTCAGGATAGCACCCGCCATAAGCACACCGACCTGAAGGCCAATGGTGGTGATGACCGGGATCATTGCGTTACGCAACGCATGAAGACCGATAACGCGGCGAACCGGCAGGCCTTTTGCACGAGCTGTACGTACGTAGTCTTCACCCAGCACTTCCAGCATTGCCGAACGTGTCTGGCGCGCAATCACCGCAAGCGGGATCGTTGCAAGCACGATGGTCGGCAGGATGAGATGCGAAGCCGCAGAAGCGAAAGCGCCCTTCTGACCTGACAGCAGGCTGTCAATCAGCATGAAGCCCGTTACTGGCGGGAAGAAATACAGCAATGAGATACGGCCAGAAACCGGCGTCCACTGCATCATGCCCGAGAAAAAGATGATGAGCAGCAAAGCCCACCAAAAGATCGGCATCGAATAACCAACGAGCGAGATGCCCATCAGGCCCTGATCGAACCATGAACCGCGCTTCACAGCTGCGATGACACCTGCAGGAATACCAACCAGGATAGCCACGATAATCGCGCAGATTGAAAGCTCGACAGTTGCAGGGAACAGGGCGAAGAATTCCGTCAGAACCGGCTTTTTCGTGACCAGAGACTGGCCGAAGTCACCATTGAGAAGGTTCCAGACATAGTTGATATATTGCTCCCACAACGGGCGGTCAAAGCCGAGCTGAGCCAGCAGCTGTGCATGGCGCTCAGGACTGACGCCGCGTTCGCCTGCCATCAACAGCACGGGATCGCCCGGTAGAACGCGGACGAATGCGAAAGCAACGATCGTGATGCCAATGAAAGTCGGCACCAGATAGATGAGTTTGTTTAATATAAAACGAAACATACAAAAACTCCGACCGGGTGCGGAGGAAACCTCCACACCCGGCCGCTGGTGTTGTTAGATTTTACTCGGAGATATCGACATCTTCGAAGCGATAATCACCAAGCGGGCTCTGCTTGAAGCCCGTAACCTTGGCCGACATCGGCACGAATACGGTCGAGTGAGCGATGGTGTTCCATGGAGCCTGCTCCTTGAAGATCACCTGAGCTTCTTCATAAAGCTTGACGCGCTCTTCATGGTTGGTCGAGACCTTTGCCTTCTGGATCAGGTCTTCGAACGGCTGGTAGCACCACTGTGCACGGTTGTTCGAACCAACGCCGGCGCAGCCCAGAAGCGTGCCGAGGAAGTTATCCGGATCACCATTGTCACCGGTCCAGCCGAGGATGACGGCACCGTCGCGGTCCTTTTCGCCGGACTTCTTGAGATATTCACCCCATTCCATCGAAACGATTTCAGCGCTTACGCCAACCTTGGCAAGATCGGACTGCATGAGTTCTGCAGTACGACGTGCGTTTGGCATGTAAGGACGGCTCACAGGCATTGCCCAGAGCTTCATCTTAAGATCCTTGACGCCAGCGGCTTCGAGAGCCTTCTTGGCAGCTTCCGGATCGTACTTGTCGTCCTCGATCTTGTCGTTGTAGCTCCACATTGTCGGTGGAATCGGGTTCTTAGCAACCTGTCCCTGACCCTGGAACACTGCATCAACGATAGCCTGCTTGTTAACAGCCTGGTTGAGTGCCTTACGAACTTCCGGCTTGTCGTATGGAGCGACAGTCGTGTTGTAAGCGAAGTAAGCAATGTTCAGACCAGCCTGTTCGTCAACCTTAAGGTTGGAATCAGCCTGAAGGTCCTTGATGTCTGCTGGAGCAGGATAAGACATCAGGTGGCATTCGCCAGCCTTGAGCTTCTGCGCGCGGACTGCAGGATCGGTCGTGATTGCGAAAACCAGATCGTCGATCTTTGGCTTATCACCCCAATAATCCTTGTTAGCCTTGAAGCGAACAACAGCGTCCTTCTGGTAGGCTACGAACTGGAAAGGACCAGTACCGACAGGAACCTGATTGAGATCGTCCTTCTTACCGTCAGCTGCGAGCTTGTCGGTATATTCCTTCGAGATGATCGAAGCGAAAGGCATCGAGATATTGGCGAGGAAAGCAGCTTCCGAACGGTTCAGAACGAACTTGACGGTGTTGTCGTCGATCTTCTGAATTTCCTTGATCAGTGAGCCCATTTCCATCGAATCGAAATATTCGTAGGAAATGCCAGCCGTATATTCGTGCCAAGGGTTTTCCTTGTTACCCATACGGTCGAAGGAAAGGATCACGTCGTCGGCGTTGAAATCACGGGTTGGCGTGAAGTAATCGCTCGAATGGAACTTTACGCCCTTACGCAGATGGAAGGTATATTCCTTACCGTCTTCCGAAACTTCCCAGCTTTCTGCCAGACCCGGTACGACTTCGGTCGTGCCGTTCTTGAACTCTGCAAGGCGGTTGTAGACCGGATGCGCCGACGCATCGAACGTGTCACCACCGGTGTAAGCTGCCGGATCAAAGCCCTCAGGCGATGCTGGCGAGCAATATACAAAGGTCTTAGCCGATGCAGCGCCGCTCATTAGAGCGACAACTGCAGTTGCCGCCAAAAGTTTCTGGTAGAATTTCATTGTAGTGCCCGCCTCCACGGAAAATAATATTGCGCGCACCCTAAGCACGCAATTGGACCTTATCGAAACGCTTGGCTTGCCACAATGCAAGCGCAATTTTTAGAATCGCGTCATATTCTCAACCGATTTTACCCAGTTTTATTAGATTTTTATTCCATGACAGCGTTGGGTTTTAGAAAATTGCGCTAAACGGCATGGAATTATAATAATCTTCGCATCTAAAATATGTGCGACAACAGCCACCTGACATCCCGTCAGAGGTGTACTGTTCGGCACATTATGCATTCGTACTCCAAACATAATTTAGCAAAAGATTGGATATTGCTACAGGCCATCACTCTTCGATAAGCAAAAATTGATCCGCTTCTATACTCCAATATGCGGATGAGCTATTAACTGGATAAATTCACTCACATTTGAGTTACTTTCCATGCCCGAAGAAAAAAGTCCTATTCGGCCCACCACGCCAGAAGCGATCCAGTTGGCCAAAGCCTTGCTGCGCACGTCCCGTTATGGCGCAATCGCAGTCCTTGATCCCAAGACGGGCAGACCGCTTGCAAGCCGAGTGGCTGTCGCCACGGACATCGACGGAACGCCGATTATTCTCATTTCGGCACTGGCAGCACATACCCCCGGGTTAATCGCCAATCCCGCCTGCTCGCTGCTGCTTGGTGAGGCAGGAAAGGGAGATCCGCTCGCCCATCCGCGCATTACCCTTCACTGTAATGCCAACAAAATTGAACGAAGCTCTAGCGAGTATCCTCGTGTAAGACGGCGTTATCTCAACCATAATCCCAAGGGCGCTTTATATGTCGACCTGGGAGATTTTGCCTTTTTCCGACTTACCATTGAGTCTGCCAGCCTGAATGGCGGCTTCGGCAAGGCATTTAATCTGACCGATAACGACCTCATAAACCCGCCTGAGAGCGTCGGCGCAATCGCGGTTTCCGAACAGGACACGATTGATGACCTCAACAACAAATATGGTAACGAAATCAATCTTCACGCCGCCCGTCACAAGGACGTGGCAAAAAACTGGAAGATAACGAGTTTCGATCCCGACGGCTTCAATATGTCGAGTGGTGACCACATCATCCGCTCTGATTTTTCCGCTCAGGCCGATTCTGGTGAGAACGCAATGAAAATGCTGCAAGACTTGTTCAAAGCCGAGCGCTGAAACAAAACCCTGCTATTTTTGGGACAAATCGATGATTTTTTGAGCTGGTTAATATAAGCAAGCCCTTTTCAATTTCTCGGTATAGTATTAATTTTGGGGTGTCTGCGGCTAATGAACCACAGGCATTTTTTTAACCGAATGCTGTCTTACGGGGGTATGACTGCAAATGACCAATGAACATAATTTTTTTGATTTAATAGAAAACGTTGATCAAGCGGCTGATTTTCTTTCAGCTCTTGCTAACAACAAAAGACTACTCATTTTGTGCAAGTTACTTCACAATGAAATGTCTGTTGGTGCTTTAGCAAAAGCAATTGATCTTAGCCAATCCGCGCTATCCCAGCACCTCGCAAAACTACGGGCACTTGACCTCGTATCGACGCGGCGTGACGCGCAAACCATATATTACATGGTATCTTCACCACACATCGAGTTGATGTTGTCTACGCTTTCAAGTCTCTATATGAGTCCTGCACCGCGTCGACGTGAGATTGCTGCGGTCGTTCACCAATAACGCACCTATATGAGGCATAAGTCGTGCGATGAAGGAACAAACCGGATCGCACGACTTTGTTGTAAGCATCTCTGATTCTGCCGATGCTCGTTTATCCCCCTACACGAACATTCGTGAAAAAGATCTTGTCGGTCGCCAGCAGCGTTTCATCGCTGAGGGAAAAGTGGTCGTCAACGTCCTGTTCTCCTCTCATGCACGCTTTCAAACAGAATCCTTGCTCGTTCTGGAAAATCGCCTGAACGGGCTTGAGGAGCAATTAAAACAGCGTCCCGATGGCGTCGCTGTCTATTCTGTGCCTCAATCTGTTATGGATGAAGTTGCGGGATTTCACGTCCATCGCGGCATTCTCGCGGTCGGACGACGCAAAACTCAGCCACCTCTTGAAGAAATGGTCGGCCAGCTACCAGAGAGCGCTCTGGTTGTTGTGCTGTGTGGCATTTCCAATCACGACAATGTTGGCTCGATCTTCCGCAATGCAGCAGCATTTGAAGCAGATTGCGTTCTTATGGATGAGACCTGCTGCGATCCACTTTACCGAAAAGCCATTCGCGTTTCTGTTGGCGCCACGCTGAAAATGCCATATTTCCACGGTGCTTCTATCGAAGATATCATTGCAGCTCTGCAAGCTGCCAACTTCAACATATTGGCGCTAAGCCCTTCTTCTGAAACAAGCATCTTCAAGGCACCGGACCATAAAAAACAGGCTTTGCTGTTAGGTACGGAAGGCGAAGGTTTGCCCCCTCACCTATTACAGCGATTAGCAACGGCACGCATACCGATGTCCAAAGAGTTCGATAGCCTCAACGTGGCAACGGCGTCGGGCATAGCATTATCCCGCTTCAGTCGTTTCGATTAACAATAACTATTCAAATGAAAAAGCCTCCGAACAATGTCGGAGGCTTTTGATTTTATAGCATTTCCAGCAAAAGTGCGAAGCGGCTTTGCGTCGGATAATGCGTAAAAACAAACAGTTACAGCGGTTCCAACGATTCTTTCTTAACTGGACCGCTGTAAACGCATATGTCGCGCTCTAAGCTGCAGATACCTTTGAGGTATTGGCAACCAGACGACGCAGCATTTCTTCTGCCTGCGGTTCACGTTCGGAGCGACCGATGAAACCGCCGCCAAACACACGCGCAGTGTTCGAATCATCTGAATAGAGAACGCAAGCCTGTCCGGGTGCGATACCGCTTTCGCCGTCGACCAGCTCCACCCAGGTCTTGCCATCTGCATGATGCAGAACAGCTGGACGTGGCGGACGCGTCGAGCGAACCTTTGCGAAGACTTCAATACCGCCCTTTGGCAGCGCGCCCAGCGCACCATCGCCGAGCCAGTTAACATCGCGCAAGAAAACCTTATGGGTTTCAAGGGCTTCACGCGGGCCGACAATCACACGCGTATTGGCAGCATCAAGATGCACCACATAAAGCGGTTCACCGGTTGCAACACCAATGCCACGGCGCTGGCCGACCGTATAATGAACAATGCCATCATGGCGACCGAGCACACGACCATCAATATGAACGATATCGCCCGGCGTTGCCGCTTCAGGCTTCAGCTTGGAAATGATGTCGGAATATTTGCCCTGCGGAACAAAGCAGATGTCCTGGCTATCCTGCTTCTTGGCGACCGTCAGGCCCATTTCTTCGGCGATTTCGCGAACCTGTGCCTTTGGCAGATGGCCCAGCGGGAAACGCAGATAATCGATCTGGTCCTGCGTGGTCGCAAACAGGAAGTAGCTCTGATCACGGTCCGAATCGACCGGGCGGAACATCGCACGATGGTCGCCATTCTGACTGCTGCGGATATAGTGGCCGGTTGCCAGCGCATCAGCACCAAGCTCACGCGCAGTCTGCAGAAGATCGGCAAACTTTACAGTCTGATTGCAGGATACGCATGGAATCGGCGTTTCACCGCTCACATAGGAATTTGCAAATGGATCGATCACGGCTTCACGAAAGCGTGCTTCATAATCCAATACATAATGAGGAATGCCGAGGCTTTCTGAAACGCGGCGGGCATCTTCAATGTCCTGGCCAGCGCAGCAAGAACCGGCGCGATGCACTGCCGCACCATGATCGTAAAGCTGCAGCGTTACGCCAACAACATCATAGCCTTCACGTTTGAGAATGCCTGCCACAACAGAGGAATCGACGCCGCCCGACATGGCGACGACAACGCGCGTGTCTTCCGGCTTTCCCGGTAGATCGAGGCTGTTCAGGCTCATGATTATTTCCAGCTTCCGGGCAAATGCCCTGCTTTTAAAAGTTTAGGTTTGCGCCCTATATAGGTCACACAACGGGTACTTGCCAAGATGTCGCAGCAAAAACAGTGGCCGTTTTGCGGCATTGCAACCACAAATTCCCGTGAGACTTTTTATCAAATGCCTGCCAAGACAGGTTTTTTTATGACTTTCTTTCGAAATAAGTCATTTTTTTGCAAGTGTTACCAGAGAGTTACCGCCTGTTTAGGTAATTCTTAAAGCTGTGGCGTTAGTCTCGGTCTCGATTAGGTCCTTGAGTGTTGTGTAGAGAGTACAATGACCGATCTGACAAGACCGCGTATAAAATATGTTATCGGTCCTGATGGCAGTCCACTGACCATCGCGGACCTCCCGCCCGCCACTACAAGGCGCTGGGTCATTCGCCGTAAGGCTGAAGTTGTCGCCGCTGTACGCGGTGGGCTTCTCAGCCTTGAGGAAGCATGTCAGCGTTATACCTTGACGGTGGAGGAATTTCTTGGCTGGCAGTCCTCGATCGATGAGCATGGTCTCGCCGGTCTCAGGACCACACGTATCCAGCAGTATAGACACTAAAAATCTGCCGGTTTCTCCGGAAAAGGCAGATACGCAAATTAAGCCCCGGCCGGTTAACCCGGCCGGGGTTTTTCTTTGGCCGTTCATCACTATATCAATGAGAACTGAAACCCTCATGGGGAGAGCAGAATGGCCGAAAATATTCAGATCCAGAAAGCCGACAGCACCGATAGCGGTCGTTACTTTGCCAATATCGATGGCGACGAAGCGGAGATGACTTATACAAAGCTCGGGCCTGCACTCATCTCCATCGATCACACCTTCGTGCCCGATTCCATGCGTGGCAAAGGTGTAGCGCAGGCCTTAGCGCTAAATGCTGTCGAAGACGCCCGTAAAACCGGCTGGAAAATCATCCCACGCTGCAGTTTCATGCAGGCGCAGGTCAAGCGCCATCCAGATTGGTCAGACGTTATAGCCAGTGATTGATATCAGCGCAGATCGCGGATGCGACTGGCAAGGCTCTTTGGGCTGGCATTTTTGCCCTTGCCAACTGAACCTTCAGCGTCAAGCAACTTATGGATAGGCGAGTTTTCGCCTTCCTTCTCTGCGGTAGCTGCAACCATGCGCGCGGCCAAGGCTGCCATCTCTTCGCGAAGAGCCGCATTTTCTTTTGAGAATTCTGCGGGTTGCTCTGTTTCGGCGTTTGATGCCGAACCATTGCGGGTAAAGCGCTCCAGCTTTTCCTGAGCGTCGGAGAAATCGGTAATCAGCTTGTCGAGTTTGGCCTGCAATTCAGTATTGCGGCGCTTCTCGCTCTTTAATTCAGTCTGTGCTGTCGTCAATTGCGTCGAAACCTCATTATAGCGGGCAGATGCATCTTTACGTTCCCGACGCATTTCGCTCATCTCATTCATCAGACGACCATGTTCGGTCTCTTTGGCACTCATTTCGATACGTAGCGTATCGGCCAGTTCTTCGAGAGATGAAAGATGTTTCTGCAGCCGCTCAACCTCGGCCTCAACAATTTCTGCTTTTTCAGCAGCAGTGTCGCGTTCCGATATCGTTTCTGCGACCTGCTTTGCACGTTCCGCCAGCGTCTCTTTTAGCTGTGCGATATCATTTTCCAATGAAGCGAAACGCTTGAGTTCATCATGCTGCTTGCCGAGCTCGATCAGCTGGCCGGATGATTTATCACGTTCAAGCTTGAGCTGCTGTGCAAGCTTGCTGGCCACCACCGCATGTTCGGCTCTCAGGCCATCCCGATCCGCTCTGATTTCAGCAAGCGTTATCGGCAGTTCGGCTTGAACCTGCCGACGCGCCAGAAAGAAAGCGCGGCGCCAAACCGAAGGACCAAGCAGAACCACGACGAAAACCGCCACGAGAACGCCAAGTATGAAAATGAGCGCAGACTGGATCACGGCTTTGTCACTAAACGAGAAAATGGACCAGCCAAAAGACTTGGCTGGTTGTTATTCATAATGGAGCGGCGTTCCGCTTTCCAGCTAGAACGCCAGTCCAAATCAGAATGGGTTCCAGGTCGGAGCCGCAGAAAGCTTCAGATAACCAATATTGACGCCAAGGCGGGCACCAACGCCCGTACGAATTGGCACCAGCATGATATTCTGACGCTTGAGCACGTTGAAGCCTGCTCCGGCGATCACATAAGCAGAACCTGCAACGCCGGCATAACGCCCATAAAGGCTCTGAATATCGTCGAGATTATAGACGAGCATCATGACGCGCGAGCCTTGCCCGCCGAAATCCCAGCCGAGCGACGGACCCTGCCAGAACGTGCGATGATCGCCAGCATTCTTGGTGTAGAGCGTACCTTCGCCATAGGTGAGACCACCTATGAAGGCACCAGACCCCTCTTCACCCAGAATATAGCCATTGGGAAGACCGAAGCTCTGGAACGCCTTTTCGACTGCGCTGGCGATACCGCCAGATGTCGAACCGAAGAACCGGTGTCCGGATTCAACAACTTCCTCGGCCGAATATGTGTTGCTGCTCTGTGCCTGCGCTTTGTGCGGCACGGCGGTGATGGAGATCAGAAAGGCCGCAAAGAACGCTACAATATACGCCGCGTTGCGGAACCTGATCTGCGACAGGGACGGTATGGCCATCTATAATTCCTTTTGCCTACCAGCTTCTCTGTCTGACGGCCCTGTTAAAAGCCTGGCAGCGCTTCTTGCGAGCACTTTGCCGAATCGCGCGTAGTTTAACCGCGAATTTATTGTCTAAATCTTTAAGCGCCGAAATTGGCTTTAGAATGGCGGCAAAAAACAGCTTTCTTGCGGCAACAGGACGTCGCGTGTATCCAGATTCCCAAGGTTCCCGGTGGTGATTCGTCGGGATTTATGCTCATCAACTGATTGCCGCCTGACATTCGATTACAAAGTCGATTCGCAGAGCCGGTTCGCGCCTGGAGAAAACACCATGCCATTGCCCGTTACCCTGTCCGCACTCGATCTTGGTGCGCTTCTGTGCAGCCGGATCTGTCATGACATCATCTCGCCGGTTGGCGCCATTAACAATGGTCTCGAACTGCTCGAAGAAGGTGGCGCAGACGAAGACGCAATGGCGCTCATCAAGTCGAGCGCGCGCAATGCTTCGGCCCGCCTTCAGTTTGCCCGCATCGCGTTCGGTGCAGCCGGTTCCGCAGGCGTACAGATCGATACCGGCGATGCGCAGCACGTCGCAACCGAATATTTCAAGAATGAAAAGCCGGAGCTGACCTGGGAAGGCGCCCGCGTTCTGCTGCCAAAGAACAAGGTCAAGCTTCTGCTCAACCTGCTTCTGATCAGCAATGCAGCCATTCCACGCGGTGGTTCGCTGGCTGTTCGCCTCGAAAATGGCGACACCAATCCACGTTTTGTCATCACCGCCAAAGGCCGGATGCTGCGCGTACCGCCAAAGTTCCTCGAACTGCATTCAGGCGCAGAGCCGGAAGAGCCAATCGACGCCCATTCGGTTCAGCCATATTACACACTGCTTCTGGCTGAAGATGCAGGCATGACCATTTCCATCCATGCGACTGCCGAAGACATCGTCTTCGCCGCAGAATAAGACGCATTTCTTTACGGAAAAGGCGCAGGGTAAAACCTGCGCCTTTTTTGTTTGCGACCCCATAAAAGAAAAGGCCCCGCTTGCGCGGAGCCTTATTCAATCAGGTATTTCCAGCAAAACTGCTACGTGCTTTGAAAACGCTTATGCGCTTTCACGCAGTTCTGTGCCATCTGGCTCGCGCAGCACATAGCCGCGACCCCAAACGGTTTCGATGTAGCTCTGGCTGCCGGAAACGGCATCAAGCTTCTTACGCAGCTTGCAGATAAACACGTCGATGATCTTCAGCTCAGGCTCGTCCATACCGCCATAGAGGTGGTTGAGGAACATTTCCTTGGTGAGCGTCGTGCCCTTGCGGAGCGAAAGAAGCTCGAGCATCTGATATTCTTTGCCGGTCAGGTGAACGCGCTGACCACCAACCTCAACCGTCTTGGCGTCGAGGTTAACAATCAGGTCGCCAGTGGTGATGACCGACTGGGCGTGGCCCTTGGAACGGCGAACAATCGCATGAATACGGGCGATCAGCTCGTCCTTGTGGAACGGCTTCGTCATGTAGTCGTCTGCACCGAAGCCCAGACCGCGAACCTTGTCCTCAATGCCAGCCATGCCGGAGAGGATAAGGATTGGCGTCTTGACCTTCGAAAGGCGCAAGGTACGCAGAACTTCATAACCGGACATGTCCGGCAAGTTCAGGTCCAGCAAGATGATGTCGTAATCATAAAGCTTGCCGAGATCGATGCCTTCTTCACCCAGATCGGTGGTGTAGACATTGAAGCTCTCGGACTTCAGCATCAATTCAATGCTCTGTGCGATAGCACTGTCGTCTTCAATCAAAAGGACGCGCATATCTTATCCCCTTTCCGCCGCTGATCAGTTTTCCCTCACGGCAGCTGACGGAACTGTCGTTGCCTTAGCATGAAGGTGCCTGCAAATGGTTAACAAAATATGATTCCGGTTGGCAAGTACAATTCTTTCCAGTTTAGAAAAAACTCTTATCCGACTGAATCATATGTAATTATTCGACTCATTAGACCCTTATGAATCACATTAAGAAAACTTCCTAAGTGATTCATTTGACTCTAGCTTTCACCTGTTACTCAAAAACCACACCAGATTTACCGAGCCTTAATTCCTAACGCGTATGATTAACGTTGCCGGTAAAGGAATGGTTACCAAAAGGGCGAAATCTTAACTTTTTGTTTCGCTTATTGAGGCTGTTCTTAAAATTGGTGGCAGAGCTGGAGCCCTTAAAAGCCAAGCATTGCAACGGATTTCACGGCATATTGTGGGAAAACCGCCCGCATATATGCCTGTTAATAAAGTCGGGGGGAACGCCCCAACGTTAAGAGAGCTGGTTGGTGTTCAAGGAGTATTGCGTATGAAGCCACGTGAAAGCCTCGTCAGGCTGAAATTGTTCCAGGTGAAGGAAAAGCGCCGTCAGCTGGGCCAACTTGACTTGATGATCGGCGAGTTCGAGCGGATGGCCGGAGAACTCGACGCCCAGATTCTATCGGAAGAGAAGAAGGCAGGCATCACTGACATCAATCATTTCGCCTATCCGACCTTCGCAAAGGCAGCGCGCCAGCGGCGCGATAACCTGTTTGGTTCGATTCGCGATCTGATGCAGCAGAAGGAAGGCGCCGAGGCCGAACTGGTTGTGGCTGAGGCTGACCTTGCGAAAGCCGAAGCACTGGAAGAGCGCGACGGCGTAAAAGCCCCGCGTGATGTCGTGGAACGCCCGGTCAATCAGCGCCGCGCGATGATCGGCTAAGATTACGAACTGCGAAGTCTTTGGATTTCGGAAGAATGAGGCGCGGCTTCTGCGGGGGAGCCGTGCCTTTCGTATTTTTAGCCTTGAGAATACTAGTCTGCGTAGCCAAATCAAAGGCGCTCTAAAGCGTGAGCAGATAGTCCTCGAAGCGCTGCCCCTTCTGATGCCGAAACACCTGACCGGCAGTTTCAACCTTACTGATCCGGTCGAGACGGAAATTCCGGAAATCGTTACGGCTTTCACACCAACCTGTCAGCAGCCAGACCGCATCGAACATCGTTAAACCGAGTGGCCTTACAATACGCTCTGTGATGTTGTCTTTCAGATCAAGATATTCGAGCGTAACAACCACGCGATCACGAACCGCACGCCGTAGAAATGAAAGATGCAGGTTCGCCTTGCTGTGTTCCTCGGTCAATTTCGACACAGCCCTCAATGGCAGGTTCTTGTATCGATCCCCCGCCCCGGCCTGCATCGTTGAACTTATTTTTCCCGAAACGCGCTGCGCTGCGGCACCAAGATCGCCATCACCTCTGGCCATAACAAGCCTCACACCGAGCATAATGGCTTCCAGCTCATCCGCATCGAAGTGAAGCGGCGGCAGAAAGTAACCTTTCTCAAGCTGATAACCCAACCCGGCTTCACCTCTGACCGGTGCGCCCATTGCAACCAGCGTCGCCATATCGCGATAGATCGTGCGCGGTGACACTTCCAGCATATCGGCAAGCGCCTCCGCCGAAACGGGCGTGGAAGCCGAACGAAGTCTATCGAGGAGAGAAAAGAGCCGCAGTGTTTTCATGCGCCAAGCCTATAGCACACCCCTGACAGGAACTGTCAGGGGCTCCGTGTATGTGAAGCTCACCAAACATACAGGAGCTTTTCTTGAACACGCCATACTTCGAAATTGTAACATATAAGATCAACGACATAACCAGCGCAGATAAGGAGCGCGAAAACGCACGCGAACAAATCTGTGCTCTTCCTGGCTTCATTTCTTGGGTGCCATTTAGCGGCATAACGGATGCGGGAGATCGTGTTGATCTCGTTTCCTGGTCCACGCTGGATGATGCGCTGGCTGCAGCATCGCTCGTTGGCACCGCACCTGAATTTGCCGCCTTTAGAGAAACGCTAAAAGAAATGGTATCGATAGGCCATTACCACGCCCAGACACAGCCGCAGCAGCCGGCAACATCAGGCAACGGCATAGAACTCGGGCGCTTCCGATTGAAAGCCGGCGTGGATGAACAAGCCATACGAGACGCCTATACCGCGATGGTGAGCAACCACCTCCCGCATCAGTCGGGCTGGCTTGCACAGCATCTCGTAAAACTCGCGGATGGGACATTTGTCGATCTGGCCTTCGCCGATAATCAGACCACCGCCACCGAAATTTGTGCAAGCTGGAAAGGCAATGCAGATTGCGATGCATTCCTGTCGCTGATTGATCCCGTCAGCATGGAATTCGGTACCATCGTTTGATGGCACGAACCGCGTGAGTTTCTTCTCGCAGCATATATGCCCTTGGGGGAAAAACGCGTTTGCATTCTCACCTTCGCTAGTTGTAGGGAAGAAGCGCGATGCAAAAACCCGTCCCCCCCGGGCAAGAAAAGGCCCGCAATACGTTCACGTTCAGCAATACACCGAAGCCAGTCCAGTGGGGCGTGCTACTGATCGCGTCTGCCTTGCTGATCTTCCTCGGAGAAATGCTGGGATTACCCGCAGCTTTGCTGCTTGGCGCGATGCTGGGCGCCATCTTTCTCGCGTCTCGTGAGAGCACGATCAAGGTTCACAAGAATTTCTCCCTGCTCGCACAGGCGATTGTCGGCCTGTTGATCGCCCGTGCCATGACCGCTGAATTCTTCAGCAATATGGGACAACATCTGCCGATCATCCTGTTTTCGACTGGCTTCACACTGCTCGCCAGCACCACAATCGGCTATCTTCTGGCGCGCTTTCGCGTTTTGCCCGGAACAACCGCCGTCTGGGGTGTCTCGCCGGGGGCTGCGACAGCAATCGTGCTCATGGCTGAATCCTTTGGGTCGGACGCACGACTTATCGCCTTCATGCAATATTTGCGCGTGGTGTTGGTGGCAACCACTGCATCGCTTGTTGTCATGTTCACAGCCGATGTCGAAACAGTCGCTCCAGCGGCCGTAGAATGGTTTCCGGCAATAAACTGGCATACGCTTGGCCCGACCCTCGCCTTGATCGTCTGCGGCGCCTTTCTGGGTCAAATATCACGCATTCCAACCGGAGCGATGCTCGTACCGCTGGCGCTCGGTGCCTTGTTGCAGGATTTCGGCCTTATGGTCATTGATCTGCCGCCATGGCTGCTGGCTGCGAGCTATATATTCATCGGCTGGCGCATTGGCCTTGGCTTTACCCGCGCGATCATTGCACACGCTGCCCGCGCCTTTCCGGCTGTGCTCGCATCAGCGCTTATTCTGATTGCCGTTTGTGGCCTGTTCGGCATGACACTCGGCCATGTGCTGGACCTTGATCCACTCACCGCTTACCTCGCCACCAGCCCCGGTGGCGCAGATACCGTGGCCATTATCGCAGCATCGAGCAATGTCGATCTGCCATTCATCATCGCCATGCAAACCAGCCGCTTTTTCATCGTGCTGCTTGCTGGTCCGGCAATTGCCCGCTTCGTTGCGTCGCGCATTGCCAGAAGGCAAAAATAAGAAAGCCCGACTTTCGCCGGGCTTTTCTCAATCACTGGTAAATCAGGCTTACTTGCCGTGGAAACCACGGATCGCGCCGATGATCTTGTCCTGATCTTCTTCCGAAAGGTAAGGATGCATCGGCAGGCTGAGGATGCGTGCAGGCAGCGCTTCCGAAACAGGCAGGCCACCCGGTGCAATCGGATAATGCTTGTATGCCGTCTGCAGATGCAAAGGCTTTACATAGTAGATGACCGATGGAACGCCTGCTGCCTGAAGATGCGCCTTCAGACCATCGCGGTTTTCGCTTTCAATCGAATACTGTGCCCAGGCCGAACGATTGCCAGCAGGCAGACCCGGAACCTTGACCACATCCTTGAGCAGCTCATTGTAGCGCTTGGCAATACGGTCGCGCGCTTCCATTTCGTCTTCAAGGATCGCCAGCTTTTCCAAAAGAATAGCTGCCTGGATGGTGTCGAGACGCGAGTTGAGACCGATGCGAACATTGTCATACTGCGTTTCGCCCTTGCCGTGGAACAGCACGGAACGCAGCGTGTCGGCCAGTTCGGCATCGTTGGTGAACATTGCACCACCATCGCCATAGCAGCCGAGCGGCTTGGCAGGGTAAAAGCTCGTTGCACCGACATGGCCGAAAGCACCGCACATGACGTTGTCGCGCTTGCCGCCAATCGACTGAGCCGCGTCTTCGATCACAAACAGGTTTTCGCGATCAGCAACTGCGGTGATGCGGTTGTAATCGGCAGCAAGACCAAACAGATCGACAGGAATGATTGCCTTTGGCTCAAGACGACCTTCCTTGCGGACAGCATCAATGGCAGCTTCAAGCTGTTCGATATTCATGTTGTAGGTGTCGGCATCGACATCGACGAAAACCGGCTCTGCACCGACAAGGGCAACAACTTCAGCGGTTGCGGCAAACGTGAACGACGGAACGAAAACTGCATGGCCCGGGCCGATGCCGCGCGCCATCAAAGGCATCTGCAAGGCGTCGGTGCCGTTGGCGCAGGCGATCACATGCTCCACGCCCAGATATTCACCGAGCTTCTTTTCGAACTCAGCCACTTCAGGGCCGAGAATGTAACGGCCTTCCGCAACAACCTTGGAAACGGCGGCATTAAGACGGTCTTCGATACGCGCGCGTTGCGCTCCAAGATCAATGAACTGCATGTTGGCTCCAATTTATCTGGTTTACTGAGAATGCTCAGCGAATCCACGACAATTCTCTTATTCCTTCACGCCCCGCCCTGCCATGGGTGGAGCGTTCAAAGTTTTGCTATTCCCGTAACACCGCTTGACAGAAATTTCCGTCAAGTGCGTGTTATCTGGAATGAATGACCGATCCTTCGGTCAGAATGCGCAATACGTTGATTGCTTCCTGCCCATCAGTGCGCGGATTTTCGCGCGTTTCGATGCAGTGCAGGAAATGCTGCAACTCGCGTGTCAGCGGCATTCCTTCTTCGACGGGGATATAGATCGGATCGACCGATTTAAAAGCCCACTGATCATTCTCGCGCCATACTTCGTGCTTGTAGAATGCAAGCTTCCGATCCCAGGGCTCGGCATCGTCAAAGACAAGCATACCCTTGGTTCCCGTCACGCTCAGGCGGCGCTCACGATAGGAATTCATTCGGGAAGCGAAGAGATGGCCGCGAATGCCGCTCGGGAATTCGAGATGCACATGCGCAAAATCGCTGATCTTGTCGATGATCGCCGTGCCTTCGCCGCGAACAGCTGACGGTTCTTCGCCAGTGATGGCGAGAATCATCGAAAGGTCGTGCGGGGCAAGATCCCAGAGCGCATCGAACTTGTCGTGGAATTTTCCGAAACCGACGCGGTGCGAATGCACATAGCGAATATCGCCGAGCTCTCCGCCCTTCACCATGTCGAGCAGCTTCTCAAATGCCGGATGGAAGCGCAGAATATGCCCGACCATGAACACGCGACCATTTTCGCGTGCAGCCGCAACCTCTGCTTCCGCATCGGCAACTTCCAGCGCGATCGGCTTTTCAACCAGAACGTCTTTGCCGTTTTTCACTGCTTCAATCGCATATTGCGCATGAAACTGCGCAGGCAGCGCCAAAACGATGCCATCAATATCGGGATGCGAGAAGAGTTCATCGACCGGAATGTTGGGAACACCGAACTCAGAAGCGAATCGTTCCGCATTCTGTGGATTGGCGTCAGAAACACCCTGAAGGACACCGAGCCCCTTCAAGGTACGAATATGGTTGCCGCCCCAATAGCCACAACCCAAAACCGCAATACGAGGTGCCATAAAACTAAGCCTTTGCTTTCCGCTAGTTACTTATCTACGCAAAACGTGGAAAACAAGACGAAAGCTATGCGAAGAGTGCTTGACAGGGTCCCGTTCCCCACATATACCGCCGCCATTCCTTGCGAAATCATTCGTTCAAAACACTGGAAACGGTGGTGAACAGAGTTCGCAGAAAACGTGGCGGAGTAGCTCAGTAGGTTAGAGCAGAGGAATCATAATCCTTGTGTCGGCGGTTCGAATCCGTCCTCCGCTACCATCACTTCAAAGTGAAGTAACTTTCTCCCGACAAAACAAATTGATTGCCTAAAGCTACAACTGCTTTGCGCAGGTCGCTGCTTGTTTCAGGCCGATATCGTCGCGCAATTTATGGTATTGCGGCGGAAAAGCGCCGTAAGTCATAAGCTGTGCGGAATATCCATTCCCATTCAACAAGTCGACAAAACGGCGCTGCAAAACAAATGGGGCAACGCGATCCCTCGGATTTCCAATCACAATAATCTTCAGCTGCGGATTTCGTACGATTCCACGGATATGTTCCATCGGATCATAGGGGGCTGGCAGTCCGGTCGTATCACGTCCGGGCCGTTGCTTCAGCCCGGATTCAGCACGCAACATCTGCGCACGTTCCAGAAGACCGAATGCACCCGACGTCAACACCGCACAAGATACATCATTGCGCCCAAGTGTGAGCAAAGCTGCAGCCGCAGTTGCACCGCCGCTATGCCCCATCAGCACAAACTGCTGGATGTTATATCGCTGTTTGATTGCATCCAGCGCAGAATTCAGCGCCAGGAATTCGGGCGCCTGTCGTCTCCGCAAGTGGTTGCCGGTTGAACCGAAAGTTCCGGGCCGCTCCAGCACAATGACAGGAACATCGATCACCTGCGCTGTTCGTTCCGCGCGGCCTTTCTGCGCTTTCACCGTATTGTCGGGAATATCTGCCGGCTTGCGTTTCACCCAGCCCACGGTATCGCCGCGCAGCAGAACAATGACCACCGGCGCATCCTTGATGGTGCCGCCTGAGAAAAAGCGGATACAATCCTGCCCGCCTGCATATTCCGCCCAGACAGCGTCGCCGGTTTTCTGACAGGTCGCAAAATCAGGTTTGAGGCTCCACTGCAGTAGCTCGGCTCTGGCATCACCGATGGGTAAGATAGTCAGCAGCAGGCTCAGCGAAATCACCCATTCACAGCTGAACCGGCGACTTTCGCGAACCATTTTCCACATGGCGCCACCTAGTCCCTACCGTTCTCGCAACGCTTCGCTTGCCCTGTTGAGCGGTTTGATCAGGTAATCAAAGACTGTCTTGCTACCAGTATGAATATCCACCGTCGCAACCATGCCTGGAACGATGGGAAAGCGTTCTCCATGCTTGTTTAAAAGCGCATCTGTCTCGGTCTTGATGAACACGCGATAATAATAATTTTCAGGCTTCGCTTCATCCTTGATCGTGTCAGCCGAGATGCTGACAACCTTGCCTTCCAATCCGCCATAAATCGCATAGTCATATGCGGTCACCTTGACGGTCGCGCGCTGATCCGGGTGAATATAAGCAATATCCCGCGGCGAGATACGCGTCTCGATCAGCAGCTGTTCATCAAGCGGCACAATAATCATCAGTTTGCCATTCGGAGGCACCACACCACCAATGGTCGAGACTTCGATATTCTTGACGATGCCGCGTACCGGCGAACGCAACGTCAGACGCGCAAGAGCATCCGATCGTCCGCGAATAACCGATGAAAGCGATTCCACCTCGGCATTTGCCTTTGCAAGCTCTTCACGCGCCTGAACGATATAATCCGATTTGATCTCAGTTTCCTTGAGTTGCAACTCAACCAGCTGCCGTTTCAGGCGGATCACTTCCACATTACTGGCAGCACCCATTTTGCTTAGTGACTGGCTGATATTGAGTTCGTCTTGCACAAGCTTTTTGGATTCGGTGATCCATTCAAGTGAGTCCTGCAGGCTGCGTGTACGCGCATCGAAAAGTCGTGTTTCTGCAGCCACCAGCATCGGAAACGCATCAAGCTCCGGCGAGAATTGCAGCTCAGTCTGGCTGACTTCAGCAGTTAGCCGCGCAGAACTTGCCAAAGCCGCACGATATTTGGCGGCACTTTCCTGCACGCTTGATTCTGTAACGGTTGGGTCGAGCTGCGCCAGAATCTGCCCCGGCTCCACCACATCATCCTGTCGCACCATGAGTTTGGCGACAACGCCGCCCTCGAGTGACTGAATGACCTGTTCCTGCGAGGTCGGCACCACTTTACCTGTCCCGTTAGAGACTTCATCAAGCAAAGCCCAATAGGCCCAGCCCACCAGAATGATGAAGAAAACGAAGACGAGCCGAACAAAGCGCTTCTTCTTCTTGAGCTGAAGCCCTTGCTCGCTTCCGTTTACCCAGGCACCAAAGTCTCCGCCGATGGCCGCCATGCTGTATCCCTCCGGATCACGCCTGTTTAGGTGTTTCTACCTTGCTCATGCCCAGCAATGTCTGCAGACCGCGTTCCTTGCTGTCGTCCAATGCAACCTGCCCGTTCTCAACGACGATCAGCCGCTGCACGAGTTCGAGCACGCGCATTCGGTGCGTCGCGATAACGACCGTGCGCCCGACACTCCATTTCGCGAATTGTTCGATAAAATGCCGCTCTGTGGCCTCGTCCATGGTTGATGTCGGCTCATCGAGAAGCACAACCGATGGATCGCGGATCAAAAGTCGTGCCAGCAAAATGGCCTGTTTCTGGCCCCCTGAAAGACCGCCACCACCTTCTTGAACCAGATGTTCAAGACCTTTCTGCAGGCGACGTACAAAGCCATCTGCTCCAACCATGGCAAGCACCCGCTGGATCTCCGCATCCGAAGCATCAGACGCACCCATGGTGATATTCTCGCGCAAAGTGCCAAAGAACAGGCGCGAGTTCTGCGTCAGCAGACCCACATCCCGTCGCACATCGGCGGGATCTATTTGCGGCAAGGCAAGATCGTCGAGCAGAACCTCACCTTCAGCTGCATCAAGCAGTCCGGAAAGAGCAAGCAACAGGGTCGATTTGCCCGCACCATTGCGCCCAAGCACGGCAATGCGATCTCCATGCTTGATCTTCAGATCCTTGATCAGAAGAACGGGGGTAGAGTTCTCATCGCCATAGCGGAAAATGGCATCCTTCAATCGATAGGAGCCGTCAATCTTCGGGCAGTGGATACGGGTTTCGCTATCGGGATGATCGACCGGCATTTGCATCAGCTGATCAAGGCCACGCTTGGCAATACGCGCATGTTGCAAGCGCCCCATGATCTGAGACAACTGACCCATCGGCGCCAACATGCGGGAGCCAAGAATAGATGCGCCGACCAGCGCACCCGTTGTCATGTCGCCCGAAATAATCAGTGGCGCACCTACAAAAACTGTCAGAGCATAAACCCCGCCCTGCACATTCTGCGTCCACACACTGAGACTATTGGTCAAGGCACGAAGCCTGATCTGTGCCTCACCCGTTACGGCATTGAAGTGGTTCCACTGCTGCTGAAACCGATCTTCTGCCTGTAGCCCTTTGATATCCTCGATGCCCTGCACGGTTTCAACCAGCATGGCATTGCGAAGCGAGGCCTCACGCATGGCCGCATTGGCATAAGCTCTTAACCGCCGTTGCAGGAAAAGGCCCGGCAAAATCAGAAGAACCAGCGCGCCGAGCGGTATGAAGACCATCCAGCCAACCAGCGCCGAATAAATGACAAGGAACAGGAAAAAGAACGGAAGGTCGGCCAGCGCGGACACCGTCGTCGAGGTGAGCAATTCACGTACCTGATCAACGTCACGCAATTGCGCGATAAACGATCCTGTCGATGTCGGTCGCGCTCGATTGCGAACACGTAAAGCATGACCGAACACGACATCGGACATCTGCAAGTCGGTCTGTTTGCCGAGCATGTCGATGATGCCCATGCGCGCACGGCGCATCATGAAATCAAAGAATATCGCCAGCAAAACGCCGCTGAACAGCACATAAAGCGTGTTGAACGATTGTGCAGGCACGACGCGATCATAGACCTGCATCGAGAATAATATGCCCGCGAGACCCAGCGTATTGGCGATCAGCGAGGCAACCAGCACATGGCTATAAGATCCGATATCGCGGAAAATAATCTTCCGTAGCCAGTTTTCTTCATACGGCTTGATATAGGCATCGACACGCGCATCGGGAACGGTTTTCGATGGTCGGGCAAGCACGACACTTTCTGTCTCAGCCAGAAGATCTTTCAGCGCAAACGGCTGCTCAAGCCCCTCTTCGCCGCTTAACCAGACACTCGCCTGCCCGTCCTTTGAAAGCGTATGCACCACTGCAAGCTGCTTATCCTTGAGCATCAGAACAAACGGCAGATGCCAGGTCGAAAGGGTGATCTTGGTTGGCTCAACAAGCCTGACACCCAGCCCCATGTGACGGGCCATAGCGCGAATTTTTGCTTTGTCGTCGATGTTGAGATCAGCGGCGGCCGCAAGCTTGGTTCCCTGCACGGATACAGGCATTCGGTAATGCTTTGCCACCAGTTCCAGCGCTTCGAGCCAGTCTTCAACATTGAAGCGTGATGGCGCCTCCGGCTTTGGTTGTTCGCCAATCAGACCAAGTTCAATCGACGGATCGATAATTGGAGGGTTCTCGCCACGCTTCATTGGTTGCTCCCGTCTCCCCGCAATGCCGATGCCTGAAGACCAAAACCTTGGCGCATTTTGCCTGAGCTATAGAGGCAGTTCAGATTGAGGCGCCTGATATCATGCACCGTGTTGGCTGACTGAAACCGGGACTCATGCAATTCCTGCTCGGCATTGAGCAGATCGAGCAATGTTCTTGTGCCCAGTTCCACATATTGTTCTCGATAAAGATCGCGGGTTTTCACCATCATACCGGCACGCAATTCGAGCGATGACATAAGCCGGTTCAACGTACCGATCTGGCTTCGCGACTCCATGAGATTGCGTTCCATATCGATGCGTGCCGTGCTGATTGCCGATTCCGCTGCCTGAAGACCGTAAGCCGCAGCACGTTTGCGCGCACCTGTCTGACCGCCATTATAAAGGCTGGACGACACATTCACGCCGACCGAATATTCCGGCTGGCGATCATTGCTGGTCGTATTATCGCGGGAAGCATTCAGATCATAACCCGTCGTCGCTTCAAGCGAAACAGTCGGGAAAGCCTCTGCTTTACTCGCAGCCAACTGTGCGACCGCCTCTTCTTTTTCGGCCTTGGCCTGCAGCATCGCCGGAACCTGATCCCAATCGGGTGCTGCAATGTCACAAGACTTACCAAGCCAGGAAGGAACGTCAGAGGAAGGATTTGCGCTTCCTCCCCCAATCATCGCAGCAAGCACAACCTGCCAGCGATTGAGTTCTGACTGATATTGAAATTGTGTCGCCATCGCCGCTTCTACACGCGCATCGGCCTGAACCTTGTCGGACATGGTGCTTGCACCCTTGTCCGTTCGCTCATTCACCAGGCCCGCAATACGCTTAACGCCCTCGACCTGCTCCTGTGCCAGAGCCGAAAGCTTTCGATAGCGCTGGACCTCGACAACCGCACTGGCAGTGTCCCGTGACAGATTATCAACCGCAAGCAGCATACGGGCCTGATTGATTTCCTTGCCAGCACGCTCGGTATCAACCGCGCTCGAAACCTTGCCAAAATCATAAAGCAATTGAGAAGCGGCAACATTGAACTGTGGGCGCCAGCCTTCGCGATTATTGCTCTGATAGCCCGAATTCACACCGGCATTGAGCTTTGGGTAATAACCGGCCTGCGCCGCCCTGATCCGTTCGTCGGCCTGATAAATACGGTCTGAAGCTTCATTGATGGTTGGATGCCAGCCGACAGCGCGACGGACCGCGGTTTCCATTGTAAGGGAACCACGGTCCGACACCTTGGGAGTGCTGGCGCTTGTCACGCTTGCCCTGTCAACAGCAGGTACGGGGGCTGAACCCGCCATTGACAGGGGCCGTGAGGCCTCGGTGTTTTTTGACTGCGTCAGCGTCTTCTCGCCCAAAGCAAGATTGTTTGCAGACATCTGGCACGCAGCCAAAAGGCATGAAGTAAACGTTATGGTCGCGAAACGTCTTAAAACCAGAATTTTTCGCATTTATTTTCCATTATAACCGGCAATAAGGCCGGTGATCTGTCATCTGAACCTCCGCCGCCAAAGAACTCAGCGGCGAAGGGTGGAAGCTGAAAGATCAGACAGTATGTGTCGTATGAAGATCGTCCTCCTGCGTGAGCGGATCTGGCACCAGATGTCCGAGCGGATCATCCACTGAGGCCGTTTCCTCGACTGGAGCCGTACCCAGACCCGTGTCAGATGTCTGTGTGGCACTGTCATCGCTGGACGGCTGGTCATTGCTTGACGGCAATGTCACTTCACCACTGCCATCATCGAGCAATATGCCCTCTGTCAGGCTATGCTGAGCTGGGGTTTCGCCAGCATCTGCATCTGGTGCCGCCAGATGATCACCGAGCGGGACAACATCGCTTTCATGCTGATCTGCAACGGGTGCATCACCACTCCCTTCAGCTGAAGCCGTCTGTTCGGTCGTTTGTGTGGCCTCCTGATCCACAGGTGTTTCAGTTGAAGCGTGGGCATCACCGCTGCCATCATTCAGGGTGTTGTCGTCCGCCACCTGATGCTCATCCGCTTGATGGGTCGTATGCGCATCAGAATTGTCGTTATGCTCGTTCGCCGATGCAGCAGCCGCCGTTTCGTGATGCTCCGCAGCCACGGCATCATCATGAACTGGATCTTCTGCAATACGGGCACTGAGTATCTGGCTACCTTCTTCCAGCCCGATGGTGATGTGAGCCGCCGTTTCGTGGCCGTTTGGCAGCACGATCTTGTAATTGAAGGTATCCGTCGCAAAGCGATCTGTGTAAGCAAGGTTCGAGTGCGGCTGATACTTGTATTCACCATTACTGTAGATCGTCAGGTCACCATGCAGTCCCTGAATGACAGTGCCGGTAGCACTGACAGTCACAAAACCGCCGCTGCCCTGAACCTGTAGTTTTGCAGCAAGTGGCAAGGTCCCGTCATTGTCGAGCAGATTGCCCGTCGTACCAGGATTGCTCTGGATCACATGCTGGTCGGTCAAGGTGACATTGACATCCGAGATCGTATTAACCGAACCTGCAACACCACTGATCGTGGTATGGACACGATACTGGCCCGGGACCAGATTAAGGCTGCCAACGTCAAGGGTCTTCACGACGCCGAGCAGACCGAGCGTCATAGTGTAGGTTTCTGGCGTGCCCACATTCTGCCAGGTACCACCAACAAGCCTTTGGATGACAACCGTACCGCTCGCTACAGCCGCTACCGTAACCGAAATGGTTATGGTTCCGGTGGCATCCATATTACTGCCGATAGTGAACGTATTACTGTTCGATTGAGCGCCACCCAGAAGCGCTGTGAGAGGCTGTGTCTGATCAAAGAAGGCATTATTGACCGCATTGACCCAGACAATTCCCGACGTATCCGTGTCGTCGGTGGCAACGAAGTCGTAGGTTGCAGGCTGGGTGAAGTCATCACTCCACACAAGTCCCTGACCATCGCTATCGATACGGATGTTCAGATTTGCGGTTGTATTGGCGTTGGTGAGCGGATCGTGAACCGTATAGGTAAACTGCTCGACCTGCCCGATGGCAGCCGCACTCGCATTTGGCGTGTAGGTATATGTGCCATCCTGATGGATGACCAATGTACCATACTGACCAGTGATCGTTGTACCCTGAGCACCCGCAACCACGGCATGTGCGACACCGCCAACGGTGACACTTGTAACCAGGTGGCCAGCTTCAATCGCTGCACCGTCATTGGCCATGACGTTGCCCTGAATGGCTGGAGCCTGAATACCACTTGGTTCCTGATAGTTCAGATCCTGGCCCGAGACTGCCAGATTGCCAAGCAGACCCACACTGACCGTGTTCTGAACTGCGGCAAAGGCACGATATGTACCTTCACCCAGCAGTACGGAGGCTTCGGCACGATTACCCAGAAGTGTCAGGGTAAGCAGTGTGGCATTGCCATTGCCGTCCACCGCGGCCCATGTACCGTCCGGCATCAGTTTCTGGACGATAATCGATGTACCACCTGCCAGATCCACACCCAGCGCCTGTGCGTAAGTCAGCTGCAGATTCTGCTGATGACCCTGTGCCACCGTGATACCCACGGAGTTCACGCTCAGAACACGCAGATCAAGACCCAGAATACCGACAAGTGCCAGATAGGATGCACCCGGATAAGTGACGGCGGTTGTCGTTGGCTGAATAACCACTTCTGCAGTTACATTATCGTCGACCGGCGCTGTGCTGCCCGGATCGATAATCGGTGCGGTTACCGAGCCTGGGTTTGAGAGATTGCCTGCCGCATCCTCCAGTGTGACGGACAGTTGCTGCCCCTCCCTCTGCGGAGTTGTAAGCCCAATCTGGAAGTTGCCGCTAGAGTCAACGGTTCCTTCACCGACGACAGCGTTACCTGCGCCTCGAATAATGACCGTCGTATTCGGTTCACCCTTACCGCTAACGGTCACACCATCTGGCGTGATGGTGATGTCCGTTGGCGCAAGCGGTGCCAGCGTATCCGGCACGGTCGCAGGGCTGGCCTCCGACTGATTACCCGCAGCATCAGTCTGTGAGACCAATACGTTCTGCCCGTTGCTTTGGTCCAGCGTATAGGTTGCTGTTCCACCAGCGCCGAGCGGCACTGTCGCGATAACTTGACCAAGCGCATTATGAATTGTCGCCGTGGCGTTCGCCTCACCAGTGATCGTCAGCGTACGTCCGTCAGCACCCACAGCCACTGTTGGCGCATCTGGTGCCAACGTATCCGGCAAGGTTGCTGGCGTGGAGCCTGATTCATTACCTGCCCCATCGCTCTGGGTAACGGTAACTGCCTGGCCATTCGTTTCCGGCAAGGTATAGGTCGCTTCGCCTTCCGCACCCAGTGGAACCGTCGCTATCGGATTACCTCCGGCATCATAGATCGTGGCGGTTGCACCCGGCTCACCAGTGATGGTGAGTGTTACACCATCTTCACCGACGACGACTGTCGGTGCATCCGGTGCCAGTGTATCTGGCAGGGTTGCAGGTGTTGCGCTCGATTCGTTACCTGCTGCATCGCTTTGGGTAACAGTGATCGCCTGACCATTGCTTTCCGGCAAGGTATAGGTCGCTTCGCCTTCCTCACCCAGTGGAACCGTCGCAAGCGGATTGCCTTCGGCATCATATATTGTCGCGCTTGCACCCGGCTCACCGGTAATGGTGAGCGTCACACCATCTTCACCGACAACCACGACCGGAGCAGATGGAGCAAGTGTATCCGGCAAGGTTGCAGGCGTTGAGCCCGATTCATTACCCGCAAGATCACTTTGAGTGACGGTGATCGCCTGACCGTTGCTTTCCGGAAGCGTGTAGGTTGCCTCACCCGTTGGACCGAGCGGTACCGTCGCAAGCGGATTGCCTTCGGCATCGTAGATCGTGGCAGTCGCACCCGATTCACCGGTGATGGTGAGCGTTACACCATCTTCACCAACGACAACTGTCGGTGCATCCGGTGCCAGCGTATCCGGCAAAGTTGCAGGCGTTGAGCCCGATTCGTTACCCGCCGCATCGCTTTGGGTAACGGTGACGGCCTGACCGTTGCTTTCCGGCAAGGTATAGGTCGCTTCGCCTTCCGCACCCAATGGAACTGTCGCGATTGGATTGCCTTCGGCATCATAGATCGTAGCACTTGCACCAGGCTCACCGGTAATGGTGAGTGTCACCCCATCCTCACCAACCACAACCGTCGGCGCATCCGGTGCCAGCGTATCCGACAAGGTTGCAGAGGTTGAGCCCGATTCGTTACCCGCCGCATCGCTTTGGGTAACGGTGACGGTCTGACCGTTGCTTTCCGGCAAGGTATAGGTCGCTTCGCCTTCCGCACCCAACGGAACCGTTGCAATCGGATTGCCCTGCGCATCGTAAATCGTGGCAGTTGCACCCGGCTCACCGGTGATGGTGAGGGTTACACCATCTTCACCTACAGTTACAGCTGGGTCATCCGGCGCCAATGAATCTGGGAGTGTCGCAGCCGTTCCCGGAGACTCGTTATTCGCAGCGTTCGTCAAGGTCACAGTGACGACCTGACCATTGCTTGGATCGAGCGTAAATGTTGCACTCCCGTCGCCAGACAGGCCGACAGTGCCAATTACGCCACCTGTAGAATTGTAAATCGTCGCGGTCGTATTGGGCTCGCCGGTAATCGTCAGTGTACGACCGTCATCACCGACAGTGACATTCGGCTCATCCGGCGTATCAGAATCTGAGTCCGCGTCAGCATCCGCGTCAGCATCGGCGTCGGCATCTGCGTCAGCGTCCGCATCGGCGTCGGCATCCGCGTCCGCATCAGCGTCAGCATCAGCGTCGGCATCAGCATCCGCATCGGCATCAGCGTCAGCATCGGCATCGGCATCTGCGTCAGCATCAGCGTCGGCATCCGCGTCGGCATCAGCGTCGGCATCAGCGTCGGCATCCGCATCAGCGTCAGCATCGGCATCAGCATCCGCATCAGCGTCGGCATCCGCATCAGCGTCAGCATCGGCATCAGCATCCGCATCAGCGTCGGCATCAGCATCCGCATCAGCATCGGCATCCGCATCGGCATCAGCGTCAGCGTCTGCGTCGGCATCAGCATCCGCGTCTGCGTCAGCGTCCGCATCAGCGTCGGCATCTGCGTCAGCGTCTGCGTCGGCATCCGCGTCGGCATCCGCGTCCGCATCAGCGTCAGCATCGGCATCAGCATCTGCGTCAGCGTCAGCATCCGCGTCTGCGTCTGCGTCTGCGTCAGCATCTGCGTCAGCGTCCGCGTCGGCATCTGCGTCAGCATCAGCGTCGGCATCAGCATCCGCGTCCGCATCGGCATCAGCGTCAGCATCGGCATCTGCGTCAGCGTCAGCGTCAGCATCTGCGTCAGCATCTGCGTCAGCATCCGCGTCGGCGTCAGCATCAGCATCGGCGTCAGCGTCGGCATCAGCGTCTGCGTCAGCGTCAGCATCCGCGTCAGCATCGGCATCGGCATCGGCATCCGCGTCAGCATCCGCGTCGGCGTCAGCATCCGCATCTGCGTCAGCGTCAGCATCGGCATCCGCGTCGGCATCAGCATCAGCATCGGCGTCAGCGTCGGCATCAGCGTCTGCGTCAGCATCGGCATCAGCATCCGCGTCAGCATCAGCGTCGGCGTCAGCATCCGCGTCGGCGTCAGCATCCGCATCTGCGTCAGCGTCAGCATCCGCGTCAGCATCGGCATCCGCGTCAGCATCAGCATCCGCGTCGGCATCAGCATCAGCATCAGCGTCCGCATCGGCATCCGCATCCGCATCGGCGTCAGCGTCTGCGTCTGCGTCGGCATCTGCGTCGGCGTCAGCATCAGCATCCGCGTCGGCATCAGAATCTGCGTCCGCGTCATTATCATCATCACCGCGCGACGATGCTCCGATCACGGCACCTATGGCGCCCAGACCAGCAAGGCCCAGCAGAACCGGGCCCAAACCACCACCGCCGCCACCGGCAAGCTGATCAACGGATTGTATCTCGGAGAAATTGAAATCGGCTAAGCCATCGCTGTGATTACCGGCCCACAGCTTACCATGATCATCCTGCAGGACGAGGTCGTTATCCTCGCCGTTTTGATAATGCGTATAGAAATGAACAATTCGGATTGTTTCGCCATTATGCAGTCGAATAAGGAGATCGTTGCCAACCTTCTGGTATTCCGCAATCGCGTCTGGATTGAGCGACAGTTTAACAATGCTAGGTCCTGAAAGGACGATGTTATCACCAGTAATGGTACGCGAGCTGCCGCTCACCTTATTCGTAACAACTGCAACCATGACTCTCTCCTCAACCGAAACTGAGCTTCAAGGGCCTATGTGAAACAGAACTCGAACTATTGAGAGAGCGCTTATCTATGGCATCAATATTATTTAAAATGTGAACTAAATATTAAATACAAACAGGACCAACCGCAAAGTATAAACCTTGCGTAAAGTAAAGCCATAAATCTGCACTTCATAATAGTTGCTGAGAACACCCCTCGAAGACGATAAATACCCGTCTCAAAATTTCGTTATCGGTAGAGGTTTGTCTATGCTGATATCGACTCCTTTTGTATAATAAATACAAAATGTACTAATTAAGTTGTATGTTTTGGACTACCTATCGTTGAGCTCTTCTCCTGAAGGATGCAGGGCTTGTTCCGATAATTCTCCCAAAAAAACGAGTAAGATGGACCTGATCTGCGAAACCGCACTCATGCGCGATTTCAGCAATCGGCATCTGCGTTTCCATCAAAAGGTCACGCGCCTTATCAACGCGGCGGCGAATGATGTATTGGTGCAGCGTGACATTCGTTGCCCTCTTGAACAGACGGGCAAATTGCGCAGCCCCCACTCCGGCGGTATTGGCAAGCTTATCGATAACAATGCGACGATGTAGATTTTCATCGATGTAATCGAATGTCTTTTGAAGTGTAGGAAGAGAAAGACCAGCATCAGGGTTAAGATCACCCGATGTTAGTGTAGAATATTTCGACACGACACGCGCAACAAGAAGACGCGCTATATATTGCACTTCAATGGATGAAAACCGTCCACCGACATACAATATATCTTTAACGGAATTAATTGTCTGTTCCAGGAATTCGTCATAGATGGAAAGACTGTAGTCAAGCTTGAATAGATTATTGCTAACGGATGAAAATTCTAGAAAAACATCATCCATTAGGTTCTTGGATATATATATATTTATAACTTCAGCATTACTATTTATCGAAACTTTCAAACTCTCGTCCGGAGGAATTACAATAATTGATCCGGGCTGCAGATAAAGTTCCGATAACTCTCCACCTATCTGCCAAGCTCCTTGCAGATGCCCTTTAAGGACCATGGCAACCAATAGCGAATCGACGGGCTGGAATACAGAATTAAATGGTTGCAGACGTGCCGTGTAGGCAAACAAGTTTTTCCAGCCGTGATCAGAACTTGTCTTTAGAATTTCAATAGCTTCAACGTTTCTTACATCATGGAATGCAACCAAATTCCCCTCTGTATTTGGCATATATCCTCCATAAACATTGATATTTCGGATTATCCTAAACTAATAATATCTATTAAAAAATCAAACCTATCTCCTTTCATTTTTGTGAATATCTTTAAAAATAAATCATAATAAATAGATAGCAATAAACATATTGCCCGAAATCATGAGCAAACACTTTAATTAGTAAATACTAAAATTAGAAGTAATGTTATTTTTTACATCAGCCGTTATTTTTTCTCTTTGTTCAAAGCTGAATTCCGGTCGCGAAAACTTAAATTAAATGGAAATAATTTCCATATTTGAAGACCGCGCAAGAAAATCGTCGGTAACTGCAGTCGTAAAACGCGAACAATTCCAGATATTTCGACCTCATTTGGCTCATCAGATTACAACCAAAGCGCGATTGGAAATCAGACGGGCTTCGAAACCGCTTAATGCCGTTATTGCCAGCGGCTTCCAGGCATGTGCGGCAAAGCTTCTCTGGCATCAAGGGAATTGCAGGCCTATATCAGGCTCGAAGGCCGTTCTTGCGGCAGCAATCCAATTGGCACCGAAAATGACCGTTCTTATAAACCAGCCTCATCCATCCATCGACAAGGCGTCCATCAAACAACTGGTCGACACGTTTTATGGACGTGCGCGGGAAGATGCCGTGATTGGCCCAATCTTCACGCAAGCGGTGGCGGATTGGGATCACCACCTTGATCAAATCGCGGAATTCTGGTCATCGGTCATTCTGAAAACCGGCAGCTATGAAGGGCGTCCCATGCCGCCGCATCTGCGGCTTGGCTTGAAAGGCGATCATTTCGACCGCTGGCTGGAGCTGTTTGAACAGACGGCGCGCGAGGTTTTCCCGCCCGAAGGCGCCATTGTCTTTATCGATCGCGCCCGACGCATCGCCGATAGTTTTGAAATGGCAATCGCAACCCATGGCGGGACGATTTCCACCCCGCGCCATTCGCGTAAGCCTCTCTAAAACATATCGCGGAAAAGTAGGAACCGATTTTCGGATAAGATCAGCGTCTAAGACAAGACAAAAAGCCTGCCTCTGATGAAGAGGCAGGCTTTGAAGTTTTATGCGGCAGGCTTGGACTGTTCCGCCTTAAGCTGCTGCTTGTGGCGCAGCAACATGCCGTAAAGATCGCGCGGCTCATCTGGGTCAGCCAGAAGATCGAGCTGCTCATAGAAGCCCGTATCCTGGAGCTTATCGCGAACATAGCGCAGTGCGGAAAAGTCTTCCGTAGCAAAGCCGACCGAATCGAACAGCGTAATCTGACGCGCATCCTTGCGGCCTTCAGTCTTGCCGGTGATCACTTCCCACAATTCATTGACGGGATAATCTTCCGGAAGCTGCTGAATTTCGCCTTCGATGCGGGTCTGCGGTGGATATTCGACAAAAATATCCGAGCGACGCAGAATATCGCCATGAAGCTCTGTCTTGCCGGGGCAATCACCGCCAACCGCGTTGATATGAACACCAGCGCCAACCATGTTGTCGGTCAGGATCGTGGCATTGAGCTTGTCGGCGGTTACGGTGGTGATGATGTCCGCACCCTCAACCACTTCTTCGACATCCTTGCAGATCACGATATCAATGCCTGCGCCTTCGAGATTGCGCGCGCATTTTTCCGAAGCCGTGCGGTCAATATCGTAAAGACGTAGCTTGTCGATGCCGAGAATTGCCTTGAACGCCAAAGCCTGAAATTCGCTCTGCGCGCCATTGCCGATGATCGCCATCGTGCGTGCGTTCTTTGGTGCAAGATGCTTGGCCGCAACGGCCGATGTTGCAGCAGTGCGAAGCGCCGTCAGAATGGTCATTTCGGTCAGAAGCATCGGGTAGCCACTGCCAACATCCGAGAGAACGCCAAAAGCCGTCACCGTCTGCAGGCCGTCGCGCGTGTTCTTTGGATGACCATTCACATATTTGAAGCCGTACATCGTACCGTCGCTTGTCGGCATCAGTTCGATCACGCCTTCATCGGAATGCGAAGCCACCCGTGGTGTCTTGTCAAAGCTTTCCCAGCGGCGGAAATCCTCTTCCACATAATCGGCGAGTTCCTTGAGGAAGGTCTCGACACCGACGGAAAGCACCAGCTTCATCATGTGATCGACACTGACAAAAGGGACGATATTGAGGTTCGGTTGGGTCATTCTTGCTCCTTAGCATTCCGCGGCAGACCATTGATCCGCCAGCAGCGAATGCGGTTTCTGAATTCAATAATTGATGGTTGGACGATCCATGACGCTGCGGCCCAACAGGCTCGCCATCAGGTCGACCATCACCGTTGCGGTGCGTCCGCGTTCATCGAGAAACGGGTTAAGCTCAACCAGATCGAGGCTTGTCACCAGATCGCTGTCGTGCAGCATTTCCATGATGAGATGCGCTTCACGGAAGGTCGCGCCGCCCGGGACCGTGGTGCCGACAGCTGGCGCAATCGACGGTTCAAGGAAATCGACGTCCAGGCTCACATGCAGAAGACCGTTTTCGTCCTTCACGCGCTGCAGGAAGCGGCGCAGCAGCGCTGCCACACCGTGCTCATCGATAAGGCGCATATCAAAAACAGAAACAGCAGTTTTCTGGATCGCATCGCGTTCTGCCGGATCAACACTGCGAATACCCATCATGCAGACGTTGGCCGGATCAATCGGTGCTGCCAATGCCGGGAAATAGCCTTCAAAGCCCTTCTGGCCCGTGTAATAGGCCACAGGCGTACCGTGCAGATTGCCACTGCCTGTTGTTTCCAGCGTATGGAAATCCGTATGCGCATCAAGCCACAGCACAAATTGCTTGCGACCCTTTTCTGCGGCGCGACGTGCAATGCCGGGAACAGTGCCTGCTGCAAGCAGATGATCGCCACCGAGGAAGATCGGGAAACCGTCTTCGCTCTCACGATAAGCGGCTTCACTGATGGCTTCGATCCAGGCGACAGCCTGCGGCAAAGCCTTGATCACAGGATTGGGATGGGTCAGCGGGCGCTGTTCAGCCGGGGCCAGATTGCCCAGATCGGTAAACTCATGACCGAGTTCACGAATCGCATCCGCAATGCCAGCGGCGCGATAACCGTCGGGGCCCATATTGCAGCCCAGACGTCCAGTGCCTTCCTGAACCGGCAATCCCAAAATCTTGCAATGCATAAAGTGCTGCTCCTGAGAAATTAAAGCATTTCCAGCAAAAGTGCGAAGCGGTTTTGCATAGGCAAATGCATAGTAACAAAAAGATGGAGCGGCTCACGATTCTGTAGCAACTGGAGCCGCTCTCTCGCCATAGATTGACCATTTAAGCTTGGCGATGTGAAGCAACCGGATTGGCAATTTTAACGGTTTGGTTTATCAGAATGTCGGATTGGCTTTTCAAAATGGAGAAAACATGGACGATCTGGATGAAAAGCTTATCACGCTTTTACGTCACAATGGCCGGCGCAGCATTTCGGATGTGGCAATCGATCTCGGCGTTTCGCGCGCAACCGTCCGCTCCCGCATGGAGCGTCTGGAACAGTCCGGCGACATCATCGGCTATACGGTGATCCTGCGCTCTGACGCAGTTGATCTGCCGGTGCGCGGTATCATGATGATCGAAATCGAAGGCCATGTCGCCGACCGTGTGGTCAAGGCGCTTGGCGGTTTCTCCGAAATTTCAGCCATCCACACCACCAATGGTCGTTTCGATCTGGTGGTGGAGCTGGGTGCTGCAACGCTGACAGATTTCGATGCTGTGCTGCGCCGCATCCGGCTGGTGCCGGGGATCAAGGCCAGCGAAACCAATCTATTGTTAGCAACACCGCGCTCAACGCGCGCACGTCTGTAATAAAAAAGCCCGGCTCAAAGCCGGGCTTTTTATTTTATGAGTAAGTGTCTGAATTAAAAAGCGGCAGGCCGTGGCGAAAATGGTGATTTTCGAGCACCGAAGCGGAGTGTACTTTCGGGTACATGAGCATCGGAACGCAAACAAATTGCCATTTGCAGACTGGCATGGCGGCTTTTTTCACTTCTATTAGGCGAGGATCGGATAATCCGTGTATCCCTTGGCGCCACCGCCATACATATGCTGCTGATCCAGCTCATTGAGCGGTGAATTGTCCTTCAAACGACGGACAAGGTCAGGGTTGGAGATGAACGGCTTGCCAAAGGCAACCACATCAGCGCGGCCGCTTTCGATTTCCTGTTCAGCCAGTTCGCGATCATAGCCATTATTGACCATCCAGGCAGCTTCGCCGCCGGCATCGCGATAAACCTGCTTCAGACGCGCATAATCGAATGGCTGTGGACCCTGCTGGAAATCGCGTGGGCCGCCGGTCGCACCTTCGATGATGTGAATATAAGCAAGACCGTAAGAGGCAAGCTTTTCGAGCACATAGTCAAACAGCGGCTGCGGATCGGAATCTGATGCATCATTGGCAGGCGTTACCGGCGAAAGACGAATACCAACTTTGCCCGGCGCAACCGACTTGGTGATTGCGTCCACCACTTCAAACAGGAATCGTGCGCGGTTTTCGATGGAGCCGCCATATTCATCGGTGCGATGATTGCTGTCCGAACGCAGGAACTGGTCGATCAGATAGCCGTTTGCAGCATGGATTTCGACGCCGTCAAAACCAGCCACTTCAACAGCATCCTTTGCGGCCTTGGCATAGGTCGCAACGATTTCTGGAAGCTCGCTCTTTTCAAGCGCGCGTGGCTCTGAGGTTGGTGCAAATTCGCCGGTGCCGTCCGGATGCACGAGATAGGTCTTCGACTTGGCCGTGATGGCCGAAGGCGCTACCGGCTTGCCGCCATTTGGCTGCAGGCTGTCGTGCGAAATACGGCCCACATGCCACATCTGCACGACGATCTTGCCGCCTGCGCTGTGAACAGCGTCGGTGACGCGCTTCCAGCCTGCAAGCTGCTCATCGGAGTAAAGGCCCGGCACATCGGCATAGCCCTGCCCCTGATGGCTGATCGGCGTTGCCTCAGTGATGATGAGACCAGCACTTGCGCGCTGTTCATAATAGGTGACGTTGAGGTCGTTTGGCACAGCGCGGGGCGAGCGATTGCGCGTCAGCGGTGCCATAACGATACGGTTGGCAAGCTTGAGATCGCCGACTGTAACTGGATCGAACAAAGTGGCCATAGATACATTTCCTTCAAGTGGGAACGATTGGGCAAATGGGATTAAAGATCGGACAGTGATTTGAGCAAGGCGGCAATCGCCTCCTCATCGCGCTTGTAGAAGGTCCATTGGCCAACGCGGTGGGGCGTAATCAGCCCCGCTTTCGTCAGCACGGACAAATGAGCAGAAACGGTGGACTGGGAGAGGCCGCACCGCTCGAACTGACCGGCGCACACACCCATCTCCAGGGGCATGTGCTGAGCGGAGAAATGCTTCTCCGGCTGTTTGAGCCAGCTTAAAATGTCGAGACGAACTGGATGGCCAAGTGCTTTGAGTATCTCGTCCAACGGCATAGCCAATGAATTAGGCTGTGCTACAGATTGAATGTCCGACATCATGGTCACCTCGCTGATCTTCGTTCATATCGTCATTTCACGATATATGTATCGCTCAATTCCGATTTTAAAAGACCCTGCGCGTTCACAGGCGCGTGAACAAAGAATATACATGCTTTCCTGTGGACCATTATGGCGGTCGTGATTGCGTCAAAAACCTATCCGACTATGTTCGCGTAAAGATTTGAGATTGGAATGAATATGGCCAACGATATTAAGCGAATTGCCGCAATCATTGCAGCGGAGATCAACGCAAAGCCCGAACAGGCCATAGCAGCCATTGGTCTTCTCGATGAAGGCTCGACTGTGCCGTTCGTCGCCCGTTACCGCAAGGAAGTCACCGGCGGCCTTGACGATACGCAGCTGCGCACGCTGGATGAGCGACTTTCTTATCTGCGTGAACTTGAAGCACGGCGCACTTCCATTCTGGAATCGATCCGCGGGCAGGAAAAGCTGACGCCGGAACTGGAGCTGAAAATCGCAGGCGTCCAGACCAAGGCCGAGCTTGAAGATCTGTATCTTCCCTATAAGCCTAAGCGCCGCACCAAAGCAGAAATCGCCCGCGAACGTGGTCTTGGACCGCTTGCCGAAGCCATTCTCACCGACCGCAGACTGGTCCCCGCAGAGATTGCCGCGCAGTATGTCACGGGCGACGTTGCCGACGTCAAAGCAGCTCTTGAGGGCGCGCGCGACATCATCGCTGAAGGCTTCACCGAGAATGCTGAACTGATCGGCAATCTGCGCAACTATCTCAAAGAACGCGCCGTGCTGCGCTCGCGCGTTGTGGATGGCAAACAAGAGGCTGGCGCGAAGTTCTCCGATTATTTCGACCATTCCGAACGCTGGGCAAATGTTGCAGGCCACCGCGCTCTGGCCATGCTGCGCGGCCGCAACGAGGATTTTCTGTCGCTCGATATTGAAATCGATGCTGATGACACCTCGCCTGTAAAGCCGGTCGAACGCAAAATTGCAGCCGCCTATAATATCGGCGCAACCCTGCCCGGCGACCGCTGGCTGATGGAAGTTGCAGGCTGGGCATGGCGCGTCAAGCTCTCGCTCTCCTTGTCACTCGACCTCATGCGCGACCTGCGTGAACGCGCCGAGGAAGAAGCAATCAACGTCTTCGCCCGCAACTTGAAAGACCTCTTGCTCGCCGCCCCTGCCGGTTCGCGTGCCACCATGGGCCTTGATCCGGGCATCCGCACCGGCGTCAAAGTCGCAATCGTCGATGGCACTGGCAAACTGCTCGACACAACGACGGTCTATCCGTTTCCGCCAAAGAACGATGTGCGTGGCACACAAGCCGAGCTTGCAAGCCTGATCCGCAAACACAAGATCGAGCTGATTGCGATTGGCAACGGCACAGGCAGCCGCGAAACCGAACGTCTTGTCGTGGATATGCTCAACGACCTACCAGCGCCAAAACCGCTCAAAGTCATCGTGTCGGAAGCAGGTGCATCGGTCTATTCGGCGTCAGAAGCCGCAGCGAACGAATTTCCGCAGCTCGACGTATCGCTGCGCGGTGCGGTTTCCATCGCCCGCCGCCTGCAGGACCCATTGGCAGAACTCGTCAAGATCGAACCGAAATCCATCGGCGTTGGCCAGTATCAGCATGATGTCGATCAGTCCCGTCTGGCGCGTTCGCTCGATGCAGTGGTGGAAGATGCAGTGAACGCTGTCGGGGTTGATCTCAACACGGCATCCGCCTCGCTGCTGGCGCGTGTATCGGGTCTGGGAAAGTCTCTTGCCGAAGCAATTGTTGCGCATCGCGATGACGCCGGTGCCTTCAAGAACCGTAAGGAACTTCTGAAAGTAGCCCGCCTCGGCAACCGCGCTTTTGAACAATGCGCAGGCTTCCTGCGTATCGCCAACGGCACCGAGCCGCTTGATGCGTCCTCCGTTCACCCGGAAGCCTATGGCGTTGCCAAGAAGATCGTTTCCGCCTGCGGTCGCGATGTGCGCAGCCTCATGGGTGATAGCGCAGCACTTAAAAGCCTCGATCCGCGCGTCTTTGTCGATGAGCGTTTTGGTCTGCCAACCGTGCGCGACATCATTGCCGAGCTTGATAAGCCGGGCCGCGATCCGCGTCCTGAATTCAAAACCGCGACCTTTGCCGATGGCATCGATGACATCAAGGATCTGAAACCCGGCATGATGCTGGAAGGCACCGTCACAAACGTTGCGGCCTTTGGTGCCTTTGTCGATATCGGTGTGCATCAGGACGGACTTGTCCATGTTTCGCAGCTTGCCGATAAATTTGTCAAAGACCCGCATGAAGTCGTCAAAGCTGGCGATGTGGTGAAGGTGCGAGTGACCGAAGTGGATGTGCCACGCAAGCGCATCGGCCTCACAATGCGCAAGGAAGGTGGCGAAGCCCCTGCCCCGCGCAACAATGCGCAGCGCGACACGAAACCTGCACAGAAGCAAAACTTCACCCCGCGCAAACAGGAACAGCCGTCAACCGGCGGTTTCGGTGCAGCCCTTTTGGAAGCGATGAAGAAGAAATAGGCTAGAGCGTGTCGCGCTTATTCGTATCCACAGCGCTCGCTCTATCTATTTTTTTGCGCATGTCGTTATCGGATCGAAGCGGGATCAGAAATCAGTCCAGTGGACTGATTTCCCCGCGAAGGCGGTTCCCGCTTTTCCGCGACATGCTTTAAATCTTGTTGCCGATTGGAAAGCCGGTTGAGACTTTTCTCACCGGCATTTCATCGGTTGGAATGATCCAGCCGCCGCGAATAGCGATGCGAACCTCATCGCCTTCTTCCAGTCTTACCGGATCACGCACTTCAAAATGCAGGTGAATATCCGGTTTTGTTAGCGGATGTGCTTCGATGCGCGAACCGCCACCGCGATAGACTGAACGCTTGACCCGCACAGAGATGCCACCGCTTTCGGTCAATGCCAGATCTTCTGCGCGAACGCAGAGCTGCGCATTGGCACGCGGCATTTCAATGCCGGAACAACGCACCTCAGCACGGCTTCCCAGCACCAGCGCCTCACAATGTCCCGCTTGCGCAAAAGACACGACCTCCGCAGGCAGAACCATGCCATGCGCGATAAAGGACGCGACCATTTCGCTGGCCGGTTCCTCGTAAAGCTTACGTGGTGTATCGAACTGCTGAAGCTTGCCGTGATCAAGCACCGCAATCCGGTCAGCAAGCGCCATGGCCTCGGCCTGGTCATGTGTGATGTAGATAATCGTCGTACCGGTGCGCTTGTGGAAAGCCGCAAACTCGTCTTCCATCGAAGCACGCAAATGCACGTCGAGATTGGCAAGCGGTTCGTCAAACAAGACCAGCGAAGGGGCTGCTACCAGACAGCGGGCCAAAGCCACACGCTGCCGCTGACCACCTGAAAGATTGGCCGGGCGGCGATCACCAAAACCGTCCAGATCGACCAACGCCAGCGCTTGGCGAACGCGGGCCTCGCGCTCGGCTTTGGCGACCTTTGCCACTCGCAGACTATAGCCGACATTCTCAGCGACCGTCATATGTGGCCAGAGCGCATAATTTTGGAAGACAATACCGACCTGCCGCTTTTCCGGTGGCACGTTGCCGTCAACATGGGAAACGCGGCTGTCCCCAATATGGATTTCGCCACCATCGACATCTTCAAAACCTGCAATCATCCGCAGAAGCGTGGTCTTGCCGCAGCCGGATGGTCCGAGAATGGCAACGAACTCGCCGTCCTTCACATCGAGCGACACTTCAGACAGGGCCTGAAACTCGTTGAAGGCCTTGGAAACAGAAGCGATTTTCAGTCGCGCCATGGCAGCACCCCGTTTGGAAGACGCCGCGCAAACAGATTTGTTGCAAGCATCAGCATGAATGTCACCGCAACGGCCAGAATAGATATGGCAGCCGCATAGGCGGAATCGCCCGCCTGTTCAAAAGAAAACATCACCACGCCCAGCGTTTCCGATCCCGACGCCCAGAGAAGCGCTGAAACCGTCAGCTCACAGAATGCGGTCATGAAAATGAGCACGCCGCCTGCAAGCGTCGCTGGTGCGACAAGAGGAAATATAATGGTCCTGAGCCGATAGAAAAGACCAGCACCTGCAATTCGCGCGGCTTCTTCCAGCGCACGGTCAATCTGGTGAAGGCCAGCAACCGTTGGCCGCAGCGCCAGCACGAAGAAGCGCGCAAGATAGGCAAACAGGATGATCCAAAGTGTATTATAGAGGCTGACGCCCACCACCGGCAGCGGCTTTAAGAACATCAGCAGACAGGCGATGGCCAGCACGACACCCGGTAACGCATAGGGCATCTCGGCTGCAAAGTTGAGGATCGGCGTCCAGCGCCGTTTGCGCCAAGCGAGCATATAGGCAAGCGGAACCGCAATCAGCACAGCAAAGACAGCCGCTGCAAAGGACAGCATCAAGCTATTGCCAAAAGCGCGGGCTGATCCGCTGTGTTCAAGCATGACAAAGCGGAAATTTTCAAGCGTTGCTGTCGCAAATGTAAGCGGCACGCCATAGGCCGGAACCAGTGCTGAAAGCGTCAAACCGATCAGCGGCAGAAACAGCACGATCACGATCAATAGCCATGCAGCCAGTTCCGCCCACACACGCCATACGCCAAGCGCAAAAGGTGCAGCAGGCAGCGACGTTGAAACGATGCGGAAATCGCGACGGCGCGAGGCATAATCTTGTGCTGCGATCCCTGCCATGGCGATCAGACCGATCAGCACAGAAAGCACCGCGACGCTGGAGAGCACCGCTGGCCCACCGCCCGCAAGACGCTGATAAATCAACGTTGGCAAAACGAGGTAATTCGATGGAATCCCCAGAAACGCCGGGATGCCGAAATTGCCGACGCACGACACGAAAGCCAAGGCTGCAGCACCGATGATCGATGGCGTCATCAGCGGCAGGATGATGGTGCGCAGAACAGTCCATTTGCTGGCACCGGCACTCAAGCCCGCTTCCACAAGCTCGCGTGGAAGCTTGCGCAGACCAGCGCGCACAATCAGAAAGACCAGCGGTCCATATTGCACGCCCAGCAGAAAGATAATGCCCCAGACAGAATAGAGCGGATTGCGGCTTCCCAGCGGCGGCGCCATGCCGATGATCTTGAGGAACTGGCTGGAAGGCCCGAAAAGCTGAAGCCAAGCCAGCGCTGTTACCTGCGGGGCGATCAGCAGCGGGGTCACATAAAATAGCACAAAGACATTGCGCCCGCGCATATCTGTAAGGCCGACGAGCAACGCCGCAACAATGCCAAACGCCAGCGCCAGCAGCGTGCCGCCAATACCGATCTGCAGAGAATGCCATGTGGCAATCCATGTCGAGCGGCTGCTCAATGTTTCGGAAAGAACGGATGTCGAAAGCTGTCCCTGCGGCGCAACAAGCTCAACAAGCAGACGCGCCATCGGCAGAAGCGACAGCACCGCAACAATCAGCGTTACACCAACAATCAGGGCCGCATCACGGCCCTGAAGATCTCGAAACATCCGCATTTTCGCTTTTTATCCGCCAAACAGCTCGGAGAACTGCTTCTTGTCGGCATCAGTCTGATCGAGAACCTTCTGGGTGTCGATAGACATGATGTTGATCTTGGTGCCTTCTGGCAGCCATGCAGGGCGACCAACGCCGTCCTTGGCAGGCAGATAGCCCTGCTCAAGTGCCAGCTTCTGGCCATCATCCGACAGGATGAAATCAACGAATTTCTTGGCACCATCGACGTTCTTGGCGGTCGCCATGATCGCAACTGGTTCGGTTACGGCAGGCACACCTTCCGACGGGAAGACGAACTCGATCGGCGAACCCTTGGCTTTGGCATTGAGCGCCATGAAGTCAACGAGAATGCCGTATGGCTTTTCGCCACTTGCAACCGACTTCAGCACAGCGCCATTGCCCTTGACGCTTGCCAGTTCATTGGACTTGAGGTTCTTGAAATAATCCCAGCCTAGATCCTTGTTGAGCGCGAAACCGCTCAGGAGATAGGCCGCAGCACCCGAATAAAGCGGGCTTGGCATGACAACCTGACCCTTATAGTCAGCCTTGGCGAGATCGGCCCAATGTTCAGGCTTCTGGCTCGCACCCGTGTTGTATGCAATGCCGGTGGTGATCAGCTTGGAGCCGAAATAAGTCTTGTCGGCGTCATAGCTATCCGCAGCAAAACCATCAACCTTGGCGTCCGTGTAAGGCAGAAGGCGCTTGTCCTTCTTCAGACCTTCCATCGTCACCGCATCAGCGATCAGCAGAACGTCAGGCTGTGGCGCGCCAGCCGAAAACTCGGCGGCAAGCTTGGTGAGGAGTTCGCTCGTTCCCGAACGGAAAATCTGCACATCCGTGTCCGGATTGGCCTTGCGGAAAGCTTCAACCGTCTTGGTCGCATCAGCTTCTGGCTGCGACGTGTAAAGCGTCAGCGTGTCAGCCTGTGCGACAGCCATGGACAGAGCAAGAAGAGCTGGAATGGCCGTAGCCCGCTTCAACATCTTGGTCATGGAGTTTGCTCCTCGAATTTCTGTGTGATTTTCAGCAGCATGTGCCGCTGCTCCAGCGTGATTACGCTGCATACGAGCTGAAATGGCGCAGATACTGTCATATCGAGAAGCGCGATCATTCCTGTTCATGACTCACCTGTCAAACAAGTCTGTAAAACATCTGCCAGAAAATCGGAAACGATTTCAGAAAGCAAAATGCCCTCCGGCAGACTAAGGGTCAGCAGAAGGGCATTTCAGATTGATTTGCCTTCCGCATCTCTTCCACCCCGGAAGCGATGCGGATGCCATAAAGGGCTTAGGCTTCAATTATATGACAATGTGAAGCAGCTTTAGATAATTATCTCGGCCGCGTGTGCTACCTGAGCGCCTGCTTCATAATAGGCTTCGCGCAGACCACGGAAACTCTGTTCCCTCGGATCGCTAACCGGCAGTGGCAGATCAGCTTCCCCGATCTCGCCTGAAACCAGCTTTGCAAGATGCTTGCCGAACACTGTGCCCGGTGCGATGCCGCGTCCGTTATAACCCGAGAAGCCCACGACATTGCGTGCGAGGCGATGGAACTTCGGCAGACTGTCATTGGTCATGCCGATCTTGCCATACCATTCCGACTCAAATTCCACTTCGCCGATTTGCGGGAAGAGACGCTTGAGCGACTTCTTTGCCCATGCCTTATGCACACTCGCACCCGTATTGCGCAGCGCACCGACGCTGCCAAACACAAGACGGCCCTGCTGGTCAAAGCGGAAAGACGACAAAACTTCCTTGGTGTCCCATGCGCCCTGACGCTCCGGCAGAATGGAACGCTTGATATTGTCCGAGAGAGGCTTGGTGGCCATGTTGAAATATGGAAGGTGCACAAGCTCGGCGCGCACTTCCGGCCATGGCACATTGGTATAGGCGTTGGTTGCAACCACTATCCAATCGGCTGTCACCGTACCGGAAGCAGTCTTGACCACCCATTTGCCGTTTTGTTCGCTGGCACCGGTCACAGGGCTTCCCGTGAAAATCCGGGCACCGGCAGCAACGGCTGCATGTGCAAGCCCGCGCACATAGGCGAGTGGCTGAATTGTACCGGCGCGCAGATCGAGAAGCGATCCGGAATAGGCCTTAGTGCCGACTTTGGCTTCAGTTTCTTGCGCGTCGAGCAACTTCACATTGGCACCGCGCCGCGCCCACTGTTCATAGCGGTCTTCGAGTTCCTTGAGACCCTTCTTGCCAACAGCGCAATGCAGCGTACCCTGCTTTTCAACTTCGCAGGCAATCTTGTGTTTCTCGATGATTTCAAAAACCAGCTTCGGCGCATTGCCGAGCACATCGAGTAGACGGTCGCCATATTGATGACCAAGCACGCCCGGCAGATCATCCGGCATGACCCACATGCCCGCATTGACGAGGCCCACATTGCGGCCCGAGCCGCCGTAGCCGATTTCAATGCCTTCCAGCACGACAGCGTTGGTGCCTTTTTCAGCCAGATGCAAAGCCGTCGAAAGGCCGGTAAATCCGCCGCCCACAATCACCACATCGGCAGACAGATCACCTTTCAGCGATGTGGTCTTGGGTGCGGCTGGAGCGGTCTTCTCCCAAAGACCATGCGAGCGAGGATCGTTCAACATTGAAGGCAACCATTTCGTATAATGAAAAACAGGCGGCTTTTACCGCTCACGCTATTTCACGCTGTGGAAGTCACAAGGACAGCAATATTTCTGCAACAATTCATGCCGGTTGGGAATGACCTATACTAAAGAACGACGTTCCCCACCTGCCCTGCGATCCACTGACAGAAGACCTGTGTCAGCGGGTTCTCAAGTTTGCCTTCCGGAACCACAAGATAATAGTCATTCTCGGTCCGCATCGGCTGCTCGAAAAGCATGACCAGTTCGCCGTTACGCAATTCCTGTTCAATCAGATAAAGCGGCAAAAGTGCGAAGCCAAGGCCTGCAAGTGCCGCCCCGATCACCATCGAAAACTGGTCGAAACGGTGGCCACGATAAGCGGACTTGCCTTCAACACCACAGCTTTCAAACCATTGCGCCCACATTTTAGGCCGTGTCGCGAGATGCAGCAGCGGCTCGTTTTCCAGCTCTTCCGGGGTTGCCGGATGGCGTGCTTTAAGAAGGCTCGGACTTGCAACAGGCACGATCACCTCTGAACACAGGAAGGTGCAGGTCGCATGTGCCCAGACCGGCTGGCCATAATGGATGGCAAGATCGAAAGGCTGTTCTTCAAAGTCAAAAACGCCGGAACGCGAAGCTACATTGATTGCAATGCCGGGATGTTTTTCAACGAAATCCGGAATACGCGGCATCAGCCAGCGCGTACCAAATGTCGGCAGCGTTGCTACACTGAATGAAGAGGTAGACTGCGCCGACGCCATGGCGCGCAGCATCGTGTCTTCCGTTTGGTTGAGCAGACGCCGCACTTCCGGCAGGAACTTTCGTCCTGCATCAGAGAGAAGAATGCGCTGGCGGATGCGCTCAAACAGCAATACACCGAGCTGGCTTTCGAGATCCTTGATCTGACGACTGACAGCACTCTGAGTGAGGTTCAATTCGTTGGCAGCCTGCGTGAAACTGCCATGTCGGGCCGCACATTCAAACGCTTGCAGCGTGGCAATGTCGGGGATCAGTCTCCTGCTAAGCTTCATTCCAATCTCGCATTAACATAGTTGCGTTCGTCGCGATCATAACGGCAAAACGGCTGATATGATACATTTTCATCATAATCGCGGTGTGTTTTTTATTTTCTAACATACCTCCCAAGCAGACGATCCAACTTCTACGGAAGCTCTTGCAATGAACGCGCAGAAATTCGTTTCACCGGACGCCATTCGCTCAGCCTTTTCGGCAGCCATGTCGGCCATGTACAAGGAAGAAGTGCCTGCTTATGGCACATTGATGGAACTCGTCTCCGATGTGAACGCAAAGGTTCTCGCAGACGACAAACATCTGCATGAGCGTCTGACGGAAACAGATTCGCTCGAACGCATTTCCGAAGAACGTCACGGTGCAATTCGTTTGGGCACAGCCGCTGAGCTGTCGATGATGCGCCGCGTTTTCTCGGTCATGGGCATGTTCCCGGTTGGCTACTACGATTTGAGCGCTGCCGGCGTGCCAGTGCATTCCACCGCCTTCCGCCCGATCGACGATGCAGCACTCAAGCACAATCCGTTCCGTGTTTTCACCTCGTTGCTGCGCCTTGATCTGATCTCTGATGAGAAGCTGCGTGCAGAATCGGAAGAAGTTCTCGCGAAGCGCAACATCTTCACGCCAGGCGCAATTGCGCTTGTCGAAAAGGCAGAAGCTAATGGTGGCCTTGATGAAGGTGATGCGAAAACCTTCGTTGCAGAAGTGCTCGAAACGTTCCGCTGGCACGATCATGCCAATGTCAGTGCCGAGCTTTACCATCGCCTCCACGATGCGCATCGCCTGATCGCCGACGTTGTTTCCTTCAAGGGTCCGCACATCAACCACCTGACACCACGCACGCTCGACATCGACGCCGTGCAGGTTCAGATGCCAGATCGCGGCATCAACCCGAAGGCAGTTGTCGAAGGTCCGCCAACCCGCAAATGCCCGATCCTTTTGCGCCAGACCTCGTTCAAGGCACTGGAAGAAGAAGTTTCGTTCGTAAGCGCAGACGGCACCTGGACCCCGGGCTCCCACACTGCCCGTTTCGGTGAAATCGAACAGCGTGGCGTCGCTCTCACTCCAAAGGGTCGCGCGCTTTACGACAAGCTGCTTAACGACACCCGCGCAGTTGCGCGCCCAGCGCCAGATGGTTCAAACTCGGCTGAATATGTGAAGGCACTGAGCGACACCTTTGCCGCTTTCCCTGACACATGGGCAGGCGTGCGTGAAGAAGCGCTTGGCTATTTCGCCTATTCGGTCAAGGATGCCGCACGTCTTGCAGCATTCAAGCCTGATACCGATATTGAAACTCTGATCGAAGGCGGCGCAGTCCAGTTCGATCCGATCATCTATGAAGACTTCCTGCCGGTCAGTGCCGCTGGTATCTTCCAGTCCAATCTGGGCGACGACGACGCGCAGGATTTTGTGGAAAGCCCGAACCAGAAGCGTTTCGAGGAAGACCTTGGCGCCAAAGTTCTTAATGAATTCGAGCATTATGCCCGTATCGAACGCGAATCCATCGAAGCTGTACAGGCCCGCCTGAGCGGTCTTGAAGCAGCAGAATAATAATTAGACAGGCTAAGAGGATACACATGAACACCGCTGTTAAAAAACTCGACGTGAAAAAAGAAGCCGCTGATCTGCTTTCAAAGCTTGGCGTTGACGCAGCCATTTACACGTCGGGCGACCTCGCTGGCTTCAGCCCGGTCTCCGGTGAACAGATCGCTTCGATCAAGACCCACAGCAAAGAAGATGCAGTCAAGATCATCGACAAGGCTGACGAAGCTTTCCGCGCATGGCGCACTGTTCCAGCTCCAAAGCGTGGCGAACTGATCCGCCTTCTAGGTGAAGAACTCCGCGCTTCCAAGGAAGATCTAGGCCGTCTCGTTTCGCTTGAAGCTGGCAAGATCCCTTCGGAAGGCCTCGGCGAAGTTCAGGAAATGATCGACATCTGCGATTTCGCAGTCGGTCTGTCGCGTCAGCTCTACGGTCTCACCATCGCAACCGAACGCGCTGGCCATCGCATGATGGAAACCTGGCATCCGCTTGGCGTTGTCGGCGTTATCTCGGCCTTCAACTTCCCTGTTGCTGTCTGGGCATGGAACTCCGCTCTCGCTATCGTTTGCGGTAACTCGGTTGTCTGGAAGCCATCGGAAAAGACCCTGCTCACCGCTATTGCATGTGACGCGATCCTGAAGCGCGCCATCAAGCGTTTTGGCGATGCTCCAGAAGGTCTGGCTGAAGTTGTACTCGGCGACCGTACGGTTGGTGAAGTTCTCGTTGACAGCCCGAAGGTTCCTGTTCTTTCGGCAACCGGTTCGACCCGCATGGGCCGCGAAGTTGGTCCACGCCTTGCAAAGCGTTTTGCGCGTGCAATCCTCGAACTCGGCGGCAACAATGCCGGTATCGTCTGCCCATCGGCCGATCTCGACATGGCGCTGCGCGCAATCGCTTTCGGTGCAATGGGCACTGCTGGTCAGCGTTGCACCACGCTCCGTCGTCTGTTCGTACATGAAAGCGTTTACGACGCTCTCGTTCCACGTCTGCAGAAGGCATATGCCAGCGTTACCGTTGGTTCCCCGCTCGAAACCACAGCTCTGGTTGGTCCGTTGATCGACAAGGTTGCTTTCGACAACATGCAGAAGGCACTCAAGGAAGCAGCCGCTCACGGCGGCAAGGTACAGGGCGGCGAACGCGTCGATGCTGGCCATGAAAACGCTTACTACGTGCGTCCGGCTATCGTCGAAATGCCAAAGCAGCAGGGTCCGGTTCTCGAAGAAACCTTCGCACCAATCCTTTACGTCATGAAGTATTCCGACTTCGACGACGTGCTGGCGAGCCACAACGAAGTTGGCGCAGGCCTGTCCTCGTCGATCTTCACGCTGAACCTGCAGGAAGCAGAGCGCTTCCTTTCTGTTGAAGGTTCGGATTGCGGTATTGCAAACGTCAATATCGGTACTTCGGGTGCTGAAATCGGCGGCGCATTCGGCGGCGAAAAGGAAACCGGTGGTGGTCGTGAATCGGGTTCGGATGCGTGGAAGGGCTACATGCGCCGCGCAACCAACACCATCAACTACTCGAAGGCTCTGCCGCTCGCACAGGGCGTTTCCTTCGACATCGACTAATCGGTCTCACGATAGATCAAAAGAAAACCCCGCTTTTGGCGGGGTTTTTTATTGGCTTAAACTTTGAATTGGCACAACGCATCGACCGATGCTTCACTAAGCCATGCGATTAGCGAGATTGTCGTTATGGCGTGCCGAAAATCGTGCTTTTGAGAACCGGCGCGCAGCGTACTTGAGTACGTGAGCACCGGAAGCGCAAAAAGACGCGATTTGCAGGCCGTCAGAGCGGCAGTATCAGCCCATACGTTCGGAGGCGAACGACCCGGGTGACGCCGGGAATACGACAGTACGGTTGCCGTTGAGGAATGAACGGTGATGAATATGCGCGTGAACGGCGCGTGCCAGAACCTGCGCTTCAACATCACGGCCAATCGACACGTAATCGGCGGCACTCTGCGCGTGCGTAATACGGGCGACATCCTGCTCGATGATCGGGCCTTCATCAAGATCGGCGGTTACATAATGCGCCGTGGCACCAATCAGCTTCACACCGCGCTCATAGGCCTGCTTGTAAGGGTTTGCACCCTTAAACGACGGCAGGAAAGAGTGGTGGATGTTGATGATCTTGCCCGACATCTTCTGGCAAAGCTGATCGGAGAGAACCTGCATGTAACGTGCAAGAACCACCAGCTCGGTACCCGTATTATCGACAATATCCAGAAGACGCTGTTCGGCTTCCGGCTTGTTGGCCTTGGTGACAGCCACATGATGGAACGGAATGTCGTGATTGACGACGACCTTCTGATAATCGAAGTGGTTCGAAACGACACCAACGATATCGATTGGCAGGGCGCCGATTTTCCAGCGATAGAGAAGATCGTTCAGGCAATGACCAAAACGCGACACCATAAGCAGCGTCTTCGTGCGATGGGCATTGTCGTGGAAATCGAAATCCATTTCAAACGGCGCTGCGATAGGCTGAAAGCCTTCGCGCAGAATATCAAGCGCCACACCGTCTTCGGAAATGAAGCTAACACGCATGAAGAAGCGACCAGTGTCCAGATCGTCGAACTGGGCGCTGTCGATGATATTGCACCCTTTGCCCGCAAGATAACCCGAGATGGCGGCAACAATACCGCGAGTGGATTTACAGGTGACGGTCAGGACAAAGTTATGCATCGGACTTCCTTCATTACGCAGGCTCAATGGCATCGTGATTTTTACTCTACGATGTGATGATCGCCATGCCAGAATGCGTAATGCACTGACCGGATTGCGCTATCAAGTCGATAATGCGTGAATATTGGAATTGTGGGAGTATTCTTTAGACCGTCGACGTTACCTTGTTCAAATGACGTGGCTTATCGGGGTCGTAGCCCTTGCGGCGCGTCACCGTCTCGATGATCCGATAATAGTTGATGAGCGCAACCAGCGGGTCGAGATGACCATTGCCGGTGCTGGCAGACGGCACCCGATGACCCGGCACCGAAGCATCACCAAACGAGACAAGGTTTGCGCCGAACGACTGAAGCCTGCCCAGTGCCTGAATGCTTGTTTCAAGCGCTTCATCCTGCGGTATGAACGAGAGGATTGGGAAGCCGGTTTCCACCAGCCGCATCGGTCCATGCATCAGCTCGGCAAGTGAGAATGCTTCCGCATGAATATTGGCGGTTTCCTTGGCCTTGAGGGCCGCTTCAAGCGAAATGGCATAGGCCGTACCACGTCCGCCAGTGAACAGCGACTTTGCCTCGACCAACAGGTCTTCCACCACCTCGCGGCCTTCCGGCTTTGTGGCAGCCAACGCTTCCGGCAAGCGGCTCAAACCGTCTTTCAGCCGGACATCGTTGCTGGCGGCAGCCACCACACCTGAAAGCGCTGCGACTGATGCAATGAAGGACTTGGTGGCGGCAACGCTTTTCTCTTCGCCTGCATGAAGGGCGAGCACAATGTCGGCACCCTTCGCAAGCGGACTATCGGTCACGTTAACAACGGCAACTGTCGTTGCGCCACCCCGCTTTGCTGCATCCTGCACCGCGATAATGTCCGGGCTTTCACCCGATTGCGACACAGTGAAATGCAAACCACCCCCCAATTTCAGCTTCGCGCCATAAACGGAAGCCACCGATGGTCCGATAGAGGCAACCGGAATGCCCGTGGCAATCTCCATCAGATACTTGAAGAAAGTCGCGGCATGATCGGACGAGCCGCGCGCAGCTGTCGTAATCATGGTGGGCGACTTTTCAAACAGCCGGCCGATCTCAGCAAATGTCCCAACTTCTGCTGCAAGAAGTTTCGCCACCACAGCTGGTGACTGTTCGGTTTCCTGTAGCATCAGGGATGGGGCAGTCTGCATAATCATTCTCCGGTTGGGTCGTCCAACTCATATCAATTTTGCGGCTGAGGCTCCACTGCTGTTTCAACTTCTTTGGCGTCAGGCTCCTTGATGCGGAACCAGGCCACATAAAGTGCTGGTAGGAACAGCAGAGTGATGCCCGTACCGGCAATGATGCCGCCCATCATCGCATAGGCCATCGGTCCCCAGAACACTTCACGCGCAATCGGGATCAGCGCCAGACTTGCAGCCGCTGCCGTCAATGCAATGGGCCGCATACGGTGCTGACTTGCCTGAACAACCGCATCCCAGGGATGCATTCCATCGGTAATATGCTCTTCGACCTGCACGATCAGAATGACCGAGTTTCTGATAAGAATACCGATCAGCGCCAGCACACCGAGGATTGCCACGAAGCCGAGCGGTTTGCCACTCGGAAGCAGGGCAGCAACCACGCCGATCAGCCCCAAAGGTGCCACGGCAACCACAAGGAACAGGCGCTGAAAGCTCTGCAATTGCAGCATCAGAACGGTTGCCATCACGAACAGCATCAGCGGCACAACGGCAGCAATCGGCCCCTGGCTCTTGCCGCTTTCTTCAACCGTACCGGCTGTCGCAACCGAATAACCCGCTGGAAGCTTGTCGACGAATGCCTTCACCGCAGGCTCAAGCTCCTTCACAATCGTGTCCGGCATCGTTTTATCAACAATACCAGCTGCAACCGTGATGGTTGGAATGCGCGAACGGCGATAAACGACCGGTTGTTCCAGCTCGTAACGGAAATTGGCAATGGCTGCGAGTGGCACGGAACTGCCGTTGCCAGTTGCAATCTGAAGGCTCTGAAGCGTGTCGATGGAATCGCGCTCATGCTTCTGCGCCCGCACAATCACATCGATCAGATAGATGGAATCCCGTACCTGTGTGATGCTGATACCGCCCACAACACCATTGAGCGTCGTCGCAATATCCTTGGATGAAATGCCAAGCTTACGCGCCTTGTCCTGCATGACATCTACGCGGATGACACGACCCGGCTCGTTCCAGTTATAGCTGACGACGCCTAAGCGTTTATCGGCACTCATGATACCGGCAAAGTCCTGCGCAACGCCGCGCAGTTTCTGGATATCAGGACCGGAAATACGATACTGTACAGGGCGCCCGACCGGCGGTCCGAGTTCAAGGAATTTCACATAGGTATCGGTACCGACATAATCCTTGCGCAACGCTTCGTCGAACTTCTGCTTCAGGCGATCACGCGCTTCCACGTCCTTGGCGACAACCACCATCTGACCGAAATACGGATTTGCTGGCTGCACATCAAACGAGAGAATGAAGCGGATAGCACTTTGCCCGACATAGGTGCTCCAGTGGTCGATATCCGGATTATCCTTGAGCATGGTCTGCTCGAAGCGTTCCATCTGCGCCTTGGTATCGGCGATGGAGCTGTTCTGGGGCAAGGTCCAGTCGATCACCAGCTCCGGTCGGTCGGATTGCGGGAAGAACTGTCGTTCGATGAAGCCCATGCCGAACACGGACACCACAAACAAAGCGATCGTCGTGATTATGGTGATCCACTTGTGCCGCATCGCCAGAAGCAGCGTCTTCGAGAAAGCTTCGAAAAAGCGGCTGCGCTTTTCCTCATGATGCTTCATTTTCTTGGGCAGGAAGGTGACACCAAGAAGCGGCGCAAACAACACAGCCACAATCCATGAGACGATCAGCGAAACAGCAATCACCACGAAAAGCGTGAACGTATATTCGCCCGCCTGACTGGTGTTGAGGCCAATCGGGATAAAACCTGCGATGGTTACAAGCGTTCCCGTGAGCATCGGAAATGCCGTGTGCGAATAAACATAAGTCGCAGCCTTGTTGATCGGATCGCCCTGCTCCAGCCGCGCGACCATCATTTCGACCGCGATCATCGCATCATCAACCAGCAGCCCCAGCGCGATAATCAATGCACCGAGCGACACACGTTGCAGCGAAATATCCATCAGCGACATGGCAAGGAAGGTGATAGCCAGCACCAGCGGGATCGACAGCGACACAACAAAACCGGCGCGCAAGCCAAGGCTGATGAAGCTCACGGCGAGAACGATGACAACTGCTTCAAACAGTGCCTGTGTGAACCCTGACACCGCGTCCTGCACGACCTCCGGCTGATCGGCAACCTTGAAGACATTCACGCCAACCGGCAACTCAGCCTTTGCCTGCTCCATAAGGGCATCAAGCTTTTCACCAAATTCGAGCAGATTGCCGTTTGGTTTCATGCCAATGCCAAGGCCAATCGCGTCATGGCCGTTCACACGGAAAATCGATGTCGGTGGATCAACATAGCCGCGCGTGATCGTCGCCACATCGGAAAGACGGAAGAAACGGTCATTCACGCGCAGATTGACGGCTCTGAGATCGGCTTCCGAATTGAACTGCCCACTCACACGAACGCTGATCCGCTCAGGCCCGGCCTGCACAACACCCGAAGGCGTAATCGCATTCTGATCCTGAAGCGCCTTGAGAATTGCCTGCTGGTCGAGGCCAAGGGCTGCCACCTGCCGCGTCGAGAATTCGAGATAGATCGCCTCATCCTGCGCGCCGATCAGCTCAACCTTACCGGCATTGGGAATAGTCAGAATTTTGGTGCGAACATCTTCGGCGTAATCGCGCAATTGGCGCATCGATAAGCCATCGGCTGTAAACGCAAAGATATTGCCGAACACATCGCCGAACTTGTCGTTGTAATATGGGCCGTAAACGCCTTCCGGCAGATTAGGCTTGATGTCGTCAAGCATGTGACGCACTTCGGACCAGGCTTTTGTCACCTGTTCCTTGCGCACGGTATCTTTCAAAAACACGAAGACCACGGATTTACCCGCCGTCGTCACACTGCGCGTATAGTCGAGCGTATCAAGCTCTTCGAGCTTCTTCTCGATGCGGTCTGTGACCTGGTTCATGGTTTCGTCGATGGACGCGCCGGGCCAATTGGCCTGCACCACCATGGTTTTCACCGTGAATTCCGGGTCTTCCGCCCGGCCAAGGTCGAGATAGGAGATAAGCCCTGCGACCAGAAACACGAGCATAAAATACCAGACAAGCGACCGGTGGTTCAAAGCCCAGTCAGAAAGATTGAAACCCTTTTTCACAGGCTGTTTCCTTTCGCATCCAAACGGACTTTTTGCCCTTCCTTGAGCTCGTTCACGCCGGCCGTTGCCACATAGCTGCCGACCTCGACATTATTGGCAACAAAACTGTCGCTGCGACGCTCAACAACCTGAATGTCATGAAGGCTTACAGTCTGCGTCTTTGGGTCAATCACCCAGATTTCGGTCTTTCCGTCTTTTTCAAGCAAGGCCTGAATCGGCAAAAGCACATGATCTTTTTCCGCTCTTGCAAGCCCTGCCCTTATCGTCGCTCCTAACCGGAAACCCTCCGGCGGGTTTTCAAGTGCAATGCGGACCCGGCGCGTGCGCGTCTGCGCGTCCGCCTGCGGGGCGACTTCCCGCACCGTACCCTGTCCGGTTACGGTCGGATCAGCCTGCAGCTGGACGTTAAACGGCGTTCCAGCCACGAAGTATTCAGTCATGCTGTCGGGAATATCGAGAACCGCTTCACGAATGTCCGGTCTCGCAACTGTCATCACCGCTTGCCCGGCAGCAACCACCTGCCCCACTTCGGCATTGGTTGCAGAGATGACGCCATCGAAATCAGGACTTAACACGGCATAGCCGCGCTGATCTTCCGCTTTGCGCAATCCAGCCTGTGCTTTTTCAAGCCCCGCCTGTGCGCTGTCACGCGACTGTTTGGCAGCATCGTAATCAGCCTGAGAGATGTTGTTGCCCTTGAGCAAAATGTGCAGACGCTCTTCGCTGGCAGCGGCATTGGCAAATTGCGCTTCCGCACTTGCGAGATCAGCCTTGGCAGACTGAACTGAGAGATCGAGTGTGGAGGGATCGAGCATCGCAACCATCTCATCTTTTTTGACGAGATCGCCAACAATAACCGGACGCGCGATAATGCGGCCCAGAACACGGAAGGCCAGATCAGTCGAATAACGCGGCTCGATCGTACCAGCAAAGCTGGTCTGAATTGCAGGCTTCGGCGTTGCGATCGTGTAAAGAACAGGGCGGACTGTCTCTGCTTGCGATGATTTGTCGTCATCTTTGCCACAGGCCGCAAGCGTTACAAGCGAACCAACAATGGCAACGCAGCTTAAAAATTTCATCGTCGATTTCATTGTGCGTCCGCCTTTTCGAGACCCTTTATAATCTCGGTTTGAGCACCGGATCGCAGCATCTGCGCGCCTTTGGTCACGATCAGCTCGCCAACATTCAAACCAGACGCAACAATCACCCGTTCCTTTTCATAGGCCAACACCTTGACCGGAACGAGCGTTGCAACCTGCGTGTCCTTTGCTACGCGCCAAACAGCCGTGCGACCTGAATCGGACGTCATGGCGCTCCATGGCAGGATCACGACCTGCTGGTTTTCCATATGGACCGTGCCTGTCACTGTTGCCCCAAGGGCCATTTGCTCAGGCGTATCGGCAATGCCAACTTTCACCCGCACGGTGCCCGTCTGTGCATCGACCACCGGTGAGATTTCGCGGATTTTCCCTTCTGCCTGAACGCTGTCGTCAGACAGCAAGGCCAGAGTTACGTCCATGCCGATCTTGGCATAATTGACCAGCGTTTCCTGAACATCGAAGATCGCATCACGCGGACCGTCTTCGGCAATCGAGAACGCAGTTTGCGCAGCCTGAACCACCTGGCCGGTTTCGATATTGCGAGCCGTCAGCACACCTGAAACCGGCGCATGAAGCTCGGTATAGGAAAGCTCGTCACGCGCATTACTGAGCTGACTTTCCGCATTCATCAATGTGCTTTGAGCGGTGCGAAACACCTGCTCAGACTGATCATATTGCGACCGCGTGGTGAAGCCTTGTGCCAAAAGCGCTTGCTGGCGTTTGAAACTCGCTTCCGCCTGCACAAGCTGCGCCTGTGCTGCATCCTTGGATGCCTGTGCAACGCGCATGTTGGACTGCTGTTCGGCATTGTCGATCCGTGCGAGAAGCTCGCCTTTCTCGACATGCTGGCCGATTTCGACCTTGCGCTCCACAACCTGTCCGTTGACGCGGAAAGAAACATTGACCAGTGAGCGTGCTGCAATTGCACCGGAGAGCGTCAGCTTGGGCTGATAGTCGACCAGCTTGCTCTCCGTCACGGCCACCGGAACGACGCCGCTCATTTCGGAATGCGCATAATTGCTTGAAGCCATAACCATCGTCGTAACGACGATAACACTCGCAATCGCTTTCAGCGCACCATATCCCGCTTGTGCGAGAGGGGAAAATTTTGTGGCCATTGATACGATTCTCACTGGTTTCTTTGACAACAACATGCAGCCAAAATAATGCTGAGAAAAGCATGCTTTAATAACATTATTAATCATCATATTCGCATATAGAAATGCGTCTCTCAAATAGCTTCGCGAAAGCGTTTAAATCAAAAACAATAAAACAAAATAATTATAAAATGACTTCTTCGACAAGCCGCTCGCCTGCAGCGTTTAACTGATAATAAGTGCGCTGTGTCCGAGCATCGCGTTGCCGGACCGTGATATAGCCACCATTGGTTTCAAGTACAATAACCTCCCTCAGCACAAGAGCGTGAGCAACGCCAAGTATGCGAGAAAAACTGCGGCTATCCTTGGCAATATCCAGTGCAGCCGCAGCAATAATTCCAGCGCCAAGCCGTGAGACTTTGCCCGATGCAGCCTCCAGCGCATCGACCAATGCCATATATTCAGCTTCTTCCATCAGGCGTTAGCTGCGTTAACCGCCTGAACCGGACGGAACGAAACAATGACCGACTTCGATGTTGGCGTATAGCTTTCGTCACCCGCGCTGGCCAAAGGCACAAGCACATTCATTTCCGGGTAGTAGCCCGCAATGCATCCGCGCGGAATATCATAAGGGACAAAGCGGAAATCACGAGCCACGCGCTCAACACCGTCCTCGAAATCACCGACTATATCGGCCCGATCTCCGGCTTCAACACCAATATCCGACATATCGGCGGGGTTCATGAACACCACCTGCCGTTCGCCATAGACACCGCGATAACGATCATCCATGCCATAGATCGTGGTATTGTACTGGTCATGGCTGCGGAATGTCTGGAGCACATAACGCCCCGGCTTGCCGCGTGCCTGCTGATGCTCGACAGCTTCAGGCAGCGCACCACTCCAGAAGGTCGCCTTGCCAGCCGGTGTTGCCCATTCCAGTTCTCGCGCCGTGTTGCGCAAATGGAAACCACGCGGCACACGAACGCGCGCGTTGAAGTCGTAGAAATCCGGCAATACCCGTGAGATGTGATCGCGGATCAGATCGTAATCATCGGCCAGTGCCAGCCAGTCAACCGGCTTTGGGCCCAATGTCGCATTTGCCATGCCGGCAATGATCGCAACTTCCGAACGAAGCAACGGCGAAGCTGGGTGATTGATACCGCCCGATCCATGCACCATGCTCATCGAATCCTCCACGGTGACAATCTGCGCCACGCCCTTGGAGTTGAGATCAATCTCAGTGCGGCCAAGGCATGGAAGGATAAAGGAATCCTGCCCCGGCAAAAGATGCGAATGGTTAAGTTTGGTTGCAATATGCACAGTCAGTCTTTGGCCGGACAGTGCTTTGATAATCATCGGACTGTCAGGTGTTGCACGCGCAAAATTACCGCCCAGGCCGATAAAGGCCTTTGCCGAGCCATCAAGCATGGCACCAATCGCGCCAAGCACATTATGGCCGGGTTCCCGCGGCGCTTTGAAACCAAATTCCTTTTCTAAGGCATCAAGGAATGCAGGCGACGGACGCTCATTGATGCCGACCGTGCGATCTCCCTGCACATTGGAATGTCCACGCACCGGACAAAGCCCGGCGCCCGGCTTGCCTATATTGCCACGCAGCAACATGAAATTGGTGATTTCCCGGATCATGATCACCGAATGACGATGTTGGGTAATGCCCATCGCCCATGTGCAGATAACTCGACCAGCCTTCATGTAAATGCGAGCGGCATGTTCAAGCGATTGACGCAGAAGACCGGATTGATCTTCAATCGCTTCCCATGAAGTTGCGTCGACAGCCGCACGATAAGCTTCAAATTCTGCCGTATGCGCTGCCAGAAATTCGCGATCCAGAACCGACGGCTCTCCAGCCGCAAGCGCTGCATCATCGGCCGCAAATACTGCCTTGGCCATTCCGCGGAAGGCGGCCAAATCGCCACCCAGACGCGGCTGATAATAATCGCTGGCGATGGCTTCGCTGCCGCCATGCATCATTTCAAGTTTGTTCTGCGGATCGGCAAACCGCTCCAGCCCGCGCTCACGAACGGGATTGAAAACAACGATCTGCGCACCGCGTTCGGCTGCGCGGCGCAGATCACCCAACATGCGCGGATGATTGGTGCCGGGATTTTGACCGACCACGAAAATCGCATCAGCCTGCTCGAAATCCTCAAGCAAAACCGTGCCTTTGCCGACGCCAACCGATTGCTTCAGAGCAACACCACTGGCCTCGTGGCACATATTGGAACAGTCAGGGAAATTGTTTGTGCCATAGGCGCGCACAAAAAGCTGATACAGAAATGCCGCCTCATTGGAGGCGCGACCCGATGTATAGAATTCGACACGATCCGGCGTATCGAAACCCTGCAAAATGCCGCCGATGGCCGCAAAGGCTTCGTCCCATTCGACCGCTTCATATTTATCGGTTGCCGCATTGTAACGCATCGGATGTGTAAGTCGACCAGTGTTCTCCAGCGCATAATCCGTCCAGGATTGCAGCTCGGAAACTGTATGTTCGGTGAAAAACTTTGGCGTCGTGCGTCGTTCGGTTGCCTCCCAGGCAACAGCCTTCACGCCATTTTCGCAAAACTCGAAAGACGAACCATGTTCCGGATCACCCCAGGCACAACCGGGGCAGTCGAAACCATCGGGCTGATTGGCTTTCAGAAGAGCACGCGCGCCAGTCAATGGCGCACCGCTGGCCAACAACTGCTTGCCACAACTTTTCAAAGCGCCCCATCCGCCAGCGGCACTTGAACGTTTGCCAATAAATCGGGTTTCCGAAGCCTTGCTCATCTTGCTATCCTCGACTGCATAACGCGCTGCACCCAATGAATGTCGTACTACGATGCAGTATTCTAGTGGTCTGATTCCAACATTTGCATCCCTCGGTTCATTGCGCTGAGCAAATGTTGGAATCAAAAAGACCACTAGCAATTATATTTATCTAGTGGATTTTTCGAATTTGACGTTTGAAACAGCATATGTGTCAGCAGAGATTCAAACGTCAAATTCAATCCACTAGAGCGCATCCCGAAAAGTGCGAAACGATTTTCGGAGAGGATGCGCGTGAATACAAATAATTAGGGCGCCAAATGCGACGCACCCCTGTCGTAAAATATCTTTGCGGCAATTTCTGACAATCGCCATATCGGCTGCAGAAATAAGCCGATAGTATAGTTGCACTTCGCAAACCATCAAATTAGCGCGAGCCAATTGTTATTCCATGCGGGTTCACTCTTGATTTCAGCCGCGCAATCCGTCATGCGATTGGTAAAGAAAACTGACCACAAGGGGTGGGAGAATGCCTAACATCGTCGAGATCGCCGATCTGAAGCGACTGGCCAAGCGCCGCGTCCCGAAAATGTTCTTCGATTATGCAGATTCGGGTGCCTGGACGGAATCAACCTATCGCGCCAATGAAACCGATTTCGCCAAGATCAAGCTGCGCCAGCGCGTTCTGGTCGATATGACCAATCGTTCGCTTGAAACAACGATGGTTGGCGAGAAGGTCGCAATGCCTGTGGCCCTCGCCCCGACCGGCCTAACCGGTATGCAACACGCAGATGGTGAAATGCTTGCGGCACAGGCGGCAGAGGCTTTTGGCGTTCCTTTTACCCTCTCGACTATGAGCATCTGCTCCATCGAAGACGTGGCATCCGTCACCAAGAAGCCATTCTGGTTTCAGCTCTACGTGATGAAAGACCGCGAATTCGTCAAAAACCTGATCACCCGTGCGAAAGCTGCCGGTTGTTCGGCTCTGGTGCTGACGCTTGATCTGCAGATTCTCGGTCAGCGCCACAAGGATCTGCGCAACGGCCTTTCCGCCCCGCCAAAGTTCACGCCAAAGCACATCTGGCAGATGGCAACCCGTCCGGGCTGGTGCATGGGCATGATGGGCACGCAGCGCCGCACCTTCCGCAACATTGCCGGTCACGCGAAAAATGTTACCGACTTGTCATCGCTTTCCTCCTGGACGGCAGAGCAGTTCGATCCGCAGTTGAACTGGAACGATGTTGCATGGATCAAGGAACAATGGGGCGGCAAGTTGATCCTCAAGGGCATCCTCGACGTTGAAGACGCGAAGATGGCCGCAAAATCCGGTGCCGATGCGATTATCGTTTCCAACCACGGCGGTCGCCAGCTTGACGGTGCTGTCTCGTCCATCTCCATGCTCAAGCCAATTGTCGACGCTGTCGGCGATCAGATCGAAGTGCATATGGACGGCGGTGTTCGCTCAGGCCAGGATGTTCTGAAAGCCCGCGCACTGGGTGCGCAGGGCGTGTTCATTGGCCGTCCGTTCCTATACGGACTTGGCGCCATGGGTAAGGAAGGCGTTACACTCGCTCTCGAGATCATCCGCAAAGAACTCGACATCACGATGGCTCTCTGCGGCAAGCGCAACATTAACGATATCGACCAGTCCGTCATACAGTCAGTCGATTTCAAGTAAAGATTGCAGAACCCGGCTCAGGCCGGGTTTTTCTTTCCCGGTTAGACGACATTTCTCAAGATAAATACTACCGCAAGTTTAGTGCTCGCTAATAAGAAGTAACGATAGCTTAAGCATATTCGTTTACCATCTTTTTCCAACGGTTCGGGAACCGCAATTATTTCGGTTGGAGTTGGGTAGATGAAATATGTTTCCGCTATAGCGCTCATGACATGCAGCATGTTGATCGGTGCAAACGGAGCGCGCGCAGCTGACATTATTCTTGAGGAGCCAGCGCCAGTTGTTGTGGCACCTGCTCCTTTGGCGTCCGGGTGGTACATCCGTGGCGACATCGGTTACAACTTCAAAAACAAAACCGATGGTGAATGGGATTTCTGGAACCAGGAGAATCCACCCTATCGCGGCATCGACGACACGTTGAAATACGATAGCTTCAAACTGAAAGGTGGCGCGGCCTACGGCGTCGGCGTCGGTTATCGTTTCAACGAAATGTTCCGCACAGATGCAACGCTGGATTTCTTCCGCGCCAATATTAACGGCCGTACAAACTGCACCAGCTACGTAAAGAGCGCCCACGGCCTCAACCCGGTAGAAGATAATTGCCATTATGAAGACGCATCGACGGCAAATATCTGGACAGCAATGGCCAATGCCTATGTCGATCTGCCAAAGGTTGGAGCGGTCACGCCTTATCTTGGCGCCGGTCTGGGTGCTGCCTATGTGAAATACGGCAATTGGGATACGCGTCAGGTATGCTCTGACTTCACAACCCGCAATTGCGATTACCAGTCAGACAAAGGCGGCCTCGACAGCTGGCGTTTTGCCATGGGCCTGATGGCTGGTGTGAGCTACGACCTCACCGAGCAGCTGAAGTTTGACCTTGGCTATCGCTATCTGCGCATCAACGGTGGCAAAGCCTATGGTTATGATGCCGCAGACAGCAGCACAAACCCCTACGGCAACTCCGAAGGTCCGGGCGCAACAGGCGCACAGGCCAAGGACAATGGCTTCAACATCCATACGGTCCGCGCCGGTCTTCGCTACGAATTCCGCTAAGCAGCAGCCATCCTATGAAATTAAAAGCCCGGCCAAATGCCGGGCTTTTTCTATGCCCGTGACGCCGGCGCTTTCGAGAGCAGCACTGTGCGGATTGCAAAGCTCGAATGAATGCGCGCAACACCCGGCAGCCGCGATAGAATTTCCTTGTGAATGATTTCATAGGAAGCGGCATTCTCCGCCTCAACCCGCAGAATATAATCGGCATCGCCGGTCATCAGATAACATTCCTGCACTTCTGGATGGCGACGCACCGCCTCTTCAAAGCGGTTGAGATATTCTTCCGTCTGCCGGTCCAGCGTGATGCGAACAATCGCCACCAGCCGCTCATCCCCGCCGGAAGATCCAACAATCGCGGTATATCCGCGAATGACGCCACTTTCTTCGAGAATCTGTACACGCCGCAGACAGGCCGACTGTGAAAGCCCCACTTCGGCGGCAAGCTGGCTGTTCGTCATCCGGCCATCGCGTCGCAGCGAACGGATGATATTGCGGTCTATGCTATCCAGTGTCGCCATGAATATTCTTCGAATGATGAGCTAATAAGTGCGTAAATCATGCTAAAATTCGCATAATCTACGACAAAATGCAAAAACATTCGAATAGTCTTCGACTATCATTATCGCTATTGCTTTGGGGGCAAGGAATAGCGATCCGCCAGTCGCCGAAACCCGACATCGAAGCAATGTGCTTTTGGGAGGAAGCGGATTAGATTCCAGGCATCCCGCCAACAAACCGAGTGCACTGGAAATGACCGATATGTCGATGCATTTTTCTCAAACTGAACGAGACCTCGCCGCAGGCGGCGTTCTAACCATCGACCTTAAAGCCCTGCGCCACAATTATTCGACCATCGCAAAGCGCATTGCGCCAACCCGCACAGCCGCTGTTGTGAAAGCTGATTCTTACGGTCTTGGTGCAAACCGCGTCGCGCCGGCTTTTTATGAAGCAGGTTGCCGCGATTTCTTCGTCGCCCATCTTGGCGAAGCAATTACGCTCCGTCCTTTTCTCAATCCAGATGCGACGCTTTACGTACTGAACGGCCTTCAGCCCGGTACGGAAGCTGCCTGCGCACGCGAGAAAATCCTGCCTGTTCTCAACTCGCTGGAGCAGATTGAAAACTGGTCGGCACTTGCCGCAAGCCTGAACGAAAAACTGCCTGCGCTGCTACAGATCGATACCGGCATGTCGCGCCTTGGCCTGTCGGCCAAAGAACTCGACCAACTGGTCGATGACCAGCATCTTCTGGACCATATCGACATCAAATTTGTCATCAGCCATCTGGCGAGCGGCGATGAACCGGAAAATCCGGCCAATGCCCGTCAGCTTGCGGCCATGAATGCAGCGCTCGCACGTTTGCCAAAAATGCCGGTGGCATTTTCAAATTCCGGCGGCTGCTTTCTCGATAACACCTACCACTTCAATCTCGCACGCCCGGGTGTGGCCCTTTATGGCGTCGGCCCTGAAACGGGCGAGAATCCTATGAAGCCGGTCCTGGAGCTATCAGCGCGCGTCATTCAGGTGCGCGATATCGATAAGGGTGCGGCAGTCGGTTATGGCGGCACATTCGTAGCAAGCAAGCCCATGCGGATTGCAACCATCGCAGTCGGTTATGCCGATGGCTGGTTCCGCGCTTTGAGCAACAAGGGCTCCGCCTTTTATGGTGATACGCGCCTGCCGATTGTCGGTCGTGTTTCGATGGATTCGATCACGCTTGACGTAACTGCCCTGCCGGAAGGCGCAATCAAGCTTGGCAGTCTGGTTGAACTCGTCGGCCCGCATCAGCGGCTCGAAGATGTGGCGCGCGATTGCGACACCATTCCTTATGAAATCCTGACTTCATTAGGCCACCGCTATGCCCGTGTTTACGTGGATGGCGCAGCATCTGAAACAAAAGCATAATAATTAAGAGGCGAACATGCAGATCACCATTCTCGGCAGCGGCGTCATCGGCGTCACCAGCGCGTACTATCTGGCCAAGCTTGGCCATGAAGTCACTGTCGTTGACCGCGAGGAAGGACCTGCACTGGAAACCAGCTTCGCCAATGCCGGACAGGTTTCGCCAGGCTATGCATCACCATGGGCAGCACCCGGCATTCCATTGAAAGCTGCCAAATGGCTGTTTCAGAAACATGCGCCGCTGGTTCTGCGCCTGACCACAGATCCGAAGCAGTACACTTGGCTGTTGCAGATGCTCGCAAACTGCACCGAGAGCCGCTACAAGGTCAACAAAACCCGCATGGTTCGTGTGGCCGAATATAGCCGCGATTGCCTTGTCGCTCTGCGCGAGGAAACCGGCATTCAATATGACCAGCGCACACAGGGCACTTTGCAGCTGTTCCGCGAGCAGTATCAGCTCGATGGCATCGGCAAGGATATTGAAGTTCTGCGTCAGGACGGCGTGCCGTTTGAAGTGCTCGACCGCGAAGATTGCGTGCGGATTGAACCTGCTCTGGCCCGCGCCAGAGACAAGTTCGTCGGTGGCCTGCGCCTGCCCCATGATGAAACCGGCGATTGCTTCAAATTCACCAATGAACTGGCCAAAATCGCCCAAGGTCTCGGCGTCAAATTCCGCTTTGGCGTCGACATCAAATCGCTGCTGATCTCTGGCGGCAAGGTGTCGGGCGTTGAAACCTCGGAAGGCGTTCTGACGGCTGATCGCTATGTGGTGGCACTGGGCAGCTACACGCCCGCTCTGGTCAAGTCGCTTGGCCTGAATGCTCCGATCTATCCGGTCAAAGGCTATTCAATCACAGCGCCGATCATCAATGAAGAGCTGGCACCTGTCTCGACCGTGCTTGATGAAAGCTACAAGATTGCCATTACCCGCCTTGGCGACCGCATCCGTGTGGGCGGCATGGCCGAAGTCTCCGGCTTCACCAAAGACCTGCCAGCTGCCCGTCGCGCAACGCTTGATCTCTCGGTGAGCGATCTGTTCCCGGGCGGTGATCTCAAGGCTGCGACCTTCTGGTCTGGCCTGCGTCCAATGACGCCGGATTCAACGCCGATCATCGGTGCAACACGCTATGACAACGTGTTTATCAATGCAGGCCACGGTACGCTTGGATGGACCATGGGTCCGGGCTCGGGCAAGCTGCTCGCCGACCTCATCTCCGGCAATAAGCCGGATATCCGTGCCGACGATCTTAGTATCGCCCGCTACGCATAAACCACGGTGGCGAGGAAGCGAAACCAGGAATCAGTCCAGTGGACTGATTTCCCCGCATAGGCATTTGCTCTTGGGCGCACAAAGATCGCCCTAGCCAATGAGATGGCGCAGAAGCCCGGCTGATGCGATTGCCACCACGACCGTTACAAGCATAGGAAACCGCGTTGCGGCAGCAATTGTCAGCGCAAGCGCAATCATATCCGCTGGGTTGCCGGTAAAAAACTCCGGCGCGATAACGCTAATCAGCACGCAGCCGGGCGCGCTTTCCAGCAGCATTTGCGCCCGCGGACTCAGAGTGCGATTGCGCAGGAAAATATAACCGCCGATGCGGGTCATGTAAGTGACCGTCGCCATCAGCAATATGGTCAGAGCGTGAATAGGGTCGATCATCATTCTGGCTTCGCCTGCTTCCAGGCCACGATAAGACCCGCCACAACACCAGCTGGCACATACCAGGCGCCAGGAACGCTCAGATAGGTTATGCCCGCAACGATGAGGCTCACCAGCCATGGCAGAGCGGCAACCGGTCCCTTCCACATGCTGGCAAGGATAACGATAAAGACTGCTGGAAACGCCATATCGAAACCGAAGCGTTTCACATCACCCAGAACCGGACCAACCAGCGCGCCTATAGTCGTGAAGACAATCCAGGTTGCGTAAAGACCGAGTGCGGCTCCAAAATAATAGCGAATGCTGAAGCGGTTTCCCGACTTGCGCGCATCGGCAAGACCAAGCGCCCAGCTCTCGTCGCACATGAAAAATAGCGCCAGAAATGCCTTGCGCTTCGGCAAATGCTTGATGAGCGGCGCAAGCGCTGCACCCATCAGGAAATGTCGGCTGTTTACCAGAAATGTGATCGCGACAATCAGCAGGATATGCGGCGGCGACGTCCAAAGTCCAATGGCAGCAAATTCCGAACCACCGCCGAAATTCAGGCCGGTCATCATCGGCACTTCAACCGGGCTCAGCCCCTTTTGTGTGGCCTGTGCGCCCAAGAGCAGTGCGAACGGAACAAAACTCAGACAGACGGGAATGGCTTCCCGCAGGCCACGCAGGCCTTCAGATCGCCGGGAGACGCCGCTTTGCCCCTCGACAAAATCCATACTACGCATCGACTATTTCCTTTTTGAAGAGCAACAATGCGCTCATTCCGAACCGGGAAAATACGTCAATTCGCGCAGATTATTGTTGCTTTTACACTCTCTATACACAAAATATTGGCTGTAAATATCAACAATTTGTCATTAGGCGCATTATAATGCCAACATCAATTGATGCAATTGATCGTGCCATCCTTCGGGTGCTCCAACAGGAAGGCAAGATTAACAACACCGAACTTGCCGAACGTGTTGGCCTATCCCCATCCCCGTGCCTTCGCCGGGTGAAGCAGCTGGAAGATGCAGGCTTCATCGAACGCTATGTCGCACTGGTCGATGCTGCGAAGCTCGGAATGGGCTTCACCGTTTATGTGCGCATATGGTTGACCGGTCAGGACGAAGAGACTGTCACAAGTTTTGTGAAGGCGATTGAAAAGCTGCCGCAGATTGTGGAATGCCATTTGATGGCAGGTGATTGCGATTTTCTGCTGCGCGTCATTACGCCTGATCTGGAAGGTTTCAGAAAATTCCAGATGGAATATATCGGCAAGATAAAGGGCGTTCGGAACATAAAATCCGAAATCCCGATGCAGCAGATCAAGCGCTCATGGGTCGTGCCACTATAGGCGCTTTGGCTGACACATCAGAAACTCGGTGGTGTGCAGGCGCTCACCACTTCGCAGGCCACCGGCCCCACGCATTTGAACCGATGCGGCAGTTTGCTTGAGAAGTAATAGGCATCGCCCGGCCCCAGGATTCGACGCTCACTCCCAACCGTCACTTCGATGCGACCCGAAATGACGATGCCCCCCTCCTCGCCCTCATGCATGAGCAGAACCTTGCCGGTATCCGATCCCGGCTCGTAACGCTCTTTGAGGATTTGCAGCGAACGCGCAAAGAGGTGGTCGCCCACCTGTCGATAGGAAATCGGCCCCTTGCCGATCTCCACCAGTTCATCCGCCTGATAGAAGACCTTGTGCGGCGCATCCGGCTCAAGCGCAAAAAACTCGGCCATTCCGATAGGAATGCCATCCAGAATGCGCTTTAATGCACCAACCGACGGATTGGACTGATTGGCTTCGATCAGCGATATGGTGGAATTGGTCACGCCAGCACGTTTTGCAAGCTCTCGCTGAGACAGATTCTGCCGCATTCGCACATAGCGAAGCCGGCCTCCGATATCGATGCTCATCGACGGTTCCCCTTATTGTTTATGATGTTCGATATATCACAAACTTCCGTTTCAAAGCACATAATTTCAATGGCTTAAATTTCTGAAGAAAAGGACTTGTTGCCCTCAGGAAAGCGTGTCCTCCTGCTCTCAAAATAGGAGGTTCTAATGCTTAACAACACCAACGCGCCAAGTCTTGATAACTTCTGGATGCCGTTCACGGCGAACCGTCAGTTCAAGGCAGCCCCACGCCTGCTCGCAAGCGCTTCGGGCATGTATTACACCGATGTCGACGGCCATCAGGTTCTGGATGGCACGGCTGGCCTTTGGTGCTGCAATGCCGGTCATGGCCGCAAACAGATCACTCAGGCTGTCGAGCGCCAGATCTCGACCATGGACTTCGCGCCGACCTTCCAGATGGGCCACAACATTGCTTTCGACTTTGCCGAAAAGCTCGCAGCCATTGCGCCCGGCGGCCCGGATGCCAAGCTTGATCGCGTGTTCTTCACCAATTCCGGCTCGGAATCGGTCGATACCGCACTGAAGATCGCCATCGCCTATCAGCGTGCCATTGGTCAGGGCACCCGTACCCTCATCATCGGTCGTGAAAAAGGCTATCACGGCGTTGGCTTCGGCGGCATTTCTGTCGGCGGCCTCGTCAACAACCGCCGCGTCTTCCCGCAGATTCCTGCCGATCATATGCGCCATACGCTCGATATTGGCCGCAATGCATTCTCCAAGGGCTTGCCAGAACACGGCATTGAACTCGCCGACGATCTGGAACGTCTGGTTCAGCTGCACGGCGCAGAAAAGATTGCCGCCGTCATCGTTGAGCCAATGTCCGGCTCTGCCGGTGTTGTACTTCCGCCAAAGGGCTATCTCGAACGCATCCGCGCGACCGCTGACAAGCACGGCATTCTGGTGATCTATGACGAAGTCATCACCGGCTTCGGACGCCTCGGCACACCATTTGCTGTCGATTATTTCGGCGTAAAGCCTGATCTCGTCACCACCGCCAAGGGCCTCACCAACGGCGCAATCCCGATGGGTGCTGTCTTTGCCAGCCGCACAGTGCATGACGCGCTGATGACCGGCCCGGAAAACGCCATCGAGCTCTTCCACGGCTACACCTATTCCGGTCATCCGGTTGCCTGTGCTGCCGGTCTTGCCACGCTTGAAATCTACGCCGAAGAAGGTCTTCTGACCCGCGGCGCAGAGCTGGCCGAGCATTGGCAGAACGCGCTTCATTCGCTGAAGGGCGCGCCAAATGTCATCGACATCCGCAACTTGGGCCTCGTTGGCGCAATCGAACTGTCGTCACGCGAAGGCGCCATCGGCGCACGCGCTTACGATGTCTTTGTCGATTGCTTCAAGAAGGGTCTCCTGATCCGCGTCACCGGCGATGTGATCGCGCTTTCGCCACCGCTCATCGTGGAAAAAGAACAGATCGACACAATCGTTTCCATGATCGGAGATGCGCTTAAACGCGCGGCCTGATCACCACCCAGATCGAGCCGCAACTTGGCCGCCGCTTTCCCCTGCGGCGGCTTTTTTCTTAAGCATTTGAGCCAAAAGTGCGCAGCGATTTTGCGCAAGATAATGCGTAAAAACAAACAGATAGAGAAGTTTTGGCATTATGCATAACCAGAACTTCTCTGTGAATCGCATTATGCGGAAAGTGGTCCAAGGGATTCTGCGCATTATCATTTTAGCGACCACTATGCGCGAAGCCACCAAAAGCGTAATAACGTTACATTACATCGCTAAATTCAGCTCTGCGACGGCGTAAATTTTGCCACAAGCGCATGACTATCGCCCGGATAAGTGAAGCGCACATGCGTCACGGGCTGATCGGCGTTCCAGGTCTGGCGCTCAACGACAAGACAAGGCGAACCGGCAGGCACGCCAAGCGTCGCAGCGTTTTCCTCGGTTGAAACAACCGCGCGGATGGAATGCTGCGCATTGCTCCAAGGCACGCAGGAAACAAGCCACGGACCGGGTGATTGCTCTGCAAAATCGGTCTCTCCCGCGCTCGGCACGGCATCAAGGCTGATAATGCGTTCTTCCAGCGCAAAGACCCGCTTCCCTGCATAATGACGGCAAACAAGTTCGACCAACGGCGTGTGTCGCGGCATGTCGATATGACGCGCATCGGCAGGGCCGCTCAACCGCTCGTTTCGTTTCAGCAACTCAAAACGATAAGGCTGCCCAAGCGCTGCAACCTCATCGCGAATATCATGGATTTCGAGAATCGCGGCTTGTGACTGCGGGAAGGAAACAAAGCTGCCGGAACGGCGCTTTCGCTCAATCAGACCGGCTTTTGCCAGCTGCGTCAGCGCCTTGTTCACGGTCATGCGCGAGCAATTATAGTACTCGGTAAGCTCGTGCTCAAACGGGATGCGATGACCGGGCTGCCACTCGCCAGAAATAATGCGCGTTTCAATATCATCCAGAATACGCTGATGCAGCGATAATGTCGGCTCGTCTTTTCCGGATGGATTGTCCTGCACGTCCCGCTCGCCCCATTTATTAGTTCAGCAATTCGCCGATTGCTTTCTGGAAAGCACGCTCTGCCGCATCGCGCAAGCGGTGATGTCCGCCCTCCACCTGTTTCACGCCGCGCACCCACACATCAGAGGCACGTGCACGACCGGCAAAAATCCAGCCATCGAGAACCGCATCCCCTTTTGCATGGGGCAGACGCTCAACATCAAGCGATACAAAATCTGCCGAAGCACCTTGTTTCAAACCATCGCCTTCGCGACCCATAGCAATATTGCCGCCTGCCAATGCACCATCAAACAAGGCTCGTCCGGTCGAGCCATCGTTTTTCGCCAGCACATTGCGAGCACGATGCAGCAAACGCTGCGAATATTCATACTGCCGCAACTCATCGCCAATGCCGATCAGCACATTGGAATCGGACCCGACGCCGAAACGGCCACCATTGGCATCAAACACTGTGGCATTGAACGTGCCATCGCCAAGATTGGCTTCCGTAACCGGACAAAGACCGGCAATTGCACCAGCCTGAGCCATGCGCACCGTTTCCGTGTCACTCATATGCGTTGCGTGGATAAGGCACCAGCGCGACGACAATTCCTGATGGTCAAGCAGCCATTCAACAGGCCGCTGTCCGGACCACGCAATGCAGTCCTCCACTTCCTTAACCTGCTCGGCAATGTGAATATGCACTGGAGCGTCGGGCAATAGCTTGGCCGCAAATGTCAGCTCATCCGGGGTGACAGCACGCAAACTGTGCGGCGCCACGCCAAGCACAGCACCATCGAAGCCAGAAAGCACTTTCTGACAGCCCTCGATCAGGCGCGCAAAACTCTGCTGATCGTTGATGAAACGGCGCTGCCCCTCATTGGGATCGGCACCGCCAAAACTCGAATGCGCATAAAGCACCGGCAACAGGGTCAGACCGATGCCAGCAGCTTGCGCCGCTGAAACAATGCGATCCGCCATTTCCGAGATATTGCCATATGGTGTGCCGTCGCGATCATGATGCAGATAATGAAACTCACCGACGCGTGTAAAACCGGCTTCCAGCATATCGACATAAAGCCGCAATGCGACTGCTTCCGCCTGTTCCGGCGTCATGGTCAGCGCGAACTTATACATGATCTCGCGCCAGCTCCAGAAACTGTCAGCCGATGGGCCGCGCCGTTCAGCAAGGCCAGCCATGCCATATTGAAACGCGTGGCTGTGGAGGTTTGGCATCCCCGCTACGATCACCTTATAGCGCTCGTCTCCCGTTTTGGCTTCAACGCCAATCTCCACAGAAGCAATTTTTCCCTGAGCTAAACCAAGCCGCACATCCTCTGCCCAGCCCGTCTGCAAAAGCGCCTGACCAGCGTGGATAAATTGCGTTGTTGGGACTGCGGCTGACATTCGATGAAGCTCCTCATTCCGCCCAATTTGCACACCCGTTTTTCAACAGATCGCGATTGGATGCATTTTTTCTCTTGGCGGTTCCGTTAATATGTATATACATTATTGAAAACTAGGGGAAGCGAGAAAACGCTCATGACACAGAAATCGAACTTCGTTTTAACGCAGGCACGCATCGCCACTCTATCGGAAAAGGCAGATGGACTTGGTTTGATCGAAGCTGCAGCAATTGCCGTCAAGGATGGCAAAATCGCTTATGTCGGCGCAGAAATTGATCTTCCCGTTGAATATGCCTCGCTTGAGAAGATTGACTGCGAAAACCGCCTGATCACGCCCGGTCTGATCGACTGTCACACGCATCTGGTCCACGCAGGCAATCGCGCGCATGAATTTGAGCTGCGCCTGAATGGTGCCACTTACGAAGAAGTTGCGCGCGCGGGCGGCGGCATTGTTTCCTCTGTTAAAAACCTGCGCGCGGCCAGCGAAGATGTTCTGGTCCGTGAAACCCTGCCACGCCTTGATGCGCTGATTGCTGAAGGCGTGACGACGGTTGAAGTCAAATCGGGTTATGGCCTCGACACGGACAGCGAAGCAAAGTCATTGCGTGCGGCTCGCCGTCTTGGGCATGAACGCGATGTTGCTATTCGCACGACCTTCTTGGGCGCACACGCCCTGCCGCCGGAAATGAATGGCGATAAAACGGCTTTCATCGATAAAATCGTCAACGAAATGCTGCCTGCCATTGCGAACGAAAATCTCGCCGATGCAGTGGACGGTTTCTGCGAAGGCATCGCCTTCCTGCCTGACGAAATCGCCCGCGTTTTCGATGCTGCAAAGGCGCATGGCCTTCAGGTCAAACTCCACGCCGATCAGCTTTCCAATCTGAATGGCGCAGCACTTGCCGCTTCATATGATGCGCTTTCCGCCGATCATCTAGAATATACCGATGCGGAAGGTGCAGCCGCTATGGCCAAGGCTGGAACCGTCGCGGTTCTGCTTCCCGGCGCTTATTATTTCATCCGCGAAACGCAAAAGCCCCCCGTCGAGCTTTTCCGTGCGGCTGGCACAAAAATGGCACTTGCCACTGACAATAATCCTGGCACTTCACCGCTGACCTCGCTTCTGCTTACCATGAATATGGGTGCAACCCTGTTCCGCATGACGGTCGATGAATGCATTGCAGGCGTCACTCGCGAAGCAGCTCGTGCCCTTGGTTTGCTCGACAAGACCGGAACGCTTGAAGTCGGCAAGGACGCGGATCTCGCCATCTGGAGTGTCGAGCGTCCGGCAGAGCTTGTTTACCGCATTGGCTTCAACCCGCTCTGGAAGCGGGTTTTCAAAGGCCGCTATCAGTAATTTTCAATGGAGCTTTCCATGTCCCTCGTTCTTCATCCCGGCAACGTTTCGCTTGGCGCACTTGAACAGATCTATCGCGGCAATCTCGCTGTCCGTATTGATCCGTCCTTTCATAAGGGCGTTGAAAAGGCTGCGGCACGCATCGCCGAAATCGCCGCGGGTGATGCACCGGTTTACGGCATCAATACCGGCTTTGGTAAGCTCGCCTCGATCCGTATTGCTCCCGAAGACGTGGCAACACTTCAGCGCAATTTGATCCTGTCGCATTGCTGCGGCGTGGGTGAACCGCTGAGCGAAGACATCGTGCGCCTCATCATGGCGCTGAAGCTCATTTCGCTAGGCCGTGGTGCGTCGGGTGTGCGGCTCGAACTCATCACCCTCATCGAAGCCATGCTCGAAAAAGGCGTGATCCCGATGATCCCGGCCAAGGGTTCGGTCGGCGCTTCTGGCGATCTCGCACCGCTCGCTCATATGGCAGCAGCCATGATCGGCGAAGGTGAAGCCTTCTATCAGGGCGAACGCCTGCCATCTGCTGAAGCACTGAAGAAAGCAGGCCTCAAGCCCGTCGTTCTGGCTGCGAAGGAAGGTCTCGCCCTCATCAACGGCACACAGACCTCGACTGCACTGGCATTGGCCGGCCTGTTCCGCGCGCATCGTGCATTGCAGGCAGCCCTTGTCACCGGCGCACTTTCGACCGATGCGGCGATGGGTTCAACTGCTCCGTTCCATCCAGATATTCACACCCTGCGCGGACATCAGGGCCAGATCGATACGGCCGCAGCACTGCGCAATCTCCTTTCCGGTTCGGTCATTCGCGAGAGCCACCTTGAAGGCGACCAGCGCGTACAAGACCCTTATTGCATCCGCTGTCAGCCACAGGTCGATGGTGCCTGTCTCGATATTCTGCGTCAGGCAGCGCGCACGCTTGAAATCGAAGCCAATGCCGTCACCGATAACCCACTCGTCCTCTCCGATGACAGCGTGGTTTCAGGCGGTAACTTCCATGCCGAACCAGTTGCTTTCGCAGCAGATCAGATCGCGCTTGCCGTCTGTGAAATCGGCGCGATTGCCCAGCGCCGCATTGCGCTTCTGGTTGACCCTGCGCTTTCATTTGGTCTTCCAGCTTTCCTTGCAAAAAAGCCGGGTCTCAATTCGGGTCTTATGATTGCGGAAGTCACTTCGGCTGCACTGATGAGCGAAAACAAGCAGATGGCGCATCCGGCATCGGTTGATTCAACGCCAACCTCCGCCAATCAGGAAGATCATGTTTCCATGGCCTGCCATGGGGCGCGTCGCCTGTTGCAGATGACTGAAAACCTCAACGCAATCATTGGCATTGAAGCATTGACCGGCGCGCTCGGCGTTGAACTGCGCGGCCCGCTTGAAACCAGTCCTGAACTGAAAGCTGCCACCGCCGTTCTGCGCTCTAAAGTGCCGACGCTCGACGTTGATCGCTACATGGCAAACGACCTCGCTAGCGCAAGCGCCATCATCGCCGACGGCTCGTTCACTGGCAGCATCAGCGCAAATATTCTGCCTGCACTGGAGGCCTGATATGAGCGCCTTTGAACTCCATCAGGGTTCGTCACCCGTCATTCTCGGCCTGCCCCACACCGGAACAGATGTGCCGGAAGACATCTGGGCACGGCTTAATGACAATGGCCGTATTCTTGCCGACACCGACTGGCATATCCATCAGCTCTATGACGGGCTACTGGACAATGTCACGACCGTCCGCGCTACCTTCCATCGCTATTGCATCGACGCCAATCGCGATCCCGAAGGAGCTAGCCTTTATCCCGGCCAGAACACCACGACGCTGATCCCGGAAACCGATTTCGACGGTATTGCCATCTGGAAAGACGGCGAAGCACCGAAAGAAGCCGATATTGCCGATCGCATCACCCGCTTCCACAAGCCCTATCACGATGCGCTTGCGGCGGAAATCGAGCGCGTGAAAGCAATCCATGGCGTGGCGATCCTGTATGATTGCCACTCGATCCGCTCGCATATCCCGTTTCTGTTTGAAGGCAAGCTGCCGGATTTCAACATCGGCACAGACCTCGGCAAAACCTGCGCACCGGAAATCGAAGCCGCAGCCGTGGAAGTGACCCAAAACGCCACCGGCTACACATCCATCCTCAATGGCCGCTTCAAGGGCGGATGGACGACGCGCCACTATGGCAAGCCCGAAACCGGCGTCCACGCCATCCAGATGGAACTAGCGCAATCCACACATCTGGCGACCGAGGCCGTGCCTTTCGCATACGACCAAGCCAAGGCCGAACCGCTCCGCGCCCATCTCAAAAACCTATTGCAGCGTCTCGAACAGATCGCTGCCAAGATCTAAGTCCGAAAAGGGGAAATCATGTCCAACCCACGTCATAATGAACGCGACGTTCGCGCTCCACGCGGCACCGAACTCAACGCCAAGAGCTGGCTTACCGAAGCCCCCCTGCGCATGTTGATGAACAACCTCGACCCGGACGTTGCCGAACGCCCGCATGAGCTGGTTGTCTATGGCGGCATTGGTCGCGCAGCCCGCACATGGGACGACTTCGACCGTATCGTTGCAACGCTGAAGACGCTCAACGACGACGAAACCCTGCTTGTGCAGTCGGGCAAGCCGGTCGGCGTATTCCGTACCCACAAGGATGCACCGCGCGTTCTGATCGCCAATTCCAATCTCGTGCCGCATTGGGCAACCTGGGATCATTTCAACGAACTGGATAAGAAGGGTCTCGCCATGTATGGCCAGATGACCGCCGGTTCGTGGATTTATATCGGCGCACAGGGCATCGTTCAGGGCACCTATGAAACCTTCGTAGAAGCTGGTCGCCAGCATTATGACGGCAACCTCAAGGGCAAATGGATTTTGACCGGTGGCTTAGGCGGCATGGGCGGCGCTCAACCGCTTGCAGCCGTCATGGCAGGCGCTTGCTGCTTGGCCGTTGAATGCGACGAAACCCGCGCCGACTTCCGCCTGCGCACCCGCTATGTTGATGAAAAGACCCACAGCCTTGATGAAGCTCTCGCCAAGATCGACGAATGGACCAAGGCAGGCGAAGCCAAATCCATTGCCCTGATCGGCAATGCCGCTGATGTTTTCCCGGAACTCGTCAAGCGTGGCGTGCGCCCTGACATCGTGACCGATCAGACCTCGGCACATGATCCAGTGCATGGCTATCTGCCAATCGGCTGGAGCGTCGCCGAATGGCGTGCCAAGCAGGAGAGCGATCCGAAGGGCGTTGCAAAAGCTGCCCGCGCTTCGATGAAAGTGCAGGTTCAGGCCATGCTCGACTTCTGGAATGCCGGCATTCCAACGGTCGATTACGGCAACAACATCCGCCAGATGGCGCTCGAAGAAGGTCTGGAAGACGCATTTGCCTTCCCGGGCTTCGTGCCTGCCTATATCCGCCCGCTGTTCTGCCGCGGCGTTGGACCTTTCCGTTGGGCTGCTCTCTCCGGCGATCCGGAAGATATTGCAAAGACCGATGCCAAGGTGAAAGAACTGCTGCCGGACAACAAGCATCTGCACAACTGGCTCGACATGGCGAAAGAACGCATCGCGTTTCAGGGTCTGCCAGCGCGCATCTGTTGGGTTGGTCTTGGTGATCGTCACCGCCTCGGCCTCGCTTTCAACGAAATGGTCCGCAACGGTGAATTGAAAGCACCAATCGTCATTGGCCGCGATCACCTCGATTCAGGCTCGGTTGCTTCGCCAAATCGCGAAACCGAATCCATGAAGGACGGCTCGGATGCCGTGTCCGACTGGCCGCTGCTCAATGCGCTGCTCAACACCGCATCGGGCGCAACATGGGTATCGCTCCATCATGGCGGTGGCGTCGGCATGGGCTTCTCCCAGCATTCGGGCATGGTCATCTGCTGTGATGGCACGGAAGATGCCGACCAGCGCATCGGTCGTGTGCTGTGGAATGATCCGGCAACGGGCGTCATGCGCCATGCCGATGCGGGCTATGAAGAAGCGCTCGACTGGGCAAAGCAGCAGGGTCTGCGTCTGCCTGCGATCCTGGGTAATTAATCCATGCACATCTTACGCAGCACCGACCACAAACACATGCCATGGAAAAACGGCGGCGGTGTCACGGTTGAAATTGCGATCAGTCCTGAAAATGCGTCAGTCGATAATTTCGACTGGCGCATTTCCACAGCAACCGTTGCCAATGACGGCCCCTTCTCGGTTTTCAATGGCATTGATCGCACATTGTCGGTGCTGGAAGGCAACGGCATTGTTCTCGATGTTGAAGGTGTAGAAACCACCCTCACCCGCGAGACAGCACCCTTTGCTTTTGCCGCCGATGCCAGCTCTGGTGCCCGCCTCATCGACGGAACAATCACCGATCTCAACGTCATGACGCGACGCAGGCGCTTCACGCATCACGTCGAACGCATCGCCATTGATGATTCGAGAATTGTTGCATCCAATCGTGGCGCCATGCTTATTTTCTGTGCAGAAGGCAATTTCGATCTAAAAACAGACAGCAGAATCGCGCATCTGAGCCTGCATGATTGCTTGGTCATGTCGGGAGAGGCTCAGTTTTCTCTAGAACTTATTGGTAAGGGGATCGTCTATCGGATTGCGATTATCGAAGTATAATCAACAATCTACGGGAAATTTGAACAGTTTGGTGGCCAAAGGATTCTTTATATGCCTCTCTGGACAGAAATTTCCGCCCTGCTAATTTGTCTGCCAGAATATGTATATGCTTAAAACAAAAAAGGGGTTCACATATGAGAAAATCTTGGTTGGCAGGCGCAGCCCTCGCAGCGCTCACCTTCGCTTCGAGCGCACAGGCAGAAACAAAAGTCGCAATCGGCTTTTCCGGCTGGACGGGCTTTGGTCCGCTGACGCTTGCGAAAGAAGCAGGTATCTTCAAAAAGAACGGCCTCGACGTCACGCTCAATAAAATTCCGCAGGCAAGCCGCCACCTGGCGCTCGCATCCGGTGATATTCAGTGCGCGGCAACCACCGTTGAAACATGGATCATCTGGAACGCGGCTGGCGTGAAGTCCAAGCAGATTTTCCAGATGGACAAATCATATGGCGCTGACGGCATCGCCGTGCGCGCCGATGTCAATTCCTTTGCCGATCTGAAGGGCAAGACCATTGCCGCTTCCGCTCCCGGCACGTCGCCATACTTCTTCCTTGCCTTCATGCTGGCCAAGAACGGCATGACCACCAAGGACGTGAAGATCGTCAACATGGAACCGGGACCAGCAGCGCAGGCTTTCGTTGCAGGCCAGAACGACGCTGCCCTGACCTACGAACCATATCTGTCGACGGTGCGTGCAGCACCCGACAAAGGCAAAATTCTCGCCACAACACTCGAATATCCGGCTGTTATGGACACTGTTGGCTGCACCCCGGATTTCCTTGAAAAGAACCCGGAAGCTGCAAAGGCACTTGCCACCAGCTATTTCGAAGCGCTTGAAATGATCGCAGCCGATCAGGCCAAGTCCTACGAAATCATGGGCAAGGATGTGAAGCAGTCAGGCGAAGAATTTGGTAAGTCCGCCGCCTATCTGCGCTGGCAGGACAAAGCCGCCAACCAGAAGTTCTTTGAAGGCGAGTTCAAGGAGTTTTCGGAAGAAGCCACCAAGCTCCTGCTTGACGCTGGCGTGATCAAGAACAAGCCGAACCTCGACGATATTGTCGATACAAGCTTCATCAAGTAATCACATCGAAAAAGCAGGCTCGGAGTTCGCTCCGGGTCTGTTTCATTTCAGCCTCACGTAGTGCCTGACTAAACGGATATATCTATGCAGCCTATGCAACCGATTGGAAACGGAGCCCGAATTCTTCTGGGAATTCTGTTCTTCGTGCTTTTCTTTGCTTTCTGGGGCGTCGCAACCCTCGGAGGCATCGTTTCCCCTACCTTCCTCGCCGATCCGATCACGATGGTGAAGGATGGATATGATCTCATCGCCAATCAGGGTTTCCTTTCGGATATCGGCATGACTGTCTGGCGCGTGCTGGGCGGCTTCATCATGGCAAGCATCGTTGCCATTCCGCTTGGCATTGCGATGGGTGCATATAAACCCATTGAAGCGCTGCTCGAACCGTTCGTCTCCTTCGCACGCTATTTGCCTGCCTCGGCTTTCGTACCGCTTCTCATTCTGTGGTCGGGCATTGGCGAAACGCAGAAGCTGCTCGTCATCTTCATCGGCGCAGTCTTCCAGCTCATTTTGATGATCGCTGTCATTGTTTCCAACACGCGCCGCGATCTGGTTGAGGCTGCCTATACACTCGGCGCCAAGGATCGCGGCGTTATTCGCCGTGTGCTTGTGCCGTCAAGCGCTCCCGATATTGCTGAAACGCTGCGCCTCGTGCTGGGCTGGGCATGGACTTATGTGATCGTCGCTGAGCTGATCGGCGCATCATCGGGCATCGGCTATATGATCATCAATTCGCAGGCGCTTATGGCGACCGGCCAGATCATTTTCGGCATCATCGTGATCGGCGTGATCGGGCTGATTTCTGATCTGGCGTTCAAATACATCAACCGCTGGCTCTTTGCGTGGAGGTTTGCGTAATGGTTACGACAACCGAACAGGAACTCGTCGTTAAAGGCGTAAGCCGCACCTTTCCGGGCGTTCACGGCGGCAAACCAACACTCGCTCTGCAATCAACTGATCTCATCATTCCGAAGAATGATTTCGTCACCATTCTTGGTCCATCAGGTTGTGGCAAGTCCACGCTTCTGCGCATCATTGCTGGTCTCGACAAGCCGACCACTGGTACGGTGACACTCGAAGGTCAGCCGGTCAAAGGACCGGGTGCTGATCGCGGCATGGTGTTCCAGTCTTATACGCTGTTTCCATGGCTGACGGTTCGGCAGAATGTCGGTTTCGGTCTGCGCGAAAAAGGTATGCCGGAAAAGCAGGCTCGCGAAATCATCGATAGCTATATCGATAAAGTCGGTCTGCGCGGATTTGAAAACCACTGGCCGAAGCAGCTTTCAGGTGGGATGCAGCAGCGCACTGCAATCGCCCGTGCACTTGCCAATGACCCAAAGATCCTGCTCCTTGATGAGCCTTTCGGCGCGCTCGACAACCAGACGCGTGGACTGATGCAGGAACTCCTGCTCGGCATCTGGGAACGTGAGCAGAAAACCGTGATCTTCGTCACCCACGATATTGAAGAGTCGATCTTTATGGCGACCCGTGTGGTTACGATGACAGCCCGTCCCGGCAAGATCAAATCGATCACGCCGGTCAATATTGAGCATCCGCGTTCCTATCAGGTCAAAGCCAGCCCGGAATTCTCGGAACTGCGCTTAAAGCTCACCGAAGAAATCCGCAGCGAAGCAATTACAGCGGCAAAGCAGGCTGCCTGAAAATTATTGTTCCTTCTGATGAGATGGTATCTTAAGAAAAGGCTGCGATGTTCTTCGCAGCCTTTTCTTTTTAGCGTTTGCGCGCATCTATTCCGAAAATCACTTCACACTTTTTGGGATGCGCTATTTTCAGGACCGTTCCAACATGGCCGTTTCAGCAGAACTTGAAGACCGCATCGTTTATGTGAATGGCGAATATGTCGCCGCGCGCGATGCAAAAATCTCGATCTTTGATCGTGGTTTTCTCTTTGGTGACGGAATTTACGAAGTAACCGCAGTCCTTGACGGCAAGCTGGTCGATAGCGACCCGCATATGAAGCGTCTGCGTCGTTCGACAGGTGAAATCGGCATTCCTATGCCGATGAGCGAAGATGAGATTGTCGAGATTGAGCGTGAACTGATCCGCCGCAACAATCTCACCGAAGGACTGGTCTATTTGCAAGTGACGCGCGGCGATGGTCGCGACCGTGATTTTGTCGCTAAAGGTTTGAAGCCATCAGTGGTTCTGTTCACCCAAGTTAAGGCTCTTGCCGACCGGCCGGAAGTTGCAACAGGCATCCGCGTACTTTCACTGGATGATCTGCGCTGGAAACGTCGCGACATCAAAACCGTCTGCCTTCTGCCGCAAGCTCTCGCCAAGGAAATCGCCCAGAATGCCGGCTGCAGCGAGGCCTGGATGTTAGAGGACGGCTATGTCACTGAAGGCGCATCTTCGACCGGCTACATCGTCACTCAGGATGATGTAATCGTCACCCGCCCGAACAGCAATGCGGTCTTGCCGGGTTGCACACGTTTGTCGCTGTTGCAGCTCATTGCTGAAACCGGCATGAAGCTTGAAGAGCGTCTTTTCACGATTGATGAAGCCTATGCTGCGAAAGAAGCTTTCATGACCAGCGCAGGTACTTTTGTAACGCCGATTTCGTTTATCGACGACAAGCCTATCGGTGGCGGCAAGCCCGGTCCGGTCGCTCTCAAGCTGCGCGAGATTTATCTCGACCACGCGCGCCGTACGGCCATCTAAAAACACAAATCGGGCCGGAACAATGTTCCGGCCCGAATGGCTTCTGCCTCCCTCTCCCAAAAGGCGAAGCACCAGCGCGATAACGCGCCGATAGTGAGCTTTTCTCCTCAAAAACGGCCTCTGAAACACGTTAAATCGTGTCAAACCCGCGTCAAGAATATGGCCATTTCATGGCCAAAGCCCGTTTAGCGGCGCTGGTTATAGACGTCGATGCAGACGGCACCCAGCAGCACAATGCCCTTAATGACCTGCTGATAATCGATACCAATACCCAAGATCGACATGCCATTATTCATCACGCCCATGATGAGCGCGCCAATCACCGCACCCGTCACACGCCCCACACCACCGTATGCCGATGCACCACCGATGAAGCAGGCGGCAATGACGTCAAGCTCAAAACCGAGGCCAGCCTTTGGTGTCGCGGTGTTGAGACGGGCCGCGAAAACCAGACCCGCAAGCGCTGCCAGCACGCCCATATTCACGAAGACGAGGAAGGTCAGCCGCTCGGTTTTAACACCCGAAAGCTTGGCCGCATGGCGATTGCCACCCACCGCATAAATCTGACGACCAATCACTGTTCGGTTGGTCAAGAACGCATAGGCAGCAATCAAAACAGCCATGATAATCAGGACGTTAGGCATGCCGCGATGCGACGAAATCAGCAGCGCGAGATAAGCAATACCTGCAAAGAACAGAATATTCTTGGCCACGAACAGGCCGAACGGTTCTGTCTCCACCTCATGCGCGATATGGCGCGCGCGCGATCTTGTATTCTGCCAGACGATGAAGCCCGCAATGACCACACCGAGGATCAGCGATGTGAGATAGATACCGCCTGATGTTGTGCCAATGAACTCCGGAATGAAGCCGGATGAAAGCTTCTGGAAAACCTGCGGGAATGGCCCGACCGACTGCCCACCAAGAACGGCAAGCATCAGCCCCTTGAAAACCAGCATCCCCGCGAGCGTCACGATGAAGGACGGGATGTTGAAATAAGCGACCCAGAAGCCCTGCATCGCGCCGATAATCCCTCCTACCAGCAAGCACAGAATAGCTGCGATCGGAAATGGAATTCCCCACCGCACCATCATGACAGCTGCCAGTGCGCCGATGAAACCGCAGACCGATCCGACCGAAAGATCGATGTGCCCGGTCACGATAACCAGCAGCATTCCGAGCGCCATAATGACGATATAGCTGTTCTGCAATACGAGATTGGTGAGGTTCAGCGGCTTCATCAGCACGCCACCGGTCACGATCTGGAAAAAGATCATGATCGCGATGAGCGAGAGCAACATTCCCGATTCACGCAGATTGTTTTTGAGATAACGCCCCACACCGCTCGGCGCTTTCGGGCCGCTCTGAATTACGTTCTCGCTCATTATTGTTTTCCCTTGTTCCGCATGATGGCGCGCATGATGTTCTCCTGCGTCGCCTCGCTGCCAGCCACTTCGCCGACGAAAGCTCCCTCATGCATAACGACAATGCGGTCGCAGATACCGATCAGTTCAGGCATTTCGGATGAAATGACGACCACGCCCTTGCCGCTGTCAGCCAATGAATTGATGATTGTGTAAATGTCGTATTTCGCACCCACATCGATGCCGCGCGTCGGTTCATCGAGGATCAGCACATCCGGCCCGGTGAACAGCCATTTCGACAGCACCACCTTCTGCTGGTTGCCGCCTGAAAGCGTGCCCGTTTCCTGATAAACGTTGTGGCAGCGGATGCTCATCTGGTCGCGATAGCTGTTCGCGACCTTCATTTCGCGAATACTGTCGATCACGCCCTTGGGGCTAACGCCGCGCAAATGAGCGAGTGATATGTTGCGCGATATATTCTCGCCAAGAACAAGCCCCAGCTTTTTGCGGTCCTCAGTCACATAGGCCAGCCCCGATTTGATGGCGCGGGCGACCGTGGAAATATCAACCGGAGTGCCGTTCATACGAGCTTCACCGGAAATATTCGTACCCCATGAACGCCCGAAGAGGCTCATGGCAAACTCGGTACGACCAGCGCCCATCAGGCCGGCAATACCGACGATCTCACCGGCTCGCACCTTAAACGAAACGTTCTTGACGGAGTGGCGCTCCGGATGAAGCGGATGATAAACGGACCAGTCATCCACCTCGAAAATCACATCGCCAATCTTCGGATCGCGCTTTGGGTAACGGCTTTCCAGATCACGATCGACCATCTTGCGGATGATGTCGTCTTCCTCGACCTCGCCAGCATTGCAATCAAGCGTTGCTACAGCGCGACCATCGCGCAGCACCGTGATCTTGTCGGCTACTTCACGAATTTCATTGAGCTTGTGCGAAATCAGGATCGAAGTGATGCCCTGCGCGCGAAACTCGCGCAGCAATGCCAACAAGGCCGCACTATCGGTTTCGTTGAGGCTTGCCGTTGGCTCATCAAGGATCAGAAGGCGCACACGCTTGGAAAGCGCTTTGGCAATTTCGACGAGCTGCTGTTTGCCGACGCCAATATCCGTCACCAGCGTATCCGGCGATTCCGTCAGGCCAACCTTCTTCAAAAGCGCCTTTGTGCGGCTATGCACCTCGCTGCGGTCAATAACACCATAGCTTGCAGGCGGATTGACGAGAAAAATATTCTCGGCAATCGTCATGAGCGGCACCAACGCCAGCTCCTGATGGATGATGACAATGCCAAGCGCTTCGGAATCATTGATATCGCGGAAGTGTCGCTCTTCTCCGTCAAAAAAGATCGAACCTTCATAGCTGCCGGAGGGATAAACACCCGACAGCACTTTCATCAGCGTTGATTTGCCCGCGCCATTTTCGCCGACAAATGCGTGAATCTCTCCCGGCATCACGGTAAAATTGACATCGCTCAACGCCTTCACGACACCGAAGGATTTGCTGATGCCGCGCATCTCAAGCAGGGGTTTACCGGCAATATCCGGCTGACCGCTGTTCTGCTCAAGCGGGACAGGATTGGCTACGTTCATCGCTCGCTCCCATTACTAGAGCGCCGCGCGCCCTCTGGGGCGCACAAATATCGCTCTAAATATCTGTATTTACAGCATAATTTTACCTTAACTTACTCAAGTTGAAGGAATTAAGCTGTAGCCTGCCATGCCATCATTCTGCGAACCCTCGGCCCTCAAAAAGACAACGCTGTCAATCTGTTAGCCTAACCCAGTTCGAAAACTGGGCGGCGGGGATGGTGGCAATGAGCAGGCATTCCGGACGCGCTTATCAGCACGCGTCCGGGCACAAATTTACTGGATCTGGTCTTCTTTGTAATAACCGCTATCGACCAGAACCTGCTTCCAGTTCGACTTGTCGACAATAACCGGCTTGAGCAGATAAGACGGCACAACCTTGACGCCATTGTCATAGGTCTTGGTGTCGTTCACTTCTGGTTCCTTGCCGCTCATCAGCGCGTCAACCATATCGACAGTAACCTTGGCGAGTTCGCGCGTATCCTTGAAGATGGTCGAGTTCTGCTCGCCAGCAAGGATCGACTTGACCGAAGGCACTTCCGCATCCTGACCGGATACGATCGGCATAGGCATATCGCCGCTGCCATAGCCTACACCCTTGAGCGAGGACAGGATACCGATGGAAATACCATCATAGGGCGACAGCACTGCATTGAGCTTCTTGTCGGAATAGAAAGCCGAAAGGATCGAATCCATACGGGCCTGAGCAGTCGCACCATCCCAGCGCAGCGTTGCTACCTTGTCCATGCCGGTCTGGCCGCTGGCAACAACGAGCTTACCGCTGTCGATATATGGCTGGAGAACCGACATTGCGCCGTTGTAGAAGAAGTAGGCATTGTTATCGTCAGGCGAACCACCGAAAAGCTCGATATTGAACGGGCCTTCCTTGTTCTTGAGATCAAGAGCGGTCTCAATGGACTGCGCCTGAAGTACGCCGACCTGGAAGTTATCGAAGGTCGCATAATACGACACATTCGGCGTATCGCGGATCAGGCGGTCATAAGCGATGACCTTGATGCCTGCTTCATTGGCCTTGGCCAGTACATCGGAAAGCGTTGTGCCGTCGATCGATGCCACAACAAGAACCTTGGCGCCCTTGGTGACCATGTTTTCGATCTGGGCCAACTGGTTTGGAACATCGTCTTCAGCATACTGAAGATCGGTCTGATAACCGCGCTCTTTGAGCACCTTTACCATGTTGTCGCCGTCTGCAATCCAGCGCGCCGACGACTTGGTTGGCATTGCTACACCCACAAGACCTTTGTCCTCTGCCTGTGCAAAGCCGGTAAAGGCAAAGGCGGCCATAGCCACTGCCAGTGTTAATGATTTTATGCCTGCCATTGTCTCACTCCCAAATTGGGACAGGCTCTATAAGCCTGCCGTTCTCCCAAAATTTCCGCCCCCGCCGTTAGGCCCTGCGGAATTCCTCCAAAAAACAAGATGCTTTAAGCTTTCGTTTTTACGCATGTCTTTGTCCCAAAACCGGTTCCCACTTTTGGGAGACATGCTCTAGCCCGCGATCCTGTCCCATGCCTCAACCGCACGCTGCGCGCGTTCACGCACGTCAGCGACCGTCAAACCAGCCTTGTAAAGACTGGAACCAAGTCCGAAACAGCTCACTCCCGCTGCCCGATAAGTCGCAAAATCATTTTCCGAGACACCACCCACTGCGCCTACCGGAATACCCTTCGGCAACACAGCGGAGATCGCCTTGATACCGTCAGCACCCAGCACACTTGCCGGGAAAAACTTGAGCGCCGATGCGCCAGCATGAATGGCGCTGAAAGCCTCGGTCGGTGTAAACACGCCGGGCATCGTCACCATGCCATGCTTAGTCGCACGGCGAATGACATCAGGCTCGACATTGGGGCTGACCAGAAGTCGACCACCAACATCATTGAGCCGATCCACATTCTCGACCGAAAGCACTGTGCCAGCACCAATCAGCACATTGTCAGGCGCAAGCTTGACAGCTTTTTCAATGGATACGAACGGCTCCGGCGAATTGAGCGGAATTTCAATCGCCTCAAAACCCACCTCGATCAGAGCGGAAACAACGCCTTCCGTTTCTTCTGTCCGAATGCCGCGCAGGATTGCCACCAGCGGATAGCGAAGCTTCGGCCATGCGATACGTTCGCTCATCGCGCGCCTCCCGCAAATGCGTGTTTTGCCGCCATAAACAGCCCATCGCGCACCAGCTCATCGGCTTCGATGCGGTTCACTTTCACACCGGCAATCTTAAGTGCAGAAGCATAAAGCGCACCCATCATGCCGTCGGAAAGCAGCAGAACCTCGCTTGGTTTACCAAACAATGTGCGGCCACCAGCAACTTCCAGCCCGATCAACAGACCCGACAGACGTGCAAGCTGATCTGTCCGCTTATAGTCATGCACCAGCCAGCCAGCGCGCACCGTAAAGAGCGCATTGGCGATAAGCTCAGGTGTCTCAAGCGAGGCTTTGACACCGGCCGCAAAGGCTGCACTCTTTGGATCAACCGGCCCAGCTCCTTCAAGCGCACCAGCCAGAACCGATTTGTCTTTGAGAAGCGCGAACAATTCGCCCGTCATGAAAGAGCGGTAATCGTTGAGCTTGCCGTCTGCGATATGCACCCACTTCGCATGCGTGCCGGGCATCACCACCACGGCATCACGCGTGCCGCGATGCACCAGACCAAGCAGCTTGGTTTCTTCGCCGCGCATTACGTCGGGCGCATCCTCGCTGCGTCGCGCAACACCCGGCAGCATTATGACATGGCGCTTTGCAGGCACGCGCACCGCAGCAGCGACCACTCCTTCAAGCCCGGCGGGCAAGTTCATATAGGGTGCTTCGATCCACCCGGTCCGCGAACCAGCCATACCGCAGATCACCACCGGCAGATCATCCGGCGCATCCACGGAGGCAAGATGCCGTTCGAGCAGCGTCTCAAAACCCGTTTCTTTTGCTGAGATCAACCCATCGTCGCCGCGGCTTTCCTTGAGCACATTGCCATCAGCATCCAGCGTCCAGAGGCGGAACCGGGTTGTTCCCCAATCCGCCACTGCCGCAAATGGTGTTTTTGCGCCGGACATTTAGTGGTTATCTCGCGGCAGGCCACGCGTATGCGCAATGTCCTGATATTTGACTGCGTTTTCGAGAACGGCACCCGTTTCCATCTGGCCAACCACAGCGCGCTGGATTTCCTGCCACGGCGTCTGGCTTTCAGGATATTTATAACCGCCAGCAGCTTCGAGAGCCTTGCGGCGCTCTGCCAGTTCGTCGTCGGAGATCAGAATATCCGCCGTACCGCGACCAAGATCGATACGCACACGATCGCCCATTCTGAGCAGCGCCAGACCACCGCCAGCTGCTGCTTCCGGCGAAGCATTGAGGATTGATGGCGAACCCGACGTGCCTGACTGACGGCCATCGCCGATGCAAGGCAGAGAGCTGATACCCTTCTTGAGAAGATAATCCGGCGCGCGCATGTTCACGACTTCTGCGGCACCCGGATAGCCGATTGGCCCTGCCCCACGCATGAACAGCACGGTATGCTCATCGATTTCCAGCGACGGGTCGTCGATGCGGTGATGATAATCTTCCGGGCCGTCAAACACGACAGCCTTGCCTTCAAAGGCATTCGGATCTTTCTCGTCAGTGAGATAGCGATTGCGGAATTCTTCCGAAATAACGCTCAATTTCATGATCGCCGACGAGAAGAGATTGCCGCGCAACACGCGGAAACCAGCATGTTTCTTCAATGGATCATCATAGGTCTTGATGACATTGCTGTCTTCAATCGTGGCGTTCTTGCAGTTTTCACCGATGGTCTTGCCGTTAACAGTCAGTGCATCTTCATGAATGAGGCCCTGCCCCATCAGCTGATTGACAACCGCTGGCACACCGCCCGCATGGTAATAATCTTCGCCGAGATACTCACCCGCTGGCTGAAGGTTGACCAGCAGCGGAATTTCCTCGCCATATTTCTGCCAGTCGTCAATCGTCAGATCGACGCCAACGTGACGCGCCAGCGCATTCAAATGGATCGGCGCATTGGTCGAACCACCAATTGCCGAATTCACGCGAATTGCATTGATGAAGGCTTCCTTGGTCATGATGTCTGTTGGCTTCAGATCTTCATAGACCATCTCAACAATACGACGACCAGTCAGATACGAGACTTCCTGACGATCACGATAAGGCGCTGGAATTGCCGCCGAGCCCGGCAACTGCATACCGAGCGCTTCGGCAAGCGAATTCATCGTCGTTGCCGTGCCCATCGTGTTGCAATAGCCGGTCGAGGGTGCCGACGAAGCAACCAGCTTGATAAAGCCCGCATAGTCGATCTCGCCCTTGGCCAGCAGCTCACGCGCCTTCCAGACGATGGTGCCCGAACCCGTGCGTTCGCCACGGAACCAGCCATTGAGCATCGGACCAACCGAGAGCGCAATTGCCGGAATATTGACGGTAGCAGCAGCCATCAGGCAGGCAGGCGTGGTCTTGTCACAACCAATCGTCAGCACAACACCATCGAGCGGATAGCCATAAAGCACTTCGACAAGGCCGAGATATGCGAGGTTGCGATCAAGGCCCGCAGTCGGACGTTTGCCGGTTTCCTGGATCGGATGAACCGGAAATTCGATCACGATACCGCCCGCTTCACGCACACCTTCACGCACGCGATTGGCCAGCTCCAGATGATGACGGTTGCACGGTGAAAGGTCAGAGCCCGTCTGCGCAATGCCGATGATCGGTCGACCGGATTGCAGCTCTTCCTGACTGAGACCGTAATTCATGTAGCGCTCAAGATAGAGCGCGGTCATATCCACATTGTCCGGATTATCGAACCATGCGCGTGAACGGAACTTTGGCGTCTGAGGAGTAACGGGCTTATTCATTTCACTGTCCTGCGTGGGTAAGAGACCGCCGGGCGGTCCCATTTCCTAATCTTCAAAAGCTTCGACTACATGCCGCTGTCCCAGAAGGAAGGCATCGGCAACATGGGTCAGAGGTGCCAGGTCAACGTCGCTCTGCCCTTCGCCAACCAGCTTCACAAAATTCTGGTAAAGACGCTGATATTCACGATCAGGCTCGGCCATTTTCTCCGTGCCTGCGATGGTCAACCGACTACCGCCATGGCTCAACAGCAGCGTGCCTTTATCGGTCTCGACACGAATATCCCATGTCTGCGGGCCCGTCTGTCGCCAATCGAGTTCAAAGGAAACCGGAACACCGCTTTCCGTCTCAAACGCGAGATCTGCTGCAATCGGTGCCGCACGATTTTCAGGGAAATAAAGATCGGACTTTGTCAGGAAAAACCGTTCCGGCAAAATATGCGTGACAATCGACAGCGCATTGATGCCCGGATCGAATACACCAAGACCACCCGGCTCCCAGATCCATTGCTGGCCGGGATGCCAATGACGCACATCCTCTTTCCACGACACTGCAACAGATTTGATTACAGCGCCTTTCAGAAATTCGCGGGCAGGTTCAACGGCTGCGGCTTCGCGTGAATGCCAGGTCGCATAAAGCGTAACGCCCTGCCTTTCAGCAAAACGCGTCAGCGCCTGAACTTCCGAAATCGTCGCACCCGGAGGCTTCTCCAGCATCACATGCTTGCGCGCCTTAAGTGCTGCATAGGCTTGCTGAAATCGGCCCTGCGGTGGCGTGCAAAGCGACACCGCGTCAATGGCGACATCACTCTCCAGCAGCTGGTCGATATCGTGAAAGGATGGCAAACCATCAAGACCAGCATTGCGGCTGGCAATGGCTTTGAGCTCAATGCCATCAATGGCTTCGATGGATGGCAGATGCTGATCGCGGGCAATTTTGCCAAGACCAACGATTGCCAGACTTATATTGGATGCGGTCGCCATTTCAGAGCGCCTTCACGGCAATGTCTGCGGCTTTCGCCTGTGCCAGCCTGTTGACCAGCGGATAACGGAAAGGCTTTGCCGAAATTTCGAACTGGTCGCCATTTTCGGTCTTCACACCTTCCGAGAAAGACAGTGTCGCCGTGCCGAAGAAATGCACATGAATGTCGCCCGGGCGACGGAACAGTTCATACTTGAAATGATGATGCTCCAGATTGGCAATCGTGTGCGACATGTTCGCTTCGCCCGAAAGGAACGGCTTTTCAAAGATCACCTGATCGCCACGGCGGATCCGCGAAACGCCTTCAACATGATCAGGCAGATCACCCACATAAAGCTCTGGCCCCAGCGACGCCTGACGCAGCTTGGAATGCGCGAGCCAGAGATAATTCTGCTTTTCCGTCACATGATCGGAAAATTCATTGGCAAGGCAGAAGCCGAGGCGGAACGGCGTACCGTCCGGGCCGATCAGATAGATGCCTGCGAGTTCCGGTTCTTCACCACCATCTTCGGCAAAAGATGGCGAGACCAGCTCACCGCCCGTTCCAACCAGCGCCGATCCATCGCCCTTATAGAACCATTCCGGCTGCACGCCGGTTTGGCCGGGCTTTGGCTTGCCACCTTCAACACCCATCAGGAACATACGCATGGAGTCGGTCGGCTTTTCAGCGGCCTGTGCTGCCTTGTGCATCTTGTCGCGACCATCCGCTGAACCAAGATGTGTGAGGCCCGTACCTGCAACAATCAGATGTGCCGGATCTTCATGGGTAATCGGCAGGCCAACCTGACCACCTGCAAGTGCTGCATGAATATCGACAGCCTCGCCTTTGCCATTCTGCTCTACCTGTTCAGCGAGACTGATGCCTGCGGAAATTGCAGCCCATGCCAGTTCGTAAGTCGTAGTCACGCCATTGACGACATGTGCAGCGCCTTCATCATCACAAGCAGCCACACGCGTTTCTCCGCGCATGTCGCGGAACTGTACAAGACGTAACATTGAACCTCCCATTTTCCGCAAAACTCTTGCGGAACATTCTTCCCGACCGTTCAAAAACACAGATGTGTCAATCGACGGCTCCTTCTTATTAATATGACTATTTTGTCCAACACCCACTTGTCAAGCAAGTGAAACACAGTGCAGACCACCCTTCGAGATACACCACCTCCAAAAGCCTATTAACACCATGATTTAGCTATATAATTGCATCATATGCACGTTTGTCGCACCCCCAATTTCCAGCGAACACACGAAATGCGCTTGCCATAAAGTAATATTATATGCTTCATAAACGGGAAGGCTGGGAGAGCCTTTTATTGGGAGGAACTAATATGAAACGCAGTCTGAAGGCTCTGACGGCCGCCCTGATTACAGCATCGTCTCTTGCTCTTATTTCGAGCGCATCCGCTGCTTCACTCACAGTCGGCTTTTCGCAGATCGGCTCAGAATCGGGCTGGCGCGCTGCCGAAACAAGCGTCACCAAGCAGGAAGCTGAAAAGCGCGGCCACACGCTGAAATTTGCCGACGCACAGCAGAAACAGGAAAACCAGATCAAGGCCGTTCGCGGCTTCATTGCACAGGGCGTTGACGCGATCCTGATCGCGCCGGTTGTTGCAACCGGTTGGGATGCGGTTCTGAAGGAAGCCAAGGAAGCAGAAATTCCTGTCGTGCTTCTCGACCGCCAGATCGATGCACCGGAAGACCTTTATCTCACCGCTGTCACTTCCGATCAGGTCCATGAAGGCAAGGTCGCGGGCGATTGGCTGGTCAAGGAAGTGGGCGACAAGCCTTGCTCGGTTGTCGAGCTTCAGGGCACCACCGGCTCTTCTCCCGCAATCAACCGCAAGAAGGGCTTTGAAGAAGCGCTTGCAGGCCATGACAATATCAAGATTTCCCGCTCGCAGACCGGTGACTTCACCCGCACCAAGGGCAAGGAAGTCATGGAAAGCTTCATCAAGGCCGAAGGTGGCGGCAAGGATATCTGCGCCGTTTACGCCCATAATGACGACATGGCGGTAGGCGCTATTCAGGCGATCAAGGAAGCTGGTCTCAAGCCAGGCACCGACATCAAGATCGTGTCCATCGACTCCGTGCCGGATATTTTCCAGGCAATGGCCAATGGTGAAGCCAATGCAACCGTTGAGCTGACGCCAAATATGGCTGGTCCGGCTTTCGACGCGATTGAAGCTTTCAAGGACAAGGGCACCGTTCCGCCGAAGTGGATCCAGACCGAATCCAAGCTTTACACACAGGCTGATGATCCAAAGGCCGTTTATGAAGCTAAAAAGGGCCTCGGCTACTGATCTTCACATTTAACCTTCGGGCCATGTTGCATCATGGCCCGAGGCAAGTTTTGCAATTCGCAAGCGGAAGACTGCCATGGCTCGCCCCGACATCGCTGCGCGAGAGACGCCAGCAACGCCGCTTCTTGAAGCGCGCTCAATAACCAAATCCTTTCTGGGAGTGACTGCGCTTGATCACGTTGATTTCGTGCTCAATCGTGGTGAAATCCATGCCCTGCTCGGCGAAAACGGTGCAGGAAAATCAACGCTCATCAAGATATTGACCGGCGCCTATCATGGCTTTGACGGCTCAATTTTACTTGAGGGGCAAGCAATTGCTCCGGCATCGGTCGCGGAAGCGCAGACGCTCGGCATCGGCACGGTCTATCAGGAGGTCAATCTTCTTGAAAATCTGACGGTCGCCGAAAATCTGTTCCTCGGTCGCCAGCCGCGACGCCTCGGTTTCATTGACCGTCGCCGCATGGAAAAAGATGCAACCACCCTGCTCGCCCGATACGGCCTCACAATTGACGTCGGCGCCCCCTTGTCGGCCTATTCGGTGGCCATCCGGCAGATCATCGCAATCGCCCGCGCCGTCGATGTTTCCGGCAAGGTGCTGGTGCTTGATGAGCCGACCGCCAGTCTTGATGCGCGCGAAGTCGAAATGCTGTTTGGCGTGCTGCGTCAGCTGAAAGCTGAAGGCCTTGGCATCATCGTCATCACGCATTTTTTGGATCAGGTCTATGCCATAGCCGATTGCGCCACCGTGCTGCGCAATGGCAGGCTGGTCGGCAGTCGCACCCTTTCAGACCTGCCGCGCACCGATCTGATTTCGATGATGCTCGGCCATCAGTTGCAGGAGACTGTGCGCCGACAACTGACAGAGGAAGTAAGCGACAACACAGCTGCCCCCATCCGCTTTTCAGGCTTTGGCAAGAAAGGCAGTGTCGCGCCGTTTGATCTCGCCATCAAGCCGGGCGAAGCTGTCGGCATTGCGGGGCTGCTCGGTTCTGGCCGAACCGAAACCGCATTGCTCATGTTCGGCGTCGATCAGGCAGACAGCGGCGCGCTTACGGTCGACAGTAAGGAAACAAAGCTGCCATCGCCTGTTGCCGCCATTGCTGAACGTTTTGCCTTCTGCCCCGAAGAACGTAAATCCGATGGCATCATCGGCGATTTTTCGGTGGCCGAGAATATTGCGCTCGCCATACAGGCAAAGCGTGGCTGGTCAAAGCCGATTTCGTCGCGCGAAAAAGCGGCCCTCGCCCAGCGCTATATCAAAGCGCTTGATATCCGCCCGCCTGATCCTGACAAGCCGATCAAGTTCCTGTCAGGCGGTAACCAGCAGAAGGCCATTCTGGCGCGCTGGCTGGCCACCGATCCGCGCCTGCTGATCCTTGATGAACCGACGCGCGGCATCGACATCGGCGCACATGCAGAAATCCTCAAGCTTATCGGCGAACTCTGCACCGAAGGCATGTCTCTGGTCATCATTTCTTCGGAATTCGAGGAACTTGCAGCCGTGGCAAACCGCGTTGTTGTGCTCTCCGACCGCCGCCATGTGGCGGAACTCAAGGGCGAAGAAATCACCGCCGACAATATCGTGCGTGCGATTGCTGAGACCGGAAGCGAAAAGGAAGCCGCAGCATGATCGCTCGCATGGCCAAGAAACTTAAAAGACTGAGCCCCCAGCTGGCAGCCCTCGCGCTTATTCTGGCAGCAAACACCATCATCGCGCCAGGCTTTCTCGGCATTTCCTTTCAGAACGGACGCCTTTACGGAAGCCTGATCGATATTCTGGTGCGCGCTGCACCTGTCGCCATTCTCGCGGTTGGCATGACATTGGTGATCGCAACCCGCGGCATTGATCTGTCGGTTGGCGCGGTCATGGCAATCAGCGGTGCAACGGCTGCATCGCTCATCGTTGCAGGCTATCCGCTGGCGATCGTCATTCCTGTCGCACTCGGCGTTGGTCTGGTCTGCGGTTTGTGGAACGGCTTTCTTGTGGCCGTTTTCGATATCCAGCCCATCATCGCAACGCTGATACTGATGGTCGCGGGGCGTGGTATCGCCCAGCTTATCACCGAAGGCGCAATCCTCACCTTCAACAATGATTCCTTTGCAACCCTTGGCTCCGGTTCGTTCCTCGGCATACCAGTGCCGGTGCTGATCTGGATACTTGCGGGTCTTGCCGTCGGACTTGCCGTGCGCTCGACAGCGCTCGGATTCCTGATTGAAGCAACCGGCATCAACCGCCGCGCTGCCATGCTGGCAGGCGTTAAAGCCCGCTTTCTCCTGTTCAGTGTCTATGCAGTTTCGGGCGTTTGTGCAGCACTTGCCGGGCTTATCGCCACCGCTGATATTCGCGGCGCAGATGCCAACAATGCCGGTCTCTGGCTCGAACTCGACGCCATTCTGGCGGTTGTCATCGGCGGCACATCGCTGAATGGCGGGCGTTTCTCGATAATGGCATCGCTGCTTGGCGCGCTGATCATTCAGTCGATCAATACCGGCATTCTGATGGCTGGGTTTCCGCCGGAGTTCAACCTCATCATCAAGGCAGGCATTATCGTGATTGTGCTGACATTCCAGTCGCCTGCAATCGTCAGCTTTTTCACCTTCCTGCGTGCTGAACGCAAAAACAACGCCGCAAAGCCAACGCACCAAGGAGCACGGCAATGAGAGTGCTTCGCAATCTGCCTTTCGTCACAACGGTCGCGATTTTCCTGCTCGCCTATGCGATCTGCGTCATCCAGTTTCCGAACATGCTTTCAACACGGGTGATCGGTAATCTTCTGACGGACAATGCCTTTTTAGGCATCGCAGCCGTTGGCATGACCTTTGTGATCATCTCTGGCGGCATCGATCTTTCGGTCGGATCGGTCATCGCCTTCACCAGCGTTTTTGTGGCGGTCCTTGTCGGACAGCTCGGCGTGCATCCGCTGATCGCCTTCGCGCTCATTCTGGTGATTGCGGCCCTATTTGGCGCGTGGATGGGGATGATGATCCATTATCTCGGCATCCCGCCCTTTGTGGCAACACTTGCGGGCATGTTTCTCGCACGCGGTGCTGCATTCCTGATTTCGACGCAGTCTGTGCCGATTTCACATCCGTTCATCGATACGCTGCAAGGGCTCTATTTCCGGCTTCCGGGCGGCGGCAGACTGACCTTCATCGCCATGCTGATGCTGGCGGTCTTCATCATCGGCGGTATCATTGCACATCGCACGCGCTTTGGTGCAAACATCTATGCGCTCGGCGGCAATGCGCAATCGGCAGAGCTGATGGGCGTTCCCATTGGCCGCACGACTATCGGCATCTATACGATGTCAGGCGTGCTTTCCGGCTTAGCTGGCATCGTCTATACGCTCTACACTTCATCGGGCTATTCGCTGGCAACTGTTGGGGTGGAACTTGATGCCATTGCATCGGTGGTTATCGGTGGCACACTTCTTACCGGCGGGGCCGGTCTGGTGGCAGGAACTTTCGTCGGCATTCTGATACAGGGTCTGATACAGACCTATATCGTTTTCGATGGAACCCTGTCTTCGTGGTGGACAAAAATAGCAATCGGTATCTTGCTGTTCCTGTTCATTGCGCTACAGCGAGGACTTGTATGGTTTTCCGATATAAGACTCGCGCGTCAACGCATGAAGGAGGCCTGAATTGGGATTACTGGAAACGGCCATAACCGGACGCAAGCGCCATAACAGCCACGCCGTTGTCGTGGGTGAACTGGGTCGCGGCATTGTTGCGGGCACCATTCCCGAAGGCTCCATACTTCCGGGCGATAACGAATTATCGTTGCGTTTTGGCGTTTCCCGCACCGTTCTGCGCGAAGCCATGAAAACACTCGCAGCAAAGCGGCTGGTCGAACCCAAGGCCAAGGTCGGAACCCGTGTGCTGGGTGCCAGCTCCTGGAATTTCTTCGATCCCGATGTGCTGACATGGCGTTTTGAAGCAGGCTTCGACGAAGTGTTCGTCGACCATCTGGCCGAAATGCGCATGGCGCTTGAGCCCGCTGCCGCCGCTGCCGCAGCACAAAACGCGACCAGCGACGAACTCATTGAACTCTATGCTTTGGCCGCAAAATTTGATGATCCCAAGCATACGCCGGAATCCATCGCCAAGGTCGATCTGGATTTTCACCTTGCAATCGCCCGCATGTCTGGAAATCCGTTCATGCGTTCGGTCAGCGGTTTGATTGAAGCAGCACTGGCTATTTCATTCCAGCTGTCTTCGCCTGCCGCATCACCGGAAGGCATTGCGGAGTGCGCTGCCAATCATCTGCGCATAGCCCATGCAATTGCATCGCGTGATCGCCTCAAAGCGCGTGCCGCAATGGAAAGCGTCATCACTCTCGGCGTGGAACGCATCCGCGACGCGATATAATCGCTATACGACGGCCTCTCTCCCCAAGTGGAAACCGATTTGGGGAGACAGATGAACAACCAGAAGATCGAGCGTTTCGACTGATTCAGTTCAAATGCGAACGCTCTAAGAGACCTTGAGATCGAACTTCGGATCACCACGCAGCGTATTGCTGACGGTGCAGATTTCCTCGGCCATCTCTGCAAGACGATGCTTTTCATCGTCGTTCAGATCGCCGTCGAAATGGAATGTTATATCGAATCGTTCGATGCGTGACGGGCCTTCATGTGCCTTATCGCCTTTTACTTCCACCCGAACATCGGTGAGTTTTTCACGCAACTCGAGCTTGGTGGCAGCAATGCGCGCACTTAACGCCATGCAGGCTGCAACCGATGCATAGATCAGATCGAGCGGATTAAAACCCGGCTGACTGACACTGGTGACAATCTCCACCGAGCCGCCTGTCGGTGTTGTGATGATCGGCAGCTTACCATGCGGCATCTCCGCGACCGCTCCGGTTTCACGGGTTCTGACTTTCAGTTCACTCATGGCTGAATTCTCCTGTATTCAACTCCGCGTGCAAGCCAGCAGCCGACGCTCAAATCTGTTATCGCACCCTTGTCGTCACGGCGGAAAACAAGCTTCCACTCGCCGGGCGATGGTGCGTCCATCGAACGCTGAACAGGCATCAGCCAGACATCAGCACCGACACTATAAAGCGGATACATGTCGCTCTTGCCAAGGAACCCCTCAAAAGCGCCATAGATCGCACCTCCTTCGGAAACCAACAGCAGATCGGCATCAAGCTCATCGCTGTGATAACGACCGATGATATCCTGCCGGGCTTCACCTTTGACGCGGCTCATCGTCAGGCAGAGATTTTCATCTTCACGGGCAAGCTCGATCACATCGCCATCGCGCCGGATCGTCGTCATCGACGAACGCGCTTCATTCGCACTCACCACATCTATCATTTCAGGACTGGTGCCAAAGCGCGCTTTCATGCGGCCACGACCGGCATCCTCAAGGCTCAGAACTAACCCTGTTTCATCATCCAGCCACGAGCCAAACCATGCCGCATCAGCCTCCACCCGCGACACTTCGGGTGACGACACACCCAAAGCAATATTCATCAGCTTGAAGGCAACGTCTGAAGCCCCGCCTTCAAAATTGAACATGGCGATTGTCGAGAGGCGTTCATCCGCACAATGCCAGCGCTGGCAACGCCAGCCGCGCAATGCACCACCATGTCCTGTCAGGCGCTTTCCGCCTGCTTCTTCAAATTTGAGGCCAAAGCCATAAGGTGCCACGGCACCGTCATTGAATGTTTGCGGCCCGCTCAGCCGACGATAGAGACCCTGTTCTTCATCGCGCGTTGCATCGATGAACTGCTCCCATGCAATCATATCATTGAGCGACGCACAAATGCCGGCATCGCCCATCCAGTGAATGCGATTGATTGCAGGCAGAAAGCCCCGAACCGTATCGCCTTCATAACCCGTACATTCGTCAAACAGCGCCGTGTCAGGGATAAGCTCGGCACGCTTCATGCCAGCAGGCTTGAATATCCGCTCAGACAGAAGATCGACCAGCCTGCGCCCGGTATGTGCTTCGATGAGATCTGCCAGAATGCGGAAATTGCCGTTGCAATAAGAGTAATGTGAACCCGGTTCAAAATGTGTGGTCTTCAGGCGGCGCAATAGACTTTGTGCCTGTTCAGGCAGAAACACACCTTCCGGATCGGCACCACACAAAACTGTCAGCGCCCAATAATCGCGCAGACCGGACTGGTTGTTGCAGAGATCGCGAACAGCGGGGAGTTCCCCTTCGAACTTGTCGAGATAGGCTTCAAGCGCATCATCGAGCAGTTCCGGCTCGCCTACCGCATCAAGTAACACACCACAGGTAAACTGCTTGCTGACCGAACAGATCGGCATCCGCGTTTCGACCGTCATCGGCTTGCGCGTGCGAAGATCTGCAAAACCCCAGGCGTGCTGCAACACGACCTCGCCGTCCTTCAAAACGGCAACAACGCCGCCCGGACCTTTGTAATTTTGGGGAATATGACGAACAAAGGCTTCAAGGGCGGACGTATCAAATTTCGACATGATCGACTCAGGGCTCACATAATTCAACGCATGGTAAGAGCCATCATTTCAAACGATCAATCAAGGCCATGGCAGCGTGCGGGTTATGCGCCTTATGGCCGCTGATAACGTAAAGATAGACATCACGCGCCACATTGTCGGCAAGCGGTGGTGTGATGGTTTTAAGACTATCCGGCACATGACCAACCGCTATTGCTTTGGCCCGCTCTGCCCAATGGTCGAGCTCGCCCTCACTGTAACCGAGCTTCTTGTCTTCCTGTGTACCCATGATGCGCAGATAGGCAAAAGGCGCAGTCATGTCGGCGATTTCTACAAATTTGCTGTCGCCCGCAATCACCACCGCAACGCCATATTCCCGCAGCAACGCGATGAAATCCGGTGAATTGAAACTGTCGTGACGCACTTCGACAGCATGGCGCAGATCGCGCCCATCAACACGTTTTGGCAGAAGCTTGAGGAAAGCTTCAAAGTCGGCTGGATCGAATTTTTTCGTGCCCATGAACTGCCAGTTGATGACGCCGAGCTTGTCTTTCAGCTCAAGAAGGCCACCGGTCACGAATTTCTCGATACCCTCGCCTGCTTCAGCCAAAACACGTTTGTTGGTCGAAAAGCGCGGTGCTTTGAGCGAAAAAACGAAGTCATCCGGCGTTTCGTCATGCCATTTGGCAAAAGTCGCAGGCTTCTGCGGACCATAATAAGTACTGTTGATTTCGATGGAGGTCAGCTTGCTCGAAGCATATTCGAGCTGACGTTTTTTGGAGAGCTTTTCCGGATAGAAACTCTTGTCCCACTCCTCAAAAGCCCAGCCGCCAATACCCACACGGATTTTGCCTGAATTGTTCTGGCTCATTTTATCCATACCTCCACGACATGAGTTCATGAGTGTTGCTCATGATGTTTAAGCTGTTTTCACAGCCTCCGCTATGCTGTTATCACTGTGCTTTACTGGAGGAGTAAACAAATGTCGGAAACAAAAGATCCGATCGTTATCGCCAGTGCGGTACGAACACCGATCGGAAGTTTTCAAGGCGCGCTCAAGGGGGAGAGTGCAACAGCACTGGGCGCTGTCACGATCAAGGAAGCGGTCCACAGGGCTAAGCTTAGCCCTGATCAGATCGACGAAGTGCTTATGGGCTGTGTGTTGCCCGCGGGACTGGGACAGGCGCCCGGACGTCAGGCCGCAATTCATGCCGGTCTCCCGCAGACAGTGCCCTGCTCGACCATCAACAAGGTTTGCGGATCGGGCATGAAGACCGTCATGCTGGGCGCCGATCTCATTTCCGCAGGAAGTGCGGACATTGTGGTTGCTGGCGGCATGGAAAGCATGACCAATGCACCTTATCTGCTTGAAAAGGCACGCGGTGGCTATCGCATGGGCCACGGCAAAATCTACGATCACATGTTCCTCGACGGCCTCGAAGACGCCTATGACAAAGGCCGCGCCATGGGAACATTCGCGGAAGAAACCGCCGACCAATACCAGTTCACGCGTCAGCAGCAGGACGAATTTGCCCTCCGCTCACTTTCGCGTTCACTCAAAGCCACCGAAGCGGGTTCTTTCGCAAAAGAGCTGGTCAATGTTGCAGAGCTTGACCGCGATGAGCAGCCAACCCGCGCAAAGCCTGAAAAAATACCAAACCTCAAGCCTGCTTTCCGCGAAGGCGGCACAATTACAGCCGCCAATTCCTCATCGATTTCAGATGGTGCGGCATCCCTCGCCCTGATGCGCCGGTCCAAAGCTGAAAAGCTTGGCATAGAACCGCTTGCCATTATTCGCGGTCATGCAAGCCAGGCACAACAGCCTGCCCTTTTCACCACGGCCCCGATTTTTGCGATGAGGAAACTCTTCGACAAAACCGGCTGGAATGTACGCGACGTTGATTTGTTTGAAATCAATGAAGCTTTCGCCGTTGTTGTTATGGCTGCAATGCAGGAACTCGACCTCCCCGCCGACAAGGTGAATATCCATGGTGGTGCCTGCGCTATGGGCCATCCGATTGGCTGCTCTGGCGCACGCATCATCGTCACGCTGCTTCATGCCATGAAGCAGAACGATCTTAAGCGTGGAATGGCTTCTGTCTGCATCGGTGGTGGCGAGGCAACTGCCATTGCACTGGAAGCGCTTTAAGCGGGGGAACAAATGGATATTGAAGGAAAAATCGCCATCGTCAGTGGTGGTGCGTCAGGTCTTGGCGCTGCAACTGCACAGGCTCTAGCGGCCAAGGGTGCGAAAGTTGCAATCCTCGATTTCAACATTGACGGTGCAAATACGGTAGCAGCCGCGATTGGCGGCATCGCTATTCAATGCAACGTATCAGACGCAGCGAGTGCAGAAGCAGCTTTTAAGGCAATCGGCGAAAAGCTCGGATCACCGCATATTCTGGTCAATTGCGCAGGCGTGGCACCAGCGAAGAAAATGCTGGCGCGTGATGGCAGCGTCATGCCGCTTGATGATTTCCGTCGCGCTGTTGAAATCAACCTGATCGGTTCGTTCAATCTGCTGCGGCTTTTTGCCGATGTCGCATCCAAAAGCGAAGCCCTGCCAACGGGCGAGCGCGGCGTTGTCATCAATACGGCATCGGTTGCGGCCTTTGACGGCCAGATCGGCCAGACAGCCTATGCAGCGTCTAAAGGCGGTATCGTTGGCCTGACCCTGCCTGCTGCGCGCGAATTAGCGCCGCTTGGCATTCGGGTATGCGCTATCGCGCCCGGTATTTTTGAAACCCCCATGCTCAAAGGCCTGCCGCAACCTGCACAGGATGCGCTGGGCCAAATGGTTCCTTTCCCCCCGCGTCTGGGTCGGCCAGACGAATATGCGGCACTCGCGCTGCATATTATCGAAAACAGCATGCTCAACGGCGAAACCATTCGGCTCGATGGTGCGCTGCGTATGCCTCCGAAATAGAGCGCATACGCGCCAAAGTCGTTCAGACATTTTGAGGGTTAGGAAATGCACAAATCCACGACCAACTCCAACACACGCAATGGCGGTCAGATATTGGTGGATGCACTCGGCATTCATGGCGTCGACCGCGTTTTCTGCGTGCCCGGCGAAAGTTACCTTGCAGCGCTGGATGCTTTTCATGACGTAAGCGAACAGATTGATTTGATTGTCTGCCGTCAGGAAGGCGGTGCTGCTTACATGGCGGAAGCCTATGGCAAGCTCACTGGCAAGCCCGGCATCTGCTTTGTCACGCGCGGCCCCGGTGCAACGAATGCCTCCGTCGGCGTTCATACCGCCTTTCAGGATTCCACACCGATGCTTCTGTTCATAGGACAGGTCGCAAGCGATCAGGTGGAACGTGAGGCATTTCAGGAAGTTGATTATCGCCGCATGTTCGGCCAGATGGCCAAATGGGTGGTGCAGATCGATGATCCCGCCCGTATCCCGGAACTGGTCAGTCAGGCCTTCCATCGTGCAGTCAACGGGCGCCCTGGCCCTGTGGTCATCGCCCTGCCCGAAGATATGCTGACATCACACGCAACCGTCAGTAATGCACCGGCTTACAAGCATGTCGAGATGCATCCGGGAAGCGATCAGTTACAGGACATGAAATCGCTTATCGAAAAGGCCGAGCGGCCACTGATGATCGTCGGCGGCGGCGGCTGGAATGCCCAAGCGGTTCGCGACCTGCAAACATTTGCTGAAAACATGTCGCTGCCTGTTGCAGCATCCTTCCGCTGTCAGGATATGTTTGACAATCATCATCCGCTTTATGCCGGTGAAATGGGAACATCGATCAGCCCGAAACTTGCGGCGCGGGTTAAAGACTCAGACCTTTTGCTGGTCGTGGGCGCGCGCCTTGGTGAAATGACCACGCAGGGCTACGAGCTTATCAATATCCCTGTGCCAAAGCAGAAGCTCATCCATGTCCATCCGGGCGCGGAAGAACTGGGCCGTGTCTATCATGCTGATATTCCCATCAACGCCAGCATGGCGGCCTTCACCAGAGCAGCTTCAAAGCTTGCGCCTATCACCAATCCCGGCTTAAAAGCATGGGCTGAAAGCGCCAATGCCGACTATCGCGACAATCTGAAAACGCCGACAATTCCCGGTGACGTTCAGATGGGCGAGATCATGGAATGGCTGCGCGCGCATCTCACCGACGATGCCATCATCACGAATGGCGCTGGCAATTATTCGGCATGGCCGCACCGCTTCTATCAGTATCGCACCTATCGCAGCCAATTGGCGCCAACCAACGGTTCCATGGGCTATGGCGTGCCTGCAGCGGTTTCTGCCAAGCTGACGGCACCAGAGCGAACCGTCGTCTGTTTCGCTGGTGACGGCTGTTTTCTGATGAACGGGCAGGAACTCGCAACGGCTGCTCAATATGGTGCCAATGCGATTTTCATCGTCGTCAATAACGGCATGTATGGCACCATCCGTATGCATCAGGAACGCACCTATCCGGGTCGCGTTTCCGGTACTGGCCTTGCAAATCCTGACTTTGCAGCGCTTGCCCGAGCCTATGGCCTGCATGGGGAAACGGTTGAAAAAACCGCAGATTTTGCGGAAGCTTTCCAGCGGTGTGAACAATCGGGCAAGCCGGGTCTGATTGAAATCCGCATCGATCCGGAAGCGCTTTCGCCCAAGATGACACTGAGCCAGATGCGCGAACAGGGACTGGCGAAGCAGCGCTAACAGTGTTCAATAATCGAATCTTTAGGCCGGGTTTTCGTCTCGACGAAGGTCCGGTCTAACTTCCCTGACACCAATTCAATCCATTTAAATGCGGAGAATACCCCTAAAATTTACAGGTATCGCCGCGATGTCACTTATGAACAGGCTGCAATGTAGGAAATACAACTTTAGTTTGGATCGATACAATTTAGAGTAGACATTCCCGTCCAAGTCGCACATAAACCGCCCGGGTTGCAATGGGAGGGGAAATTGCGAACACTTAATCTATTCATTATTGGCTTTGGCTTTAGCGCACTTATCATCACCTGCATTTACGCAATTGGTGGCGGATTACTTTAAGATCGAAGAAGGCTCTCGCCTAAAAAGTTTGCCGATGCTTCACGCACCGCACCAAGCATAAAATCACTGATCACTCTGATACGCGGCGCGGCCATGACATCCACATGGCAATTCATCCAATATTCGCGTTCAAGATGCATCTCGCGCGGCAGAACGGGCACCAGCTCGGAATGCATATCGGCTATGTAATATGGCAAAACGCAAAGCCCATAACCCGTTTGTGTGGCGGTCAGTTGTGCGTGAATACTTGAACTTTGATAGTTACAGCGCTGTCCGGGCAATATCTCGCGCATATAGTCCAGACCGGGCGTGAACACCATGTCGTCGATATAGCCGATAAAGGGATGTCGAGACAGATCCTCTCGCGACCTTATCGGCGGATGGCAGTTCAGATAATCCCGATGACCATAGATAAACAGACGATAAGACGTCAGCTTTTCACTGTGATACGGCCCGGTGCGAGGCATATGCAGCGTGATCGATAATTCGGCCTCGCGACGCGACAACGACATGATCTGCTGAATTGTCACAACCTCTACGGAAAGGCTGGGATAGGATTGCGCCAGCACCGGCAGGCGATCGGCCAGAAAGAAATTGCCGAAGCCTTCAAGGGTTGAAAGCCGCACCACGCCTGACAGTGCCGAGAAACTTCCCGTGGCTTCCGTCTGGAACTTCAGCGCCTCGCGTTCCATCACCTCCGCAGGTTCGACCAGTCGTTCGCCCATTGGCGTCAGCAGATAGCCGCGCGGATTGCGCTCAAACAACTTGGTTGCAAGCGCCTGCTCCAGACGATCAATCCGCCGCAGAACCGTGACGTGGCTGGTGCGCAATTGTCTTGCTGCGGTAGAAAGCTGGCCGGTCCGTGCAACCGCCAGAAAATACTGCAGATCATCCCATGTAAACTGCCGCATCTCATCCTCCCAAAAGATAGCCATCGCCCGTTAGCCGAGTTCTGTACGTTTTTGAACAGACGATGTTCAAAAATTGTTATTCTTGTACGCATTTGTCAATGCTACCGTTCTCAAGAACAGCCCGACCGGAGGAACAAAATCGGGCAGAAGCAGAGGGATGTGCAATCAAGAGGAAGATTGCCAACCCGGTCTGAAAAGACTGCTTCAGAGGGCATCCCGAAAAGTGTGAACGGTTTTCGGAAAAAGATGCACGTTAGAACAAACAATGAGAGCGCCAGTCTGATCCTGTCAGATCGAAACGCGCTCTAACGGAGGATACCGTTCGATTCTATCGCGACGGACACAAGCTTTTTGGGAGGAGCACTGAATGAAACTTTTTGCACTTGCTACGGCTGCACTTTTGGCTGCAACCGCAATTTCATCTGCAGCAGAAGTATCCGACGGCAAAGTCAAGATCGGCATCCTGAACGACCAATCGGGTGTTTATGCGGACTTCGGCGGCAAGTGGTCGTTTGAAGCTGCAAAAATGGCTGCCGAAGATTTCGGCGGCAAGGTGCTGGATGCGCCGATTGAAATCATCACTGCCGACCATCAGAACAAACCGGATGTCGCAGCCAATATCGCCCGTCAGTGGTACGATACCGAACAGGTGGACGCCATTATGGAGCTGACCAGCTCTTCCGTGGGTCTCGCCGTTCAGGCGCTCTCCAAAGACAAAAAGAAAATCACAATCAATACGGGTGCGGCGACATCAGAACTCACAGGCAAGCAATGCACGCCATATGGTTTCCATTGGGCCTATGACACACACGCGCTGGCTGTTGGCACCGGCGGCTCGCTCGTCGAACAGGGCGGCGACACCTGGTACTTCCTGACAGCCGACTATGCTTTCGGTTATTCGCTGGAAGAGCAGACGTCAAAATTCGTTGAATCCAAAGGCGGTAAAGTTCTTGGCTCGGTTCGCCATCCATTGAGCACCACCGACTATTCCTCGTTCCTGTTGCAGGCCCAGTCGTCGGGCGCAAAGGTCGTTGGCCTTGCCAATGCCGGCCTTGATACATCCAATGCGATCAAACAGGCTGCGGAATTCGGCATTGTGGCCGGAGGCCAGCGCCTTGCGGCATTGTTGTTCACGTTAGCGGAAGTTCACGGACTTGGCCTTGAAGCCGCACAAGGCCTGACGCTCACCGAAGGTTTCTATTGGGATCGCGACGATGAATCGCGCGAGTTCAGCAAGCGCTTTTTCGACCGTACCGGCCGTATGCCGAACATGATCCAGGCAGGCACTTATTCGGCTGTGCTTCAGTATTTGAAAGCCATCAAGGAAGCAGGCACAGACGAGACAGAAGCTGTCGCCAAGAAGCTTCATGAAATGCCGGTCAATGACGTCTTCGCCCGCAATGGCAAGGTCGGTGCCAATGGCCGCATGATCTACGACATGTATCTCATGGAAGTGAAAAAGCCTGACGAAAGCAAGGCACCATGGGACTATTATAAGGTGCTGGCCACCATCCCCGGCGATCAGGCCTATTTGAAGCCTGAAGAAAGCGGCTGTCCTCTGGTCACGCAGTAAGAGGCTGATGGCATGAACACAGCAACTCAAAATACTACGGCTCTGCGAGAAGCAGAGCCGTCGAGGATTGTTCTTTCTGCTCGTGGGCTAGGCAAATCTTTTGGCGGCTTTCATGCGGTGAAGAATGTCGATCTTGATGTAGAGCACGCCCGCGTTCATGCCCTGATCGGGCCAAATGGTGCAGGCAAGACGACCGTTTTCAACCTGCTCACCAAATTTCTCCAGCCGACAAGCGGCGAGATTACGCTTCTTGGCGAAAACATCACCAAAACCAACCCTGCCAAGGTAGCGCGGATGGGTCTGGTGCGTTCGTTCCAGATTTCCGCAACCTTCCCGCATCTTACGGTGCTGGAAAACGTGAAGGTCGCTCTTCAACGCCCAAATGGTCTGGCAACGCAGTTCTGGCGTTCGCTGTCTGCACTGGATCAGCTCGACGCAAAAGCGATTGATCTTCTTGAGCGCGTGGGCCTTAGCGATGCCCGCCATGCGCTGGCCGCCGATCTTTCCTATGGCCGCAAGCGCGCGCTTGAAATCGCCACCACACTGGCACTCGATCCGAAAGTGCTGCTGCTTGATGAGCCAATGGCAGGCATGGGGCACGAAGACGTGCACATCATTGCCGCCCTCATCACCGATGTAGCAAAAGATCGTGCGGTGCTGATGGTCGAACACAATCTCAAAGTGGTGGCCGACATCGCCCATCACGTCACGGTGCTGCAACGCGGCGAAATCCTCGCATCGGGCAATTATGCCACCGTCGCACAAGACGAGCGCGTCCGCACCGCTTACATGGGAACTGAACATGAATAGAGGCCAACCCCTGCTCTCAGTGCGCGGGCTTAATGCCTGGTATGGCGAAAGCCATGCGCTGCACGGCGTCGATCTCGATATCTGGCCTGGTGAAACCATCACGCTTCTGGGTCGCAATGGCGTCGGAAAAACCACAACGCTGCGTGCGATCATGGGCATCATCCGCAAGCGGACCGGCACCATCACGCTTGATGGAAAAGACATACTGCGCGTGCCGCTGCATCGCATTGCCCGCACTGGCCTTGGCTTTGTGCCGGAAGAACGCGGGATTTTTGCGACGCTCAACGTGCATGAAAACCTGCTGCTGCCGCCCGTTGTCGGCAAGGGCAGCGGAGCCATGTCTCTCGACGAGATTTACGAGCTCTTCCCCAATCTCTATGAGCGCCGCAACAGCCCCGGCACCAAGCTTTCGGGTGGCGAGCAGCAGATGCTGGCGATTGCCCGCATCCTGCGTACCGGCGTGAAAGTAATGCTGCTTGATGAGCCGACCGAAGGGCTTGCGCCTGTCATCATCCAGCGCATCGGTGATGTGCTGGTGGAGCTTAAAAAGCGCGGCATGACTGTGTTGCTGGTCGAGCAGAACTTCCGCTTTGCAGCCAAAGTCGCGGACCGCTTTTATCTGATGGATCATGGTGTGGTGACGGAAAACTTCCCAACCGCCGAGCTGCCAGCACGGATGGCATCGCTCACGCAAGCTCTGGGGGTTTGAATCAATGACAATGATTTTTGGAATACCTTTGCAAGCGCTTCTTGGGCAGTTGCTCGTAGGCCTCATCAATGGCTCTTTCTACGCCATGCTGAGCCTCGGCCTTGCGATTATTTTCGGGCTTTTGCGCATCATCAACTTTGCCCATGGCGCGCAATATATGCTCGGCGCATTTGTTGGCTACCTGCTTTTGAGCGGCCTTGGCATCGGCTATTGGCCAGCGCTTATTCTCGCTCCACTTATCGTGGGTCTGGGCGGCGCCATCATCGAGCGCGTTGCACTTTCAAGGCTCTATAATCTTGATCCGCTCTATGGCCTGCTGTTCACTTTTGGTCTGGCGCTCGTGATCGAAGGCACCTTCCGCTATTATTATGGTGCTGCCGGTCAGCCTTATGCTGTCCCGCCATCGCTTGCAGGCGGCAATAATCTCGGCTTCATGTTCCTGCCAAACTATCGCGCATGGGTGGTGGTGGCGTCACTCGTCATCTGTATCGGCACATGGCTGCTGATAGAAAAGACCAAGCTCGGCGCTTACTTACGCGCCGCAACCGAAAACCCCACACTGGTCAAAGCCTTTGGCATCAATGTGCCACTGCTGCTCACCTTCACTTATGCGCTGGGTGCTGCCCTTGCTGGCTTTGCCGGTATCCTCGCAGCCCCCATTTATCAGGTCAGCCCGCTGATGGGGTCCAACATCATCATCGTGGTCTTTGCCGTGGTCGTGGTCGGCGGAATGGGTTCGATCCTTGGCGCCATCATCACCGGCTATGTGCTGGGGCTGGCGGAAGGTCTGACCAAGGTGTTCTATCCAGAAGCTTCCAGCATCGTCATCTTCGTTATCATGGCTATCGTCCTTCTGGTGCGACCCGCCGGACTGTTCGGGAAGGAGGCCTGATATGACTGATACTGCTCTCAAAGCAACGACGGCAAATCATCAGGCAAAGGCGCCGGCCCTCAACAGCCTTTCGGCAGTCGTTCTGGCGATTGCCATTGCTGGATTGATCGTAGCACCCTTCATGGTCTACCCGATCTTCCTGATGAAGATGCTGTGCTTCGCGCTCTTTGCCTCAGCCTTCAACCTCTTGCTCGGCTATACCGGCATTCTGTCATTTGGCCATGCAGCCTTCTTTGGCGGCGCTGCCTATGTGACGGCTCATGCGGTCAAGGAATGGGGTGTAACACCCGAAATCGGCATCCTGCTTGGCGTGCTGGCCGCGGCATTACTCGGCCTCATCATCGGCTATCTCGCCATCCGCCGTCAGGGCATCTATTCAACGATGATCACGCTGGCGCTTGCACAGATGTTCTTCTTCTTCTGTCTGCAAGCGGCCTTTACACACGGCGAAGATGGTCTTCAGGGTGTGCCACGCGGCTATCTCTTTGGCTTCATCGACCTCAATCAGCCGATGAATATGTATTATTTTGTGCTGGCTGTGTTTGTGATCGGGGTCTTTGCGATCTGGCGCATTATCAATTCGCCATTCGGCATGATCCTCAAATCGGTCCGCGAAAACGAAAACCGCGCCGTGTCGCTGGGCTATTCCGTCAATCATTACAAGCTTGCTGCCTTTGTCATGTCGGCAGCGCTTGCAGGTCTTGCAGGCGGCATGAAGGCGCTCGTCTTCCAGTTTGCCACACTCACCGATGTGGGCTGGCAGATGTCGGGCGAAGTGATCCTGATGACGCTGCTTGGCGGAATCGGAACGCTGATCGGCCCAATCGTCGGCGCAGCCTTCGTGGTCGCTCTTCAGAACTATCTCGCAACCTCGGACTTCCCCGTGACAATCGTCACTGGTGTCATCTTCATGGCCTGCGTTCTGCTCTTCCGTAGAGGCATCGTGGGCGAGTTCTATGCATCGCGGCTTGGAAAGAAATTGTTCGGATAACCGGCATTCCCGGAGCCGCATGTTCATCAGATAGCGGCTCCACCTTTTTACTGGATATGAAATCATGACCGACACCTACGATTACATCGTGGTTGGCGCGGGCACGGCTGGCTGCGCCCTTGCGAACCGCCTTTCCGCAGATAAGAACCGTTCCGTGCTGCTGCTTGAAGCAGGTGGCAAAGACAATTACGCGTGGATTCATATCCCCGTCGGCTATCTTTATTGCATCGGCAATCCGCGCACCGACTGGTGTTTCACCACCGAAGCGGAAGCAGGCCTGAATGGACGCTCTCTCGGCTATCCACGCGGCAAAGTGCTTGGTGGCTGTTCTTCCATCAATGGCATGATCTATATGCGCGGACAGGCACGCGATTATGATCTGTGGCGACAGGCCGGTTGCGACGGCTGGGGCTGGGACGACGTGTTGCCCTTCTTCAAAAAATCGGAAGACAATTTCGCGGGCGCAGATGATCTGCATGGCGCAGGCGGCGAATGGCGCGTTGAAAATGCCCGCCTGCACTGGGATATTCTGGATGCTTTTCGTGATGCAGCCGTTGCTGCCGGAATTCCAGCAACCGACGATTTCAATCGCGGTGACAATGAAGGTGTGTCCTATTTCAAGGTCAACCAGAAGCGCGGAATTCGCTGGAATACGGCCAAAGCCTTTCTGCGCCCGGCTCTTGATCGCCCGAACCTGCGCGTTGAAACCGGCGCCCATGTTCGCCGCATCGAGATCGAAGAGCTGCGGGCAACCGGCGTCACTTTCGATCAGAACGGGACAACCCGGACCGTCAAAGCAAAACGCGAGATTATTTTGGCAGCAGGTGCCGTCGGCTCGCCGCAGATATTGGAGCTTTCAGGCGTAGGACGTGGTGATGTGCTGCAAAAGGCAGGCATTCCGGTAAAACTCGAACGCAGACAGTTGGGGGAAAACCTGCAGGATCATCTGCAACTGCGCTGCGCTTATAAAGTTACCGGCATTCCAACGCTCAATGAGAAAGCCAGCAAGCTCTTCGGTAAGGCCATGATCGGCCTTGAATATTTCCTGCGTCGCTCCGGCCCCATGTCGATGGCACCCAGCCAGCTCGGTGTTTTCACTCGCTCGGACCCATCCTATGAAACAGCCAATCTGCAATATCATGTGCAGCCATTGAGCCTTGAGAAATTCGGTGAAGCCGTCCACCCCTTCCCGGCCTTTACCGCATCCGTCTGTAATCTGCGCCCCGACAGCCGCGGTTCGATCCACATCAAGTCGCCTGATCACCGGACCCAACCGGCCATCCAGCCGAACTATCTTTCCGCAGAAAGCGACCGCCGTGTTGCAGCCGACTCCATCCGCCTCACCCGTCATATCGTGGCGCAGGCGCCTTTGCAGAAATATCGCCCGGAAGAATTCAAGCCCGGACCAAGCTATGAAACGCAGGAGCAGCTGGAAAAAGCAGCGGGCGATATCGGCACCACGATTTTCCATCCGGTCGGCACCTGCCGAATGGGTGTAGATGCTGAAGCGATTGTCGATCCTCGTCTGCGACTTAACGGCATTCAGGGACTGCGCGTGGCCGATGCCTCGGTCATGCCAGGAATCACCTCCGGCAACACAAACTCACCCACGTTGATGATTGCCGAGAAGGCCGCCCAGATGATTATTTCGGATAATTATTAGAACCAGATTCCGGTCAGCCCCGTGAGCGGAAATGGCAATCCGCTCACGGGGCTGTGAACGCAATTTCACAATCGCTGAATCTCGTGAAGCTGAAATAATTTTCCTTGTTTATTGCCGTGCAAACGGGAATTATCGGCATCAAGGTGGGCAGGGGGAGAAAGATCATCTAACATGATCACTTTCCGGGACCGGCTCTCCAAAAAACTTTAGACAAGGAAAATAAGAATGTCGTCAGTCCTTTCCCGCTATTCGCTGACCCGCCGCGCGGGTCTGAAAGCTGCCCTCTTCACCGCTGCAGCTCTCACAGTTGGTTTTGCGAGCGCGCCAAGCCACGCAGAAGACAAGACCATCAAGGTCGGCATCATGGGCGGCGAAGACGAAGACGTCTGGAAAGTCGTTGCCGAAGAAGGCAAGAAGCACGGCCTCAACATTGAGCGCGTGACCTTCAACGATTACAACCAGCCAAATGAAGCGCTGGAACGCAAGGAAATCGACGCAAACGCTTTCCAGCACAAGCCTTACCTTGACGAACAGATCAAGCAGCACGGCTACAAGATCAGCGTTGCAGGTTACACCGCTGTCTGGCCAATCGGCATCTATTCGCGCAAGATCAAGAGCCTTGATGAACTGAAAGAAGGCGCAGTTGTTGGCGTGCCGAACGACCCATCGAATGAAGGTCGTGCGCTCCGCGTTCTCGAAGCAAGCGGCCTCATCAAACTGAAGCCGGAAGCAGGCATCCTCGCAACGCCAATCGATGTGATTGAAAATCCAAAGAAGATCGAAATCAAGGAACTCGACGCCGGTGTCGTCGGTCGCTCGATTGATGATCTCGATGTCGCAATCGTGAACAACGACTGGGCAGCTAAAGCTGGCCTGAAGAAGGAAGAAGCGATCGGTTGGGAATCCAAGGAAAACAACCCATACAACAACTTCATCGCGGTCCGCACCGAAGATGAAAATGCTGAATGGGTAAAGAACCTTGTTGCCTCCTTCCAGAACGACGCCGTCAAGGCCGAGCTGGACCGCGTTTACAAGGGCACAGGCATTCCAGCCTGGAACTAATTGCTATGAGTGACTGAAAGACCGCGCCGGAAAAAGCTTTTCCGGCGCGGCTTTTATTGACGTAAGCAAAAAAATTGCCCAAAAGCATCGGCGGTGAGCATTAGCTCCATGGCTTAGCCAGGCCTCATCTTTCCTTGAAGCCTTATCCGATTGCAGTTTGCCGCTGTTTTACAGCGGTGCATCTAACTATAGAAGAAACGACCGTGACCATTGAACAGCCACCTGCCGCATTAGCGCCCATCGTCGAAATGAAAGACGTGCGCCGAATGTTCGGCGAAACGGCTGCGATCAGCGGCGTCTCTCTTTCCGTCGCACGCGGCGAAATTCTCGGCATCATCGGTCGTAGCGGCGCGGGCAAATCCACGCTGATCCGCTGCGTCAATGGCCTTGAGAAGCCCGACAGCGGTTCAATCCTGATTGAAGGTCGTGAGATCACCGGCCTTGGTGAAGACGCGCTTCGCCCTGTGCGCCGCCGCATCGGCATGGTGTTTCAGCACTTCAATCTCATGTCGGCCAAAACCGTGGCGCAGAACGTAGCTTTACCGCTCAAGATTGCGGGTATGCCAAAAGCTCAGCGCATCAAGCGCGTGGCAGAACTGCTGGATCTCGTCGGTCTCTCCGACAAGGCGAAGCAATATCCGGCACAGCTTTCCGGTGGCCAGAAGCAGCGCGTCGGCATTGCGCGCGCACTTGCTGCCGAACCCGCCGTTCTGCTCTCTGACGAAGCCACCTCGGCGCTCGATCCTGAGACAACCCAGTCAATTCTGGCGCTGCTCAAAGATATCAACACCAAGCTTGGCCTTACCATCCTGCTCATTACCCATGAAATGGACGTTATCCGCCGCATCGCCGACCGGGTGATCGTGCTGGATCACGGCGCAATCGCCGAAGAAGGTCCTGTCTGGAAAGTCTTCGCCAATCCGCAGTCGCCCATCACGCAAAGCATGTTGCAAGTGCTGGAGCCGGAACTGCCTGCCGTGTGGCGCGAGCGCCTCGACAAGACCGGCGATCTTGCCATTCTCAAGGTCAAGCTTTCAGGAACCGCCGCCAAGGGCGCATTCTTCAGCGAAGCGACACTTGCGACCGGCATTGCGCTTCAACTGATCCATGGCGGCATGGATACCATTCAGGGCGAGCCGGTTGGAACCATGTTCATTGGCCTGCCCACGCAGGACAAGGCAAAACTAGACGCCACACTCGCCTATTTCAACACCCATGCAGACGCCACGGAGGTTCTCGGCTATGTCTCAGGCAATGCTTGATCTTCTCTGGCGCTCCTTCTGGGAGACCATGATCATGACCGGCTTTTCGAGCCTGATTTCGCTCGTCGTCGGTCTGCCGCTGGCACTCATTATGATTCTGACCGAACGTGGTGGCCTTGCGCAAAACCTGACAATCAACGCCATTCTCGGTGCCATCATCAATGGCTTCCGTTCAGTGCCTTTCATCATTTTGCTTGTGGCACTTATCCCGGTGACGCGCTTTGTTGTCGGCACATCGATCGGCACATGGGCATCCATCGTGCCATTGTCGATTGCCGCCATTCCCTATTACGCGCGTATCGCTGAAGTCTCGCTGCGCGAAGTGGATAACGGCCTCGTGGAAGCTGCACGATCGATGGGCGCAAACCGCTGGACGATCGTGCGTGAAGTGCTGGTGCCGGAGGCCCTTCCCGGCATCATCGCAGGCTTCACCGTGACCATCATCACACTCATTGGCGCGTCTGCAATGGCTGGTGCCATCGGTGCAGGCGGTCTAGGTGATCTGGCTATCCGTTACGGATATCAGCGCTTTGAAACGCAGATCATGATTGCTGTGGTGATTATTCTGATCATCATGGTGTGCGGAATTCAGCTCATCGGCGATTATCTCGTCAATCGTCTCGACAAGCGCAACCTGCGTTCACGCAGCTAAACTACAGACTGAGGGTGTTTATCGCACCCTCCGTCTAAAACCTGCTTCCAGCGTATTGCCATCAGGGTCGAAGACGAGAGCCGCATAATAGCCCATCTCTTCCGGCCCCTGATAGGCCGGTGAGCCGCTCTCCCTGCCGCCACCCTGAACTGCTGCCCGGAAAAAAGCCTCCACATCTTCACGACTGCTCGCATTGAACATCAGATGAAGATGGTTGCCCGGCTTGCCTTCAGGCACGCCTGCGTCTGCTTTCTGCCCTTTGTGTATCCATAGAAAGGGCACAGGTGCCCTCTCGCCTCCACTCACAAAGAAACCGCTATCCGAATGTGGAATAACAGCGAGCCCAAGTTTAGGCATGCAGCTTTCATAGAAAGAAAGGCTGCGGCGAAGGTCTTTGCTTTGAAAGCCGATATGATCGAAGAGCGACATAACAATGATTATATGTCGGCTTTTAATAAAGAAAAGCGGCGCCCCCTATTTTGGAGAGCACCGCTGTAATTATTCTTGTAAAAGATGGATTAGTGTCTGTGGGGATTTTTCGAATTTGACGTTTGAAACAGCATTAATGTCAGCCGGGATTCAAACGTCCAATCCAATCCACTAGCCGCGTGTGCGTGCCAATCCAGCCTTGGCAGGCTGATAGTTTGCATCAAGCTGAATAGCGCGCGAATAAGAATTCGCAGCCTTGGCCTTGTCGCCGCGCTGTTCATAGACCAGCGCCTGATTGGACCAGCTTTCAGCAACATTGCCATCAAGGGTGATCGCCGTGTTGAAATCGTCAAATGCGTTGTCGTAATCGCCCAGCGCCACATAAGAAATGCCGCGACCATTATAAGGTTCAGGTGCTGTTGAATTAAGCGAAATCGCTTTCGAGAAATCTTCAATCGCCTGCTTGTGCTGGCCCTTGGCCTGATAGATCAGACCACGGTTATGGTAGGCGCGGCCATCGGTCGTCTGCAACGAGATTGCCTGGTTAAAATCGCTAAGCGCCTGATCGAGACGTCCAGCCAGACGATAGACATTACCACGTCCGACATAAGCTGCATCATATTGCGGGTTGATCTGGATCGCGCGGCTGTAATCCTGCGCTGCCTTGCCGCTGTCACCCATATAACGATAAATCAGCGCGCGGTTTGCATAGGCCTGGTAGAAATTCGGGTTCAGCGCAATTGCCTGATCGAAATCACGCAGCGCTTCCTTATAACGGCGGGCCTTGCCATAAGCCGATCCGCGCACGTTGTAAGCTTCGGGATCGCGCGGGTTGCTCTGAATAACGCTGGTGAGCGAGCTGATGTTTTCGCTCGAACCTTGAGCACGATCAACCGTGCTCAATGCGCTATGCGTGTTGGAGCTTTGGCAACCAGCAACCGCAAGAGCCAGAACTGCCGTGACCGCCAATAGGCTGTTTCGTGCAAAATGAGAGCCTGTTGATTTTCCGGCCTTCTCAACAAAGTTCCCGGACGAATGCATCACCTTAAAGCGTGTTGGCAACGACAGCGTTCCTTTCTGCTTGATCGGAGCGAGGGACCTGAAACCCTGAACTTCCGTCAACTTTGTCCCCGGCTGATACAACAGCCACAATACTATATTTGTCTCTATAGCACAGCAAAAGGCCGCAGGAAAAACTGCGCCTTGAAATGCACCCGAAAAACGAAACCGGCTTTCGGATAAGATAGGCGTAAACTCAACTCTTGGAAGCCCGGATCTGATACTATCGGATCTTTGCTCCAGATGGATCAACGCCACAATAAAGGTCAGTATATGGCGGCCCGCTGACACTTCAAATCGGCATGTCTTATCTCGTGAAGCAAACCGAGATCATGCTCTGACCTTCAGACATGCAAAAACCGGCGCGAGCCATAAGCTGCACCGGTAAGCAAAAGGCGCCACAAAGGCGGCGCCAATCTCAGGTCACTTAGCGAGCTGCGGTACGACCGCCGCCGATAAGACCTTCACGCTGTGCGCGCTTACGAGCCAGCTTGCGAGCGCGACGAACGGCTTCTGCCTTTTCGCGGGCGCGCTTTTCAGATGGCTTTTCATAATGGCCACGCATCTTCATTTCGCGGAAGATACCTTCGCGCTGCATCTTTTTCTTCAGAGCGCGGAGAGCCTGATCAACATTGTTATCGCGGACGAGTACCTGCACGTGTAATCCCGTATCGGTTAGAATTTCGGTTGAGCCTGAGGCTTTAAGGGCGTCTCTTAACGATGTTCAGTCGACAGAGTCAACTGTCTAAACGCCGAAAGGCTCCCAAGCTTCGCAACATAAACGCTGCAAATTGGGGCTGGCATTACCAGATGGCCCGGCTTTTGTCCACCTCAAGATAAGACTTTGCCCGGCCCTGGGTACAAATAATGGCTTCACGTCGAATTATAATGACCAAATCAGCCTTTATAGGCTAGAGAGCACGCGCTTTTCGCACAATTCAGCCTCATTGCTCCGTCATGAGCTACAGGCTGGTGAAATGTACCGCCCATCCCCATTCATTGATTCCTTCTGTCGAGATTTATGTCTTTCCACAAACGACTCGTTATTCAATTCACAGGCTATGAAGGCCTGCACCCGAAAGCCGTCCGCGTGCGTCATGCGCAAGCGTTGAAGGACTTCGACCGTTTGTGGCACGCAAAGACCAAATTGCCTCCGATGAAAGACGAGTCGGATGACTGCGGCAGTCTGACAGCGACGACCAATGGCAATGGCTGGCAAACGGAAACCGAATTCTGTCAGTTTGGCACCGCAGACATCTTTGACGACTACGCAGCCCGCTCTACACCCATGCGTATGCTGACGGGCTTCCGCGCCTTCATGAACATTTTCTTCACAGGCACCCTGCTCCGCTATCTGCTGACCAGCTGGCGCTTCGTGATGTTCTTCATGTGGCCGTTTCTGTTATCCATCGTCATTATCGCAATCGCGGCCATGATCGCTTCTGCGCCAATGCTTGCCGGTTTCCCATCCTGGAACCTTGTCTGGTCCCTGCCGCTTGCCGCAGTTATCGCCACATTGCTCGTGCGCTGGCCCGGCGACCGATTCTTCATGTCCTATCTGCTCGATGACTGGTCGGCTGCCTATGACCGTATCTATAGCCGCAACGACAAGCTCAAAGCACGTCGTCGCGCCTTTGCGGAAGCACTCAAAAAGAAGATTAAGGAAAGCAACGCCGACGAAGTGATTATCGTCGCCCATAGCCTCGGCACGGTTCCAGCCGTGGAAGCGCTGGCAGATGTTCAGCGTGAGCGCCCCGACCTGCTCACAAAGCAGCCTGTGTCTATGCTGGCCATTGGCTCATGCCTGCTGATGATCGCTCTTCATCCAAAGGCACGCGGCTTGCGCGAAGACGTGCGCGTGGTGATGAACGACAGCCCTGTGCTCTGGTCGGAGTTTCAGGTTCTCACCGACATCATCCACTTCTACGGCTCAGATCCGGCGAAGGCGCTGAAGATAAAAGCTGAGAACCCGCCGCTCATCCATCGTATCCGCTTCAAAAACGTACACAGTGAAAACCGCTATAAGCGTTCAAAGGGCAATTTCTTCCTGATGCACCTGCTTTATATGCGCGGCGCCGAGAAGAAGAACTTCTACGACTTTGGCATGTTTCTGCATGGCCCGTTCTTCTTCCGTGAGCTGATGACAACCCACAAAGACAAAGCCGCCCCACTTGATGAAGAGGGACGGCTTCAAAACTCATAAAGAGCAGCGCTTACGCCTCTGGTGGCTCCACCACGGCGATGGTAAGCCATGTCGCCGTGAGCGCTGGCTTGATGGTGTTCTCAACTTCCAGCGTCACTTCGTAATGATTGACCACCCGGCCCGATGGGCGAATATCGGCATCGGCAAGCTTGAAACGGGCGCGTACGCGTGCGCCTGTCTTGACCGGTGACATGAAGCGCACTTTATCGAAGCCGTAATTAATGCCCATGGTGGCACCCTGCAGCATCGGCAGCGCTTCAAAAGCCAGCGTTGAAAGCAGCGATAAAGTCAGAAACCCATGCGCAATCGTGCCGCCAAATGGCGTTTCCTTGGCTGCGCGCTCTGGATCAACATGAATGAACTGATGATCATCCGTTGCATCGGCAAACTGATTGATCATTTCCTGCGTGACTTCACGCCACTCGGAACATCCGATTTCCGTGCCGATCGCCTCGCGCAGCTGATCGAGCGTAATTGCGTCCTTCATTCCCTCAAACTTTCTGCTGAACTGATAACGCCTTCTTTAGCCTATAAAAAAGGCCCGGCAAATCATAACCTCACGCGGCAACCAGTATTTCACGGGCGATATCATCCCAATGGCCGAAAACGTGGCTCGCACCCTTGGAAGATAAGCGTTCAGCATGACCTTCATATGTATGACCGCCACCCGTATAGCCAAAGGCCGTCATACCGGCTGCAATCGCGCCTTCAACGCCAAACGGCGAATCTTCGATCACCACGCAGCGCGCCGGATCAACGCCCATCTTGTCGGCTGCAAAAAGGAAAAGATCAGGTGCGGGCTTGCCGCGCTTGACCATGCTCGATGAATAGACCGCATCACCGAAGTAATGGTTGATACCCGTCTTCTCCAAGCTGAATGCAATGCGCTCCGGCTGCGAGGAAGATGCAACACAACGCTTGTGCGGCAGGATTTTCAGAAAATCGGCAATACCGACTGCCGGCTGCAAATGCTCGGCAAACAGAACCTTCGTTTCCGGCCAGAACTGGCTCAAAGCTTCTTCTGGCAAACGATGGCCCGTCAGCCCGGCAATCATTTCAAGAATATCTGCCTGCTTCATGCCGATGCCTTTTGCAACCGTACCCTCCGGCAGCATCATGCCGTGATTGGCATAAACCTGCTCAAACGCGCGGCAGGAAAGCGGCTCGCTATCGACGAGAACACCGTCGCAATCGAAGATAACGAGGTCGAAGGGGGATGCGTTGCTCATAAAGGCTCCGATGGAATGCATATGGGGAATGCGTATTTTGTCGCGCCGATTTGAGATGCGCGCTTTTCACTGTTGATATAGAGACTGTTCGTCCATTGCGCATCTATAACAATATAAGCGTGACAAAATTATCGCGAAATAGATGGTTAGAGCATAAGTCCTGTCGGCGTGAAACGAGGATCGATAAGATTATGCTTCAAATAAAAACGGTTAGAGCGCCAATCTGGTTTTTTCAGATCGAAACGCACTAAGTAATTTGCGGAGACTCTCATGACGACGAATGTGGCACTGGTTGGGCTGGCGCGAGACTTGCAATTGCGCGCTGAAACCGGAAAACCAATCCGCATCGGTCTTATCGGTGCTGGTGAAATGGGCACGGATATCGTCACACAGGTCGCCCGTATGCCCGGCATTGAAGTGAGCGCCCTTTCTGCCCGCCGTCTGCCGAACACCTTCAAGGCTGTCCGCACTGCCTATGGCGACGATGACAATGCGCGCGAAGCCAACAGCGAAAGCGCTATGACCAGCGCCATCGAAAGCGGAAAGATCGCAGTCACCGGCGATAATGATCTGATCCTCTCCAATCCGCTGATCGACGTCATCATCGATGCAACCGGCATTCCGGAAGTCGGCGCTGAAACCGGCATCAAGGCCATCGAGCATGGCAAGCATCTTGTGATGATGAATGTCGAAGCGGATGTCACCATCGGCCCTTACCTCAAAGCACAGGCCGACAAGCAAGGCGTCATTTATTCGCTGGGCGCAGGTGACGAACCTTCCTCCTGCATGGAGTTGATCGAATTCGTTTCAGCCCTTGGCTATGAAGTGGTCTCTGCAGGTAAGGGCAAGAACAACCCGCTCAATTTTGATGCCGTCCCTGACGACTATCAGGAAGAAGCCGACCGCCGGAACATGAATGTCCGCCTGCTGGTCGAATTCATTGATGGCTCAAAAACCATGGTCGAGATGGCAGCCATTGCCAATGCAACTGGCCTCGTTCCTGATATTGCCGGGATGCATGGCCCTCGCGCCAGCATCGACCAGTTGAGCCAAACCCTTATCCCACAGGCGGATGGCGGCGTTCTCAGCAAAAGCGGCGTCGTCGATTATTCCATCGGCAAAGGCGTTTCGCCCGGCGTATTCGTTGTGGCCAAGATGGACCACCCTCGCCTTAATGAGCGCCTTGAAGATCTGAAGATCGGCAAAGGCCCTTATTTCACCTTCCACCGCCCATACCACCTTACATCGCTGGAAGTACCGCTGACGGTAGCGCGCGCCGTTCTGCACGGCAAATCCGATATGGTGCCGTTGCCAAAGCCGGTGGCGGAAGTCTGCGCGGTCGCAAAGAAAGACTTGCAGCCGGGCGATCATCTCGATGCCATCGGTCAATATTGCTATCGTTCATGGATCATGACGACACCGGAAGCACGCAGTGCCAAGGCCATTCCTTGCGGCTTGCTACAAAACGGCACCGTCACTGCACCAATCAAAAAGGGTGAACTCATCACCTATGCCAATGCAGCACCACAGCCCGGCTCCAAGATTGCCGAGCTGCGTGCATTGCAGGACAAGATGATCTACGGCTGATCTAACTTATTCGATTATAATAAAAGGGCGGCTCGAAGCCGCCCTTTTTGTTTCTTGCCAGAACACCCCGGCCTTATGAGATTCGGGGAAATGGCGTGCCGAAAATGGTGGGGTTCGAGCACCGGAGCGGAGTGTACTTAAAGTACATGAGCACCGGAAGCGCAGAACCACGCCATTTGCAGGCCGCCAGAACCCGAATATCGAAGGCCTAGTGATCCAAAGCCTTAACGATGCTTTCAACCATCTTCTTCGCGTCAGCAAAGAGCATCATTGTGTTGTCGCGGAAGAACAGCTCGTTTTCCACGCCAGCATAGCCTGATCCCATGCCGCGCTTGATGAAGAGCACTGTACCGGCCTTGTCGACATCGAGGATCGGCATACCAAAAATCGGCGATTGCGGGTCGGTCTTCGCTGCCGGATTGGTCACGTCATTCGCGCCAATCACGAAGGCAACATCAGCCGTCGCAAATTCCGAATTGATGTCTTCAAGTTCAAACACTTCATCATAGGGCACGTTGGCTTCAGCCAGCAGCACGTTCATATGGCCAGGCATACGACCGGCAACAGGGTGGATTGCGTATTTTACTTCCACGCCTTCGGCCTTCAACTTGTCAGCCATTTCACGCAGCGCGTGCTGTGCCTGTGCCACTGCCATACCGTAACCGGGCACGATGATAACCTTGGACGCGTTCTTCATGATGAAGGCTGCATCGTCAGCCGAACCCTGCTTGACCGGACGCTGTTCCACTTCGCCGCTGCCCGCAGCTGCCACGTCACCGCCGAAGCCACCAAGAATAACCGAAATGAACGAGCGGTTCATGCCTTTACACATGATGTAGGACAGGATCGCACCGGATGAACCGACCAGCGCACCGGTAATAATCAGCGCCAGATTGCCAAGCGTGAAACCAATGCCTGCCGCAGCCCAGCCCGAATAGGAGTTGAGCATGGAAACGACAACCGGCATATCTGCGCCACCAATCGGGATGATGATCAGCACACCGAATACCAGTGCCAGAACGACGATCAGCCAGAACACGAAATGGCTTTCGGTGTTGGTCAGAACGGCAATCAGGATCACGATTGCAGCAGCAAGGGCCGCATTGATGACATGACGCCCCGGCAGCATGATCGGCTTGCCCGACATACGGCCATCAAGTTTCAGGAACGCAATGATCGAACCGGTGAAGGTGATTGCACCAATCGCAACACCTAGCGACATTTCGATCAGCGCCTGACCGTGGATCTGACCCACTTCGCCAATGCCGAAAGAATGCGGTGAGTAAAGGGCTGCGGCGGCAACGAGCACGGCGGCAAGGCCAATCAGCGAGTGGAAGGCTGCCACAAGCTGCGGCATGGCCGTCATCGCAATGCGGCGTGCAATCACTGCACCAATACCGCCACCAATGGCGATACCGAGGATAATCAGCACCAGACCGCCAAAGCTTGGACGTGCCAGCAACAGCGTGGTGACGATGGAAATACCCATACCGATCATTCCATAGGTATTACCCTGACGGCTGGTGGTTGGGTGCGAAAGGCCGCGCAGTGCCAGAATGAACAGGACACCGGAGACCAGATAAAGGAAGGCTGCGAGATTAACGCTCATGATGGCTCAGCCCTCACTTTTCTTTTTTCTTGTACATGGCAAGCATACGCTGGGTAACCAGAAAGCCGCCAAAGATGTTTACGCTTGCAAGGATGAGCGCGATGAAGCCGAAGCCGGTTGCCCAGCCCGAAAGCGAAAGACCGACGGCAAGAAGTGCGCCGACCACGATCACCGATGAAATAGCGTTGGTAACAGCCATAAGCGGCGTATGCAGTGCAGGCGTCACCTGCCAGACAACGTAATAACCGACGAAAATCGACAGAACGAAAATCGCAAGGCGGAAGACAAACGGATCAACCACGCCACCGGATGCGGCATGGGCGGCGGCAGCTGCTGCATCACCTAAACCGCCTGCATTTTCCGCTGCCTGCCTGACGGCTTCGGCTGCCTGATTGAGGCTCTGAAGAGCTTTTTCGAGTGCTGTATCGGACATTATGCCTCTCCTCCGTCAGCGGAAGTTTTTGCAGCTTTTGCCGGTGCTTTTCGGGTTGTCTTGGCTACAGGCTTTGCCGTGGCAGACGCCGCTTCCTTTGCAGCCTCTGCCTTAACAGCAGGCGCTTTTGCCTTCGGTACGGCTTTAGGTTTAGCGACCTTCTCAGCCACAACGGCTGGCGCTGCTTCGACTTCTGCTTCGGCCTTGGCAAACGCCGGATGCACGACTTTGCCCTCGTGGGTCAGAAGTGTTGCCTTTACCAGCTCTTCCTGCGGATCAAGCTTGAGAAGCTTTGCTTCCTTATCGACCAGCGTTTCGAGGAATGCATAAAGATTGCGCGCGTAAAGCTGCGAGGCAGTCGCCGCAATCCGGCCCGGCACATTGAGATAACCGACGATCTTCACGCCGTTCACATCTGCAACCTGACCGGCAACAGCACCTTCGACATTGCCGCCGCGCTCAACTGCCAGATCAACCAGCACAGACCCCGGACGCATGGCTGCGACCATTTCCTTTGAAACAAGACGCGGGGCCGCACGACCCGGAATAAGCGCTGTGGTGATGACAATATCCTGCTTGGCTATATGGTCAGCAACAAGTGCCGCCTGCTTTGCCTGATATTCCTTCGACATTTCCTTGGCATAACCGCCGGAGGTTTCCGCCGCCTTGAATTCCTCATCCTCGACCGCGATGAACTTCGCGCCAAGCGAAGCGACCTGCTCCTTCGCAGCCGGGCGAACGTCGGTTGCAGTCACAACCGCACCCAGACGACGTGCAGTCGCAATCGCCTGAAGTCCGGCAACGCCGGCACCCATGACGAAGACGCGGGCTGCAGGCACCGTGCCAGCAGCTGTCATCATCATTGGCATGGCACGGTCATAGACGTCGGCTGCATCAATGACGGCCTGATAACCGGCGAGATTGGCCTGCGACGAGAGAACATCCATCACCTGTGCGCGCGTTATGCGCGGCATGAATTCCATCGTGAAAGCGGAAATACCGGCCTTCGCAAGAGCTGCAACCGCTGTTTCCTGACCGTAGGGATCAAGCATCGCGAAAAGTGCTGCGCCCGGTTTATACCCTTTGAGTTCCGCATCGTTCGGACGGCGCACTTTCAGGATAACGTCTGCCGCTTTGGCGTCAGCCGTAGTTCCTATGCGCGCGCCTGCGCCTGAAAACTCGGTATCGATGATACGCGATTTTTCGCCTGCGCCTTTTTCCACCACGACATCAAAACCAAGCGCGATGAATTTCTTCACCGTCTCGGCAGATGCCGCAACGCGGGTCTCGTTGGGATCACTCTCTTTCGGAATGAATATAGTCTGGGCCAACTGGTTTCCCTTTCGTGGCTTAATCCGACCTCGCAGCCGGGCACAATCCGGGCTTCCGGGAAGAAGCCCCTTTAAATGATGAAACAAACGACATGCATAAAGCCCCGGTAAGGTGCGAGCTGCACCCATACCAAGGCATTCGATCAAATCATGCGGATTATTGCTGGTTTAGATCCTTAGAGGAGGAACCAGGCAGCGGCGCAGATCAGAACAAACAGAACGGTCGCGGAGAAAAAACCACCCGCGAAAAAGCCGAACGCCATGGCAACAAGGAGGGCAACAACTGCCACTGTGCCCCATTTAAACACACCCATGAAACCAGCATAAGTTTTATCATGCTCTGGATAATCCATCGGCGCGCCGAGTTCAGCCGGAGCTGTAGTGTGATGTTCTGCCATTTTGTAGTTCCACCCATTCAGATAGTTTGACTATTCTTAGTCAGACTATCTGTGATCTTTAACGCGCATGCAACCTCAACCGGACCTTGCCTCAGGCTTTGGTCCCCGGCTGTTTGTCGCAGCGCCCCTCCACTCCGTCTGTGACCGCATATGCGGCTACGGCAGCTAACTAACCAGAATTTTCAGAAATTTCTATACTAAAATATTTAGAGCAACTTTCAAAAAGATTTAAATTATCAAAGGTAAGGATCATGCGTATAAATCGCATAGGCTCACCAAAAGATTTTATATGCCAAGGCCGGTATATTTCGCTGTTGGCAGGATCGTCAGCGGACCGACACCATTGCTCAGATTGCCAAACATCGCACGCCGCTCATGCGGCTGTGACTTGAAGAACGGGAAGCGGACAGCAACCGCGTCGCGAATATTGCGAATGGGTGCAGCGCCCAGTCCGACCTTGATGCCATAGCCCAGATGCTCACGCGCTTCGGCCATGACAGTGGTGCCGAAAATACGTTTGTAAAATGCCATATGCTCTGGCTTCACCGATGCAAGACATTGATCCGCTTCAAAAAATTCCGAAGCCATCGCAGCAATGCGCAAGGTGACATAGGGAATAGCAGGATATTCGCTCAGCAGATCCGGGTCCGCTGCAAAGCGTGTCGGGTCAACAAAAGCCATGCCGCTATTGAGGAGAGGATCAAGAATATCGGGAAAGAGCGCATAGCTCGTGCCACGACGATGGTCAGGCGTGATGTAATGAATACGCAATGTACTCACCAATTGCCCGTCAATATGGATGCCAAAGACAAACGCATGACTGTCACGATCAATGTCATCAACAATCGATGGCACTTCCGCTTCATGCATCACGTTCGCACTTCGGTAAGACCGGTAACGCAGGCGCCCAATTTCTTCGAGATCTTCCGCGTGTACGATGCGGCGATATTCCACCCGATCCAGAAACTGCAATAGCTGCCGCGCGAAATTGGATAGCGGTGGTTGCCCACCAGAGACAGCTTCATTCGTCATTCAAATAGCATCCGCACCCCGTCAAATCAGTGCGCAGAATAAGGTGCTTTATAAGCGTGTAAAGGTGTAACTTTGAGTTTTTGTCACTTGCCAGTGACAGAAACTCTCATTCACCCTGGATCGCCCGACACGCAGCCGCCAATGCACCTTAATGAGAATTGGAATGGCCGCTGAAACGGCCACTCCCTCTTTGTGCCGATCACTGAATAGAGTTAGCCAGAGACTGGAACATCTCGATTGTTTCAGCTTTCACCTGCTGACCATCAATATTGTAATTGGCGTAGGCCGATGTTTTGACGATCACCACGCGTTTGGCCGGATTGACGTAAATAAACTGGCCGTAAATACCGACGGCAGCGAAATCACCTTGGGGCTCAACCGGAATCCACCATTGATAACCATAGCCAAACGGTATCTTGCCTGACGCATCTTTGCGTCCGGGCATCAAATACGGCTCGTCTGGCGTTACAGAATCGTGAACCCATTGCGCCGGCACGAGCTGCTCGCCAAGATAGTTCCGGCCTTCATTCATATAGAGCAATCCAAAGCGGGCATAATCACGCAGCACAGCATTAAGGCCACCCGCAGCGACAACTTCACCCTTCTGATCAGCAAGCCAATACGAATCAGCCTCTGCGCCAAGTTTCGACCAGAGCTTGTCCTCAAAATAGTTTTGGATTGGCACACCAGTCGCACCTTCCAGCACCAAGGCGAGAACTTGCGTATCTGCTGAGACATACCGATTGACTGTGCCTGGCTTGATTTCGTTCTTCAGATGCGCGGTGAAATCGATGACCGACCCGGTAACCATTTGCACAATGTAACGCACGATATCCGAATTGAGATCGGCGTAATTTTCGTTGAAACCAATGCCCGACGACATCTGCAGAACGTTTTTCACAGTCACGCCCTTATAGCCACCCTCCGCGAGTACCGGCGCATAATGATCGACTGTCTCATCGAGTTTGATCTGACCATCACGCACCGCATTGCCGATCAGAAACGAAACGAACGATTTCGATACAGACATCGCGATGGACTGCGTTTTCTCGGTGTTACCGCGTGCATATTCTTCATGCACGATCTCACCATCCTTCAGAACAATGAAACCTGTTGTTTCCGTCCGTTTGAGAAAATCGGCAAGATTGTGTGTCTCGCCTTTATATGAATAGGTTTCAGGCAATGGCCGCTCGGCCTTCGGCAGCGGACTGACATCACCCGCGCGCGCAACCCGGATCGACGGATAGATTTTATAGAGGGTGCGGAAATTTTCATCGATCACATCAGGCTTGAAAACCTGAGAATACTGATAAACCGCCCAATATTCGTGTAATTTCTTCCTAAAAATCGCAGCACTGGCAGCCGCGATAATAATGATTAATATTATTAAATATAAGAAAAAACGGAAAAGCCGTTTCATTTCCCCTCCTTGTTATTTTACTTATAAAGTAATAACTGAATTACTTATGCCGCTCAAAGACATGGCACTATCTTCACCTTTATTACAAGGAGGAAAATAGCTAAATTTTGCTATGATAAAATAGGGGAATTATCGGTACTGATATGGTTTCACAGAATTGAAACCGTCAGACTTATCCAAAACTTCATGAGTACGACTCATGGAGTTTTGGATAAGCCCGAGTGGCGATTGAACTTTTTCAAGGCGTGGATAGCGTCAGCATCTTCGCGCCTTGGTATTACTGCGCAAATGTGCGTCCGCCGTCGTGCGGCACGACAGCTTTGGCCGATGAAGTCCGGATTTCTGTTGCCGGAACAGGCTTACCCAACAGATAGCCCTGCACGAGGTCAGCGCCCGCCGCCACGCGAACTAACGCCAGCTGCTCTTCTGTCTCGACACCTTCAACAGTTACGGCAAGGCCTAACTCGTGCGACAGCTGGGTAACACCACGCAGCAGCATCAGAGAACGTCGGTCATTGGTGATATCCTGGACAAAGGAACGATCGACTTTGACCTTGGTCAGCGGCAAGCTGTTGAGATAGCTCAAGCTGGAATAGCCCGTACCAAAATCGTCCAGTGCAATGTTGATCCCGGCATTCTTCAGTCGCTGCAAGACCAACGAAGTCTGATTGCGATCAGCGATGATCGCACTTTCGGTCACTTCCACCTCAAGCTGCCTCGCCGGAAGGCCGGATTTCTGCAAGGCATTGGCGATATCGCGGGTAATATCGCTGTTTTTCAAATCAATCGCTGACAGATTGACCGAAACGCCAATCCGATCCCCCCATGTCATACAATCGCGGCAGGCCTGCTCAAGCATGAAACGGGTGATTTGCGAGATAATGCCGATTTCTTCGGCCAATGGGATAAATTCTGCTGGAGGAACATGCCCCAGCTCCGAATGTTCCCAACGCGCCAGCGCCTCATAGGCCACGATACGCAGCGACTGTGCGCTGACGATAGGCTGATAGACGACTTTGATTTCCTGATTTTCAATAGCCAGACGCAAGTCTGCCTTCAGCTTCTGGCGACCGCGATATTTGGTATCCATGGCGTTCACAAACAGCGCCCATTGTTTGCCTTCCTCGCTCTTGGCTTCATAGAGCGCCAGATCGGCATTCATATGCATATTGCCGACATCGCATTTATCAATGGTCTCGGTCGCAACGCCCGCGCTGATCTCGATATGAACCTGATCGCCATTAAGATCGTAAACACCGCTTGCGACAGAGATAACGTGATCCATGATCGCCGCCACTTCTTCATCGCCATGAAGATTGAAGACGAAAACCACGAATTCATCGCCGCCAAAGCGCGATGCTACAAAGCGCTGCGGATCGAGCGAATTCAGCCTATCTGCAAAAAGCCGCAGAAACACGTCGCCCACATGATGGCCAAGCGTATCATTGACGTGCTTGAAGTGATTGATATCGATGACGATCAGTGCAGCAAGCGTATTTGGCTCCTGATGTATCCGGAGCGAGCGCACCATCGTTTCAAAGTAGTTACGGTTTGGCAGCCCGGTCAGACCATCAAAACGCGCCATATGCTGAATGCGCGCTTCTGATTCAACGCGTTGCGTGACGTCTTCAAACATCAAAACGACACCCGCATTGGATGTCTGATTACCGATACATTCGATATAGCGGTTATCTGCCAATTGCAGGATATCACGCGCTTTGCGGCCCGAGAGCAAATCCTGCATCCGTGTGCGGATGTTGTGCAGGTCATTATGCGGAAACAGGCCTTGTTTGGCACAATAGCGCAGCAAGACTTCCAGCCTGCGCCCACGCAGTTTGGTGTGTTCAGCAATCTTGAGCAGCGATTTCGTCTTGTGATTGATGACCGCAATGCGCTGCTGTGCGTCGAACATCAACAGGCCTTGCGGCATGTTGTTGAGCGCTGCATCAAACCGGCTGGCAACAATAGACAGGCGGCGTTTTCCCATGACGGCTGCGAAAAGAAATTCGCGAAGCCCGTTAGCCATCTGAATATTGGACAAGAAGTATGGGATCAGCAGGAGACCAATCACAACGTGAAAGGGAGTCCCCGCAAGGATAAGCCCCGCAAGCACCGGGATCAAAGTGCAGGCCGACATCAGAACCACGGCTTTTGCCGAGGCATAATTGCGACCAACGATCGATACGACCGAAGCCAGAAGGATAGTCAGGCTGGCCAGTTCTGCAAAAGAGTCGCGCAGAACATAGCTTGAAAAGAAGCAGAGCATCCCAAGTGTTGCGCAAACCAGCGAAGCGCCAACGAGATAGCGTGCTTCCCACTTATCGAGATCCGCATGAGACAGGGTACCGAGCTTTGCCTCATCGAATTTATGCATGTCATAGAGGCGGCCGAATGCGACAACTGTAAAAAAACCGGCAAATCCGAGAAAGCGCCAGTCTGCTGTTTTTACATAAATGACCACACACGCCACGACATGGGCGAGCAAACCAAACCATAATGTTGTGCGATTGCCGTAAAGCGCACGCAAAAAAGAGAGCCGCACATCGGCAGGTATCTCAGGTTGAAGGCTACGCCACATCTCGTTGATTGTACCCCTTTCATAGGGGGTAATATGCCACTAATCACTTAAAAATACCTTTCGCAAAACTAAACCACAAGCTGTTATTGCAACTACCATAAGATGTAATCAGTTTATTATTAAGCAAACACCGAACAGCACAACCAGAAGTAAATAATGCAACCCTAAGATCTCAGACAGAGACATTTAATTTATTTATTGCTCACTGAAAAAACGCATCACACAGAGCAGTTTGCAGTTAAGAAAAGCCAGTAATTCCCCAAACTAGCGTCTGACAACTGCGCACAGCTCCATAAAAGCCGCCTTATCTAGTGAAAATCGCAGGATGTGCGCGTAAAACCGACGCAGTTGCGAAGTTGGAAGAATAGAAACCAGAATAGTTGCAACTTGGCCTAGATGTGATGGCCACCGTCAATGGTAATCACCGATCCAGTCATGTAACGGCTTGCATCAGAAGCAAGCATTAGCACCACACCGTCAAGATCCTCCATTTCGCCAAGCCGTCGCATGGGGTTGCGGCCTTTAAAATATCCGCCAGCAGGACCCGATAGCTGCCGTTCATTGATTCGCGTTGGAAACCATCCCGGCGCAATCGCATTGACGCGAATATCATGCGACGCCCATTCAAGCGCCAGCGCGCGGGTCATCTGCGTTACGCAGGCTTTGGACATCGCATAGGCAGCAGTCCCCTTCTGAGGACGCTCCGCAAGAATACTCGTTGTATTCACGATGGCGCCGGCCTGCTTTCGGTCGATCATCCGTCGCGCCATTTCCTGTGCAGTGAAGAACGATCCGGCCACGTTCACGTCAAAGATGTGCTCCAGCATATCCCGCGTCGTATCCAGCGCTCTCGCGACATGGGCGACACCTGCATTATTGAAAAGCACATTGATAGGGCCAAGACGCTGTTCCGCCTCATCGAACGCGGTCTTTACCTCGTCTGGGTTGGTGATATCCGCCATGATTTCCAGCACTTCACCACCAGAAGGGCAGAGTTTCTCACCATCCCGACTGCGTGAAATTGAAACAACTTTTGCCCCATGGCGCGCAAGCACGCGCACCATGTGCAACCCCAACCCCGAAGAACCTCCGGTCACGGCAATCACCTTGCCTGCGACAGAGAAAACCTGTTCGTCAGCCATTCATCCCCCCGACTGCCAAATATCTTTCTATATCTAGTGCAACATCAATTTTATGTGAACCCGAAAACCCTCTAAAATCTCGCCAGATCAATAGAGTACACAGAAGCTGGCAATAGAGCATAATCCGACTGGACTGAAACGCGCTCTAAGGTGTGAAGCTGTGATCAGCTTCACGATTGCACGGCAAGACACAGCGCTTTACAAACGCTCCAACAACGCCCCTTCCGCTGGATCGAAATATTTCATGGCAAAAGTTTCTCGCCCTCTCATCGCCGTTCCCACAGACGTAAAACCGTTTGAAAATTACGTCTGGCATTCTGCGCCCGAGCAATATCTAGCTGCAGCGATTGACGTTGCAGAAGTCACGCCCCTGCTGGTTCCCAGCTTTGGCGCGAAGATGGATCTCGACAGCATTCTCGATAGCGTGGACGGCCTGCTGGTCACTGGATCAAAATCCAACGTCAATCCGGAACTTTACGGCGTCGAACCGAGTGCGGCCTTTGAGCCTTACGACAACGCCCGAGATGCAACATCGCTGCCGCTCATCCGTGCAGCAATCGACAAGGGCGTCCCCGTGCTGGCGATTTGCCGCGGCATTCAGGAACTGAATGTAGCGCTGGGCGGCACGTTGGCCACCGAAATTCAGGAGCTGGAAGGTCGTATGGACCATCGCGCGCCGGAATCAGACAGCCAGGCCGAGCGCTTTGCCATTCAGCACCCGATCAAGATCGCGCCAAACTCCTGTCTTGCAGAGATACTGAAAACCGACGACGTGAAGGTCAATTCGGTCCATCGTCAGGCAATCGACAAGCTGGCACCGGTTCTGGCGGTTGAAGCCACAGCGGACGATGGCACGATTGAAGCCGTCTCAGTCAAGAATGCAAAGGGTTTCGTCGTCGGCGTTCAGTGGCACCCGGAATACTGGGTGCAATCCGATGCGCCTTCGCGCAAGATTTTCGAAGCCTTTGGCGAGGCAGTGCGCCAACATAAGGCGCAGCGCACAGCCTGAAATCAAAGCGCATCCTGAATAGCTTAAGACGATTTTCAGGATGCGCGTAAAAAAATGTCGAGCGCCAGCATCAGTAAGTGAGGCTGGCGCTTTTATCTTAGTTTTTCTTGACGTGACTGGTTTCCGGCACCGGCGTAATCGCCTCGCCCTTGTCGAACCACGAGATCAGATTGTCGATCACAAGATTAGCCATATCGCGGCGGGTCTTTTCAGAAGCCGAGCCGATATGTGGCAACAATACCGTATTCGGGGCATCAAGAAGCGCCTGCGGCACATTCGGCTCATTGGCAAAGACATCAAGACCGGCAGCAGCAATCGTTCCGTTGGTCAGCGCCTGAGCAAGCGCATCTTCATCAACAACCGAACCACGGCCAATATTAATCAGCACGCCTTCTGGTCGCAGCGCTTTCAGGACATCTGCATTGATGGCTTTTGCAGTTTCCGCACCACCGGGGGCAACCAGAATGAGCGTATCCACCGCCTTCGCAAGCTCAAGCAGGCTCGGGTAATAAGTATAGCTCACATCATCTGCCTTACGGCGATTGTGATAGGACACAGGAAGGCCAAAAGCTTCGACACGATGCGCAATCGCCTTGCCAATGCGACCGAGGCCAAAAATACCGACAGAGCGGCCGCGCAGTGACAATTTGGAGAGCGGATAGCGCCCTTCCTTTGGCCAGCGACCAGCGCGCAGAAACTCCTGCGATTTGGACAATTCGCGCACGGTATCAATCAGAAGGCCGAGCGCAGTATCTGCAACTTCTTCCGTCAGAACGTCCGGCGTATTGGTGACCATGACGTCATTGGCACCGGCATGTTTCGCATCAACAGCATCATAACCAACCCCGAAATTACCGATAATTTCAAGATTAGGCAGCGCATCAATCAGCTTTGCATCGACCGTCGACATGCTGGCAACGCCTTTGACATCACCAGCCCAGGCTGCCTCAACCAGCGCCGCATCGCCTTTGGGAATCCGCTTGATATTGAACTCGCCTGAAAGCCGTTGCACGGCATAATCGTTGAAATTACCGAGCACCAGAATGGTCGCTTCACGTTGAGTCATGGCAGCTTCCTCATGTTCAAGCAGAATCCATCGGGCCAGAGGACCTGGCCCGGCTAATAAGACAGATCAGGCCTATTTGGGCTTGGAAGTCGATTGCCGGATATGCAACTCCGGTTTAATCAGTTCCTGATCATGCGAAACTTCAATGCCATTCAGCTGGTCGAGCAGCGCGCGCGCCGCACGGCGACCGACTTCGCGCTGGCCGTTCCACACAGTGGTCAGCGCCGGTGTCGCGATGGCCGCTTCTTCCAGATCGTCATATCCGGTGACGGAAATGTCTTCACCCGGAACAAGCCCTGCACGCGCGATACCGTTCATCAAACCGATAGCAGTCAGATCGTTCCAGCAAACGGCTGCGGTCGGCTTGTCTTTGAGCGCAAGAAACTGTGGCGCAACTTCAAAGCCGCCCTGCTTGGTACGCGGCCCCGAAATGCGCCATTCAGGCTTCACTTCAAGTCCGGCCTTATGCATGGCCTGCAAATAGCCCTGATAACGGTCACGGCCTGTCGAAGTCTGATCGGTACCACCGATCATGGCGATGCGGGTGTGCCCAAGCGAAATCAGATGATTTGTGGCAAGGCCGATACCATAGGCATCATCCCCCCGGAAAACCGGTGCATGAACACCTTCAACATCACGCGCGATCAGAACGACCGGCAGGCCGTTATCTTCCGCAAGCTGGATATCTTCCGGTGGCGTGCCGATGGCCGGCGACATGATGACTCCATCCGCGCCGAGCTGCAGCAACGTATCCATGAAGGTGCGCTGCTTTTCCAGCTGGTCATAATGGTTGGACAGAATGAAGGTCTGTCGCGAACGGTCCAGCTCCGTTTCAATCGACCGCAAAATTTCGGCGAAGAACGGGTTCATGATGTCATGGACGACAACACCCACGATCCCGGAACGGGACGTGCGCAGGCTGGCAGCGCGACGGTTATAGATATAACCGATGGCGCGGGCATGTTCCTTGATCTTTTCGCGTGTCTGATCGGCGACAAGAGGACTGTCGCGCAATGCCAGCGAAACGGTGGCCGTCGAAACACCAAGCGCATCTGCGATGGTCGAAAGCTTGATTTTCTGAGCCAAGTCGCCTCCCCGAAAAGGTCATTGCCACAGTCGAAACAGGAAGGCGCCGGCAAGACAATAAAGAGGAGCGGCCATCCCATCTTGTAGATGGTTATGCCATTGCAATCATTGAATTGGAAGTTTTTTCAACGTTCCTTGATGGCCATCTACCTATTCAACATCGTCGTCATCAACAACTTCCTTGTCCAACTCGTCCGTCAGACGCGCCGCGCCACGCGCAGCAAGGTTGCTTTCCATGCGCCCCAGCATCTTCAGGAAGGTTTTACGCTCCTTCTTGTCGAGGCCTTTCAGCATATCTTTTTCGGTTTTCTTGATCGACTTTTCGATGATGCGGATCGCTTCGATGCCCTGCGGCGTGAGATAGACATGCGACTGGCGCTGATCTGTCTCAGATGCCCGTTTGACCACGAAGCCCTGGCTCTGCAGCCGGGTAATGGTCTTGGTGATTGTCGGTGGACGCACGCCGAGGCGCTGAGCCAGAACGCCCGGAGGCAAGCCATCTTCAGCGGCAAGTTGCAGCATCACTGCATCCTGACCGGCATAAAGCCCAAGCTCCAAAAGACGTGTAGCCAGTACGGTTCGTGTAAGACGCGCTACCGACTGCATCCGGTAAAGCATCACTGCCTTGTTGTCCTTACTCATCGCCACCTCGCCCTTGGTCATCCGACTAATAAAGTTCAATCTACAATAAAATATTGTCCGACTTATGAAGCTTCAAGAACAAGCAATGACTTAGGGTTAACTTTGTACCCAAAGCATATTCTTAGGCACGAAAGAATGAATTTCGCGGCTAACATTGCACGAGTTTATGGGCGGCGAAACCCAAATGTCGGAATCAGACAACCGATTGCTGTTTTATTCGATCACCATTAGGTTCAAACTGTTCGTTTAAAAATATTCAGCACGGAGGAAAAAATGAATAACCTGCGCGACCAGAACAGCGACATGATCGTCGTCCTGCCACTTGGCGCCCACGAGCAGCATGGTCCTCATCTGCCATTTGAAACAGATACTATTATCGCCGAAGGCATTGTCGCGCGCATCAATGACGCACTGCCTGCCGATCTCAACGTCAATTTCCTGCCTGCCCAGCCGGTTGGCTATTCCATTGAACATATGGACGTCGAAGGCACCCAAAGCCTCGCCTTCTCGGAAGCCGTCAATCAATGGATCGGCATGGGCGAGAACCTTCATGCAGGCGGCATTCGCAAGCTGGTCATGCTCAATGCCCATGGCGGCAACTCACCGCTGATGACCATCGTTGCAACCGAGCTTCGCACCCGCCTTGATATGCTGGCTGTGGCCACAAGCTGGACACGCTTCGGTATGCCGGAAGGGCTGATTACACCGGAAGACAAGTCGCTCGATATTCATGGCGGCTTTATCGAAACATCCGTGATGCTGGCGCTGCGCCCCGATCTCGTCGATATGACGAAGGCCGCAGACTTCTCGAATGCACAGTCCGACTTCGCAAAAAAATTCAAACATTTGCGCGCCTATGGCCCTCATGCCTTCGGCTGGAAGATGCAGGATCTGAATACGGAAGGTGTCGCAGGCAATGCTGCAGCTGCAACCGCCGAGGCAGGCGAAAAAATCCTCGCGCACGCTGTTGCAGGCTTTATTGAGCTGCTCCACGATGTGGATCAGTTTGATCTCGCTCGCTTTTCGCCCAAACAACTCGCAGTCTGATTCCGAGCACCTAAATAGTCATCTCGTGGATGCTTTGAATTTGACTTTTGAAACAACGCTCGTGCGCGCGCCATATATCAAACGTCACATTCAATCCGCGATCGAAAACGTGATTGGCCGTAAGCGAGAACGTGATCGGGACAGATGTAATAATATAGCATTGCATATAGCATTCGCGGGCACCTTCCCTTATATGAAATACCCGATCTGAAGCCTCGGTCGCGTGGATTTGCGCGCGCACCAAAAGGCAGCAACTTCAAGAGGCATGAACAATGAGCCAGGCTGAAGCCCACACTGAGGACAAGTCAAACACAGATGCTGGCACAAACGCTGGCCGTATTCCCGTTACCGTTCTGACCGGATATCTGGGCTCGGGTAAAACGACGCTTCTCAACCGCATCCTTACCGAAAATCACGGCAAGCGTTATGCGGTCATCGTCAACGAATTCGGCGAGATCGGCATCGACAACGATCTGATCGTCGAGTCTGACGAAGAAATCTACGAAATGAACAATGGCTGCATCTGCTGCACCGTCCGCGGAGATTTGATTCGCGTGGTGGAAGGTCTGATGCGCCGTCCGGGCCGCTTCGACGCCATTATCGTTGAAACAACCGGCCTTGCCGATCCGGTTCCTGTCGCGCAGACCTTTTTCATGGATGACGATGTCCGCGCCAAGACCGGCCTTGATGCCGTTGTCGCTCTGGTTGACGCAAAGCACCTTCCGCTGCGCCTCAAGGACAGCCGCGAAGCAGAAGACCAGATTGCATTTGCCGATGTGGTTCTGATCAACAAAACCGATCTGGTGACACCGGAAGAACTGGCAGCGATTGAAGCAACAGTTCGCGCCATCAATCCACACGCCATTATTCACCGTACACAACGCGCATCGATTCCGCTTGATCGCGTGCTTGATCGCGGTGCATTCGACCTGAAGCGTGCGCTAGAAAACGATCCGCATTTCCTCGATCATGACCATCCGGACCACGTTTGCGGCCCTGATTGTGATCACGATCATGGCCACGACCATCACCATCATCATGGGCACCACCATGATCATGAGCATACCTGCGGCCCAGACTGCAATCACGACCATGGGCATGACCACGGACATGAACATCACCACCATCATGATCACGATCATCATCATGCATCGCCGATCCATGATGTGACGGTGACTTCGGTGTCGCTGCGTGCGGGTGAAATCGATCCGGCCAAATTCTTCCCCTGGATTCAGAACATCACCCAGACACAGGGTCCAAACATTCTGCGTCTCAAGGGGATCATCGCGTTCAAAGACGATCCGGACCGCTACGTGGTTCAGGGGGTTCATATGATCATCGAAGGTGATCACCAGCGCGCATGGAAGCCTGAAGAAAAGCATGAAAGCCGTCTCGTCTTCATCGGACGTCAGCTCGATGCAGCTGAGCTCAAAGCCGGTTTTGAAAACTGCCAATCAAAGTAAAATTGGACACTGATGCCTACAGTTGCCCCGCTCGACCTTGATGGTCATTGCCTCTACGCCCGTTTTATCAGCGGCGTTCCATTCTTTGCTCTGGCCGATGGTTCTATCCATCGGCTGGACAATGGCCACCAGACCAGCGCCGCTCATGACGGGCTTCTCAGCGCGACGCTGACCTTTGATGGAAAAGCGCTGGTAACGGGCGGTGAAGATGGCCGCGTTTGCCAGACTGCATCGGATGGTACAGTCACGGAACTCGCAAAAGTACCGCGCAAGTGGATGACCGCGGTTGCAAGTGGTCCCAACGGAACGGTCGGCTTTGCCTCTGGCCGCTCGGCATGGGTCCGCACATCCAACGGCAAGGTGCAGGAATTTGCACAGGAACGCAGCGTCGAAGGCATTGCGTTTGCGCCAAAGGGCCAGCGTCTGGCAATCGCGCGCTATAATGGCGCAACATTGATCTGGACTGGCACGGAAGCAAAGCCTGTCGAGCTTGAATGGAAAGGCGCGCATATCGGTGCCACCTTCTCGCCAGATGGCCGCTTCCTGATTACATCCATGCAGGAAAATGCGCTGCATGGCTGGCGTCTGGAAGACAGCAAGCACATGCGCATGACCGGCTATCCTGCCAAGGTCAAAGATTGGTCATGGAGCGTGAAAGCCAAGTGGCTTGCCACTTCCGGCGCACCGGCCGCTATTGTCTGGCCGTTTGCTGGCAAAGATGGCCCTATGGGTAAGGCACCGCTGGAGCTTGGTCTGCGCGGAGACAGCATGGTGACATCGGTTGCCTGCCACCCAATCGAAGACATCACCGCCATTGGCTATAATGACGGCATGATTCTTCTGGTCCGCTTTGAGGATCAGAAGGAAGTGCTGCTACGTCGTGGCGGCAAAGGCGCGATCACCAGCATGGGCTGGGATGGTCAGGGCACTCGTTTAGCCTTCGGGTCTGAAACGGGCGACTGTGGCGTTATTGATATGACGAGCTAAGTAGTTAGGGCAGTAGGGCATTATGTTTCGCTAATTTGGAAACCTAATGCCCTATTCGCCTACTGCCTTATTGCCTTACTTGGCCTTCATCGTAACCGTCGGACCACCATCCGGGCCAAGCGACGCAACCCACTGACTGATTGCGGAAGCGTCCTTTTCACCAAGCATATGATCAGCCTCGATCGTACGGGCATCGACCTTTGCACCGCCAGAGCGCAGCAGAGCTGAAAGAGCCGGTGCGAAAGGCGAATAAAGCTTGTCTTCCTGACCTGTAATCGTCAGCACGCGCGCCTTGCCCAGATTGGCAACCGGCACGTTGTCCAGAACGGGCATCGAGCGCATCAGCACCGCACGCTTCACCAGATCCGGATGCAGCATCATCGTTGCAGCCAGCAGATTTGCGCCATTGGAATAACCAACGAAGGTTGCATGTGGGAGATCGAGATCCTTCTCATCGGCAAGACGCGAGAGGAAGGTCACGAATGCATTGGCTTCAAGCTTCACATCTTTCTGGTCGAACTTGACCGGCGTGATGCGCTTGTACCAGCGCGTGCCGCCATCCTGCATGACGCGGCCACGAACACCAAGCAGCGTTGCACGCGGCCAGATCTTGGATGCCATCGGCACGAGGCTTGCTTCATTACCGCCTGAACCATGCAACAGGACAATCAGTTCGTTGGAAGCGTTTTCAGGCTTATAGAAACGATAGATGAACTGCTTGCTGCGTGAAAAATTCTGTTCCGGCGTTGTCTCAGCATCCATTTTCTTTTCACGCATCGTTACGCCCTCTCCCAGCTTGGGAGCGACTGTTTCATCTTTCGTCGATGTAGCCATGCTGTTCAGGGCCATGCCCTGCGCCTTGCTCACAACCTTTATAGGCGTGGGCTGTCCTTCCGCCAGAGCGGAACCAGTCATTGCTGCAAACGCCATCATGATGGCGGCTGTAAACGTCTTCTTTACCATAAGCTCAACTTGCCACTGAGATGTTAATGAAGGTTTTAAAGCAGCTCCGCTCGGACCATCTTTTGTGTCCTCGCCGGCTCTGATTAGCATGTCCTTAACAACAGATATTTAGCGAGAATGTGACGAAAACACGGAAAATAACCGATTGTTACATTTGCGTGACACTTCACGAGACCATCAACAACGCGTGAACCATAATCGAGTGGCAAAAAATTCATGTTTTTGACGCGTTTAGGAGGACAATGGGGTATCATTACAAAAATTGTACGAGGGAACGGATTTTTGACATGAGCAGCTTCAAGCCAGGCCGTTTTTCGTCTGCCCGCCTTAATTCAAGCGACGTGACGCCGAAAAATCTTTATCTGCGTCGCCGCGAATTTCTGATCGGCGCGGGCGCACTGGCCGCGACCGGCATTGCATCGGCCGCATTTGCCGACCCGCTCACAGCCAAAGCCTCGGCCTATAAAGTCGATGAAAAGCTGACGCCGAAAGAATCTGTCACGACCTATAACAACTTCTATGAGTTTGGCACGGACAAGAGCGACCCTTCTGCGAATTCCGGTGATTTCAAACCATTGCCATGGCGGCTGAAAGTCGACGGGTTGGTCAAGCAGCCCAAGGAATTCGACATTCAGGACCTGATGGCCAAGATGCCGCTTGAAGAACGCATCTACCGGATGCGCTGCGTTGAAGCCTGGTCGATGGTTATTCCATGGATCGGCTTTCCGCTGGCAAGCCTGCTGTCTCAGGTCGAACCACTTGGCTCGGCCAAATACATCGCCTTCACGGGCGTCGTGCGCCCTGAAGAGATGCCGGGTCAGAAAGGGCTGTTTCAGGTGCTCGACTGGCCTTATGTCGAGGGCTTGCGCCTGGACGAAGCGATGCATCCGCTGACCATCCTTTCCGTTGGCCTTTACGGTGAAACCCTTCCCAACGCCAATGGCGCGCCTGTCCGGCTCGTTGTGCCGTGGAAATATGGTTTCAAGGGTATCAAATCGATCACCAAAATCAGCTTCGTGGAAAAGCAGCTACCGACATCGTGGCAGCAGCAGGCCGCCAATGAATATGGCTTCTATGCTAATGTGAACCCGGACGTCGATCATCCCCGCTGGTCACAGGCAACCGAGCGGCGTATCGGCGAAGGCAGCTTCTTTGGCTCCAGCCGTCGTCCTACCTTGCCGTTCAATGGCTATGCCGAAGAAGTCGCTTCGCTTTATGCAGGCATGGACCTGCGGGCAAATTACTGACATGGCCGTCGCAGCCACGATCCAAGCCAAAAAGCCCAACCGTCAGACCCGGTTCAAACCGGGCTGGTGGAAGGTATGGGCGCTTTATGCGGTTGGCTTCATTCCCGCCCTATGGGCGTTTTATCTCGGCGCAACCGACCAGCTCGGCGCAGACCCTGTTAAAAGCTTTGAGCATATGCTCGGCCTCTGGGCACTGCGCCTTCTAATTCTGACCCTGCTGGTGACACCCATCCGAGACCTGACAGGTATCAGCCTATTGCGCTATCGCCGCGCACTTGGCCTGCTCGCCTTCTATTATGTGCTGATGCATTTCGCGGTCTATATGGTGCTGGATCAGGCGCTCAATCTGTCTGCGGTAATAGCCGATATTGTCAAAAGACCGTTCATCACCATCGGGATGATCAGCCTCGCCCTTCTGGTGCCGCTCGCAATCACTTCGAACAACTGGTCAATCCGCAAGCTGGGGCGGCGCTGGACCACGCTGCATAAGCTCGTCTATGTGGCCATTGCAGGTGGAGCGATCCATTTCCTGATGTCGGTCAAAAGCTGGCCAGCTGAACCCGTCATCTATGCTCTGATCGTAACGGCGCTGCTGCTCTGGCGTGTAGTGCGTCCGCTCTTCAAAGGACGCAGACAGATAAAACCCCAGCGGGAAGCTGCTGTAACGCTAAAGAAATAAGATATAATATCCTTGTTTTTATAAAGTCTAATCTACGAGATAAAACGCCTTTCCGGCAGGATAGGCCATGACATTCCAATGCAAATCATGTCAGTATCGCCACAACTTCGGTAAATGAAGCGTCAGGCGAATACGGGATGTCCATGTCTTCTATCTTGAAATCAAAGCCCGTCCGCTTTCTCGGCAAGTTCGTCTTCGTATTATTCGTAATCATCTTTGCAATCTGGTCCAGCTTTGCCATGTGGTTCCAGTTGCCTTTCGGCAATGCTGTGCGCGGCTCGATCATCGTCGTCTGGCTGGCAATCGCGCTGTGGGTCATCGCAGGCGAGCGAAACTTCTATTGCATGCGCAAGCGACTGTTCTTCTGTCTGCTGGCACTGTTGATGCTCGGCTGGTGGGCCACGATACGCCCATCGCTCGACCGCATCTGGGCACCAGATGTCGCGCGAACCGTCACCGGCAAGATTGATGGCGATAATGTTACGCTTTTCAATGTTCGCGATTTCGACTGGCGAACACCAAATGATTTCACACCTAACTGGAAAGAAGCCACCTACGATCTGAGTAAGATAAACTCTGTCGATGTTTACCTCTCCTATTGGGCTGGCCCGGCCATTGCGCATACACTGCTGTCGTTCGGGTTTGAAGATGGCAGACACGTCGTCTTTTCTGGAGAAATCCGCAGGGAGCATCACGAGGTCTTTTCATCCATAGGTGGATTTTTTCGCGAGTTTGAACTGGCGATGATCGCGGCGGAAGAAAGCGACATCATCTATCTGCGGACTAATGTGCGCAAAGAAAATGTCTTTCGCTATCGGGTGGACCTGCCCCCGGCAGGCGCAAGAGAGCTTTTCCTCTCTTATGTCGAGCTAGGCAATGAGCTGGCAGCCACACCCAAATTCTACAACACGCTGACTGCCAATTGTACGACGATCATTTTCACAATGGCGCGCGTGCTCGATCCGACCTTCCCATTTGATTATCGGATCCTGCTTTCAGGCTATCTACCAGGATATCTCTACGATCATGGCTGGCTCGAAAATAACGGCACTCTGGAGCAGATAGAGAAACGTGCATCCATCGACGCCAAGGCGCAGGCTGGCGGACGTGAAGGCTATTCCGAACGCATACGCCAATAAAAGAAAACCCCGCTTGAGCGGGGTTTTCAATCAGCAACTGCAATGAATTAGATTGCAGCGGTGATGATGATTTCGACCTTGTAATCAGGCGTTGCAAGCGCTGCTTCACCGGTCGCGCGGGCAGGCGTGTTGGCCTTATCGACCCAGCTGTCCCAGACTGCGTTCATTTCAGCGAAGTCCTTCATGTCTGCAAGCCAGATGATCGCCTGGAGGATTTTGGACTTGTCGGAACCAGCAGCTGCCAACAGACGATCGACTTCAGCCAGAACGGCCTTGGTCTGATCGGTCACGCTCGCGCCTGGCTCGCCAACCTGGCCGGCGAGATAAACTGTATTGCCGTGAACGACGGCCTGGCTCATGCGTGGTCCGACTTCGATACGACGGATGCTCATGGTGAACTCCTCTCATGACTGCTGCGGAAACGCGCCCGCATTTAAAAATGTTGCGCATCCTTATTAAAGCCCCTGCCCGCTTTGGCAATGGCTGTTTGAAGCCTCATCCGGACAATTCAAATAAAAACGCACTCCAGGCCGCCCGCTGTGCTACGACAGCGACAAGAGGAGAGAAACAACATGCCCGCAGAAACTGACGATGCAAAAACACCTTCGCAGCTGATCGATGGCAGGATCAGGGAACTTGCAGATTGGAGAGGCAAAACGCTTTCTCACGTCCGCGACATTATCCTGAAGGCCGACCCGGAGATTATCGAAGAATGGAAATGGCGCGGCGTGCCGGTGTGGTCCTGCTCGGGGATCATATGCACAGGCGAGACCTATAAGAGCGTTGTGAAACTCACTTTCGCGAAAGGTGCGTCGCTGGACGATCCTTCCAGCCTTTTCAATTCAAGCCTTGAAGGCAACGTGCGTCGCGCGATTGATATCCGGGAAAACGAAGAAATCGATGCCCAGGCTCTGACGACGCTGATCCATGCTGCAATCGCGCTCAATAAGCTCAAACCACCGCGTCGCTGATCGTGTAGAATATTTGCGGGGCAATTGACTCCTGACGGCCCTTTCCCTATAAGCCGCAGCACGTTCGCCCATAGGGTTAATGGATGGCTTGTGCTATCCTGCTTTTTGGGAAAAGAACCAGCTCCTGTTCAATAGAGCATGATACCGAAAAGTGAAAACCGGTTTTCGGCAAAATCATACTCGATGAAAAGACAGAACCAAGAAGGGCCGCACACCGCGGTATTAAATAAATGAAGCGCACTTTCCAGCCATCCAATCTCGTCCGCAAGCGTCGTCACGGTTTCCGTGCACGCATGGCTACTGCCGGCGGTCGTAAGGTTCTCGCCGCTCGCCGCGCACGCGGCCGCAAGCGGCTTTCCGCTTAATCTTTCCCGCGCGACCAGCGCGGTGATTAAAGATATGAAAAAGCAGAAACAAATACTCCGCCTTCGCAAGAGAGCGGAGTTTTTGTCTGTTAGGAATGGTGAAAAACGGCGTGGTCCCCTATTTCTTCTTGAAGTCCGGAAACGGACGGAGGAAGAATCCGAAGCTGCCAAAATCGGCGAAAAACCCCGCGCAGGCTTCACCGTCACCAAGAAAAACGGCAATGCGGTGGTTCGAAACCGCATACGTCGCAGACTGAGAGAAGCGGTTCGTTGTCACGTAGGGAGTGACATGGCGCCTTCGACCGACTATGTGATCGTAGCGCGCGAGCAAGCACTCACTGCGCCCTTCTCGAAACTGACCGGGGAACTTTCCCGCCGCATCACGGCACCGGAGGGACGGCGGGACGAGAAGAAACGCCGAACGGAAAGACCGGAATCAGGACCCGTCAATGGAAAATAATCGTAATTTCTTCATCACCATTGCCCTGTCCATCCTCGTATTAACGCTGTGGCAAGTATTCTATCTGGGACCGAAAACGGAAGCCCAGCGGGAGCAGACACGCATTGAGGAGCAGCAGCGCCAGACCCAGCAGGCAGCCCAGGGCGGCTCGCAGGGTGATACTCCACAAATGCCCGGCACCGCCGGCGCAATTCCAGGCCACAGCGATGGCACAGCCGCAGGCGGCACGCTGACCCGTGAAGCAGCAGCCGCACAGTCGCAGCGCATCGATATCGACACAGCTTCGCTGCGTGGTTCGATCAATCTGACCGGCGCGCGCCTCGATGATCTCTATCTCAAGAAGTATCACGAGACTGTAGACGACAAGTCGCCTGAAATCGAACTACTCGCACCATCGGCTCTCAAGCAGGGTTATTTCGTTGAACTCGGTTTCACCGGCAACGACGCAACCGGCGAAGTTCCGGGTCCGAACACTGTCTGGACCGTTGAAGGCAACAACAAGCTGACGGCATCGACGCCTGTTACTCTGACCTTCACCAACGACAAGAACATCACATTCAAGCGCGTCATCTCGGTTGACGATGCTTACATGTTCGAAGTCGACGATACGGTCACCAACAACACCGGTGCACCGATCTCGCTTGCTTCTTATGGCCGCGTAACGCGTTTCAACCAGCCTGAACATGCAAGCGCTACCTATGTTCTCCATGAAGGACTTATCGGCGTCATGGGTCAGGACGGCCTTCAGGAAATCAAGTATTCCAAGGTTGAAGACGACAAGGACATTTCGTTCAAGGACGTGACTGGCGGCTGGGTCGGCATCACCGACAAGTATTGGGCGGCAACGCTCGTACCGCCGCAGAACGAAAAGTTCACGGCACGTTTCTCGCACTTCACCAATGACCGTCCGCGCTACCAGTCGGATTTCCTCAGCGCGCCGATCACGGTTGCAGCTGGCGAAGCCAGCACCATCAAGAACCACGTTTTTGCTGGCGCCAAGGTTGTCTCGGACATCAAGAACTACGAAGAAAAGCTCGGCATCAAGCAGTTTGAACTGCTGATTGACTGGGGCTGGTTCTACTTCATCACCAAGCCGATGTTCTACCTCATCGACTGGATCTACAAGTTCTCCGGCAATTTCGGCATCGCCATTCTGGTTGTCACCGTTCTGCTGAAGGGCCTGTTCTTCCCGCTCGCCAACAAGTCGTACAAGTCGATGGCTCGTATGAAGCTGGTGCAGCCGAAGATGACGGAAATCCGCGAGAAATATGCGGATGACAAGATGAAGCAGCAGCAGGAAATGATGCAGCTCTACAAGCAGGAAAAAATCAATCCGCTTGCAGGTTGCTGGCCAGTGCTGGTCCAGATTCCGGTGTTCTTCGCACTCTATAAGGTTCTCTACGTCACCATTGAAATGCGCCATGCGCCGTTCTTTGGCTGGATTCAGGATCTTGCAGCACCCGATCCAACATCGATCTTCAACCTGTTCGGCCTTCTGCCATTTGCGGTTCCGGCGTTCCTGATGATCGGCGTCTGGCCAATCATCATGGGCATCACCATGTTCCTGCAGATGCGCATGAACCCAACGCCTCCAGATCCAACGCAGGCGATGATCTTCACCTGGATGCCGATCATCTTCACCTTCATGCTGGCATCGTTCCCAGCAGGCCTCGTGATCTATTGGGCATGGAACAACACGCTTTCGATTACCCAGCAGGGCATCATCATGAAGCGTCAGGGTGTTAAAATCGAACTTTTTGACAACCTGAAAGACCTCTTCAAGCGAAAGCCGAAAGAGGCCAAGAAGTAAAAAGACAAAAAGCCCCGCATCTGCGGGGCTTTTTTTGTGCTCGTTGATCCAGAGCGGTTGACAATGCGGCGCGTAACCGTGATGCGTGTCTTTTACGGAATATACGGATCAGGAAGACCACATTGAGCGATCAGGACAAAAAGCAGGCAGCCATCAATGCCGCTCAGGCAGCAGCAGATGCGACCCGTGCAGCCCATGCGGCTTTGGTCGAGGAAGGGCGCCTGCTCTTCAAGAAGTCGTGGATCTTCATCCGTGGCGTGCCTTCGATGAAGTTTCTGCCACTGGAAGGCCCGGTTGAAATTGCCTTTGCCGGACGTTCAAATGTCGGCAAATCTTCGCTCATCAATGCGCTTGTCGGCAAAAAGGGTCTTGCCCGTACTTCGAACACACCCGGCCGGACGCAGGAACTCAACTATTTCGTTCCCGATGGCTATTCCGGCGAGAATGGCGACCTTCCGCCATTGGCACTCGTCGACATGCCGGGCTATGGCTTTGCAGAAGCACCCAAAGCCCATGTCGATGCGTGGACACGTCTCGTGTTCGATTACCTGCGCGGCCGCACCACACTAAAGCGCGTCTATCTGCTGATCGACTCGCGCCATGGCATCAAGAAGAACGACGCTGAAGTGCTCGACCTGCTCGACAAGGCTGCGGTTTCTTATCAGATCGTGCTGACCAAGATCGACAAGATCAAGGCCGCTGGCATTCCACGTCTGATAGAAGAAACCCACGCGCTCACCAAAAAGCGCGCCGCCTGTTTCCCGGGCATCATCACGACGTCGTCAGAAAAAGGCCTCGGCCTTGATGAGCTGCGCGCTGCGATCGCGCTTGTTGCCAAGGAATAGGCAGTCCGTTGCTGAAAAGTGGGAACCGGTTTTCCGATCCCGACACGCGTAAAACAACAAAATAGAGCGAGCGTGGCGTGTATGGTTAAGCACGACACGCTCCAGGAAACGACATTCGTTTAGCTCGGGCAGCTTGCCGACTGATTGTTTAGACCCTGCTTGAGCTGTTCAAACCGCGTGGTGGTTTTTGCGCCATCACGCGTGATACGCAGAACATACATGCTGTCGAAATCTTCCCGCGGCCACTTCGGCACGAGAGCCTTGTCACCACCGCTATCCTTGACGATGCTTCTGGCAAGCTTCACGATCTGCTTGTGTTCCCAACCCACCAGTACTGTCGCGTTGCGATATTCAGGCTGCGCGAGCGTCGCTTGCAGTTCCTCAATATCCTTGAAGCCAAAGCGCGTATCAACGGGCATTCCAAACGTGATAGCCGTCGGTTCGACCGTAGCGAGCGGGCGGTTATAGGAATAGATCGCGCCCTTGTCTTCTTTCAGCTGCGCCGGGTTGGGCGCAAAGATGAAATCCGGCTTTCCGAATTTTTGCTTGATTACGGCAGGCAGTTTCAGCGAGCGATTGAGGCCTTGGCAATTGAGCTGTCCTAGCCCCTGCTCCGGCTTTTCACCATGGCGCAACATGATGATCGTTTCGGTTGTCGCTGCAGCCTGCGAGGCGCTGATGCCCGCCAGAAAAATCAAAGCCGTCAAAAATGCGCGTCGCATGAATCTACTCCGTTCAAGAGCGGGCGTTATGCGCAATCTTCTAGCACTCTCCAAGGATTTTAATTGGGCGATCTTTGGCAACGCATTCAAATAATCGCGAACAAAACGCCTAAAACCGTTTTACAGAACAGTGCATATTGCTTAGAAAAGCCTGCCTCTCTTGCCCTGTCGCCAGCCATGGAGCCCGCGATGACGACTCTTGAAAATCCTGAAATGCAAGCGCAACTCCTTTCCGCAGCCCTGCCTTATATGCAGCGCTACGAAAACAAGAATGTCGTGGTGAAATATGGCGGTCACGCCATGGGAAACCCTGAACTGGGCAAGGCTTTTGCCCGCGACATCGCGCTTTTGAAGCAGTCAGGCATCAATCCGATCGTCGTTCATGGCGGTGGCCCACAGATTCAGGCGATGCTCTCGAAGCTCGGCATTGAATCGCGCTTTGAAGGTGGTCTTCGCGTCACCGACGAGAAGACGGTTGAAGTGGTGGAAATGGTTCTCGCCGGTTCCATCAACAAGGAAATCGTCGCTCTCATCAACGCCGAAGGCGAATGGGCCATCGGTCTTTGCGGCAAAGACGGTAACATGGTTTTCGCGCGCAAGGCGCATAAGACGGTTATCGATCCGGATTCAAACATCGAGAAAGTTCTTGATCTGGGCTTTGTTGGTGAACCCGCAGAAGTTGACCGCACGCTTCTCGATCTTCTGGCGCGTTCGGAAATGATCCCGGTTATTGCGCCGGTTGCACCCGGTCGCGATGGTCATACCTACAACATCAACGCAGACACCTTTGCAGGCGCTATCGCTGGCGCGCTGGCTGCAACGCGTCTTCTGTTCCTGACCGACGTTCCCGGCGTTCTCGACAAGGACAAGAAGCTCATCAAGGAGCTTTCAGTAGCCGACGCTCAGGCGCTGATCAAGGACGGCACGATCTCCGGCGGCATGATCCCTAAGGTCGAAACCTGCATCGATGCAATCCGTCGCGGCGTTGAAGGCGTTGTTATTCTCAACGGCAAGACACCGCATTCCGTACTGCTTGAGCTTTTCACGGAGCATGGTGCCGGAACATTGATTGTACCGTAATTCAGTAGCCGCCTTCGGGCGGCTTTTTCTTGGCCCGCCTTCGTGACATAAAGACTTATGACCAATCAACCTGACGCTCCGGCCTTTGCCCACGTTACCGACTGGGTATTCGACCTCGACAATACGCTCTATCCGCACGCAGCCGATCTGTTTTCCCAGATCGATGTGCGGATGACGAACTATGTCGAGAAGCTGCTCAATCTGCCGCGTGACGAAGCGCGCAAAATTCAGAAGCAGTTTTATCTGGAATATGGCACCACGCTCAAAGGCCTGATGGAGTGCCATGAAATCGACCCGGACGACTTTCTCAAGCACGTCCATGATATCGATTACACTTGGCTGACACCTGATCCTGCTCTTGGAGAAGCAATACGCGCCTTGCCGGGTCGCCGCTTCATCTTCACCAATGGCGATCGCGGCCATGCAGAGCGTGCAGCACGTCAGCTCGGTATCCTCGATGATTTCGACGATATTTTCGACATCGTTGCCGCTGGCCTGACACCCAAGCCCGAACGCGTCACCTATGACCGTTTTCTCGGCGCATTCGGCGTTGATGCACAAAAGGCTGTGATGTTTGAAGATTTGGCGCGCAATCTCGTTGTACCGAAGACATTGGGCATGAAGACCGTGTTGATTGTGCCAAATAATTTCGAACCAACATTCTCAGAGATTTGGGAAAGCGACCCTGAGTTTACTGATCAGGTTGATTATGTAACCGACAATCTGACACAATTTCTGGAAACCATCATTGCAGACCGATAGGCAGTTTACCGGCCTTGAAAAACGTATCGATAAGGCGGCTCATCGCCTTCTCGACAGCTTGCCACGACATCGCATCAGCGATGCGCTGATTGAGTTTCTGGTTTTTGGATTGAAGCAAGCATGGGCCTGCCTTTTTGGCGGCGCGATGCTGGGTCTCATCATCCTCACACGCTGGTTCTGGCCAGAAGGTGGAATTGGGGGTGGTGCAGGATTTATCACCCGCTACGATTTCCTGTTTCTCTCCGCTGTTGTGATCCAGCTTGGAATGCTTGTCTTCAAGCTGGAGGCTTGGGAAGAAGCCAAGGTCATCATCATTTTCCATATTGTCGGAACGGCTATGGAAGTGTTCAAAACCCATGCCGGATCATGGATCTATCCGGAGGAAAACTTCTTCCGGATCGGTGGCGTGCCACTGTTTTCAGGCTTTATGTATGCGGCTGTCGGCTCCTATATGGCGCGTATCAACCGCATCTTCGATATCAGGCTCAACCACTATCCGCCGCTCTGGACTACAATTGTGCTGGCAGCTGCGATCTATATCAATTTCTTCGCCCACCACTTCATCTGGGATATGCGCTGGGTGTTGTTTGCCGCAACCTTCGCGCTCTATTGGCGCACGACCATGCATTATCGCGTGTTTCGCTTCCGGCATAAAATGCCGCTGCTGGTTGCGTTCCTGCTCACATCGCTGTTCATCTGGATCGCGGAAAACATCGGAACCTGGTCGAAAGCCTGGCTCTATCCCAACCAGCGCAATGGCTGGGAGCTTGTTTCAATGAGCAAGCTCGGCTCATGGTATCTGCTGATGATTATTTCCGTTGTGCTGGTGACACTCGTTCACCGCCCGCGCGAATATTCAGAAAACGAAAACGCCCGGTCATAACAGACCGGGCGCTCTTGAATCTTCACAGCGGTTCCAGTTAAGAAAGAATCGTTGGAACCGCTGTAACTGTTTGTTTTTACGCATTATCCGACGCAAAACCGCTTCGCACTTTTGCTGGAAATGCTATAATCGAAGAAATCAAAGCTTGTAGAAGTTCTTGATCTCGTCCCAAGCTTCGTCAGCCGTTTCCACGAAGGTCAGCAGCTCAATATCGGCGGGCGAAATTGTGCCCTGTTCTGCGAGAAACTCGATGTTGATCGCCTTGGTCCAGAATTCCTTGCCAAACAGGATGAGCGGCATACGCTCCATACGGTCTGTCTGGATCAGTGTCATGGCTTCAAACAGCTCATCCATCGTGCCGAAGCCGCCGGGGAACACGCAGACAGCCTTTGCCCGCATGAGAAAATGCATCTTGCGCAGCGCAAAATAATGGAAGTTGAAGCAAAGTTCCGGCGTCACATAAGCGTTTGGAGCCTGCTCATGCGGCAACACGATATTAAGACCGATGGTCGGCGCACCAACATCAGCGGCACCGCGATTGCCTGCTTCCATCACGCCCGGACCTCCGCCAGTCACCACGATGAATTCGCGATAATAGGTGGTCGCTGAATATTCGGAGCAGATGCGGGCAAACTTGCGCGCTTCTTCATAATAGCGCGAATTAGCCTCAAGGTTCTTTTTCTGCACTTCGTTTTTCGCAGCCCAGGCGTCACCTCCCGGCTCCGGAATACGCGCACCACCGAACATGACGACCGTGGACTTGATGCCGCGATCAGCAAGGATCAGTTCTGGTTTCAGAAGCTCAAGCTGAAGCCGCACGGGACGCATATCGCGTCGCGTCATGAAGTCATCATCCATGAAGGCAAGACGATATGCGGGAGCTTCGGTCTGAGGTGTCTGAGGCACAGTGCGTGCCTGTTTAGCAGCGTCCTCAGAATTGGGGAAAGGCGTCCAGCCGGACTTCTCCATTGGGTTCATGCTTGCCTGCTCCTTCAATTACAATGCGTATTGATGCTTTAGCATCAATTTTGGCGCTAAATTCTTAATCTGTCTCAAATAGGGCCGCGCAATTCGCGTAACAACGCGATTGACCCATATGGTACCTTCGCTTAATCACTTCTGTGACAACTGCCGACCACAAAGACGGCAGCCGCTTATCCTGCCATTTTATGGAGACCGCCATATGACCAAGCCAGATTTCGCCTCCCTTGAAAAGGTCATCGAAAAGGCTTTTGACGAACGCGATGGCATCAACACGGCAACCCGCGGCGAAGTTCGCGATGCTGTTGAGCAGTCGCTTCTTATGCTCGATCGCGGTGAAGCGCGTGTGGCAGAAAAACAGGCGGACGGCAACTGGCAGGTCAATCAGTGGCTCAAGAAAGCGGTGCTGCTTTCTTTCCGTCTCAACCCGATGCAGATCATCAAAGGCGGTCCCGGCGAAGCCTCTTGGTGGGACAAGGTTCCTTCAAAGTTTGACGGCTGGACAGCCAATGAATTCGAAGCCGCTGGCATTCGTGCAGTGCCAAATTCAGTTGTTCGCTTTTCGGCTTACATTGCGCCAAACGCGATCCTGATGCCATCCTTCGTCAATCTCGGCGCTTATGTCGATGAAGGCACAATGGTCGATGCATGGGCAACGGTTGGTTCCTGCGCACAGATCGGCAAGAATGTGCATCTGTCGGGCGGCGTCGGCATCGGCGGCGTTCTGGAGCCAATGCAGGCTGGCCCGACCATCATCGAAGACAATTGCTTTATCGGTGCCCGTTCGGAAGTCGTCGAAGGTTGTATCGTTCGCGAAGGTGCCGTGCTCGGCATGGGCGTCTTCATCGGCAAGTCGACCAAGATCGTCGACCGCGCAACTGGTGAAATCTTCTACGGCGAAGTACCGCCATATTCGGTTGTTGTTGCAGGCACGATGCCGGGCAAGCCATTCCCGAATGGTGAAGCTGGTCCCGGCCTCTATTGCGCCGTGATCGTCAAGCGCGTCGATGAAAAGACCCGCTCGAAGACTTCGATCAACGAGCTGCTGCGCGACTAATACCAAAACTCCATGAGTCATACTCATGGAGTTTTGGTTAAGCCCGAGTGGCGATTGAACTTTTTCAAGGCGTGATGCGTTAGCATCTTAGCGCCTTGGTATAATTTGCCAGCATAGAGCGGTTTCAGCGAATACTAAATCATTGAAACCGCTTCACACTTTTCAGGATGCACTCGCATCAAACAAAAAAGCGAAGCCCGAGAGCTTCGCCTTTTTTAATTTCACTGCCAGGATGATTAGTTCTGGTAGCTCGAAGGCGATGCATCGCCGAAGCGGTGTGCAGAACCGTCGCTATAGGTCTGGTTCTGGATCGAAGCAGGAGCGGTGTAATCAACGCCCTGTGTTGCAACTGGCGTACGATCGTTTGCATAAAGATCAGCTGGTTCACCAACATGTGGGTTTTCAGCGAAAGCAGCACCGGCGCTAAGGGCAACGGCTACGGCAGCAAGAGCAAACTTCTTCATTTTCATAATCCTTATATCACCCCATCGGATGGCAACTTGCCTTTCCCTTCGGGGACTCCGGGATGACATGAAGCCATCCTCCGGGGAGATTCGTTAAAATCGTTGAGTATATAAATCCGGCAGCAAGAACCTTGGGAGGCCGCACTCACTGCCTTCATGTCTTGCTATTCCGATCTGCAATCAGACCGGGATAGCAAAGCTCATTATCGAACGCTTAGTTCGAGAAGCTGGAAGGCGATGCATCACCGAAACGGTTTGCAGAACCATCCATGTAGGTCGACTGGCCGATTGCAGCAGTCGCGGTGTGATCAACGCGCTGGGCAGCAACTGGAGTACGATCATTTGCATAAAGGTCGGCTGGTTCGCCTACGCGTGGGTTTTCAGCAAAAGCAGCACCGGCGCTAAGTGCGAGAGCAGCAGCAGCAAGAACAAACTTATTCATTTTCTATCTCCTTAGTCAGATGGGCGACGTTCTATGCGTCGTCCTCATGCATCTCAAATGGGTGACAGTGGGAGAAAGTTCCAGTCACGAAAATGTTTTCTTAATCACACATTCGTGCAGCCAATTTTTTCGAAATTGGATATAAAAACGAAAATTATTAATTAGAAACAGCACCTTAAATCATATATCAGCATTCACAGAACTGTTATATAGGTATTTTTGTTCATTTTCGCTGAACAGACTGTTTGCAATCACTGTATAATAATAGCGAACAATGAGGCCCATTGGCGACAGTTGTGTGGCTGATCGTTTCAACGTTGCCACGATCTGCAAACCGCAAAACAATCAAACGAAGCGCCCTCTTCCAACACAACAAGAGGCTCACAATAAAATAGGGCCGCGAGACGCGACCCTATTAAACTTTGTAATTGCCATGCCGATTTGGAGCTCAGTCAAAAACTGGCCACCGGCCCTAATTATTAGCAACAGCTACCGAACGTCCCGCAATCGAGACCCACTGGCCGGAATTGGCTGGCGATTGCATCTTGATATAACGGTAGGAGGTCTTCTCCACCGGCAGCACTTCCCCGCGCATATTGTCGAGAATGTAATCACCGTGATCCGTCCTTGCCGACAACACGATATGCGGCTCGCTTCCCTGCACCATGGTAATGAGCAACTGCGATGGGCTGATGCCCCGCGCCATCAGCTTGGCGCGCTTCATCAATACATAATCTTCGCAGTCGCCCTTCCCATTGCGGGGAATGGTCCAATAATCGCGCTTGCCGTAATTGTCCTGATCGGAAACAGGCTTGATCGCCGCATTAACCGATGCGTTCACGCTCTGCAGAAGCTTCATGCGATCCGGCGTCAGCTTCATCGGCGCCAAAGCGCGATGAGCGCCGCAATCACGCGGATTACGTTTGCAATAATCAAGATGACCGTATGGAATACTGGTAATCCCGCCTGCTTCACTCCATTGAGCTGCCTTGGCCGGAACCAGCGTCGCCCCGGATAAAGCCATTATACCTGCTGCCGCAGAAATCAGTAGACGCATGACGGATTCCCATTATTAAAAATGTCCCTTGGAACAATTCCCCGGTGACCGGTCCGTTTTCCGGATCTCGCTATCAACCTTTTTTTAACTAACGATGACAAAGCCCCTCTGGTCAAGGAAATTTCATTCCCGAATTGCAACGATCTGAGAAAAGCTGCGATTTTTGCGCGTCCTCGAACTTGTTTATCTAAAGAGGCGATTGCTATTTCATCTGGGAGCGTCCCGATCTAATCTCAAGCCCATACGATTCTCAGAATGAAGCTTTGACATCATGAGCCTTCCTACCAATCCCGCCGATAACCTCGCCGCTCTCATCCGCTGTCCTTCCGTAACGCCCGCTGAAGGCGGCGCGCTTACGGCACTCGAAGCGATGCTTGAGCCAATGGGCTTTTCCGTTCAGCGCCCCGTCTTCACTGAAGAAGGCACGCCGGACATCGAAAACCTCTATGCGCGTAAATCCGGAAACGGCGCTCATCTGATGTTTGCCGGCCACACCGATGTCGTGCCTCCGGGCCATGAGAGTGACTGGAAACATCCGCCTTTCTCCGCCGCTATCGAAGACGGCATCATGTATGGCCGCGGCGCAGTCGATATGAAGGGTGGCATTGCCTGCTTTGTGGCTGCTGTCGCACGGCATGTTGAAAAGCACGGCAGCCTCAAGGGCAGTGTCTCCTTCCTCATCACAGGCGACGAAGAAGGCCCGGCAATCAACGGCACCGAAAAGCTGCTGCAATGGGCCAAGGAACGTGGCGAAACATGGGATGCTTCGCTCGTCGGCGAGCCAACCAATCCGGACACGCTCGGCGACATGATCAAGATCGGGCGTCGTGGCTCAATCTCCGGCACGATCACAGTGCATGGCGTGCAGGGTCATGCTGCCTATCCGCATCTGGCCGAAAATCCGGTTCGCGGTGCAACCACGCTTATCGACGGCCTGCTTTATCCGGCTTTTGATGAAGGCACGGATGATTTTCAGGCCAGCAATATGGAAGTGACGACGGTTGATGTGGGCAACACAGCGACAAACGTGATTGCAAACAAGGCAACCGCTTCCTTCAACATCCGCTTTAACGATACTTGGACCGCAGACAGCTTGAAGGCTGAGATCGTCTCGCGTCTCGAAAAGGCTTCGCGCAACGACCGTCTGCGCCCGGGCCGTGAAACGCCAATCAAGTATGAACTGACATGGCGCGAACACCCGAGCCATGTCTTCCTGACCCGCGATGAGAAGCTGATCGGAACACTGACCTCTTCAGTGGAAGCTGTCACCGGCAAACGCCCTAAGCTTTCCACATCAGGCGGCACGTCGGACGCGCGATTCATCAAGGATTATTGCCCGGTGGTGGAATTTGGCCTCGTCGGACAGACCATGCACATGGTCGATGAACGTGTGGCTCTTGCCGACCTCGAAGGACTGACACAGATTTACGAACGTTTCATCGCTGATTTCTTTGGGTAAAGGAATTACATGCCCAATCTGGATAATATTTTCAGATACTTCACGGGCGTCTGGAAGATGATGTTTGGCCGCAAAGACGGCCTTGCATATCTCGATATCTCCGCAGAAGATTTCTGGACATCATTCTATGCGATTGTCGTTGCTCTGCCGCCGCTTCTGGCGACCTGGGTTGCCTATTCGGCTGACCTCACGGCCGGACGCGAAGAAGCTGGCCTTCGCCTGGCAATCGTCATTCGTGCAGCAACCGTCGATATCGCAGCATGGGTGATACCGATTGTAATTGTCGGCCTGCTTGCCAAACGTATCGGTATTGCAAAGCGCTACGCCGCTTATGTGATTGCCACCAACTGGGGCAGCGCGCTTCTTGCATGGCTTTTCGCGCCAATCACGCTGCTGCAGTTGTTCTTTCCGGGATTTCTTGATGTCGCGACGCTGTTTGCATTCGTGCTCTTCGGCATCTCAATTATCCTGAGCTACCGGCTAACCTTTATCGTGTTGCAACGTCCACACACCTATGTTGCACCGTTCTTTGCCTGCATGTTTTTTGGCTCGCTGTTCATTACAGTGATCCTGCAACAACTCTTCGGCATCGGGATTGGTGCACAGACTTATTGATCAGCAGTTGCTACAGATCGGTCCAGTGCAATTGTAATCTCATTTATGACTGCACGGATTGCCGGTGCGGATTTCATATCCGTATGGACAACCATCCAAACTTCACGCTTAAGCGGAGCCTGGTCTGGGCAGGCCCATATAATGGTATCATCCCCTTCCACCATAAAATCCGGTAACATCGCTATTCCACCACCCGCCATAACGAGCGCGTGTTGAATTTCTAATGTGTTGGTCCTCAACGCTATTGATCGCCTATCAGCTAAAGCGAGCAGGTATGCCTGCTGTGGTGCGGCTTCAAGGCTTTCGTCATAAGCGACAAATCTCCATTCTTCACGCGGTGTTCTCGCCAGATAATTGCGGTTGGCATAGGGTCGAAACGCCTCCTCTCGCAACTTGCGAATTGCCAGATCACCAGCAGATGGCCGCGTAAGCCGAATAGCTATATCCGCCTCTCGCCGCTCCAGCGAACTATAATGTGTTTCGCCAAGCAGACATATATTGAGACCAGGGTATTTTGAGCTAAGGGCCGCAATTGGCCCGGCAAGCCGCGCAGTAGCAAAGGCTGGCGGCGCGCTGATCGTTACCGTCGCATTCAAATCCGCATTGCTGGACGCGCTCAACCGCGAAATAGCATGCACCTGATCATTCATCTGGCGTGCGATTGTAACCACCTGCTGACCATCAGCAGTCAACAAGAAGCGTCGTCCGCGACGATCAATGAGCTTTAATCCGACCTCAGCTTCCAGAGATTCAACACGTCTTGCGACGGTTGCATGCTCAACTTCGAGCAAACGAGCTGCGCCGGAGAGCGTACCTGCTTCCGCTAAGGCTAAGAAATAGCGCACATTCTCCCAGTTCATCATTGTTAAATTATTCCCATCAATGCGAAATAATCGATAATTTTCCAACGAATATTCATGCTTCATTATAAGTCTGAATTCAATGGAGATGCTAAATATGGACTGCGAAATCCTACTTGATGCGATTGGTGAAGCAGAATTGCTCAGAAAAGCTCCACACACACCCAAACAGCCCGGACCAGGGGAAGTAAGAATTCGTCACAATGCGATTGGTGTGAATTTTGTCGATATCTATCACCGGACAGGCTTGTACCCCGTGCCTCATTTCCCGGTCATTCTGGGTGTTGAAGGCTCTGGATTTATTGAAGCAGTAGGCGACAATGTATCCGATCTCAAACCCGGTGACCGAGTAGCCTACGCCGGACTTCCCGTAGGAGCATACGCCTCAACGCGACTACTCCCAGCAAATCGAGCCCTCAAATTGCCCGAACATGTATCTTGTGACGAAGCAGCCGCCAACTTGTTGCGCGGGATCACGGCACACATGCTTCTCACCCAATCGTTTCACGTTGATAGCAACACTACAGTGCTGATCCATGCAGCGGCGGGCGGCTTGGGAACGATCCTGACGCGATGGGCAAAACATCTTGGCGCCACAGTGATAGGAACGGTTAGCACAGAACTCAAAGCGTCTATCGCTATAAGGAATGGAGCCAACCATGTCATTGTGGGACGAGATACTGATTTGATTGCTGCAGTTAAAAAGCTGACGGATGGTCGAGGCGTCAACGTAGCTTATGATGGAATTGGCGGCGAAACGCTTACCAAAACTGCAAAATGCATTCGACCAACAGGAGCATTGGTCAGTATCGGGCAAGCAGGTGGACGCATTGCTCAAAGCAGAGTTGACGAACTCACAAACCAGACGGCCTTTTCCTTCATGCGACCAAGTGTAATCTCGTATATCAACGACATTAACAACTACCGAACTTCCGCAACCGAACTGTTCAAATTTATGGACAAAGGAATAAAAGGGACAATCAGCGAAAAAATCCCGCTCGCTGAAGTGGCACGAGCTCATCAAATGCTTGAAACTGGCCACTCTTCCGGAGCTATGCTATTAATTCCATAACAACATAGTATCCGAATAGTCCTCTAAAAAGGAAACGGGTAATCAACGCCAATCAGATAGAGGCCATAGGGCGGCGCGACCTGACCGCAGGCTTTGCGGTCCCTGGCCTCAAGTGCTGACTGCAGATCATCAGCCGTCCAGCGGCCAACACCAACTTCCATCAGGCTTCCTGCAAAGGAACGCACCTGATTATGCAGGAACGAACGCGCTGAAACGCGCATTTCGACATAGTCACCATTGCGCGTGATATCCAGCCGGTCGAGTGTCTTGACCGGACTTTTTGCCTGACATTGCGTTGCGCGAAATGTCGTGAAGTCATGCTCACCCAGAAGCCGCTTTGCAGCCTCATGCATCGCTTCGTGGTCAAGGCGCTTCTGCACCCACCAAACGCGCTGATAATCGATTGCCAGCGGCGAACGTCGATTGTGAATGCGATAAAGATAGTGCCGGGCGCGCGCTGAGAACCGCGCGTCAAAAGCATCCGTCGTCTTCTCGACATTGAGAATGCTGATGCGTTCATCCGCCATCACCAGATGTGCATTGAGCGCATCGCGCACTTTCGCAGCACCCCAATCTTTTGTCAGATCAACATGAATGACCTGCGCGCTCGCATGAACGCCTGCATCGGTGCGGCCTGCCGCACTTAGCGTCAGATCTTCTCCACAGAACTTCTTGAACGCCTGCTCAATCGCGTTCTGCACGGCATGGCCGTTTTCCTGCCGCTGCCAGCCGACATAGGGCGTGCCGTCATATTCGACAGTGATCTTGTAACGAGGCACCGCTCAGAGAACCTTCGTCACAGACGCTCCACGCAGAAACTCCTGCGCGGGCAAAGGCTTGCCGCCTGAACGTTGTAACGTTACGAGCCGCACAGCACCCTCGCCGCACGCAATCGTCAGGCGATCATCAAGTACGGTTCCCGGAGCACCGCTTCCCTCGCCCAATGTGGAGCGCTGGAGTTTGACACGTTCAACGACACCGTTGATTTCCATCTCGCACCAGGCACCCGGAAATGGTGAGATGCCACGGATCGTATTGTGAACGTCCTTCGCAGGCTTCGACCAGTCGATACGCGCTTCGGCCTTATCGATCTTCGCGGCATAGGTCACGCCTTGCTCTGGCTGTGCCTGAAGGGTGAGACTTTCGCGCTCAAGCGCACCTAATGCGCGCACCATCAGGTCAGCACCGATAAGGCTTAAACGATCATGCAGCTCGCCTGCAGTCATGTCCGGCGTGATCGCAACTTTTTCGGCCATGGCGACAGGACCCGTATCAAGCCCTGCATCCATTTTCATGATCATCATGCCAGTTTCGCTATCGCCAGACATAATAGCCCGCTGAATGGGAGCAGCCCCGCGCCAGCGCGGAAGAAGCGACGCATGACCGTTATAGCAACCCAAACGCGGCGCATCGAGAATGGCCTGTGGCAGCAGCAGGCCATAGGCCACTACGATTGCCACGTCCGCTTCGAGACTTGCAAAAACGTCCTGCTCTTCCGTCCCTTTCAGGCTTTTCGGCGTAAAAACCGGAATACCGAATTCCTCGGCCTTTTCATGCACAGGCGACTTGGTCAGTTCCAGTCCGCGACGGCCAGCCGGACGCGGTGGCTGCGAATAAACCGCAACGACTTCATAGCCCTGTCCGATGATGGCTGTGAGGATTGGCACGGAGAAATCCGGCGTCCCCATAAAGACAATCCGCATTACAAAGCCCTGTTTGACGCACGCTGACTGGCGAGCTTCTTGAACTTCTTGATGACCATATCGCGCTTGAGCTTGGAGATATGATCGATAAACAGCACACCATTGAGATGGTCTATTTCATGCTGCAGGCAGGTCGCCATCAGCCCATCGGCTTCCATCGACTTTTCCTTGCCGTCCGCATCGAAATAATTGACCTTGATGGTCGCAGGCCGCTCGACCTCGGCATAATAATCCGGGATCGAAAGACAGCCTTCTTCATAGACGCTGCGTTCGTCCGATGAGGCGACAATCTCCGGATTGATGAAGACATGCGGTGCCTTCGGCTCGTCTTCCTTGGCGAGATCAATCACCAGCATCCGCAGAGGCTCGCCCACCTGAATGGCGGCAAGGCCAATGCCCGGCGCGTCATACATGGTGTCGAACATGTCGCCGGCAAATTTGCGCAACTGATCGTCAAAGCGCTCGACAGGCTTGGAAAGCTGGCGCAGGACGGGATCGGGAAGGATGATGAGCGGTTTAATAGACATGCGCTTCACGTAATCGCTTGCGCGAGAATCGTCAATTGTAACTTGCAAAATGTTCTTGTTTTGATCTCATCAAGGCGACACGAATCAGTTAAGCTTGCACAATGGAAAACCAGAATCTCTTGAACGAACCGCTTTTGCAGCTTGGTGCAACCTCCTTCACGCTGGGAGATATTCTCCTTGCGGGCATTGTCGTGCTGGTCCTGTGCCTCGCCATTTTCCTCATTGCTGCAGCGCGTTCTGCACGTCTTCGCGCGGTTGCGGAAGCACAGGCTGAAGACCGTGCGCGTGACGCGGAATATCGCATGGCGGAGATTCTGAAAGCACAATCCGAAATGCAGGGCCGGATGCAAACCATGGCCGAAGTCTTCGGTTCACGGCAGGCAGAGCTCAACCAGTCGATCCGTGAACGGCTCGACGGTATGACGCATCGCATCGGCCAGACCATGACCGAGCAGACCCGTTCGACACACGAAAACCTCGCAAAACTGCAGGAGCGTCTTGCAGTCATCGATACAGCGCAGAACAATATCCAGTCGCTTGCCGGTCAGGTCGTGCAGTTGCAGGCGATCCTTGCCAACAAGCAGACGCGCGGTGCCTTCGGCCAGTCGCGCATGGAAGCGATCATTGCCGATGGTCTGCCGCAGGGCGCTTACGAGTTTCAGGCGACACTATCCAACGGCACGCGCCCCGATTGCCTTGTAAAGATGCCAAACAACGCGCCTTCACTGGTCATCGATGCGAAATTCCCGCTTGAAGCATGGAACTCCATGCGCGAAACGGAACAGCCGGAAGCACGCAAGACAGCCGTTGCGCAGTTCCGCCGCGATATGGAAGTGCATATCAAGGATGTTTCCGACAAATATCTGATACCCAGTGAAACACAGGATACGGCTTTCCTGTTCGTGCCATCAGAATCTATTTTTGCCGATATTCATGAGCATTTCGAAGCGCTGATCCAGCGCGCGCACCGGGCACGGATCGTCATTGTCTCGCCATCGCTTCTGATGCTGTCAATTCAGGTTATTCAGGCGATCCTAAAAGATGCCCGTATGCGCGAACAGGCGCATGTCATTCAGGGTGAAGTGATCCGTCTGATGGAAGATGTAGGCCGCCTTGATGAGCGTGTGCGCAAGCTGCAAACCCATTTTGTGCAGGCCAACAAGGATATCGACGACATTCTGGTGTCTTCCAATAAAGTCACCAAGCGCGGCGCGAAGATCGAAGCACTGGAATTTGGCCCGGCACCGGCTGAAGAGCACCAGCGCCCGACGCGACAGCCAGATAACGCTCCCACCCAAATGCGCCTGCGCGTGGTGGATGAGGATTAGAGCGCATCCCGAAAAGTGTGAAGCATTTTTCGGATAAAGATGCGCGTTAAAGCGAGGATTTAGAGCAACAATCTGATCCACTCGGATCGAAACGCGCTCCAAATCCTACCAACAAAGAAGCCCGCAACTTGCGGGCTTTGTCTTATTCAGGTTTTGAAGTCCTATCAGAATGACCAAGATCGCGATCAGGCCAGACCAGATCACGCACGCGTTGCTTCAATACCTTGGCTTCTGGAAATCCGCCGTCACGCTTACGCTCCCAGATGAGTTCATCCTGACCGCCCGGCATAGACAGATGGATTTCAAACACGCCACCTGTGCCGGGCCGTAATGCCACCTCGCCCAAGTCCTGCCCGAATGTCTGCAGCAACTCCTGCGCCAGCCATGCAGCCCGCAGCATCCAGCTACATTTCGTGCAGTAAGTGATGGAGATTCTGACCATAATTTCACACAATTGATTAAGAATATTATGAGCATACACAGATTGACAGAATCAAGTTTTTACTTCCATCTTTTACTGAAATACGGGGGTAAAAATGGTAAATACACTTGACTACAAACGATATATAGAACGCACAGACTCCTTAATAAGAGACACACTTGATACGCTCGAATGCCAACCTATATTTTTCATCGGCTCTGGTATCTCGCAGAGATATCTAGGAACACCAAGCTGGCATGAGCTTTTGCAACAAGTTGCAAACAAAATTGGGGTCAATGATTCCGACTACAGTTATATCCGTCAAAAGTTCACTAATAATCCCATCCTCATCGCCGATCACTTACAGGAGGTAGCATTTGAATGGGCATGGAGTTCAAGACCCTCACTCTTCGATGAAACATACTATGATGGAACTATCGATAAATCCGTTTTTTTGAAAAAGATTGTTTGCGATATTCTTGATGTCGACATTTTAAAAAACGATGTTTTTTTAGAAAAAGCCCAAGAAGTTCAAAAATTTCGGGAAACTAGCCCGCACGCAATTATTACAACGAACTACGACAACTTAATTGAGAATATTTTCGACGGATACGAGGCCGTAATTGGCGAAAAAGTAATAAAATATAATCTCAATTTAGTCGGAGAAATATTTAAAATACATGGTGGCGTTGAAAATGCCAACTCTGTAATCATAAACAGCGCGGACTATGATAAGTATAAAATTAGAAAAAAGTACATATCAGCAAAGTTAATCACTTACTTAACAGAGCACCCAGTATTTATATTTGGATACAATTTTGGTGACCCCAATATAAACGAGATAATTGAGGATGTTGGAGAAATAATAGGCAAGAATGGATTTATCGATAATATTTTTTATGTTCAGTGGGTTCCTAACATTGAAGAATTGACCCATTTAAAAGAAGAGCACGTTATTGGAAGCCACGATGCACAATACAAAGTTCGCGCAATTACAACTAGTGACTTGGACTGGGTGTTCAAGTCTATTTCGCAAGAACGCTACTTAAACCCTATCAATACTAAAGTATTGCGGAGTTTGGCAGCTAGAACTTATAGTCTAATAAGAAAAGACATCCCCCGCCGAGCCTTCGAAGTCGACTACCAAACCCTCGAAAGCATCGTCGAAAAAGACGAAGAGCTCCCCAAGCTCTTAGGGATTGCGGCTTCAAACAACCCTAATATAAGTCATCCTTACACAATAACTCAGCTAGGTCGCAAGCTCGGCTTCTCGGGCTGGCATGGCGCACGCCGACTATTAGAACAGGTCGCAAAGGAAACTGGGGTTAATATTTGCGCGTCTGACAATCTATACCATTACTGCGTCAAAACCGGCGATAAATCTAAGACAAGTAAATATTCAAAAGAAGCGATCGAAATATTACGGCGGGCCCAAGCAAATGAACCGTACGAACTCGCCAAAGATGTGCTAGCGTCCGCCGCATAAAAATTGAAGAGATGGGTGATCAATCATCACCCATCTTGAGTGCCTGAATGAAGGCCTCTTGCGGGATTTCCACCTTGCCGAACTGACGCATACGCTTCTTGCCTTCCTTCTGCTTGTCCAGAAGTTTGCGCTTACGCGAAATATCGCCGCCGTAGCACTTGGCCGTCACGTCCTTGCGCAGCGCTGAAATGGTTTCGCGCGCCACGATACGGCCGCCAATGGCTGCCTGAATAGGAATCTTGAACATATGCTGCGGGATCAGCTCCTTGAGCTTTTCGCAAAGCACACGGCCTCGCTTTTCAGCAGCAGAGCGGTGAACGAGCATCGACAATGCATCGACCGGCTCTTCGTTGACCAGGATCGACATCTTGACCAGATCGCCCTCACGGTAATCCGAGAGATTATAGTCGAACGAAGCATAGCCCTTCGAGATCGACTTCAGACGATCGTAGAAATCGAACACGACTTCGTTGAGCGGCAGATCATAGGTGATCATCGCACGCGGGCCAACATAGGTCAGATCGATCTGGAGGCCACGGCGCTCCTGACAAAGCTTCATGATCGCGCCGAGATAATCATCTGGCGTCATGATGGTTGCGCGAATCCATGGCTCCTCGATTGCATCGATCTTCACAACATCCGGCATATCAGCCGGGTTGTGCAGTTCTTTCTGCGAGCCGTCCTGCATGTTCAGGCGATAGACAACCGAAGGTGCCGTCGTGATGAGGTCGAGATCGAACTCACGCTCAAGACGTTCCTGAATAATTTCAAGATGCAGAAGCCCCAGGAACCCGCAGCGGAAGCCGAAACCGAGCGCCGCAGAGGTTTCCATTTCAAACGAGAACGACGCATCGTTAAGACGCAGCTTGCCCATGGCAGCGCGCAAGTCTTCAAAGTCGGCAGCATCAACCGGGAACAGTCCGCAGAACACAACCGGCTGCGCTGGCTTAAAGCCCGTCAAAGCCGCTGCTGTCGGGCGGCGATCTTCGGTGATGGTATCACCGACGCGGGTATCAGCCACTTCCTTGATGGAAGCAGTGATGAAACCCAGTTCGCCCGGTCCGAGTTCATCCATCTGAACCATTTTCGGCGTAAATACGCCGGTCCGTTCTACCGGATATTTCGCACCCGTACCCATCATGCGGATGGTCTGGCCCTTTTTCAGCACACCGTCGATAACACGGACCAGAACAATAACGCCGAGATAGCTGTCATACCAGCTGTCGACCAGCATCGCCTTCAACGGCGCATTGCGGTCGCCCTCTCTCGGAGGAGGCAGCTGCTCGACAATAGCTTCGAGCACATCAGGAATGCCGAGGCCAGTCTTGGCCGAGATCATCACGGCGCGGCTTGCATCAATGCCGATCACTTCTTCGATCTGGCTCTGAACGCGCTCAGGCTCTGCCGCCGGAAGATCAACCTTGTTCAGCACCACCACGATGTCGTGGTTGTTGTCGATGGCCTGATAGACATTGGCCAGCGTCTGCGCTTCAACGCCCTGCGAAGCATCCACCACCAGAAGCGAACCTTCGCACGCAGCCAGCGAACGCGAGACTTCGTAGGCGAAGTCGACGTGTCCGGGGGTGTCGATGAGGTTCAGCACATAGTCCTCGCCGTTCTTCGCCTTATAGTTAAGACGAACGGTCTGGGCCTTAATGGTGATGCCGCGCTCGCGCTCGATATCCATCGAGTCGAGGACCTGGTCCTTCATCTCACGCGTGTCCAGCCCGCCCGTCAATTGAATGAGGCGGTCGGCCAGCGTCGATTTGCCGTGGTCGATATGGGCGACGATCGAAAAATTTCGAATATGGTCAAGTGGTGTGCTCATGCGCGCGATTTACCAGTAAGCCGCGAAATCTCAAAGCGGTATTGCGTGTTTAATACGGGAAAAGCGGCCTTTGTCGCAGTCGTGACAACAAGTCCCCTTTGCGTTGTTGCCAAAAGGCGATAAATCACCGCCAGAAAACATGCCGCAATGATAAACTCGGGCATCATATCCGGCGTTATAATCAGGCTTTCATGCAGGAGTTCAGGATGAAGACCGAACCGAACGAAGTTCACAACAGACCAAAGCTGGTCACTGTTTTCGGCGGCTCCGGCTTTGTTGGGCGCGCGGTCGTAGCAAGCCTCACCAAGCGCGGCTATCGTGTACGCGTTGCCGTACGCAAGCCAGAGGTCGCTTATTACATGGCGCCGCTCGGCAATGTTGGCCAGATCCAGATGGTTCAGGCCAATGTCCGCCATCGCTGGTCGGTTGAACGCGCCATCATGGGCGCTGATCATGTCATCAATCTCGTCGGCATTCTTTCGGAAAGCGGCAAGCAGCGCTTCAACAGCGTTCAGGTGCTTGGCGCAAAGAACATTGCCGAAGCCACCAAGGCAGCTGGCCTCAAGCTGACGCATCTTTCGTCGCTTGCAGCAGACGCAAAATCTCCTTCGGATTATGCACGCACCAAGGCAGAAGGCGAAAACGCCGTTCTCTCCATTCTGCCAGATACGGTTATCCTGCGTCCGTCGATCATTTTCGGCCATGAAGATCGTTTCTTCAACCGCTTCGCCAACATGGCACGCTTTTCGCCGTTCCTGCCGGTTATCGGCGGTGGTGAAACCAAGCTGCAGCCGGTCTATGTCGGCGATGTCGCGGAAGCTGTTGCACGCGCAGTCGATGGCAAGCTTGAAGCCGGTAGCGTGTATGAACTGGGCGGCCCAGACGCACAGCCATTCAAGAACTGGATGAAAGACATGCTCGGCGTTATCGCCCGCAAGCGCGTCATCGTCTCAATGCCTTGGTGGGTTGCCCGCCTTCAGGCATCTGTTCTTGGCTTGCTGCCAAATCCGCTGCTCACCAATGACCAGGTGACGCTGCTGAAATTCGATAATGTCGTTTCGGAACAAGCCACCAAGGAAGGCCGCACACTTCAGGGCATGGGCATTACGCCAGAAGCCGTGGATGCGATCCTTCCAGCCTATCTCTGGCGCTACCGCGTTGCCGGCCAGTACACCAAGACCGGGTTTGCGTGAGACGAAAATCTAGAGCGCATCCCGAAAAGTGCGAAGCGGTTTTCGGAGCAAGATGCGCATAAAAACAAATTGATAGAGCATTTCCAATGACTCAATCAAAACAGGAAATGCTCTAAATGAATAAAGGGGCCGAAAGGCCCCTTTTCTTTTGTCCGTTCTTTGCGGGTTTACCCCCAGATAAGCAATGCAGCCATTCCGAGTGCGCCGACGATCAGACGCCACCATGCGAATAGCTTGAAACCGTGGCGAGAAACATAGTCGAGCAAATGGCGCACAACAAATACGCCCGAGATGAAAGCCATCACAAATCCGACTGCGATCAGCGCGCCATCATTCATCGACAGCATATTATGGCTCTTATAGAGATCATAAGTGAAAGCGCCGGCCATGGTTGGCATAGCGAGGAAGAACGAAAACTCTGCGGCAGAACGCTTGTCTGCTCCAAGCAGAAGCGCGCCAACAATGGTTGAGCCCGAGCGCGATACGCCGGGGATCATGGCAAGGCACTGGACAAAGCCAATCGCCAGACAGATCGGCAGCGGATAATCCATCACATCGCGATAACGCGGCTTGAGTTCCAGCTGGTCCACCCAGAGCAGAATGAAACCACCGATGATAAGCATGGCGCAAACCAACATCGGCGTTTCAAAAAGCACGCTCTTGATGAAGCCATGTGCCATTGCGCCGATGACAGCTGCAGGCAGAAATGCAACCAGAATACCCAGCACGAAGCGCCGTGTGCGGGCATCGCGCGGAAAGTCGGTCAGAATTTTGATCAGCTTCGCGGAATAAACCGTCAGAATTGCCAAAATCGCACCGAGCTGAATAAGCACCTCGAAGGTCTTGCCCGTCGATTCAAAGCCAAGAAAATGGCCAACCAGCAACAAATGGCCTGTGGAGGAAACGGGGATGAACTCCGTCAAACCTTCGATGAGACCAAGAAAAGCGGCTTCCAGAAGATTATAAATTTCCATGAAGTCAGTACCTTAGGGAGGTGAGCAGGATGAAAACGGTGCGTCTTGACGAGCTGTTAAGCATGAAAGTGCTACAATAAGCGCTTCCAGCGATTGCTTGTCTCCCGCAGGCATAGCCCTTATAGACTAAATATTCCGTTGAGGTGGCTCGAATCGCCTGACAGCAGAAATAACCTGCTGCCGGTGCAAACGCTAGCCGCAGTGCCTCACCGGGGATCAATTAAAGCTTGTCAGTCGAGAGTACCGCGTCGATTATGCTTACGCTTTTTCATCATCCTATGTCTTCAGGCTCGCGCTATGTGCGGCTTATTCTCGGCGAATATGATGTGGAAGCCGAACTGATCGAGGAACGACCATGGTCGCGCCGCAAGGAATTTCTGGCGCTGAACCCTGCTGCAACACTTCCTGTATTGCTGGCTGAACGCGATCTACCGGTTGTTGGCGCAACCGTCATTGCAGAATATCTCGATGAAACGCGCGGCGCCTTGAAACGCAGTCGTCGCCTTTTGCCCGAAAGCCCGATGGAACGCGCAGAAGTGCGCCGCCTGGTTGACTGGTTTCTGCTCAAGCTCGAAAACGAAGTGACGCGCCATATTGCACGCGAGCGGGTTTTCAAGCTTCAGATGGCCGATGAAATGGGTGGCAGCGCACCGGATTCAACTGCAATCCGCGCGGCCCGCACCAATATTCGCCAGCACATGAAATATATCGACTGGCTGGCTGCTACCCGTGACTGGCTTGCAGGCAGTCATCCAAGCTATGCGGATATGGCGGCCGCAGCGTCGATTTCTGTGCTAGACTATCTCGGCGAAATTGAATGGGGCGAGACAAAAGCTGCGCGCGACTGGTATGCTCGCATGAAATCGCGCCCAGCCTTCCGACCGCTGCTGGCTGATCGCGTGCGCGGATTAGCTCCAGTGGCTCACTATGGCGACCTCGACTTCTGATACTAGCCAAGCTTCGGACAAAGCTCTCAAGCTGAAACGCTTCCTGATCGAAGAAGCGAAAGCTGTCGGCTTTGATGCGGTTGCTTTCACCGGGCCGGATTCTATCCCGCAGGCACCTCAGCGCTTGCGGCAATATATTGCCGATGGCCACCACGCGGATATGCTCTGGATGGAAGAGACCGAAGAGCGCAGGGCAAACCCCAGCGTTCTCTGGCCGGAAGTGCGTTCGATCATGGTGCTTGCCATGAATTACGGTCCGGATAGCAACCCGCTCAGCATTCTTGAACATAAAGACCGGGCGGCAATCTCGGTCTATGCGCAGAACCGCGATTATCACGACATCATCAAAGGCAAGCTCAAGCACATCGCAAGCCGCTTTGCGGCACGCGCCGGACAGGACGTAAAAGTCTTCGTCGATACGGCACCTGTGATGGAGAAGCCGCTTGCGCAGGCCGCGGGCCTTGGCTGGCAAGGAAAACACACCAATCTGGTCAGTCGCGGACTCGGCTCGTGGCTGTTCTTAGGCTCGATCTTCACCACGGCTGAAATTCCGCCGGATGAACCGGATCGCGATCATTGCGGCTCCTGCCGCGCCTGTCTCGATGCCTGTCCGACAAAAGCTTTCCCCTCGCCTTACCGGATCGATGCGGGACGCTGCATTTCCTATCTCACCATCGAGAACAAGGGGCCGATCCCGCACGAGTTTCGCAAAGCCATGGGCAACCGCATCTATGGTTGTGACGATTGCCTTTCAGTTTGTCCGTGGAACAAGTTTGCGCAAGCGACCAGCGAGATGAAGCTGAAAGCCCGCGATGATCTCAAGGCACCAAAGCTTGCGGATTTTCTTGCACTCGACGATCCGGCCTTCCGGACACTGTTTTCTGGTTCACCCGTCAAGCGCATCGGTCGCGACCGTTTTCTGCGCAATGTGTTGATCGCAACCGGTAATTCGGAAGACCAGACACTCGTGCCGCAGGTGGAAAGCCTGCTTGAAGATCCGGCACCGGTTGTGCGTGGTGCTGCTGTCTGGGCTTTGAAACAGCTCGTAAGCACAGATCGTTTCAAAATTTCACAGAAACGTCTGGCCTCACGCGAAGAGGATGCTACGGTGCGCGCAGAATGGAGCTTAGAGCACCAGTCTGATTAAATCAGATTGGTGCATCTCAAGCTTTTGTTTAAATGCGCATCTTTTCCGAAAACCGTTTCACACTTTTCGGGATGCGCTCTGGAGGATAGCTAGAATGCGCATTTTTCTGTTTGGAGCCGGTTATTCTGCGAGAGCCTTTTCCCGCCTGATGACCGGAGAGGCAGAGCGCATCGATGGCACCACCCGCAACGAGCAGAATTTCCCCCTCCTCGAAAAATCCGGCATCGCACCGATCATCTTCGACGGCGAAACCGCCTCGCCTGATCTGATCGACCGCCTTGCAAAATCAACCCATGTCGTCATTTCGATTTCGCCGCGCGAAAGCGGCGATCCATCGCTTGCAATTGTTGAGGACGCTCTGCGCCGCCCCGGCAATACCATTCGCTGGATCGGCTATCTCTCGACGGTAGGTGTTTACGGAAATCATGACGGCAACTGGATTGATGAAACAGCACCTTTAGCCCCGACATCGCGCCGTTCGCTTGAACGTGTGGAAGCGGAAAGCGCATGGGAAGCACTAAGCGAACGCCATGGCACACCGGTAGCACTTCTGCGCCTGTCGGGCATCTATGGTCCGGGCCGCAATGCATTCGTCAATCTGGAACGCGGCACCGCGCGGCGCATCATCAAGGACGGTCAGGTGTTCAACCGCATCCATGTGGATGATATCGCCGGAAGCCTGCGTTTTCTGGCAGGCACCAATACCGGTGGCGCCTTCAACATCACCGATAGCGAACCCGCCCCGCCACAGGATGTCGTCGCTTATGCTGCCGAGTTGATGGGCGTTGCCATCCCGCCGGAAATTCCATTTGAACAGGCTGACCTCACGCCAATGGGACGCTCATTCTACGGCGAAAACAAACGCGTCTCCAACCTGCGCATCAAGGCTCTGGGCTATGATTTTATCTATCCTGATTACAAAGCAGCCTTTTCGGCCATGTGGCAGGATGATCATTGGCGCTAACACATGCCCCCAAAAGTGGACGTCAGTTTTGAGGTGAAGGCTGCGTAAAATGAGTAGTTGATTGCCGTTTTGGCGAACGCAAAGCATAATCCGGCCAATCGGCTCGAATGATTCGAGCAAAAGTTTTATGGAAAATTGCCCATGGCAAAGAGATCCAGCTCGAAATTCTGGTCGCGACTTGTTCTTGCAACCTGTCTTGCCACAATGATCGCACCAGACTTTGTCCCGCAGGCTTTGGCGCAGGATGCCCCTGCCAAGCAGGCATTCGGCAGCAAGAAACTTCCGGTTTTGGCGCAATCGCCGCAATCCATCGGCTTTTATGCCAAGGGCTGTCTTTCCGGTGGCGTTGCCCTCCCAATCGATGGCCCCAACTGGCAGGTCATGCGGCTTTCGCGCAATCGCAACTGGGGGCATCCGCGCACCATTGGGCTTCTGGAAAAACTATCCCGCGACGCCGCAAAAGACGGCTGGCCCGGCCTGCTGGTCGGCGACATTTCACAGCCACGCGGCGGTCCAATGCTGACAGGCCATGCTTCGCATCAGGTTGGACTTGATGCCGATATCTGGCTGACGCCGATGCCAAAGAAGCGCTTCACCGATGCAGAGCGTGAAAGCGTCTCGGCTGTATCCATGCTGAAGAAGGATTCGCTTTACGTCGATCCGCAGAAGTGGACCCCAGCGCGCACAGCACTCATCAAACACGCGGCCAGCTATCCGGAAGTTGAACGCATCTTCGTACATCCCGGCATCAAGAAGCAGCTTTGCGACACCGTAACCGGAGACCGCAGCTGGCTTGGCAAAGTGCGCCCATACTGGGGCCATTTCTATCATTTCCACGTCCGATTGCATTGCCAGCCGGGATCTCCCGATTGCAAACCGCAGCCAAAAGTGGCGGCGGGTGACGGTTGCGACAAGTCGCTGGCATGGTGGTTTACAGATGAACCGTGGAAGCCTGCAAAGCCATCTAAGGAGCCGCCGAAAAAGCCAAAGCCGGTCATGGTGTCGGATTTGCCAAAGGCATGTGCCGCCGTGCTGAATGGCCCGTCGCCGGATTCGATCGCGGATGTTATCTATGGTGCCAATTAACGCATGTCGCAGAAAAGTGGGAACCGGTTTTCCGATAACGACGTGCGTGGAAATAAAGAGATAGAGCGGGCGCAATGGCTAATATAAAATGCGACACGCTCTAGCATCTGTCAGAAAACATGCTTTTCACGGACCTGTGGTGTCGCTATAGGTTTCAAACGATTTAGAACGCAAATGACAAGGTTATCAATCTCATGACGGAACGTCTGCGCATTGCCCTGATCGCTCATGATCTGAAGAAGGACGAGATGGTCGCCTTTGCGCGCACGCATGAGAAAGCCTTGTCTCACTATGATATTGTCGCCACCGGCACCACTGGCGGTCTCATTCAGGAGGCTTGCCCTTCGCTGAATATCCATCGCGTCAAAAGCGGCCCGCTTGGCGGCGACCAGCAGATCGGCGCAATGATCGCGGAAGGCACGGTGCAGGCCTTGATTTTCTTCATCGATCCGCTCTCACCACTCCCTCACGATGTCGATGTGAAGGCTCTCACCCGTCTCGGCAGCGTCTATGACATTCCGATGGCACTGAACCCGGCAACAGCTGAAAAGCTGGTGCAAGTGCTGGACTGATAGAGCCCCACCGAACGCGCCCGCAAACAATAAGAACAGTCGAAGCAGCAAGGCAGACCATGATTAACGCTGACCAGAGTTTCAAGTTTCCCGTCCTCGTCGGCGATATTGGTGGAACCAATGCGCGCTTTGCGCTTCTTGTTGATTCTCATGCAGAGCCTAAAGAGTTTCCGGTCGTCCAGACCGCCGATTATGCAACGATAGACGATGCAATCGAACAAACGGTGCTCAACCACACTTCCATTCGTCCCCGTTCTGCTATTCTGGCTGTTGCAGGCCCGGTCGATGGTGATGAGATTGATCTCACCAATTGCGATTGGGTTGTCCGCCCGAAACAGCTGATCGCCAATCTCGGATTAGAAGACGTAACCGTCCTCAATGATTTTGAAGCGCAGGCGCTCGCCGTTGTTTCAATTGAAAAAGAATATCTGCATCAGATTGGCGGAAGCGAAGAAGAAGTCGTTGCCACACGCGTCGTGCTCGGCCCTGGAACGGGCTTAGGCGTTGCAGGTCTTGTGCGCACCAGAACCGCATGGGTTCCCGTTCCCGGTGAAGGTGGCCATATCGACATCGGCCCACGCAGCGAGCGTGACTATCAGGTCTTCCCGCATATCGAAACCATCGAAGGCCGTGTAGCGGCCGAACAGATCCTCTGCGGACGCGGTCTGCGCAATCTTTATCTCGCAATCTGCGCTGCCGATAAGGTGGCACCTGTTCTAGATACACCACCCGATATCACTGCAGCAGGTCTTGATGGCAGCAATCCTCAGGCTGTCGAGACGCTTGAACTCTTCGTGACCTATCTTGGCCGCATTGCCGGCGATTTGGCCCTCATCTTCAAGGCACATGGCGGCGTCTATCTTTCAGGCGGCATTCCCCAGCGCATCATGTCTGCGCTGCAGGCCGGATCGTTCCGCGCAGCCTTTGAAGACAAGGCTCCGCATACGCATTTCATGCGCGATATTCCGGTACGCGTCGTCGTTCATCCGCTGGCAGCCCTCAGCGGTCTTTCGGCTTTCGCACGTACTCCTATGCGGTTTGAGGTTGCCACCGATGGCCGCCGCTGGCGCGTCAGCTAAGCGGCTTCGCTTTCTCAGGCATGGTCAAGCGACAAAGATAACGCTATAGAAGCGCTGCAATGAAAACACTCATTGCAGCCTTTTGTCGTTTCCAGTCCAAAAGGACGCGCGAAAATGCATGATCAACGACAGCCAGCGGCTGCTAGATAAAAAGCACTTTGCCCGTGAGCCTATTCAAAAAGAAAAAAAACAAGATCGACCCGAGCGAAGCCACCCGCGTCATTCGTCGTATGCTATCGGAAAACGGAAGCCAGTATAAGGCGAGCTATGCGATTGCCATCGCTGCTTCGCTAATCGTAGGCGTTTCCAATGGTGCGCTTGCTTATCTGATGAAGCCGATGATCGACAAGATTTTCTATGAACAGAAGATCGGTCTTATCTGGGTTATCTGCGGCGCCATCCTCGGAATTTTCGTGCTTCGCGGACTTTCAAGCTATGTTCAGGCGGTCGAGCTGGCCAAGATTGGCAACAATCTGGTCGCGCGCTATCAGAAGCGTATCTTCGATCACCTGCTCAAGCTCGGGCTGGATTTCTATAATGATACACGCTCCGGCCATCTGGCAGCGCAGATCAATCAGAATGTGAATGGCATCCGCGATCTTCTGAACATGACGATCACCTCGATTGCGCGCGATTTCGTCGCGCTGATCGGGCTGATCGGTATGATGTTCTATACCGATCCGTTTATGTCTACGGTTGTCTTCCTCGTAGGCCCGCCACTTGTGCTGGCGGTTGCCTATATTTCGCGCCGTATCCGGTCCGTCACACGCGATCTGGTGCATCTCAATTCCCATCTTCTGGGCGCAATGCAGGAAACTGTGCAGGGCATTTCCATTGTGAAAGCCTTCACCATGGAAGATCAGCTGCGCGGCAAGATCAGCACGCTGATCGATCAGGCTGAAAACCGCAGCAACAAGATCGCCCGCGTTTCCGAACGCACGACACCTATTGCCGAAATTCTTGCGGGCTGTGCTATCGCAGGCGTTTTGGCCTATAGCGGCTATAATGCGATCCTCAACCAGCAGCCTCCAGGTGCGATGTTCGCCTTCATCACGGCTCTGCTTCTTGCCTATGATCCGGCACGCCGTCTGGCACGTCTGCAGGTCGGTCTTGAACGCGCCCTCGTTAATGCACGCATGATCTATGAAGTGTTGGATATTGAGCCTAATCAGGGTGATGCGCCTGACGCCAAGGCGCTTACGGCTGGCCCCGGCGAGATCGATTTCAAAGACGTTCGCTTCTCTTACAGCGACATCGCGCCGGTTCTGCATGGCGTGAGCTTCACAGCCAAAGCGGGCGAAACCACAGCGATTGTCGGCGCTTCGGGTGCAGGCAAGTCCACACTGATCAATCTCGTGCAGCGGTTCTACGATGTCACCGGTGGGCAGATTCTGTTCGACGGACAGGACATCGCCAAAGTGACAAAGGAATCGCTTCGTCACTCCGTGGCCTATGTTTCGCAACAGCCTTATCTGTTTGAAGGAACGATTGCCGACAACATCCGCTATGGACGTCCGGATGCAACGCAGGAAGAAATCATCAAGGCGGCAGAGCTTGCCAACGCGCATGAATTCATTCTCCAGCAACCACAGGGCTACGATACACCTGTCGGTGAAAACGGTGTGACTCTCTCAGGCGGTCAGCGGCAGCGCCTTTCGATTGCCCGTGCAATCGTGCGCAATGCTCCTGTATTGCTGCTCGATGAAGCAACATCCGCACTCGACAATGAGTCAGAAAAACGCGTGCAGCAGGCGCTTGATCACATCATGCAGGAGCGCACGACCATCGTCATTGCGCACCGCCTTTCCACCGTCGTCAATGCCGACCGCATCGTTGTCATGGAAGCAGGTCATGTGGTTGAAGAGGGTCGTCATAACGATCTCATCACAATACCCAATGGTGTCTATGCCCGCTTCTACCAGCTTCAGAGCGGCAAGGACGACATACTGATCGGGAACACTGTTACAGAGGAAAAATCCAATGGCTGATAGTGCAGAAATCGGGCTCGTTGTTGTGGGCGCAAATGGTCGAATGGGACAGGCTCTCATCCGCGCCATCCACGCGATTGACGGCGCGCGTCTCACTGGCGCCATTGCGCGTCCTGGCTCGCCATTTCTGGGCAAGGATGCGGGCGAAGTGGCAGGCCTGGGCAATCTCGGTGTCGCGATTACCGACGATCCACTGTCAGTTTTTGCAAAGGCGCAAGGCGTGCTCGACTTCACCACGCCGGCGACAACGCTCAACTATGCAGGCCTCGCAGCACAGGCACGCATCGCGCATATTATTGGCACCACGGGTCTTTCGGTCGAAGACGAAGAAAAGATCCGCGCCGCAGCGCGACATGCCACAATCGTCAAATCCGGCAATATGAGCCTTGGCGTCAACTTGCTGTCCGGTCTCATCAAGAAAGCCGCACAGGCGCTCGGCCCTGAAGATTTCGACATCGAAATCCTCGAAATGCACCACAAGCACAAGGTTGACGCGCCTTCCGGCACCGCCCTTCTGCTTGGTGAAGCCGCAGCGCAAGGTCGCGCGATCAATCTCGCAGAAAAGAGCGTGCGCGTGCGCGACGGTCACACCGGCCCGCGTGAGCAGGGCACAATCGGCTTTGCAACCCTGCGCGGCGGCTCGGTTATCGGTGACCATGAAGTGATTCTTGCTGGCGAAGGCGAGCGCATCACCCTCGCCCATCATGCTCAGGACCGCACAATCTTTGCTCGAGGCGCCGTGAAAGCCGCTCTTTGGGCACATGGAAAGAAACCCGGCCTTTATTCCATGCTCGATGTTCTCGGACTTAACGACTAACTAACAATTATCCCAACGGAGTGCTGCGATGTCTCGTACCCTCGTCCTGGTCCGCCATGGCCAAAGCGAATGGAACCTCAAGAACCTGTTTACCGGCTGGCGCGATCCGGGCCTTACCGAACAGGGCCATGCCGAAGCCAAGGCTGCGGGTCAGCGTTTGAAGGCCGCTGGCCTCAAGTTTGACCTCGCATATACTTCGGGTCTGTCGCGCGCGCAGGTCACATGCCAGCACATTCTTGACGAGCTCGGCCAGTCCGATCTTGAAACGATCCGCGATCAGGCTTTGAACGAACGCGATTACGGTGATCTTTCCGGTCTTAACAAGGACGATGCGCGCGAAAAGTGGGGCGAAGAGCAGGTTCACATCTGGCGCCGTTCTTACGACGTCCCTCCTCCAGGCGGCGAAAGCCTGAAGGATACCGGCGCACGCGTCTGGCCTTATTACCTGCACACCATCCAGCCGCATGTGCTGCGTGGCGAAACCATCCTGGTTGCAGCCCACGGCAATTCGCTGCGCGCGCTCATCATGGCGCTCGATGGCCTGACACCGGAAGAGATTCTCAAGCAGGAACTCAATACCGGCGTGCCAATCATCTACAAGCTGAACGCCGATTCGACCGTCGCTTCCAAGGAAGTGCTTTCTGCATAATGATTTTTCGGGCGCGGCAGCAATTACGCACCGCGCCTGATCTCTGTTTTCATCTCGGTTACCCAGCCTTTTTCAGCCTTCACGACAGGAATGTAAAAAAAAGCTGATTGAAGTGCGAAATCGTGATTGACAGAGACAGGCCGACCCCTTAGATCGGTCCTCGTCGCCCAGATGGCGGAATTGGTAGACGCACCAGCTTCAGGTGCTGGCGCTCGCAAGGGCGTGGAGGTTCGAGTCCTCTTCTGGGCACCATTTCCAAGTCTTCAGACCACTACCAAGGTCCAGAAGCACCCCAAAAAGCCCGCGCAAGCGGGCTTTTTTGTTGCCTGTGTTTGCCCATTGAGCCAAGCGCCAAACGGTTCGGCAAAGCCCAAAATCACATCTCATTGCGCAAACACATAAGCGTGATCTGAGCTACTCCAAACCAGAATGAAACTGAAAATCAACGGTTTCAAAATAGACCACGCATCGGGTGGGTTTGGATGAAATCATGGCCGTATATGGCACATGAATGGGAGCGATTTGTTCTTCGATAGAGCATTTCGAAACCCATTCTTTTCACTCAGCTTACGAGCTTTCCGGCATCCTTCCCAACGGGTGGGTTTCCCGAACGCTTGAGTTCGAAAACCATAGGAAATGAAGATATGAAGAAGCAGACACTCTCCCTCATCGCTGTAATGCTTATTGCTGTGGCAGCAGCGGGATGTCAGTCGACGGACAACAAGACACGCGACTGGGGCAACAACAGGTCGGACGCACCTAGCCGCTCGGCAACTTCACAGTCCATGTAAGGAATTGGGGCTACGCCGCGCGCGTGGCTACAGTCGTAAAATGAAAAAGGCCGGCAAATTGCCCGGCCTTTTTTACGCTGTCATCAGTGCTGGTACATCCGCAGTCACGACAACAGCTATAACGCCATAGTGAGCGTGATTGGTTAATAAATGGTTAACGAACAATGGCTTCGTAATCTCGCAATGCTTTGGGCCTTGCCACATGCGAGAACTCCGCGCATCCTTCATTCAAGAATTGCGATTTGAAGGACAAATCAGATGGAGCAACCTGCCTATGACCTTGAGTTTGGGGAGATGATCCGCTGGCTCCGCGAGCACGGGCTTATTCTGCAGTCCGATCTTGAAGGCAATGCCGAACTCTCTACGCGCGCAGAGCGGTTGGGGCGCAAACGTCGGCGTGAGGCAGAACAGACAAAACAATAGTGGGATTTACAGGCTCAAAAACAATAATCATATCAGCCTGGGACGAAGCAAAAGGGGGAGAACAATGCGCCATAAGGGCTTGCTGGATTTTGGTAGAAACGGCCTGTTTTATCGGTTGTTTCTAGTGAGCGCGATCTGCGCGATCCTGAGCAGCGTATTGAGCCAGAATGGGGAGATTCCGTTCTGGCGCTGGGTTCATTATCTAACCAAACCAACCGCGACATTGCTTCTGCTTTTCGCAATTCTGAACGCCCCTCGTCTCAACTCCAAAACATACGGATTTGCAATCGCGCTTGGGCTTGCATTTGCAGCCGCTGGCGACTTTTTCCTGATGCTTCCCGGTGAATATTTTCTCACTGGTCTGATTTGCTTTCTCATAACTCATTGCATTTACATCTATGCACTGTCCCGAAAGACGCGCTTTGCAGAAAGCAAACTCGCCTTCCTGATCTTTGCAGTGCTCGCAATTGCGATCATTGTGGGTCTGTGGGGCAAATTGCCGTCAGCCATGAAAATCCCCGTTGCCATTTATGCGTCAGCAATTGGCATCATGGCGGCTCAGGCCTTTAGCCGTGCGCTTTCGACAAGCCCCGACACCGCATTGCGCTATGCCGCATGGCTTGCCGCTGCCGGCGGCATTTTCTTCATGGTGAGTGATACGCTGCTCGCATTCAATCGTTTTCACACGCCTATTCCGCTCGCGGGCCTCTGGGTTCTCACCACCTATTATGTGGCGCAGTTCCTTTTCGCGCGCTCAACAGAGAGTTTTGCCTATGAGCGCTGATCAGCCTGCTTCGCCACAATACCAATTGCAGGCGACATTAAAGCGTTTGCGACAAAGCTGGCTGGATGATCGACCAGCCTATGAGCAACGCATAGATGACCTGCGTAATCTGCGTAGAACTCTCCATGAGCGTCTTGAGGAGATGGCACAAGCCATCAATGCCGACTTTGGCAATCGCTCGACCCATGAAACCTTGCTGGGCGAAGCCAGCGTTGTTTTCGCCGAAATCGATCACGCGCTGCATCACCTGAAACGCTGGATGAAGCCACAACGCCGAACCGCAGGCTGGAAACTGTGGCCCGCAAAGGCCGAGCTTCGTTTTGTACCTCTTGGCGTGGTTGGTATTATTTCGCCGTGGAATTACCCGGTCAATCTTGCACTGGCACCGCTGGTGGCAGCGGTCGCCGCTGGCAACCATGTCTTTCTGAAACCGTCCGAACATACGCCACACACATCAGAATTTCTGCGCAAACTGATCGCCGACGTCTTTCCTGATGATCGGGCAACGGTGGTACTTGGCGATGCGCATCTTTCCGCTGAATTTTCATCGCTGCCTTTCGACCACCTGTTCTTCACTGGCTCGACTGCCGTTGGTCGCAAAATCATGAAAGCGGCAGCCGAAAACCTCACACCCGTAACTCTGGAGCTGGGTGGCAAATCGCCTGCCATTATCGGTGAAGGAGCCAGTCTCAAACGTGCGGCAAGCTCCATTGCTACAGGCAAATATTTCAACGCGGGTCAAACCTGCATCGCGCCGGACTATGTGCTGATCCATCAAAGCAAACGCGATGCCTTCGTAACCTTGCTGCGCGAAGAAACTCGCAAGCGATATGGCGAAGGATCAGCGCAAAGCGACCGCACGACGATCATCAATGATGCACAATATGCGCGCCTGTCCTCGTTGTTGCACGATGCAGAGGATGACAGCGAAGCAATCGTTCCGCTGACGGATGCACCGACTTCACAAAGCCACCCACGGCTGATGATGCCCGCAGCAATTCTGGAGCCCGGTCCGACCAGCGCAATCATGCGCGAAGAGATTTTCGGCCCCCTGCTTCCGATTATAAGCTATCGCTCAATTGATGAGGCAATCGCTTATGTTCTCAATCATGAGCGGCCACTGGCGCTTTATTGCTTCAACGACAACACAGCTGAAATCGAGACCGTGCTTTCTCAGGTCGTTGCAGGCGGTGTCTGCATCAATGACACGCTCTATCACTTTGCATGCGGAAATCTGCCTTTTGGTGGCGTTGGCCATAGCGGCATGGGGCATTACCACGGCAAAGATGGCTTCCTGACCTTCTCGAAAGCCATGCCAGTCCTGACCAAATATACGCCTGCAGCAACGGACCTGATCAAGCCACCCTATACTGGACTTGTTGACCGGATAATCCGTTTCATCACGCGATGAGCTGAACTGAAAACAATCTTGTCAGCAATCTGTGATCCAACACTACTGTTCAAACCGCAAAATGACCTATTTAAAAGGATATCCAAAACGGCACGAGGTAGCGGCGGGTGAAGAAAAAGAAAACACCAGGTCGAATTTCTACAAAAATATTGACGGCTATCCGTAATCGGCCCGGCTTCCGACCGCTGCATACCAATGTTGCAGACGGCGACATCGTGATCGCCTCCTACAATGTCCATAAATGCATTGGTGTGGACAAGATCTTCGATCCCCAGCGCACAGCCGACGTTATCAGCGAAATCGATGCCGATGTGATCGCTCTGCAGGAAGCAGACAAGCGTTTCGGCGAGCGATCAGGCCTGCTGGACTTAGGGCTGCTTGAGCGCCGCCACGGTCTTGTTCCCGTACCGATCACATCGACAATGCCCAAAGGCCATGGCTGGCACGGCAATGTTCTGCTGTTTCGCGAAGGTGTTGTGCGCAATGTGCGCCAGCTTGCTTTGCCAGGGGTAGAGCCGCGCGGCGCACTGGTTGCCGACCTGCAATTCGCGTCCGGTCCTCTGCGCGTGATCGCAGCACATCTGGGGCTTTTGAAGCGCTCTCGCGAACAGCAAGCGGAAAGTATTCTTTCCGCATTGCAGGAAGCCGACACCCTGCCAACGCTGCTGATCGGCGACCTCAATGAATGGCGTATTGGTAAACGATCCTCACTCGCATCGCTCATGCCGGTGTTCAATCATGTATCAACTGCAGTACCCAGCTTTCCATCCCGCTTTCCAGTATTTGCGCTGGATCGCGTTCTTGGAACACCGCATAATCTGGTAACGGCTGTAGAGGTTCACAACACACCGCTGGCGCGTATGGCTTCTGACCATCTTCCGATCAAGGCGCATCTCGATCTTAAAACCGCAGCGCAGGTCCTCGAAGAATTCAATCCTTCACTGCTGACCAGCAACTCAAGTTCAGGCAGCTAAAAAGCCTTAAAGATAAGGCGATCCGAGCCAGATGATACGGTCGATCAGTCGTTCGTAGAACGGGCGGTTTTTGAGACGGGTTAGGTTCACTTCCCGGCTGCTGTCGATCACCTTGCCGATACGTTCTTCGACTTTCAGCGCAATCTCGCGATCCAGAATTTCGAGATCGACCTCAAAATTTAACCGCAGCGAACGGGCGTCAAGATTGGATGAGCCGACATAGGACCACGCACCGTCAATCGTCATCAGCTTGGAGTGATTGAACGCGCCCCCTGCCCGCCAGATACGACAGCCACCTTTCAGCAACTGATCGAATTGCGCGCGCATGGCGCGATCCACCAGCTTGAGATTATTGACCCCCGGAACCACCACATCAACCGACACACCACGCCGGGCAGCAGTGACCAGCGCACTGATAAGTTCGCGGTCTGGCAGGAGATAAGGCGACATGATCAGGATGTGCTCCTGCGCAATCGAGAAGGCGCCCATCATCATGCGATGATTGGTTTCAATGTTCTTATCTGGCCCTGAACCGACCACGCGGATGAGCTTGCCGGTTCCCGGCGGGTCTTTAGGTGCTGCAATGCTCCAGGCGTCACCGGTCAGCAATTCGCCTGTTGCAAAGCGCCAGTCTTCCGATGCGACATGGAAGAGATCAGCAATCGCCGGACCTTCGACGCGGAAATGCGTGTCAAACGCAACCGTATCGCCAGCGATAGCTTTTACAAAGCCTGCACGAATATTCATGCCGCCGGTAAAGGCCAGCTTGCCATCGACGATCAGGATTTTACGGTGGGTGCGCAAGTTTGCATAAGGCAGACGCAGGCCCATAATGATATTGCCGTTGAACACATCAACAGCCACACCATTTTCCTTCAGCAGATTAACGATGCTGGGAATGGAATAGCGCGCGCCGACAGCATCCACCAATACACGAACTTCGACACCACGCTTGACGGCATCACCCAGCGCATCGGCAAATTGCTGGCCGATTGCATCACGGTCAAAAATATAGGTTTCAAGCATGATGCTGCGTTCAGCTTTGCCGATAGCATCCAGCATTGCCGCATAGGCTTCATCACCGGTTTCCAGCATTTCTATGCTGTTGCCGCTGGTAAAATCATAAAGGCTGACAGTGTCGCCAAGAATTTTCATCGCCCCGAACTGACGTCCGAAGGCCGCGCGCACGAGATCATTGGTCGTGTCGAAATGCGATAAATGATAAAGCGCAATATTGCCCATATTATCGCGCTGATGTCCGAGGGTGCTGCGCCGGATACGGTTCACACCTGCCAGCGCATAGACAACCGCACCGACGATTGGCGAAAGCACAATCACGCCAACCCAGCCGAGCGCGGTCCGCACCTCATCCTTGGTCATTGTCGCGTGGATAGCTGCAATCGCTCCCAGAACGATCGACAGAACAGCCAGGATATGCGGCCAATAGTGCGAAACCAGATCAAACATCAAACTGACTTTAAGCCAAAAAAAGTTTTTACTGCAAAGACATACCGTGTTCTGGCTCTTACACCAACAGGAGATTTTTGGGCGAGTTCAAGCCTCGGATCCATCTCTGGCCAAATCTTCAGTTTGGCTTATATTGCTGATCGGGAATGAAAATTGAGGGACATCTTATGGCAACAGCACAGAATGACTTTAATCGTCCTACCCTTCCAACCGAGGTCTCATCAAAATGGGGCTGGTTCGTCGCTCTCGGCGTCGCACTGCTAATCCTCGGCGGTATTGCTTTCGGCAATCTGGTTCTCGCGACGGTCGTTTCCGTCTACTATGTCGGCATCATGATGCTGGTCGCAGGGATCATCGAAATCATTCATGCTTTCGGCGTGAAGACCTGGGGCAGCTTCTTCTTCTGGCTGCTGAGTGGCTTGCTCTATGCAGCCGCAGGCATTGTAGCCTTCGTCAATCCAATTCTCGCCGCAGGCGTGCTGACCTTCCTGCTTGCAGCCGCTCTTCTGGGTTCCGGCTTCTTCCGTATCTGGATGGGCTTCAAGTCAAAGCCAGCAGCAGGCTGGGGCTGGATTGTTGCAGCGGGTGTTATCACCGCTCTCGCAGGTCTCGTCATTGCAATGCAGTGGCCGGTCAACAGCCTGTTCATTCTGGGCCTGTTTTTGGCAATCGACCTGATCTTCCAGGGTTGGTCGTTCATTGCATTCGGCCTCGGCATCAAGCGCTAAAATCATAAACAACAAATTTGCGAAGCGGCGTTCCTCACGCCGCTTTTTCATTTCAAACACCGGGCTTGTTGAGATTTTGGCCAATGACTGCTAGATGCAGCGCAACATCTTCGCAGCGCGCGTTTCGCGCAGCCATCACTTCGCCATTACGAGTTTCTTCATGCCCGCTGATCATCCTGTTTCAAAGCGCCGTACCTTCGCGATCATCGCGCACCCGGATGCTGGTAAAACCACGCTAACCGAAAAACTTCTGCTGTTCGGTGGCGCCATCCAGCTTGCCGGTGAAGTGAAGGCCAAGAAGGATCGCATCCAGACCCGTTCGGACTGGATGAACATCGAACGCGACCGCGGTATCTCGGTAGTCACTTCCGTGATGACCTTTGAGTATAAGGACTGCATCTTCAACCTGCTTGATACACCGGGCCACGAAGACTTCGCAGACGACACCTATCGCACGCTGACCGCTGTGGATTCCGCCGTCATGGTCATCGACGCCGCAAAAGGTATCGAGCCACGGACGCTGAAGCTGTTTGAAGTCTGCCGTATGCGCGATATTCCAATCGTGACCTTCGTCAACAAGATGGACCGCGAAGCACGCGATCCACTCGAAATTCTTGACGAGATCGAAGAAAAGCTGGCGCTTGATACAGCACCGATCACCTGGCCAATCGGTTCGGGCAAAAGCTTTGCCGGCACTTATGATCTGCACAGCAACACTGTGCGCCAGAAAGATGCCGAAGAGCAGCCCACCAAGGTCAGCGGACCGGAAGAAGCAGCGAAGCTTCTGCCTGAAAACGAACGCGAAGCATGGATTGAAAGCGTCGAACTTGCGCGCGGCGTCTGCCGCCCGTTTGACCTCGCATCCTTCCGCGAAGGCCATATGACACCGGTTTATTTCGGTTCAGCACTGAAAAATTACGGTGTGCGCGATCTGATTGAAGCCTTCTGCGACTTCGGCCCAAGCCCACGCGACCAGCAGGCAGATAGCCGCATGGTTGGTGCGACCGAAGACAAAATGACCGGCTTCGTGTTCAAGATTCAGGCCAATATGGACCCGAACCACCGCGACCGTATTGCCTTCCTGCGCGTCTGCTCCGGCAAGCTTTCACGTGGCATGAAGGCCAAGCTGGTGCGTACCGGCAAGCCGATGAGCCTGTCTGCGCCACAGTTCTTCTTTGCACGCTCCCGCCAGATCGCAGACGAAGCATTCGCGGGCGATGTGGTTGGCATCCCGAACCATGGCACATTGCGCATCGGTGACACGCTGACCGAGGGTGAAGACATCCTGTTCCGTGGCGTGCCGAACTTCGCGCCGGAAATTCTGCGCCGCGTCCGCCTTGATGATGCGATGAAGGCGAAGAAGCTGCGTGAAGCGCTTCAGCAGATGGCAGAAGAAGGCGTCGTACAGCTCTTCGTGCCGGATGATGGTTCACCGGCGATTGTCGGAGTGGTTGGCGCGCTGCAGATCGACGTTCTGACCGAACGTCTTAAGATCGAATATTCTCTGCCTGTCGGCTTTGAAATGTCGCGCTTCTCTATTTGCCGCTGGATCACAGCGGATGAACCGGCGGAACTCGACCGCTTCATCGCCTCGCATCGCGCTGATATCGCACACGATCTTGACAATGATCCGGTATTTCTCGCGCAGAATGGCTTCTCGCTCAACTACGAAGCCGAGCGTTGGAAGGCGATCCGCTTTGCCACGATCAAGGACTATCAGGTCCGCGACAAGGCCTGATATCACGGAGAAACAATGAACGACCCTGTTCTGGCTGCTCTCGACCTGCCCGATGCACTTGCGCATTCTCTGGCAGGCTATCGCAGTCAGCAGGATGGCATTGGCCGATCCACGGCCAATGTTCTTCTTCTCGAGCACCCGGAAAAAGCCCCGCTCGTTTTAAAGATTGAGCCCGCAAGCCCTGTCGGCGAGCTTGCCGATGAAGCGGCCCGGTTGACCTGGCTCAGTCAGCAAAACATAGCCTGCCCTGCTATCATGAGCTTTGTTCAGGAGCCTGATCAAAGCTATCTGCTCATGACACGGCTGGAAGGCCACGACCTCGCATCTGCTGCAGATCGTCTTGCACCCCAGCGCATCATCGAAATTCTCGCAGCAGCGCTGAAATCATTGCATGATATTGATCCCGCATCATGCCCGTTTGATCATCGGGTCGATATTCGCATTGAAGACGCCCGCAAACGTGTTTTGGCAGGTGCGGTTGATGAAGATGATTTCGATGACGAACGTGCAGGACAAACGGCAGAAGATCTGTTTGCAGAACTCTGCAGCCTTAAACCGGCAAGCGAAGATGTCGTCATCACCCACGGCGATGCTTGCCTACCCAATTTCATGGCCGCTAATGGCAATTTCACGGGCTTCATCGACTGTGGAAGACTGGGTCTTGCCGACCGTCATCAGGACTTGGCGCTGGCTTGCTGGAGTGTTGAATATAATCTCGGCAAAGAATGGGTAATGCCATTCTTTGCTCTCTATAACGGCCCTGTAATAGACGAAAAGAAGATCGCTTTTTATCGCCTCTTGGATGAATTCTTTTAGAGCGCATCCCGAAAGCCGTTTCACACTTTTCGGGATGCGCTCTAAAACATTCTGCGCAAATGGCTGAGCTTGTCAGGATTGCGGATAAGATAGACCCCCCGGATCAATCCATCTTCGATCTCCACCGCAGCTACTTGCGGCAGGCCATCCGCCTCAAGGCTCACATGGCCGGGCAAGCCATCAAACAGCGCAAAATGATTGATGGCAGGCACAAGCCCATCGGTCTTACGCGCAATACCGTCATAAAAGCGCATGATCTTTTCACGCCCATATATCGGGTTGAGCGCTGCATTGCGGATACCGCCACCGTCGGAATACATCACAGCATCTTCAGCCAGCAGACCTTTCAGCGCTGTCATGTCACCACTGCGGGACGCCTGAAAGAAAGCCTCGGCAATCGTGCGTCCACGATCCTCGGGCATGGAAAACCGCGACTTCTCCTGTCGAACATGGCTGCGCGCGCGGCTCGCCAGTTGGCGGCAGGCCACAGCATCGCGATCAAGCACACGCCCAACCTCCTCAAAGCCCATATCGAACACGTCATGCAAAAGAAATGCCGCCCGCTCCAGCGGCGACAGACGGTCGAGCGCCAGCATCAATGTCAAAGTGATATCGTCGCTGCGGTCTTCTTCATCCTCGACAAGTGGCTCAGGCAGCCATGTTCCGGGATAGGTTTCGCGTCGTACGCGTGCAGATTTCAGATGATCGAGCGCAAGACGGCTGACCACACGCGTGAGCCAGCCCTGCGGCTCACGGATGGTTGCACGATCCGCAGCACTCCAGCGCAGCCATGCATCCTGCACAATGTCTTCGGCTTCGGCATGGGTGCCAACCATACGATAGGCAATGCGGATGAGCCGAGGCCGCAAGGTCTCGAACACACCCGCATCATTGATATTTGGCTCAAGCGGCAGCTGCATCGGCTTTGACCGGATGAACGAGACGCAGGCCCACTGCAATGCGGTTCCATGCATTGATGGTGGTAATCAGCATGGTCACATTGACGATCTCTTCGTCTGAGAAATGCGCTTTCAAAGCATCAAAATCCTTATCCGGTGCGCCCGTCTGTGCCAACAGGGTCAGCGCCTCGGTCCAGCCAAGTGCCGCCCGCTCCCGCGCAGTATAAAGCGGTGATTCACGCCATGCAGCAACCAGATAGAGACGCTCTTCGGTTTCGCCAGCCTTCCGCGCATCAGCCGTATGCATATAGATGCAATAGGCACAGCCATTGATCTGCGAAGCGCGGATTTTCACCAGCTCATAAAGACTATATTCAAGTCCGGATGCCGCAACGCGCTTTTCCAGCTCCACCATTGCCTGCATGATCTGCGGGGCGAAAGTGTAAGGGGCAAGTCTTAGTTCCATGATCTCTTCTCCTGGATGTTGACCCGTATGGGTCGCTCACCATCAAGACGAGATAGCTGCATCGGAATGTGACATGCCCCGCATAAAAAAATCAGCTTTTTATCTCGAGAAGTGCGGCTGCAATTTTTTCTGCAAGCTTTTCAGCAACTTGCTCCTTGCTCATTTCCGGCCATTCTTCGATGCCTGCGCGGCTCAAAACACGCACACGGTTGCGATCGCCGCCCATCACATCGCCAGACACATCATTGGCAACGATCCAGTCGGCACCTTTCTTGTCGAGCTTGCGGCTGGCATTGGCGAGCACGTCCTGCGTTTCCGCAGCAAAGCCCACCACAAGCCCGGGACGCTTCTCACTATGACCAACACCGGCCAGAATATCCGGGTTCTCAACCATGCTGAGCGTTGGTGCGCCCTCGCCCGGCTGTTTCTTGATCTTCTGATCGGCTGCATTAGCTGTCCGCCAGTCGGCAACGGCTGCAACCATCACAGCCGCATCAGCGGGAAGATGGCTTTCGACCGCCGCCTGCATTTCCCGCGCGGTTTCAACACGGGTGACGTTGACGCCCTGCGGATCAGCGATCGTGACAGGACCGGAGACCAGATGCACAGTGGCGCCCAGATGTGCTAAGGCCGCAGCGATGGCATGGCCCTGCTTGCCCGAGGAACGGTTGGCAATATAGCGCACCGGATCAATCGGCTCATGTGTCGGGCCGGATGTCATGACGATCACTTTGCCTGCAAGCGGCCTCGCCTGTGGCGCAAGCAGGTTTTCAATTGCCGCTACAATTGTCAGCGGCTCGCTCATCCGACCTGTACCTGCCTCTCCACTTTCCGCCATCTCGCCCTTTTCAGGGCCGATAAAATGCACCCCGTCTTTTTCCAGTGTTAGGCGGTTGCGCCGGGTCGCGGCATTGTCCCACATGGCAGGGTTCATGGCAGGTGCAATCAGCAACGGAACCTTGCGGGCGAGAAGCACGGCACTGGCCAGATCATCGGTAATGCCAGTGGCCATCTTGGCCATAAGCCCGGCCGTTGCAGGTGCCACAACGATCAGATCGGCATCGCGAGCAAGGCGGATATGGCCGACATCCTGTTCGTCCTCGCGGGAAAAAAGATCCGTAAACACATGATCGGCGGACACAGTGCCGATGGTCAGCGGCGTCACAAACTGCTGCGCTCCAGCAGTCAGGACCGTGCGAACACGCGCGCCGCGTTCTTTCAAACGCCGAATGAGGTCTGGTGTTTTGTAAGCTGCAATCCCGCCGCTGATGATGAGAAGAATACGCTTATCGCGCAATGAACCGGCAATCGGCGACAAAGCAGCGGCTACCGGCTTTGTCTCTTCAAGACCGCCAAGCAGAAGCCTTGCTTCTTCTTCCATGGAGCGCCCGTTTTGAGCGGCTCTTACGCGAAGCCGCTCTTTTGCGGCGTCATCAAGATTGCGGATTGTAATACTGGCCATTTGATTGCACCGGTCTAATACTGATGCAATCAATGAAATCACTATTTTGTTGAATAATCAACAAACAGATGAATTATGGTGAAGCTAAAGCTCGATATAGAGCTTAATCGCTATCGCAGCCAATGAAATTGCAATCACTATCTGTGCTATGCGCCCCCAGCGCGAATGCCGCGCCTCGGCCCGACCAATGGCTTCTGCAGTCGCATCGTCAAAGCGCAGACCGTTTGCAGCCATCTCGTCAAGCGCCACGGATGCACGATCCATTCGTGCCACCAGCTCAGGCGTCTTGCGGGTGAAATGAAGCAGCGCATAGGCGCTGTCCTTGGCATCCAGCAACATGCCTTGCGGTCCAAGATTCTTGCGAATCCAAGCGCCCACAACCGGCTCGGCAGCTTTCCACATGTTGAAATGCGGATCGAGCGTGCGCGAAACACCTTCCACCACCACCATCGTCTTCTGAAGCATCAGAAGCTCAGGCCGTGTTTCCATGTCGAACAGCTCAGTCACCTCAAACAGAAGCGTGAGCAGCTTTGCCATTGAAATGGTTTCGGCTGGCTGTCCGTGGATAGGCTCACCAATGGCGCGGATTGCCTGCGCAAAACTCGCCACATCATGCTTGTGCGGAACATAACCGGCTTCAAAATGCACTTCCGCAACGCGCAGATAATCGCGTGTGATGAAGCCATAAAGAATTTCTGCGAGAAAGCGCCGCTGATCCTTGTTGAGCCGCCCGGTGATGCCGAAATCAACGGCGACAATAGTGCCTTTAGGATCGACGAAGAGATTACCCGGATGCATGTCGGCATGGAAAAAACCGTCGCGCAGCGTATGACGCAGGAAAGACTGGATCAGCGTTTCAGCGAGCTTCTTGAGATCGAAGCCTGCCGCATTCAACGCCCCGATATCCGACATCTTGATGCCATCGATCCATTCGAGCGTCAGGACATCGCGGCCCGTCCGCTCCCAGTCAACATCGGGAACGCGGAAACCTTCATCATCCTTGATGTTCTCGGCAATCTCGGAAAGTGCCGCCGCCTCAAGCCGCAGATCCATTTCGATGCGCGTTGTCTGCTGAAGCGTTTCAACCATCTCAACAGGCCGCAAGCGGCGCGTGAAAGGCACATGCCGCTCCTGCATACGGGCGACCATGAAAAAGCTTTCAAGATCACGCGCAAAACGCTGGCGGACACCGGGACGGATAACCTTGACGGCAACCTTGTGCGGTGCGCCATCTTTCATCACATAGGCAGGATGGACCTGCGCCATAGATGCAGCCGCAATCGGCGCATCAAAACTCACATAAAGATCATCAATCTTGCGACCGAGAGAATTCTCGACTGCTGAAACGGCTTCCGTCTGCGGGAAGAAATCGAGCCGGTCCTGCAACAGTTCCAGATCAGCGGCAACATCCTTGCCGACAATATCCGGACGCGTGGCAAGAAACTGGCCGAGCTTCACATAGGAAGGGCCAAGCTTGTTCATCGCACGCGAAATACGTTCTGAGCGCGGCGCATCTTTCGCCCGCTTGCGCGCTAGCACTTTGGCAAACTTGTGCCCCAGCGCAGGCAGGCCTGCAGCATCATCAACAGGCAGTGAACTCAACACGCCTTCGCGCGCCATGATCCAGCCAGCACGCATCAACCGTATGGCAGCAGAAATATTGCTCATATCAGACTCAGAGCTTCCAGCCTGAATGAAGCGCTGCAATTCCACCCGTGAAATTGCGATAGCTCACACGCTCAAAACCCGCTTCGCGGATCATGCGCGCAAAGTCTTCCTGCTTTGGGAACTTGCGGATCGATTCAACCAGATAGCTGTAGGAATCAGCATCACCCGTGATCATCTTGCCAATCTGGGGAATGGCGTTGAAGGACCACTGGTCATAAATCTTATCAAGCAGCGGCAGTTCAACCTCGGAGAATTCAAGGCACATGAAACGACCGCCCGGCTTCAACACGCGATAGGCTTCAGACAGCGCCTTGTCGATATGCGGGACGTTACGGATGCCGAATGAAATCGTGTAGGCATCGAAGCTTGCATCTTCAAACGGCAGCTCTTCCGCACTGGCTTCAACAAATTCGAGGTTCTCAGCAAGACCCTTCTTGATGGCGCGCTCGCGACCGACACCGAGCATCGAGCCGTTGATATCGAGAATGGTTACATGGGCCTGACGCCCGGACGCTTCAACAATGCGGAATGCAATATCGCCCGTACCACCTGCAACATCGAGCGAAGTCCAGCCCGGACGCTTGGATGGAGCCAGCCAGCTGATCATCGCATCTTTCCAGACGCGGTGCATACCAGCCGACATGAGATCGTTCATCACATCGTAACGCTTGGCAACCTTATGGAAAACGTCATTGACCAGCCCCTGCTTTTCGCTTTCGTCCACTGCCTTGAAGCCGAACGAATGCTCCATGCCACCATGTGCGCCCACGCGGTCTGCATTGCCTGTCTGCTGGCCCATAACTCACCTGCCGGTTCATGTGCGAAACGAAGCCGATCTCCGTTTTCCGTTTGCCTGATGCATATAAAGCTTGTGCCGGACGATACAAGCACAGACCGCAGGCCGATACCCCTTTTGTGATCTGGTGATTAATTTCCGGCAGTTAGCGCGCATAAGCTGGTGGTCAGCCAAGATTCACACGGCAAATTCAAACCACCAGACTTGCGCAAGTGCTGAAAATGGTCAAAGACAGATAAAACTGTGCGTGTGCGCCTGCCACGCGTTTTCTCCGGCATCATTCGCCGTTAAAGTGAAAAACGATAACAAGAAAAGTGGAAAAATCATGGGCGTTAATGTCGTCAGCCATCCGCTTGTCCAGCACAAGCTCACCATCATGCGCAAGCGCGAAACTTCAACCGCCAGCTTCCGGCGTTTGCTGAAAGAGATTTCGCTGCTGCTTTGCTATGAAGTGACCCGCGATCTCGAACTGACCACCATGCAGATCGAAACACCGATGATGCCAATGGAAGCACCAACGCTTGAAGGCAAGAAGCTGGTCTTCGCCTCCATCCTGCGCGCCGGCAACGGCCTGCTGGAAGGTATGCTGGATCTGGTTCCGGCCGCTCGTGTGGCGCATATCGGTCTTTATCGCGATCACGATACGCTGCAGCCAATCGAATATTACTTCAAGGCTCCGGAAGATATCGTCAACCGCCTCATCATCGTGGTCGATCCAATGCTTGCAACCGGCCACTCCGCCATTGCGGCCATCGACAAGCTGAAGGAACGCGGCGCAACCAACATCAAGTTCCTCTGCCTGCTGGCAGCACCGGAAGGCATTGAACGCTTTACCGCGGCTCACCCTGATGTTGACGTCTTCACCGCCTCCATTGATGATAGCCTTGATGAAAAGGGCTATATCATCCCTGGCCTCGGCGATGCCGGTGACCGCATGTATGGTACGAAGTAAGTTTCAAACCATACGATAAGAGACAGATTGATCCGCGTTCTGACCGCTCGATAATTGTTATTGAGCCGTCAGCGCGGATTTTTTATCTTCTGATGATCAGCAAAAACGGAACAGCTTTATGTCCACGGATAACCGCCTGACAGAACTTGAAATTCGAGTTGCAGAACAGGAAAAGACCATTGAAGAGCTATCATCTGTCTTGGCCGAACAATGGAAAACCGTTGATCAACTGAACAAGAAACTGACAGCTCTCACTGATCGTTTTCTTATGCTGGAAGAACAGACGGCACCTGACGTGCCCGTCACCAAACCTCCACACTGGTAATATCATGATTGAAATCATCAAACTGGACGACCGCAACGATCTTGCCGCCACCTGCGCCAAATGGAACCACAAAGAGTGGGGTTATCTTTCAGGTGCAACTCAAGACCAGATCATTGACGGAATGCACGAACTTGTCCATGCAACCGATGGTCAGGCCGTTCGTGCAGCCTTGTGGAATGGCGAACTCGCGGGTTTTGTCCTGTTGATCCATAACGATCTCGACAGCCACCCTCACCTCAAGCCGTGGGTTGCAAGCCTGCTTGTTGCACCAGAATTCCGCGGGCGGGGTGTTGCGAAGGCACTCATGGCTTCAATTGAAGCGGCAGCCCACGAGCTCGGCTATAGTGAAGCCTATCTCTATACCGACAAGCCTGATCTTTATCGTAAAATCGCCTGGAATGATTTTGAAGAGCTGACCGGTGACGATGAAGGTATGTTGATCCTGAATAAGAAAATCGCGCGGAGTTAACCGCGCGATTTTTTTGCTTTTATGATGCTGCTGGAATCGGGCAACTCACGCCCGTTCCGCGCAAGCCGCAATACCCATTCGGGTTCTTGGCCAGATACTGCTGATGATAATCCTCCGCATAATAGAATGTCGGAGCATCAGCGATTTCCGTTGTAATCGGGCCGAGACCACGCCCAGACAGTGCTGCCTGATATGCATCTCGGCTCTTCTCAACCGCTTCGCGATCCGCCTCGTCAAAGGTGTAGATCACCGAGCGATATGTTGTGCCGATATCATTGCCCTGTCGCATACCCTGCGTCGGATCATGCTCTTCCCAGAACAGCGTCAGCAGTTCATCAAGGCTCACAACCTTTGGATCGTAAACCACAAGAACCACCTCGGCATGGCCTGTAAGACCCGTGCAGGTTTCCTCATAGGTTGGATTGGGTGTGATTCCGCCCGCATAGCCAACGGCTGTCACATAGACACCCGGCACCTGCCAGAAAAGCCGCTCTGCGCCCCAGAAACACCCCATGCCGAACATGACTTGTTTCAGACCTTCCGGCCATGGCCCCTTCAGCGAATGCCCTGAAACAAAATGCGCTTGAGCGGTCGGAATTGGCGCTGCCCTGCCCGGCAAGGCATCCGATTGGGAAGGCATTTCAATTTTCTTGCGATAGCTGTCCAGAAAACCCATCTAACACCTCCTTATGCATGTCATGAAAGGCGGGAAACCTTACACAACACGAACAAACAAATTCATAGAGCGTAGAAGCCGAAGCTAAACCGTTTACCGCGCGGTGAATTGTAAAAAACGTTTCTCGCGGCGATGGCCAGCGACGTAAAACAGTAGCGCCAACACACCGAACAAGACCCAGCCCGGCTGTTCGAGGACAGGAACGAAGATCCCGTTCCACACTCCTGACGATATATAGTGCGTCACATAAGCTTCTGCATCCCCCAGGCTTTCAGGGGCTGCTCTCGCCCATATATCCAAAAGCGGCTTGGTGACAAAAGCTGAGGCGCCCACCGAGCGCGCTCCGTCCAGAATCGCAAATATGACGCCAAGCGCCAAAGAAATGACCGCGAAACCACGCAAAACAAAACGGATCACGATTCTTGTCCTGTTTCTTCAGATGCAGCGCCATGGAAATCTGCCCGACACTTTATCCTGACTATATCTTTGCAGCACCTTAATTATAGCATGGCACCAGGTTAAGCCCAAAGTGCAGAAATTACCCACCAATCATGCAAAAATTATCCGTTTAATAACAATGGGTTACAAGGGTTACAAAAAGCTTCTCACAGGCTGGAAGATTTTAATGCGGAAAAGCCAAATAAGAGTTGAACATCAGCCCATTCTGGCTATATTGCGCGCCGCAGGGGCTTTTTTGGTAGTCAACCAATACCTGATTTGAAAGCCCTTCCTTGCTTGCGTTAGTTCTGATCATCAGACGATATCACAATAGCAATAGACGGAGAGGTGGCCGAGTGGTTGAAGGCGCACGCCTGGAAAGTGTGTATACGGGGAACCGTATCGCGGGTTCGAATCCCGCTCTCTCCGCCAGAAATATTTTCAACTTGATATTCAAACGTTCTTATTTCAGGCATAACGACCTTATCTAAGGTTCGTATTTTCTCATACAACGTTACTGAAATTTACGGTCCAGCATCTCGTCCATTTACCCAAATCAATGATCTCTCGGGCTTTTATAATAACGGCTCGATGCTTATCTGCTTCGATGCTGATAGCGATGCGATCGCACCGACCGTTCGCATCTATGATTACGTTACGCCGAAAATCTCATCATAGCGGACCTCTCATACGAAGGTTTCCAAGCATGGGCCTCGTCAGCTCTAAAGGCGTCATTCGATGCATAAGGCGGTGCTTGCCGAACCGGAAAACTAAACGAACGAAGGGCTAGTTCCCTTCATGACCAGCAGTCCGCATGCTCTCCGATCTTAAACTGCGTAGATCACTTCCGCTTCTTCTTCGTCTGCAGATGGCAGACTTTCACGCGCTCGCCATTCTTGCCTTTTCGCCAGTCGCAACCTTCGTTGCGGGGCTTACCTTCGTAGAGATAAATCTTACCCCGCCGTTTGCTGTTAAAGGTCTGATTGGAGAAATCATGACCACCGACGCGCACATTCTTGCCAAAGCGTACTTCGGCATATGCTGGAAACCCAAGCGAGACAGCGAGCATAACGGCTAAACCAATAGACAGTAGTTTCATCGGCTACTTTCCTGTTACGAGCTTACTAGTTGGCTTAGTATAGAGTTTCAAAGCCACTTTTTCAAAAGCGCCGCGTTGTGTTTATGGACGGTTGAGTTTGCCTTGTTCTGTGAGGCCAGCCGGTGCCCCAGCATGTA